>Ga0335072_10000010_pt1 | contig 459847 bp, 475 predicted proteins | sample Lox_Sample_21_FD_206725 | JGI IMG/M metagenome (GOLD analysis project Ga0335072, IMG submission 206725) | Soil microbial communities from Loxahatchee National Wildlife Refuge, Florida, United States - Lox_Sample_2.1 | ecosystem: Environmental > Terrestrial > Soil > Wetlands | place: USA...
GATCACGATAGCAGGTTTTTGTGGCGTCGCAGCCCCATCCATTGCAGGTATACGTACCGGCAGGAGTGAAGGTGCCCGAGGTCAGGAGAACTGAGGCGTGGGAGGCGGAAGGGAGGAGGAATATACCGAGGAAAAAGAATACTATGAGGAGATATGCAAACCCACAACTAGATTTCATGGGGATTAGTTTCTAATGAGAAATTCTTGTTATATGTGAAACAATATATTTCCGGGGAATAAAACGTGCCACATAAAGCTCCAGAATAGACACGATACGCAACAGCCGATCATAAAAAAACCAAATGAGATTAATAGGAATAAAGATCTATTTTTAGCTTTTTTCAATGAGCTTGTGTAGTTACTTGATAAAAAAATTAATGAGAAAAACGGTATTGCCACAAGTGCCATTGCAAACCAACTTGGGAACGATCCGGGCGATGAAAATAAACTCGCGAGAGACAGCCATGCTTCTAGAAAAATAATTCCTAAATAAGGAATTAAAAATGCGGGGAAAAAGACAATAACTAACCCGGCTCCTAAGAAGAAGCTTTGATAATAAAAATTTTTATCGTTCATTTGAAAAAATTTTTTACGGGGCGCCTCTTTAAAATTGCCTCTTCTTTTTTATTATTGCCCATTACTGAAGGGGCCGATGCGATTGACTAGTAATCGTTGCCTCATTGAATTGCCTTTAGTCTACCAAATCATCGAAATATGACCCTGGGGATAACTACTACGGAATGGAACAGTCGCGGATTAAATCGGAAAAGAGATACAGCGTCGTCGTGGCAACGGGATGGTCCTCCGCCCCGGGAACGATAAGTGAATCGTAGTTGCAATATACGCCGTAGAGATCACGATAGCAGGTTTTTGTGGCGTCGCAGCCCCATCCATTGCAGGTATACGTACCGGCAGGAGTGAAGGTGCCCGAGGTCAGGAGAACTGAGGCGTGGGAGGCGGAAGGGAGGAGGAATATACCAATGGCAACAAATGCGAGGAAGAGATACGTAAACCCACGACTAGATTTCATAAGGGGTGATTGGTTTTCTTATAGGAACGAAGAACCTTTCCAGTTTGCAAAAGCTATGGCGATTAACATTGCATAGATTAAATAGACAAGGAAAACTCCTACAGAAAAACATAGGAATGATCCTAATAAAATTAATGGGGTTATCTTCATCTTTTTTATAGAGAGAATTATCCAATAAAGAAGCGTAATAATAAATCCGATAAAGAGGGAGTACCATAACACGAATGGTGTCTCCATCGAATGGATACTTGGGAGAAAATGACTTAGCGCATCAAACCCAGGTATCCCAACATTTCCAGTCAACATCCCACTGCCAATAATCACTACCAATCCCGTGATAAATCCGATTGCGATATAAATAAGATATTTTTTCATTGAATTCTTTTTATAGATTATACTCAGGGTTGGAATAATCCTAGAGGTCCATCTGTATGTGGGGTGGAAATATCAATAATCCCAGCCATTATACTCTTCTCGGATTAAATATTTCAAAGAAAACCACCTCGAAGGACAGCATTAAAAATGGCGGAGGGGGCTATACGATCGACCAGTAATCGTTGCCTCATGGAATTGCTTTCAGTATAGCAATCTTGGAAAGTGGCGCTTGTGGATAACTTCCCCAATTACTTCTCTCCCTGGTCCACCGCATGGCCCCCAAACCGGTTGCGAAGCGCGGACAGGATCTTTCCGATGTAGCTCGGCGACTTCTTTGACTTCACGCGGAACTTGAACGAGTCCTCGATCACCTTCACGGGCACTTTCAGTTTTTTGCCGGTCTTGACCGTCCACTCGCCCTCTCCGGTGTAGGCCACCGAGCCGGACACGGACTTGAGGTCCTGGCCGTAAAGCTTGTACGCCTCGCCAAGCCAGCCCACGAGCTTTGACTCGATGACGCTGCCGCGATTGTAGACGGCGGCCACCTGCTCGAGATCCAGCTTGAACGGCGACCTCTTCATGATCGCGAATCCTTCCGCGAGCGACTGCATCATGCCGTACTCGATGCCGTTGTGCACCATCTTTACGAAGTGGCCCGCGCCCGACGGGCCAAAGTACGAATAGCCGCCCGGCACGGAAAGGTCGCGGAAGAGCGGCTCCAAGCGCCGGAACATTTCGCGCTCGCCGCCGATCATGAGCGATCCGCCGTTGCGCGCGCCCGACGGGCCGCCGGAGAATCCGACGTCCATAAAATGAATGCCGCGCTTTTTGAGCAACTTTGCGCGGCGCACGGTGTCTTCGTAGAACGCGTTCGCCGCATCTATTATAATGTCGCCCTTCTTGAGATGCTGAACGATCCCGTCTTTGCCGAAAAGCAGATCGTCATTCCCCTTTCCTGCCGTGATCATAAGCCAGATCACGCGCGGCGTTTTGAGCTGTGCCACAAGATCGGCGTGCGAGAAGACGCCCTCGATTCCCTCTTTGATGATATTTTCCACCGGCGCAGGCGAACGGTTTGAAGCGACGACGCGCCAGCTCTTCTCGTGCAGCTGCCGTGCGACGTTCGCGCCCATCTTGCCGAGACCGAAGATGCCTATCTCGCGCCGGAGCGGCGGCCGCGTGGCGGCGGCGCCTGTGGAATTTTTTTCCCAGCCAAAGTCCTCGCGCGGCTCCACGATGGTGGCCGCCTCTGCGACGACCGCCTCCGAGTCCGGCGTGTAGCGGCGCAGTGGCACAAGACCCTTTGACCATCCGCGGACGATCGGATCGATGAAGCGCCACATCGCGGCGATCTCGCGCGACGAGACAAAGAGCGTCTGATCGCCGTCAATGCAATCGAGTAGGAGCTTTTCGTATTCCTCCGTGTACTGCGACTTGTGTCCGCCTTCGCGCAGGTCCACGTTGAACACGCGCTCCTGCATCTTCATCTCGATGCCCGGCTTCTTTGCCCAGAAGCGGATCGTGATGCTCTCATGCGGATCCTGCTGGAAGATTATGGAATTCGTAAAGTGGCGCGGCGTTGCGCTCGCGTTGCGACCGTCGCCGTCGACGGTGTACAGCCCGCAGAGGCATGGTTGTTCATGCTTGAACACCACCTCGATCTCGGTGATCTCCTCATCGCGCTTGGGATCGATGATGCGCTTGCCCGCCTCCATATAGATCGGCACGCCCTGCCAGCGCGGATGCGTAAGCTCAAGCCCGACCTTAAAGTACGTCTCCACGTCGGACTTCGGGTCCACGCCTTTGATGCCGCGATAGCCCTCGTACTGCGCGCGGAAAGTCTTCTTTGCGATCTCCGACGGCGTGAGCGGCTTCAATGTCTCGAGCACCGCGGCCCGGGCGGCGCGGATGGCATCCGCGCTCATATCGCGCGGAGGATCCATTGTGACGAGCGCGATCATTTCGAGCAGATGGTTCTGCCCCACGTCGCGCAGCGCACCCACGCCCTCATAGAACGGGCCGCGATCCTCCGCGCCGATGTTCTCCAGCTCGCGCACATAGATCTTTTCGATCAGCTCACGGCCCCAGTTATCCTCAAAAAGATTGTTCAAAAACCGGAATGTCAGAATGTTCTGCAATGTCTCCTTGGCGAGGTAGTGATCGATGTTATAGACCTGCTTGTCGGTAAAGAGCCGCGCGATGCGTTCGTCGAGCGCCTTCGCGGTCTTTTCGTCGTGCCCGAACGGCTTCTCCACCACCACACGCGTCCAGCCACCGGCGCCCGCGTCGCAGAGTTCCGTGAGCCGCGCCTTGTGAATGTTCTCGAAGATCGTGTTATAGAACTGCGGCGGCACGGAAAGATAGAACAGCTTGTTGGAACACTGGCCGTGCTCGTCGTCGATCTTGCGGAGCGCGTCGCCGAGCGCCACATAATCCGAAAAGACATCGAATGTGATCTTGTGATAGACGACGGTCTTCAAGAACGATTTGATGGACGCGGGCGACGCGTCTTTTACCTTGACCTCTAAAATTGCCTGAATGTGGCGCTTGAGGTCGTCATCGTTCCAATCACGGCGCGAAACGCCCACCAGCCGGAAGTGCGGCGGCAAAAGCCCCTTCTCGTGCAGGTTGAAAAGCGCCGGCGCGATCTTTTTTGTCATCAGGTCGCCCGTGACGCCGAGCACGACGAACGTGGTCGGCAGATGTGATCTAGGATCGGTCATGGTGTATCTATTATACTACAAACTCATTCCTCTATCTTGTAGCCGTACCCGTGCACGGTCTTGATCAGTTTATGCTCGTTGCCCTCGTCGATCTTGGCGCGCAGGAAGCGCACATGGACGTCCACCGTGTTCGTAAACGGGTCGGCGTTCACGTCCCAGACATGTTCCAGGATCATGCCACGCGTGAGCGTCGTGCCGGCGTTGCGCATGAAGTATTCGAGCAACGTGAACTCTTTGCGGTTCAGCTTGATCTCATGCCCCGCGCGCGTCACCGTGTGCGCGAGCGTATCCATCGTAAGGTCCGCGATCGTGAGCTTCGGCCCGGTCAGTTTCTTCTCGCGCCGCAGGAGCGCGCGGATGCGCGCGAGGAGTTCCGCCACGAAGAACGGCTTCGTCAGATAATCGTCCGCGCCGATGTTCAGCGCCTCGATCTTCGTGTGCGCATCGTTCACGATGGACAGCATGATGATCGGGAACATCCTTCCTTTCGCCCGGATCGCCTGGACGATATCGATGCCGTTCTCGCCGTGCCCGAGGTTGATGTCGATGATCGCGATGTCGTACGGATTGACCTTTGCCCACATGAGCCCCTTTGCCGCGCCCTCCGCCCAATCGACCGTGAAGTGCTCCGCCTTAAGCCCGTTTATTATGAAATGCGCTATCTCCCGCTCGTCCTCGACTAATAATATTTTCATACCATCCACAATACAGGATGGACATTAAAAATATATTAAATTTTTTATCAAGAAAAGATAAAGAAAATGCAGGCAAATGACATGCGTTTTGCCCACTATCTTTCCTTTCCTCCGTCTACTGGCTGCTTGAGGTGGAGACCGAGAGAAGCGTGATCGTGAAGTGGAGCGTTGCGTTCGGGGGGATCACGGAACCGGCGCCGCCTGCGCCATAGCCGAGGGCCGGCGGGATGGTGAGCGCGCGCGTGCCGCCCACCTTCATGCCCACCACGCCTTCGTTCCATCCCTGGATGACCGACTGGCCCGGAACCGTGCTGCCGATCGTGAACGTGAACGGCGTGCGGCCCGGGTTCAGCGAGCTGTCGAAGACCGTTCCGTTGTCCAGCGTGCCGGTGTAATTCACCGTCACCGTGTCGCCGTTCTGCGCCACCGTCCCCGTCCCTACCGTCGTGTCCTGAATGATCAATCCGTCGCTCATGGTTTGTGTTGATGTTGAGTTTGTATTGCCTGTCGTTGTAGTTGATGGTGCCGTTCCGCCCGTCCCCGCACCTGTGTTTGCAGTTGACCAGATCAGGCTGTTCGCATACCAGATCCCCGTCCAGATAAGCGCTACCGCAATCACTATGTATAACACAATTGAAAATCCCTTTTTCATGATGTTTTTTGTATTTTTAAGAAATATTATGAAATTTTTGCGCCCGGGGCGACGTCCCCTGCCGGCTGTATGATGACCGGCGCGCCGCCGTCGCCGTGCGCGGCGAGCAGCATACCGTTCGATTCCATGCCCATCATCATCCGCGGATCAAGGTTTGCGATGATGGCCACGCTTTTCCCTGTGAGATCCTCCGGCGCATACACCTTTGCGATGCCCGACAGGATCTGCCGCGGCGCCGCTTCGCCGATCTCGACCTGAAGCTTCAGCAACTTTTCCGAACCCTCAACGCGCTCCGCCGAAATTATTTTGCCGACGCGCAGGTCGGCTTTCTGGAACTCGTCGATGGTCATCGTGGACTTTATCCTAGCACAAAAAAATTGCCGCGGCAAAATCCACCCGTTATCCGCCCGTTACTTCGTGCTTCTTGCCGCCTGACGCCATGTTGCGCTGGTGCTCTTCGGTGTTCAGAAGGCCGCACCGCTTCCATTTTTTACCGCTGCCGCATGGACAGAGGTCATTCCTGCCGATCTTGGGGCCGGGACCGCGCTCACTTGCGGGCGCGGCGCTTGGGATGTTGAGGCCGATCGCGGGAGCGGCCGATGCAGGCGCCGTCCCTTGTTGCTGCCCCTGTGCCGTCGCCAGCTTGAACATATTATTGAATATCCAGCCGTTGAAATTGTTCCAGAAACCTTTAAAGAGCCGGCTCGCTTCCTGGCGATATTCCACGAGCGGATCGTGCTGGGCATACGCGCGCAAACCGACGGCCTCCTGCACCGCCTCCAAGTCCTCCAGGTTCGTCATCCAGAGCATATCAAAGACCTGCAAAAGCTGATTCTTTGCCATTGGGCTCTCTGCCACGGCTACGCTCATTTCTTTGATGGCCTGGATAAAATCATCTTCGATCTTCAGGGCAGCCGAATTGGCGACGATTGCCGCCTCTTTCATCGCTTTCCGCGCCTCTTCCTCGGCCTGGTCGCGGTCATTTCCAAAGAGCGTAAAGCCGGGGCCAAACGTCGCCGTAAAGTGCGCGGTTGCGGCCTCCTCAATGACGTTCGCGATCGCCGTCTTGTCGGTGAGCTCAAGGAATTCCGTGCGCCGCTTGTAGACCGCGCTCCGCTGGCGGTTCAGCACGTCGTCGTATTCAAGGAGGTGTTTGCGCATGTCAAAGTTGGCGCCCTCCACCTTTTCCTGCGCCTGCTCCACCGCTTTCGTGACCATGCCGAATTCGATCGGCTCGTTCTCCGGAAGGTCGAAGCGCTCCATGATCCCCTTGATGCGGTCGCCGCCAAAAATGCGGAGCAGGTCGTCGTCAAGCGAAAGGAAGAACTGCGATGAGCCCGGGTCGCCCTGGCGGCCGGCGCGGCCGCGAAGCTGGTTGTCGATGCGGCGCGCCTCGTGGCGATCGGTGCCGATCACGTGCAGGCCGCCCAGCTCCCGCACCTTCGTTGCCTCCTCTGGATCGGGCGGATTGCCGCCGAGCAGAATGTCCACGCCGCGTCCGGCGACGTTCGTCGCGACCGTCACCGCGCCGGGGCGGCCGGCCTGCGCGATGATCGCGCCTTCGCGCTCGTTGTTCTTTGCGTTCAACACCTCATGCTTGATCCCCGCCTGCGAGAGCGCCGCGCTGATCATCTCATTCTTGGAAATAGAAGTGGTGCCGAGCAACACCGGCTGGCCTTTTTTCTGGCGCTCCTTCACGTCTGCGGCGATCGCGTTCAATTTCGCCGTAAAATTCTTGTAGATGAGATCGTTCATATCCTTCCGCGCAAGCGGACGGTTGGGCGGAATGCTCTCCACTTCAAGGGTGTATACTTTAAAGAATTCCTCCGCGGATGTCTGCGCCGTTCCCGTCATGCCCGCGAGCTTCTTGTACATGCGGAAATAGTTTTGGATGGAGACCTTGGCGTACGTGCGCGACTCCTGCTGGACCGCCACGCCTTCCTTCGCCTCGATCGCCTGGTGCAACCCCGCCTGATAGCGCCGTCCGACGAGCAGGCGCCCCGTGAACTCGTCCACGATGTACACTTCCCCGTTCTTCACCACATAGTTCTTGTCCCGCTCGAAGAGCGCCCGCGCCTTGATGCTCTCTTCCATGTAATGAACCAGCCGGATGTTCTCCGGAGCGTAAATATTCTGCACGCCGATCATCTTTTCCACCTTTTCCACGCCGGCGTCCGTAATGCTGATCGTGCGCTTCTTCTCGTCCACTTCATAGTCCTTGTCCTTTTCGAGATTCGCCGCGATGCGCGCGAAGGCCTTATAAAAATCGCTCGATTGGGAATCCGGCGCGGCGATGATGAGCGGCGTCCGCGCCTCGTCTATCAAAATGCTGTCCACCTCGTCGATGATCGCAAAGTTGTGGCCGCGCTGGACGCGGTCCTCCACGCGGTACGTCAGGTTATCGCGCAGGTAGTCAAAGCCGAACTCGTGATTGGTGCCATAGGTGATATCGGCCGCATACGCCTCACGCCGGGAGACGGGGCGCAAAAATTCCTGCTGGACCAAAAAACTGCCGGTGGCCTCCACCTTCTTCTCTTCGGCTGCCTCGTTCTCTTTCGGGATCTCCCACTCCGGATCATAGAGGTATGCCGCGCCCGGCACGATCGATCCGACCGTGAGCCCGAGCAGCCGATAGATCTTTCCCATCCACACCGCGTCGCGGCGGGAAAGATATTCGTTGACGGTGACGACATGCACGCCGTTCCCGGTGAGTGCGTTCAGATACGCGGGCGCGACGCCGGCAAGCGTCTTGCCTTCTCCGGTCATCATTTCGGCGACGGCGCCGCCGTGCAGGGCGAGCCCGCCGATCAGCTGGACGTCGAACGGCCGCTGGCCGAGCGTGCGCCGCGCCGCCTCGCGCACCAGCGCGAACGCCTCAACGGCGATCTCTTCCAGCGTTTCGTCCACGCGCCCCTCGCGCGCGGCGGCGCTCACGCGCTCCCGGAGTGCAAGGCTTTTGGCGGTCAGGTCGCCATCGGAAACGGCCTCCATCGCGGGCTCCAGGGCGTTGACCTCCTTTACTTTTGCTTCCAGCCCCGCGAGCGAGCGGCCCTGGAACATCTTTTTAAGTCCTTCAAGCATCCAAAGGATTATAGGCGATTATAGGCGATTTTGCGAGCAATAAGAAATAAGTGACGTACTCCCCGGGTTCCGCTTCGCTGCACCCGGGGCTTCTTTTTCGGGTCATCATGCAAACGCGATCAGAAGAGTTTGGTCGTCTGCGGCTTCCGTTCTTTCTTGTCCTGCCACTCGATGTACTTCTTGATCTGGCCCTCGTTCAATCCGATGGATGAGACGAAATACCCGACGCCCCAGATGCCGTCCTTCTCAAGGTACATCTCTCGGATGAATTTGAACTCTTTCCTGAGGGCAAAGCTTGAGAGGCTTTTCAGCTTCTGGACGGCATCTGATATCGCGATATTCGGCGGAACCTCCATCTGGATATGCACATGGTCTTCATCCGTGTTCACTGCCTGGATGAAGAGCGTCGGATATTTCTTCGTGGTGGCGTAGAGACTCTTCTTGAGCGCTATCTTCACATACGGCTTCAGCCATTTTCTGCGGTACTTGGTGCCCCACACAATATGATATTGGAGCTTGTAGGTGGAATGGTTGAGGGATCGCGTTTGCATGGAACAGGCCTCCGCTTCGCTCCGGGATTGATTCATCCCCGGGCTCGAGCGTGAGATATGCATAGTATACCGCGTCACGACGGCTCTCGCCCGGGGTTTCCTCTAATAGAAAAAAGAAGGTGACGGCATGTCACCTTCTTTACAATATGCCTGGAGTTACGATCGGCATAATATCGAGCAGGGATGAGACCCGAAAGTCCGCGCGAGAGAAATCCTGCAGCAAGAAGTACTCGCTCGGGATCACCGCACACGCAAGACCGGCGCCCTTCGCCGCTTCGACATCAAGCGCCGTATCGCCCACGACGAGCACGCGATCTGCCGGGACATCCAATTTCTGCCTCGCGATGATGTACACCTCCGGATCGGGCTTTCTTCGGACGACGTCCTTTCCCGTGACGATCGCGGAAAACATTCCGTCGAAGCCGAACCGGCCGATGAACTTCTCCACTACCGATCGCCGATTGGTGGTTCCGATCGCGAGCGGTATTTTCCTGTCATGGAAAAAATTGAGAACGGGAGTGGCAAACGGGGCAAGCGTAACATTCGCGTCCCACAGGTCATCGTAACGAGCGCGATTCTCTGTGATGAGCGCCGTATGTTCCCCGTCCGGAACGCCGCGCGCGCGGAGAAATCCCGGCATCGCGTCCATTGATGATCTTCCGGGGATGGTCATCCTCTCCTGTTCGGTAAGCGGCATCCCGTGAAGCCGCATAGTGGCACACATCGCTTCGACGTTCAGGTGCTCCGAAATGAGCAGCACCCCGTCGAGATCGAAAATGATCGCATCGAATCCCTTCATGACGCCGCTCCTTTCTTGTAAAATGACTACTGGCCATATTATACGCCACAACCTTGCTTTTGTCAAAAAAATGAGGCGCCGCCATATTGCTGGCGACGCCTCTACTGCTACCGTTCCTATTCCGCAAAGAGCCTTCTCTTCCACGCCTCTGCGACCTTTCTTGCGTGCTGTGCCGCAACGCCGGTATAGAGGGTTGGATCAGCGAAGATCTGCCGCTGTGCCTCCGTCATCTTCTCAAGATACGGCCTGATCTCCGGATCACGAGTGACGATGGATTCGAGCGGCTGATCTTCCCGCTGTGCCTGAAGGGTGAGCGTGCGCACCTTCTCGTGCGCATGAGGATGCCCCATTGCGGCGAGAATGATATAGAGCGGTTCTGAAACGATCATCCCGCGCTCCATCGCAACATTGCGCGCAAGGCTTTTCTTGTCCACCTTGAGCTTTTTCATGACCCCGGTGAGCCGCTTTGCGGTCGTTACGAGGTACGAGATCATCTCTCCGTACGTGCGCGACGAAGCAGAGTTCGTCAGATCACGCTGATGATCGCTGATCTGGTCCATGAACACCGTGATGATCCGCGGCATGACGATCTTCCAACAACTTTTGGCGTTCTCGAAGTTGATAGGGTTTCGCTTCTGCGGCATGGTGGACGATCCCACCTGAGCCGCCCCGAACTCCTCCCCCACTTCCCCGATCTCCGTCCGCTGAAGGTTGCGCATATCGTCCCCGATGTTCGCAAGGATCCCCGACGCGATCGTCACTTCCGCCAAAAGCCGCGTGAGCGGTTCCGGCGGAGCGATCTGGGTGGAATGCTCAGCGGGATGAATGCCGAGCTTCCACATCACTTCGCCTTCGAACAGCCACGGGTCATCGAAGAAAAGCGATGAGGCGTTGTACGCGCCGACCGCTCCTGAAAACTTCCCCCGAAGACGATCTGCCAGCTTTGCGAGCGATTGGATGGATATTCCCAAGCGGCTCACGTAGCTTGCGATCGCGAATCCGAACGTGATCGGGACCGCGTGCTGGCCGTGCGTCCTGCCGACCTGGACGGTGTCCGCTTCCCGGATCGCGATGTCGATAAGGACTCTTTCCAGTGCGATGAGCGCCGGAACGAGGACCTTTTCGACCACATCCTTGTACCGGGCCGCGTTTGCGGAATCCACGATGTCATATGACGTCGCCGTCATATGCACGAACGGCTTCGCTTCATCGCTTACGAGCCTGGCGATGCAGTTCACCAGCGCCCGGACGTCATGGCGCGTGGTCTTTTCTTCTTCGTATACGTCCTCCGTCGTCACCTGCTTGCACGCCTCTTCCACTTCCAAAACGACGGACTCAGAGCATACTTCACGGACAAAAAGCGTACGCACAAGAGCGATCTCGACGCGCTTTTTGTAATCGGTGAAGGCGTTCTCCGAGAGATATTTTGCGACCTCCGGATCCCAGTAGCGGTAATCCACCGGCGAAAGGCTGTCAAAAACATCCCGCATGTTCATCGCTTCCTCCTTGAGTTAAAGAACTGAAAACGCCTTCAGGGTACCAGCGCCTCAGGATTTTATCAAGCGAATGCATTTGCCTTTTTCTCGGGTCTCTTTTAGGATAATTGCGCTCTTTGAAGTATCCAAAATGGCTGTTCAAGAAAGGAATCACCCGATGAAAGACGATCGCTATGAGGTCGTTGGCAACCTGGTATCTGAATGCAAGTACGGAGAGAACGCATGGCAAGCGCCGGCACAGCTCTTCCAGACCGATGACGAAGACGCGCTCGCGCTCCACCGGTTCACGCTCGTTGCGGGAACCGAACCGAGCTACAACAACCTTTGCGACATCGACCGGATGTTGCAGACGATCACGCACATGAGAGCGGTTCTCGGAGACCTCCTTGCCGTGGCAGTGAAGCACGGCAACGCCTGCGGCGCCGCACATGACATCAATCCGGGGGATGTCATCAAGAAAATGATCTGGGGAGATCCTCGCGCGATCTTCGGCGGCCTTGTCATGGTAACCTTTCCGGTCGACCTCCATATCGCCATGACCCTGCTTCGCTATCAGATGACGACAGGAAAACGGGTCCTCGACGGCGTCATCGCACCATCGTTCACGCCAGCGGCAACAGAGCTCCTGTCGCGAAAGGAAGGAAAGTGCCGGTTGATCGAAAATCCGGCGCTGCTCGTTCTGCGCGGCAGCGACGCCCTCGACCGCAACCCCCGCTTCCGCTTCGTGCGAGGCGGCTTCCTCCGGCAACCCAACTACACGTTCGTGCTCGATCTCCTCGATCCCCGCATTGAGCACTATGGCAGGCTTGTGCTCCAACAGCTGGAAGATCTGAAGCTCGCGTGGGCGATCGGCTGCACGAGCAACAGCAACACGATCACCCTCGTGAAAGACGGGCGGCTGATCGGAAACGGCGTGGGCCAGCAGGATCGCGTGGGCTGCTGCGAGCTCGCGATCAAGCGGGCACGTGACGCAGGCCACGAAATAGAAGGTGCGGTCGCGTACAGCGACAGCTTCTTCCCCTTTCCCGACGGTCCGGAGGTCCTTGCCAAAGCCGGCATAAAAGCGATACTCGCCTCAAGCGGATCGCTGCGGGATGCGGTGGTCAAGGAAACGTGCGAAAAACTCGGCGTCACGCTCCTTATGATCCCCGACCCCATCGGCCGAGGCTTTTACAACCATTAGTGCATTTTGAAGTCATCGCGGCGGCGATCCGGAATTTGGATCGTCGCCGCTTTTATCATTAAAAACATTTAAAAAACAGAACGCCATCACCGGGGGTGGTGATGGCGGGGAGAAACGCGGCGCGATGGGGGTGGACCGCTCTCCCATCGCGGCGGATCGGGAGCGTCGCTCTCGATGTCGCAGCAGTGTCGCGACAGCCATTTGAGCTCTCGCGAGCGGGTGGCAAACCGGAGAAATCCCGGTGTCTTCAAGAATTTTTCCTGGAGCCTTTGCCCGAGATCGGTTTGCCGGTCGCGGAGCGCATGCCCGTCGGAAAAACGGGAAGCCATCCAGTCGTTCTTGTCGATGGGATCGGACGGATGGCGTGAGATGACCAAGGAAGAGGGTTCTTCGGCCGACGGCGCCGAGATGGTTGATTGGGAAAATGCAGGAAGGGTGTTCGCGCCGAACAGTGGCGCAAGGATCAGGACCGCAATCGTGCGCTTCATGCATCGCTCCTCGGTACAGGATGTGGAGAATGAACCACTTGTGATTATCGCATAGCGCCGCCGCCGTTGCAATTTCCATTCATCCTTCATACAATAACTCTGATATTGCCCCTATAGCTCAGTTGGTAGAGCTGCTCCCTCTTAAGGAGAAGGTCCCAGGTTCGAGTCCTGGTGGGGGCACAAAAAAGCGCGCGCTTTTTTATTGTTTTATGGCAGCGGGAAGCCATTGCTTGCCGGATATGTTCCTTTGTAGCATCATCGCCGGCGCTCCCCGTGAGCGCCTTTTTCATTTGCCAAAACGCAAAGACTGTGGCATTTTGATAGCAGCAAGGTTCGCCCGCTGCGTGCGACAAAGGAGAGACAATGGCACTGCCAAACCCTGTTTCGATCCACGGATCCCCTCACCTTCTTTTAGAACAGCTCGGGGTAAGGTCAAGCGAGCTGGATATGATGGCGGCGCTTGGGGCACTCAGAAGAGAACTCTCGCGCATGGACGATCATGGCGTACAGAATCTCGCCCATCGATTTGCGGAGTTTATCGCAAAGAGGCAACACATTTCCGATCGCAACCAGATAGGCACCATCTATGTGGACGCCCTCGAAAACCTGAATAAGCTGCGCGAGGAGGAAAGGGAGTCCCTTCGTCAACGTCCCGCCTGACCCCGTTCACTTCCTGCATCCCCGTTCCCTGATCGGCGCTCCCCGCGAGCGCCGATCTTTCTATTAATAATATATAAAATGAAAAGCGGCGCACCTTTTGGGGGAAGGCACGCCGCGGTCGCGGGGGAAGCACAAGATCGATTTGCTACGTCATCGGAGGTTCTCCTTTTGGCGCAGGCATGCGTTGGTGGAATGCGCGGGGCGCGGAGGCGGGAACGTTGTTCCGGCAGCAATCGCGCCCCTGCGCATTTGCGGGCGCTCTCAGGGACGCCCGCCGGCCGTCAGGCGGCGCCGACGGCGGCGTTCAGGCTGATCAGCTCATGGTTGCTCAAAACAAAAATATGATCATACAGCGAATGGTGATTCACTCGATACCATTCCTCCTCGGGCACGCCCGATCGATCTTCTGAAAGGGTCTGGCAAAAGTATACAGCATCCAATGCATTTGTCAACCTGACACGTCGCGCTGTCCTTGCGAAGCCGGATATGCTATACTATTCGCACATCAATGCTTCAGATAGCCTCCGACACGCCGCTTTTTGAAGTTGTGGGAGCACGGGTTCCCGCTTTGCGCCGTCTTGAGAAGATGGGGATCAAGACCGTGGGCGATCTTCTCTGGCACTTCCCCACCCGCTACGAAGACTTCACAAAAGTGTATCCCGTCGCCGAGCTTGAGCCGGGACAGCAGGCCACGGTGCAGGGCATCGTGGAAGAAGTGCAGACCAAGCACAGCTGGCGGCGCGGCATGAGCATCGTGGAGGCCACGATCGCGGACGACAGCGGCGTGATCCGCGCGGTGTGGTTCAACCAGCCGTACGTCGCGAACGTTTTGAAGGCCGGACGCGCGGCGAACCTCGCCGGCAAGGCATCGCTCTCGGAAGAAGGCGAAATATATCTGAGCAATCCCGTCTATGAAGTGATCCACATGCGCGACGCGGCGCATCAGGAGATGAACCACACCGCGCGGCTCGTCCCCGTCTATCCCGAAACGCGCGGGCTCACGTCGCGCGGGATCCGGTTCGTCACCCAATCGCTCTTCCGCAAGAAACCGGTGCTCAAAGAATGGATCCCCGGCGAAATCTTATTGGAATTTAATTTTCCGGAACTGAACGAAGCGATCCATTCCATCCATTTTCCGGCGACCATCGAGGATGCGAACGCGGCGCGCGCGCGGTTCTCGTTCGAAGAGCTGTTCCTTCTCCAAATTTTGAACATGCAGCAGAAGATGCGCCTCGCGCAGGAACAGGCGCCGGTCATCAAGGCGGACATCGAGCGCGTGAAGGCGATCCTCGCCAAGCTCCCCTTCGAGCTCACGCAGTCGCAGAAGCAATCGCTCTGGGAGATCATCAAGGATATCGAGCGGGCGCGGCCGATGAACCGGCTCCTGCAGGGCGACGTCGGCTCCGGCAAGACGGTCGTTGCCGCGATCGCGGCGATCGTCGCCGCGGACAACGGCCTGCAGACGGCGTTCATGGCGCCGACGGAGATCCTCGCGCGCCAGCACTTCGAGACGATGAAAAAATTGTTCGCCACGCTCGCACTCGACAAAGACGGCGGCGGCCAGCCCGCGGTCGGGCTCGTGACCGGCGCATCCGCGCATGTCTTCTACGGAAAAGAGCTGGAATCAAAAGTGCCGAAGCCGGAGTTCGCAAAGAAGGTGGCCGCGGGCGAGATCGCGATCATCTTCGGCACGCACGCGCTCATCCAAAAATCCATGGAGTTCGCATCGCTCGGCCTCGTAATAATAGATGAGCAGCACCGTTTCGGCGTGCGCCAGCGCGCGGAGCTGAACGCGCGGAAGAACGGCAACGGCGCAGGTGGCGCAAAAAACGCCGCGCCGATCCCCCACTTCCTCAGCATGTCCGCCACGCCGATCCCGCGCACGCTCATGCTGTCGGTCTTCGGCGACCTGGACCTCTCTCTCATCACGGAACTGCCCGTCGGCCGCAAAGCGATCAAGACCAAGATCGTTTCCCCGCTCGAACGCACCGCCACCTACAAGTTCATCCGCGCGCAGATAAAAGAGGGGCGCCAGGCGTTCGTCATCTGCCCGCGCATCGATCCGGACGATGAAGGCGGCGAAGAAGTGAAGGCCGCGCCGGGCGGAAAGGCCGCAGCGGCAAAGAAGTTGGAATTAAAATCCGTCAAGGAGGAGTTTGAAAAATTGTCGCAGAAGATATTCCCCGACCTCCGCATCGCGATGCTGCACGGCCAGATGAAGCCGAAAGAGAAAGAGGACGTCATGCGCGCGTTCAAGGACCGCGAGTTCGACGTTCTCGTCGCGACATCGGTCGTTGAGGTCGGCGTGGATGTGCCGAACGCGAGCATTATGATGATCGAGGGCGCCGACCGCTTTGGCCTCGCCCAGCTCTACCAGTTCCGCGGCCGCGTCGGGCGCGGCGAATACCAATCATACTGTTTTTTGATGGCGGACTCGCAGGCCGCCACCGTGAACGCGCGCCTCAAGGCGATCACCGAAGCAAAGAACGGTTTCGAGCTCGCGGAAAAAGATCTCGCTCTCCGCGGTCCGGGGCAGTTCTTCGGCACCGTGCAGACCGGACTCCCCGACATCGCAATGGAGGCGCTGAAGGATCCCGAGCTCGTCAAGCACTCGCGCGAAGCGGCCGCAAAGGCGCTCTCCTCAGACCCGCAATTCAAGAAGAGTCCTGCGCTGCGTAAGAAGGTGGAAGAGTTCCGCGCACGGGTACATCAGGAATAATAAATCTGCGGGGGGCGCTGCGCTTTTCGCATTCAGTAAGGACGCAAGACAAAAAGCGGCGGCCGGCGCTGTATTCTAAAATCACAAATTGTGATTTTAGAATACAGGATCCGTGCCGCATCCCTAAAGAATACCCATATCGTTCGCCGCCACACTGAGGAACACCACCCCTCTATTCATTATTGTGGCGGCAGCGCCGATTTTGGGTACCGCCCTTTGGGCGTCACCCAAAAACCGAGTCTAAATTTGCCTCCGAGCATCAGGCGCGTCTGCGCTTCGAGGCCGGGGAAGGCGCCGAAGATGATGAGCGTTATGGGCATGAGCGCCCATTGCAATATGAATATCAAATAGTCCACGGGGCGCAAACCGCCCGGCTTTTCGGGCAGGAGCATAACGGAGAGCACTGCCGAGCTTGCGATGCCGATCATGGAAAGCGTGATGATGTCGCGCGTGACGTGCGGAAGCGAGTACGAAAGTATTGAATGTCCGAAGTGCGCGCCGCCGAGCGCGAGCGGCAGCCAGCCGAGCGCAAAGATGATGAGCGAGTTCGTCGCCCACGAGTGAAATCCCTCGATCGCGTTGAACGTCCAGTAGCGTTTCTTTCCCTCCGGGATCTGCGGATCGTTCCTGAATCCCTCCAGCATGTACGGGATGTTCTCCACGCCCCAGCCCCATCGCCGCTGCTGCTTGTAAATATTTTTCATCGTCCCCCAGAACGTCGGCGCCATGTTCACATCCATCGAGACCGGATAGAACAACGGCTCAACGCGAAAATCGCTGTGATAGCGAAGATAGCATTGCCAGAATACGCGCGAATCCTCCGACACGATCGCCTTATCCCACCAGCCGATGTCGAGGAGGGTGCGCAGCGGGATGGACTGCGACGAGAACGACGTGAGGCGCTCCGGCCGCGACTGCTGCATCATTTGCCAGAACGTCGTCGAGAACGCGACGACCCGTGCGAGCATCGGCGCTTCGTACACGTTGTTGGTAAAAAGCGGAATCGGCTGATAGATCGCCTGCGTGCGCTTGTCCGCTTTTATATACACGTACGCGAGCCGGCTGAAATATTCCTTGAAGACCTGCGTGTCGATGTCGAAGACCGAGACGAGCACGTGCTCCGGCGCGAGCCCCATCGGTTCCACGATCTCGCGCAACGCCTGCTGCCCCGCCCACGTCTCGTTGGATCCTTTGCCCGGGATCTCATCCGGCAGATCCGCCGGATGCTCAGTCACCAGAAATTTCCCGAAGTACGAACCGTACTCCGCCCGGATCTTCTCCGCCGTCGCCCGCGCGCCCGCGCCCGCGCGCGCCTCGAGCGCGAGCACGACAAGCAGCCGCTCGCGCGGATAGTTCGCGCGCGTGATCGACTGGAAACTTTCCCTCACCACCTCGTATGGCTCGTCGAACATCGGCAGGATCACCAGGTGGTAGATGTCGGAAAGCGACGGCCGCGCGCCCGCGGCCGGCGCGGCGCCCTTCACCACCGTGACGCCCTCCGGAAACTCGCCGCGCGTGCGCGCAAGCCAATCCACCTTCATCACCCGCCGCATCTCGCTGAACGTCGCGCGCAGGTGCAATGACAGATAGACGGTCTTCAATACCCAATAGATGTCGAACAGGATGATAAAGATGGAGACCCAGATCGGCAGGAGCCACGAAAAGAGCACCATCAAAACGAGGGTGAGCCACGCCAGCAGTCCGGGGACCATCTCAAAAAAGCGTTTCATATGACGTTGTACACCCTATCACAACCGGCTCAAAACAGATAGAAGCCGCCGTACAGCGTAAAGAACGTGAGGGCGAATCCAAAGATGAGCAGGTCGAGCTCCCATCCGCCCACGAACGGCATCCGTTTGATCCACCGCCACGCGAGGATGACGATGAACTCCGCCATGAAGAACAGGCAGATGTACGGAACCCACACGCCGAGCACGATCCCGATGCCGCCGAAGAATTCCAGGAGTGCCGCGATCGTCCCCCACAATGAGCCGGGTTTGAATCCCATCCCGTTGAAGTTTTTTGCGTTCTGCTTCAGGTCTTTCACCTTGGACCAGCCGTGCACCAGGAGCAGTGCGCCAAGAATGATGCGCGGCACCACGAACCCCAATCCGCCATACCAGAAAAGTAGTGTAGACATAGGTTGGTTGTATGTATTTTGATTGACGGTCGGCGCCGCAATGCCTGCCCGCGCCGCCACGACCTTTCAAAAACCGTTACTTTATTATACTATAGCATCATCGTCCGGCAGGCCTGGCGCGCATCCGTGCGCGCTGGCGCGCCGCACGCATGGCCTCATCGTCTAATGGCTAGGACAGCGCCCTTTCACGGCGTAAATGCGGGTTCGATTCCCGCTGGGGCTACCAAAGGTTTCTTTTTCCCCTCCGACAGCGACCCAACTAACTTATCAAAAGACATAATTAAACTGCTGGACGATAATAAATCCTATAAAATGGTCAATATTCAAACCAGCACGACCTTCGATTATTCTAGCGTGAATCAATTCGAGCGCACCACTGAAAGAACCACAAAAAAAGGGAGGAAGATTGTAGAAACAAGCCAAGCAAAAACAGATTCCTTTATTAATATAAACGCAACGGGTAGCCCAACTATCTTTATCTTGCATCTGAAGCAGCTAACGGAATGGCTTAACTCATAATGAGAATTACCCGATATCTCAACACCACCCAAGCAGAACTCCAAGCAAAAAAGTTCAATATCCTCATTGGGATCAGCTTAGGAAATAAATACTTTACAGACAGTCATATTAAGGACTATGTGCTTTGGGCTATTGAAAATACTAAAGAAAAAACTGCCGTACTCATTCCTGACAAAATCCACGCAATCAACTATGAAGCGAAGAGTCAATATAAACCAGAAAGAGCTTTGGCTTTGGCAACCCGAAAAGGCAAAGAGATAGAGGAAATTATTTTGGGTATCAAAAAAGAGTTCAAGATTCCCAACGATAAATTGCAGATTCTTCACTGGGAGGAAATAGAAAATGAAACATATAATCATATGCTTCATATTTTTTCAGATGCCTTCAAAAACAATACATCATTCAGGGATGCCGTTTTCAACATCGTGAAAGATACTCCTCACTTCAAGGAACTCAACCTCAACGATTCTCAGTACGAAAAGTTATGCAATTATGTCATAGACGAACTTCCTATGCTTATCAGCGGAGTGGAAAAGAACGGCATAGCATACGATCTGCTTCCATATCCTGGCTTTGCCAACATAGATTATCTGGCTATAGATTTACAGGAGGGCAAAAATTTCCCCAAAATTACAGAGCAGCTTCATATCAAAAACAAACTCCGACTGATAGAAGCATATGCAGATTAAGGCTCTTAAAGATATTTAAAGACTGTTAGGGGTATCCAAAGAGACCCCGGAACCCAGCATTTTCCGCTCGATATCCGTGTTAACTCGTATGCCATCCAACTCCGACAGGAAGCTAATCAAAGGTTTTGAATTCTGAATCGTTAGGGCTACCAATTGGGATTTTTGACCAGCATATTCCTGATTAAGCTTATAAATGCTAGTCAATTTCGTGTTCCCAAATTTCTTTCCGTCAAAACCAACTTTTCCAGCGAAAACCATATTTTGGAAACGCGAACGCCGCTCCGGGCTACTCTTTAGGCGCACCCATGTGAACGTATCCTCATCTTGACTCGCCGAGGGCTTTTATAGGGGCCCGGCACTCGATCTCTTTGTTCTCCATCAAAAAATCATACCCTGAAACGGGCCGCTCCTCCAGGAAGTTGACGCATCCCCCAATAGTATTGTAAAAAGTAATCAGCAAATCGGATAAAGGAGGCGTCATGAAAATCATCGAAGCGATCCTCGGCGCCCTTATCATCATGATAGGCGCTTGCTGGTCTCTCGCTATCCTGGGAGGGGATCGCCATCGGCTCAGGATGCGGGTCTTGCACATTGACGTGATCGAAATGGGCCGTTGCGAAAACATAAAGGAATATTGGAAACTGATGAAGCGAAAATATGAGGAGCAGGATTTGCTACTGCGACATCGCACTTCCCTGTTCGCAGCAAAACTCCTCAAAGAACCCGTGGCCACATTCACCACATCCGAAGATCGGATCTATCGGACGATAATGGACGGCGATACCGTCCTCGGTGTTTCTGAAGAAAAAGAGCTCTCGTTTTCGCGTCGGTTCCCTTTTGTCCATCGGATCGTCCTGAATAGGGCCATCAGCATTTCCTTCATAAAAAGGAGCGGCGAAGTTTTTCTGGCCCGCCTCCCCGACCCCCCGAAAGATCTCGTCACCGACATACGGTCGATGGAAAAAATAAAGTCCGGTATTTACTGAAGCACCATAGGCGCATCATTTCATGAGGCGCCTATTCTTTTTGCTCATCCGCGCCGAGCGAAACTTTTTTCCATTCGCATCGTTATTCATATATAATAGATAACGATGAGCACCTCCGAGCACAGCACGCGCGTGGCGATCGCGGCGACCGGGATCGCCGCGGCGGTTTTTTTGTGCGGCATCGTCATCGCGCCGCTCGCGCTGACCGCCCTTATCCCTCGCGCGGCGCTCGCGCAGTCCACCTCCGGCGCCAGCACCGAAACGAGCACGAGCACCGAAACGACGGCGGAGAAACAGGCGGCGCTCGAAAGCCAGCTCTCCCAGCTTGAAGGCCAGATCGACCAGTACCAGAGCCAGATCGCGGCGGACCAGGCAAAAGGGAGCACGCTTACCGGACAGATCAACACGTTGAACGCGCAGATCGCAAAGCTCAACCTCCAGATACAGGCCATCAATATCACGCTCCAGGAGATCGGAACCCAGATCACGCAGACCAACACGCAGATCGGCGTCACGCAGGGGCAGATCACCGGTGAGAAGGCCACGATCGGCAATTTGCTCCAGGTGCTCTATGAGAACGACCACACCAGCTTTCTTGAATCATTTTTGGCGGATCCGCAGATCTCCAACCTGTGGGACGAGGCGCAGAACATCTCGCTCTTTGAATCCAACCTGAGCGCGGACGTGGCGCAGCTCGACACGCTTACCGGACAATTGCAAAACCAGAGCCAGCAGCTCGCGCAGTCGCAAAGCGCGGAAGCGACGGCGGAACAATACGCGGCGGCGCAGGCGCAGCAGGTTTCCGCGAACAAGAGCCAGGTGAACCAGCTCCTCGCGGCCACAAAGAGCGACCAGGCGGCAAAGGCGGCGCTCGCGGCGCAGGCAAAGGCGACGGCGGCGCAGATCCGCAACCAGATATTCCAGCTGCTCGGCGGCGGCCAGCTCACCTTTGAACAGGCATACCAGTACGCGCAGGTGGCATCGCAGGCCACGGGCGTGGATGACGCGATCATCCTCGCCGTGCTCGACCGCGAATCCGCGCTCGGCCAGAACGTCGGCCAATGCAGCTATAAAACCTCCATGAGCCCGGCGAATATCCCGATATTCCTGCAGATAACATCCCAGCTGGGCCTCGATCCCGATAACATGCTCGTATCGTGCGCGAATGCGGACGGCGTGTACGGCGGCGCGATGGGTCCGGCGCAGTTCGAACCGTCAACATGGGAGCTGTATGTATCGCAGATCGCCCAGATCACGGGCGACAATCCCCCGTCGCCCTGGAGCAACGCGGATGCGTTCGTGGCAACAGCGCTCTACCTCAAGGGCGCCATGCAGGGATGCGAGTCGGTCTACAGCGCCCAGCTCGACATCGACCGCTGCACCGCGGCAAAGTACTACGCGGGCGGCAACTGGAAGAGCTACCTCTGGACGTACGGCGAAGCGATCGTGGAGCAGGAGCAGACGTTCCAGCAGGACATCGCGACGATCACGAGCAGTTAACAGGTCTTTAATGTGGGCATGATATAATGGGGGAAGTTCAATGACGCGAGGCAGACGTGAGACGCAGAAATCTCTTTGATCAATGGAACAGAGAGTTGGATCTCATCGGCCCGATCACAAAACGGGTCCCCAACTTTTTGGTCCGCGCGGCCATTTTTTTAAGTGCGGTCGGGCGCAGATTATTTGCCTGACATCCCCACCTTCCACCCTCCCAGTCCCGGAGCCTGCAATATGGTCCGGGCTTTTTTTCATTTGACTATTTTGCCTGAAGACAGTATAATTCTGATAGAACGTCCGTGGCAGAGGAGGCCACCGCAATGACGAAGATCCTTCAGCTTGTGATCATATTTCTGATGGCCCTACTGGTGTTTTTCGTCACTCCCGCATCGGCCACGGCAAAGCATCAGAAGAAGATCGAAAAAACGGACGCGCCGTTTTCGCTGCTCTTCAAGGATGGTTCCATAAAAAACTACGGAACCGTGCAAGAAGCAACCCTTGATGCCGTCGTGTACAACGGCACACACGACGATCGTTGCGAGCTGCGCGAACGGGAGAAAAACGGGAAGTGGAAACCGATCCCCCTCCCGAAGGATAAGCACCCCAACAATGGAGGCTCTCTATGAGAGCCTCTTCACTATTTATCGGACGTGATCGGTTGTACAATAAGAAAATATTTCATATGAACATCCTTGCAATCGAAACATCATGCGACGAGACGGGCATCGCCCTGCTCGAGGCGTCGGGCACCGCGCGGGCGCCGCGGGTGCGCGTGATAGAGAATCTTGTGACAACGCAGATCCCGATTCATCAACCGTTCGGCGGCGTGGTTCCCAACCTTGCCAAGCGCGAGCACCTCAAAAACCTTCCGATACTTTTTGGCGAGCTTCGCGCGAAACATCCGGACTTGAAGCTCGATCTGATCACGGTCACCGTCGGCCCCGGACTTGAGCCCGCGCTCTGGACCGGCATCACGTTCGCGCAGGCGCTCGCCAAGGAATACCGCGTGCCGCTCGTCGGCGCAAATCATCTGGAGGGACACTTGTATAGCTTTTTGCTGTCGCAGAAAAAAACGGGCAGCGAAGGCGGAACCGGCGCCGGCGCGGGCGAAGCAAAAAAACTTTTCCCTGCCGTCGCGCTCATCGTGAGCGGCGGTCACACCATTTTGCTCAAACTTGATTCGTTCACCAAATGGAAGCGGCTCGGCGAAACGCGTGACGACGCGGCGGGCGAGGCGTTCGACAAGGTCGCGCGCCTGCTCGGACTTCCCTATCCCGGCGGCCCGCAGGTGGAGTCCCTCGCCCGCCGCGGCGATCCGCACGCGATCGCGTTCCCTCGCCCGATGCTCGCGGAAAAGAACTATGACTTCAGCTTTTCGGGATTGAAGACCTCTGTGCTCTATTATATGCGCGACCATAAGAACGCCTCAAAGAAAGACGTTGCGGCGTCGTTCCAGGAAGCGGCGCTCGACGTGCTCACAAAAAAGACGATCCGCGCCGCGCGGGAAGCAGGCGCGCGCGCGATATTGCTCTCCGGCGGCGTCGCCGCGAACAAGGCGCTCCGCGCGCGCCTGGCGCGCGAGGCAAAAAAGATCGGCTGCGCGTTCCTCGTGCCGGACTTCAAGTACAACCTGGATAACGGCGCGATGATTGGCATCGCCGGCTACATGGCATATCTCAGAAAAAAGCGTTATAAAATAGAGGCACGCGGCGACATGGAAATTTAATATCTCATGCTCTCACTTTTTCAAGGCATCATCCTCGGGCTCGCGCAGGGGATCAGCGAGCTCTTCCCTATCTCAAGCTTGGGCCATACCGTGCTCCTGCCCGGACTGCTCGGTTGGCATATAGACCAAAATTCCGAAACATTTCTGGAATTCCTCGTGGCAACGCACCTCGCGACCGCGATCGTCCTTTTTGTGATCTACTTCAAGGACTGGGTGCGGATCGTAAAAGGCATTTTCCGTTCGCTCGCGGCGCGCGAGATAAGCGACGCCGATCCGGACGCAAAGCTTGGGTGGCTGCTCGTCGTGAGCACGATCCCTGCCGGCATCATCGGCCTTCTCCTTAAAGACCAGATCACGGGATGGCTCCTCACGCCCGCGTCGGCATCGATATTCCTCGCGCTGAACGGCGTCCTCCTACTTGTTGCGGAGCGGCTGCGCAAGCGCGCCGGGCACGAGGCCGCGCCATCGGCCGTCGAGAGTACCGAGAACAACGACCGGCGCATCGCGCACCGTCTCACGTTCTGGCAGGCCACAAAAGTGGGATTGCTCCAGGTGCTCGCCCTGCTTCCCGGCTTTTCGCGCACCGGTTCCACGCTCGCCGGCTCGCTCATGGTCGGCCTTTCGCACGAGGACTCCCTGCGCTATTCCTTCCTGCTCGCCACGCCGATCATCGGCGCGGCGGCGCTGCTTGAGGTCCCGCCGCTTCTCACGTCGGGCAACAGCGCGCTTATAGAGGTCTCGCTTGCCGGCGCCATCGCCGCCGCGCTTGCCGCATGGTTCGCCGTCAAGTTCCTCACGCGCTATTTCAAAACGAACACGCTCACGCCCTTTGCGATCTACTGCATCGCGGTCGGGCTCATCAGCATCGCGATCTTCCGCTAGCGGGAGCGCGCCGGACGCGCACCCTAGCCCCCATACATCTCCGCACGGATCTTTTTGAGCTCAGCGATCACCTCCTCGTCGCTGATCTTTTTGAATCGCGGATAGGTCTTCCCCTCCTTTGTGATATATTCCAAAAACATTTTGAGCGGCCGCAGGTCGAACAATTTCCCCGCCTTGTACACTGCGCCCTCATAGAGCGGCCGATAGACCACCATCAGCACATCCTCAAGCGGCAGATAGTCCTCCGTGTGATGGCCCACGCCGATCACTTCGTACGCGTAATTGTTCAGCGCGCCGTCCGGGTCGTGCTTGTAGTGATAATAAAATCCCTTTTCGGGAACCTCTTTTGGGATCGTGAGCGCCATCTTCGCGCAAATAATATTAAATTTTTATGAAACCTTCTTCGCACTCGCAAACCAGGCGTAGATGAGCAATGCGAACCCGACGACGAGCGCCGCGATGCCGTGCTTGATATGCGGCGTCGTCATGGCGGCGTCATAGCCCGGCACGAACACGGGCAGCATGTCCGCAGGCGTCATCCAATAATAGATGGCGAGCGCGATGCACGCGAGGCCCGCGATCACTGCCACTATCGTCAATGTTTTTTTCATAAAAATAGTTATTGTTCAGTCATACAGATACACTTCGTCCACGTAGCACCACATGAAGTTCTCCTCGGGCGTCACCGACTTCATGATCGGGTGGCCGGTCGCGCGGAAATGCTTCGTGGCATGCCGGTTCTTGGAGCTGTCGCAGCATCCCACATGGCCGCACGTGAGGCACATGCGCAAGTTCACCCATGTGTCCCCCGTCTTTATGCAATCCTCGCACACCGTGATGTCCTTCGGATGGACGTCCCGGATCTCGCCGCGATGGGTGCAGGTCTTCTCGGGCATGGAATGATTATATCATAGAAGGCTCGTATAGGGTGGCCTTGACAACGTATAAGCATATGCTAATATCTAGATATGTCTGACCTCTGCAAGGAAATAAACAAGTTCGGCAAAGGCGTCGGGAATGCGGCGCGGTACCGGATCATCGAAGCCCTGATCAAGGGGCGGAAGACGGTGAACGAGCTCACGCGCATCGTAAAACTCTCCCAGCCGGCGGTTTCACAGCATCTCAAGACGCTCAAGGCGTGCGACCTCGTGATCGACGAGCGGCGCGGCAAAGAGGTGTTCTACGCGGTGAACACCGAATATACGCTCAAACTCCTGCAAAGCCTGGTCAGCGACATGCAGAAACAAAAGAAAAATAAATCATAAACAATCATTAAAACCATGTTAAAAACAAAGATCATACTCGGCAGCACGCGGCAGGGACGGTTCGGCGAACAGCCGGCAAAGTGGATATTGGAAAAAGCGAAAGCGAAAGGATTGGATGCGGAACTTTTGGACCTGCGCGACTATCCGCTCCCCTTCTTTGACGAGCCGGAGACGCCAAGTTCCAAGAAGGCGCCGTATGCGAATCCGGTCGTCACGAAATGGACCGCGAAGATCGCGGAAGCGGACGCGTTCATCGTCGTCACGCCGGAGTACAATCACGGCACGTCGGCAGCGCTCAAGAACGCGATCGATTATGTGAATCAGGAATGGCAAAAGAAGGTGGTGGGATTCGTGGGATATGGCACGGTCGGCGGAGCACGCGCGATCGAACAGCTCCGTCAGGTCTTCCCCGAGATCCATGCGGCCACTGTGCGCGCGGCGGCGATGATCATCACGCCGTGGCTGCTCCCCAAAAATGCTGACGGCACGACAGACCTTTCCTCTGCCGATGCCCAGGCCGATCAGATGCTCGACCAGCTCACCTGGTGGGGCGATGCGCTGAAAACAGCACGGGAGAAGGATGCAAAATAGATCTGCAAAAAGCGACCCCGGCTCTTGCCGGGGCTTTTGTTTAATAGAAACTTAATGATTTCTGACACGAGGACGAGGCGGGGGCTCAGGAGGTAGCCCTTCTCTAAACGAGGCAGTTTCCGGAAGACCGATCTCGGAGATCTCGCCGCGTATGGAAACGACCACATCTGTTACGAGAATTTCATGGCCCGCAGCTCTCGCTTGCTTGAGCAAGTCCGCCACTTCGGGGCTCTCAGTCATCACTTTTACAACGAGCGAACGCAATGCCTCGACAAAAACCATCGTGGCAGACTCCATATCTTTTCCCTTCCTTTCTTCCGGTACTATAGATTCGCTTTGTAAAAAAATCAAACTACTCCTCTTCTATCTTTATCTTTATCTCCTTGAACTCGTTCTCCACTTCAACAAGCCGGTCTTTGCTCAACTTGATAAGCTCTCCCGCCTCGCGGATCTTCACAAGCGCCTCTTCAAGATCGATCTCCTCCTGCTCCTCAAACCAATCCGAGATCCGCTTGATGTCCTCCAGATATTGCTTTAGGTTTGCCGGCTGGCCGCTGCCGCCCTGCTGCGCCTGGTCTTTTTTTTGTTTCGCTGTCTTTGCCATGATGGATGTTTGTTATTGATGAATCTATCGTGCCGTCCGCGACCGTGAGCGCGAGCGCGTCGCCGGGCGAAAGTCCCGCCGTGCTCCGTACTACTTTACCATTCCTTCGCGCGATAGAATAGCCGAGCGAGAGCTGCCGCGCCGGATCGTTGTGTTTGACGGCCTGTGCGCCGAGCGCGACGGTGGCCTTCGCGCTCTCGAGCGACCGCTCGAACATATTGCACAGCCCGTCCCAGGTGTTCGTGAGCGCGCTCTCCACGCGCTGGAGCTCGAGCGGAAACCGGTTGAGCAATCCCGCGAACTCGCGCACTTTTGCGTACGCCTCTTCCCACGAGCGGCTGAGCAGGTGCGCGGCGGCGGTCGGCGTGGAGACCATGTGATCCGCGGCGAGGGCCATGAGCGGCACATCCTGGTCGTGGCCGATGCCCGCGATCACGGGTACCGGAAAGTCCATGACGGCGCGCACGAGCGCCTCGTTGTTGAACGCCTGGAGCGACTCGAGCGAGCCGCCGCCGCGTATGATCACGAGCGCCTCGATTCCCGTTCCGCGCGAGCCCTCGTCCTCCACTATTTCGCGCATCGCGTTGATCGCGGCGAGGAGCGGCCGCGCCGCCTGGGCTCCCTCCACGCGCGAATCGATCACATTCACGGCGAACCCGAACTTGCCCAGATTGTTCTCGAAATCATGGATCACCGCGCCCTTGAGCGACGTGATGACGCCGATGCGCTGAGGATACTCCGGCAGCGGCCGCTTGCGCTCCGGCGCGAACGCGCCTTCCGCTTCCAGCTTGCGGCGCAGCTCATCGTACGCTTTCTTGAGCGCGCCTTCGCCCACAAGCTCAACCGTGTCCGCAACGAACGACAGCCGGCCGCTGTTCGGATAGACATTCGGATGTCCGTTCAAAATGACCTCCATCCCCACCTCGAGCGCGATGCCGCACAGCTGATAGTTGCGCGCCCAGATGATCGCGTCCAGCGTGCCGGGCTTCTCTTTATCTTTGATGCTGAAGTACACGTGGCCGCTCGCCGCGCGCTTCAGCTCGCATATCTCCCCCACGATCCGCGCCGACTGCGCCTTGAAGAATACATTGAGGATCTCGATGTATTCGGCGATGGTAAAAACTTTATCTTCGGTAAAATTCATGGACGATGGATTCCCTATAAAATTAAAAGTTTTTAGTCAGAAAAATCGTACGTAAAGTTCCCAAATATAGCGGCACAGGCAAATCAATTTTAATTGCCCTAAGTCCATATTTTGTATAAGGTGTAACAATAGTATTATTTTTAAAATCCATCAGGTCTTCGATTTTTTCATTACTGACAATATTCATCATCAAATTATCAAATTCTCGTTCGGCTGTCTTATGGCCATAAATTTCATCATATTCAAAAGCAAATAATGGTTTTATATCATGGGCACTTTTAAAAAGCGCTGCCTCAAATGTAAGATTTTTGAATTCAAGCATTAGATCATCTGCAAGTTCTGAAAACTCCTCCAATTCTTCGCTTTTAAGATAAAATTCTAAAGGAAGTGATGTTTCTCTCTCGGTGGGAAGAACTGTAATTCGATAATCAATCCCATCAAATTTATTCTTCACGATTACAAGTGGGTGTTCCATAAAAATTATCCAAATAGATATGACTTTAGCGAATAATCATTATTTTTTCGCCTTCTCGTGCTGCGCCCGCTTATTATAGTACGCGCAGTAATCGCAGTCATCGCTCGCGGGCGGGATCGCTTCATCCATCAGGCACTTGTGCATGTTCACGATCGTCGGTTCCACCCAATCCGTGTTGCCCACGTACGGGATCACTTTGATGTCGAACTCCAGGCGCGCGTCGAACGCGGCGGCGTCCGCATCGCCGTTGCAGTACACAAAGTAACCGATCGGCGACACGGCAAAGCCGTTCTTGCGGAACAGCCATTGGTAGATCTCCATCTGCCGCTTGTAGCCGTCCTGCCACTCGGCGTCGAGCGACACCTCCTCCGTCTTTGACGTCGCCTTATAATCCACGATGTGCAGCTCCCCGGTCGGCGCCACCCACACGTCGTCCACGCCGCCGCGGATCAGCAAGTTCGTCGGCTCGTGCAAAAACTGGATCCCGCGGCGGAGCGAGTCGCGCCACGCATCAAGCTCCTTGTGCGCGTACGGGATCGCGTCGATATTATATTCCTTCATTAACGGATGGATGCTCCCCGCGGCGCGATGGATGTCGAACTCCTTTTTGAGCAAGGCGTCCACGGCGCTGTTCAGGCTGAACGGGAATCCCGGCGGCCGCGGGGTGCCGAGCCGCTTATCGATATAGAAACACCGCTGGCATTGCACAAAAAGATCGATGCCGCTGCGGCTCACCACGAACGGCTCGCGCGATGACGGGTCGAAGACATTCCGTGTGCGCTGGGGGTTATAGTACTTGGACATGGGGGCGCGTGAACACTAAGAATTTAATTAAATTATAACCCCAAATCAAAAGGCCCGCTCCCCACTCGGGAAACGGGCCTTTATTGTATAACCATGCGTTGTTTGGTGTTCGTTCAGCGCTAAGCGAATGTCTCAAAGCCGGCTGACTGGCGCTGTATCGCCATGCGCACCAATTCCTTGATGAGCTGGGATTCAACATCCAGCACTGCTTTGATTTCAGACAAATCTTTCAGGAGTGCCTGGTGAGTGTATGTCTTACGTTTGGAGACGATCATAACCTAGGTATGATTTGTATGAGTTTGTTAGGATTGCGACCTTTGATCCTTCCGCTCGACCTAACAAGTACTACGCACCGTCCCCAGGAATATTACAACTCCCCTTTTGCAATCTTTTGCCGCACCTTGTCAACGTATGCGTTGAAGAAGAACAGGTTATGGAACGTGAGCAGCGCGCCGCCCGTGATCTCGTTCGCGCGCGCCAGGTGCGCGATGTACGCGCGCTGATATTTCTGGCAGACCATGCACACGCACGTGGGATCGATCGGGCCCTTCTCTTTAAGAAGCGATGCCTTGTTGAAATCCACGCGGCCCTTGCTCACGAACGCGATGCCGCGGCGCGCGTAGTGCGTCGGCACGGTGCAGTCGAACGTGTCCACTCCGCCTTTTATGATCAACTCGATGTCCTCCGGATGCCCGATGCCGAGCAGGTGCCGCGGCCGCTTGGCGTCGAGGAGCGGGATCACCCATTGCAGAATTTTGCGCGACTCGTCTTTTGATTCGCCGATGTCGCCGCCGATGCCGAACCCGTCAAAGCCGTCCATACGCGAGATCGTGCGCGCGCCCTCCTTTCGCAGGTCCTCAAAGTCGGCGCCCTGCACGATGCCGTACAACGCCTGGCGCGACGTCCGCGCCGCGAGAGAACGCTTTGCCCAGCGATGCGTCCGCGCGAGCGACCGCTTCATATAGTCGTGCGTGGCGCCGGGCGGCGGGCACTCGTCGAACGCGAACATGATGTCCGCGCCAAGCTTTTGCTGGATCGCGATCGATTCCTCCGGCCCTAGGAACAGCTCCTCTCCCGTGAGCGGCGAGCGGAAATGCACGCCTTCTTCCGTCATTGTGACGTGGTTCGGCTGATGGCCCTTTTCGATCGCCTTCTCCAATTTTCCCGGATAATACTTGATGGAATTCTTCCCCACGCCGAGGTCGCGCCCGAAGCCGAGCGAGAACACCTGGAAACCGCCGGAGTCCGTCATCGTCGGCCCTTGCCAGTTCATGAACTTGTTGATGCCGCCCGCGGCTTTGACCACTTTTTCGCCCGGCTGCAAGTGCAGGTGATACGTGTTTGAAATGAGGATCTGCGTGCCGGTGGCCGCGATCTCATCGCTGCGCAGGGCCTTCACCGCTCCGAGCGTCGCCACCGGCACGATCGCTGGCGTCGCGACCTCGCCGTGCGACGTCTTCAAGACGCCAAGCCGCGCCGCGCTCTTTTTTGACTTCTTCAAAATCGAAAACTCGATCATAAAATCAGTCTACACGAGAAATAAAAAATCCGGTACTTGCCGAACTATCATCTTCACTGAGGCAAGTGCCGGATTTTTATTTTATTGGGTTGCCGGTATCATGGGGCCTTCCGGAGTGCTCGTGACGACGCCCGTCGGATTCTCCGGGACCGCAGGCGAGACCAAATTCGTCCCTCCGCCGTATCCGCCGTGATACTGCATCATCGGATACCCGCGTCCGTAATAGCCGCCGAACATGCCGCGCAGCTCGTCGCGGAACTCGCCCGCCTTCACACCGACGCAGAACACGATGCCAAGTACGATGATCCCGAGGACCCACCAGAAAATGCGGTGGGCATAGTAATGCCCGCACCCGCAGGTGCATCCCGGCCCACACGCGCATGTGGTATTTCCCACCTGCACGATCTTCCCGTTCTTTTCTTCAGCCATGACTTTGCTTTGTTTGATGAGATAAATAGCGACGACCTTTTCTTTTACCCATTATACCGTATAATCCAAACATTATGGAGTCCCGCTACGATCATCTCGAGGCCGAGCCGCGCATATATAAAAAGTGGGAGGATTCGGGATTGTTCGATCCCGACGTCTGCGTGGAGAAAGGCGTGACGGCAAAGGACGCCGAGCCCTTCACTATAATAATGCCGCCGCCGAACGCGAACGGTGCGCTCCACGCGGGACACGCGATGTTCGTCACGATCGAGGACATCATGACGCGCTACGCGCGCATGCGCGGCCGCAAGACACTATGGCTTCCGGGGACGGATCATGCCGGATTCGAAACGCAGGTGGTCTACGAGCGCAAGCTGGAAAAAGAGGGGCGCTCGCGCTTCGATATGACGCGCGAGGAGCTCTACAAGGAGATCTGGGAATTCACCCAGGAGAACAAGGGCAACACGGAAATGGGGCTGCGCTCGCTTGGGGCGTCGTGCGACTGGTCGCGAGAGAAGTTCACGCTCGATCCGGAGATCGTGAAGACCGTGTACGGCACCTTCAAGCGCCTTTCGGATGACGGGCTCCTCTATCGCGGCAAACGCATCGTGAGCTGGTGCCCCAAACACCAGACATCGTTCTCGGACCTTGAGATCGAGGACGTGGAGCGCGTCGACCCGCTCTATTATCTGCAATACGGCCCCTTCGTGATCGCGACCGCGCGGCCGGAGACGAAGTTCGGCGACAAATACGTCGTTGTCCATCCCGACGACAAGCGCTACGCGCATTACAAGGACGGGCAGACGATAGATCTCGAATGGATCAACGGGCCCGTCACGGCAACCGTCATCAAGGACGACGTGATCGACATGAATTTCGGCACCGGCGCGATGACGATCACGCCGTGGCACGACGCCACCGACTTTGCGATCGCCGAGCGGCACAACTTGCCGAAAGTACAGGTGATCGACGAGCGCGGCAAGCTGCTTCCCGTCGCGGGCGAGTTCGCGGGCATGAAGATCGCGGAGGCGCGGCCGAAGATCGTGGAGAAGCTGCGCGAGAAAGGGCTCCTCGTAAAGACCGACGAGCACTACAAGCACGTCGTCCGCACGTGCTACAAGTGCGGCACCGTGATCGAGCCGCAGATCAAAGACCAGTGGTTCGTCAGGATGAAACCGCTCGCGGAGCGCGCGATCAAGGCGATCGAAAAGGGCGAGATCGCGTTCACGCCGGAGCACTATAAAAAGATCTGCCTCCACTGGCTCGAGAACATCATCGACTGGAACATCTCGCGCCAGATCGCGTGGGGCATCCCCATTCCGGCAAAGATCTGCGACGCCTGCGGCGAAGGCGTGGTGGACATCGATAACACCGTGGCCAAATGCCCGGCGTGCGGCGGGGCGGTGCGGCAGGATCCCGACACGTTCGACACATGGTTCTCCTCCGGGCAATGGCCGTTCGCCACGCTCGGCTATCCGGACGGCAAGGACTTCAAGACATACTATCCCACCGACGTCATGGAAACCGCCGGCGAGATCATCTTCTTCTGGGTGACGCGCATGATCATGCTCGGCCTTTATGCCACGGGCGACGTCCCCTTCCGCAAGGTCTATCTCCACGGCCTCGTGCTCGACGCAAAGGGACGCAAGATGTCCAAATCAAAGGGCAACGTGATCGACCCGCTCGAGCTCACAAAAAAATACGGCACCGACGCATTGCGCATCGCGCTCGTCATCGGCAATACGCCGGGCACGTCGCTCGCGCTTTCGGAGGACCGCATCCGCGGCTACCGCAACTTTGCCACCAAGCTCTGGAACGTCGCGCGGTTCATAGATATCAACAGGCCGGAGGGATGGCAGCCCGGAGCAAGCCCGTCATATCCGGATATGGATTCTCAAAAGGAGATCGTGGAACTGAATGTCATCTATAAAGAAGTCACCGCGCATATTGAAAATTTTGAATTCCACCTCGCCGGAGAAAAATTGTATCACTATGTATGGCATACCATAGCGGACGTGATCGTAGAACAAGAAAAGGGAAAGCTGCATGACGGCACACCCGAGGAAAAGATGAGGTCGTATGCGCTCCTTGAACGCGTGTTTTTGGAATCGATTGCCATGCTTCACCCGTTCATGCCGTTCGTGACCGAGGAGATCTGGCAAACCTTCCGCCCGGGTAAAATGTTGATGGTGGAAAAGTGGTAAAATAAAACCATGACCCTGCTCGTCGTCGCGCTCGTCTGCGGACTGCTCCCCGGCTTCGCGTGGCTCGTTTTTTATCTGGGTGAATCCGACCACGCGGAGCCGAAGCGGCTCATCGTCTTCACGTTCGTCGCCGGCATGGCGTTCGGGTTCTTCACGGTGGCGATCGAGAACATCTTCAGCAATTGGGCGACATCGATCGGCATCGCGAACCTTTCCATCCTGTCGCTCCTCGGGCTCGCCGCGATCGAAGAAGTGATGAAGTTCGGCGCCGCGCACTTTGCGCTCACCCGCAACCCGGATTTTGTGGAGCCGGTGGACGCGATGATCTACATGGTGGTCGCGGCGCTCGGGTTCGCGACGCTCGAGAACATCGGCGCGATCGCCGGCCTCACGCCGCAAGTGGCCTTTCTCCCCACGGTGTTCGAAACCCTTTCGATGCGGTTCGTGGGCGCGACGCTCCTCCACACGCTTACCTCCGGCATCGTCGGCTACTACTGGGCGGTGGGCCTCGTAAGGGGCAAGGTGTGGCGCTACTTGGCGATCGGCCTCCCCGTCGCCGCCGTTTTGCATGCTTTCTTCAATTACCTTATACTTACCTATGGAGGCGCCGTCTATTCCGTGATATTCTTGTTGGTGGTCGGCTTCTTCGTGCTGAACGATTTTGAAATGATAAAAGCGCGGCATATAAACCTAATCACATGATCATGAACAGCGAGGATGAGAAGTTCTTTGAGGACCTCTCGGGCGCCAAGACGGAAGCGGACGGCGAGTACGATGTGGAGCTCGTGAAGGCATCGAACGGGGCGATCGCTTCGCGCGCGTCCGCGCCCGCGCTCCAGCCCAAAATGATCCGCACCAAAGACGAGCGCGAGGGCGAGCTGTGGAACGACGGCGAGCCGGAAGGCCAGCTGACCGTGGACGTCTACCAGACGCCGAACGACATCGTGGTGGAATCCGCGATCGCAGGCGTGGCGCCGGACGATATTGACGTGGACGTGACGACCGACTCGATCTCCATCCGCGGCTCGCGCAAGCGCGAGAAGACGGTGCGCGACGAGGATTATCTCTATCAGGAATGCTACTGGGGCAAGTTCGGCCGCTCCATCATACTCCCCCAGGAAGTGGATCCGGAGGCCGCGACGGTAAAGTTCAAGAACGGCATCCTCACGGTCACGCTGCCCAAAGCGAACAAGAAGAAGACCCGCAAGCTCAAGGTTCGCCTGGAATAAACGCCAAGCGCCGGTTCGCTTGCATAAATCGCCCCTTTCGCCTATAATAGGGTGAACAAAGCCAATCACTACTCCCATGAGGAAATGCGCACGATGCGGAAAAACTTCACAGATGCAGGGCGCGCGCAAACTTTTGCGCGGCCACTATAACCCCGTCAACTGGTCCCGCAAGTACCCCAACTTGCAGTACGCCACGGTGGACGGCAAGCGCATGCTTGTGTGCACCACCTGCCTGCGCACGATCCACAAAGCCCCGCGCAAGGCGCTGAAGGCAAAAGCGCCCGTAGCGATGGCCGAGGCAAAATAATATAATCCTCCCATGGCATCACCGGAAACATTTCGCCCCCAAGAGAACCTTCCTCCGGAATTGCCAAAATCTGGTCATTTAAAAAGCCAGCTGGGAAAGTATGTCTCGTCATCCGAGACGAAGGTTCCTCAGGATAAAATGGCTTGGGCACGCATCCTTATTCAAAAACTTCCCGACAACTATAAAGGGATGGTCACTGAGTTCATCGTCGGACTCCCCTTTGAAGATCGTCAAAAGGCAGCCGAACACCTTTCGGGATTGATCGAAGGAATGGGAGATCAAATCTGGCGATCCAAGTATCCCAAAGTAGAGATCCAGCGATGCCTTGAGGAAACTGACCGCTGGTTGCGGGTGGACGACAAGGAGGCAGCGTAAAAAAATCAGCGAAAATTTTTCCGATCAAGCGTACTTGTCGGATAGATATCTTTTGGATAAATTTCGATAAGCCGAAGGTTTCTTTCCGCGCAAAATCTTCGCTTTTTCTCAAGCCTGCCGTCGTATTTATTTTGTACGCCCGCCAACCCAAAAAATTCTACGACGATATTTGGCTGGATAAAGAAATCTGCGGTCATCTTAGTATCGCCATAGCGCCAGTGCCGCTCGTGCATAATATGCTTTTTCAGAAGCCAATCATCGATAACCTTCTCTGTAAATGAATCACATGGATGGCCATCGTCCGCAATGAACTTCCTTGCAAATTGAACAGGATTTGCGTCGAATCCCGCGGCAATGATCGCCTGATTCCAGCCGCCAAACTCCCTTTTGAAAACCTTAAAGGAATTAAATTCGCGCTTGAGAGGTATGCGCCCATTCTTGCGATGAAATTCCTTAATTTTTTCAAGGAGGTCTTGGCGTGTATATCTTATAGGAGACCAAAACTCCTTTAGTTTGCGCCTCGCTCGCTCTTTTTCTTCGTCAGTCCACTCGTGCTGATGCCGCCTTTTTTGAATTTCGATATGTTGCTGTAATGACAACACTATTCCTTGGACCCAAATATTTACCGTACTCACGCTAACGTTTAATTCTCTGGCTATTTCGCGGTGAGTGCTTCCTCCCGATCGTAATTCTCGTGCTTTTTCCCGGATTGAAGAAGGGTACCGCATTCCATTTCTTTTTTTTGCTATTTTCATGGATCCATTATAGAATTCATACATTAAAAATATATTAAGCGGGCTGTGGCGTAGTGGTAGCGCACGTCCATGGGGTGGATGAGGCCCGGATCCGATTTCCGGCAGCCCGACAAGAAAACAAAAGCAGCCCTTCGCCTCCAGGCAAATGACCGTTCGGCGAAGGGCTGCTTTTGTTTTAATGCGGTATAATGGAGGATATGGAACAGGAATTCATTCTGAACGCGCAGAACGAGCTCACGGAGAACATCATCTATCACCGGCTCGCGCTCATGGAGCGGAACCCGGCCAACCGTGCGGCGCTTGAACGGCTTTCGGCACAGGAAAAAACGCATTACGAGTTCTGGAAATCGCTCCTGCCGGAAGCCGAGGGGGCGCGCATCCGCGCCCGGTGGCGCACCGTCTCGTGGATATGGATCATGCGCACCCTGTTCGGCGTGACGTTCATCACCAAGCTTCTTGAGACGCACGAGAACGATGCGGTGCAAAAATATGAGAGCATCATGGGATCGATCCCTGCGGACCGCAAGCAGCGGTTTGCCGAGATCATCGAGGATGAACGCTCGCACGAGCGGGCGCTGATCGCCCAGCTCAAAGAGAAGCGCGTGAGCTATATGGGATTCATCGTGCTCGGCCTCGCGGACGCGATCGTGGAGATCACGGGGGTCCATGCCGGATTCCTGGGCGTCACCGGCTCCACGCTCATCGCGGGCGTCGCGGGCGTGATCGTCGGATTCGCCGCCGCGATCTCGATGGGCTCGGCAGGATACCTGCAGGCCAAGCAGGACCCGGAAAAATCCGCACTCCTCTCCGGCTTCATCACGTGGGCTTCGTACTTCTGTTCCGTCATCCTCCTTGCGCTCCCCTACTTCTTGATCCGCGTGATGGTCCCCGCCTTCATCATTTCCACGTCGGTGGGCATCGTGCTCGTGGCGGGGTTCACGTTCTACGGCGCCATCGTCTTCGACCGCAAATTCTGGCGCGAGTTCGGCGAAACGGTCGGCCTGATGCTCGCGACCGCGCTTGCCACATTCCTTCTCGGCACCGTCGTCGGCAATATCTTTCACGTCCACCCGTCGAGCTTTTAAAATAATTTAACACGCCCACTATGATCATCGATAATCTCTCCAAAGGCCATTGCGTCCCCTGCGAAGGCGGCATGCCGCCGCTCGACCACGAGTATGTGCAAAAATATTCCGCACAAGTGCCTGAGTGGAACGTGTCCGGCGACGAAAAGAAGCTCTCGCGCGAATTCACGTTCAAGGATTTCGTGCAAGCGATGAAATTCGTGAATGCCGTGGCGGACGTCGCGCAAGCCGAAGGCCACCATCCCGACATTTATATCTTTTACAACAAGGTCCGTTTCGACCTGACCACCCACGCAATGGGCGGCCTCTCCGAAAACGACTTCATCCTTGCGGCGAAGATCGATCAGATAAAACCTTTGTAAAATAGGACCTACTAGAACATAACTTGACAAATATATATAGTCATCATATAATATACCCAGCCATTTATCACGTAAGGGCTTTATCAATCTGCAGTTCAGTTTAGTTCAGCCCAAGGAGGGCAAAACCATGATGCAGGCTCGCGTGCAGTCGCTTTTTGTCGTGCGGGGAAATGAAAATATCCCCTCCCCAAAGAATTCCACCCTCAAGCACAGCTCCATGACGCCGGGGCGTACGCGGTACCTGAGGCCCTGCCGGACCACGATGGACCTTGCCAGAACTTTCGGCGGAACCTTCGTTACCGGGGGCGAGCGCGGGCGCAAAGCCTGCCTCATTCCGGAGAACGAGGACACCGTATTCGATCAGGAATTCCTCACCGCCAATGACCCCTTCAGCCGGCCTGCCGTTTCTCTTGACGAACTGGCAGGACTGCAGGCTTCGATGGAACTTGGCTACGACGATGAGGACGAAGACACCCTCGCGCGGCGCCTCTCGGATCCCGATGTCCAGCTGAACCAGGCCCAGATCGACCGGGTGGTGGACGTCGTCCGGGAAGATCCGGCGGTCCTGATCGCTCTGTACCACATGGGAATCCACGCCGACGGCGTGGACGACCGGAAGGCCAAACAGCTGGCCCGCCTCAAGACCTTCGGTCTTTTCATGCGGGTCTGCGCGACCATGATGGCGGCCGACGGGAAAGAGAGCGTGAACCGGATGCTCTCAATGCACCGGGACCCGATCAGCGGCAAAACACTGCTCTCGTGCCTCGCGGCCCTCGCTCGCAAAGAGAAGAAGGAAGACCATCGCCATTTCACGGCGGCGAACATCATGACGGCCCTGGGGCACACCAACCCCTTTGCGTCGTACCTCCGGTAAAGCCAGCCAGATACACAACTTAAAACGGCCTCGCGCAAACCAGCGCCCGGCCGTTTTTTCTTTTTACAAAACCCGAGTGTTTAAAAATGTCGGCGAGGCGAAGAGTGCCGACGAAAGCGTACCTCGCGTACGCTGAGGAGGCACGATGAAGCCGCAGCCACATTTTAAAGCAGGAGCTATCCAGCAATACGCTCGTGCCAAACAAAAACACCCTGCGCTGGCTTCCCGTTTGAGAAAAAGCCAATGCAGGGTGTTTTTGTTGAATCCCGTCAGATTTCTGGCGTAACAGCCAGGTGGGTGAGCTCAACTGCGGCCCACGGGCGGCAGAGATAATCGCTCTCCCTCTTAATATTGTTTGATCCGAAATCTGTGCGGGATCTATTTCCATTATACCACCCCTCCGCTGAAAGATATCAAGTGCATAATCCGCGTCAGAAAACTGGAAAAGAAGGCCAAATTGGACTAGAATCCAAGGGCTATGAAACTCCAAACGCGGAGGCGCATATTCTATGTGTTCATCCTTTTGTTCGTGGTGATCGGCGCGGCCGTCGTGCTCTACGCGGAGGGCTGGCGCCTTGACCTTTCTACGCTGCAGGCCGAAAAGGCCGGCGGGGTTTACGTGCGCTCGTATCCCTCAAGCGCGACGATCACGCTGGGCGGCAAGCCGATCCAGAACCAGTCGGCGTTCCTGAGCAGCGGGACGTTCATCTCCGGACTCCTCCCGAAGACCTATACGCTCAAACTCTCGGCGCCAGGCTATGACGCATGGATCGAGGCCGTGCCCGTCACGCCCACACTTGTCACGGAAATGAAGTATGCCGTGCTTGTTCCCGCATCATCCACCGCGATCACAACGAGCAGTCCGGTAAGCGATTACTTCCAGGCGGACGGCGGCGTAGTGACGGAAAGCGGCGGTGCGATCACGTGGCTCGGCAAAACGATCGGGCATGGCACGATCATAAGCCACAGCACCGACCTCAAGACCGCCGTCATCCGATCCGTGAACGCCAAGACCGGCGCAGCATCATACTCGCTCTATAACTTTACGAACAACACCAGCACTCCCCTTTCCGCGGCGCTCGCCGGCGCGGGCATCCGGCTGACGGCGACGACCAACCTATTCATCGATCCATATGACGACACGGCAGTCTTCGCGCAGACCGCGGCGAGGATCGTGCGGATCGATGCCGGAACCCTCCGCGCAACGACGGTCACGACGGCGCCGGCCGGCGAGACGATCGAAACCCCCATCGCCGTCTCGCCGTCCGTTATGGCGTGGGCGCTTTTCTCGGCGCCTTCTCCCTCCACGGGTACAACGGGGTCTTCGCGCATCGTGGTCTATGATAAATTCTCCGGCAACACCGTGGACAGCTCGCTCACGGTGCCCGGCGCCGTCAAGCAGCTCGCCTGGGTCCGGAACAACGCGCTCGGCGTGCTCGAGAACACCAACGCGCTGTACCTTTATAACGTGTCGGCCGAACATCTCTCGGTGCTCGCGGATGACGTAAAGCAGTTCTACCCCGCGGCGGACGGCAATGCGGTGGCGGCGCTCGAATACGATAGCTTGGAAATATTCTCGTTCGTGAGCGGGCAGCCCAGCTATTATCGCTTTACCCTTCCGGAGACCGCGAATGTGCAGGGTCTCGCGTGGTACAAAGATGACGCGCACCTTTTTGTGGAATATCAGAACCACGTTTCGTTCCTTGACCTTGCCGACACGGCGCTCAAGAACCTTACGACCATTTCGGACGGCACCGACGCGTCGTATGACGCGCAGGAAAACTCTCTTTATATCATCGATCCGGCGCAGGAACTGATCCGATTCGACTTCCCTCAATAGTTGCCACGACGGCCCTCCTCCCGCACTGCTTCCGGATAATTATCGCCCATCACATGACGGCGCGCGCGCATAAGGAGTTCCTTCTGCACGAGCCGCGCCTTCGTCTTCCCTACCGCCGGCAGAATGATCTTATTATGCGCCGCATCGCGCTCCGACCCGTTCATAAAGATGACCACCTGGCTCACGCCGGCGATTCGATCAAGCGGTCCGCGCTGGATGCTCACGTTCTGGATCTGGTGATAAAGCGCCGCGAGCTCGGTGCGCATGACATATCCGTAGGTCATCACAAAGGCCTCGTCGGTAAAGGTATACGTATAAAAACGATACTCCATCCAGGTCCACAAAAGCACCACCAAAAGATAGAGCACGCTAAAGAGCGCGAGGAGATCCACTGCATACTGAACGAACGGTAGGTAATCGGGTGGCACCCACCGCTCGCTGTACCAGGCGGCGATGGTCAGGACAAAGAAAAAAATCGCGAGCTTTATCCGCTTCGACAGAAACAGGAGGAATGCGCGCTTGCCAAGCGAATGTTTTTGGTGGTTCTCAATCCCCATAACAATATCCCATAGATATATTATAATACATCTATAGCTACCCCGCTCTTATGAAACTTTCCCACTCCCTGCGCGTCATCATATTTCTGCTCCGCCTCGCGCTCGGGATCGACCTTTTTTACCTCGGATTTGGCACTCTTTTCAGCCCTACGCTCGGAATGGCCATCCGTGCGCAATCATTCGGCAACATCTATTCCTGGCTTGCGGCGCCCGCGGCGCAGGGCGGCTGGATACAGCCGGTGGCGCAGTGGGCATTCCTGATCATCGGCATCTGCCTGATCGTCGGCCTTCTCACGCGCATCGCATCCGTTGCGGGCATCGTGCTTGTGCTTCTAAGCTACCTTCCCACCGTCAGCTTTTCCGCGTTCAGCGCCGCGCAATTCATCAATGATGAGGTGATCGTCGTCATCTGCCTGCTCATCCTCATCTTCGCGAACGCCGGCAAGTATCTTGGCCTCGACTCGTTCATCCACATCGGCTCTTCAAAACACTCCGGAAAATAAAAGTGTCGCCCTGTTGAGCGAGTGGGCATTCCGACGCCGGAGCGAAACAGGGCGACACTTTTATTTTCCGGCCTCCACTTCGATCGCCAACAGCCGGTTATATTTTGCGATGCGCTCGCCCCGCGCGGGAGCGCCGAGCTTGAAGCCGTCTGCGGCAACGCCATAAGCGAAGTCCGCTATGAAGTCGTCGTTCGTCTCCCCGCTGCGGTGCGATACGACGACCGCCCAGCGGTATGCGCGCGCCAGGCGCACCGCGTTCAGCGCTTCGGTGACCGTCCCTATCTGGTTCGGCTTTATGATGACGGCGTTCACGCTACCCTTCGCTCGCGCCATTTCCATCCGGTCGGTGTTCGTCGTCGTCAGATCGTCGCCCGCGATCCAGAGCTTGCCATCGCCGCGTGCGCCATTGTTCGCCGCGGTGATCGCTGCAAAATTCTTGAAATCGTTCTCCGGGAACGGATCTTCAATATAGAGCGGCGAAAATTCTTTGATCAATTTTTTGTACGCATTGCCGAGCTGCTGGCGCGACAGCCCTTTGATGTCAGTCGCCGCGGCATCCATGCCAAGGTCGATCTTTTTATCAAGTTTTATTTTTCGCGCGGCGGCGCGGATCAGCTGGAACGGCTCGAGGTCGCTCTTGAAGTTCGGCGCAAAGCCGCCTTCGTCGCCCAGATTTGCCGCATCGCTCCCCTTCGCGCGCACAAGCGCCGCGCCGAGCGCGTGGTAGACGCGCGTGCCGATACCGATTGAGTCGCTGATCGTCCGCGCCCGCGGAATTATTAAATATTCCTGAAAATGCAGGTTGTTGCCGGCATGCAGGCCGCCGTTCACGACGTTCATAAAGAGGCGCGGGCGCAGCGTCTTTGCTATCGGATCCACCCAGATGCCGTACACGTCGCGGATGTGGCGCCACAGCCACACTTTGCGTGAAAGCGCGTTCGCGCGCAGGAACGCGATCGATACCGCAAGCATCGCGTTCGCGCCAAGATGCGACTTCGTCTTCGTGCCGTCCAGGCGCACCAGGAACTCGTCCACCGCGGCCTGGTCCAAAAAATCTTTGTGGATGATGCGCGTCGCGATCGTGGTGTTCACGTTCCGCACTGCCGCGGCGATGGGCAATGCGCGCGCTTCCGTCGCGCCCGTGCTCTTTCCCTGCGGCACCGACGCCACGGCGCGCGCGCCGTTCTGCAGCGTGAGCGCCGCCTGCACGGTCCACTGCCCGCGGGAATCGAGGATGGGATATGCTTTGACGGAGCTTATTTTCATGCCGGTTTCACCAGATTGATCGGCGCGCCGTTCACGAACGCCACAATATTATCGATCGTCGTATCAAGGATGCGCAGGAACGCCTCGCGCGTGTTGAACGCGTTGTGCGGCGTCACGATGACGTTCGGCAGCTGGATAAGGTCCGCGTCGAGCGACATATCCCCCGCCTTCATCGCTGCCTCTTCTTCCAGCACGTCGAGCCCGGCGCCCGCGAGCGTGCCATCCTTCAACGCCTCCACCACCGCCTTCGTCTCCACGATCGCGCCGCGCGCGGTGTTCACGAGGATCGCGCCGCGCTTGATGAGCCGCGCATTGTCCATGTTGATGAGGTGATGCGTTGACGGAAGATACGGCGCGTGGATCGTAATGACGTCGCTCTTCTTGAGCAGATCCTCGAGCGAGAGGTATGGGAAGCCCATCTCCTTCGCGAACGCATCATCGTGATACACATCGTACGCGACGATGTTCATCCCGAACCCTTTCGCCATGCGGATCGCGTGCTTGCCGATGCGGCCGGTGCCGACGACGCCGATCGTTTTCCCCGCAAGGTCAAATCCGGTCAGGCCGTCCGTCGTGAACTTTCCTTCCACGCGCACGCGCGCGTTGGCCTTGATGATCTTGCGCGAGAGCGCGAGGATCAGCGCGAACGCGAATTCGGCGACGGTGTTCTCGCCGTACGCGGGTACGGACGACACCGGGATCCCGCGCGCGGCGGCCGCGGCGAGGTCGATATGATCAAAGCCCGTGGAAAGCGTCGCGATGAACTTGAGCTCGGGCAGCGCCGCGATCGTCGCCGCGTCCACCGGCGAGTCCATGAACACGCCCGCGATGTCAAAGCCGCCCGCATCGCCCTGGGGGATCCTGTCCTTGCTCAACGCCGCATCCACAAAATCCACCGCCACATCCGCCGCCTTCAGTTTCGCGCTTCCCTCCAGGTACGACTTCGCCTCGTCGCCCCACCGCCCGCAGTTAAAGAAGGTCGCTTTGTGTGCCATAGGGGTATTATAGCACTACCAGATGCTATTTTCTCGTGGAAAGCCGCGGCCTCATCCAAAGGTTTTTATTAAGATGCTGAGCTTAGATGGGTCCGTAAGATATACCCGCAAACTGCTTATCAATATTACCCTGCGAACGTCTCCCCGGCATTACATCTGGCTTAAAGATTGCTTTCATCCAATATTTTTTGCCCCAAATATCTTGATAGGTTATATAAAGTTCTCCATTATTAAAAAGAGGGTTATTCCCTTCTGAGAAAGGGATCGTCGCCGAGCTTTCTAAAAATTGAAAGCTGTCTGAGTATTTTTTAGGCAATATATCAAAGCTAAGATTCAAAATTCTGCCTATTGGTTTGATTTCCACTCTAATATTCTTAGCTAGCCCATTTCCAGCATTTTCAAGACCAAAGTTTAATACTTGGGGATTTGAAACATCAGTGATAATAGGAACTAATATAGGGATCTGGCCTTCTCTATTTTGTCTTAGCGCCTTGAATGCATAATAGGCCGATAGACCGGCGACAATGACGGATAAAAGTGGCAGTAAGATTCCAATCCAGTTTAGAAATATAGGGCTCTGATGAATTAAAAGATGATGGTGCATTGATGCGTTACTTTTACTAATTACTCCACTCCGAACAAGATTGAGCCGCCTGTTGTGCTATAACCCTGTATTGAGGAGAAGCAGCACCATTAACATTGATGTAGGCGTTAGCGTCTATAAGCCATACCACGCCATAATTTTCTATGAGGTAATCGAAATCACAATTACATTTGCCCCATGTTCCCCCAGAAGATGTACAACCATTAACAAAAGAATTTCGTTGACTCTCGGCGGCAGGTGAAAAAGTCATAGGCGTGTAATTGTGGGGATAATCATAAGATGGTTGAACGGTTGCGTTTTGAACCTGGGGCTGAATTTGAACTGCCGATGACGTCTGGGTGAGTTGTTGAATTGAGTTGTTCGCGGAAGTATTTGTTAATTGCTCTTGATTGTTTAAATTTTGCCCCAATAAATAGGCTCCTATGGTTAGGGCTACAACCAAGACACCTACAACAAACCATTTCCCTCCACTCATATTTTTGTACTAAAATTATCAAACAAAAGTATCGTTTTAGCAATAGACGACCGACTCACGCTAGAACGAACTAGAAACAATCATGACTATTCCAAACGCAAACACCCGCCAAATGGCGGATGTTTGCGTTTGCCAAGCAGGGGCATTCTTATCGTAACTGCTGCATATCCACAGTCAAATAAGATTTAATGATTTTTTAATCTTCTTTTTGAGGGGCAATATTATTTCCCACGCCGCTTCCCTTTCATCTTTGCCTCTTCCTTTGCGATCGCGATCGTCGTCGCGACGACGGTGTCGGGGTTCAGCGAGATGCTCTCAATGCCGCGCGTCACGAGGAACTGCGCGAAGTCCGGATAGTCGGACGGCGCCTGGCCGCAGATGCCGATATATTTTTTGCGCGCGCGGCATTTTGCGATGACATCCGCGATCAGGATCTTTACCGCCTCGTTGTTCTCGTTCGCGATCTTTGTGACGATGCCCGAGTCGCGGTCCAGGCCGAGCGTGAGCTGAGTGAGGTCGTTCGAGCCGATCGAAAAGCCGTCAAAGATGTCCAGGAACTTGTCTGCGAGCAGCACGTTTGACGGAATCTCGCACATCACGTAGATCGGCGTCACGGTCTTGAATTTCTTTGCTGCCACAGCCACCCGGCCGCCGCGCTTTGCCATGTAATTCGTAACGAGCCCAGCTTCTGCCATCGTCTCCTGCACCTTCACGCCTTCGTCCACCGTGCGGCAGAATGGCACCATCGGGATCACGTTCGTGAGGCCCATCTCCTCGCGCACCATTTTGATCGCGGCCGCCTCCAGCATGAACGCCGGCTTGAACTTGGGGTCGTAATAGCGCGACGCGCCACGCCAACCGATCATCGGGTTCTCCTCACGAGGCTCATACGCCTCGCCGCCAAGCAAGGTGCGATACTCGTTCGTCTTGAAGTCGCTGAAGCGCACGATCACGTGGTTCGGCCAGAACGCCGCGCCGATCTTCGCGATGCCGAACGCCAGGTTGTCTATATAATACTGCTTCGGGTCCTTCCAGCCGCGCATCTTCTCCTCGATCGCCGCGCGCACTGCGGGCTTCTGGTCCTTAAGGTTGAGCAGCGCCATCGGGTGCAATCCCATCTTTGACGCGATGATGAACTCCTCACGCGCGAGTCCCACGCCCTGGTTCGGCAGGAACGACACCTCGAACGCGCTGTCCGAGACCGCCACGTTCACCATCACTTTCGTCTTCGGCTTCGGCACTTTTTTGAGGTCGTGCTCCACCACTTTGAACTTCATGGCACCGTGCGAGATGTTCCCGCCGCTGCCCGTCGTGTCCACCGTGATGACGTCGCCCGTCTTGATGAGCTTCGTCGCGCGCTCCGTTCCCACGACCGCGGGAATGCCAAGCTCGCGGCTCACGATCGCCGCGTGCGACGTGCGGCCGCCCTTATCCGTGACGATCGCCGCTGCCATCTTCATGATCGGCTCCCAATCGGGATCGGTCATCGTCGTCACGAGGATCTCTCCACGCTTGAAGTCGTTGATGTGCTTGGCCTCGAGGATGACGTGCGCCTTGCCCGTCGCGATCTTGGAACCGACGGACGCGCCCGTGAGGAACGGCGTCTTCTTTTCCTGCGGAATGTATTCCTTGAGCTTGGAAAAGTCGCGGCCGGCCTGGATGGTCTCGGGGCGCGCCTGTACGATGTAGATCTCGCCCGTCTCGCCATCCTTGGCCCACTCCATATCCATCGGCGTCCACTTCTTGTAGTGGTCGGTGTAATGCTTCTCTATGATAGTCCCCCACGTGGCGAGCTGTGCCACCTCTTTATCGGTCAGCACGAACCCGTCGCGCTCGGCTGGAGATGTCGCCACGATCTTTGTCTGCTGGATGCTCGCCACGCCGCTTCCGGTGCGCGGGTGGTAAATCATCTTGCGCAGCTTCACGCCCAGCTTCTTTTCGATGATCGGCTTCTTTGTTTTCGCCTTTAAGCCGTTCTTCCACACGATGAACTCGTCCGGCGTCACCTCTCCCTTCACGATCATCTCGCCGAGACCCCACGAGCCGTTGATGATCACGATGTCCTTGAAGCCGGATTCGGTGTCCACCGAGAACATGACGCCCGAGCACGCCTTGTCGGAACGCACCATCTTCTGCACGCCGGCGGAGAGCGCGATCTTCAGGTGATCGAAGCCGCGGTCCGCGCGGTACGAGATCGCGCGGTCGGTAAAGAGCGATGCCATGGTCGCGCGGACCGCGACGGCAACCTCGTGCGCGCCGCGAATGCCAAGGTAGCTCTCCTGCTCGCCGGCAAAGCTCGCACCCGGCAGATCCTCCGCGGTCGCGGACGACCGCACCGCCACGTCCGCATTCCTGCCGTAGCGCTTCTCTATATAATTGCGGTAGGCCGCCACGATGTCATCGTTCAGGTCCTTCGGGAACTCGGTCGCAACGATCTTTTCGCGGATCAGTTTGCCGCGGCGCTCAAGCTCCTTTAAATTCTTGGTGTTGAGGCCTTTTAATGTTTCTTTAATGAACCTGTCGAGGCCGGTGCTTTGTAAGAAATAATAGTAGGCGTCAGCCGTGACGGTGAATCCTGACGGCACGGGCACACCTTTCGCGCCGAGCGTGCGGATCATCTCGCCGAGCGACGCATTCTTTCCTCCCACCATCCCGACGTCTTTGATCCCGACCTGCTCGAACTTCAATATATATTTTTTCATTATTTTTTAATTTTAAAATTCACATTTTTAATCCTATCATGAGATCCGACACGTTCGACCCGGTGTCGCCGGTCATCACATAGTTTCCTATCTTTTCAAACAGCGCATACGTGTTGTCGGCAACGCGGAACGTCTCCGGATCTATGCCCGCTGCGAGTGCGGCATTTTTTGTCATTATATCGCAAATGGCGCCGGCGAACGGCCCATGATCGCGGCCATCCGAGGCAAATGACAGGATCTCCTCGTTATCCTCTATAAATCGGAGCGCAGAAGCGCACAGCTGCAGATTTCTCCCTCCCCGGGCAGCGGTGCTATGGACCTTTACGGTCGTCTCCCCCGCCCAAAGAAGCACCGAACGCGGGCGGGCGGCATGGACCGCATCCGCGATCATCTTGCCCACATCGTCGGCCTCTCCGGTAAGCTCGCTCGTACGGATCTCTGCCTTGAAGCCAAGCCCCGCCGCCGAGACCGCCATCGCGTCAAGAGCATGCCGGCTCGAGACCACAAGGACGTTCGAAACACGTTCGAAGTAGATATCTTCCTTCGGCGTCTCCATCAGGCCGCACTGCTCGATATTGCACGTCTCAAGCACGCGATACTTCTCAAGGACGCGCGCGGCGTCATCCATCGTGGTAGTGTCCTTCACGGTCGGCCCGGAAGCGATCGACGAAAGATCGTCGCCCACCACATCCGAAAAAATAAGCGACACCACGCGCGCGGGATATGCGGCCTTCGCCAGGTTGCCGCCGCGCGCGTGGGAAAGGTGCTTTCGGATCACATTGATCTCCTGAATGGTCGCGCCGGCGCCAATGAGCGTTTCCATGATGGGGATCTCCTCGTTGCTTGCGGGATCCTCGGGAAGGAACAGCAGCGTGGATCCCCCGCCGGAAACGACGAATATGACGAGGTCGGCCTTGGTAAGGCCGGCGAGCACGGCGACGATCGCCTGGGCGGCCTGCTTATTGTCGTCCGATGGGAGCGGATGCGTCCCGCAGAATGTCCGCAAGTGCGGAAGTTCGGGGCAGACCTTTACGTCAACCACGACGCCGTCCGCAATCCGGGCGCCAAGAACGCGCTCCGCAAATGCGCCGGCCTCCGCGGCGCATTTTCCGATCGCAATAAAGATCACCTTCCCCACAGCGCGAAGATCTATTGCCTCTCCTCCGACAAGAAGCGTATCCCCTTCAAGAGACAACTTATTGCTGAGCACCCCTTCCGTGTCGATCGTTTCATACCCCGCTTCGGCGATCGCAAGGAGCGTGCGGCGCGCATCCGTCACTGCAAGTTCGTCGAAGTTCTTGATCTTCATCGTCATGGTATTTGTTATAAGTGTATCATGCCATTTCCACGCCCTTTCCCACCGCGGCGGCGATCGTCGCGTAGCCGTCGCGCGCCAATAATTTCACGAGTCCGCGGTTGATGCGCCTGACCGCCGTTGGTCCGCCGTAGACGAGGCCGGTCACCATCTGAACGAGCGATGCGCCCGCCCTGATCTTCTCGTACGCGTCCTCCGCGGTGAACACGCCGCCAAGCCCGATCAAGATGTATTTGCCCTCCGTCACGCGGTAGATATGGCGGATCATATCGGTGGACAGCCGCCGCATCGGCGCGCCGGATATGCCGCCTGCCGGTATGACATCCAGTGCCTCCGGCGATGAGCGCAATCGCAGCATGCTGCGATCCTTCGCCAGGTTCGCCACCACGAAGCCGTCGATAAAATGATATTTGCCCGCGACCGCGAGGATCGCGTCCACCTCGTCGCGCAGAAGATGGGCGGAGATCTTGAGGAACACCGGGCGCGGCTTCTCTTCTTTTGCGAGCGCGTGGAGCAGCGCGTTGAGCATCACAGGGTCCTGGAACGTGCATCCGTCCTGCGCGTTCGGGCACGAGATGTTGATCGTCACGTACGCAAATCGCCGCACGAGCATCCGGTAGGTCGCCACATAATCCGCGATGGACGCCTCCCCTTTTATGTCCGCGCGGTTCGTCTTTGCGATGTTCAATCCGACCGGAAAATGGAATGTGAGCGTCTTCAGCTTTTGCGCCGCCACCTCCGCGCCGTTGTTCTTCAGCCCGTAATAGACGATGAGCGCCTTGTCGTCGGGCAGCCGCGCGAGGCGCAGGCCGTCGTTGCCCGCGTACGGAAAGCGCGTGATCGCGCCCACCTCCATAAAGCCGAATCCCACCGCGGGCATGATCTTTGTCAGGCGCATGTCCTTGTCGAATCCGGCGCCGAGCCCGATCGGGTTTTTGAAGCGGATCCCCGCCACGGTGGTCTCGAGCGACGGATGCCGGTAATCGCACGCGAGCGCCACGATCCGCCGCGTGAAGAAATTGCTCCCCAAACATTCGCCGAACGGCGTAAAAAAGTCGTGCACGCGCTCGGGGTCAAAGTGAAAGAGGATCGGCTTTAGGATCTTTTCATACATCGGGATCAGTGCGTTACCGCCGCCGGATCCACCGCCGACCCTTCCGCGACGGCGTCATCGATCTCGCACACGCCGCTCGCGCACGCGAGCTCCTTTTTGACGTCGGTGGAATCCTCCTTCTCGTAAAGCAAGATCTGCGAGAAATCGATCGGCGGGAGCGCGGCCACCATCTCCTCATACCGCTCCTTCGTGATCTCCTCGTAGGGCGCGAGCATATATGCATGGTTCTCGCGCGGCAGGAACGAAAGGCCGCCCAGCATGTCCCAGTGCTCGTAGAGCCAGTTCGCCACCGCGATCCATTCGTTGTCGCCGATCGACACCGTCACCGATGGGTTGTGCTCCGTAAAGATCACCTTTACCTTGCGCCAATACTCAAGCTGGTCGATCGCCGAGAGATCATCCTTGAGCACCGCGCCTTCCGGCGCCTTCACGGGAAACTCGAACACGTACGTGGACGCCGACGAAACCGACTGCCCCACTTCCGGAAAGTACGGCACCTTCTGGTCCTTCATCATATGGAAGAGCGCGTCCGTCGCCGAGATGCGCACGCGGCGAATATAATATTGCGCGTGCCGTGCGTGGAGGCCCGACGCCGCATCCACCGTCTGCGACACGGTGCCCGACGGCTTCACGCAGGTCACCGATGTGGACGGCGCGACGCCGAACCGCTTTGCATATTCTTTGTTCACTTCGAGCGCGCGCTCGCGGAGCGCCGAGAGCACCGCTTCGTTGCGCACCGCGGGACAATCCCACTGCCCCGTGATCGAAACACCGAGCAGCCGCTCCTTCTCGCAATTGCGCTTCCATTCTTTTGAAAGATACGGGAAGTTCGTCAGCATTGACTGGTACGTGCCGAGGATCGCCGCAATGCGGATCTTTTTCATCAGCGTCTCTTCGGTGTCATCCGCGCGAGCGACCACTTCCGAAAGATTGCAGAACTGTTTCGGCTGGAGCAGGATCTCCCCGCACGGATTGGTGCCCACCTTCATTATCTTCTGGCCAAGCACGCGCTTGCGCCGCGTGGGGATCTGGTAGACCAGGCTGCCGCGATTGAATATCCCCCGCTCGCCGGTGTGGCTTTTGGCGAGCGCGAGCCATTCGTCCATGAACTGTTCCGCATCGGGCTTGCGCGCATAGACGGCCGAGTTGTTCGCCATCGAACGCTGCGGGTCGGCAAAATAGAACTGGCCGGTCTTTGCGGCGCGCATCTCCGTATCGTCCAGGTCGGAGAGCGAGATCATCGCGCTGCGGCGCACGCCGCCCGCCACCACCACCTCCCCGATCTTGCAGCAGATGTCATGCACATCGATGTTCGCCAACCGCCGCCCCTGCTTGTTCAGGATCTTCGCGCGGGCGAACGCAAGGAGCGAGCGCAGCGGCTCGGGGCCGGAGCTCTTGCCGCCCATTGTCGCCAGGCGCGCGCCGGCCGGGCGCAGCTGCGAGAGGTCGAACTCTATGTCCTTGCCGTCGTACCACGTGCGAAGGCCGAGGGTGAGCGCGTCCGCCCATCCCTCCTTGCTGTCGCCCACCACATGCGTCTTCAGTTTCTTTCCCGTCTGGCGCTTGATCTGCGGCAGCTTCTGCACGTTCTGGCTCTCAACGGAAAATCCCACGCCCGTGCCGCACATGGACACATACATGATCTCCGCAAAATCCTCCAGTTTCTGCGGCGCGATGAACGAGCAGTTGTACGCGCAAACGTTCGTGGCGCGTGCCGCCTTCCCCGCAAACTGCAGAAGCCGCATGGACGGCATCGCCTCCTGATGCAGGATCGCGTCCTGGACCTCCGCATACTCCGCCTCCGTCAATTTGTCGCCAAGATTCTCCTTCATGAACGAAACGTACCGCTCCACCGTCTCGATCCACGTCTCGCGCCGCCCTTCCTCCGGGATCCAATTGGCATAAGTGCGATAATAGACGAATTCCGCAAGCTGATTCCGGAAATAATGCTTGCTCGCCGCCGCCAGCTTGCGGACGTAGTCGGGGATCTCCTTTTTGTTCTCGCGCAGCTGGGCGCGTTCGTTGCGGTATAAAATATATGCCTTCGCCGTCTTTTGGAAATCCATCAAAATGAGCTGGGTCTCCACCACGTCCTGGATCTCTTCGATCGTCGGCACATGCCCAGCCGGATATTTCTTCATGAGAGACACCACTACCTGCTCCGACACCTTTTGCGCGCTCTCGCCCGACCCCTCCTTTGTTGCCGCCATCGCCCGCGCGATCGCGCTCGTGATCCGGTCCTGGTCCCACGGCACGATCCGCCCATCCCGCTTCCGCACTTCCGCAAAGCTGTTATTTTTTGTCATAATACTTCCATTCTTCTGCCGAAGGGCGGAACCGCATAGCACACCGCCCTGTGCATAACCGCACGGGCGTTGTCAGAAGACGCAGGCATATCGGAAAATCCTTTATTTTTACTTAATGAACGAGGGTAAAAATATGACAACATTTTTGTCATCTATTTCGCAAAATGTGCTATACTCGGAATGAACAAACGCCATGCATATAAAAGCGGTCATCGAACAGCTCGGATACAGCCCACAGGAGGCGGCGGTCTATCTTGCCGCGCTCGAGCTCGGCGGCAGCACCGCCACGGACATCGCCGCAAAGGCGAGGCTCCCGCGCACCACCGTCAACCTGCTCATCAGATCGCTCAACAAGAAGGGATTGATGAACGCGTACATCCACCGCAAGCGCAAGATCTGGGCGGCGGAGAACCCCGAGCGCATGATGATCACCATCAAAGAGCGCGAGGCCGCGCTCAAGCTCGTGCTCCCCGAGCTGCAATCGCTCCGCCACGACACTGGCGTGAAGCCGACCGTGCGCACCTACGGCGGCGCCGACGAGATCAAGCAGATCATGAACGACATTCTGGAATCCAAGCATCACATCTCCGCGATCCTTTCGTGGGACGAATGGATCAACCTGCTCGGCCGCGCATATATGGAGGATTTCATAGAGACGCGCTACCGGCAGTATCTGCGCATCCGCCTGCTCACGCCAAAATCTAAGACCGCGATGGCGCTCAAAGCGCGCGACGGCGAAGAGCTGCGCGTCACGCAATTTCTCCCTTCTTCCATCGCCATCAACAATTGCAATTTCATCTACGCCAACAAGGTGGCGATCATCTCGCTCAACAAAAAACGCCCGGTGGGCATTTTAATAGAAGATGAGGACATCCATCACACCATGGAAGTCATGTTCGAGTCGCTCTGGAGCCAGAGCGGGCCGGGCGGCAGCGCTGCCAAGTAACGGACAGAAATGCTCCGCAAAAGGCGGCACAGGAAACCACATCCTGTGCCGCCTTTTTATCCACAGGTCGCCTTGTGCCTATTCCTGCGCGTCGCCGTTGTCGTCCGTCGGCGAATCATCGGTGTTCTTTTCGATGTCCTCCGCGTCGATATCGCTCTCCAGGCTGTCATCCTTCGCCTCTATGTCTTCGTCGTCTTGTGCCATATCATTGGTTTATATTTCGGCGACCTTTTCGGACTGCTTACATAATACCCTATCTGGGATTAAATCTTTCAGTTAAAAATCCGCCACGGGCATCTCGTCGATGTCGGTATAGTCAATGCGTAGGTCGTCGAATACTGTGCCTGCGGTGTTATGGCCGCCGAGAGCGCCGGGTGCGACGCCGCCCGCGCCGCCCGATTCCTCACCTGCGCGACGGATGAAGTCGCCCTGCGCGGCGCGGAGCTCGTCTTCGCCAAAGCTCGCCAGATACTGCTCGGTGCGCGCGGAATCGGCGCGGAAGCCGGCGTCGAGCGCCCGAACGCGCGGCGACACTTGCAGGGCAAGCGCGTTGAAACCGATGAGCGAAATGTTGCGCAGCTCGCGCACGCGGGAGAGCGCCACGTAACCCATCCCGCGGTCGAACGCGCGGCCAAGATCGATCACGGCGGCATCGAGCGTCATCCCCTGGCTTTTGTGGATCGTGATCGCCCACGCGAGCTTGAGCGGCAGCTGCGAGACGCTCGCCATGCGGTCGCGGCTCTTGCCGTCCTTGCCGCGGCCGCCGTCGCTGTCTCCCACGCGCCACTGGAAGCGGCCAAGCGTGATGCGCTTCTTGTCGAAAGTCATAATGACGGGATTCGCCTCGATGGCGCTCGCTGCCGCACCGCTCGCGCTGGCAGAATCGCCGTCGCCGCCCATCTCAAAGTCCACGACTTCGCCGAGCGTGCCGTTCACATATCCAACGCCCATGTTGTTTTTGGTGAACATCACGCGCGCGCCGATCTTGAGCGTCAGCTTGTCCGGCACGTCGTTGTCCTTCTTGAGCTTGTCCACCAGCACCGCGGGGCCGTTCGTGTACGCTTCGTAGATCACGTCCGGCGTTGCAAGCTTACGCAGTTCCGCGGCGTTGATCTCGTCCACGTTCTCGCGATGCGTGTAGAGCCGCGCGATGCCGATCGGCGCGGCGACCGTGGCGCCAATGCGGGCGTTCAGCTTTGCCGTGATGTCCGGCGTCACTTCGCCCGCGCGGATGGCGTCCAGGATCTCGAGCAGGTCATCGCCACTGCTGCTGCCCCTACCCGCAGCGCTTCCGCCCACCTGGCGATGCTGCTCCGTCAAATAGCACACGCGCATCTGCGCATTCTTCCACGCGGCGGAATCGATCACAAACTTCTCGGACTCGCCGTTCACTGGTGGAATCTGGAAGAAGTCACCGCAGCACACGATCTGCAATCCGCCGAATGGCTCGCTGGAATTCCGCGCGGTGCGGCAGATCAGGTCCACGCGATCGAACTGCTCGGGATGCAGCATGGAGATCTCGTCTATAATAAGCACCCGTGCGCGGCGGATGCGGTCGGTCAGGTACTCGTTCGCGCGCACGCGGTCGCGCTCCTGCTTCTCGTCGGGGATCGGCCCGCGCGTCAGCCCCGCCCACGAATGGAGCGTGCGCCCGGAAAGGTGCGATGCGGCGATGCCGGTGTAGGCCGTCACGGCCACCTCCACCTCGTGGTCCTCAAGGAACCGGATGTACTCGTTCAGCAGGTACGTCTTCCCCGCCCCGGGCGCGCCGGTCAGGAACACGTTCTCGCCCGTCTTAAGGATGGCCAAAGCGGTGGATTGGAGCATGTTCTAAAATTTTTCAATGTCCTTTGCTAGTTCTCGAAAGATGAAGACCCCTAATACAAGAACCGCTACGACATACAAGATTCCAACCGCCCAATGCGAAGAGAATTCAACTTCAAACAAAAATTGATATATACCAATGATTACTTGCACCAGCGCGAAGGCGATTAAAACCAACGAATATTTTCTGGTCGATTTATCGAGTTCGTGAGCCGTTTTTCGATTCCTCAAAGCGGCCTTAATTTGAAGGATCGTTAATTTATGCATTTTCTGTTCCTCGACCATACCACTACTTGGAGGCCCTATGGTCTCAATTTCCCCTAGAAGATCTTGATCTTCAGATAGATATAGCTCCATGTTCTTATTATCCATGCAAAAAGTTTACGCCACATCATAAAATACACAAGATTGACGAATTCGAAAGAATATATAAGATTGAGGGACGTACTAAAATGGAACTCTTCTCGAAAAGATACTCGGCAAAAGGGCCTCGCAATGACGTTATTCTTTCCGATACACTTAGAAAGCGTCTGGAACAGGAGTTAAAGTTCATAACTTCAAGTAAAGATTATATTGAAGCCTTTCTTTTGGTTGATAATGAAAAAGAGAATAAGATTTATTTGCATTCTCTTACCCTACGAGATTTAAGTTCTCGGGAGTTGGGTTATGATTTAACGTCCTTGGTTTACTGTAAAACTATGGATTTCAATGCGAACCCCGATGATAATCAACTTCTAGACCTTATAGAACTATTAATCATTTTTTGTAAAGAAATAAACCGTAAAGAATTAATTGAGAGGTTACAAAACATCTTCAAGGAAGAGGGAGATCAATTTATAATTCACAATTTCATAATTTTTAAGAAGGATGAAACTGGGCTGAAATCTCTCGTGCCCTTAATTAAAGATAAGAACCTCCAAGTCAAATTAGAGGAATACTTTACTGAAGCATCGAGAGGTAGTAAACCAAATTATGAGATGCTAGCCCGTATTGCTGCGGATATTGTACAGATACTCTTTAGTGCTCCAAAGCAAAAAGAAACAAAAAAATATTCTGAACAATTATGTAGCGATATTGCATATAAATGGACGGATAAAAAGAATGCCCAAGCGTTGGCAATTCTCCTTAGTGAAACCGTTAAAAATGCTAAGGAACTAAGTAATCAGATTAGTAATATTCGACATACAGACAGAAGCACTATACCAGTTAGAACGCCTAGCCTATATAGATTAATTGCCTTAAAAAATTCTTCAATTGCTGAAGTGGTTATACTTTCCTTGCCAGAAAATTATATTTTAGACCAAAATCCGGAAGAGATTAAAAATCACTATCTCGGTAAATACAACCTCAAAGCTGATAATGGCTGGTTGGTTGAAGATGAAATAAAGCCGGAAGATATACCTTTCTAAAGCAAGACCAGATAGGCAACGACTCAATCTCTAAAAATTCTTAACAATAAGATGCTGCACGGCCCTATCATTCCTACCTTTCATATTGTAAGTGTATTTCTTATCGAACGAAGAGATGTTTATATTCTGCTTGCCTTTGTATAAGCCGTAGATGAACGACGTCCTTTTTATCACCAAAATAAATTTGGCCTTAGTGGTATATAAATAACGCGCAAGCCGAAATTGGTCATCACGATCAAAGCTTTTCTTTTCGTAATCACTGAAATCGGTATCGTATGGAGGGTCGAGGAAAATAAAATCTTTTGAAGAAAGCTTCAGTTTATTGAGAAATGTTTCAAAATCCTCGTTGTAAATTACCGCTCCTGCCAAGAGATTATGGGCCTCCAAAGAAAAGAGCCGGTCGACTTTCTTTCTAAAATTTTTAGTGTTGTACCCTATCCCTCCATATGGGATATTAAATTCTCCGTTGGCGTTAAATCGGAACATGGATCCATAGCAAAACTCTCGGATGAAATAATAGTTTGCGATGGCTTTTGCGCGGCTGATATGGTTCATTCCCCTTTTTTCATTCATAACATCCCTAAAATGCATATAAAATCCACTGCGAAATGCAGTCTCAATGTTCTTATGAAGATCCTCAATTGAGATCCTGCCGCTACTGAACTCAAGCTTTTTGACACGTGTGATCTTATCAATGAGATTGTCAATGATGCGCTTTTCAAGATTATTCCTGTCTATACAAAAGTCCGCCCTGAACAGCCCATTGAATGCCTGAATTTGTCCGTGTATGTAATCTTCCGTAAGGCGACGCAGATCGTTTTTGCTAATAGAATCGGCAGCATAACGGGCGTACAAAGAGATGAACTGCCTCTGGAAAAGAAGGATGTAATTCGGAATTTTCTCCCAATTGAAGACATACTCATAGATTTCCTTAGAAAATTCTTTTGTATTATATTTCCCACCTACGAAGCGGTAAAAATCCATCAGCTCTACGGCAATATCGTTGATGGCGGCTCTTTCTGGTTGTAACTCAAAAAATATCGCACCACCACCAAAGAACGGCTCAATATAGCGATCAAACGCAGGAATGTGATGCTTAATAAAAGAGAATTCCCGTTTTTTTCCGCCAGGCCACTTGATCAATGCCTGTGTATTAGGTGTGGATATCTCCCGATTGGAAGGTCGCAAGAGGTTCAAATCAATGTGCTGTTTTTGCATTTTCTATAATTTTCTTTAGTTGTGAAATTTTTAAAATGTTATTGCGCTGTCGATGAACCATCCGATGGCAGTTTGAACACAGAGGAACGACTTTCTTCAACGCTTCATCCGCCGCCATCTTTTCTCCGGACGCTTCATGCTGATGAATAGGATGCGTGTGATGAATCTCGATATAATCGCGGCCGCGTTCGCCGTAGAATTTCAAGAAATCGAACTCGCACGCTATGCAAGGAATTTTTCCGCCCTTCTTAAAGTGCGCCCTGGCAAGCTGGATCAGTTTTCGCGACCGCTCTCTGAACGCAACATTTTTTGTCGAGAGAAATCCTTCTTCAACGATGATGTCTTTGTAGTCATCTTTGAATTCTTGCTCTCTTATCTCTTCACTGAAGCCCTGCTCCTGAAGCGCTTCAACAACTTCTTCATAACCAGCATTCAAATATCTTCTACCCTCGTCCGTAATGAAGAAAAGTTTGTCCTTATATATCGCAAGATTCTTCTTCTCTAAGGTATCGTGCGATTTTAGGTTGCGCACTTTTTGGCTGAACTTTGTATCGGTGCGGCCGCTGAGTATTTCAGCATCTTCCCCTTCGGGCTTCAGTGTGTCAGTTAATTCCTTGATAAGATACTCGGTCGGAACGCCTTCCGGATGGCGCTCGATGATCTTAAGGGCGGGAATTACGAGGTCCGATTCGGCGTAAATCATACTCTAAGTTTAGCATATAGCCCCGAGAGGTGAATCTACTTGATATCCCCATGTCGATGAGGATATCCACATAGTATCTTATGCACTAGAACTGTCAAAAAATTTTTAATCCTTTTTTAACGAATCCCCCCATCCCCACTCGCTGTACCCCACGCCTTCGCGGTAGCAACGGATCGCCTCGCGGATATAGGGAATGGTGTTTGCGGGCAAGGCGTCGAGCGGGAACCAGCGCAGGTCGTCGCACTTGCCGGGCTCCATGTTGGCCGCTCGCCGCTCCACGCCGCGGGCTCAAAGAAGAAGTCCAGCCGCTCGTCGTCGGCGCGGCGGTGCATCACAACCTTGAGCCGCAGGTCCGCAGCCCCGATCGTGACGCCCGACTCCTCCATCGCCTCCCGCGCGGTGGCCGCCGTGAGCGCCTCGCCGCCATCGGCGTGACCGGCCACCAGGCTGTAATTGCCATCCTCGTAGCCGGTGTTTGCGCGGCGGAGCATCAGGATCTTTCCGTCCTTCACGAAAAGCACGTAGACGGAGGCGATAAGCTTGAAGCGATCGGCGGTCATGAAAACATTGTAGCACCTTATAAAAAAGAAAAGGCGCATCCCCGGAGGAATGCGCCATGTTTTTCACTTTGTGCCAAGCTAGATGACCATGTCGGCTTCGATCCGTGCGCGCACCGCCTGCACGGCGAGAGGAGCAACGTTCGCTCCTTTGAATATCGCCTTCTGGTCTTTTTCCTTCTTCGGCCAGTAGCGGATGACGTCTTCGATCATGGCGAGGCCCGTGGAAAGGCTTGCATGGGTGGATTCGATCCCGGCTCCGAGCGCAAGACAATCATTGTCCGAGGTCATGAACCTGACATTCACCTCGTCACCCCGCTTCTTGGGACGGGCAAAGGTGAATATCGTGCTTCCCGCAAAGATCCCCACCCGAAGCACCGTCGCCCCGAATTTCCCTTCCATTTCCCGATCGGGCTCTGCCCGGATGAGAGTGAAAAGTCCCCGCTGATAGACGAGACGAAGGAATTTGTCGAACTGCAGGTGCAGCGCGTGACGCTGGGCATTGAAGTAGACGTCCATCTTTGCGTCCAGATGATCGTCTTGGACAATGGCCCTGATCACATTCTTGAGCAGATGAACTCCGACAATCTGATAGACGATATCTCCCGCTCCAAGCTCCACGAGATTGATCATTTGTTCGTCCCGCTCTTTCTCGTAAAGTTTCCGGAACCATACAACTGCGGGGTCTTCGCTTGTCCGCACCACTTCGTACGCGTCCAGGATAAGCTGCGGCAGGTGGAGGGTGAGGTCGTAAAATTCGTTCTTTTCGTCGGCGAGTATGGTAAGACCCTGGAGCCATCTGCTAAAGAACAGGGCAAATAATGCCTCACCTTTCTCGCTTGCGTTGGTGGAAGCGGCATGCATCCCTAACCGGAATATTACATCTGCTTTTTTCACTTTTGCTCCTTTATCCTTCATAAGAGGATTTACTGCTGACGAAATTGTACATTTAAATTCCAATTTCGTCAAAAGACAACGAGCCCATTCCTGGCGCTGGTCCTTCATCGCCTCATAAAAAGAAAAGGCGCACTCCCGGAGGAATGCGCCCTTTGGTCAGGCCACTTCCGTCTCGATGTAGTGTGCCCACGAAAGCCAGATCTCCATCAGGACGGATTGGTCCACGGCGTGGGCCGACGTTGATGGTATTTCTGTCATGCCCATTTCCCTTGACCACACCCTTCCGATGGCCTATCCTATCCGGTGGAAAGGAGAGGGCACTCTCTATGACATTCACAATTCAAAACCCTGAGGCTGATCCGGTGATCGCTAAACAGGCCACCGACGCGTTCGATCTGCTGACCCCGCATTGGAGGGAACTGCTTCCTCCGATCACCGCCATCATCGTAAATGAACGGTTCGACCGCATCGCGGATCTCCGGCCCATGATCGACGCCCGGTTCTCCAACTGGGGAGACCATGAGTGGGAGCAGGTCTACGCTTTTTCACCCAAATACAGTTTGAATGAGGCCGAAGTGTGGCTCCGTCCGTACTATTCGTTCGATTCTTTTGCGCGAGAGGTGTATTGCCTCTTGGCACAGATCGTATGGACCACAACCCCGGACATTCGCGCCGAGGTCGCAGCGGCCACCCACAAATCATTTCACACGGCCAATGCGGCTCTGTTGTATTTCAGCGTTTCCTTTGGACGCTTTTTTCTCAACCGAAAGCTTCTTCGTGAACGGAACCTGGCGGCATGGTTCCTCATGGAGCGCCTCGATGACCTGGTGGAAACCAAGCAGCTTCAGCGACTTCAGGTGACGTGATGGCGAACGATCGCCGTCTTCCGCAAAACTCGCGAGGCCCCGGCGCAATGTCGGGGCCTCTTTCTTTATTACGATGAATTTTATGCTGAAAGCTTCTTTACGATCTCGTCCCATGAATGCACGCGCTCGATCCCCGGCGGAAGCTCGCCCTGGTTCCATGGCTGATCAAAAAGGAACACCTTGATGCCGGCCTCGGCGCAGACCGTCGCGTTGGTCATGTGGTCCTCGATCATGATCGTGGCCCCAGAGTCCGCCACCACCTCGTCAAAATCAATGCCGATGCGCATGGGTTAATGATACCGTAAATAAGAAAGGGCGCCACCGTTTTAGTGACGCCCCTTGATCCACTGTAACCCTTCCCGGCCTATTTCATCGGCCATATTGCGGCCACGAAGATCCCCTGGCTTTCCTCGCGGCTGACGACGCGAGCGAAGGTCATTTCGTGGCCGCCCTCCAGACAGACCAAAAGCTTGCAATGCTTGCCCATGGCGAGCAACTGAAGAAAGCAGTCCATGCCCTCGACAAGCGCTCGCGGCCCTGTGAAGTCGCCGAATTTTTGGACCACTTTTTCGGCGCTCACACCATTCGCGTCACACCCTTCAACGCTCGTCCTGATTACCTTTTCGATCATGTAAAGCCTCCTCTTCTTTTCGCAGCTGCAAATCTGCCAACAATATACATCCGGGCAGGAATGGAGTCAATCGCAATCCGCGCGTTTACATCGCTGCGGCGATCTCCTTTGCCACCGCATCGAGCTCCGCTTCCGGCGTCGTCTCGCGCGAGCCGGGCCGGTACAGGAACTTGCGCGGCTCGTATTCGGTGATGCCCTCGTCCCCTGCCGTGCGCGGCACGATGTGCAGATGGAAGTGCGGGATGGATTGCCCGGCCACGGCGCCTTCGTTCCAGGCATGATTGAAGCCCGTGGCGCCGAACGCTTTCCAGAGCGCGGCCTTCACCTCCGCCGCGAGCGCAAAGATCGCGCGGCGCTCGTCGTCCTTCAGTTCATCGAACGTCGCCACGTGCCGCGCCGGGATCACAAGCGTGTGCCCGGGCGTGATCGGGATGTTCGTCAGGAACGCGATCGCAAGCTCGTTGCGCTTGACCGTGCGCGCCGGAATGTCCGGCAATGTGCAATAGATGCAAGAGGAAGATGCGGCCATATTATTTGTGGCCGAAGATCTTCTCTTTCAGCTCCTTTTTGAATTCAGGGTCGAATTGCGTGCGCAATAAATATAATGCCAGCTCTTTATCGCGAAAATCCGGCCGTTGGGAAAGTTCCAGAAATTCATCGAACGAAACGGGCTTTATAGTGATCCTCTCACCCGCATCAAGATGCGGGTCCTGGATATGCTTACAGTCACGTGCGATGAAAGTATAAACGGTCCATTCAAGAGAATTGAATGGCTTCCGCTCCCTGAACATGGTCCAATCATCCGAAACGTATCCGGTCTCTTCCAAAAGCTCACGTTTGGCTCCCGTCGACGCTTCCTCTCCTTCATTACATCGGCCGCCCGGAATAGAAACAAACGGCGCCCGATGTGGTTGCTCCTGTTCCTCGATCAAAATTTTATCTCCCACGACCGCGATCACATCCGCGCTGTCCGGCCGGCTGATCTTCTCGTATATCTCGGTCGTCCCATCGAACACTTTCTGTTCCCATTGCCACACCTCGAACACCTGCCCTTTGAACATCCGTTTTGCGTTCGGTGGAATTCCTTTTTTCATATCATTTATTTTTGAGTGCTAAATATTCCTGAACGCCCTTCAGCCATCCTCCTTTAAAATAATTTTCTTGTTTGAAATCTTTCGGGGCCACCCACAAGAGTTCCGATGGCGCTCGTTCATACCACCTATTAAAGCATCCTTGGCAGTCTTTCGTCTATTATGTGCCAATAACGGCCGTTTTTCCACTTTTAAAATAGTTTTAATCGCTTATTTGTTATAGTCCCGTCAGTTGTTTAAAAACTGAAAGGGGTTTTTGTGAAGCTATCAAAAATGCAATTCGCAACCGTGGGTCTCGAGCTCCTGACCCTCACCATCTTCGCGTCCACAGCAATCGGACAGGCACGGCAAAATGTTGTGCATCAGGCATTCTATGCCTTAAGCACATCCGCCAATGGAACCTCCACCCAAACCATCAACGGTAATTATGTCGGCAACTGGAACTGGCTCAACAGCAATTACAGCTCCTACAATGTCGTCAAAAATTGGTACAACTATTACCAAAACGGCAGCTGGACATGCTATCCGTCAGATTTTGCCGCAGCTGGCGACGTGTGCCCAAATCTCACCGGCCATCCCGTCGCGAGTTTCTATTCCAATCCTGGCGGCTATGGCTATAGCCCGATTATCCCTGAGGTTGCCTATGGCCGCGGCGGTCAATGCACTTATTTTGCGAACCTTGTCGTCTATCGCTCGGGAGTCTACACCGGAAGTTTCCCGAGCCTATCCAATATGTGGGCTGCTGGAAACTCCAATATGCAACAGGTCCAGATCGGGGACGTGATCCTGAGGTACAACGTCGCTGGCTATGTCAATCATATCGCCATTGTGGTACAGGTCTATACGAATGGCGGTTCCGTGACAAGCGTTGACGTCGTCGATTCGGATTACTTCCCTGATTATCTTTCGGGCGTAAGTTACCCGGAAGTGATCACACGGCACAATTTCCCCATCGCCAACCTGCAGGGATATTTCAGGATATGGAAGGTGCCCGGCTACTAAAAACCAAGTTCTGGAGGGGTAAAACAACCCCTCCATTTTTTAATCTTTTTTTAATGTTAATATGCTATGCTCATCTTATGAAAAAATTATTAAACAGAAAATATATCGCTTTTGCTTGCATGGTCACGGTCACAATCGTTGCCATCGGATGCATTTTCCTGTGGCGATATCACTTTAGCCCCGTTCAATCCCGCACCTCAACGATGGCTCTCCCCGAAATTCAAACACCTTCAGGCTGGTATTTGTGGGGAAAAGATCATCTTCCTGCGGGCACTAACGGCCCCGTCAATAACATTACCTTCGGAAATAAGCCAATGGCATCAGCGGACGATGCGGCGACCATGATAGTTGTTAACGCGCAAGATCCCTTTGGAAGAACCGATGAGCAATGGATTGCTGATGTCCTCTCCTCTTCCCTGGAAGAGCTGGGAAGTCCTACATCCACGCGGCTGTGGAGTGCGATCAATGGGAGGCTCGTACTAAGGGCGGTAACGCAAACACCTGCGGGTGGCTATGATCTTAATTACTATATCCTTAATGATGGGGTGGAATATATATTCCAACTTGATCCGACACATGCCGATGATAATATATCATCCAGCTCCGACGCACAGACGCTGCACACCATGGTTCAGAATTTTGCCGAGAGCCTGCCGCCCATCGTTTCTCAATAAATAATAGGGTTAAAAAAAGCCCTAACAGTTCCGTTGGGGCTTTTTTTCTTTCATTCTACGCCGCAGGCAACTCCTTTTCGTCCGGCAACGCCGCGAACTTGGCCTTAAAATCTTCGAACCACTTCGTGGTCTCTTCCGGCTTCATCGCCTTCACCTGCGCCGCAAGGTCGGGATGCGCCGCTTCGACGTGCTTCATCGCCTCCGCCACCACTTCCTCCGGCGCAGTGCCGGTGAACACCGTCGTGCACGTTGCCGGGCCGCCCATCGAAGGGCATGTCACCTGTTTCATGTTGCTTATATATAGATTAGATTTATTTTTTATCGACCGATCTGAATGATCATTATAGCATGGACCCTATCCCTTTCCGTAGCTCGCAGTACCGGCAATCCGGATCATGGCAGCCCTTGTTCCAGAACGAGAGGTCCAGTATCTCGCGCGCGACGTCCATCACAAGTTTTTCAAGCACTTTCACCTCGCCGGGCGCGATCGCGAACTCCTCGCGATGCATCTTGCCGCGGTCGTCCGGTTCCACGAACTGGATGATGCCGTCGCGCATGTCGCGCTTCCCCTCCTTGTCGAGCAGCAGTTTATAGAACACGAGCTGGCGCTTGTAATTGCCGTCGCTCGATTTGGTGAGCCCCTCGATCTCGTTGCGCGTCTTGGGCTTGCCGGTCTTGTAGTCCACGACCCGCACCCGCTCGCCGTCCAAAAATTCCACGCGGTCCAGCTTGCCGTTGATCGGCGTGCCGTCCTCGAGCGTGATGCCGTCAATGCGCGCCTCGGCAAGCGCCCGCGGCGACCACGTCGCGTGATACTCGTCATAGAAAAGCGGCAGTGCACGCCGGCCCTTTTCGAGCGCCTCCTCGTACTCGCTCTCTTTTATCGGCTCGTGCGCGAGGGCTTCCTCAAAACGGCGGACAAGATATTCCTTTCCGCGATCCACGCCCGGCGCGCCGTCAGCGCCGCCGCTCAACGCGTCAAAATAACTTTTGAGCGCGGCGTGCACCGCGTTGCCGAACGACAGATTTTTGTTCGGTGCTTCCGGGATGCGCACAAGGTTGCGGTAGAAATATATCCATGGGCATTCAAGGTAATTGTTGAGCGCCGTCACGGAAATGCCTTGCGCGCGGAAAAGTTCGTTCAAAAATTCTTTGTCTTTGAGCTCGGGCACCCGCGCGGGCGCTGGCGCGAACTCGATCTCCTCGCGCCGCGCGGCAAAATCCTTCTCGTACGGCGCGACATCGAGCGGCGCCAGGATATTTTCCTTGAGCTCCGCGATGAACTGCGTCGGCAGCTGCTCCTTGCCGTCACGATCCGCCTTTGCAAGCGTCACGAACAGTTCCTTTCGCGCGCGCGTGAGGGCGACATAGAAGACGTTGCGTTCGTCCGCGTCATCGATCGCGCTCGCATCGTCATCATTCGCACCATCAGCATCCGCGGCAGCGCCCGTCGCCGCGCCTTCCGCCATCGCTCTATATATTCGTGTCGGCAGCTTGATCGCTTCGCGGCGGCGGCGCGATCCCCACTTGCCGTCCACGGCGTTCATGATGAAGACCACGTCGAACTCCAGTCCCTTCGCGCGGTGCGCGGTCATGAGCCGCACACGGCCGGGCAAGCGCACGGTGTCGGCGCTGCGGATCGCAAGGCCATGCTCTTCCATCAGGTCCAGATAGCGGAAAAAATCGTCCAGCGTGTAATTTTTCTGGCGTTCAACGAACGATTTCAAGATGTCAAAAAGCGCGTGGAGCTTTGCCAGTTTTTCCGTCGCGGACGGATGGTTCAGCGCCGTTGTCAGGAATCCCGACTCGTAGACGATCTTTTCAAAAGCCTCCGCCGCGCCGCGGTTTTTTGCCGCCCGAGACCAGGCCGAAAGCCCCTCAAAAAGCCGCCCATAGGCCATTTTTGAGCCATTATCCATGCCTGCCGCCTCAAGCAGGGCCGGCGACCGCACCACCTCATAGAGCCGCCTGTGCTCACGGGCGGCATAGGCCGTCAGCTTATAGACATCGATCGGCGCGATGCCCAGAAAATCCACGTGCAGCGCCTCCGCGAGCGCCACGTCATTGCCGAACCGCTGGACCGCCCGCAGGATCCGCACCAGTTTTTTTATTTCTTCATCCCCCAACACGTCCTGATCCGACTCGATGCTGAACGGCACCTTTTCCTTTTCAAGCATTCGCGCGAGCGGCACGACGTCGCGATTGTCGCGATAGAGCACCGCGACCTCCTCCGCCGGGGTCCGGTCATCCACGTCCGACGCGGTTGCGATCAGCTCTTTTATTTTTTGTGCGATGAAATAATATTCCACGTCGGGTGACGCGAGCGCGGCGAGATGCGCGGGACTTTCCTTGCGCCCCGCGCGCGCCGCATGCCGTGCGTGCGCCACGAGCGCGGCATCGCGCGGCGACACGCCTTGCGCCGCGTCGAGGATCGCTTGCGTGGATCGGTAATTGTTGCGTAATGTGATAAGCACAACATCTTTGTAGCGATCGCGGAAGTAGTGGAAGTTCTCGAGCGACGCGCCCTGAAAACGGAATATCGCCTGCTTCTCGTCGCCGACGACGAAAAGGTTCGGGCGCGGCGCGGCGCCTGCCACAAGTTCCACGATCCGGTTCTGCGCGTCATTCGTATCCTGATGTTCGTCCACCAAAAAATATTCGTATGAGCCCTGCAAAACACGGAGCAGTTCATCGCTCGCTTCGAGCGCGAGCGCGACGTACATGATCATATCGCTGTAGTCGTACTGTTTGGCCGCAACGAGCGCTTTCTGATACGCCGCGTACACTTCCGCGAGCTCGAGGTTGCGCTCGGCGTGCTTCGCCGCGCTCACATATTTTGTTTTTATCTTCCCTTCATATTTGCCGGACCGGTTCACAAGGTCCGGATCGGCATACAGGTCGCGCTTCGCGTCCGCGGCGATCGCGGCGAACGTCCCGGGCGACACGCCCTGGCGCTTCAGCTCATTGATCGCGCCGAGGATCGCGCGCAGATAATAGTAGCGGTCACCGAACGGACGCATGTCCCGCAAGCCGGGCAGCGTGTCGATCAGCCGCCGCAGGATGTCCACCTGCTCTATCTCGGTGATGCTCGTCGCGCCCACGATCGTCGGAAAATAGTCCGGATAGTCGCGGATGATGCGGTTCGCAAAGCCGTGGAACGTGGAGATCTCCACGCGATAGGCCTCCGCGCCCGCAAGCTCCACCAGGCGTCGGCGCATGGAGACGGCACCGGACTCGGTGAAGGTGAGCGCGAGGATCTTCTCCGGTGCCGCGGCGGAGCGCCGCAAAATATTCGCAATGCGCATCGCAAGCACCTCCGTCTTTCCCGTCCCCGGTCCCGCGATCACCATTACCGGGCCATCAAGTGTGTCCACCGCGCGGCGCTGTTCGTCGTTCAGCGCCCCATATCGTTCCTCAAAAGCATCCGTGATCGGCATGACAAAAGCTTACTCTCAAAATCTCCGTAACTCAATAAAAGAAAACAACCCCTCCTATATCAGGAAGGGTTGTTTTCTTTTGCGCCTTAGAAGCCGAAGAGGTGGGCAAAGAATCCTCCGATCATTCCGAAGAATCCGCCGAAGCCGCCTCCGAAGCCGCCTTTTACGGTCGAGCTGCCTGTCGAGGAACCGTTCGACGGCTTTGCGCCCTGGTCAAGGATGGACGATGCCGTTATGGACGTGCCGTTGACCGTGCCCTGCACCACAACATTGTCGCCGATGGCAAGATCGGTGGCCGCCGTTGTCGTGCCGTTCTTTACGATCGTGGCATTCGTGACATCGATCGTGTACGTGACATTGCTCGCGTTCGTCACGGTCAGCGTGTCGCCGTTGATCTGGGCAATGCTACCGCCGACGACCGGCTCACCGTTGCCCTGGATGGGCGAAACCGGGGGCGTGGAGGTCGGATGTCCGGGGCCGCCTTTGCCGCCCCACATGCCCGGGCCGCCGGCCGCGGGACCCATCACTCCGTCGCGGATCACGGTTGCCGCCACGTCGGTGCCGCTCACCGTGCCCTGCACCATCACTTTATCTCCTATCGCGATGCTCGAGACCGGAACGGTCGTTGTCGCGCTGCCTTTATAGACCGTCGCGTTGGTCGCATCGACCGTAAAGACGGTGGAGGTCGCGCCCGACGGCGCGCCCGGGGCGCTCTTGAACGGACGCAGCATAGCGGTCACGCTCAGCGTATCGCCATTCACCGCCGTCACATCGCCGAAGACCCCTGGCGGCATCCCGCCCCGCATTCCGCCGCGGAACTGGCCCTGCGCCGCTCCCCCGCCCGTCTGGGCAAACACCGGAAGCGCGATCAGCATGCTGGCCGCGAGCGCCACCGCGGTCGCTATGGGAACATATTTTTCTTTCGTCATTTTTTTATTTTTCTTTAATTTCCGCATTTATCCTTCTGCATATGCCGGGCCGATTCGACCATCACCCCATGCCTATGGTGCCACAGAACAATACGCTTTTCCTTTATAAAAGGTTGCAGAAGGGGTGGAATAAAACAGTCCCCTTGGCCGTATTATCCTTTGTTACGCTTAAAAAAGGTCGGCAACGTAAATTAATATCGTTACATTCCATGTGGCAAGACTGGGTAAACTTCATTCTCGGTATCGTGCTGATCGTCATAGCATACTCTGCGGCAAGCACGACGTGGATAGCGATCGTAGGCGTCCTCATCATCATCTTCTCGCTATGGGGCGCTTTAGGGGGTAGGAAGGCGTAAAGAAACAGACAGCATCAAAAAGCCCCGCGCGCGCGGGGCTTTTTGATGCATCGCAATGCGCATCCGTCACGCGATCCGGAACCCCGTGAACGTTCCGCGCGATGCGGACCACACGGCTTCCACGCGATTCACCTTTGCCGTGACGGGTCCCTTTTGGCACCACACCAGGAATTTTTTGAGGTCATCCTCCTCGCCCTCCGCCTCTATATACACCGTCCCCTCGGGCTCGTTCATCACGAATCCCGCAATATGCATCGCGCGTGCCGTCCAATACGCGGCGTCGCGGAACCCGACGCCCTGCACATCGCCATAGATCTTCATTGTAAGATTTTTCATATCATCATGATATCAAAAACAGCCCCCGAAGCGAGGGCTGTTTTTATTGCCGACAGCCTATTGCACCGACACGCTGGTCGTTGCGGATGCCTGGGCCTCCGTCTGGATCGCGGCAGTGATCGCGTTCACGAGCATTGCCTTATCCTGAAGCTGTGCCTGAGTGCTTGCCGTCACGCTCGCGTCGGCCTGTGTGCCGAGCGCCGCGCCTGACTGCTGGATCGCCGCTGCCACCGCTGCCTGTACCGGCGTCGTATCCTTCGCGTACAGGAAGCCATACCACGGCGTGCTTACCTTTACGTTCCCCTGCGCGTCAACGTTCACGTTTCCCGCAATGGATGTCTGGAAGAGGCCGAGGAACTTCGCGGGCTGGGCATACGTGACGTCCATGCTGCCGTCACTCTGTACATTGATGTTCTTTACCGCCGGGCGCGCCTGGATGACCAGGGAGTTGTACGCCGACAGGTCATCGTTCGTCTGGATGAGTCCGAGCGTATTGCCCTGCAACTGCACGACCGCATCATCCGAAGATGTCGCGATGGTGCCGGATTGCACTTCTGCCTGCAACCCCGCGTTCACCTGCAATCCAGCGCTGCCTGCCGTCGCCGTGCCGCTTGCCTGCACGTCCGTCTGGGCGGTCGCCGTCGCCGTGCCGCCAAGCGCGGCATTCACATCACCGGTGACATTGCCCGTCACACCCAACGCATAGGCATTCGCACCCAAAAGGAGCGTCGTGCCGACCACAAAAACGCCGAAAACTTTTTTGTCCATGCTAAATAGTTTTATGTTAATTTAATGACCGACCGATGAACAGATTCGACCTTTCATCGAGTATCGCAATATCATACGCTCGCGGCGCTGATGCCGTTACAGCAGTCTATATATCTATTAATAACTTCCTTGCACCTGCACCGCCACGCAGACCCCTCCCACGTCCCCGAACGGGGCGGTGGAACTCGGATTCGGTTCACACTGATAGCCGGTAGCGCAGACAGGGGCGTTCACTATGTTGCCCCCGCACCGCTGTCCTGCTCCCGCGACGGGAGCTGACGGCGAAGCATTGCCGGCCGGACCGGCGCCCGTCATTGCGTAGTAATACCAGATCGCCGCGCCGAGCAGCACTATCACGATCGCCAATATGATCCACGATGTTTTGCTCATATTACTATAATACACCCGCCAGCCGTTTTTTAAAGCAAAAAAAACGGGCAGGGGCGGATGACGAGGCCGTCTTCGTCGCCCACCCCTGCCCGCGCGGATATTACAGGATCTAATGCGATCCGTGTCCCTGCAGTGTCCCTAAGTACTGCTCGAGCAGGAGAAGCAATTGCTGCTGCAACGCGGCGATCTCCTGTTCAAGGGCATCTTGCCCCGTCGTGCTTGCGCCCAGCACCTCCCCTCCATGGCCGCCGAAGGGACCGCTCCCCACTATCACGATGAACGGCGAGGAGAAGAAGCTGTTGCCATCGGCATGGTACGTTTCCGTGACCACGCAGTTCCCTATATCTCCCGCCATCACGCCGTCCACGCTGTCGCACTGCCCATTGGTCGTTTCGTTATAATGCGACGGCCCGGAGACGTTCACGTAGTACGGCGTGTTCGGATCGATCGTGAGCGTCGTGCCGGACGCGCTGCCCGGGAATGTCGACGTCGGGCTCGGATGCGTCGCGAGCACGTTCACGGTAAAGTCGGACGAGGTTGCGGTGCCGCTTGCGGAGTTATCCACGTTGACCACCACGTTGAGGAAGCTCGTGGTCGCCGGAGCAAGCGAGAATGTCACCGTGTAATCCTGGGTCGTTGAGCTGTCCTGCGCCGTTACCGCCACCGTCGCGGTTCCCGTCGTGCTCGTGGCCTGCGTGATCACCTCGGTCGCGTTCGGATCCGTCGTTGTCGCCGTTACCGTGGGAACCGTGTTCGTGTTGAACGGAAGAATGACGTCGTACGCGGTCGTACCCGGATCGAATGACGGGTCAAGCGCTCCCGCGGAGACGCCGAGCGCGCTCAACGTGTCGTCGGTGTTGAGGCACAGCGTGGTGAACGATTCAACCGCGCCCGGATACCACTCACCGCCGATCTCGGACCATGCCACGAAGTAGTATGTGGTATCCGGAGCGAGATTGCTCAGCGATTCGCTGAACGCGCCGCCGGCCCCTGCGGCGCCGAGGCCGCTGTCATGCGACCAGCCGGTCGCCGGGAATTCGGTGGCGTTCTGGCCGGCATCGAACGGACCCGCCGGGGTCGTCCCCCACCAGAACGAAGTGTTCTCTGCAGTGGTCGAACCGTTCGTACCGTTCACCGTCGCGCCGAACTGGCCGACGTTCGTGGCTGGATCGGTCGTCACGTACGTAGGCAAAGCGGTGGTGAATGACTGCATCGCACCCGGATACCACGTCCCATCAACATCAGACCATGCCACGTAGTAATAGGTGACGCCGGGTTGGATCGCGGGCATCGTGCCGGCGACCTGGCCGTGCACGACCGCGTCGGTCGTGAGCGACGAGAGCGATGCGGAGAACGGCGTGCCGGAAGCGATCGCGCCGAGGTCAGGCGTGGAATATACGCCGACGGGGATCACCGGCGTCGAGGTGCTGAACGTGGACGTCGACACCCAGAACGAATGGCCGGCCGCGTCATAATCATCGTTCGTGCCGTTCAGCATCGCGTCGGACATCGTGATGCCGGTCGGCGCATCGGTCGTCACGTACACGGGCGCGCCGCACGCGTACACGTCAACCGACAGCGTTCCGGTATTGTCGCCGTAGAACGACGCGTCCGGCGCGGGCGATGCCGCGGTGGCGTCGCCGTCGAACACCAGGAGGTTGATCGGATTTCCGGTTCCAGTGTAGAGATAGGAATATGCATGCGACGGCTGATATGATCCCCAATTGACGAACTGGCCGTCCAGCTGGAGCTTGAACTCGTTCGATCCCAAAAGATATGGAGCGATGTTGTATCCCTGCATGTATGTCGTCCAGCTATCCACGCTCGCGTACGCCGGATCCACAAAGTTGAAACCGCCGTTGTCCCATGTGCCGGACGCGACAAGGAGGTATTGCTGTCCGTTCGCCAGGCTGTTCGTGCCGACGGTCGGAACGTCCGATGCCGAATCAACCGTATCTGTTTCCACGAGCGAGGGGAAGGTTCCGGCCGGGCACGTCGTGAGCGCCGGCGTCGGTGCCGTATCGATCGTCATGGCCCAGACCGGGCTCCACGCGCTCATGGTGCCGCTCGCGTCTATGGCACGGACCTGCCAGTACCATGTACCATCCGGCGCGCCGGTGGAATGGATGGAAGACGTGGTAAGCGTTCCCGAATCCCAAAGGCCGGTCGTAAGAACACCGTCCGTCTCCGCCGGATTCATAGACGAATGGAACTCATACGTGATCGTGCTCGTCGGGGTTTCCGTGGACGGGTTCCACGTGAAATAGAAATCGTTCGTCGGCTCAATATCGCCGTTCACCGGACTGATCAATGTCGGCACCGAAGGCGACGGAGGGACATTCTCTATATCATAGTTCTTGAAGTAATTATCGCCCGACCCGGAAGGATTGCCGGCCGCGTCAAAGACCTTGCCGACATCAAGGGTGGAACTGCCATTATCGAGCAGGGTCGTATCGACGGTGAATGTTCCCGTACCGTTCGAAAGATCTACGTTTGCGCCCTTGCTCTTCTGCGCTCCCCCGTTGTTATAGAGGTATACCCATACATTTTTGTTCTTGGTTGGATCGAGCGGATTGTTATCGGTCACGTTGATCGTGAACGTCGTTGTCCCGCTCAACGTGCTGCCGGGAGCCGGCGTAACGGTCACCACCGGAGCTATCGTGTCAGGGATCACCTCCGACGAAGTAAGGCTGATGTTATCAAAGAGGAATCCGTATCCCGCGTCCGCCGGATGCGCCGCACCGCGCGCCTGGATGATCATCGTCTTCACGATGCGCGGACTCTGCTCCGCCGACGCCTCACTGTCGTACCAATAATAATTCTCCCAGCTCGTGCCGGTGTGAACGAGGGTTCCGTCGATGTAAACTTTCACGATGTCGTTGGACACCCCATCCACGGCGTCGAACGTCAGCTTGATGGTGTGCGGGACCGTGCGATCCAGATTGGTCGCGATCTGCGTCTCCACAAAAGTCGCGGGATTGGTCGTCCCCTCCACATCATCGAAGAACACATTAATGCCGCTCGCGCTATCCTCAAAGCGGAGATAGCTCATGCGCGAACCGTCGCCGCGATCCGGCGCCACCGAGACCTCAAGGCCGGGCTGCGGCGTGCTGCTTGCCACCGCGATATCGAACTGCATCTCAAAATGATTCTGTTTGGTGCCCGGCGAGAACGCTCCGTTCGTGGAGCTCGTTTCGCCGACAGAATCGGTCAGTGGCGACGCAAATATCCAATCACCGAAAGAACCGCTCGTGACCGCGTCCGATACCCTGAGCGCCTGCTGGCCAAATCCCGCAGGCGATCCGAAATCGCTCGTGTTGACGATTGCCTCGTCGTACGGGCCGGTCGCGCTCCATCCATTCTGGCCATTGACGCTCCCCAGTGAATACGTCGACGTGCTGAACGTGATGGGACCGACCGTGTCCGCATGCGCAACGTTTATAACTGCCACCGACACAAAAAGCAAAACCGAACCGACCATCCCAACGGATAGGAATTTTTTCATATTATTTTAATTTTTTCTATTGACAAGCCCTGACCTTTGGCCGTTTTATCAATAGCGACTAGTTGCGCCGACTTCCGGCACTCGCTGTGATACGTTCATAGTACGAAAACGGCGTCGGCTCTGTCAATAGCGCAATAGGCCGGATTTCCCGCCTGATTATGCACAGTTTTTTTAATAAAAAGAACACAGATGTTCTAAATTGGCAATGAAATATATCCTATTCCCTATCCGTACTATATGGGCGAAAGGTCGAGGCAGGTAATAATGCACTCCTTTCCATGGCAGAAAAAACCTGTATGGCGTGCGGCCATCCGCACGAGAACGCCGACGGTTCGTGCAACTGCGGTTGCGCGGAATTCAAAGACGGTAAGGATAAGAAATAGATCTGAAATAAAAATCCCCGCGCGCGCGGGGATTTTTATTTCAGTGGCAGCACGGTCCTCTAGTGGATGAGGTTCGCGAGATGCAGCAACCACAAAAATATGCCGAGCGGAACAATGAGGAGCGTCCATGCAAGTCCCAACCCGACAGGCGAATCCCACGTGTACCAGTTGGGCCGTGACCGCAACGCCTTCTGGGTCCACATATCCTCCCAGTATTTTTGGGTATGCTCGCCGATCCTGTCTTCTTTCTTTTCTTCTTCCATAGCTTTTATAACTTGGTTTTTTGTTCGACCTTTGGATACCCCAAAGGTTGTGTGTGCCGGGCGTGGTCTTGCGGATCGGGGTCACTGATCCAAGATTTGAAAAACGCCGCTTACGCCACGGTCTTATTCTATCATAAAAGCCGCGATTTATTCTTCTCTACTTCGGCTGCCAGTCGGTGGCCTGGAGCAGGCCGAACGTGTTGCCTTCGGTGTCGGTCGCTCGGGAGAACCAATCCATACCGACCCCGGGCATCGTCGCTCGTTCTATATCCCAGCCAAGCACGCTCTCATAGAACTTCTTCGCCCGCTCCGCGTCGTCCGCCTGCACCTCAAAATGTATTGGTCGGTTGTTCATATTACTATTATATAAAAAAGGGGCGCTCCACAAAGGAACGTCCCTTAACGACCATCCCGCCTACCTTCTCTTTGCCTTTTTGGAATATCCCCAATAATGAACGAGTCCCGTGACGATCTCGATCTTGTCGGTAGGGCTCGAGCGATAGGTAATATCACTGAAGCGGGTCTGTTCAAGCCCCGCGACCGTCACATCGACCCGGATCCCCACTGCGTTCGACCACTTCCAGTCAAAGCCGGTGCCGGCAAGGATATCTTCCTGGCCGTTCAGCCCCGATCCTCTCTTGCGCGGATCCTGCTTGGATGTCGTGCCGCCGTTCAGCCAGATCGCTCCCTCGCCAAGCGCCAGATAGGGAAGAAGTCCTATCCGCGATCCGAGGTACCTCGTTCGCAAAGGGACTTTCAGCTTCAGGTTGAAGTCGGTGTCGGTCACGGACCACTTGGTCACTCCGGTGGGTTCGATAAGCTTCGACTCCGTCGGCGTGCGAATGTACATCAGGCATCCGGCCGCGCCCCAGATCTCATGGCAATATTCCGCCGCGCGACTGGGACCCGTGCTGTCAAGCCGCTGTATGATGTGCAGGTTTTGATCCGGAAAGAATCCCGGAGCCGGTTTGACATACTGGCCTCCGCTAAAAAAACCGATGCTGTTGGTCTGCCCGTACGCGGCAGGAGAGGCCCCAATACCGACGATGATCAGGGCCGCGCTGATGCAGTGAAAGATATTTCTGGAAATCACAGATCCTCCCCTGGAGATCAAAAAGGGTGTGTACTGCTGCTGTTCTTTTATATCTTTTTTGCCAATTTGTCAAGCCTTCGCGGGAAGCGCGGTAAGCTTTTCGAACTGACGGGCGAAGCCGTCTGACTGATGGCTTCTATTGCTTTCCCCCGGCGCTACCAGCTCGCGTCGTCCCCCGACGGGCCGTAGATCTTGGGGATCGGAATGTTCTTTTCCCGCATGTACACGGTCATCTGGCCGCGATGGTGGACAAGGTGGCGTATGGTGGAGTCGATGGTATTTTTCTTGGTGTCGGTGATAAGTACCTTGCCGTTCATCCGCAGGGAAAACTCTTTCATCAGCTTTTCGTCCGATATCTTTTCCAGAGCTTTGCGCGCGGCGGCGAGGCATTCATCGAAGTGCTTGGGCAGGTCGGCGGCGGAATTCATCTTGTAGCGTTCATAGGTCGCAAAATCGATGTGATCCCCTGTGGCGACGGACGATATCCATTTAGGGATCTCCGAGACCGTGATCGCCAAACTTTTGAACGACATGGATTTTCCCGTGGGCTTGTAATCCAGCACGTCGTCCGTGATCCGCTCCAGGCACTTGCGCGTGGGCTCTGCTTCGGCGTCGAGCTGTTCGAGGTAAATTTGTCCGAGTGGTTGGTCCATGATGTATATAACGTTAGTTTATTTGTGAATTACTACCAAACCAGCCCCTCCATTATAACAAGCGCACGGCCATCAATAAAGCCGGCCTGCCCGATGCCGCATGAGCGCAAACGAATCGGCGACCATCGCCGCCGCGCTCCAGGCCTGTTCCCTGCATGCCGGGTCACGGTAGGGAGGGTGAAATTCCCTGTACCCGTTGTCGTACACGAAAAGCTCTATCGGCGTTTTAAAGTGCTCGAACGCCTTAAAGAGCGCCCTGCGCACTTCGGTTGCTTCTGTATGATATCCAAAATGATCGAATCCCTCCGCGACGATGCTCGTGTCGTGCGGCCAGATGCAGCCATTATGATAGGCATACGAAGAAAAATGCGTTGAGGCGGTGGAAAGAGTGCGGATGCCGGCATTTTTTTCAAAAAGGTCGGGACGCATCAGGCGCTTCACTACCGGCGAAACGGAACGGCCGTCCAGAATGCAGTCCCGCACGCCATCTTTGTTTTTTTGCGCCGCCCATAACACATGCCCCATGGATGAACGCACTGCCACGATCGGCCTGCCCGATCCGTCTATGGCGCTCGCGAGAAAAAATTCTCCGTTCGCCGCTTTTGCGGGAAAACGCTCATTAAAGAGCGCCTTCAACGCGCTGGCGCGCTGGGCAAGCACGCGGGAAAACTCGGGGTCGCGGCCTTCCAATATCTCCGCCCATGCGCTGAGCGCGGCATATCCGTACGCCTGTACCTCAAGCGGCGCGACCGGAAGCGGCACCGGGGAACCATCCTCATGGAACAGCGTTTCGGGATGGTCCATCCAGTTCTGCACCGGCAGGCCGCCGTGCTTCCGCTCCGGGGAGATCTGATAATCAAAGAAGCCATCGCGATTCTTGTCCCCGTAATCCAGCAGCCAGCGAAGGGCGCTTCGAACGGAACCTTCAAACGCCGCGAAACCCTCGTTGTCCCTGCTCGCGCGGAAGTAGCGCGCGGCGAGCATCAGATAAAGCGGGGTGCTGTCCAATGAATCGAAGTTCCTCATGGTGCCGTCAGGATAGACATACCAGGGCGGCTGGAGCTCCACCGTCAGCAGCTCGTGCCCGTGCTCCCGATAATCGTGAATTATCTTTCCCGGCTCTTCGCCGCTCTCGATGTTCACCGCCTTTCCCTGCAGGCGCGAGAGGCCCAGAAGGATCTTCCGCGCGAGCGGAAAGAACTGCTGCGTGCCGGCCTCTTCGTCTGCGTCAAGAAGTATGAGCGCGGTGATGCACGAATCTCTCCCAAATATGAATCCGAAAAGTTCCTTTCTTGAGGACGCCAAAATGCCATCCGCGGTTTCAAGATCCCGGATGGTAGCAACGCCACGCGTATGAAAATTGTTAAGTTCTTCTGTATTCATGGCCAAATATGATGCTCCCACAAAAAATAGGGCCCCACAAGTCTTGCCTGCGGGGCCGGGTATACAAAGAGCGATCCGGGGTTACCGGGCCGAAAGCTGTTCCATAACAGGCATTCGTTCAAATGTCCTTTCAAGGATCTGTTCATAGACGGATTCGTACTCGCTCACCATTCGTTCGACGGTAAAGCGCCTCTCCGCATCGCTTCGGGCCATTATTCTCATTTCCGGAGACCGCAAAACGTCTTCTGCGGCATCCGCAAACCGGGACACGAGCATTGCCTCGTTTCCGGACGGGTCCACCACCCGTCCAGTAACCCCGTTCCGCACGATCTCCGGTCCCGAGGCCTTATTGCCCACGATGACCGGCGTTCCGCACGAAAGGGATTCCACGAGGACGTTCCCGAATGGCTCGAACCACTCGGTGCCGCCCGCTTCCACTCCTAAGGGACATATCGTAAAACGGGCGCCTCCGTAAAGACGGTTCTTTTGGGCATGCCCGACCTCTCCCACGTATTCGATAAGGTCGGGATATTCCTCGAGAAACGGCTTTACCATTGTGTCAAAATATTCCTGGGAGCCGAGCGATACGCCACCGGCGATCTTCAGCTTCAGGATGTATCCTCGCTGTGCCAACGCGAGCACCGTTTTGATGGCAACCGAGACCCCTTTGGTCGGGGTCATTCGCCCGATACAAAATGCGTATGCGTCGGGATCCGGCTTCCGACGGAACGTGAATTGCCGGACGCCGATGCCGTTGTGCACATAGCCGAACCATCGTCGCCACGGAAGCGCCCGTTGCTGGGATCTGCTTACCGTAACGATGGGTGCATCCGGATATTTCAGGCATATGGCCCGATCCGGCGTGGACACTGTCAGTGGATAGAGGCACGTGTGGAGCGTCGTCACGAGGTTATCGAGACGCCACCCCCCTTCGCGTATGATCCATGCATCATGCGCATGGATGATGTCGAAGTGTCCTGCTGCGCATCTCTGGACCGTGCACCGGGCGATGCATGCCCGGGTTTTGTCGGTGACGAACGGCCAGTTCGGATAGGGCCGAAAAGGTCGTTCACGAAGGGCCACGGGGACAGTGGAGTGCAACGTCGTGCCATGGCTCACCTTTGAGTCCCCTGACGCAAAAAGGTGCACGTCATGCCCTTTTCTTGCGAGAGTGCTCATTATTGATGACACAACAGTGCCGATACCGTCCGCATGCTCTCCGCCGGTTATGGCAAGAGGGACATCCGGCGGCACAACAAAAGCGATTCGCATTCCCATCTCCATTCCTTTCCCTTCTCCCGTACTTCCCGGAAATCAGGGACCTACCTGTCTGCAGAGCGATCCGTTCAGTTGCAAGACGGGTGCCTAGAGGACCGGAAAGACCGGCGTGATCCGCTAAGCACTCGTCTCACGGCATGAACACTCGCATATACGTATCACGATGCGATTTCGTTAAAGCTGTTTCTCCAGAGCCGCAACTTGCGCTTCCAAGGCCTGGATTTCGGCGGCTAAATCTGGCGTAGAAGCTCCCGCGGAGACGGTTGAAGTAGTATTTCCCTCCAAGCTATTAAGGACGTTCCTCGTTTTCGGCCCTACAAGGCCCCACCCAGCCCCGCCGGTGCAGACGATATCCTCTGTGCATTGAAATTGCTGGACAGCGGCAAGCGTAAGGCTCCCGAAGAATCCCGTCTCATATTGTGGCGAAAGGTATCCCTGCGCCGCAAGCACCGATTGCAGTGCCTGCACCTGATCGCTTCGCAATCCGTCGTACAGCGATTGCGTGAAAAGAGTGCTCAAGGCGGTAAGCGGAACAGATGTGGCGTTCGGCGCGGTCGCCAATGTCGGCGTCGGCACCGGCACCGGCACCGAAACGCTCGGGGCATAATCATCCTGCAGCGTTATCGCAGGCGATCCCGATGACAAGGCGGAAATATTTCCCGCGTTGTCATACGCGTCCATCTGGTAAACATACGGCGTGCCGGTCGCGAGTCCGGATTCCACGTACGGCGAACTGCTTACCGTCGCGATCTGCGTTCCATCTTGATAGATATCGTATCCCGCCACACCGACGCCATCCGTCGAGCGTGCCCACGAAAGCGTTATTCCATCCGGCGCCGTTTGGGCCACCGATATGCCCGCGGGCACGGAAGGAGGGGTCATATACAGGCCGACCGTGATATCAAGCGTAGCCGATATCGGTGACGCGTCGAATGCTTCATCGTAGGCCGTCACGGTATAGCTATAATTCCCCGGCAATAAGCTGTCGGTCATTGCATTGGCGGTGTATAACGACGAGGTCGAATTGACCGGTGTCCCGTTCCGCTGGACGACATATCCGGCCACGCCGAAAACGCCGGCCGAAGGGTTCCAGGAAATCGTGACCGATGCCGGCACGCTATAGCTATTCGTGTACAAGGTCCCTGTTGCCGCGAGGCCGGTCGGGGCTGACGGCGGAGGAACGGTGGAATATATGAGGACCGCCTGAGAAGCGGTTTCGCCCGGCGACAAAATCCCGTTTATGTCATACGCACCGACGCTATAGGTATAAAGGCCCGGAGCAAGGCCGGAGTCGACGTATGAATTTCCCGTCGTGGTCGCAACTTCCCGGCTGTTACGGTAGACCGTGTATCCCGCGATCTCCCCCGAGCTTTCCACGGAAGCGTCCCAGGTGAGAGTGACCTCCGAGATCCCGGTGGTCGTCGCGACAAAGTTTTGCGGAACGGAAGGGATCGTCACCCCCGCTGTCTGCGCATGGACAGAAATGGAAAAAAACATGATGCCCGCACCCGCGAAGACAAGAAGGAGAAGCTTCTTCATTGTTTTGTTATTATAATCATATCATATCGCTCCCCTTCGCATCCTTCGCCCTCATTTTTTTGCCGATCTTCTTATCGGGCGCCATCTCCACCCGCGTCCGCGGCAGGCTCTCCGGATAGTGCGCCTGCAGGAACGTGATCAGGCCCTCGCGCACCGCGCACCGCAGGTCCCATGCCGCCGAGGATGACGCGGCGCTTACGAGCGCGCGCAGTTCCACCGTCCGGTCGGTCGCGTCGGTCACCTGGATAAGCTGGACACGATGATCCCAGAGCGGCGACCCGTTCACGATCCGCTTCAGTTCCTCACGCAGCGGATCGACCGGGACGGTGTAGTCCGTGTAGATGAATACCGTGCCAAGCAGCTGCGCGCTCGTGCGCGTCCAGTTCTCGAACGGCGTATTGATGAAATAGCTTATTGGAAGCACCAGCCGCCGCTCGTCCCAGATCTTGACCACTACATACGTGAGCATGATCTCCTCGATCCTCCCCCAGTCCCCTTCGACGACCACCACATCGTCAAGCCGGATGGGTTGGGCGAAGGCCACCTGCAATCCCGCGAAAATATTGCCAAGCGACGTTTGCGCGGCAAATCCGAGCACGACGCCCACGATGCCCGCCGACGCAAGCAGTGAAAAGCCGAACTGCCGCACCGCCTCGAACGTCATGAGCGCTGCCGCGACGGCGAAAAAAAGGATAGCGACCGACACCACCCGCTGGATCATGCGGACCTGCGTCAGCACGTGCCGCGCGCGGAGATTATCGGCGATCGAGATGTCGTAGCGATGCAGCGCGACATCCTTCATTGCCGCCGTCGCCGCGAGCGCGAGCCACGCAATGCCTACGATGAACCAGATGTCGAGCGCCTGGCTTATGCCGGACGCAACACCTGCGCTTACGCCCGGAAACGGGCGCGCAAGCTGGAATAGGATGCCTAATATAAGGAACCGGACCGGCCAGATATGCTTCTTCCACCAGAACATGGCTCCTTCGCGCTCTTTCCTTGGGAATGCCCAGCGCAAAATAAGAGAAACGATCCACGGAATGATGACCACCCCAAGCAGAATGTCCGCCACGCCAAGAATGATCCCGGTGACCGCCACTCCCTGCGGCACACCGTAGGATATTAAAAATGTATTAAGTTGTTGGAACATGTGATCTTATTGTAACGCCGCCCACGGCATGCGTGAAGGGCGCCCGACGACAGTATGCGATCGCTAAAACACTCCCGGCACCAGGTGCCACCGCACCTTCGCGCAATATTCTTTGTAGCCGGCCAAATTTTGCGCAAGAAATTTTTCCTCGTCATATAACCGCCACACGAGGCCGAGGCTCGCAAAGATGTCAGGGATGGATCGATAGCACCGAGAAAGAAAAAGGCGCACCACGTGGATGCGCCTTGCACTCAAACGGCCGCCGGCTTATTTCCCGATCTTCCGAAATTGCCGGATACCCAACACAAGGAGAACAGCAAGATACAATCCGCAAAAAACAAGGATCCACCGCACCGCCACCAGCTGGGCCGAAGTCAGGGAATAATCCGGCTCCGCGTGAAGGACGGCGTGGGGCATCAAAGTCATGAGAAACGCCATTGCCATAACGCCTCCGCTGGAATCTTTATAGTACAGGCCGGGGTAAAAGGAAAGGGCGCGGTCCGGGAAGGAACGCGCCCCATGTCGTTTTCGCCTGTCACCCCAAATGTGGAAATGGACGCTGCGGCCTCGACGAGCTTCTTGTGGACCGAGTTCAGTTGCGGCTCGTTGAGCTTGGGCAAACACCACGCTTTGACCACCAGCATATCCTATCCTCCTAAAATGGAACTGGGCATACGATAGCACTTTTTTATAATCCGGGCAAATATGGGGAGCACTGCTTCTTAATATAAACCCTCGTTTTTAAATGGGATCAGGGAAAATATCACCGCCTCTATATAATATTTTGTCCTATCGATCACATCATCCGTCAAAATGCCGATCGCGCCATTGCCGTGTCCGGATTTGCTCCTCTTGAACACGATGTCGTCCGCCTCCGCGAGCTCTTTGCCCTGCTTGACAAGCTCCGCGATCTGTTTCGGCAAAAAGAACGTGCCGGTCCTCCCCTTCCCGTACCTGCCATCCTTCGATCTGACCACCACCCACGCGAAGACCTCCATTTCCGAACCCTTTTCCTCCACGCCGCCCTCGATCCCCACCCAAAAATCCGCGGGCGTTCCCTTTGAAACATTTTCCACGCGATTCCAGGCGCCCTGATACGCCTCGGCATCGCTCATGGGCTGGTCGCCCACTCCCGACGCCGCGGCGACGCCTTCCACCTCAAATTGTTCGGAGGGAAATATCTTGCGAAATCCCTCAAGGGCAGCGTTCAGCTTGACGGGATTTTTTGAGGCGACGATGATCTTTTTCATTCTTCCTTCTTTTTATCGGCAGAATTCGGATTATTCCTTTGATAAATGAATATTCCTGCGATGGTCGCTAACGGGCCTAAAGTGAAAATGCCAGCCGCTACTGGCTGCCCATTCAGTGCAAGATAAACAGCGCACCCGAATCCGGCCAAAACGATCAAGGATGCGGGATGGGGCAACGGACCCTCAAAGCTCTCTTCGATTATGCGCTCCCGAGGGCGTCGGATCGCCGGAGCGCCAGCTGGATGGGCATCCGGAGGCGTGCTAGGCGCGGGCGTGAGCGGCGGGGGCATTTTCTGTGATAGCTGATCTTAGATCATCGCCAACCGCTTTCCAATCAGATTTTAAAGAATTGAGATCGGCCTCTTTCGTGGTCTTGTCAGTATGATACAGATCAATGATTTCCCTAAAATCAAAGAGGCTGGTAAATCCTTTTAAAAAAGTGGGTTCGTCAAATAACCGGAAGGTATATTTCCCGGCGGCGTTTTCTTTGAAATTTTCGATATAAGATCCCATAGCAATATTAGTATACTATCCCAATTCACAAATTGTTTCAAATTGCTTTTAATGGTTTTTTAATCTATTTCCTTAGTTCTACTCCATCCATTCTGATGACGGAAAACTGGTCGTCTGTCCGTGGCGGATAAGGTAGATGTTCATCTATTGGAACTTCTTAAACCACCTTACCGTCGCCGCATAGAGCTCTTCTTGCCTCCCCTCTTCCCAGAAGGTGTGCGTAGCGCCCTTGATCACGACGAGCTCCTTTTTGACCTTCGCCGCCTTGTGCATCTTTTTGTTGTTGTTCCAGTTGCGACTCTGGTCAAAATGGCACTGGATACCGCTAAATGCCGTGTTCATGTTTGGAACAATCACAACATACGGGTCATTGAGGATGCCTTCGTTCACCGACTGGACCAAGCCTGATACCTCAAGCGTCTGATTCGGCTCCATCTATAAGGTGTGGCTTGATGAGGTCAAGGCTTCCAATAATAAAATCCTTGTGGGCAACTACTCTTTCAAGCTTCGCGAGTTCATGCGCCTTCCTCCTTGCTTCAAGGTCGTTTTCTTTGAGCGCGAATGAGCCATCTTTTTTTACAGTATAGCCCTGCTGCCTTAACGCAGTAATCACTTGTCTTTTTAGATTTATAGCTGAGAATGTAGTGGCCATTTGTTCACTCTCATTATATAACTTTCCAATCAAAAAGCCCCGACTCCTCGGGGCTCATTGTTTATTCTCTACATTTTGCCTCTAGATTCCTCACTTTCTGCTCGAGAACATCAACCTTCCCTACTAGCCTATCACGCTCTTCAACTAAGAACTCAATTTCCTTTAAGCGCTTCTCGAGATTCTTCCATACATCGCTTTCAAACTGAGGTAACGTCCTTTTAAGGAATTGGATATAATCAACGTCAGTCATTGTTTTAAAATAAATTACTTCGACCTTTATTGAATAAAAACAGCCCCTTTCAGAGCTGTTTTGTGCGGTGTCAGCCTAGCGCTTCGCCCACTGCGGGGCCCGCCTGGCCTTGTTCAAGCCATACTTCTTGCGCTCCACCATGCGGGAGTCGCGGGTGAGGTAGCCCATGGTGCGGAGGCGGGGCTTCCAGTCCGGTTCCTTGGCGATGATCGCACGGGAGATGCCGAGGCGCACGGCGCCAGCCTGCGCGTGGATGCCGCCGCCCGTCACGTTCACGGACACGTCGTACGTGTCGAGCTTGAGCTGATCGAGCGGAGAGCGCGCGTCCGCAACGAGGCGCGGGAGCGTAAAGTAATCCTTGGGCGTCTTGCCGTTCACCGTCATCTTGCCGGTGCCGCCCGGCGTGATGCGCACGCGCGCGATCGCCGTCTTGCGGCGGCCGACCGCCTCCGTGTAGCGGTGCGAGGACGAAGAATGCTTTGTGGTATGAGGAGTGGTTGTTGCCATGATGCTATTTCGCTTTGGTGTTACTTTGCTTTAACGGCTTTTACCGGACGGACGCGCTTGCCCGCGTTCTTCGGCAGGCCTTCCGGCTCTACGAATATCAAATTCTTGATGCGCTTCTGCGTGAGGAAGTTGCGCGGAAGCATCTTGCGCACCGCGTGGCGGAGCACGAAGCGCGGATCCTTCTCCATGTGCTGCTCGAACGACTTCTCTTTAAGATGGCCGACGTAGCCGGTGTGCTTGTAGTAGACCTTGTCCGTGGCCTTCTTGCCCGTAACGATGATGGAGTCGTAGTTCGACACGTACACTTTGTCGTCGCTCACGCGATTGGTCTCGAAGGTCGCCGACTTCTTGCCCTGCAGGATGAGGGAAATTTCGGAGGCCAGACGACCTAGTACTTTGTTTTTGGCATCTATATGATAGTCCATGGCTTGTTGCTGATTACCGGTAAGCAGGGAGTATAAACGATATGTTAAACAAATTCAATGCGGGCCATGCTCGTGCCGTCGCGCTTGCGTGCGCGGCTGAGCTTTGTGATGCGCAGATAGCCCCCGCTCCGCTCCGCGTACTTGGGGCCGTACTCGCTGAAAAGCTTCTTGACGATCTTCTCGTTGCCGACGCGGCTCGCCACAAGCCGGCGGTTGGCCACGGTCGGCTTCTTGGCGAAGCTCACCAGGCGCTCCACCTTGGGGCGGATCTCCTTCGCGCGCGCTTCCGTCGTCTCTATCTTTCCCGCGCGGATCAGGTCGTTGCCCAAATTACGCACGAACGAGATGCGTTCGCCTTTGAGCCGTCCAAATTTTCTTCCCCGATGCGCGTGGTTCATGGTTCGTTAAATGCTGCCGGATTATTTCTCCTTCTTTTTTGCGGCCGCTTTCTTCTTCGTGCCGCCCTCCGTCTTTGAGTTTTGGGGCGCATCGAATTCCTTTACCTCCACGCCGCCCACCTTCTCGAAGTGATCCTGAAGGATCTTTGCCGCCTTGTGCAGCGCCGACGACGGGCTGACCGTGCCGTTCGTCGTGATCTCCAGGCGAAGCCGGTTGTAGTCAGTGCGGTCGCCCACGCGCATGTCCTCGATCGTATAGTTTACCTTTATGACCGGCGTAAAGATCGAGTCGATCGCGATCGTGCCGATCGGAAGGCGTCCCTCCGACTTGCGCGCGTCGACCGGTACGTAGCCGAGCCCACGCTCCACTTTGACCTCGATGTCGATCTCGGCGTCCTTCGCCGTCAGATGGCCGAGCACGACCTCCGGATTGATGATCTCCACGTCCGAATTGAGCTCGATGTCGCCGGCCGTAATCTCACGCTCCCCTTTCAGTTTGAGCGCAAGCACCTGCGGCTCGTCAACGTGCGAGCGGAAGTAGATCTTCTTGAAATTGAGCGCGAGCTCAACGATATCCTCTTTGAGTCCCGGCAATGTGGAAAATTCGTGCGGGACGTTCTTTATCTTGATCTCGGTGACGGCCGCGCCCGGCAGGGACGAGAGCAGCGCGCGGCGAAGCGCGGTGCCGACGGTGAGCCCGTAACCCGCGTAAAGCCCTTCTATCTCGAACACGCCTTCCCGCGCGTCTTCGGAGATGGTCTTGATGGAAACACTGGAGCTTACATATGCGAATTCCATTGGTAAATTGTTAAAAATGATTAAGGTTTATTTGGAGAACGAATCGACCAGGAGGTTTATTTCGAAAGGGGGGTTGAGGTCCGTCGGCGCGGAGAGCAGCTCGCCTTCCAGCTTTTCCGGATCCATGCGGAGCCACGACGGCGCCTCGTATTTTTTGATCAGTTCGGCGCGCTCGGTGAAGGTCTTCTTTGCCTTTGATTCGGTGCGCACGCCGACCACATCGCCTTTGCGCAAACTGTAGCCCGGAGATGTCACCTTTTTCTTGTTGACCGTGATGTGGCCCTGCACGACGAGCTGCCGTGCGCCGGCGCGGGAAACGGCCCAGCCAAGCAGGAACACGACGGAGTCAAGGCGCGACTCGAGCAACTCCACGAGCTTTGCGCCCGTCGCGCCCTTGGTGGCCGTCGCGATCGTAAAGAGACGCTTCATGTTGTTCTCGTTCACGCCGTACGCGATCTTGAACTTCGCCTTCTCGCGAAGCTGGAGGCCGAACTCGGAAAGCGCGCGGGGGCGCGAAACCGGCCCGTGCGCCCCGGGCTTGTACGGCTTGCGCGTGAGCGCGGACTTCGGCGAGGTCGCGCGATCGCCCTTCAGGCCGAGGCGCACTCCCAATGCCCGCTCTTTTTTCTCTTTAGCTCCTCTTATCATGGTGATTTAACAGTAGTTGATATGATAACACATTATACGCGGCGTGTCTTTGCGGGGCGCGGGCCGTTGTGCGGGACGGGCGTGGCGTCTTTGATGGAAAGGATATTGAAGCCGTTATTGATGAGCGAACGGATGGCCGAGTCGCGGCCGGAGCCGATCCCTTTTACGATCACCGAGATGTCCTTGGGGCCGCTCGCCTGGATCTTTTCCGTGATCGCCGCGATCACCTTGGACGACGCGAACGGCGTCGCCTTCTTGGGGCCGGCAAAACCAAGCGAACCGGCGCTCGCCCACGCGAGCACATTGCCGGAATTGTCCGTGACGGTGACGACGGTGTTGTTATACGTGGCATTCACGTACACCTTGCCTTCCTGCACGTGCTTTGCCTTGCGCTTCGCCGCGGTCGCGGACTTGGTGACGGCATTTTCCCCCGCCGCGGCTTTGGTGTCCTTCGCCGCTGCGTCACCCTCCTGAGTTTTTACGGTTTTCTTTCCCATAGTGTTAGGTCTTTTGTCGTGATTACTTCAGGTCAACTTTTCTCTTGCCGGAACCCGCGGTCTTGCGGACATTGCCACGCACGGTGCGGGAGTTGGTCCGGGTGCGCTGTCCGCGCGCCGGAAGGCGCCGGGCGTGGCGCGAACCGCGATACGTGCCCAGGTCTTTCAGCCGGCCGATGTTACGCTTGATAAGCTGGCGCAATTCGCCTTCCACCGGATAGCTCTTTTCCAAAAAGTTCTGGATGCGGAGCACTTCGTCGGCGGTAAGATCCTTTGCCTTCTTATCCACGCCCACTTTTGCCGCCGCAAGCGCGCGCTTGCTGACCGCAGGGCCGACGCCATACAGATAGGTGAGCGAGGTCTCGATCCTCTTATTGTCCGGAATGTTCACACCGAAAATACGCATGGTAGTGGTCGTTGATGATTAGCCCTGGCGCTGTTTATGTTTGGGATTCTTGCAGCGAACAAAAAGTTTGCCATTTCGCTTTACGATCTGGCAGCTTGAACATATCTTCTTTATCGAACTTCGTACTTTCATATCTTTATATATAGTGGCCGCGTTCCCGCGGCGCCGAAATACTACAACCTTCGCACGATCCTGCCTTTTTCGCCGTCAGGGCTCAGTTCAACAAGCACCCGGTCGCCGGGCAGGACCCGGATGTTGTGCATCTTCATTTTTCCCGCAAGATGCGCGAGGATCTCGGTCTCCAAGCCGTTGATCTTGACCCGAAACAGCAAACCCGGCAGGGCCTCGTACACCTTGCCCTCCTTCGCGGCGTCAGTTTCCATCACGTAAAATCAAGCTCTGGCTCATAAACCAATGAGAGGATTATATACGAGGAGCGGCCGACTTGTCAAACATCCCCTAATTTACGGTCACGTGGATCTTGTTCGGGTTCGAAGGGATGGTGAATATCCAGGAGGGCCACATGGAGATCTCGCCGTCCTGAAGCTGAGGCAATGCCGCGATCGTGCTGCGCGCGCTCCCGATGCTCTGGCCTTCGATGCTCGTCGTAAACTCCGCCACGGAGAATGCCGGCTCGAGCGAACCCTGCGCGGAAAGCGCGAATGTCACCTGGCCCGTCTTGAAGTTCGGCACCACATTGGTATAGGTGGGATCGATCGTCTTGAATGTGGAGCTCACCTCCGTTGCCTGCGCGAGCGAGAGCAGATAGTTCTCGAGCGCGGACTGGTCGAACCCGATCGCCTCGAGCGTCGCGGCGCCGAAGACGGTAAAGTTGCCGTTCGCGTCGGTGGAGGTATTTACGGTAAGCGTGGTGATCGTGGTGGTCGCGGCGCCGTCCGGGATCTCGAAGTTGTTCGGATACGTTCCGGCAAAGCCGCTCGTGAGTTCGGCATCGAGGAGCGCCGTGGTCGACGCTTTCGCCGCAGCGATGTCCGCCGCGGTAGGCGTCGCGCGCTGGCCGATGAAACCGCCCGTCGTGGATGCGGTGATCGTGCCGTAGAATCCCGCTTCGCGGCCCGGATCGCTGTCGAATCCCGGGATGGTCAGCTTCGCGACCGGTCCGATGTTGTAATCCGGCCCTGCCTGATCCGCCACGATGGGCGCGTTGATCGACGACGGCGTAAGCGTACCGTCGGCGGCCTTCGCCTCGCCGGGCACCGTGACGTTCGTCGTGATACGGAAGATCTGGCCGGCAGGCGTGAGGAAGCGTGTCGTCGCAACCAATTCCTGTGGCGCGGCGCTGTAATCGTTATAGATAGTGATCGTCCCCTGCGCTTTCTGCGAGACCTGCTGGACGGACGAGCCGGGGAATGATTCCGTCAGGTTCTTCGTGGTAGTGAACACCTGGGCGGGAATGATATTCGTCGTCGGATCGATGCCCACCGCGTTCTTGCTCGCGGTGAAATTATTGGAATAGCTCCACGGCGTCTGCTTGAAGTTGATCGTGATGTTCGCGTGATCGAAGAACGCGCTCGCGACCCACGCGCCGAGCGCTATGAGCACGATGACGCCGACAGTGATCCAGACAGCCTTCTTTGGAAAACGGCGGGGTCCGCGGTCATCATCATCAAGGTCCGGCTGGCCGTCAAAGAACCGGCTGCGCAGCGAGCGCGTTTTTTCCTTATCGGCATCGTCATCGTCATCATTGAACGATGATCCGCCTCCGAAGGTTTCCGCCGGCTCCTCATCGTCAATTCCGCCGTCATCCGTGACATCGATATCCTCATCCGCCGCCTGCGACGCTTTCTTTCCTTTTTTTCCAACCGCGAGATGCACCACTTTTTTGGTGCGCCCTTCCGCCTCGCCGCGCTCACGATCGCTCTCGGGCACCCCGTCACTGTCGCGGCGCGAAACAATGTCGGAAAATCCTCCGGCGCCCCGGACTCCCTTCCACAATGGATGGCTCGCCTCGATCCCGCTCTCTTTCGCAAATGCGAGAATGCCTTCGTCCACGGATTCCACAACCACAGTGCGGCCTGCCGAATCGGTTTCGCGCTTTAAAAGATGGAAATTGCTGACGGATCGCCCAAGCGCCGACCCCTTCGGGACGACGATCGATACCTCGTCATCCGGCTCGTTCAAGATGCGGTCAATGACCTCCGCAATGCCTTCGTTCTTGTCTACGATGATCTTTTTCATATAAAGTTGCCTTTATAAAGTAGTATATCACATTCGTTTTCTTTCGCACGGCGTCAATCCGCCAGCCAATGCAGGCGCCGCCGCAACTTGCGGTTGATCTCCGAATTGCTCTTGTCGAAATATGCCTCCAGGAAGGGCAGAAGGTGCCGTGAGAGCGCCGCATCGGAGCCATAGCTCCCCTGTCGCTCCGCAAAACCCAGCTGCGTTAAAATTTCTTCCATCGGAAAACGGTCGAATGACGCCCCGCCGTGTTTATACGGCAACGCGAACGGCAGCTCGTGCTCCGCGTCCATATATACATGCCCTTTCAGCTTTCCTTTGCCTACTTCCTTCAAAAACTGTTCCGTCACCGGATCAATGATCCGCTTGAACGCGCGGGCAACGCTTTCGGACATCGCGCCCGCGAGATACGAGCGGTACATCTCCTTCGCCGCCCCCTCGGATACGCCGAGCTCGGCGGCGATCCGCAAAAAGAGCAGGCCGAAGTTCCATTGCAGGCGCTCGCGATAGAGCACCGGATGGCCATCCTTTGTTTTCTGGAGCACAAAGAGCGCCGCGCCGCGCGGGCCTTCATCCACGATAAGGTTCAGCGGCAGTTTCCGGGCGCGCGCGAGGGAGGCCAGGCGCGCCTGTGCCGACTCGGCAAAAAAGAAATCGTCCGGCGCGTTGAAAAATTGCCGGAGGTCGCGGAAAAGGTCTCGCCCGGTAAATGTGAGCTCGAGCAGGAGCGATATTTTTTTTCCGGTGAACCCGACGGGGTTCACCACCAGATTACCGTCCACTGTGAAGTTGCGCGCTTTCGCGCCGACCATGATCGTGTCGAGCTCGTGGATGCGCAGCCGGGCCGCCGCCTCCGCGCGACACTGGTTGAAGATCTTTCCCATCGCCTGCGCGATCATGTTCTCGAGTTCCGGCAGGACGATCTCGCTTTTTTCGGTGCCGTGCTCGCGCGCGAGGTCGAGCGGGATCGGGATCGTCGTCGCGAGCGACGAGTCAGCGACGGCGATCACCTTGCGGTGCGATTTGAAAAGATACGCGCCCTCCCATGATTTCTGCGCCACGCTCCGCATGGGCGATGCGAAGAACTTCTTGAGGTCCAGATTGCGCGCCAGTTTTTCGAAGATGATGTTCCGGTCCTCGTCCACGGAGAGGAACAGTCCGTCGGTTCCCGCCGGCCCGATCGCCAGAACCAAAAATTTCTCGCGGGGTTTGAAGAGAGTGGGCTTCTTCATACCCTCAGTTTAGCACAGAAACAAAACGGCTTTTACCGGAGTCCCGCCTTCTTTTCCAGTTTGCTTACCCGAAAATCAAGGCTCGCGATATCGCCCTGTGTTTTGAGCTTAGCGACATCAAGCTCCTTGCGGATCTCCTTCAGCTCCGCAAACACCGCATCGAAGCGTGCATTGACGCTTTTCTCAAATTTATCGAACCGCGCCTCGAGGCGGTCTACGCGCTTTGCCAACGCGAGGAGGTCGGTTTGTCTTGCCGTCGCCGCAAAACCTTTCTCTATCATGATCGCCAATCCGCCGATGGCACTGTCCAGCATTCCTTTCGTTACCGGAAGGTCACTATCGTTTGTGTTATCTATCATCCCACCATCATACGGCGCACAAAAACAAAGTCAAAAACTTTTTAATGGAAATTTAATGTTGTTGATCAACCAGATTTTTATCATACCCCATCACAACCAATCTTTCGTACGCATCCCAAACTTCGGACGGGATATCTTGCGGAATTGAATATCCTTTTTCTCCATAGATCTTTATGCGCTGGAAATCACCGACGAGACTATTGATGACCGCTTCCCTTGGCTTCAACGCATAGGGATATTCCTCATACGAAATAGGCGGGGAAGTGACGATGGCATCTTTCCCTGGCCATCTTTTTTGAAAAGTAGCATATGTACGCCGCTCCATATACGGCTTTTGAACAAGAATGAACTTCTGGATATTAAGCTTCTTTTCTTCCAAAAGCTTTCGGGTAAATAATATATTTTCGCCCGTATTCGTCGATCGATTTTCCACTAAGATTTTTTCTTTAGGCACGCCTGCTTTTATAGCCACATCGGCAAACGCTTCCGCCTCTGTTTTTCCACCCCAAAGCTCTGAAGTCAACTGCCCAGTATTGGATACAACACCCTCTTTACCGGAGAAAATGATGAGTGGTGCATAACCGTCAAGAAAAAGCTTCGCTGCATATGACGCCACCCGGAGGTCATAACTACCGAGAACAAAAATCGCATCAGCCTTCTCAAGTTTCTGATGCATAAGCATATAATCCCAAATTTTCTTGGCGAGAATATCTGCTTCGTCCATTTAATGGGTTTTATTCGATCACGCCGCGGATGCGCCGTATCCCTGCCGCCACCGCTTCCTCTTTTGCGATCCTGAAGCGTCCGATCTCGCCCGTGTGCGAGACGTGCGGGCCGCCGCAGAACTCTATGGAAAATGCCTTGTCGAACTGCGGATCCGCGAGCGTGGCGCCTTTCGGCCCGATGGAGTACACCGACACGCGTTCCGGATACTTCTGTCCGAACTCGTGTTCGGCACCGAGCTTTTCCGCGTCCTCGCGCGCCATCTCGTTCCGCAGCACCGGCAGGTCCTCCGCGATCTTCTCGTTCACGATGCGCTCCACTTCCGCTTTCTGTTCGTCGGTCAGCTTCGCGTCGTGCAGATAATCCAGGCGCAGGCGTTCGCTCGTGATATTGCTCCCCCTCTGCTTGACCGTCGGGCCGAGCACCTGCTGGAGTGCACGCAATAACAGATGGTGCGCGGTGTGCAACCGCACCGTCTTCTCCGACGTGTCGGCGAGGCCGCCCTTGAACGTGCCCGCGGACGCGGTGCGGGAAAGGTCGCGATGCTTCGTGAACTCGCGCTCGAACTCCTCTTCGTTGACCTTGATCCCTTTTTCCGTCGCCATCTCCTGCGTAAGCTCCCACGGGAATCCGTAGCTTTGATAGAGGTCGAACGCGTCTTTACCCGTGACCATCCCGGCCTCCGCGCGCTTTTTAAATTCTTTTAATCCTTCGTCCACTGCCGCCATGAACTTTGCGAACTCTTCGGCGATGGTCTTTATGATGCTATCCGCATCCTCGGAAATATTCGGATAGCTGTCTTTATATAGAGCGGCCAGAACGCCGACCATCTTTGTTACCCAGCCATATTCCGGCCGTATCGACATCCCGAACAGCGCAGTGCGACGGAGCAAGCGGCGCAGCACATATCCTTGTCCTTTGTTGGACGGCAACACGCCGTCACCGATCAAAAATACGGACGCGCGCATGTGGTCCAAAATGACCCGGACCTTGCGCACGTCTTCTTCGGTCCGCCCGAATGCGGGATCAACTTCCACCATCTTCCTGAACACGTCGATGTGAAACACATCCGGGTCTCCATTCGTCGCCGCGGTGATGCGCTCCAGGCCGCCGCCGAAGTCCACGTTTTGCTGGGATAGCTTTTCAAAACGGCCGTCCTCGCGCTTTTTGTATTCCATGAACACGCTGTTGCCGATCTCGAGGAACCGGCCGCAGTCGCAGTTCGGATGGCACTGTGCGCCGAACTTCGGATCGTGCCGCGGGACGCCCTGCTCATTTGTAGCGCCAAAGTCATAGAATACCTCCGAGTCTGGGCCGCCCGGCTCGCCCGCGGGCATCTTGGCGGGCACGCCCGCGCGCGACCACCAGTTTTTCTTTACATCATACGAAAATATCCGGCCGCCCTGCATGCCTACGGCGCTCGCATTCTCTTCGGAACCGAGCGCGACGTACTTCGCCTCAATATCTTTGGAGTGGAACAGTTCCGTCCAGATCTTTACCGATTCATCGTCCGCGGGGATCTCCATTTCCGAGTCGCCGGCAAAGACCGTGACGTACAGGTTCATCGGATCCAGGCCGACGCCGACATTCTTGTCCGTCAAAAATTCAAAGATCCATTTGAGCTGGTCGGCTTTAAAATAGTCGCCGAGCGACCAGTTGCCGAGCATCTCGAAGAACGTCGTGTGGCGGTTGTCGCCCACCTCGTCAATGTCGTCCGCGCGGAAACTCTTTTGCGAGTCGACAAGACGGCGGCCTTCCGGATGCGGCTGGCCGAGCAGATACGGCACGAGCGGCTGCATGCCCGAACTCGTGAAGAGCGTCGTCGGATCGTTCTCCGGCACGAGCGCTGCGGACGGGATCACTGTGTGCCCGCGCGCGGCGAAGAAATCCAGATATTTTTTTCTGACCTCGGCCAATTCCATGTAAGGATATACTACCTTTGCGTCCGGCTTTTTTCCAGTGTCATTGATAAAAGAAGGGCCGGCAGCGCGTGCGCACTGTCGGCCCCATGGAGGTCGGAATCATCCGATAAAAAGAAATTCTTCGCTGGGAGCAGCCGGCGTCTTGGCCCGAAAATATCCGTATCGCCGGGCGAGCAGGCGCATCAGCCGCAATTCCCACATTGCCCCCTCGCTCTCCAGTTTGTAAAGCGCCAATCTAATATTCTCTTCCACCTCTTCCGGTGGATCGTTGATGGGATCTTTCCGAAAAGCCCTGCGAAATTCATCCCGCACGAGCTTTCCCTGGACCAAATAGATCCCCGCGATGACAGGCACCGCGAGGATCCCGACGGTCGCTGCCTTTTTGCCGCTCATGGCCTTTTCCCTCCGAAAATTCCTGAAGTCTTGTGGTACTGATCGCAATATACCTTGTACGCGCGCTTATGTCAAGCTATCGAAGCCTTCGAGCGCCGCCGCCTTGCCGTGCTCGCGGATCTTTTCGAGCGCTTTTGCCTCGATCTGGCGGATGCGCTCGCGCGTGACGCCGAATGCCTTGCCCACCTCCTCCAGCGTGTGGCTGATGCCATCATCAAGGCCAAAACGCATCTTCAGGATCTGCTGTTCGCGCTCGGTGAGGTCGATCATGATCTCTTTGATGAGGTCGCGGAGCATCGCGCGCGCAGTCAGCTGCGACGGCGTCGCGTTGCGCTCGTCGGGGATGAAGTCCGAGAGCGTGGAGTCCTCCTCATCGCCGATCGGCGTCTCGATGGAAAGCACTTCCTGCGAAATTTTCTGGATGTGGCGCACTTTATCCACGTCGATGCCCATTTCCGCGGCGATCTCCTCCGCGAGCGGGTCGCGCCCGAGCTCCTGGATCAGCTGGCGGCGCACCTGCGTGTATTTGGAGATCGTCTCCACCATGTGCACCGGGATGCGCACCGTGCGCGACTGGTCGGCGAGCGCGCGGGTGATCGCCTGTCGGATCCACCAGGTGGCGTACGTGCTGAACTTGAAGCCGCGCCGATAGTCGAACTTCTCGACCGCGCGCGACAATCCAATGTTCCCCTCCTGAATGAGATCGAGTATGGAAAGATGCGGCGTGCGGTTCACGTATCGTTTTGCGATGGAAACCACAAGGCGCAGGTTCGCCTTCATCAATTTCTGGCGCGCCTCTTCGTCGCCCTTTTCGGATCGCTTCGCGAGATCGCGCTCCTCGTCTTTTGAAAGCAGCGGCGTCTTGCCGATCTCTTTCAGATACATCTGCACGGCGTCCGGCACGTCGCCTTCGAACGCCATGGAGTCGTCAAAATTGTCCGCTTTCTCGTCCTTGGAAAAATCGATGAGGGCGCTCGTCTCGATCACCTTGATACCTGCCTTCTCCAACCGGTCGTAGATCTCGTCAAGCAATTCCACGTTGTCCTCGATCTTGGGGAAATAATAGAGGATCTCGTTGTCGGTCACAAAGCCGCGCGGGCGTCCGCGTTCGATCAGCTCGTTGATCTCGTGCGCGTTGCCTTTTACGGCTTTCTCGAGCTTGGTGAGCGGCTTCGCCGGCTTCCCTTTTTTTGACGCGCCTTTCTTTGCCGCGCCACCTTTTTTTGCATGCTTAACAGCCGGCTTCTTTGCCGGTTTCTTTCCCCGCCCTTTCTTCGCCAACGCTTTTTTGGGCTTATGTTTTAAAGCTTTCTTTTTCTTGTTCGCCATGCGGCTTTTTTTATTCACTTTTTTGACCCGACCTGCAGAGCCCTTCTTTTTCGAAGGCATGAGATATATACGATATTATCCTCTATTTCTTACGATTTTGCAAGGGATCACTCTTCCCCTCCCGGCAGCTTCGCGAGTTCCGCGAGCGCCGCGGCAAGCTCTGCGTCGTTGCCGCGCGCTTCGGCGTTCTTTATGGCAAGCGAAAGGATGTGGCGGCGCTCTTTATAGTATTCGCGCGCGAGGCCTTCTTTTAATGCGGCGACATCTTCTTCCTTTAATTCGCTCATGGCCGTCGGATCGCGCAGGACGATGAGCCCCACGACGGCGTCGAGCGCGGCGTCGTCGCTCTTGCGGGCGCCGCCTTTTAATAGAGCGAATATTTCCTTTTGTGGCGGCGTAAGAAACGTCTCGCAATCTTCCATAAATGAAAAATCGTCGCGCGCGAGCGCGAGCGCGAGGAGGTCTTCCACGATGAGCTCCTGGCGCGAGACCTGGCGCTTCGGCGCCGAGCCATCCTCCGCCGCGGCGTTGCGATCCGCAACCGACGGCTGTGTCGGCCCGTACTGCGCGGTGGCGCTTTTCTCCGCCTCTTCCTCTAGTGTCTTCTCGGCGACGCCGGTGCGCTTGGCGAGCTCTTTCATCCAGTGATCGCGCTCCACCGGACTTGCGATGTGGCGCAGTTTGGCGAGTACCGTGCGCAGCTTGCCGAGCCCTTCGCGCGTGGTGAGTGCGGCGGGATCGGACGACGCAGCGCCGGGTGCGAGCGGCGGTAAATATTTCTCAAAGTAAAACACCGGCGCCGTGACCGCGGCGGCCACGGTCTTCCGCACATTTTCCGGATCCGCTTTTGCCGCCTCGGCGGCATCCTTGAACCCGCGGTATGTAGCCACCTTCACCGCAAAGTCGTTCGCTTCGGCGAGGTCGATCGCGCGTTCGGCGGCGTCGGAGCCGGCGGCGTCGGAGTCGAAGCACAATATCACCTCATCGGCCAGGCGCCGCACCGAGCGCAAGTGGTCCGCGGTGAGGGCCGTGCCCGACGACGCGATCACGTTGCGCACGCCGCTCTGATAGCTCATCAAAAAATCCATCTGGCCCTCCACGAGCACGGCGGACTTGGCCTCGCGGATCGCGTCCTTCGACTTCCAAAATCCGTAGAGCAGGCGCGACTTCTGGAAGATCGGCGTCTCCGGACTGTTCACGTACTTTGCCGTCACGTACGTTGCCTTCGGATCGTTCGACGTGTCGAACTGCGGAAGGATGCGTCCGGTGAAGCCGACCACTTTGCCGAGATGATTGTGGATCGGGAACATCACGCGGCCGCGGAACCGGTCGAACATCATCCCCTTCTCCGATTTGATAGAGAGCCCCGCCTGCAGAAGGTCCTGCGGCGCGGCGCCGCCGTTCAGCAGATGCATGGAAAGATTCTCCGGCTCGTTCGCGGCCCAGCCGAGCTCGAACTCCTCTATAATAGACGGCGCGAGCCCGCGCTCCGCGAGATACTGCTTGACGATCGGCGCGGCGGCGAGCGCGCGCTTATAAAAATTCTTCGCCTGGTCGTTCAGGTCGTAGAGCAAGCCGGTGTAGCGATACTCGGCGGGATTCTCGTGCCGCAGTTCCACGCCGGCTTTTTCCGCAAGCATGCGCAGCGCCTCGCCGAACTCCATGTTCTCGTACTTCATCACGAAGCCGAAGATGTCGCCGTCCGCGCCGCAGCCAAAACAGTGCCACCGCTGCCGCTCCGGCGACACGCTGAACGACGGCGACTTCTCGTGATGGAACGGGCAGAGCGCCTTGAAGTTCTTTCCTGCGGGCGTGAGCGTGAGGTACCCGCGCAGAAAATCCACGATGTCCAGCTTGCTCTTTATTAACTCGGTGGTGGAGGATGGCATGATGGTAATGGCGTGCGCCGTGCGGCAGCACACGCGGCGATTATTGTCTGAATCTTACGGCAAAGGCCACCACCCCGCAACTATTTTCAAATTGAGCGCGATACAGTATAGTAAAATTTGAAAGTGAAAGGAGAAGCCATGGTTCTGTACGTTGATAGCACCCTCGCCCAGCTCCGCAAAACAGAAGGCGTGGTCCAACGCCACCACTGCTGCGGCGGCTTGAGCACCAAAACGGATGAAGTTCCGGAATCGCCCACGGCACCCGCCCCACAGACCCCCATTCGCGATTTCTGCACGGACAATGAGATCGCGCCGCACACGGATTAGCCGTCCCCTTTCCACCAAAAAGCCCTCGCACTTGCGAGGGCCTTCTTTATATCACCGTCACATGGAGGAACCCGATGTTCTGGTTGAGCATGATGCAGAGCCCCGCCACCACGATGACGAGCAGGCCGCCGGCGATGAGCCGCGGATATTGCAGGCGGATGTTCACAAAGATGTTCAGCACGAGCGCGACGAAGAAAAGGATCATCACGAAGAAGTAGAAGTCGTCCGCCATGGTCTTTGGATTGGAGAAAAGCCGCTGAATGAGACTGCTCTGCGGGACAGGAACGGCAGCGGTGTCCGCTACCGGCGCCGCGACTGGTTGCGCGCTGGACGTCACGACGATCGGGGTTGTCGCAGGGACCGGCGCGGCCGCTGATACCGTCTCCGTCGATGCTCCCTCAACCGCCACGAACGTCTGCTGCGCTGCCGGCGCGGAAGAGCTCTGTATAGCGACCACCGCGGGCACCGATGCCACGGGCGCGGGCGTCTTCGCCTTCGCCGGGGTTGTCGCTTTTGCCGGAGCGGCCTGCGCAGGAGCGGTCTGCGCCGCGGACGTTGATGTCGCCGGAACCGGCGCGGGCACGACGACCGGCGCCGTTGCGGCGTTCGCAGTATTCACGAACGCCACGGGCGCGGCGGCGGGCGTACCGAACTCCTCCACTACAAATGTCGTCTCCTGCCCTTCATAGACCCCCTGCGCGGTGGCGATGCCGATCTGCGTAAAGTCGGTGCTCAAAATGTTCGCGCGATGTTCGGGTGAGTTCATCCAGGCGTCCGTCACGTCCTGCGAGTCGGAAAAGTTCACGGCAAGGTTCTCGCCGGCATAATCAAAATTGTATCCGACCTGTTCGAACCAATACCATGGCGTGAGTCCCTGCGGGCTCGTGTGAGCAAAATATCCTTTCGTCGCCATATCGTTCGCTTTGTCCTGCGCCGCGGCCGTGAGAAGCGGGTTTACCTGAAGCTCGGGCAGCCCGTTCGTCGTCCGGCTTTGGTTGGTCTCGTCAATAAGCACGTTCGCCTCCACGATGCCGAACAGTTTTGAGGAAGGGATGACATATTTCGCCCCGAATACGAACGCCGCTTCGGCGACCAGCACCACCATGACCATGAACGCGATCATGCGGGGCCGCAGCATATGAGGCATATAGCCGTTTCCCTCATGCGGGATGAAAGAGTTTTTGACCGCCTGTGTGGCCTTCTTCATAGTATGAATATTATATCATATACCTCCAAATAACACAATACCCGGCACATAGCTCTTGGGATCCTTAGGATATATCCCCAAAAGGTATGCCGGGTATTCGTGTCATCTAGTCTGCCAGGTGTACTAGGTCACCTGGTCACCACGTCTTCTATTCCCCGCCAGTGTCCACGTGCAATGCCGGAAGCGGCAAGTTGAGCGGAGGGCACATGATGAGGTTGATCCACCGCTGCGTCGACTGATAGACGTAGCTCGTCGGCGTGAACTGCGTGGGAAGACCGAGCGATACCCAGGGGGCGAGCACCTCAGTGTGGTACTTCACCTGGAACTGGTTCACCGCCGCGATCGTCTGGTCGCCGTAATAGCCGGTGATCGGGATGTTGAGGCCGAGGTTCTGGTTAAGGAAGACCTGCAGCTTCTTCACTTCCGTCGGATCGTTAAGGTTCTTGCGGATCGGATGGATGTACTGCGTGAGATAGAGTCCGCAGCTCGCGCCGAGGACCTGTCCGGTGCTCGTGCTCGCTCCGAGGACGCTTCCACCACCGCCTCCACCACCGCCGCCTCCACCACCGCCGCCCGCGACCGTGATCGTCACGCTCGAGGTGTTATCCGCGGGGTTGGAATCGATAAGGCCAGGATTCTCGGAAACGGTGCCGGTGTTCGTGATGACCGTTCCCGCTGCCGCGTTCACCGTCGCCGTAATGACGAGGGTCGCGCTCTGCCCGTTGTTGATCGAGCCGATCGTCCAGATGCCCGACGCGTTATCGTACGAGCCCTCGGACGAGGATGCCGAGACAAAGGTCACGCCCGCAGGCAGCGTGTCCGACGCCACTACTCCGAACGAAGCAGAAGGGCCGGTATCACTTACCGTGAGCGTGTAGTTGATCGTCGCGCCCGTTGCCGGAGTGCTGTTATCAACCGTCTTCACGATGTTGATGTTGGCCTGCGTGCTTCCACCGCCTCCACCTCCGCCGCCTCCGCAGTTGCTGGTGCAGCCGCCGCCTCCGTTGGAAGCGACTGTCACCGTCACCGTGGAACTGTTGTTCGCGGGATTCGAGTCAACGAGGGATGCGAGCGTCGAGGAAACGACCGCGGTGTTCGTGAACACCGTGCCGGCCGGCGCGTTCGCATCAACCATCGCCGCGATGGTCATCGTGGCCGTCGCGTTCGGCGAGACCGTTCCGATGATCCATTCACCGCCGGTGGAATACGTTCCCTGCGAGGTCGTCGCTGAAACATATCCCAGACCGTTCGGCAACTGGTCGTTCACGTAGATCATCGTTCCCGTCGCAGGACCGTTATTGGTCACCGTGACGGTGAAGTTGATCGTGGTGCCTGCCGTCGGATTCGCGTTATCAACCGTCTTCACGACCGCCATATCGTCATCGTTACTGTTCCCTCCGCCGCCCCCGCTCACCGGGATGGATACGGTCGAGGAATTGTTGCCGGTATTCGTGTCAATCGTGCTGGTGGACTCTCCGATCGTGGCGGTGTTCGTGATCGTGGTACCTGCGGTACCGGGGTTCACGGTCGCCTGGATCGTAAGGGTCGCGTTCTGGCCGTTCGACAACGTGCCGATCGTCCAGGTTCCCGTCGAGGTCGCGTACGTGCCGACCGAAGCGGTCGCGTTCACGAGCGTGAGGCCCGAAGGAAGGGTGTCGGTCGCGACGACATCGTTCGATGCCGCCGGTCCGAGGTCGGTGGCAGTGATCGTGTAATTGATCGTGCCGCCAACAGTGGTAGAGGTCACATCCGCGGTCTTCGTTATAGCGATGTCCGCGTTCGTGCTGCCTCCGCCGCCGCAATTGCTTGTGCAGCCGCCGCCCGCGACGACGATCGACACCGAGGAACTGTTGTTGCCAAGGTTGTTATCCGTCGTGCTTGCGGATTCGCCCACGGTGCCCGTGTTCGTGATCGTGGTGCCGGCGGTGCCGGAGTTCACGGTCGCTGCGATGTCGAGCGTGGCGCTCGAACTTGCGCTCAGGTCGCCGATCGCCCAGGTTCCCGTCGAGCTCGCATACGTGCCGACCGAAGCGGTCGCGTTCACGAATGTCACGCCCGAAGGAAGGGTGTCGGTCGCCGTGACGCCGGTTGACGTCGCGGGACCGAGATCGGTCACCGTGATGGTGTAGTTTACCGTATCGCCCTCGGCCGGATTGGCGTTGTCCACCGTTTTCACGATGGAAACATCGGCGGTCGGAGTGACGATGATCGGACAGGGCTCGACACAGATCGAAACGCTCGAACTGTCGTTCGCCGTATTCGTATCGGTCTCGCTTGCCGATTCACTGACGGTCGCAGTGTTCGTGACCGTCGTGCTCGCAGTGACCGTGTTGGCGGTCGCCGTGATCACAAGGGTCACACTCTCGCCGTTCGAGAGCGTGCCGACGTTCCAGCTGCCGGTCGAGCTCGAGTACGAGCCCTGGGACGCGGTGGCGGAAACGAAGGTCATTCCCGAAGGCAAGGTGTCGGTCGCGACGACGCCGGTTGACGTCGCGGGACCGTTGTCGGTGACCGTCACGGTGTAGTGCACCGTGCCGCCGCTCTCGGTCGACGTCACGTCAGCGGTCTTCGCTATCGCGATGTCGGCATTCGGCGGGGTCGTGGACGGGCAGTTGTACGTTTCCGTAACCGTGCACGTCTTCGAGTCGCCCGCGTTCAGCGTGCCGGAGCAGTCGGACGAATACGTTGCCGTATAGTTCGTCTTATTGCTTGCCGTCACCTGATAATTTTCCGGATCGATGTTCTTTATCGTTCCGGACGCAGAACCCTTGAACGTCGTGGTCGCCGGATCAAGCGATCCATAGAGCGACACGGTGAAGTCGGAGGGCGTTGCGGTGCCGCCGCCCGTGTTCACGACATTGACGATGGTCGTGACCGTGGCGCACGGCGAACTTGTAGTGTTGTTCCCGTTGCAGAACCAGGCATGCGCGGTGGGGACCATTGGTCCGCCTCCGATCAAGCTGCCTCCGATCAGGAATGCCCCCGCGAGAACAAGGCCGGCGAGCGCGGTGTATGCCGCTCCCTTCGGTCCTTTCCGCGAAGGACTGAGAAACATTGAATTCATTATTAAGATGTTATTTATTTTTTGCGACTCTTTATTAAAAAATGTGAAAGAGCCGGAAAAAATGTATTTGACAAGGTGCGTGTGAAAACGCTAACTGCAGGATTTATACCATAAAGCCCAAAATAATGCAAGGGCCCTCTTTCGGGACAAAATGTTGACAAATGCTCATTAAAATAGTATATAAAGGGCGGTTGCAGATCTTTGGCAACTGAATGAAGTCTTATATAGGAGGAGTAAATGACGCTGAACAGGCGGCATTCTTTCTTTGTCACGGCCTTTGCCGTGATGATCGCACTCACCTTTTGCATCGGCAGCGCGCAGGCGCAGCAGACCGCAAACGGCTCCGGCAGTGTCGGAACCAACGGGACGAATGGGGATGTTTACAACGGCGGCTACAACGGAACGAGCGGGATGAGCAACTACAACGCCACCGGCCCGAACCAGGCCTCCGGCCATCTGTCCATTCAGGGAAAAGGCGCAAGCACCAATACGTTCACGCCCACGAGCGGCACCGCTCACGGAAGCGCGATCATCACCACACACCTCGGAACAATCGGCCAGCAATCGGACATTTCCTTCAAGTTGTTTGGAGGTCAGGGCGATTGGTCATCTGTGGGCCTTCCCGGCGCAACCACTTATTCAAGCGCGGGGAACGGAACGCAGGCAACCGTCCAGGGAGCCGACAGCGTGAACGGAGACCAGTGCAGTACGAGCCCGCTCAACGGGAACGGAAAAGCATCGGCCACCGGCATGTCATTCTCGAACGCAACCGGAAACGGAACGCAGAACGCCAGCTCGAATTTCCTGACCGTCGGCAGATCCGACGCGAGCGGCGATTTCAGCGGCGGGACGCCAACCATTTCTTCGAGCGTATCGGGGATCGGCAGCGGCGGCTCCGGCGCGCTCGCACAGGGACCGAACGGGTCCATTGCGGGCAGCGGTGTCGTCGGCAACACTTCCTACCAGGCAGCAAATCCATCGGGAAGCGCCGCGGGCATGCAGGCGATCAAGGGATCGACAACAGGAACGGTGAACGCCGGCGGCAATATCGCAAACGCGTCGGCAACCGTTTCTTCGACAGCCAAAGCCGGACCCACAGGCCACTAACCTTCGTCACGATTCCAGGAGGAATCCATGAAAGTAAGAATGTGTGGCGCCGTGCTTGCGATCGTGCTCGCCATCGCTGTTCCGGGATTTTCCCAGAGCAGCAGCGGCAGCACTCCCCCAAGCAACGGTGGTCCGAGCAGCAACGCTGGCGCCAACTCGACATCAGGCTCGCAATCGATCGTGAACGAAACGAACGTTGCGAAAACCCCGTTCGTTGAGGCGGTTCCCGGCGGCATCCCTGGAGTCTTTCCGGCAAACGCGCCGAGAGACCATCCGTGTTATCTGTATGACATGGGCTCGCTTCCAAATCTCACCAAGCCCATCGTCAAGTCGATGGCGAAAAGAGGAAAGCTTCCTCGCGGGATTCACGTAACCGTCATCGATCCTACCGCCACATCAGAATACGATGGTCCGGTGGGGCTGATGCGGTACAATCCGCGCGGGACCACGCTGGCCGGCGACGAAGAGCTGGCGAGCGTGATAGTGCCAGGAAGATATGGCCACACCGACGAGGAACTTCTCGGAACGGTGATACTGGCCTTGGAAAAAGCAGTCCCTGCACTACAACGAGTAGCGGTCATCGATTGCCCGGCAGGCGTGGACATCACCAAGGTCAACACGTTCGGCCTCGGCATTGTTTACAGCGGAAACCCTGGCTCCGGTAGTAGCGGAGGCAGTGGCGCCCTGGGATTTTCCCATGGCACGAGCAAGACGACGGAAGAAGTGCACAGCGTCATGTATGCGTATGCGATGAACGGCGGCCCTCTTGAGCCACCCCCACCGCCTGCGCCACCTGAACCGCAGAAGGAAGAGCCGGCGCCAACACCGCCGCCTCCGCCTCCTGCGCCACCATCTCCTCCGCCTGCGCCCGTTGCTTCTCCACCGACGCCGGTGCCTGTACCACAGGTTCCGCCCGTCGATGAATGCAACATACCGCAGCTCACCATCGACTACTTCTTCAACCGGTACGACATTGCCCCCGACAAAATCCCGATAAAGGACAAGTACGGGGCTCAGTTGAAAAGCGAGGCGCGTTGGTTGGTAAACCACCCGACCTGCATGGTGCTGACCGAGGGAAACGCCTCAATCGAGGGGTCCTTCGACTACAACGCCGTGCTCTCCCGCCATCGCGCAAAGACCGTACACGATATTCTTGTCGCGGACGGCGTACCGGAAACGCAGATCAAGTTCGCTTCGCTGAGCAAGGATTTCCCGGCAAGCGACTACCAACCCAAAAACCGCAGGGTTATCCTTGTGGTCCAGGGACCGGCCTCCGGAAAATAACCAGCCGGAGCCGATCCGTAAAAAGATCGGCTCCGGCACTACCTTCAATCGTATTACCTGCCACCATTTGGGCTTAGCCCAGATGAACGCCCTTAGGGCGGGAGGAAATCGTGAAGAGCGCACTCCGTCTTCTTGCAGCAACACTCATCGCCTTTGCCGCGAGCGCACAGGCGCAGACGACCTACACCGTCACGCTCACGGGCTATGCGGCAAAGGATTATTCGATCGGTCCCGCTATGTCCCGGAAGCTCATTGCGCAAGTGGTGGATCCGGTTCAATCGGCACTGAAGAGCTCGTCCGAGGACAAGGTCAGTATCGCCATCGCTGGTTATGCAGATCACACAGGCACCTCCGGAGAGAACTCCTATTATGGGGACGAGCGCGCAGCAGCGGTTCGCCAATTCCTCGTAACAGAACTTCCTTCGAAAGTGACTCTCGGCAATTACCCGGTCGGAGACAAGGACAAGGACGTCAACGAGCGGGCAGTGGTCATCACAGTGACGATCACGTCCGTAACCGCCTTACCCGCCCCGAAGAATGAGCCGATCTCGCGTACGGTAGCGGTCGTCATGATGGGCATCGGCGCCCTCATGGCTCTCACCGTCACTTTTCTTTCTTTCAGAAAACGGAAGAATATCGTAAAGGTGGTGGAGGTCGAACGAGGCAGAGAGATAATCTGTATTCCGATCGAGAGAGAAGGTCCAACTCGCTTTGTCCTTCCGTTCGAAGCACCCAACGACGTCCGGAACAACCTTCAGGACGCCACGAAGGCCGCGAAGAATGGCATCAAAGATCCCAAACACGGGGCTTCGGACGCAAAGCTCCAAGAGCTGATCCAGAAGAAGAAGGTCTGGGTCAAGAAGATAGGAGAAATAGGATGAAATCACCGAGAACGGCGACCGTCGCAGTCGCGATCATCGCCTTCCTCGTCCTCGTCGTGCTTCCGATAGGCCTGTCATGGACGGCCTATCGGAAAGCAAGTGCGGATGATCGCAAGATCGCCGCGGAAGGCAAAACGATCGATGCGCTGAACGCAAAGATCAAAGCATTGCATGACCAGCTGAATCCCCCTCCTTCGCGTGAAGACGATGCGGCCAAGAAATTGGCCGCACGGATCGCGCTCGGCACGATCGCCAAAGGGAGCGGGAAAGGCATCACGTGGGCCCTCGAACGCCAGATCGTCGCTGATCCCGCTTTTGTTGGATACACGGGAGACGTGAACGATAAAGCAACCGTCGGACATTACGCCGCAGTGCTCTGCATCCGTGCAGGGAAATGCGACTGGAGGTTCGGCGCAGGAATACGAAGCCGTGGCGGAGTGGCCTATGTTCTTCAAGAGGACGCCAAAGGCAATCTCCAAATCGCCGAGTATGACCTGACCAACGGAACAGCAGAGCAAGCGGGAAAGGCGCCTTCCCCGACAGCCGTTCACACGCTTGCTCCTACGATTGCCGCATCGCAGTTTATGGGCGCATCACCGACAACGGGAAAGAAGCTACCGGTGGCGCCCTACGAGTACGTGCATTTCCCCGGCGAATAGAACGCAACCGCTATTCCGCCATACCAGCACCTTTTAGCACCTTGAGATTCTCGTCATAGTGACAGTGCCCTTAGGGCTCTGACAAAAGAAGGCTTGGCCTTTTGTTCATTGGGCTTAGCCCGGTGAATCGCTCCTAGAGCGTCATAGACGATGAGGATCGGAACGCAGCAAGACCCCCTCGCTCACGCGAAGCGGGTCTTTTTGTTTATTAAATTTTTTATTTTTACGCAGCGTCTGCCGCTGGCGCCGTTCCCGTATCCTCCCCCGCCACCTGCAACGCAAAGCTGAAGGTACTTCCCTTGCCCTCCTCCGATGTGACGCCGATCACGCCGCCCATCTTCTCAACGATCTCTTTCACTATGAAAAGGCCGAGGCCGGTGCCCGTGATGTCGCGCGTCTTGTCGGTCTGCACGCGGTAGAATTTCTGGAACAATTTTTGCTGGGCCTCCGCGGACATGCCGATGCCCGTGTCCGCAATGTGCGTGATGAGGAACGTGCCCGTGGCCGGCGCGGGTTCCGTCCCAAGTTCATGTGTGACCGTGATCGTTCCCGTGCCGCCCATGTACTTGATCGCGTTGCCAACGAGGTTGACCACCACTTCCTTGACGCGATCGGCATCGGCCATCACGCGCGGCAGAGGCGCGCCCGCGCCCGCGGCGGGCGGCAGCGTTGCGTTGTACGTCATCGTCACGCCTTTTTCGTCCGCGAGCGATTTCAGCTCGTCGAGCGTGGACGCGATCGGCGGCGCGATGTCGATCGGCGCCACTTTGATCGTGAGCCGCCCCGCCTGCGAGCGCGCCACTTCGAGCAGATCGTTCACGAGCTGGATGAGCCGCTGGTTGGATCCGATCACCTTCTCGATGAACGATCGCGTCTCTGCCGTGATCGCGCCCGTCGTGCCGTCCAATATCAACTGCAGATATCCCTTCATGGCAGCGACCGGCGTGCGCAACTCGTGCGCCGCGATGAACACGAATTCGTCCTTCAACTGTTCGAGCTGTTTCAGCCCCATCACCATATCGTTGAACGAATCGCCAAGCTCTTCCAGCTCATCGCCCGTCGTAATGCTGACGCCCTCATCGAACTTTCCCTGCGCCACGCGCGCGGTTCCCTCTTCCAATTTTTCTATGGGTCGCACGATGATGAGCGCAAGGCCGCCGGAAAGCAGGACGATAAAGAGGAATACCGCGCAAAGCATGATCGCGTCGCGCAGGAGCAACGCGTTGATCAACGCATCGGCCTCCGACGTCGGCCATTCGGCGACGAGTCCCCAGTTCTGTCCGTCCTCCGCGAGGGGCATCCCACCCGCGACGACCTCCTGCCCGAACGCATTTTTGTACCGCATCTGCTCCTGCGGAGTAAGCGCGTTCGTCCCGCCGATGACTTTTTGCACCATCGGCAGCTGCGAGACGGTCGGCGTGCCGATATCGTCCGACAGATCTCCGCCGGCGGCCGCGCTTCCGCTGCCCGCGATCACTGCGCCGTTATTGTCCACCAAATAAAGATAGCCCGCTTGGCCGATCGTGGCCGACGCAACGATGGTCTGCAGATCGGTGAGCGCGGCGACGCCCATGATAGCACCGATGATGTTGCCATTGCCGTCCTTGACCGGCGACGCGAACGGGACGAGCGGCGTGCCGCTCGCATACGTGACGGAGCCAAGATAATAATCCCCCGCCTTTGCGGCCTCGAAGCCGGGCGACGACGCCACGTTCGCGAGCGACGATGTCGCCACGCCGAAGAGATCCTGCCTGTCCGCGGCGGCGGTCTCCTGTCCCGCCAAATTCACATAGGCTTCTGACTGCAAAAACGGCAGCGCCCCGAGCGCCTGACTAAGCACATACTCCTGCGCCGGGATGGAAGATGTCGCGAAGATGGTGCCGCCGTAAGGAATCTCGACGTTCGTCTGCGTCAAAATATCGTCCGTGATGAACAGCTGGATATTACCGCCGACCTGCGTGAGCGTCGCGGCCTCGAGCTTCGCCACGTCGTCGCGGTGCGAGCTCGTGACGACGTAGTACGTAAGTACGGCAGCCGCCACGAGCGGCACGATGCCGACGATCGCCATGAAAAGAAAAATTTTGTTCCGCAGCCTGCCTTTGAATGTTCGCCGCGGCTGCGCGGTCGTAGTGGCCATTCCTTTAATTGTAATATACTTTGCAAAACGAGGCGCTGTCGTGTATCGTTTTTATGTTCAGAGCGCGGCAACGCCGCGACGCGGGTATGGTTCAGTGGCAGAACGCGACCTTCCCAAGGTTGAGACACGGGTTCGATTCCCGTTACCCGCTCTAGTTTTAGACAAAGTTCATTTTCCCCAAAATTTTTGCCCGCTTCGCGGAGCGAAGCGTAAGGTTTAGTGGGGGTAGAAACGAGAAGACGATTAGAGAGAAAGAGGTTCGAGCCGAAGATTTTTTGCGCCGAAGATTTTTGTGGGGGTAGAGAGGGTGAAACGACGGTTTCTCTTAGATTTTCTGCGTCTTTTATCCAACCCCGCAGGGGTTCGAGCCAAGATATCGCCCCTTTGTTCAGATCGGCCATTTTCTCCTCCAACGACTTCTTGCGGGAGAGAAGGTCTGCCTTCTCGCGTCGGTACACGTCGCGCTCTATGTCCTCGTCCAAATAGAGCCGATGAAGGCGTTGGAGTTTGTCCCCAATGGCCGCTATCTCCTCGCGCATAGCTTGGCTCGCCGTAGCTGAAGATCGGACGGCCTCCGCCTCGTCCTTGTCTGCCCGCTTGTAGAGATCGGCCGCCCACGCTTCGGGCAAGGCGTATGATTTGATGGCTTCGGCCAACTGGACGTTGAGCAATTCTTCTCGTATAAAGGGTTGCGAACAAACGCCCGTTTTCTTCGTACAGCGATAGTAGGTGTAGGTATGGACGTTCCCGTTCTTGTGTTTCTTTATCTTAGTTTCGGCGGTTATCATCGCGCCGCACTCGCCGCACTTGATGAGGCCGCACAACGGACGCGGATCGTTTTCCTTCCTGTCCTGCCAGCCCCGCCGTTTCATCACGGCCTGCGCGTCGTCAAAAAGTTTCTTGGAGATGATGGGCTGGTGCTTCCCTTCGTGAAGCTCTTTGTTGTAGCGGAACAGCCCGTAGTAGAAGGGGTTGGAAAGGATGTACGTTACCCGTTGGCGGGTCATGGGCTTCCCGCACTCCGCCGCAAAGCCGTGCTTCGCAAAGAAGGCGGCTATGTCCTCCAAGCGGGAATTGCCCTCGGCGTAGAGTTCAAACGCGGCCTTAACGACTTTCGCGCTCGCCTTATGGACGACGATGGTTTTCTTGTTGCGGTCGTTCAAATAGCCGATGGGAGCAAGCGAAGGGTATTCTCCTCTCTTAACTTTGGAATCAAGGCCGCGCTTGGTGTTCGCCGCCAGATCAAGGATGAACTGGTTAGCCATGCCGAACTCCACGCTCATCAAGAGCATATTATCGCCCGAATGGTAATCGCGTTCGTAGGTGCGAATGTGCTGAATAGTGCCGCGTTGTAAGAACCAACTTATCTGTCCGCCATCCACAGGATTGCGGGCGAGGCGATCCAACTTCCAACAGACGACACCCCGCGCTTCGCCCCGTTCAATACGTGTAAGCATTTCATTGAACACGGGACGGCCAGGTATTTTGGCGGACTGCTTCTCTACGAACTCCGCCGCGATCTGAAGTCCCTGCTCTTTCGCCAAAGCCCGCAATACGGCAAGCTGATCCTCAATAGAGCGGACTTGCTTATCTTCAACGTCGGTTGATTTGCGGGCATAGAGGAAATAGGTCATGGTTGTATTATATCACAACGGATAGTATAAAACACAACATCGGATTATAATCTAATCAATGAAGGAAGAAGCCCGAAAATTGGCCTTGAACTTAAAACGAATCAGAGCGGAAAAAGGTATATCGCAGGGCGACATCGTTAAAGCGACGGGGATTGATAAAGCACTCATAAGCAATATTGAAAATGGCAAGACGAACCCAACGCTAGGAACGATTGCAAAAATCGCTAAGGCAGTTGGCGTGCCAATCGAAGAGCTAATGAAATAAATCTATGGCTAGGAAGAAAGACATAAAGAAGAACGGTCTTACAAAGACGGATATAAAAAAAGTCTGTGATATCTTGCGCCGCGATGATGGTGTCGGAGCCAAAGATTACGTCGAACAATTTTCTTGGTTGCTCTTTCTCAGAGTTTTTGAAGGCGTAGAGGAGCAATTAAAAGATTTAGAAGAAGCCGAGGGCAGAAAATATGAACCCGTTATTGCGCGTGAATACAGGTGGTCGTCGTGGGCAAAAAAGGATTGGAAGAACAAAGACGAGCTTATTCACTTTGTGAATAAAAAACTCTTTCCCTACCTGAAAAGCCTTAAAGGCACGAAGGAAAAAGAAAAGATATCTGAGATTTTTCGAGAGATCCATAATAAAATATATTCTCCATACAATCTACTTGAAGTGATTGATTTATTGGACAAAATAGAAAAACATCATTTTCAAGACACGCATCTAATATCACAAGTTTACGAAGAGATTTTGCAAGAGATGGGAAGTGAGGGCGGTTGGGCAGCGGAAATATATACACCACGACCCGTCATTCGTCTTATGGTAAAAATCATCAACCCTAAAGTTGGTGAGACTATTTTTGATCCATTTACAGGCTCGGCGGGTTTTCTTGTCGAAAGCTTTAACTACCTATACGAACATTCTCCGAAAGATGTTAAGACGTGGAAGATACTCCAAACGAAAACGTTTTATGGCAAAGAGAAAAAACCCTTACCCTTTTTACTCGGTAACATGAATATGATACTGCATCATATTTTGGTTCCAAATTTAGTAAGGACAAATACCCTAGATAAGGATGTTCATAACGTTCCTGATAGCGACAAATTTGATATTATACTCACCAACCCACCGTTCGGTGGCGATGAAGAGGAGAGAATCAGAGCAAACTATCCGATTAAAACTTCTTACACGGAGGCAATGGCTTTGCAATATATTATCCGCCACCTCAAAAATGGTGGGCGTTGCGGAGTTGTTCTACCTGAGGGCAATGTAATGTTCGGTGGCGGATCAATGGCGCAAATACGCCAAGAACTTCTTGAAAAATGTAACGTACATAGCATTATCTCTCTACCACGAGGTGTCTTTACCCAAAATGGCGCAGGGGTCAAAACCAATCTTATATTCTTTGATAAAACGGGGCCAACGAAGGAAATATGGTTCGGTGAACTTATTGGAGATTTTACCAAAGTAAACGTGATAGTTGATGAAAACGTAAACGATATTTTTGCAAAACAGCAGAAGAGAAGGACATCATTGATATCTTGGACGCGTAGTATAGATGAAATAAAAAACAACAATTATATCTTATCACCACGAAATCCGAACGGGAACGATGTTGATTACGGCGAGATTGACGAGAAGAGCCTTCTCGGCGATATCAAGGCTGAGATTAAAGAAGTTCAAAGAACAGTCGAGGAAATAGGAAAATTATATGAATAGCATGGAAAAAGTGCCGATAAAAGAACTTTTCAATATTGAAAAAGGGACTCTCCAGAGCCTCAAGAATGTTGAAGGTGATTATACCTTCGTTACAGCGAGCGAAGAATGGAAAACTCATAAATCATTTACTCACGATTGCGAAGCGTTGATATTCGCTATGGGGGCTGGAGGATCTCTGGGCAGAACTCATTACTTCAAGGGAAAATTTATTGCCAGTGATTTGTGCTTTATATTGACCCCCAAAGATAGCAAGAAATATCCACTAAATTTGCACTATTATGCTCTGTATTTTAATTTCATTCGAGAAAAGATTGTTGCCGACCTCGCTATGGGGATGTCAAAGAAAGCTATCAATAAGACCAACTTCTCTAAATATCTCATACCCTATATTCCACTAGGCGCACAAGACGAATTAGCAAGAAAGGGAACAGCCCTTCAGCAAAGAATTGAGGAGGTTGAAGAGCATACAAATATAATAAAAGTTAAAGTTAATTTCCTATTGAAAAAGATGCTTGCGGAAGGCGTAAGTGAGAAACCACTAAATTCATCTGCGTCCTCGTCGGATGGTTCCGCAAATATTCACGATGTAATTCAGCAAGCGACAGCCTTAATCGTGAGGCGATTCCAACGTGGAGAAATGGTTATAGCCAAAGTTCTTTATCTAGCTCAGGCGGTCTATAAGATTCCCCTCGGTATTAATTTTACTCAGCAAAAATTCGGCCCTTACGATCCAGCTATCAGGGAAGCTATCAGAGAAGGTTTTTCCGATAAAAAGAGGTTTTTTATAAGGCGTGGAAGTGTCGGAAGGGAAGTTTTAGCCCTCGGTAGTAATGCTGATTATCTACTAACGCATACCAATCACGAGCTTAAGCAAAAAATGAATAGCTACTTGGACAATCTGATGCCTCATTTCTACGCTTATGATAGCGAAACGATCGAAAGATTAGCGACAATTTGTAAGATTATTGAGGACGAGAGGACAACTGATGAAAAAGTGATAATTAAAAAACTCGGCAATTGGAAGCCTAACAAGTTTAATGATGCCGATATAAACCGTACCATTGCTTTTATTAAGAAAAATAACTGGGACAAAAAGCTATTGGCCTAAATATGCTCTATTCAGAAGACGATACGCGGGTCAAACTGATTGATCCCCAAATAAAGCAATCTGGTTGGGAAGAAGAGTATTTGCTTCGTCAGTATCCGATTTCCGACGATCGTTTTTTTGTCGAAGGTGAAGAATTTAAAAGATTGCCGACGGCAAAATACGCCGATTATATTCTTATCTATCAAAACGTAATTTTAGCGGTACTTGAAGCAAAAGCTGAAGACGAAGATCCCTTAAAGCATCTTAGTCAAGTGCAAGATTATGCAAAACGATTAGATGTTGCTTTTGCCTATATATCAAATGGCAAATCAATATATTTATATGATCGCCGAACGAAGAGAACCGAAGAGGTAAAGAGTTTTTTGACGCCTCAGGAAATGTATACAGCTTATGTGGAGTGGAAAGGTCTTACTGATAAGAAGCTTGATGCGCTAAACCATCCCCTCTATTTATCGGGGTCGAAGAAACCACGGGCATATCAAGAAACTGCCGTAAGGAGCGTACTAGAGAACATAATAAACAAGAGACGAGCTACTCTTCTTACGATGGCAACGGGAACTGGGAAAACATATGTCGCTTTTCAGGTTATTTGGAAATTATGGAAATCAAGACAGATTAACCGAGTACTATTCCTCTGCGATAGGATCATTTTAAGGGATGATGCATATAGCCGCGACTTTGAACCATTTGGTGAAGCTAGATGCAAAATTGAGGGAGGCGCATTTAATAAAAATAAAGACGTCTATTTTGCGACATATCAAACACTTTTTGCAAATGATCTTTATAAACAAATACCATCGGATTTTTTTGATTTGATAGTGATAGATGAATGTCATCGCTCACGATATGGAGATTGGGGCGTAATTCTTGAACACTTTGGTGCGGCTCATTATTTGGGTATGACTGCCACGCCAAAACGGGAGGACAATATTGATGTCTATGAATATTTTGGGGAGCCAGTTTTTGAGTACTCCCTTGGGCAAGCAATTGAGGACGGCTATCTTGTTCCCTATAAAATTTATAAAGTTACAACCAACCTTTATCGTGAAGGTCTTGACGTATCGGCCGCCGAGGAGGTTATTTACGATGACGAGATAGAGCCAGAAAATGTTAAAGATTTTTATGAACCACCAGAATATGAAAAGGTTGTTACCATCCCCGAACAAATAGAATTAATCTCTCGCAAGGTAATCGAGATAATTGATAAAACAAATCCCTATGGTAAGACAATAGTATTTTGTGTTGATATGGCACACGCACAAGCGGTTAAGGATAAACTCAACGAAATAAAAGGTTCGGAAGATTATGCTTCTCGCGTCGTAGCAGAAGATAAAGACGATCTTACACGTTTCAGAGATAAAGAACGTCCGATGCCCGTTATTGCTACAACAGTTGATTTATTATCTACGGGAGTTGATATACCTCACGTCCAAAATATTGTCTTTATGCGTCCAATAGCATCTCGCGTGCTGTTTAAACAAATTATTGGACGTGGATCTCGTTTATTTGATGGCAAGGGTTTCTTTAGAATAATTGATTTTACAAACGCAACACGTTTAATAGATGAATGGGATGTCCCAATAGAAAACCCAGAGCCGCATGAACCTATGATCGAACCTACTCCACCATTTGATAGGTTGATGATGGGGGTTGTTGTCAATGATAAAAACGAGGAGCCTATAACAAACGCTTCAGTTAAAGTGAAACTGGGACGTTGGGAAAAGATTGGCAAAACAGACGAAGATGGTTTTTTTAAGATATTTGGTCTACCTTCAAATGACAATATAAAAGTAGACATTGAACACCCCGATTATAAAAAGCTGACAAAAAAGCTCACGCCTAATATTTCGGACGAAGAAACGCCTTATGAATTTCGACTGAGAACTTGGAAAGCTGTCCCCAAGAAAATCACCGTTAAGGGCATTTCCGTAACAATTGACGAAGAAATCGAAATTGAATTTGATGGGTCGAAACTCTCATATGCAGAGTACCGCAAATATTCAAGTGATAAAATCACGCAAGTGATTCATTCATCAGATGAGTTGAGAACTATTTGGCTTGATAATAAGCTCCGCGATCAACTTATCGCCGAACTAGAAAGTAAAAGAGTGAATATAACTCTTATCAAAGCCATAGAAAATCTAGAAGATATAGACGCTTTCGATGTTATAGCACACATTGCCTTTGATGCCCCTCTTATTACTCGTGAGGATCGGGTAAAACATTTTATGAGACAAAATTTACAAAATATTGACCAGTATGGCAGAGAAATCGGAGAGGCAATTAGAGAAATACTGGAAAAATATAAAAATAGTGGTGAAGAAAATTTATCAGCCCAAACGTTTTTACTTCCCAACATGAACGCTAAAAAGGAGGCAATCCAGAGTAAATATCCCAACGGCTTATTTGGTTTTATCCATTCTCTTAAAGAAAAAGTCTATTCGGCTATTCGTTAAACAACAAAGTCGAGGATTTACATTTTTAATTTTCCAAAAACATGAAAGCGACTGAAGCAAAATTGCTCGAATTTCTCAAAAAATCACCGCAGTTCGTTATCCCAATATATCAGCGCACATATAGTTGGACGGAGAAAGAGTGCGGCCAGCTTTGGGATGATATTCTCCGAACGGGGCAAAACGACGAGATTACGGCTCACTTCGTCGGTTCGATTGTCTATGTCGAAAAAGGACTATACCAAGTATCCAGTCAATCTCCTTTGCTTGTGATTGATGGCCAACAGCGTCTTACCACGGTAACGCTCCTTATAGAGGCATTAGCCCGCGTTCTGGGTGATAGCGAACCGCTTGATGGTTTCTCGGCTAAAAAGCTTCGCAACTATTATTTACTCAACCCGCTCGAAGAAGGCGAAAGAAGGTACAAGCTTATTCTTTCCCAAACGGACAATACTTCGCTGAAGGCCGTATTGGATCAGTCGTCCAAGCCGAAGGAGTCATCAATTAGGTTGGAGGCAAACTTCGATTTTTTCAAAGAAAGGGTTGCGGAATCCAAGCACGACCTCGCGGTGATTTGTAAGGGATTAGCAAAACTTATCATTGTCGATGTATCGCTCAACCGCGATCAAGACAACCCACAACTCATCTTTGAGAGCTTGAATTCGACGGGACGCGAATTGAGCCAAGCCGATCTCATTCGTAATTTTATCCTCATGGGATTGGAGCATGAGCTTCAATCCAAGCTTTACGAACAATACTGGAGGCCTATGGAGACGGATTTCGGCCAAGAGGGGTACGCCACATATTTCGACGGATTCATGCGCCATTATCTAACCGTAAAAACTGGCAACATTCCAAAAGAAAGTGAGGTATATGAAGTGTTCAAGCAATATGCCCGTCCGTTCGGTTCGCATGACGTTGAAACTCTGGTAGCCGACATCCGCACGTTTGCCAAGCATTACTGCTCAATGGCACTCGGCAGCGAAGCCGACCCCGACTTAAAAATAGCGTTTCAAGATATACGAGAGCTAAAGGTTGATGTGGCCTTTCCTTTTCTCTTGGAGCTGTATCACGACTACGAAGCCGCATTGTTATCAAAGGAGGATTTGCTCAAAGCGGCTCGGCTCGTTGAGAGTTATGTATTCCGCCGCGCGGTATGCGATATCCCAACTAATTCAATGAACAAAACTTTTGCGACTTTTGCAAAAAATTTGAAAAAGGATCACTACCTCGAAAGTATACAGGCCAACCTTCTTTTACTTCCGTCGTATCGGCGATTTCCCGATGATGATGAATTTGAATTGGCCTTGCAACGCAAGAACCTATATAAATTCCGCAGTGCGAGTTATTGGTTGAGGCGTTTGGAAAATTACGGACGGAAAGAACGTGTGATGGTGGATGAATATACCATCGAACATATCATGCCCCAGAACGAGAATCTGTCTCCTCAATGGAGGGCTGAACTCGGTTCTGATTGGGAGCGAGTGCAGAAGATATATCTACACACTCTGGGTAACTTAACATTGACTGGCTACAACTCTGAATACAGCGACCGCCCATTTTTGGAAAAACGAGATATGAAGGGTGGCTTTGCCGAAAGCCCTCTCAAATTAAACAAAGCTTTAGGTGGCCTTGAGCATTGGAATGAGGAAGCAATCCAACGTCGCGGAAGGGCTTTAGCGCAACAGGCGGCGATGGTATGGGTAATGCCCGAATTAAACGATGAGGTTCTTAGTTCATATAAACCCAAGAAAACTCTTGAAGCAACATATACCATAGACGACCATCCGCACCTTATAGCCGACCCGATGAAAGAAGTTTTTAGAGAATTTCGTAGGCAGGTTCTAGCACTTGATCCATGCGTAACGGAAGAATTTTTGAAGCTGTATGTTGCCTATAAGGCGGAAACTAATTTCGTTGATGTTGTTCCTCAAGCGAAGCGACTGCGCCTTGCGTTGAATATGGAATATTCAGAGATAAATGACCCCAAAGGGCTGTGTAAAGATGTTTCATCGCTTGGTCGTTGGGGAAATGGCGATGTTGAGGTCGGACTATCGAGCGTTGGAGAAATCCCGTATGTTATGGGTCTTGTCCGTCAGGCGTTTGAGAAGCAAATGGGGAGCGAAACGGAATAATTCAAGGCCACATTTTTTAAAGCTTCGCGGTTCATAAGGGAGCTTCGCCGATCTTCAAGCGGCGAAGAAATAAATCACTCATAACACGCGCACGGGTGGTGTGGGGCAAGTGTTATGCCAAAAGTGTATCGTCGTTTCACCCTCTCTACCCCCACAAAAATCTTCGGCGCAAAAAATCTTCGGCTCGAACCTCTTTCTCTCTAATCGTCTTCTCGTTTCTACCCCCACTAAACCTTACGCTTCGCTCCGCGAAGCGGGCAAAAATTTTGGGGAAAATGAACTTTGTCTAAAACTAGAGTATTTATACGTCGCGATTAGAACTCATTTTACCCAAAATCCGTGATTTCTGACAGTCGGTTTACCCCTTCAAATACCCCTTCAAATGCTTCGTATCAATTTGAAGGGGTAGCAACTCCAAATCTCCCCGTATCTCCTCGCTTTTCCGCCCTCACGCCGCGCAAACGGCAAGTCCTACTTCACTCCGCTCGGCCTGCTGTCCTCGCTCCGTTCAATGGTCGCGGGTGCCGCGCCTGTTCCTCGGCCTCCCTTCGTCTGTCCCGTCGTTTCTTTTTGCTTGTCGTGGGGGGTGATTAAAATTGAATAAAAAATAAATAGCTCATGGCCGCATGGCCGTGAGCGCGCCATTCTGCCGCGAAAAATGGACTAGCTTGCTATCCATTTTTCGATTTTAGTTTCTATTTCTTCTCTCCGTGAGGCGAAACGCTCGCGGGAAACCTGTATGATGATATTTTTATTCGCCTCGTCGCCCAAATGCGAAAGAGGCGGGAGCGTTTCCGCCGAAAATGGCAAGGATCGTTTTCCGTCTATCATCAGCTTGAGATAAATATGGTGGTTCTTCTCCTGCTCAAGATCGTGTTCGTCGAATGTCGGGAGAAACTCGCTTGCGAGTTGCTTCGCGTCCACGTTGCCGACGCGGAAAGCTATCAGCGTCCCGACGTTCCCGAACACGGCATGGCGCACCGATTCCGAAAGTTGATGGATGTACTGATGGGCGAGGATGAGGTCAAGCCGATATTTCCGAGCTTCCGACAGAATAGACGGGAAAACGTCCGTCGAAAAGTTCTGAAACTCGTCTATGTAAAGGTAAAAATCTTTGCGTTCGTCTTCGGGGATAGATTGCCGTTCAAGCGCGGCAAGATAGAGCTTCGTAACAAGCACCGATCCCAAAAGGTTCGCCTTGTCCTCGCCGATCCGCCCTTTGGCGAGGTTCACAAGGAGAATCCGCTTGTTGTCCATGATGAATTTGAGGTCAATCGTGCTTTTCGTTTGCCCCACGATATTCCGAAGGGGCGTGTTCGTGAGAAGCTGTCCGATTTTGTTTTGTATAGGAGAAGCAACTTCTTTCCGAAACTGCGGCGGGTATCCCTCAAAGTCCTTTTCCCAAAACAATTTTACAATCGGGTCTTTGACGTGCGAAACAATCTCTTTTCTGTATTCATCATCGGCGAGCATACGATACACGCCAAGCAAAGTGCTGTTCGGCGTGTCCATGAGAGCCAAGATCGCATTGTGAAAAACATGCTCTAATCTCGGCCCCCAAAAATCCTTCCACAAATGCTTGAATATCGAGATGAGCGACGAGGCCACTAACTGCTTCTCATCCTCGTCGCGGGCTTCGAGAATATTTAAGCCAATAGGATTTTCGTTGTCCGAGGGATTAAAATATACAACTTCGTTCGTGCGGTGTCGGGGAACGAAATTGAGGATGTCCTCAATGAGTTCGCCGTGCGGGTCAATCACGCATACGCCATGCCCTTCGCGCATGTCGCGGATCGCCATATTTTTGAGAAGCGTAGATTTGCCCGTCCCTGTCTGTCCGATGAGGTATATATGTTGGCGGCGGTCATTCGGCTTAATGCCGAACTTCACGCCGCTACTATGCGAGGTAGTTTTCCCAATGGGGATATTATTCAGTTTGTGAAAAACAATAAAGGGACGCTGGCCTAGCGTCCCCAATATTGTATAACTTCGTATGAAAAAGTTTCATTCTTCCCGAAGCGGCAGGAGAGCCGATTCGAGGGAATAAGCGGAGCGCGATCTCCCTCGCTCTCTGCTTGCCCGTCATACCGCTTTGCACGGACAACGGGGATATGAAACTGGCGAGAAGATACCACTTTCTAATGAAAATGTCAAATGATTTGTAATTTAACGCGCCAATTCTTTAGTCCTCCTCTTAAACTCTTTAATGATGTCGCGGGAATTGATGGGCTTTCTAAAGAAAAAACATTTAGCCCTATTCTTTTCTGGGACGACGTAATCGAGAAGGCTTTTCCCGTAGGGATCGCCGCAATGAACTTGATGGACGAATTGTTTTCCATATTTCGGATTACCAAAATCGCAATAGTACAAAATCTCATCAGTACCAAGTTGGAACTCATGCGAATTGCCGTGGCCAAAGAAATAAACCTCCTTTATTTTCTTGTCGGCCATAATCTTTTCAACATCCGTAAAGTTCGCGTTCGGATAGAACGAAAAATCTTGCCCTTTGGCTACCAAGTATTTAACCAAGTATTTGATTTCCCGTTTCATAAAGATGGGTTTTAGCCACCCCTCTAATTTGAACCAGTTGGGATGTCCTAAAATCACGACCGCCTCTGCGGGTTTGTTCTGCTGAAACTGCGCCAAGTATCGTTTGATAAAAAATCTTTGGATGGGTAGAACCACAAGCAGTATCGGCGACCCGATGAGCATGATAAGTTCAACTCCGAAGTAGATGACTGCTACGACTAAGACGAAGAAAAGATGAATGAAGATAACTGGCCATAAATGGCCGCTCTTTATCCATACATATACTAACGTGGCGACATACGCGAAAAAAAGAATTAACTTGAACTCGACCCTTTGGGCGAGCTTCCCGAACTTACTTTGCGTATAAGACGGCAACATTAAGAGTTTATTTTTTTCCTAAACTCCTCCAACTTTTTAATGCACTCGTTGGCTTGCTCAACAGTATAAGCGGTATGTTCCTTAAAATCCGCCGCCGTAAGGTGGACGTTATTCCTCACCTTGCGGAGATTATGGAAAAAATGCCAGAGGTCTTCATCTAAAAATCCGTACTCGTGGTAAGCCGTACCGAGCAATATTGTGAAGTCCGTCCGTCCCGCCATCGGAAGTCCCGCATGATGTTTGGCTGATTGAATCAGATCAAACAGCGCGGCTTCGACAATGCCGCCGACGAGTACCATAATATCCTTGCACAACAAGGATTCTGTCGTGAGATAAAACTGGTAGTCGTTGTAGAGGCGAATCATAAACTCCAAGTATTGGAGTTGATACGAGATATTCTCGCGGACACCAGCGTCTTCAATGAACGGCCATTGTTCTTTATAAAAAGCGGCTGTATGTGGGTGTCGCTCTTTGGTAAAAAGTTCCTTCTTGTCGGAATTGTCTTTACGTCTGTCCTCTCTATTCGCAACTGTCTTTTTTAGAAGTTCCATAACGCCTCACGCCGTTTTTATCTTCTCCATCGTCTTGTTGAACGTGTCCATCTCGGCGGTTACGCGGTCAATATCGTTCTGAAACAATTTCATAAGCACTTTTAGTTCATCGGCCTCATGCTTCTTCGTGTCTTCACGCTTGTTCTTCCCGTTATACATAGTCCGTACATGGCGCAAGACGCGGCCACGCGTTACGAGGAGATTTTTGAAGGTGTTGGGCAAACTGTTGAGCTTCGCCATCTCCTCTCGCTTGCGTTGCGCGTTCTCTGATTCTGAACTATCGAAAAAATACGTCATTTGATTGAGTTTCTGCTCAACGTCCATCCATATCTTCCAAGTGGCCGTCGTATCGTATTCCTGATTTTGGATGAACACCTGAAAGTCGCTCATGTCATTCTTTACCTCGGCTTCCTTCGCCTTCGCGTAAAGATCATCAAACTTCAAAATCGGCTGTGATTTTTGAAGCGCGTTCTGAAGGGCGAGGAGAATGGATTGAATAGAGCCGTCGAGGTCGCTCGGTGAGGATAATGAGCCGCTAGTCGAAACGACCGCCCCGCCCGCCTCAAATCGCTTCTTTGCTTCCGCTACCACGCTTCCCACCCTCTCTCTTATCTCGCCGTCATTTACGCTTCTTTTGGTTTGTCGTGCGGCGTCGGCGCAGAAGGCGTTAAATATCTGGTCTTCGGTCATTCCCTTCTGAAAGAGTTTCTCCGCTTCGCTGATGGCCTGTTCCATTGCCGCACCGCGATTTTTCAAATTCTTGCCAATCGAAAAAATGCCGTAGGTCGCACCGAAAATCGCCGCAAATACGGCGGCGAATAATCCGAAATTGTTACCATTTTTCTTGTTAGCCATTACTCCTTCATCTTACAGCCCATACAAAGCCCAACTCGTCTTTGATCGGGGGCTGATATGGGGGTATCGCAATTAACGCACTTCCAGTTCGACTTTGAACACATCTCGCATAGGCCATACTGTTGGTCTTTATCTTGGAGTGCGGCATTGCACTTTCTGCAAGTAATTCTTTTAAGCATTTGGTTGCTTTTGTTGTAGTCGCCTTCGGCCTTTCTAAAACTATATTACTACGACCGAAAAATTCAACTATGTTCTCGCCGCCATGCGCCCAGCGTGATAAACGCAGTCCCCGCAGTTTAGGTCATCGCCAGGATATGCGCCGTTCAGCAACGCGACGATTTCCTCAAGCTTCTTCGGGAAGCCCGCGAGGTCAATCGGGAACGGGTCAATGTGGCTGTCAAAATGGACATCGAGCGAGGGATTCTTGGTATCCTTAACGAAATAGTGGAGTAGTATCGCGCGGTCGGATGTATCCATGCCATGCTTCGTGAACATGAATCCATAAGCGGTAAGTTGTAGGACGTAGTATTTCTTTTTCTCCTCTTTCGGCGCGAAACCAGACGACTTGAAGTCAGTTGGGATAAAGCGGCCATCTTTCTCAAGGAGAATATCGTCGAGTTTGCCACCAAGCTCATATCCAACCTTCTCGTCCACAACCTTAAGAGCCGCCGTACTACCGCGCCACTTGTTGAGTTCCGCAACATCGGGATAGAGCTTCACCCCTTCTTTGCCTAACGGCGCGATCTCTGGCGGCAGTTCTCCCTTCTCACGATAAAGGTCATATCGGGACTTGAGAACGCCGTCCATCGCGCTATTTAGAAGCCACGGCAGGGACGGGGCTTTCCCGTGGTGATGGTCAAGCCAAAAACAGGCCTTGCACTCCTCGAAGCCGTACAGTCCGCTAGGGCTTAATTTCCAGAGGCCGTCTTTGGTCTTCATGGGGTAAGAGTATAACGCCTGTCGGGATATACGCAAATTTACTTCTTCTCCTTGAAAGTATCTGGTGTACCGTTCGATGTAAGAGCCGTCCGCCTCACCTGATATTCCGCCTCCAACTGATTGCGGTCGCGCAGATATTTGCTGCCGATCCCGCAAGCGGCGACTTCCTCCATAAATTCTTCCTCGTCCGCTACCTCCGCCTTCTCGTGCGGCTTCGGATGGTCGAGCGTTTCCTTTATTTCTACGACACCGCCCAGCGTCTTGTTCTTGATATAACATTGGCGAGGGAGCAATTCTTGAAGCAGTTGGATATATCCTTCCCACCCTGGCGGATTGTTATAAATCGGGGCGAGCGATTCTTTCGCTAAGATATTGGAATCATCCCGCGAAATTCGGAAGTAAGCTTGTACCCCGCAGTTGGATAGAATAGAGGCGCGTAGAGCCGAGGGAAGCTGTGCGAGATTCTGGTGTGCAAGAATAACCGCGAGCTTGTACTTCGCGGATTCGGAAAGCATTTTGATGAACGAATCGGTCGCAAAGTTTTGGAACTCGTCAATGTAGAGATAAAAGGGTTGTCGCTTTGATTCGGGCGTGTCCGTCCTCGTGAACGCGGCTGCCCGAATCTTCTCAAGCAGGAGCGACCCCAATAGGTCGGCACTTCCTTTCAATCTTCCGCTATCGAGCTTCACAAGCAGAATTTTCCTGTTGTCCATAATGTCCCGCAAATCAAATGAGCTTTTATGCGAAACAAACATTTGTTTCACTTCGGGGTCGAACAGAAACCCGCTCACCTTATTTAAGGTGGATTCCATCCATTCGTTTTGCGTCTGGGGGCGCAGGACATTGAATCGCTCGTAGAAATACTGGCGGCAATCCTCATGTTGCACCTTTTCTAAAATTTTGAGGCGAACATTTTTATTCGTGAGAAACGGGGGCAGTTCGGCAAGCGTGAGGTCGTTCTCGATGAGGGCAACGAGAGTATTTTTTAACAAATCCTCCATGCGTTGCCCCCAAGCGTCCGCCCATATCTTCTTGAACGCCTCGGTGAGTTCTTTCGCAACCGCCGCCGAGCTTTCTCCGTGCGTCCGCTCAAGGGGATTGAAGGCAACGATATTTTTCTTATCCGTCAGATCAATCAGAACGACGTTCTCCTGTAAAAATTCCTTGCCTTTCATCAAATACAGATAGCCCTTGATGTCTTCAGTAAGGTCGCCGTGCGGATCAATCACGCAGAAGCCTTCGCCGTTCTTGATGTCCTGCTCGATGAGTGATTCCAAGAACTTCGTCTTGCCCGTGCGCGTCGCTCCCACGACGTAGAAATGGGCTTCGCGGGCTTCTTGCGGAATACCCTTCGGAAGTCGTAGCGTTTCAAGCGTTATCTCGTCCGTGTTCTCAACCCAGCCGAGTTCGAGTTCGTCGCTCGTCGGCTCTCGTTCAAGCACTTTGAAGGACGGCGTTTTCTCGCCCCCTAAAAGATTCTTGCCCCAGAAAAAATCGTCGAATTTGGACACGGTGGTTAGGTGATGTTAAGGAATCCCTGCGTTCGCCGTTCAACTTTCGTGTAGTCAATCTTATTTTCTTCCATCATGGTTTTCACCGCGTCGGTGAGCGCGTGGTGGACAGTTGTAACGTAGGCAGTCAGTTCTTCCGTGTCAAAAACATTCATATCGCTATAGAGCTTGCCGCTTCCGCCCTGTCCGAGAGAAACTATCTTGAGAAGCCAGAGGATTGGTAACGTGAGAACTGCTCTCACGGGATTTCGCTTGAACCGTCGCCAGAAGCTAATCGGTTCGGCGAGGACATACCACGCGACGAACAACTGCTTGCCGTAGTCCCTCGCGCTGATGTACATGTCGTAGGTGTCGAACAGCTTATGTTCCGCGATCAAAAATTCGCGGCTTGCCGTAATCCAACCACCAACGGGTTTCCGCTCCTGCCGCGAAACATGAATGTCGGGAGCGGCCACCTTCTCGATATTCTTCACGGTATCTAAAAGCACTTTCTCGCCGAATCCATTTCCTCCTTCAATCAACATCGTCCATTGTTGGACGATTTTCTCTTTCTTGATTTTTTTCGTGCCAAACATAGTAGGTTAGGTTTATTATTAGATTTTTATAGAACTCGTTTTGCCGCCTCGACCCGACGACAGGGTTAAGATAATTTATTCGCTTCGCTCATCGTTATTTTGCAAAAGCAAAAAATATGACTGCGTATAATCCGAGCGTGAAGAAAAATCCTCCTATGCCAAAGACAGCCGTCATTACTGTTATAAGCAATAACGCCGCCAATCCCAGTACCAATCTGATAAAAGCCCTCATTTAATATAATTTTACTCTATTCTAAGATTCTGCGCTGTGCGCTCTTGTGGGGAGTTTGAAGTTCGCTTGCCCGCGCATGGGCGGCGCGGGGCAAAGGGCAAGCACCTATAAGGCGACGGCAGAACAAAGCCACGCAGGCCGAATTGAAAATCTGAAAGATTTTCGATGAGGATAGCCGTTGCGGGGTCTTTGCTCTGAAGGAGCGGCTATTCCAGTATTCCGTGCTTGTCGCCTTTGGGCGAAGCCCAGATCGGCGCAAGGATGGCCTCTGGCTTGGCGAGAGAATACTGCTTCTCTGAAAGAAACAGGTACATCGGACTGCCCTTCTGGTCGTCATCCGCGTTCTTTGCCGCAAGGCAAAGGTTCTCCGCCCGTTTTTCGTTGGGGGTAATTGTGAGGACGCGGAAATGGGACACGCCGAGCGACGGCTGAAAACTTTTCTCGCGGTTGTGCCGCCAGTACATCCGCAACTTGCTCGTGAAGCGTTCTTCGTTCATGGTCGCTCGGTCTGCCTCAAGGAAACACGGATGTTTGTACTCTGGCATATCCAACACGAAAAATGCGTCCGCTACCAATGGGGGATTCCCGCCGCGCCGTTGGAGAAGCACCTTCAAATCGTTGCCTTGCACCCAGCGTACGAGCTTCGCTTCGGGATGATTCTTTAGGGCGAGCATGAGGCAAATCCTAAACTGCGAAATCATCAAGGCGTGGGCGATGAGGGCGGACGTGTGTTGCACCTCGCGGACGCGGCGCAACATCCCTTCCCGCTCATCCGCGTTCTTGGACAGCTCCTCCGCGCCCCTGCGCTCAAGAGAATACACAACGTGTTTTGAGGCGAGGTGTTTCGTTTTTTGAATCTTCGGCCGATCAAGATAACCATGATGAAAAAGAAGGGTCAGTCGTGCCATGAGGTTCCGTTGGCTTCCCTCGTGCAAAGCCAAGAGCTGTTCGGTGTTCAAAAAACGGAACTCTGCCACGGAGCGGATGAGTTCGAGGTCGCGGGAAGTCAATTTGAGGGGGTCGGTTGCCTCGCTACGGGCAAATCGTGGCCGATAGGTTTTAGGCATGGTTTACACCTCAAATTATACGCCAAAGCGACCCCCGAACCGAGGCCTCCCTTCGTCCTGTCCCGCTACCTTTTTCCAAGAACACCCCCCACGACAAGCAAAAAGAAACGACGGGACAGACGAAGGGAGGCCGAGGAACAGGCGCGGCACCCGCGACCATTGAACGGAGCGAGGACAGCAGGCCGAGCGGAGTGAAGTAGGACTTGCCGTTTGCGCGGCGTGAGGGCGGAAAAGCGAGGAGATACGGGGAGATTTGGAGTTGCTACCCCTTCAAATTGATACGAAGCATTTGAAGGGGTATTTGAAGGGGTAAACCGACTGTCAGAAATCACGGATTTTGGGTAAAATGAGTTCTAATCGCGACGTATAAATACTCAAACAAAAACAGCATCCCGCAGTTTGACGTCAGAATGATTAAGGGATATCATGACGGCGGTTCGTTGAACTGATTTAAATTGACCGAGAGGATGTTATGGCAAAAAGAAATATGATCCGCTCTTCCGGACAGGTGGTTCGCAAATTGCTCCTTCCTGTAAAGAAGATAAAGACGATCGCGCAGACGGCGAACGCCCGTTTCGACAGGCATCGCCTGGAAGGGCGCTCATTCTGGATCGTCGACCGCATGGAAGATGCCAAAACACTGCCCGATCCCCAGAAGGCGATCATCTTACGCGGCCTTCGCGAACGGATCGTGAAAGAAGGCGGCATGGTCGTGGACACCGGCGAAATGATCATCATCGAGGCCTGGAACTTTGACGGTCCCGCAACTCCGAAGGGAGCATCGTACGCGGATTGCTACACCAAGATCCGGATATTTTTTGCCGGCAGGAAAGTTTCCGAGTGCTCGTTCTTTCGAAGCGAGGATTTTGCGACCCGGAAAATGCTGGATGACACGGTGCGCAAGCTCCGATGGAAACGGCAGGACCACGTCCTCTCCGTCGGTTAGTATCCCTAAAAGCCACCTCATCTTGAGCCACGCGATCCTTGCGTGGCTCTTCAATTATGTGGAGCTTGCCGTGCTGGTTGCGCCGGGCACGATGATCACCATCGTCTCGCCCGGTTTTTTATAGTTGAAGCGCGCGCGAAGTTCTTTTTCCAGGTTGACGGGGTTGGAAAGGTATTGATTCTCTTCCTGAAGAGCCGTTTCCTGCGTCTGCGCCTTTGTTAAATTTTGCTGAACATCCGCCAGTTCGCTCCCCAGCGACCATTCCTGCCGCACGAACGAAAAGACCCGTACCCCGATCACGACAAGGAAGAGTGAAAGTACGACAACGGCGGCGATCTTCATGGCTTTAGTGTAAATGCAATAAAAGAAGCAGGCAAGGGAAAGAAAATCCCCTTATTTCTCCGCGTTATAGATCTGTTGGATCTCGGATGCGGACAATACACGATTGTAAACGCGGACATCGTTAAGATACCCCAGGAAGAAACTGGTGGAGGCCGCGGCGATACCGATCGTCGTGGAATTGTTGTTGTAGGTGACCGTTCCCGTACCCGCGGCCACGCTTTGGCCGTTTTTATACATTGTTACAGAAGATGAGGTTATCACGATCGTCCAAAATTCCCAGACATTCGTAGCACTCACGTTTGCGCTCACACCCACATCCGGACTGAACGTGTTCACATACAGCTGGGAACCGGTGAACTGGATCCGGGGAAAATTGTTCTGACCTATTACGGCATGGTACCCGCTTGTATCGGTCCGATACGACCACCACGCCAGGGTATAGCTCGTACTGGTGCTCGAAAAGACCTTTGACGGAAGCGTGATGTAATCCGTGCTTCCGTCGAATGCCCCCGCCCACCGGCTTGTCTTGCCCGTGGAGTAGTAGCCGGAGGTGCCGGTCGCGGTTCCGCTCCATGTCCCCATGGCGTTGCCGCCGCTCCAGTCGATCGTGCTCGACCCGCTCCCCTCGTTGAGGGGCCAGTAGCCCACAAGGCCCCGTCCCACGTCGGGGATGGTCGAGATGCCGGATCCCGATTCGGCAAGGGTGGGATCGGTGCCGCCGTCGATCGTGCCCGTCTTCGCGTATTTCTGCGATTCCATGAAGGCGGTGATCTCGTATTGGGACCCGTTCGTCTGATAGGTGTAATAGAGGTCGCTTGAGGTCTGGTTCGTCGGATCCACGGGAAGATTGCCGATCGGGCTTCCGGAAGAAAGGTTCGAGAAATTGACGGGGATCCAGCCGGTTGTATTGATAGATCGATAGGTAGTGCTTGCGGAGCATGTATAGAAATACGTACCGGGGGCGGAGGCCACGCCGAGGCCCGTACACTGGTTCGTGCTCGTGGCCGTGGGATCGGGGACGGAAAGATAGGTGGAGGATACGTTTCCCAGGGTATACGAGGCGCTTCCCGATTGATCCGTGTTGTAGAGGTTGATCGCGGTGCTCAAGGTCGCAAGGTCGGAGACCCGGTTCGCGTCCCTGCTTTGGCGCAAAAGCTCAGCGGGATTCAGGGTGAGGACGACAACCACCGCAAGGATCGCGATGATCGCGATCACAACGAGAAGCTCGATCAGGGTGAAGCCGTGGGACACAGGATCAACTCCTCTTTTTTGACTAGGCATATATAGAAGTATAGCAAACGCTTCTACTTCTTGAGTATCTCGCGGAAGACCTCCGGCGAGATGTCCACGCGGGCGCTCGCCTGAAGGCGCTCCTTGCCGGCGGCCTGCTTCTTCCAAAGCTTCATCTTGCGGGTGCGGTCGCCGCCGTTCTTGCCGAAGTTGCCGAGCTCTTTCTTCATGGCGCTGATCGTCTCGCGCGCGATGATGCGGCCCTGCGACTTCGCCTGGAGCGCCTGCGAGAACTGTTCCTTCGGCAAAAGCTCCTTCAGGCGCTCCACCGTCTGGCGTCCCTCGCGCTCCAGGTCTTTCTTTGGCACGATGCGCGTGAGCGCGGGAACCACTTCGTTCACAACGACGATCTCCAACTTTTCCACCTCCGACTCGCGTCCTCCACCGGGCGCCAACTCGTACGTGAACGACGCGTATCCCTGCGACACCGACTTCAGCCGGTCGTCAAAATCGCGGATCAGTTCGCGGAGCGGCATCACCGCCTTGACCAAAAGATTCTCGCCGATGTTTTTGACCTCGCCGATCTCCATGTCGAACACCGTCTGCATATTGAGCACCGCGCTCAGATATTGCTGCGGCGTGAGCACCTCCAGGTCCACGAGCGGTTCCCACACTTTTTCCGGATGGTCCGGAAAATCCTGCGGCTGTTTGATCGTGAACACCTGGCCCTTGTCCTGCACGCGATACGCGATGGACGGAAAGCTCGTAAGGAACTGCAGATTGTATTCGCGCTCGAGGCGGCTTGAGATGATCTCAAAATGAAGCTGGCCGAGGAATCCGACTTTCAATCCGCGCCCCAGCGCTTCGTTGGAGTCCGGCTCGAAGCTGAGCGCGGCGTCGTTGAGGCGCAACTTTTCGAACGCGCGCTTGAGGTCGTCATACTTTGTGTCGGCGTCAGGATAGAACGAGATGAAGACGACGGGCGCCGGTTCACGATAGCCGGCCAGCCGACTGGTTTCTAGTAACTTGTTTCTGGCGTTACCAGTTACTAGTTCCAGGTCTCTCGTTACCAGTACCGTGTCGCCGATCTTCACGAGCGCCGGCTCTTTGAGCCCTGTCGCGATGTAGCCGATCTCGCCGGTATTTATTTTCGGCGCCGCCAACATGCCCGGCACAAAATATCCCACCTCCTTTGCCTTGAAATTATTTTCGCTTGCCACAAGATGCATTTCTTCGGCGGCGAACTCGCCGCCGAACACGCGCACGTTTGCGATGATGCCTTTGTGGTCGTCGTACGCCGAGTCGAAGATGAGCGCTTTCGAGATCGCGCCTTCCGCGCCCTGCGCGGCGTGCGGCGGCGGAACCTGCGCGATCACCGCCTCGAGCAGCTCTTTGACGCCCGCACCCGTCTTCGCGGACACGCGGAAGACGTCTTCGGGCATCACGCCGAGGAGGTCCGCCGTCGCCTCCACCACTTTTTCGATGTGCGGCAGGTTGAGGTCGATCTTGTTCACCGCGGGGATGAGCTTCAATCCCGCCTTCTGCGCGCCGCGCAGGTTGGAAAGCGTCTGCGCCTGGATGCCCTTCGTGCCGTCAACGAGCAGAATGCCGCCCTCGACGGCATTCAGCGCGCGCGACACCTCGTATGAAAAATCGGAGTGGCCCGGCGTGTCGATGAGATTCAGGATAAACGACGTGCCGGCGTGCGGGCCGGTCTCCGCCGTGTATTCCATGCGCACCGGTGCCATTTTGATCGTGATCCCCCGCTCGCGCTCGAGCGGCATGCGGTCAAGGTATTGCGCCTGCATGGATCGCATCGGCACCGTGCCCGTGATCTCAAGCAGACGGTCGGCGAGCGTCGATTTTCCACTGTCAATGTGGGCGATGATGACGAAATTGCGGATGTCTTGAGTGGTGACCATTGCCGCAAGTATACCCGCGAGCTACATGTTCTGCAACGTGAGCGTTATCGTCATGCGTCCGGGGGTGCTCGTCACATTGTCCGTATACGTGGCAAGCCCGTTTTCCTCAAAGACATAGCCGAGCGGGGCGTCCACCTCGATGTGATAATCCCCCGTCGCGCCGCTCGGACGCTCGAAGACGAACTGGTATTGCACGCCGTCCGCCGGCGCGGTGAAGAGCGGATGCGAATAGTTGAACGATAGCGAAGATGACGCTCCTGCGTACGTGCGATCCCATACCGCGAACACCTCCTTTCCGGCTTCCTGCGCCGTCGTCACCTTTGGATAGCTGAAATCCTGTTCCGTGCTCGAGGCGATGGCAAGGAGCAACGGATCGGTGCTATACCCTGCCTTCGCATAATTGATCGGGGCGGGCACGCTCTTCGCGATGCCGCCGCTTTCGTTATCAAGCACCGTCGAAGGCGGAACAAAAAGCTGGAGGTAGTCCTGGTTCGTCGTTTGATACCACCAATACGGGCTCTGATTGCCGGCATGGGTCCGCTTGATCGTCAGAGCGGCATTCAGCGTTCCGCTCGCGCTGATCGTCGCGGAATACGTGACGTCCTGCGAGACATACAGCTCCGACTTGTCGCTGTTCACGTCCGTATTCGCGATCGCAAGATAGTCGCCGTTGAAATTCTGCGGAAGCTGATAAGCATCGCCCGTCGCGCCATACGACTCCGCGAACGTCTGGAACGCGGGATCGGTGAAATATACCATCACATCCCTATCGGCCGCCCAGTTTTCCGCAAAAGAGAGCATCTGCTGCTTCTCCGCGCTCGTTGATGACGCGAGCTGCTGCAACATCGCCGGATACAGTTCCGCAAGGATCTCCTTGGGATAGGTCGCGTTGCCGCCGCTCGTCTTTGACTGCCCCGCCTGTACGATCTTCTGCACCTGCACCACAAAGTTATCCGCGGTGAACGTCGTCGACGCGCCCTTCGGCGTTGATGGCGGCACCGTGACGGGACCCGTCACGGAAAGAAGATCTTCCAGAACCTGCGGCGTCACCGCCACGACACCGTTGAACGTGGTCGAGGTCGCCTCCTCGAACATGCTTATCGTTTCCGACGCGGATGTCGGGAAGTCGAGGAACCAGTTGGCGTCGGCAGGGCGCCACGCGGCCTCTTCCAGCTGCAGCGGCACCGGCGGCACTATCAACGGCTTGAACGCGGTGTCGATGTCCGCGATATCATGCACGGAAACATCGGTGATCGCTCCTCCCCGTATGGAAACATCCGCATAGCTTCCCAAAAACCCTCCCCCGGGGCGCATCTCCGACGGATTTTCGAACAACACCAGGATATGGTGCGTGGTGGATGTATCCGAAATCCACGGGACAAAGGCATTCAGGAACGTTTCCGCCCCTTTTATCTGCGTGGTAAGCGCCAGGAAACTCTGGCCGCCAAGCGGTGACGCCGAACCGCCAAGAGAAGAAGCAACGCCGGAAAGCGCGTTCGTGTCCGCATCAAGCGCGGCGAGGGTATCCTTGGTGGTCTGCATATCCGTTGCAAGCGTGCTCGTGCCGCTTCCGGAAACAAGGCTAAAGATGTCATTCTCCACGGCCGCCATATTTTGTGAAAGCAGCACAAGCTGCGATGAAAGGTCGCTGAACGACTTGACCGCTCCGCCGCCGCCTTCAAAAAGCAATACGAGCGAACCCCATATTCCCGCAGGCGACGACGACGCGCCAAGCAGGGAAAACTCCTGTTCCGCGGATTGCGGATCAAGGTTCTTAAGGTCCGTCACGCCGGCGGTAAGCGTCCCGATCTGCGACGATATCGTTGCCGCCACCTGATGCTTCACCAGATAGTATGAGACGACGGAGCCGCCGACAAAAAGGACGATGATCCCCGCGATTCCCCATTTGATCCCGCGCGGCAGCGGATGGCGCTCTTCCTCACCGCGAAACCTCCAATAATTGCGGTTCGTGACGGGAATGTCGCGCAGATGGTCCTTGTTCTCGCGCGCCTCGCGCTGCGTGATCTTCACGAGCTCGTCCGCGCGGATGTCATCCTTGGCCTGCTCGGAATGCAGTTTCTTTTCGTTCTCCGGCATAGGGATATTTTACCATGCCCATCGCCGATACAACGAACGCTAAAGCTGTATCCCGGTGCCGCCTCCGATATTGATGCCGATCGGTCCGCCCGGCGGCGCGATCTCCTGGAACGGAACGCCCAAAAATGTGGCGACCTGATTCGCCAGCGCGGTTTCATTTCCCGAACCGCCCATCACCATCGCGGGGCCGATCGACATGCCGGACCCTCCGCTCTGATGGTCAAGCGGCAATTCCCGCCCGTCTTTGAATACCATGACCGATTGGGAAATAAGCACCTGGCGCGGAGGCGTGATCGTGTTCCCCGCCCGCGTGCCGCCTTCCATCCTCCACGATTTCCGCGTCTCGATGCGGAGCACATCGCCCACCGCGTACGTCGCCGCGCTTCCTCCGATCAACCGCTTCTTCCGATACGCGATCTGCCCGGTCGTCTTGTTGATATCCACCGCAATGGATGAACTGATGAATATCGCCCCGATCCCCACGACGCAGAGCACGAGCGCGATCCACAGCGCGGGCGAAGGCGCAAACCGCTCATAGAACATCACGGCGATGCCGACAACAAGGACTATGATCCCCACCACAACCGACTTCGCATCCCCGTCTTTGAGGGCCAGCTCATCCGCCGTCTGGGCCGTTATTTTCATATTATAAGTATAACAAACGTTATATAATAAAAGATATGTTCCGACGGCTCACCACCTACTGGGCGACCACCGCGCTCGTGCTCATCTGCATCACGTCGTTCGGCCTGATGCTCTACGCATCGCACGGCGATTCCGCGATCGACGACGAGCTCGCGCATATCCCCGCCGGGTACGGCTATGTGCACGAACTGAGCTACGATCTGAATCCCGAGCATCCTCCGCTCATAAAAGCGCTCGCGATGCTGCCGGTCGAGATATTCGTGAACCCGACGTTCCCGGTGAACATCCCCGCGTGGACCACGGAGATAAATGGCGAATGGGACATGGGCGCGGCATTCCTCTATAATTCCGGCAACAACGCCGACGAGATCATCCAGGTCGGTCGCGTGATGCCGATGCTCGTCACCATCCTTACGATCATCCTCGTCTACTTTTTGGCGCGGCGGATGGTGGGAACGCTGTGGGCGCTCCTGCCGACGTTCATGTTCGCGCTCGATCCCACCGTGCTCGGCCAGGGGCATTACGTGACGACCGATCTCGGCGCGGCGTTCGGCATTATGCTCGGCATGTTCTTCTTTTTAAAATATATCGAGGCGCCATCCACGAAACATCTCTGGTGGGCCGGGCTTGCCTTCGGCGTGGCACAGCTCACCAAATTTTCCACGCCGCTTCTCGTCCCGCTTTTTATTTTTCTCATCATCGTGCTCGCCGTGCGCGACGGGAATTTTTGGCGGCGCCATGGGCATTACGCATGGAAGTTGCTGCTGATCTTCCTGATCGGCTACGTGATCGTCGTCTACCCCGTCTACACGCTCTTCACGACGGGCTATCCGATCCAAAAACAGATATCCGACACGACAACGATCCTTGCGTCGTTCGCGAGCGGTCCCACCCCGGCGGGCCAGATGTGCAGCGGGATGCGATGCTTGGCAGACCTGGATATCTGGATGTCAGGAAACTACATTACTCGCCCGGCGGCGGAATATTTGCTTGGCATCCTGATGGCGCTCCAGCGCGTGGACGGCGGAAATACGATCTACTTCCTTGGCGCCGTACGCGGCAGCGGCGGATGGATCTATTTCCCCGTGCTCTTCCTGCTCAAAGAGCCGATACCGACGCTAATCATCGTTCTTCTTGGACTCGCGCTCGCGCTCTGGTGGACCGTTAAAAGAACATTGAACGATCGCCGCGGGCGCGGCGTCAGGGCGCGGATGCGCACATACCTCGTTTCCCATTTTGACGAGTTCTCGCTCGCGTCGTTCATCGTCCTCTATTGGGGCTACAGCATGCACAGCCCGTTGAACATCGGCATCCGGCACATTCTTCCCACCATTCCGCTCATCTTCATCCTCTCGGCGGTCGTCTGGAAAAAATGGATCATGCGGCTCGACTGGAAAGCGATCGGGGTGCACAGCGCTTCGCTCGCGGATTCCGCGGCGGCGATCGCGCGCTCGTTCGCAGCATCCATTGCTAAATACATCGTCCTCATCCTGCTCCTCGCATGGCTCCTGCTTGAAACACTTTCCGCCGCGCCATATTTCCTTTCGTACTTCAATGAGTTCGGCGGAGGCGTGTGGGGCGGCTATCACTTTGTGACGGACTCCAACTATGACTGGGGGCAGGACCTTTTGCGGCTGCAAGCGTGGGTAAACGCAAATCCGCAGGTGGGCACGATCGCCGTTGATTACTTTGGTGGGGGCGACCCTCACTATTATCTTGGCCCGAAGGCAGTGCCATGGTCATCGTCGATGGGCGATCCGGCCGATCAGGGCATCCACTGGCTTGCCGTCTCCGTGAACACGCTCGAGGGCGCGATCCAGCCGCTCGCGCCCGGCCAGTCGCGCAACGCATCGGACACCTACGCGTGGCTCGCGGCGCTCCGGCCGCCGGCAGACGCGTCGGGCACCTGGCTCGGCGGCGCCATGGGCAATGTCCCTGCCCCCGACGCCCGCGCCGGCACATCGATATTCATCTATCACCTTCCATAAGCGCCGGGTGTCGAAACTTGACAAAAAGAACAAAAGGTTCTAATATAAGAGCATGAACTTCTTCGAGACGTTCGTTGAAGGCATCGTGAACCTCATCACGGGGATCATCGAGGCCATCGTTAATATTTTTTAGCTTCGGTATCGCCTATTTATAGAATAGGCGATTCTGCGTCCTGCAATCGATATATTGCAGATCGTTGAAATTCGGCTGGAGCATCAGCTTTTGGATGACGGGAAGGTACTCGTCCGACGGGAACTGCAGGCTGAAATAGATCGTGGGGCCGGACGCGAGATCCACGTCCACTTCTTCGAGCGCGAGGTCGCTCAAATCGATCGAGCGCACGCCGAGACCGCTTTCCTTAAGTACGTTCACGACGGAAAGAAAGTTCGAAAGGAACTCCGGAGGGAGGATCTTCTGATCCAGGCCCTGCGGTTTTTGGGCGCTATCATACACCACGAAGACCAGGTTGCCCTGTGTGGTGTCGGCCTTCTGGAACAGCGTGCCGGTGTTGTCGAACCAGTAGCAGGACGCGCCCGCGGCAACCGCGATGCCTGAGCTTGCATTGGCTCCCCCGCCCGCCGCGGCATCCTTTCCGGAGAAGCACCATATGCCGATCGGCGACCGCTGGGTGGCGGTGATCGTGACAGTGTGGGAAAAATAATCCTTGGCAATGGTCGCGCTCGCAAGCTGGGGAACCGTCGCGAGGTCGCTTGATGCGAGGGTATCCGGCCACAGCAACATGTTATTGAACGTCATCGCGGCGCGGAACAGGTGGGCGCGCGGCGCGGCGGCGGTCTCCGCGAGCGCAATGACATCGGAGCTTGCAACGGAACTGTTCCCGGCAACGACGACCCGATCAACGCGAAAGACCGGCGAATGTAAAATGAACCATTGCGTCACGAAAAAGATCCCGTAAAGCACGAGGATACCGAGCGCGGTAAAAAGATACGCGCGCATGCGCTTGCGCTTTCTTCTGCGGTCAGACATGTAGGGCGCGATCTGCATGGTTCAATGATACCACCCCGGCGCCGCACGGCGCACGCGCGCGACCGCGGGCGGCGGACCGAAACCTGCTACCCGATGACCTTCTTGCCCACGTACTTTTGCAGCACCGCCGGCACGACGATCTTCCCGTCCTTCGTCTGATGATTTTCCAGGATCGCAATGAACACGCGCGGGCTCGGAAGCGCGGTGTTATTGAGCATATAGACGAACTTGCGCTCCCCCGTCGAAGGGTCGGTATATTTCACATTCAGGCGGCGGGATTGCCAGTCCAAAAAATTGCTCGCGGAGCCGGTCTCGGCCCAGCGGTTCATGCCGGGCAGCCACGCTTCCGTATCGTATTGCTTGTACTTGCCCGCGCCGAGGTCGCCGGTGCAGATAAGCAGCCGCCGGTACGGCAGACCGAGCTCTTCGTGCATTTCGCCGGAAATCGCCACCATCTCATCCTGAAGTGCGTTGGCCGCGGCTATGTCCGCTTCCGCAAGCACCACCTGCTCCACCTTCATGAACTCGTGGACGCGATACATCCCTTTTACATCCTTGCCATAGCTCCCGATCTCGCTCCGATAGCACTGGCTGTATCCGGCGTTGCGGATCGGAAGGTCCTTTCCATCCAGCACCTCGTCCGAATAATACGCAAGGAGCGACGGCTCTGATGTTCCGACCAGGAATTTTTTCTCGGCGCTCGTTTCACCGCTCGCTTCCTTGTCGCTCGTCGCGATCTGATAGATCTCGTCCACCTCGGGATCGTATTCGGTGCCTTTGAAATATCCCGTGCCAAAAAGCGCGAACTCCTTTACGAGCGTCGGCGGGATCATCGGCTTGAATCCCCGCTCCACCATCTTGTTCACGGCATACATCATGATGCCCATCACAAGCAGGACACCGTCATTCTTCACGTAATAGCCACGGAAGCCGCCTACCTTCGTGCCTTTTTCAAAATCCAAAATGTCGAGCGAGCGGCCAAGGTCCATATGATCTTTCGGCGTGAAATCAAATTTTTTCGGTTCGCCCGACCGGAACACCTCTTTGTTCCCGCTCTCGTCCTTTCCCACCGGCGTATCCGGCGAAATGATGTTCGGCACCCGCACCATCAACTCGTTGAACCGCTTCTCGATCGGCTTGAGCTTTTCCTCCTGCTCTTTGAACTGCTCCTTCAGTTTTGCGCCAGCCTCGCGGTCTTTCGCTTTTTTCTGTTCCGCGCGGAGCGCTTCGGACGATGCCATAAGCTCGCGACGCTTCGCGTCGACGTCCAAAAGTTCGTCAATGACGTCCGGACCCAGGTTCTTCTTTGCCGCAGCATCCTTTACGGCCGCTGCGTTCTCGCGGATAAACTTGATGTCGAGCATACGCTCATTCTATCCCAAAGGCTGGAAAATTCAATGTTATTCGCCTATAATCCAAATCATGGCAACCGAACACTCGCCGGAGAAGATCGACCATATCCGCCACTCGCTCGCGCACCTGCTCGCGGCAGCGGTGCTCAAAGAATTCCCTGACGCCAAGCTCGGCGTGGGGCCCGCCGTGGAGAACGGCTTCTATTATGACTTTCTGCTCCCCCGCCCCGTCACGCCGGACGACCTGAAGGTGCTCGAGAAGACGATGCGCTCGTTCGTCAATAAAAAGCTGGCATTCACCGGCCGCGAGGTCACGCCCGCGGAGGCAAAAAAGCTTTTTGCGCATCAGCCATTTAAGCTGGATCTAATAAACGACTTTGCGGCCGACGGAAAGACGCTGACCGTGTATGAAACGGGTGCGCCAGAAACCAGTTCCCAGAAACCAGTTACTGTTTTTATGGATCTCTGCCGCGGCGGCCACGTGGAGAACACATCGGAAATTCCCGCGGACGCTTTTACGCTCGATAAGATCGCGGGCGCGTACTGGAAGGGCGACGAAAAGAACCAGCAGCTCCAGCGCATCTACGGCCTCGCGTTCGGGAGCAAGGCCGCGTTAAAAGAATATGAAAAAATGATGGAAGAAGCCAAGAAGCGCGACCATCGCAAGCTTGGCAAGGAACTTCAGCTCTTCGCGATCATCGATGAGATCGGACCGGGCCTTCCGCTCTTTTATCCGAAAGGAACCATCCTGCGCCGCACGCTGGAAAATTACATTACCGAGCTGCAGGAACGCCGCGGCTACGTGCCGATCTGGATCCCCCACATCACGAAGGGCGAGCTGTATAAGATCTCCGGACACCTCGACAAATATGACGCGATGTATCCGCCGATGGAGCTCAAGGACGAGGCGAACTATTACCTCAAGCCGATGAACTGCCCGCACTTCATGATGCTCTATAAGACACTGCCGCATTCATACCGGGAGCTGCCGGTGCGCTATGTCTGCACGACCACCAATTACCGCTACGAAAAGTCCGGCGAACTTTCCGGTCTTACGCGCGTGCGCGCGCTCACGCAGGATGACTGCCACGTGTTCGCGCGCCCGGACCAGATCAAGCAGGAGATCAATCTGATGCTCGACATGGTCGCCGAGATATACCGGACGTTCGGCTTTGATGATTTCTGGGTGCGCATCTCGACACACGATCCCGCCAATAAGGAAAAATACATCGGCAACCAGAATGTCTGGGCCGATTCAGAGGCGGCGCTCACCGACCTCATAAAGGACCGCGGATGGAAGTATGATATCGGCGTGGGCGAGGCGGCATTCTACGGCCCAAAGCTCGACTTTATATTCAAAGATGTCATCGGCCGTGATTGGCAGCTCTCCACCATACAGCTCGACATGAACCTCCCCCAACGGTTCGAGCTTGAATATATAGATGAAAGTTCTTCAAAGCAGCGCCCGGTGGTGATCCATCGCGCGATCCTCGGATCGACCGAGCGGTTCCTCGGCATCCTCATCGAGCACTTCGCCGGCAAATTCCCCGTCTGGCTCTCCCCCGTGCAAGTAGCGGTCCTTCCTGTCAGCGAAAAATTCTCCGATTATGGGAAAAAGGTTTTTGATGAGCTTGCCGCCGCCGGCATACGCGCCGAGCTCGCGGCCGCGAACGAGTCGCTCGGCAAACGCATCCGCGAAGCGGAACTGATGAAGGTCCCCTACGTGCTCGTCGTCGGGGAGAAAGAAGAGGGCGGCGGCTCCGTGAACGTCCGCGACCGCAAGGGCGAGGAGCGCGAAATGCCGCTCAAAGAGTTCCTGAAGCATATCAGCGCGGAGATAAAAGAAAAAGCGCTGTAAGCGCAGGCAAAGTAAAGGGCTTCGACGCGATCGTTCGCATCAAAGCCCTTAGGGGGTCTTGCACTTCATCGTTCCGCCTTTCTCATCCATGTCTGGGGAACAGGATGGTTTTCTTTCCACTTGCGGATCTCTACGATCCGCCTCTCATCTGCCTCGAAATCCGGTCGCGGATCCGGCGTGGGCTGGGAGGCCACGCGCAGAAACCGAATCACCAGACCGGAGGCGGCGCAGACAACGATAAACAGATCTTCCTTCATGCCGACCGCCCTCCCGAGCGGGAGAACCACTGTTTCTAATATACCATATTGACTAAAATTGTCAAATTATGCATAATTTTTAACAATGACCCAGGATACCATCAACGATTCGCTTCCCAAATTGATCGCCGTCGTCGGTCCCACCGCGAGCGGCAAAACCGCGCTCGGCATCGCGCTCGCGCAGGCGCTCGGCGGCGAGATCATTTCTGCCGACTCGCGGCAGGTCTATCGCGGGATGGACATCGGCACGGCAAAGCCGACCGCGGCGGAGCGGCGCGCGGTCCCCCATCATCTGATCGATATAAGATATCCCGACGAGGACTACACGGTCGCCGACTACCAGCGCGATGCGATCGCCGCGATCCGCGACGTCATCGCGCGCGGCCGCGTACCGCTCCTTGTCGGCGGCACCGGCCTCTATGTGCGCGCCGTCGTGGAGAACCTCGACATACCGGCCGTCGTTGCCGACCCGCGGCTCCGTGCGGAGATCGAGCGCGAGATCGCGGACGAAGGCCTCGCGGCGGTCTTCAAGAAACTCGTCGCCCTCGATCCGGAAGCGGAATATATCGTGGACCCCAAAAATCCCCGGCGCGTGGTGCGCGCGCTCGAGGTTGCGCGCGCCACAGGCGAGCCGTTCACCGCACAGCGACGCAAACACCACCCGCTCTTTGAAACGCTCACGCTCGGCATCGACCCTTCCCCGGACGTGCTCCGCGACCGGATCGACCGGCGCGTGGACGCAATGATGCGCGACGGGCTCGTGGAAGAGACGCGAGCGCTCGTAAAAAAATACGGCGGCGCGCAGGCGGCGTTCGATGCCATCGGCTATCGTGAGATCGTCGCCCATCTGAACGGCACGCTCTCGCTTGCAGGAGCAATGACGGATATAAAATTGAACACGTGGCATTACGCCAAACGGCAGATGACATGGTTCAGGAAGGGCGATTCTGTTCAATGGATAGCGGATACGGATGAAGCGATCGTTTCGACAAAAAGATTTTTGCAATAAAAAAACGCCTGAAGCAAATTAATGCTCCAAGCGCCCGTTGAATAGGGTCTCCTTTATTTTCTGGCACCTCCTGCGGCCCAAGAGCCAGGGAGGTTGCGCCTTGAATAAGGATGGCTCATCATCCGCTGCCGCTCATCTTGTGCGGCGGTCGTGGCCGTGAAGATCCGCGTGGGACCATCATTTTCGGAAGAGGATTCGGTCCAATGCCGGATGATCGAAATCCATGTCAAGAGCGCGAACAGCCCCGGGATGATGATTATCGGCGACCAGACTACGATCCTGACGGTTAGCCACGAGTAATTGCGTTCCGCCATCCAGCTCGGTTCCGGCGCGCTAGAAAAATAGCATGCCATGGCGACCGAAGCGCAGATAACGATCAGAGTGACAAAGACAAGGCGGATAGGGGTGATTTTCGGGAACACGAAGCCTCCTTTGGCTGGGGATATGAGATTGAGGACAAAGAACTATGGGGCGAACGAGCGCACCGAAGATTTCTTCGCTATAACTTCGTGAAGAAAGCCCCTTGGGAAACGAACATTATTTCCTCACTTCACAAAAGGCTGTCTCCACGAATGCGGCAGTAAAAAAATCTTATATGAGCTAACAATAGCATACCACCTTTATGAACTATTGCAAGTTCTTCTCGAACAATTCCCGCAACATCTCCGGCCGTGCACGCCCCTTCAGGCGGCCCATCGCCTTTCCGATCAGGAACTGCAAGCTCGCCGTCTTCCCCTTTTTATAGTCCGCCACGGCCGCCGCGTTCTCCCCGATGACCGCAAGCACCACGGCCTCCACCTCATCCGCATCGCCGATGCCGATGTTCTCGCTCTTTATGATCTCTTCCGGATCGGCGCCCGTCTCGAACATTTTTGCCAGCATGTCCTTGGCTTGGCGGCTCGTGATCTTCTGCTGGTCAATGAGCACCGCCAGCGCGCCGAGCCCCTCCGGCCGCACCTTAAGGTCGGCAAACGACGTGCCAGCCTCGTTCATAAGCCCCCGAAGGTCGCTCGTTAAATAGTTATAAACGATAGTCGGACTGCCATCGGGAATATCTTCACGAAACTCAGAAACCGCTTCCTCGAAGTAGTTGGCCATCGCGATATCCCCTGTCAGCGCGTCAGCGGCGCGGGCGTCCAATCCGTATTCCTTCGCAAAACGAACGCGTTTCGCTTCCGGCAACTCAGGGATCGAATCGCGCAATGCCTCGATGCCGAGCACCGCCGTCTCGAACGGCGGGATATCCGGCTCCGGGAAATAGCGATAGTCCTGGGCCTCTTCCTTTGAGCGCTGCGGGACGCTTTTTTGCTTTGCGTCATCCCAGCCGCGTGTCTCCTGCGTGACTTTCTCGCCCTTATCCAAAATTTCCGCCTGGCGCTTGATCTCATAATTGATCGCCTGGAATACCGAGTTGAATGAGTTCAGGTTCTTGACCTCCGCCCGCGTGCCAAGCGCGGCGCTGCCGTCCGGCGCGATGGAAATGTTCGCGTCGGCGCGCATTTGGCCGCGCTCAAGGTCGGCGTCGGATGCGCCGAGATAGCGCAGGATGAGCTGCAGCTCCTTCATGAATGCCACCGCATCCTCCGCGCTATGGATGTCCGGCTCCGTCACAAGCTCCATGAGCGGCACTCCCGCCCGGTTATAATCCACGAGCGTTCCGCCGCCCACATCGTCATGCATCAGCTTGCCCGCGTCCTCTTCCAGGTGGATATGGTTCACTTTGATCCCGCGCAGCGCGCCACCGGTCATGAGCGGCTGGCCGTTCTGGGAGATCTGATACGCTTTCGGAAGGTCGGGATAGAAATAGTTCTTGCGGTCAAAACGCGAGCGGCCGTTCGGAGTGCCGCCGAGCGCGAGGCCGACCCGCACGACGTGCTCGATCGCCTGTCTATTCGGCACCGGCAGCGTTCCCGGATGGCCCATGCAAACGGGGCACACATTCACATTCGGACGCAACTCGCCCGGATCGTTCAGCGAGTCGCAGAACATCTTGGTGCGCGTTTTGAGTTCCGCATGCACCTCAAGGCCGATGGTAGGTTTATAGTCGCTCATTGATAGTTCTGATAGTAGCCGAAAACGGCCCATTGTTCAATGTTCCAAATGTGATTTAACTATGTTTTAATATATATCAATATGATCATCACCATTGGCGGCAATCTCGGGGCGGGAAAAACGACACTTGCGGCGAAACTTGCCGAGGCGCTTCACTACGAAGAACTCTATGTAGGCGGCATCTTCCGACAGATGGCCGCGGAAAAGAATCTCACCATCGAGCAGTTCTATGCCCAGCTCAAAAGCGATCCCGCCGTCGAGCAGGCAGTGGACAAGCGCCAGGCCACCCATATGCGCGAGAAGGACAACGTGGTCGTCCAGGGACGCGTGGCGTGGTATTTCGCAAAAAGCAGTCCGTTCGGGGTGCTGAACATCCTGCTTACCGTCGACCCCGCGGTCGGCGCGCGGCGGTCAGGAGAGAAAAAGGAAAATATCGGAAAGACTACCGACGAGATGGTGATCGCCACTGCGGAGCGCGAGAAAATGGAACGCGAGCGCTATGCGATGCTCTATGGCATAAAAAACCATCTCGACCCGGCGCATTATGATCTTATCCTCGACACCACATTGCTCACCCCGGATGAAGTGTTCGAAAAAGTGCTTGGCGCAGTTTATACAAAGGAAGCGAAAAAATGATCTTTTTCCGATAAATAAAAGCCCGCGGGCGATGAGCGAGTGGCCGTTCCGACGGCGGAGTGAATCGCGTGCGGATTTTTATTTATCCCTCTACCGTGATCCCCATGTTGCGGGCGGTTCCCGCAATGATCTTTTCTGCAGCTTCCAGGTTGTCGGTGTTCAGGTCAGCGAGCTTGCGTTCGGCGATCTTGCGAATGTCCGCCTTCGTGACCTTACCCACCTTTCCGGTGAGGGGGTTCGCGGCGCCCTTCTCTATGCCGGCTGCCTGCTTTAGCAGTGCGGCTGCCGGAGGCGTCTTTAAAATAAAAGTGAACGAGCGGTCCTCGAAGATCGTGATCTCCGCCGGAACAACGTCGCCCTTCATGTCTTTCGTGGCATCATTGAACTGCTTGCAGAACTCCTGGATATTAATGCCTTGCGGGCCGAGCACGGTGCCCACCGGCGGAGCCGGCGTGGCCGCAGCGGCGGCGAGCTGGAGCTTCAGCACTGTTTTTACCTTCTTTGCCATAGTACGAATATAGTACAGGATGTCCCATATAAAATCAAGGCGGAGAGCGGGACGGTCGGCCTACTTGCCGTTCATTGCGGCAAACGTGGCCTTGTCGATAACGCCGGTCTGCGGGATGCCATGCGCCTTTTGGAACGCCTCGACCGCCGCCTCGGTTACGGGGCCGTATACGCCGGTCGTCGTTGCGATCTTTAAGTAGCCTATATTGATGAAGAATTTTTGTATGGCGGAGGCCTCGGACGCTGACGCTCCCGGCCCTACGACGACGAACGTCGAAGCCCCCGCGGCAAGCGAAGAGGTAACAGCGCTCGACGCGATCGTGATCATCCCCGTCACCGCAAGGCCCTTGTCCGATTGAAACGCCTTTACCGCTGCTTCAGTGGAAGTATCGTACACACCGGTCGGCTGCCCCTTCAGGTAGCCTTCATCGATGAGCGCGCGCTGGACCGCGCTCACCATCACATTCTTGCTCCCGAGCGAAAGGGCCACGGAAGGAGTTGACGATGCGGATGGCGCGGCAACGCCCGGAGTCGCCTGCAGGTGGACAAAGATGATGGCTCCGCCCACCAGGGCGGCAAGGATGAGGGCTACTATGATCAGTGTTGTTTGGTTCATAAGATGGATGATCGATTTTATAGCGTGCAGCTCATGCTGATATCCGACGCGTCATCATAAATGGCGCATTCGGAACCGCCGCCGTCTGCTCCGCTGCTGCCGCCAATATCAGACCCGCCGCATTCGGGACTATCGGGATAGTCATCGCAATAGTTCGAATCGCTCCCGGAATCGGATCCGATACATGACGCATCATCGGGGTTTTCCGAACAGTAATTCGGGCAGTCGGGATCGGCGGGATTCTGGTCGCAGTAGTCGCTTCCCGAATTGCCTGGACAGCTCGGATCGGCGGGATTCTGGTCGCAAAACGATGGCGTGCTGGGAACGGAGGCGCACCATGACGGTTCGGGGTCTGTAGTGGCACAAACGCTGGCGCAGGAAACATCCTCTCCCGTGGCGGAATCAACGCAATCCCCGCTTCCGATAGCCTGGCACGATCCGTCGGGAGCCGCAGAGGTGCCGCTTGGGCAACTGTTGGCGGGCGCATTGCTGCACGACGGATCACTGGCTGGACATTGGGTTCCGGATGCTTCGGTACAGCTGCCGTCCGCATTCGCAGTATAGCCCGGCGCGCATGTGCACTGGCCGCTTGAGGAATCATAGGTCTGGTTTCCTCCGCACGCAGGGGAGGTCGGCTCTGAAGTTGATGACGGAGATTGTGTCGGCGTCGGGGGCTGGCACCCCGTCGAATCATCGAACGTCCATCCCTCCGCGAGTTGGGCGGCGGTACAGGCCGGAAATTGGCATGTATAACTGCCCGGCACAGACGGCGACCATACGGGCGTACTGCCAGGATGCTCTGCCGCGCAAACATCCGTGCAATTTCCAACTGTGACATTTCCACTGTTAAGCTCACGGATCGCCTCTTGTACAGGACCATCGGTCCCCCAATTGGGTTGCGGCGACTCCGGACCCACAAAACTCATAAGGCCATCCTCGTCAGAAGGGGAATCCGCCAATCCAAACGCATGCCCCATTTCATGCTCTATCAGGCTCGTGAGCGCTGAAGGATCATTGAAGAAACCCAGGGACTCCAATGCGCTCTGATTTATATAAATGTGACCGATGGTCGCGCCGGTAACAGCATCCACGTTGGTCCACTCGCATCCATCGGTTCCGCTATAACACTGACTGTTATCGGTACCCATCTCGATTTGAATGCTATTATTGCTTGCCCCATCCGTTGCCTGTGGAAACCCGCTGATCGAGTTCCCCTGGGCCGTAGCGGAGTTCACGGCGCTTACGAGATTGACACAATCGGCTCCACTGCAATTCACTCCTACGGTATACGTACCGGTGATGTTATAGATCTTCCCGTCCGGCATTACCTCGACCCCTACTATTTCTTTTGCGACCGTGCCGTCTGATCCTGTTATTGTACACGTGCTCGGCGCTGCGGGGGGCGGATTCGTAACGGTCACAGCCGCGGAAACGATACGCGTGGAGATGAGTCCCGCCACAAATAGAACACAAAGTGCAAACGCCAAAGCCATCTCCGATCGCCGCTCCGGCCTCTTAAAGAAAGGTCTCATGATCATATTTGCGGGCCAATAAAAATTCCCACCGTTGCGCCGTTCGCCGGATCCGTGACCATAACATATGGAACATTGCCCATGACACCCGAATTGACGGTGCACCCAAGGGCCTGCAATGAAGCGATGGCGGATTGTGAATTGCCCGTTGCGCCGCCAAGGATCGTCGCCACAGTGGCGTGCTGGGATGTGCACGTAGAAGTGGACAATACTACCGTTGGGCCGCGGACCGGCGTAGTGGGACATCCGGATGCAGGGCACGCCGGCGTGACAGCGGCCGAAGGCGACGTGGGAGACAGTACAAAGTTCGTGCTTGCCGATCCCCCACTCCCGGTGCACGTGATGGTATACGTATAGCTACCCGTGCTTGGAGGGGTCACCGTGAACGATCCGCTCGTAGGTATCGCTCCTGTTCCGCCGATATTCCCGGACGCGGTGCAAGAGTTGGCATTCGTGCTCGACCACGTGATCGTGGTCGACTCACCGAGCGTGATCGTCGAGGGATTTGCCGAAGCGCTCACGGTGGGGGGAGGGGTCTGCGCACTCGCATAAAATGTGCTGAAGATCCGGAGCGAGATCAGAAATAATCCAGCCAGAATGGCGAGGGTGATGCCAATTGTCCGCCCGCCCAGCTTCATGACTTTTATAGTAGCATATCGCCCCCGGCCGTAGCGCCTGAACTGTGGAAAGCCCTAGAACGGGATGTCCTCCGGCTTGATCTCGTCTTCCTCCAGATTGATCACCGGGATCTCGTCGAGCGAGGGCGCTGCGTCTTTATCTTCACCTTGCGCATGTGAAGACGGCGCGCCTCCGCCGAAGCTCCTGCCGCCGCCCTGCCCTCCCCCGCCGCCGGCGTTCGCGGCGCGCGGGCCGAGCTGCATGCGTTCCGCCATTACCTCCGTTGTTTTGCGCTGCTGGCCGTTCTTGTCCGTCCAGCTCCGCGTCTGGAGCCGGCCCTCGATGAGGATCATTGCACCTTTCGTTAAGTATTGGCCCGCGATCTCCGCCTGGCGCCCCCACAGGACAACGTTATGGAACTCCGTCTGCTCCTGCTTCTGGCCGGCTTTGTCCGTCCACGTGCGGTTCGTCGCCACGCCGATCGTCGTGACCGACTGGCCGCCAGGCGTGGAGCGCACCTGCGGGTCCGCCGTTACCCGTCCCACCAAAATGACCTTGTTCAAATCCATGGTTTTATATGGTTTTTTAGTTTATTTACCCCTATCTTAGCACATTGTGCATTAAAACTCTCTTAAAGGAAATCAGGAGAAGGCATACTGTTTCAAAGGCGTCTCGGAAGCGCGAAGGCGCTGAGAGCCAAGGCGGCCGGTCAGCAGACCGGAACGCCGCCATTTGAAACAGATGCCTTCTCCTGATTTCTCTGCCTTTTAAGAAAAGGGGTAGAATTAAGAAATGGTCACCATAATTTTTGAACCTCACAGTACCACGTTCGACAACGAAGCTCATGTTGCATCGGGGCATAATGATGTTGCATTATCCCCGCTCGGGGAACAGCAATCAAAAGAAATGGGCGAGCGATATAAAGACGTGAAGTTCGATGCGATCTTTTGCTCAGATCTCCAACGCGCATACCGAAGCGCGGAGCTTGCGTTTGGAAGTAAATTTCCCATCATTCGTGGCGCGCGCCTGCGCGAATGCGACTACGGTGACCATACAAAAATGCCGAGCGCCGAAGTCGAGAAAGAAAAGCCCCAGCGCATCACCGTCCCCTTTCCGAATGGCGAGAGCTATATGCAGGCGACCGCGAGGATGAAGGCGTTTCTTGCTGACCTGCTAAAAAACCACGGTGGAGAAACCGTTATGGTCATAGGACACCGGGCAACCCAATATGCGCTTGAGAATCTCATCAATAAGATCCCGCTTGAGACGATCGTTCCGGCGCCATGGAAGTGGCAGCCCGGCTGGCGTTACGAATTAACAGGAATTTAATCGGCGATGTGTTACGGTTCGCTGGTCAATGGGGCTGGTGGTGAAATGGTATCACAGCCTTCTTGCCAGATGGCAGTTCGGGGTTCGATTCTCCGCCAGTCCACCATTGATACCGAATTGACATCCATAAATACGCGCGTATCATGGATAATGATCTGGCAAGAAGGCGCGGTGCCTTTCACCGTGCAGAAAATAAAAAAGGCCCACTGCGGGCCTTTTTTATTTTCCGAAACTTTTTACTACTGCAGGATTTCTTCGATCTTTTTTTCCAGGGCTTCGTTGCTGAGCGGGCGCGGCGCGGGCGGCTTTGGCGCCTCCGGAGCCGGCGTGTACGCGGCAGCGCGCGGGCGACGCTCTTCACGCGGCGGCATGGGCGACGCCGCAGTGCGCTCCACCGGGGCCGGCGACGCGATCACCATAAAGCGGAGCACGTCGCCGCGGGTGTTCAAGTCGTGCTCAAGCGCCTTCACGTCATCGCCAAACATCTTGAAGGTGAAATAAACGAACACCGCATCGGTATGCTTCTTGATCTCGTACGAAAGCTGGAGCCGTTTGGCGCGGGGTTCCGAAATGCCCTCGCCGTTGTGCTGGCCGACGAGCGTCGTCACGCCCGAAACATCCTCCTCGTTCTTCAAAAGCAAAGCGAGCTCGTATTCCTTCTTATCTTTTTCCTCGTTGGTCATAGTTCCAGATTGTAGCCGAACCGGCTCTAAAAGTCCAGCCGGTCCCGGCTACCAGTTTCTCGTTACTAGCTACTAGTTTCCAGGACTGCTTCTTCTTCCGCCACGTCCGACTCGTGGAGCATTTCGTCCGGCGGAAGGTCGCGCTTGCCGGCCGGGATCAGGCGTCCGATGATCACGTTCTCCTTGAGACCGCGGAGCTTGTCGATCTTACCCTCGATGGCGGCTTTGACAAGCACGCGCGAGGTATCCTGGAACGACGCCGCGGAAAGGAATGACTCCGCCGAAAGCGCGATGCGCGTGATGCCAAGCAGCACCTCTTCCGACTTCGCCGGCTTCTTGCCCGCCTTCTTGAGCTCCTTATTGACCTCAAGGAACTTGGACTTCTCCACGATCTCGCCCATCACGAAGTCATCCGCGTCGCCGCCGTCCGTGATCTTTACGCGCGAGAACATCTGCTTCACGATCATCTCAACGTGCTTGTTGTTCGGCGCGACGCCTTCCGAAAGGTAAATGCGCTGCACTTCGTTCACGATATAGCGGCCGGTCTCTGCCGTGCCTTTGTGTTCAAAGAGCTCATGGATGTCAAGGTTGCCTTCCGAAAGGCGGTCACCTTTCTGGACCTTGTCCCCCGCCTTCATAAAGAGAACCGTACCGCGCGAGACGCTGATCTCCTGGGCCTTGGCCTTCTTGTTCTCGGCGATAAAGCGGACCACTTTGAGCGTGCCGCGCTCTTCTATCTTGTCGATCGTGCCGTCGAACGGCGCGAGGATGGCGCGGCCTTTCGGCGCGCGGGTCTCAAAGATCTCCTCCACGCGCGGAAGTCCGTGCGTGATGTCGGCTCCGGCGACGCCTCCCTGGTGGAACGTACGCATCGTAAGCTGGGTGCCAGGTTCGCCGATGGACTGCGCGGCGATGACGCCGACCGCGGTGCCGAGCTTGACCGGCTCGTTGTTGCTGAGATCATAGCCGTAGCATTTTGCGCAGACGCCGTAGAGCGTCTTGCACGCAATGGGCGAACGGACAACGACCGCGTCGATCTTGGATGCCTCGATCTCGTCGGCCTGATCGCGGGTGATGATTTCGCCGGCGCGGACGACGATCTTGTTGCCGATCTTCACGTCGTTGAGCACGGTGCGGGAGAAAAGTTTGGACGCGAAGCTGTGGTTGAATTCCTTGCCGTCGCTGCGCAGGATCTCCAATCCCTCTTTTGTCCTGCAATCCTCTTCGCGGACGGTAAGGTCCTGCGAGACGTCCACGAGGCGGCGGGTAAGATATCCTGCCTGCGCGGTCTTGAGCGCCGTGTCGGTGGTTCCTTTGCGCGCGCCGTGGGTCGCGATGAAGTATTCAAGCACCGACATGCCCTCCTTCAGCGAGGACTTGATGGGGAGCTCGATGGTCTCGCCCTTCGGGTTCTGCACGAGGCCCTTCATGCCCATCATCATGATCGGCTGGGACCATGAACCGCGCGATCCGGAATCGACGATCTGATAGATCGGATTGTCTTTGGAAAGGAGCCCGGTGACGATCTTTGCAAGGTCGGCTTTGGCTTTTTCCCAGATGCTGATGATGCGGCTGCGCCGTTCCGGCGGGGTAAGCAAGCCTTCGGCAAACTGCTCGCTGACGAGCGCCACTTCATCGTTCGCCTTCTTGATGATGTCTTTCTTTTCCGGAGGGAGCACGAGGTCCGCCATCGCCCAGGTGATGCCGGACACGGTCGCCATGTCATAGCCAAGCACCTTGACCCGGTCGATCACGTCACGGGTGGCGTCGATGCCGTGCGTCTCGAAGACCTTGCCGAGCATCAGGTTCAACTTCTTCTTAGTGATCGTGTCGTTCACGAAATCCATCGTTCCGCCAAGCGCCTCGTTGAAGATGAGCCGGCCGACGGTCGTCTCCAGGCCGTTGAACATGACCGGTGTGTGGAGCGTTATGTATCCGAAGTGGTATGCAAGGAGCGCCTCGTTGAGGTCCGCGAAGCGGCGCAATTCGCCGGTCGCTTCGTCCTTGCGGGTAAGGTAGTAGCTGCCGAGCACCACGTCGTTCCACGGCCCGACGATCAGGTCGCCTGTTGCAGGCTTCAATAAATTGCGGCCCGCGGACATGATCTCGCGCGCTTCCTGCTGCGCCGCTTCCGAGAGCGGGAGATGAACGGCCATCTGATCACCGTCGAAGTCCGCGTTGAATGCGGCGCAGACGAGCGGCGGGAGCTTCAACGCCAACCCTTCGACGAGCTGCGGACGAAACGCCTGCACCGAAAGGCGATGAAGCGTCGGCGCGCGGTTCAGGAGCACGTGCTTGTCCTTGATGATCTCCTCAAGGATGGCGAGCACTTCCGGCGTGTGCTCTTCTATGAAGCGCGACGCGCTCCGGATGTTGTGCGCCAATCCCTGCTTGATAATTTCACTGATGACGAACGGGCGGAACAGCTCCAACGCCATGCGCTTCGGGATGCCCATCTGGTCCAGTTTGAGCTTTGGACCGACGACGATCACCGAACGGCCGGAGTAGTCCACGCGCTTGCCGAGCAGGTTCTGGCGGAAGCGGCCCTGCTTGCCCTTGAGCATGTCGGCAAGCGAGCGGAGCGGACGGCGCTGGGCCGACATCTGTTGCGTGCCGAAGCGCGCCGAGTTGTCGATCAATGCATCCACTGCCTCCTGGAGCATGCGCTTCTCGTTGCGGACGATGACATCCGGCGCCTTGATCTCCAAAAGCTTCTTGAGGCGGTTGTTGCGGTTGATGACGCGGCGGTAGAGGTCGTTCAGGTCGGAGGTCGCGTAGCGTCCGCCGTCGAGCGCCACCATCGGACGGAGGTCCGGCGGAAGCACCGGCAGTACGGTCGTGATCATCCATTCCGGACGTCCGCCGTTGCGGAGCATGGCTTTGAACATCTTGAGCCGGCGGAGCAGTTTGCTTTGCGCCATCGGATCCTTTGCGCCATCGAGCTCAGCTTCGATCGCTTTCACTTCCTTCTTGAGATCCAGCTTCTGCAGGATCTGCTGGACGGCTTCGGCGCCGCTCGACGCCTTGAAGATATTGCCGAACTTGCGGGAGAGCGTGAAGTACTCGTTCTCGGAGAGGATCTGCCCGATGCGGAGATTCTCCAGATAGTCCTTCGTAGTGTCCGCGGCGTCCTCGATCTCCCCTTTCACCGTCTTGTCCTTGTTGCCGACGGTCTTCAGCTTGCCCTTCAGCTCGCGGTCGAGGTCCTCGAGCGCGGCCTTGCGGTTCTCTTCCTTGATGTCGGTGATGATGTACGCGGAATAATAGATGACGCGCTCCAATTTCTGCGCCGAAACATCCAATGCGAGCGAGAGCCTTGAAGGAATGCTCTTCAGAAACCAGATATGAGAAACCGGGGTTGCCAGTTGGATGTGGCCGATGCGTTCGCGGCGGACCGCTGCGCGCGTCACTTCGACGCCGCACTTGTCGCACACCACGCCCTTATAGCGGATGCGGCGATACTTGCCGCAGTAGCATTCATAGTCCTTCGTGGGGCCGAAGATGCGCTCGCTGAACAAACCGTCTTTTTCTGGTCGTTGGGTACGGTAGTTAATGGTTTCTGGTTTGGTGACCTCGCCGTGCGACCAGCGCAGGATGTCCTCCGCCGATGCGACCGTGATGCGGAGCGCCGAGAATGCGTCTTTGCGATCGCCCTCGTTCTCGTATAAAAGCTGTATGTTGAACCCAAGCGACTTCAATTCGTTCACGAGCACGTTGAAGGACGCCGGAACGTTCGGCTCTTTGATGGTCTCTCCGCGGATGATCGATTCGTATGCCGCCGCGCGGCCGACGACGTCGTCCGATTTGATGGTGAGCATCTCCTGGAGCGTATGGCGCGCGCCATAGCCTTCGAGCGCCCACACCTCCATTTCACCAAAACGCTGTCCGCCGAACTGCGCCTTGCCGCCGAGCGGCTGCTGGGTGATCAGGGAGTACGGGCCGATGGAGCGCATATGCGCCTTGTCCTCCACGAGGTGGTTGAGCTTAAGCATATATATCTGGCCAACCATGACGCGGTTCTGAAACGCCTCGCCCGTGCGGCCGTCATACAGCTTGGCCTTGCCGTCCTCCGGCAAGCCGGCCTTGCGCAGCTCCTCGCGGATATCGGCTTCCGTCGCAGAATCCAATCCCGGTGTGATCGCGCGATAACCGAGCTTTGAAGCGGCCCAGCCAAGATGCGTTTCCAAAATTTGTCCGAGGTTCATGCGCGAAACGACGCCGAGCGGATTCAAGACGATATCCACCGGAGTCCCGTCTTCCAGATACGGCATATCCTCCACTGCGCGCACCTGCGAGATGACGCCCTTGTTTCCGTGGCGACCCGCGAGCTTGTCGCCCGCCTGCACTTTGCGGAGCTCTGCGATCTCCACCTGGATGCGGCGGATGATCCCCGGCTCCAGTTTATCGCCGCGCTCGCGGTCGAATATCTTGACGTTCACCACACGCCCGATCTTTCCGTGCGGCAACGTGAGCGAGGTGTCTTTGACGTCGCGCGCCTTGTCGCCGAAGATGGCGCGAAGCAGGCGCTCTTCGGATGTGAGCTCCGATTCGCCCTTGGGCGAGATCTTGCCGACGAGGATGTCCCCCGCCTTCACTTCCGCGCCGATGCGGACGATGCCCTCTTCGTCGAGATTCTTCAGCTTATCTTCCGAAACGTTCGGGATGTCGTATGTCGTCACCTCCGGGCCAAGTTTCGTGTCGCGTACATCACAGGAATATTCATCGATGTGGATGGAGGTGAACCGGTCCTGCTGGACTACCCGTTCCGAAATGATGATGGCATCCTCAAAATTGGCGCCTTCCCAGGAAACGAATGACACAAGCAAATTTTGCCCGAGCGCGAGGATGCCGTTATCGATAGAGGGGCCGTCGACGAGTACCTGTCCCTTCTTCACTGTTTGGCCACGCGTAACCAGTGGTTTCTGGGAAATACAGGTAAACTGGTTAGATCGTTTAAATTTTTCGAGGGTATAGGTGCGGATGGCCTTCGGGTATTTGACTTTCAAATGGGCGCCGTCCACTTCCACCACCTCGCCGTGATCCTCGGCGGTGATCACATAACCGGAATCGAGCGCCACCTTCTCTTCCTGTCCGGTCGAGACATATGCGGCATCGGGGTTGACCGACACGACCGCTTGCCGTTGCATGTTGGAACCCATCAACGCCCGGTTCGCGTCGTCGTGCTGGAGGAACGGAATGAGCGATGTTGCCACGGAAATGAACTCGTGCGGCGCGACGTCGATGAGGTCAACCTCTTCCGGCGTGACCGTGCCCGGTTCGCCCTTGATGCGCGCCTCGAGCGTGGGGCCGATCAGGCGGCCGTTCTCGTCCTTGGGGCTGCCGGCGTGCGTGATCTTGTACTTCTCTTCCTCCGAGGCGTCAAACCAGATGATCTCTTTCGTGACGACGCCGTCCACCACTTTTGCGTAGGGCGCTTCCAAGAACCCGAAGTCGTTGATGCGGGTGTAGCTTGCGAGATAGTTGATGAGACCGATGTTCGAACCTTCCGGCGTCTGGATCGGGCAGATGCGCCCGTAGTGCGAACGGTGCACGTCGCGCACCTCGAAGCTCGCGCGCTCGCGCGTGAGGCCTCCGGGACCGAGCGCGGAAATGCGGCGCTTGTGCTCAAGCTCCGCGAGCGGGTTCACCTGGTCCATGAACTGCGAAAGCTGCGATGAGGCAAAAAACTCTTTGATGACCGCCGCGATCGGGCGGAAGTTCACGAGCTGCGCCGGCATGAGCGAGTCCTTGTCCTCCGTGGACATCCTGTCCTGGATGATGCGGCGCAGGCGCGCGAGACCGATACGCAGGCGTCCCTGCAAAAGTTCGCCTACCGCTTTGAGGCGGCGGTTGCCCAAGTGGTCGATGTCATCCGGCTCCGCGTCGGGATTGTTGTTGAGCATGATGATCTCTTTTACGATCGCTACGAGGTCTTCGGCATCGAGCAGCTTGTTCGTCTTCTTCTTATTGAGCTCAAGGCGCTGGTTCATCTTGTAGCGGCCGACCTCCGAAAGGTCGTAGCGGTCAGGGCGCTCGAACATCGCGGCAATGAGGTTCTTTGCGGTGTCGGCAGCGGCCGGATCGCCCGGGCGCTGGCGCTTATAGATCTCTATATATGACTCAGCCGCGTCCTTCGCGACATCTTTCTTTAATGTCGCATCGATATACTTTATAAGGCCCGTGTCCACGCCCGCGAACGTCTCTTTTATCTTTTCCGTATCCATGCCGAAAATGCGAAGCAGGTCGCTTACCGGCACCTTGCGGTGGCGGTCGATCTTGACGCTGATCGTGCCGTCGATGTCGGTCTCGAACTCAAGCCACGCGCCGCGGTTCGGGATGATCTTGGCGCCAAAGAGCGAGCGGCCGCGGTACGGCACGGCGGTAAAGTACACGCCGGCGGAACGGACGAGCTGGGCCACAACGACGCGCTCGACGCCGTTCACGATGAACGTGCCGCGCGAGGTCATGATCGGGAAGTCCCCGAAGTACACTTCCTGCTTGTGCTCCTTGCCAGTGCGGTTGTTCACCAGGCGGAGCGTGCAGCGAAGGGGCGCCTCGTACGTCGCTTCTTTGTAGCGCGCGGTCGTCTCGTCATACTTCGGTTCGTCAAAACGATAGTTGGAGAAATAGAGCTCGAACTCATGTCCAGTATGATCGCGGATCGGCGAGATCTCCTCGAGCAGTTCGTTCAATCCTTTTTCGAGAAACCACTGGTATGACTTCAACTGCGCCTCGTTGAGGTTGTATGGGGAGATGAGGGGTTTTGATTTTGAAAAGTCTTTTGTGGAGGTGAATTTTGCCATGGTGTTTTAAAAATAGTTAACGTGTTCAAGCGATGCCATCAAAACGCAAACGCGCGAAACCCAAAAAAATAGTGGCTTCGCGGCGGATCCTTGAATACGTCGATGAAATAAAATGTGGTGGTCATTTTTGTTCGGCCTTTATATTACTACACCTGCCAGAGTCCCCAACACGCAAAAAACGGCTCCGCCCTTCCTTTATTTCGAGGGATCCGTTATTGGTTGCTTTCTAGGTATTTAACTCTATTTTGGTTCTGTTCGTCAAGGGTCTTGGCGAATATGGTTTTTCCCGTCGCGGGGTCGGTCAAATAATATAGATAGGGAGAGCTTTGAGGGTGCAGCGCGGCGGTAATGGCGGAAGTGCCTGGATTTCCGATGGGCCCCGGGGGCAGACCCTTGTACAAGTAGGTATTGTAAGGCGAATCTATTTTGAAGTCAAGGGCCGTGAGGGTGCAGGCCTGGCTGCCGGGAGACGGGGGGCTGGAAGACTGGGAAACTAGTAGTTTCGCATAGCAAACGGTCGCGTCTATATCGAGAGGCATGCCCAAGCTCAGGCGCTTCTCAATGATGCCAGCTACCAATTCCTGGTCTGCCAGGTTGGGCACTTCTTTTTGTACGATGGAAGCAATGATAAGGGTGCGCAGGGCGGCAGTGGGATCGGCGGGGAGCAGCGGTGCCGCCTTCGCGTTGAAATTGTCCGTCATTTCGCCTACCACCGCCGCCACGTTTTCGTCCGTATAGAACTGGTAGGTGTCGGGAAAAAGATGGCCTTCGAGGGCCAGTGACCCGGTCGCATCCACGAGCGTGCCGGGACGGATCACGAGCGCGTCGCTCAATATCCGGTCGATGCCAAATATCGTCGTCCCCTCCGGGATCGTGACCGTGACCTTTGCGGCATTCCCGCCGGAGATCGCCGCGACGATGGCGGGCGTGTCCATGGACGGACTCAATCGGTATAGTCCCGGCTGGAGCGTGAAGGCGCGTCCATCCACCAGGGAAAAAAGATCGAATGCGAGCGGCGAACGGATGAGGCGTGCTTCATAAAGATTTTCCGCGACCATCCGGAATCCGTCGCCGGTGTTCACCTGAAAGACGACCGTCGTCCCGCTCGCCGTGGCATTAGCGGGACCAAGGCCGAAAAAGAACGAGCCGGCCGCGAGGACGACGGCCATGAGAACCGCCGCTCCGATAATGTTCTTCTTGATAAAGAGCTTCATTTTTTAGGAACGCTTGCGGATGGAATTGACCAGGGAAAGCGTGAAGAAGTTTGCCATCATGCTCGATCCGCCGTAGCTAAGGAACGGGAACGTGACGCCGATGACCGGCGTAAGACCCGTCGCGGAACCGGCATTCAGAAGGAACTGGACGCCGAGCATCATCGCCGCGCCGATGCAGACGAACTTCTCGAAATTCTCGTCGGCAAGGAGGCCGATCCTCAATATCTGGAACACGAGGAACATGAACGCGCCGACCACGACGATCCCGCCGATGATCCCCCACTCCTCAATGAGCGCCGCAAAAATGAAGTCCTCTGACGGCTCGGAAAGGAACCCGAGCTGGGTCTCGGTCCCCTGCCCGTATCCCTGCCCCCAGAGGCCCGCCGAGCCGATCGCGATCTTTGACTGTATCGCGCTGTAGTTGATGCCGAGCGCGTTCGCGTTCGGATCGAGGAACCCGATGATCCGCGCGCGGTGGTACGGCTTGAGCACATAGATCCATATGAAGCCGCCGGCGAGCGCGAGCGCGATGACCGCCACCGCCACGCGGCGCCACGGCAATCCGAGCAGGAGCAAAAAACCGAACCAGATGGCAAAGAAGATCACTGCGGATCCCAGGTCCGGATATTTCACCGCGATCGCCGCCGGGACGACAAAAAATAGGAATGATGTAAAAATATTCTTCCATCGCGCGATCGCAAGATGCCGCTTACTGAAATAGCTCGCGTACACGAGAATGAGCGCCACCTTCATGAGTTCCACCGGCTGGATGCTCACCGGTCCGAGCACTATCCAGCTGTGCGTGTTGCGGACGAGCGGCGACGCGATGAGCGCAAACACCATGAGCGCGAGCGCGAGCGCGTATATTCCCCATATCACCCATTGCGCGCTGAATACCGCGCGGATGTCCACAAAGAACGATACGGCAACGAGGCCGATGCCGAGGATGATCCATATCGCCTGAAACGCAAAAAAATGGAACGATATCGCGGAGAGAACGATCAGGCTCGCCGCAAGAAGTATCCCGACAGGAATGAATAATGCCACCATCGTGATATAGGATAAACGAAACCCCGGCGTTCCGCCAGCGCCGCGGCCCCTGCTAACGGATCGCGTAGATGAGCGTTTGGTTCAGCGCAGGATTTACCTCCGGCTCATTCGGATAGATCACCGAAAAATCGTTCGTGCTGCCCGCAGCGACGTTCTCCAGCTCCGTCTGCGAGACACCTACCGGCGTTCCTCCGGGCGTCGTAAAAATGACCATGACGAACACCTGTTCGTATGACGCAACGCTCGTATTGACGATCTGGCCTCCCACGGAAACCGTCGTAGAGGCGGAGGCCGATTGTATGTTCTGTAAGGCGAACTCGCCGGGCCCGATCCCCGGGATCGCGCCAAGCGTTGAACTTGCGATCCACGACACATCCGTCACGGAAAGCACCGCGTGATCGAACGGCTGGCCGACCGACTGGTTCAACACCGCAAGATAGCGCGTTTGGGACGGATAGACGAACGCCCGTGCCGGAATCGATTGCAGTACCGTGCCGGAGGCGTTCTCAAGATCGATGGAATAGTCCAGTGCTTGCGCGGCATAGTTGGCATTTTCGTCGGTCACCTGCGCAAGAAAAGTGTATTGCCCCGGGCTCGTGACGAACGTCGCGACCGCGCCCGGCACGATCGGCGCGGTGCTCGTCGGGGCGCACGTGCTCGGCGCGCAGGCAATGGCAGGCGCGCCCGTGAACGGCCTTATAAATACCGTATAGACGGCGGCGCAAAAGAGAATGATAAGAACAATATAGAGCGTCCCGTAAATGAGCTGCTTCGCGCGACGGGTGGACATGCATCCATTATAGATGATAATGAATGGGCGTGTACATCCTCCTTCTTTCCATTCTGCCATTTCTCGCCGTCGCGTTATTTGCCGTATTCACCGTCTGGCTCTTTGTTTCCGCGCGGAGCGCGCGCAAAAGCGGCGCGCCGTATTTCCCCACACCCACGCGCGCCATCCGCGCCGCGCTCCGCGCGGCGGAGCTCAGGCCCGGCGAGTCCTTCTATGACCTCGGCGCGGGCACCGGCAGGGCGCTCCTCATAGCCGAGCATGAATTCGGCGCCCGCGCCACCGGCTTTGAGATCTCCCCTTTGTTTGCCGCGATCGCACTGGCCGATCTTTTTCTTCACCGGTCGCGGGCAACGATAAAAATGGCCGATTTTTTCAAGGAAGATATCGGCGGCGCGGATGTTATTTTCTGTTTCCTTGCCATCCGCACCATGGCCAGGATGGAGGAGCAGATCGGGCGCCAGGCAAAGGCCGGCGCGCGGATCATCGTCTATGCATTTCCATTGCCAGGCATGAAACCGACGCAGGTCATCCCCGTCCGCGGGCAGTGGAAGATGTATCTCTACCGCCTCGCTTGACGGTCGCCGCTTTTATGGTATATATTCTGCGAAGAGGTGCGTATGTTTGAAGATCTTTTGTCCCCCGCAAATGTCATTGGTCGCGGTGACGACCTGCCGAGCATCGCAGACCGCATCAGGATCGCGCTTACCATCGGTGGTGGCAGTGCCGCACGACAGTTTGCCTACCAGCAACGGATCCCCCATCCGGACCGCTCGTTGTGGGTGGTAGGAATAGGTCCGTTTGAAAAATGCGTCCCATTTTCTCCGCCTGTCGGCGTCATGGAATTCGCCCGCAAGCTTCTCCGCTATTCCGACGCCCAGCAGCGGGAAGACCGGGCGAGATATCCTTCGGTACCCGCTTCTTTCGCGGCGACAGCGACCAAGGGCTGGACCATCAGCCGCTCCCCCGCTATCACCGACCAGATAGGCAATCCGCTGATCGCAGCGTATGCGTCATGGATCGATCCGAGAAGCGGCTAGAGAAACACAAAAAGGCGCCGCGCACATCCATGCGCAGCGCCTTCTTTTTTTATCTTTTTATAATTCCCTGAACGGCACTTTGATGTCGGCACATCCTACTTTCCCCGCCCGAAGGCAAGTATCATGGGATTGGGACGCTTTCACTTCTCTGTTCGGAATGGGAAGAGGTGGGACACGCCCGAATGAAGCACCGACATCAAAAAGCCGTTCGTGCCGCTGCTCTTGCATTCTTTTTTGCACCACACAGCGGACGGGTGGTTCCAAAAAAGAATGCAAGAGCAGCGGCACTCACTACTTTGTTGATCTCTGGTTGTAGATCAGAAATGATAATGCAAGTCAGCATTGGGATGGTTGGCGGGATCATTAGTACGTCTTGGCTAAAGCCGTTGCCAGCCTTACACCGAACGCCTATCAACGTCATAGTCTATGACGAGATCACGCATACCTAATCTTGGGGTGGGCTTCGCGCTTAGATGCTTTCAGCGCTTATCCCTTCCATACATAGCTACCCGGCAGTTCACCTGGTGGCAAAGCCGGTAGACCAGAGGTATGTTCAGCCCAGTCCTCTCGTACTAAGGCCAACTCCCCTCAAGTATTTCACGCCTGCAGCAGATAGAGACCGACCTGTCTCACGCAATTTCTTCTTCTATCGCCATTACTGGCGGGTTGGACTATACCACCATCTCCACTGAGATGATCGACGTGTTAGTCCGGCATGATTGCCGGACTCCAGCTCGTAATGAGCTAAGTCTCTAAGGGGTCAATGCATGATATTTCCGCTTTTTTGAATAATTCAGAAAGCGAAAACGTTCTACTAATTCTGCCAACGCTCGAAAATCATCTTTACTTTGAATTTTCGATTTAGCATCGAGGATTTGGACCATCAGATCGGCTTGCTCACCTTTCAGTATCAGGAACCCACGAACTTCGCCGAGAAACGATCTGATCGCCTCTTCGCGCGCGATGGTATATTCGATCATGCCATCATTGCGTTCGCGGATATATCCCAAGTTAATAAGCGAACAAATTTCTTCAAATTTGCGCTGATCTTTTTTGGATTGGAAAAGCACGATGCAAGGAGCTATTTGAAATCCATATCGATAAGTCGAGTTAGATTTCATCCTTACATAGATACTCCCATCTCCATCCAGAAATCCTGCTATGTATGCTTTTTGCGTTGACGAAAGACTTTTCATACACGACTTCCCTCGGTATTATCCTACGATCTCACGTCTCATCAAACTAGTTTTTAATCTATTTTTAATAAGCGTTACGATACATCCCAGGTCAGGATGTTAGGACTTCACCGATATGAGTCGATTTTGCTATCTCGATCGCTCGAGAAAGCCGCCGTTTTTGTTTTAACAGTTTTTGATGTACCTTCGATCGGGTTATCTTCGTTGACGGTCTGAACCCAGCTCACGTGCCACTTTAATTGGCGAACAGCCAAACGCTTGGGAGCTTCTACACCCCCGCGCTGTGGCGAGCCGACATCGAGGTGCCGAGCATTGTCGTCGCTAGGGACGCTCGGACAATACTAGCCTGTTATCCCCGGAGTAGCTTTTATCCGGTGTCTCCGGCCTTTCTATTAAGAAGCCGTCGGGTCACTAACTTCTGCTTTCGCACCTGCTCGTCTTGTATGACTCGCAGTCAAGCCAGCTTTTGCGTTTGCACGTCCTGCCCGATTTCCATCCGGGCTAAGCTAACCTTAATAAACTCCTCCGTTACTCTTTTGGAGGAAAACGCCCCATTTAAACTGCCTACCAAGCACTGTCTTAGCGGAGTTTCCCCGAAGGGTTCTCCGCCAGTTAGACGTCAAAATTCTGAAAATGGCTGTTTCATTGTCGGATCCACGTCACCCGAAAGCGACGCTTCAAATCCTCGCCACTACACTACGTAACAGAACTCTGAAATCAATACCAAGCTGCAGTAAAGCTTCCGGGGTCTTTTCGTCCCGCTGCAGGTATCCCGCGTCTTCACGGGAATCGCATTTTCACCGAGCTCATCGTTGAGACAGTTCTCCGGTCGTTACACCTTTCGTGCGCTTCGGAACTTACCCGAAAAGGAATTGCGCTCAAACATGTTACAACACTTTTTGTTGGCCAAAACATTTCTGCTTGGCTCTCTGTGTCGCCACAGAGTTCGGACTATATCTTATCGCCTTGCGGCGATCCTAACGTGTAGTCTCTGAGGATCCTTCAAAAGAAGTTTCCTGCTGATTTTCCGCATCGATCAAAGATTGTTACCTTGCGGTACTTTGATATGCGCGGGTGTTCCAGCATATAGTTAGGTTTTACTAAGGCAATGCAATCACCTTAGAACGATTCTTTTACGTTATCACCCGCTCGTTTTTTAATTTAAGCGGGATCCTCATGGTCGCCCATGAGATCGGACTATATCATCTCTAAAAACTTTTAGAGTCTGGCGTATAGTCTCTGAGGATTCCTTGATAGTCTATTTCTACGTCTATTACGTTGTATTTACGCCTTCTTCCTCTTCCCTCATTTAAATTTTCCCTGATAGCGATAATTTCTTGCAGTCCTTTTGGATCAAGGTGTTTGCCTTGCTCCATAAGAAATGCAATTTGTTTGAACAGGAGAAAATTTTTCTTTTTTGATGAAGAAAAGAAAGGAAACTTTTCGAAAAACGGTATGACGCGATCAATGATCGAACGATAATCGCCGACGACGAAGTAATGCACTCCGTCTTCACGATTTTGCAATCGTCCGCAACCTAAATGACTTTTTAATAATTCCAAATTGGCGATATCGCGCTGGGCCACGTTAAAGGTCATTTGCACCTGCCATCCAAGGCGATGCCCATTCCCTTTTCGAAGAGAGACATTAAAACTTCCCTCTCCATCCGTAAAACCAGAAAGATACCAGCCAATGTTGTCTGGAATTTTCTCAAGCCATTCACGGTTATACCAAGGCCTTTCCTGCTGATTGTCTGCACCGATCATATTGTCACGCTAGCACATCAACATTAAATCTTTATTAAAAAGATTTCATGATGAGCAACGTAATGTCGGATTCTCAGAGTTTCCAGCATTTGGCCAGATTTTATAACTACAATCGTTATGTCTATAGTTATCGCTGACATTGACGAGGGCTTGAATCAGTGAGCCTCCTGGTAACTAATTGCTAGTAACTCGGTAACCTAGCAAGAAAAATCTTGCTAGTTACCAAGGTTTACTAGTAACCAGTGACCAGGAGACCCCCAATCTTGACCTTCTCGCATCGGTCAGGTGTCACCCCCTATACATCCTGTTGCCAGTTAGCAGGGAGCTGTGTTTTTGGTAAACAGTCGCCAGAGATTCTTTAGCTGCGGCCCCGCCCGCATTGCTGCGGAAAGGGCAGGCCTTATTGCTAACTTACGGCCGCTATTTTGCCTAGTTCCTTAACGATGAATCACTCGTTCCCCTTGGGCTACTCGCCCTATACACCAGTGTCGGTTTCCGGTACGGAGACCACACGCTCGATTTGGCCAAATTTTTCTCGAACGGCTCTTCACAAACGTCGGCCAGGTAAATTCCTGACCTTCTCTCGGCGCGCGCTTGAACTCCGCGCAAAGAATGCCAAACCGATAAGGCACGCCTGCTTATATCCGTTGTCCTTTGGTTATGATCGTGCGGCCGGGCTGGAATATTAACCAGCTTCCCATCGACTGCCCCTTTCGGGATCGCCTTAGGACCGCCTAACCCGTGGTTGATTGCCAGTGCCACGGAAACCTTGTATTTTCGGGGTTCCAATTTCTCATTGGGATTGTGGTTACTCATTCCAACATTTTCTCTTCCGGCCGCTCCAAACGCCCTCGCGGGTCGATCTTCACTGCAGGCCGAAATGCTCTCCTACCACTACTGGTAACTGATTACTAGTTGCTAGTAAACCTAGTAGATTTTTCAATGCTTTTTGTAAGATTGGTCAATTCTTTGCCGACGATCGCGTATTGCTCGGAAAGGAATTTGTATTGTTCATCGGAAAGTAACTCCACTTTCCGCATGAATTCAAGATTGAACGCTATTTCATCCGCTGATCCCAAGGAATCTTTCAGATGATTGATCGTGTCCTTCTTTGATTTCTTCCGTGCGAACCCTTCCGCGATGTTTGAGGGAATTGAACGTGAGGCCCGCCGTATTTGATCGGCAAGCTCCAGTTTATATTCCTTCGGCAATGAAAGAGATATTTTATGAACCTTTATTGCAAGTTCGAACGATCTTTTGAACACATCAAGATCTTTGTATATCATCCTTCCATTGAACCATTTCTCGCATTAACTCTTTCTTAAATCTTTTCCTTGTTACTAGTTCCTAGTTACCAGTAATCAGTTACCAGTAATCCGTATCTTCGGTACCATGCTTAGCCCCGGTACATTTTCGGCGCCACGACCCGTCGAATAGTGAGTTGTTACACACTCTTTAAAGGATGGCTACCTCTAAGCCAACCTCCTATCTGTCTATGGGTCATGACTACCTTTTACACTTAGCATGGATTTAGGGACCTTAGATGACGATCTGGGCTCTTCCCCTCGCGACCACGGAGCTTAGCCCCCGCAGTCTAACTAGCAAGATCTTGACTCTCGGTATTCGGAGTTTGATTGATCGTTCGGTCTTTCGACCTGTAACGATCATCCAGTGCTCTACCCCCAAGAGGAACTCTTGCCGCCAGTCCTAAAACTGTTTCGGAGAGAACCAGCTATTACGTTATTCGATTAGCTTTTCACTCCTTACCTCAGCTCATCCGAAGATTTTGAACAATCAACCGGTTCGGGCCTCCCTCCCGATTTCTCGGGAGTTCACCCTGGCCAAGGCAAGCTCATAACGCTTCGGGTCTATCTTGTGCTGCGATCCCACTCAAATTTTTGGAGCCGTGACAAATCCACGGCGATGCGGTATTTTTATGATTAGCTTCTCCTCCACGGGAGGCCGTATGTTCTCAGGACACAGCCCCGATCCCATGCTTCAGGGCCTCACTTCCTTTCTCATGGAAGCAAACCCGATTGCCTGGGGAGTGCTTGCCGTCGGTGTCGCATTGCTTATCGTGGCCATTTGGAGCATGCACCACGAAAACAAAACCCCGACCTGCAAGTGACCAATCTGCCAAAACACCTGCCCGCTCACGCGCGCGGGTGTTTTCTTTTGGCGCTCACGCGCCGCTTATTTCTCCAAAAATTTGAGTGGGATGTGCGCCCTATTCAGACTCGCTTTCGCTGCGCCTTCACGCTATGCGCGCTTAGACAAGCAACACAAAATAAGTCGTTGGATCATTCTTCAATAGGCACATTGTTCCACTCGTCCGCGGATTGCTCCGCAGCCGTTCGTGGTTCAATTCCTTGTAGACAAACGGTTTCAGGTTCTATTTCAACGGCCTCACCGGCCTGCTTTTCACCTTTCCCTCACGGTACTTGTTCACTATCGATCTAGAAAAGTATTTAGCCTTACCTGATAGTACAGGTGTATTCCTCCGGAACTGTTTTACTCCGAAGTACTCAAGTTAAAAAACTAAGGAGACCAAAAGTTTTCGTCTACGGGGCTATCACCCGCTCTGGCGCCGCTTTCCAGACGGCTTCGACTAACCAATGATTTTTTTACTCCTCCACCTCCCAGCGAGTAACGCAACGTACACTTGCGTGCGCGCTACGTTACTTGCTAAAAGAGCGTTTTTTACTGAACCCCAAGATCGTGATAAATCACAACCTTAGTTTGGGCTCCTCCCCGTTCTCTCGCCGATACTTAGGGAATAACTGATTTGTTCTATTTTCCTCCGCTTACTGGAATGTTTTACTTCAGCGGGTACGCGATCCGCTTGCGCGGAACAATTGAGGGTTACTCAACTAGGTTTCCCCATTCGGAAATTCCCGGATCACAGGTTGCTACGCACCTCCCCGAGACATATCGTTGCTACGCCACGTCCTTCATCGCCTTTTCTAGTCTAGGCATCCACCGTTCGCCCTTATTTGCCAACCATCCCAATGCTGACTTGCTCGTGGATCACAGCGAAACGCCGCAATCCACTTGCCATCAGTAAGAAAAATTCTTACCGATGCTTTGACCCTGTCCGTCACGAGAAATTGACTACATATGCGTATGCAGCGATCCGGCCCACCCGCAATGCGGATGTTAGCGACCGGACCTAATAGTGACACAGGGTCTCCATATTATGTCCTCCGACTCTACAATTCGGAGTTCCGCCAAATCGGCGAATGATTTGAAATAGCATTTGCTCAGCATCGCGAGACGCTGCAAGACACGGACCGCCAAGAAAAAAATCAGCCGCACACAGCGGCCGCTGACTGCTTCAAAGAAGCGGCTTCAGCCGGAGTGTTGTGAGAGATTTAAAGTCTTGACCATTCGTATCTTGAGGATAAGGATACTCCGGCCTCAAAAGGATGTCAATAGGGGGCCTTATCCACATAAAAAGCAAACCCCTCCTTGTTGAGCGAGTGGACGTTCCTACGTCGGAGCGAAACAAGGAGGGGTTTGCTTTTTATTGTCGGGCCGCCGGGAATCGAACCCGGTCTTTACGCACCCGAAGCGCACGTACTACCGGTATACTACGGCCCGTAGAATACCAAGCTATTTAACCGCATTTCGCGGAAAAACTCAACTTTAATCGTTTTAGATAATTTTAATGCCGCTTGTGTATCATGGCCTTGCGGATCCTTGACAGACATCCGGCGTGGAGTATCATGATAAGTATTACTAAGTAATACTCACACCAATGAGAATCACGCACATCATGACCGTATCCCTTCCCCCGGCGCTCGTTCGCCAGTTCGAGGAAGTGCGAAAGAAAGAATCACGCACCCGCTCCGAGCTTGTCCGTGAGGCTTTGCGATCGTATTTCGAAAGCCGCTACCCCATGGTGATGCCTACCAAAGCGGAACGCGCCGCCATGCGGCGCGGGCGGGCGGCCCTCCAGCGCGGCGATGCCATGCCATTAAAGAAATTCCTCCATGAAATGGAATCTGCTGATCGCCGGTCCGGCGCAAAAAGAATTTCAAACGCTTCCAGAAAAAGATCGGGAGCGCATTAAGGCGGCGCTCTTTGAGATGCAAACAAATCCCCTTCGGGGAGATTTAAAGCGTTTACAGGGACATCCAGCCGCATGGCGGCGGCGAATAGGCAGCTACCGGATTATTTACGATCTTTATTTTAAGAAACACACGATTGTCGTCGTGGCTATCATTCGGCGAACCTCATCAACATACGAATAGCGCCGCGGGGGCCTACTGCACGTGATGCTGCTTCTTGATCTCGTTGTCCATCTCCTCCTCTGCCTCGCGCTTCCTGGCCTGCGCCTGCGCAAACAGCTCGCGCAGCTCGACATCGCTCAGCGTGTTCAGCTCCTTGGCGCGCTTCGTGAGATACTTCTTATCGTTCTTTTTTGGATCATCGATCACCTCTTCCATGAGCGCGTTCAGGATCCAGCCGACGCGCGGCGATTGCGGAAGGTCGAGCAACGGCATCAAGTCGTCGCCGCGGAGCGCGAGCATCTTCGGCGAGAGCGGATCACGCTTGACCTTGTCTATCATAAAGAGCAAATGGCGCAGGCGGTACGGCATCGCTTTTTTGACGCCGCTGCCGATGCGGTCCGCTTCACGAACCTTTAACAGGTCGTCGATATTCTCCGGCCCGACGCGCACCACAAAACGCCGCACGCCCGCGGGCGAGATCGCGCCGGTGTCGTAATAGAACATGTGCGAGCGCACAAGGTGCGCCACCTGTTCCGTGAACTCGCGCGGAAAACGCAGCCGGTCGAGCATCCGCACCGCCATCTTCGCGCCAACATATTCGTGCTGATAGAACGTCGAGTCGGGGCCATTGCCACCCTTCACCTTCGGCTTGCCGACATCGTGGAGGAGCGCGGCCATGCGTACCGCGAGCGAATAATTCTCGCGCGCGGTGTAATCGAGCGCGCGTACGTTGTGCTCGAAGACGGTATAGATATGATGCTTGTTCTGCCCGACGCCGATCCCCTCGCGCAGTTCCGGCAGAACGTACCGCAGGAGGTCAAGCTCCTCGAGCAGGATGATCCCTTTCGCCGCGTTCGGCGTCATGACGATCTTCACGAGCTCATCGCGCACGCGCTCCTTTGCGATCGCCTCCAGTCCGCCCGCGAACTTCACGATCGCGCGGCGCGTGTTCATCTCTATCTCAAAATCCAGTTCAGCGGAAAATCGCACCGCGCGCATCAGGCGCAGGGCGTCCTCGCTGAACCGCTCCTCCGGCGCGCCGACCGTACGGACCACGCCGTCTTTCAGGTCGTGCTCGCCGCCGAACGGGTCGATCACATCGCCCTTCATATCCATCGCCATCGCGTTTACCGTAAAGTCGCGGCGAGAAAGGTCCTTTTCGATGTCCGCCGCGAACTTCACTTCATCGGGATGGCGCTTATCGGTATATGTTCCCTCAATGCGATACGTCGTTACCTGGATGATCTTCAGCCGTTCGTCCTCCGATTCGGTCTTGATGCCCACCGTGCCAAAATCATTCTCGTAGACGCTCTCCGGAAAGAGCTTCTGGATCTCCTCCGGCTGTGCGTCGGTCGCCACGTCCCAATCCTTCGGCTCGCGGCCAAGCATCATGTCGCGCACACAGCCGCCCACGAGGTACGCCTCAAAACCCGCTTCGGCAAGCGCCTTTGATATGGCAATCACTTCTTCCGGAACTGAAGGCTTCGTTTTCATCGGTTTTTCGGCAGGTATACGTTCATTGTAATTGAATTGCGGGAATTATTGTATAACATACCAGCCCACCACAAAACAGGGACACGAGCCATTGAAGACGGCTGGCGGATACTTCGTTCGTTCCCGCGGCGACGGCCGCGCGAGAGCGATCCTCCCCGGCCCACGGATGGGCGTCCTTTATAGTGCAGTGAGTGACTCAAAAACAGAATATGGATCAGATGACAAAAAGAAAGCCGGGCGCACCAGAGCGCGCCCGGCTTTCTTTTATTACTGCCCCGACCCTATCGGACCGTCGCGCCGAACTCTTTCACCGTTCCCTCTTCTATCTTCTTGTGCAGGACGTCCACTTCGTCGTTCGTGAGCGTGCGGTCGCTCGATCGGTACGTAATGCGGTATGCGTAGCTCTTTTTGTCCGCGCCGAACTTTTCGGCGTTCTCATATTCGTCGATCAGCTCCACCTGCTCCACGAGGTCTCCCGCGATGTCGCGCACGAGATCGAAATAATCGTTCGGCGCGAACGCCTTCGGCACGATGAACGAGATGTCGCGGATGACGGGCGGATACTTGCTCACCTCCGCGAACTTCGTTCCCATGTGCAGCTGTTTCTTTACGCGCTCGTCATCGGACCAGAGCAGGCGGATGTCCGGGAGCGTCATGCTGATGATCGCGAGGCGCTCCAACCCGAAGCCGAACGCCCACGCGTTGTACCCTTCGACGCCGAACTTTTTGAACACGCTTTGCTTTGTCATGCCACCGCCGAGTATCTCGATCCAGCGGCCGCCGTCCGGCCCCGGGTCGTCGGATGATTCGGTCGTGGGCGCGCCGGGCCCGATCCATACCTCCACCTGCAGCGATGGGTCCGTGTACGGGAATGTGTCGTCGAGAAAACGGAAGTGGGCGCCGGCGCCGAAGATCGCGCGCACGATCTCGCTCAAAGCGTTGCGCAGGTCGTCGATCGTGAGTGGGTCGGTGTCCGCGGGCGTCATATACCATCCGCCGAACTGGTGGAAGATGTTCATATGCTTGCGGTCGATCTCGTCCTTGCGATACACCTTGCCGTAACAGACAACGCCCAATTTTTCGCGGCGCGCGAGGCGCTCTTTGACCTCCGGCAGCTGCGTGTAGTAATACCACATCACGGTGTCGTGCGTGCGCAAAATATTCTTATCGTCCGCATAGTAGGTGTCCGACGCGCTGCGTGCCGGATGGTCGGGCGCGAAGTCAAAAAGGTCGAAGTTGATCGATGCCGGCACGATCTCCGGGATGATGATGTTGTCAAAATCCTTCAGTACCGGCGTCGCGCGTGCCGCTTCCACGATCTCGTAGAGCGGGCTGCCCGGCGTGCGCGAAAGGTCGGGCATCGCAAGGTAGCGCTTGATCCGCGCGGCCTCGGCGTCCGTGCGCTTGTCGACCGCGGCCAGTATCCTGTTCTGCTCGTCAAGGGAAATGCGATATTCCATATAAGGGCAATTGTAATGCTAAAATAAAGGCAGGGCAATTTTTACAATCCAACGACAGATATGCCACATCAAGGAGGCCCATTCGTGAAGACGTCGACATTTACCTGCATACTGTCCCTTGCATTGCTCGCGGTGCCGTTCGCGGATGCCGCCTCGCACGCAAAGCGCGCCACTCTCACTCCGTTCCGCGAACGCGCGGCGCGGGAAACACTGATCAAAGATCGCATCGTTCACAAGTTCGGCCACGCGTTCGCCGATCCGATCGTGAACGATCCGCGCCTCGTCCTTCCGCAACCCGCGCCGTCGGCGGCCAAACCTTCGCACCACGCGAACCGGCACGACTACCGCTACATGTTCACCGCCGACGCGCTGGCCACGGGCCGGAAATTCCTGGAAGAGAACAAAACGCTGTTCGCCGAGAACGAAGCAGCCCATGGAATTCCCAGTCCGATCATCAATGCGCTTCTTGGCATCGAGTTGGGATGGGGAAACGTAAAGCCAAAACGGTTGGTGATCGTCTCGCTTTACTCGCTCGCCGTCAACCGTCCCAACTATGTCAGCCGCGGATGGCCGGAGGAACAATTGATGGCATGGCTCACCATCTGCAAGAATAACGGCTGGGATCCGTTCGCCATGACGGGTTCCTGGACCGGCGCATTCGGGCTGGACCAGGAAGAGCCGACGACGTACCTGCAGTTCGCGAAAAATTGCGTTTCGGAAGGAAACTATTCCGATCCATTTTCCGCGAGGGACGCTGTCTGTCGGATCACCAACTACCTCGGCAACGCCGGGTTCGGAGAAACCAGATCTTCGATCCTCAAAGCGCTCTGGGAGTACAACCACGATCCCGCTTACGGGCGAGCCATCATGGAGTACGCTTCCATCGTTAAGCCATTGCCGTAACAGAACAGGCCGCTATCACATAGCGGCCTGCAGTTCTATCATTCGGCACAAAAGAAAACAGGCAGGTCCGCCGGACGGTCATCTGCCTGGAGGCGAACCTGCCTGTTTTCTTTTGCGCCTTGTTGTGCCGACGGGAGGAATCGAACCTCCGACCTTGGCCTTATGAAAGCCCTGCTCTAACCGCTGAGCTACGTCGGCAACGGCATAACTATATTATAGAGCGGGAACTTTTTCAAAGGCCGATCGGACACCGCCGCGCTATTGCGCGGCAGGCGTCTCGAGCGGAACAGGACGCGGCACCGGAGGAACCACAACGCTCTGCGACGGTTGTTCAAAATCCTTGATGAGCGGCACCATGATGTATCGCGTTGAAGCATTATCGCTCGCGCTGCCCACGACCGGGAATGCAAATGCCGGAACGAGGAATTCGGAACTCTGTCCGTTGCTGTCCGTCTGATACATATCCTCGTAGACCATTGTCGGCGTGCCAAGGTCATAGGTGGTAACAGTTGCATTTGTGTCCGCTGAATCCGCGCTGCCGCTCCCCATAGCGCCGTTATAGATCACCGGATAAACTTCCGGATCTTCCGCCATGGAAAGGATCGTGCTTGTGTCCGTGATCGCATCATATGCGGATGACTGATAGCTTTCCGCCTGCAATCCATATACATTCTCCACGCGGCTATAGCGGATATTCACCTCCACCGTGAGGCCGATCGCGCTGCCATTCGTGTTGTACACGGGCATGCCGTTCACGGTGAGCGGATAAAGCACCTGCTCCGAATCCGGATAATACGGGATCATAGGCATCGCGGCGGCGGAAGATCCGCTGCCGGACCCGACTGACGCTCCCGCCGAAACAGCGGGCGTGGCGGCCGGCACCACGAAGTTCGTGATGTCCGTCGTCACCATCGGAGTACCATAATTCGCGGTACTGATATCGTGTACCGAGAGGAATTGGTTTGCGACCGCGATCACGGCGCTGTTCGATGGAACATCCGACGCAGTGAGCGGTGTCGTCGTAGCGCTCTCTTGCGGCCACTCATTGTAATTCTCGCTGATGGAGATCGTGCCGTCCGCGAGGTCGAGCGATATCTCATATCCAAAGCTCTGGGTCTGGGTGAGCGTCACGTTCGATATGGTAAGGCCGTCGAATGTGGAAAGGTTGACCTGGCCGAACCCCGCCTGCTCGAGCGCGGCGGTCGCCTGGTCCGCGGAAAGCGGCGCGGCGATCTTCTTAAGTACGTCCAGCTGGGCCTGGCTCTGCGAGATCGGGCTGCCGGTATAATCATATTTTACGGCGGGATACGGCAGCGGCCGCACCGGCATGATAGCGACGCCGGGAGACGCCGTGCCCGATCCGGAGATCGCCGCGCCCATCATGGGCGATGCGGTATTCATAGGAGCGGCCGTAGGCGCATTCGCCGCGGCGGGAGCGGCGCTCCCAGCCGCCGTGCTGAGCGATCCGAACGCATCCGCGCCGACATTGGTGATGCTCACGTTTCCGGAATTCAACGCAACGGAACCGGGATTGTGAGGCGACAATGGCCCGAACGCCGCAAAGGAAACAGCGGCAATGGCAATGACGGCAATGCCGATCGCCGCGTAGCGGAAGGATTTCCCCGCAAAGAATGACGCGAACGAACTCCGGGCGCTTCCAGAACCGCGCTGCGAAAGCTCCGTAAATATCTGCGAGCGCAACCGCGCGGCAAACGCCGGATCATAGTGCGCCTCCGGCTTGATCGCCATGGCGCGGATGATCGTCGTGAGTTCCTTTTCGCGGCTCCGCAGCGACGGGTCGATCGCGTAAAGGTCGTTTAATATTTTTTTAATGTCTTCGTGGTTCATGGTTAAATTATTTTAATGATAAGGAATATGAGCGCGAGCGGTGCGAGCTCTTTCAATCGGATCGTGGCGCGATAGAACGCCATTTTGCAGCTCCCTTCGCTTTTGCCGAGCACCTTCGCGATCTCCGCGTAGGATAGCCCGTCCCACACGCGCATCGTGACGATCTCGCGCTGGTCATCGCTCAACTTGGAAAACGATTCTTTTACTTTACGCACGAGCTCGCGGTCGCCCACCTCGCTCTCCACGTCCTTGGCCGGATCCGCAATTTCGTCCGCAAGCTCGATCGGCTCCGCGTTATGCCGGTTGCGATAATGGTCAAAGAGCGAGTTGCGCGCGATGCGATAGAGCCACGCGGAAAATTCGCCCTTGGACGCGTCGAACCGCCTGAGTCCGCGCACGGCCTTAAAGAATGTCGTGCTCGTAAGGTCTTCCGCCATCGCGCGGTTGCGCGTCCGGTAAAATATGTACCGATAGATGCGCTCCGCGTAGGCGTCGTAAAGCAGCCCAAACTGCTCGGTGTCGCCCGCCGCTATGCGCGCCAATATCTCGGATTCTTGCATGGTATGGAAGGACGGATCCGTAAGGTACCTTCACCCTGTACTACGCGCCCTTGCTTTAAGGGTAACATAGCGGATATGGTCGCATTCACTACAATGCAAGGTCGTTCTCGTGGTTCTTCCTGTGCTGATGATTAAAAACCGCTCCTATTTCCCGGATCGCGAAGATCGAATGGCGGATAAAAAGAACGCCTGCACCGAGAGAGAACCACTCAAGGATGAAGCGGCCGACCATGCCGGGAATGCCCGGCCATGGCAATAAAAGAGCGGCGGGGGCGGCAAGCGGCTGGAAGAAAAACATCGAAAAAAACGTGAGCCACAGCGGGAAGCAGAAACTGCAATCAAGCGGATGCCCGACGATGGGCAACTTTTTTACCCACGCGTGAAACGCCGGATGATCGTCAAGCCAGTTCCACCAAATGAGGGATGCGACCGCAACGGCAGAAGCAACGATAAGATAATCGATAAGCATGATGGATAAAATAATTGATAAAAAGTGAGGGGTTCCGCTTGCACAGAACCCCTTGTTCCAGCCCACAGACGTCAGGCGGCGACGGCGACGTTCCCTTTGAGGAACCCCACCAGCCGCGTGTCGACCGGCGGGTTCGCCGCGACGACGTTGGCCGCCACGACTGCCTCGTTCACTCGCGCGAAACGGAGATAGCTTTCCACTTCCGCTTCGTGAAAGTCGGAGGATGCATCAAGGATGTCCGGTGGCAGATCGGCCACCGAATCGGCCTCGAGCAGGTCCCCCGTGACACAGAGCACGTCCGAATCGAAAAGGCGCCCGTACGTCTCCCGATTCCGGTAATGCTCGGAGGTGAACAGCGTCTCGGCGTCCGATGAACGCACGACGATCGCGCAGCAGGAGCAACCGAATGCCAAGCGGAGGCCGAATGCTTCCGCGAGGATCCCGTTGACCTTCGCGACGCCGTCGGTGCGCAACGCGAGCTTTTCGCACGCGCCGTGCATGAGCTCGCTCTCGCGCGTCTTCACGCGCTGCACCCGTTCCTGCTCCTCGTTCCAGAAGAGGACGGAGAGCGGATTCGAGACGGCCTTGATGGAAAGGCCGCGGATCCGCGAGAACGACCCCTGGAGATAGCGGTGCACCACCTCGAGGATCGTGGTGACCTCGAGAAGGCGCGGCGCGTTGATGGCGTCCGCGATCCTCGCGATCACATCCCCTCCTACGAGAGGATAGGCTTCGGCGAGGTACGGGGTGTCGTTCGGGTGAAAGTAGCCGTAGATGGTCCGGTTACCGTTCGCGTGGAGGGCGGGGTGATCCTTCATGATCGATCTCATAAATCTCCTTTTCTTGATCCGCCGCTATGCGGCATGGCTGGGGTGGTTGATGAGACCCTCGAAGTCGTGGACCATACGATCCACGGCACCTTGGGCACGAAGATAATTCGTGATCGCTGACGACTGCTCGTCCGTCAGCGTCGCGTGGTGCTCGGAGATGATCCGGATAGGGTCATCGTATACTCCCACATGCACATGATCGCCGTATTCGCACACGGCAGGATCACAGCGATGCGGGAGCACGTTGACGCCCTTGAACGTACGCCCGTCCACTTCCCACGTGGGAAAATAGAGACGAAGCTCCTCCTCTCCTTTATGATTTGCGAAAACAGCGAGCATTGCCTGCATATTCGATCCTCCTGCATCTAAAAGATCTATAACGAATATACCCGTTGGACAGCCCTGCGGTCAAATTAATTGCAAATATTTCGCATTTAGATTATGCTGGATCCATGCAAAAGAAGACCGATTTCCGTCAGGTGCTAAGAAAGAGCGGCTTCAAAGCGACGCCTTCGCGGCTTGCGATCCTTGAAGTATTCCGGAATTCACGCAGGCCTCTCAGCGCCCAAGGCATCATCGATCTTCTTCCCCGCGGCATCGACCAGGCCACCGTCTATCGGACATTACGATCGCTCCAAGAGAAAGGCGTCATCAAGCAGATCGATCTGCGCCACAACCATGCCCATTATGAGATCGCCGACCTCGCGGACCACCATCATCTTGTCTGCCTCTCGTGCGGAAAGATCGAGAACGTAGAACATCACAATGTCGAGGCGATGGAGCGCGTGATATTGCACAACGCAAAACACTTTGCGGAGATCAAACAGCACACGCTTGAGTTCTACGGCATCTGCAAAGCATGCGCGAAACGACCGAGGGCCGCGGAAAAGGAGGGGTCGTAATATTCCGGCCTCAATTCAGCCGCCAGATTGAATAATTCAGATAGAGGGCAAAGCTTACCCAGAGGATGTACGGCGCAAGCAGCCATGCCGCCGAACGGGAAATTTTTGAAAAGGCAGTTATCGTCGCAACGATCACGATCCACATCGCAATAATTTCGATTAGTGCCCACGCGGGGCTATGCAGGCCGAAAAATATGATAGACCACAAGGCGTTCAGTATCAGCTGAATGGCAAAGAGAGAAAGCGCGGCCTTGACCCCTTTGCTATTCCATCCCTTGCGCCAGACGAGAAACGCCGCAATGCCCATAAGGAGGTAGAGCGTCGTCCAGACCGGCCCGAAGATCCACGCGGGCGGATTGAGCGCGGGCTTGGCGAGCGTCGCGTACCATATCGGAATCGCTGAAACAGTAAAAATGGAGCCGATGACTCCAGCAGCTTCGGAAACAACCACGGCGATGATAAGCTTAAGCCAGTCAAATTTTTGCTTCATGGCTTGGAACGCTTTTATCTTAGCACGCTTTTGGGCTGCTCGTATAAGGCATCCTATCTGTTATAATGGCAGGGATGAAGTCGCCAAATTCACCCTTGATGTATGCACGACGACGACGCGCGAACAAAAAATGGCTGTGGGTGGCAGTTGCAGCCATCACTTGCCTGATTGTGCTATGCGGCTGGTGGGCTTTCGCCCGATCGCCAGCGTCCCCGTCTGCGAATACGCCGCCCGGCACGCTCGCGTGGCCGTCGTTCGGACAGGCCGCCGTCGGCATCGTTGGCACGAGCACGATCCAAACATACGGCGATCAAACGCCAGTGCCGACGGCGAGTACCGCAAAAATGATCACCGCTCTCGTGGTGCTCCAAGCCAAACCGCTCTCGCCCGGCCAAACCGGTCCGATGCTTACCATGTCGCGCGATGACCTTGTCTTATTGAAAACCTACGCCGCCCTTGATGGCTCGAGAATCACCAAAATGGGGGTCGGCGAACAGCTGAGCGAGTATCAGATGCTGGAAGCCATGATGCTACCCTCCGCCGACAATGCAGCCGACAGCCTGGCCATCTGGGCGTATGGCTCGCTGCCCGCATACAGCGCAGCTGCCAACAGTTATCTGGCCGGTTTGGGCTTAAGCGGCACGCATGTGGGAACCGACGCGAGCGGCCTTGACCCGAGCACGGTAAGCACCGCGCACGACATGGTGCTCATCGGCGAACTTGTTATGCAGAATCCTGTGCTTGCGGAAATTGTTGGGGAGCAAAGTGTCAGCGGGTTTCCCTTGGTAGGCACCATTACCAACACGAACAGCTTGCTTGGCCAGGACGGGATCGTCGGCGTGAAGACCGGCAATAGCGACGAGCAGAGCGGCGCTTATGTGGCGGCCGCGGATGCCACTGTGAACGGAAAAACTGAAACCATCGTAACGGCAGTACTTGATGCGCCGAGCCTCGACGACGCCATGGATGCCAGCGTGCCGTTGATAAAGAGCACCAGGTTTGGCTCTTTATCAAAATCCCGACCTAAAGCCACTCAGGATGTTTCTCTTTAATCGAATTAAACCATTCAGCACCAATGATATCTTCAAGGCTATAATCTTTAAACTCTTTTGATTGAGAGAGGTCGATGACATCTTTTTCGTCTACATAGACCTTGCATTCCCCGCTTGATTCCACGTCACGAATTTCTCCTGGGAAAATTTGCAGGTTGATCTTGTTATTCTTGTGTCTCATATAAAAGAGCCAAATTTTTTGGCCGTTATGTAATGGCCCATATTTATCAACTAGCTTCTTAATCCAAATTTGATTACGTAATGAGAAATGTCCATCAGCATAGTCGTTCCAATCCCCATTGATAAATACTTGTTTCCCTGATTTCATGTTTTTTTAGCACTTAGAAAGCTCGAATTTCCCTACGTTCTCTTTAAAAGAATTGCCGTAAGCATATAGTTCGATTTGGGTAATACGGCCGTCCTTTCCCCATAATACCGATCCGCCTCCATCATCGATATCCTGAGATTTTATTTCTGGTCCATCAAGCGGCCATCCTTTTTTTCTTAATTTATTTATATCAACAAGGTTCGCGTCCGAAGAAACGTCGAGCTTTATATAAAATCCCGTTTTAGTCCATTTTCGCTCTTTCAATTTAGCAGTATTTATTTGCACGGAAAGATTCTCGTCTTTATAGCGTTGGGCGAACCATTGCAAAATAGCCTTTTCTAAACTATTCAACTGAACTTTGCTTGAAGATGATTCCATTCAAACTGGCGACGCTAAACTTGCTTCTTCTGTTTACTGTCATAAACAAATTCATAAGCGATATCCCCTTCCTTGTGCTGCTCAAAGAAATCCTTTGCTTTTTGGTAAGAAATTTCAAAACTATCATCGGAATAGTCAGCAGAGTAATCTTGATCGATTTGGATCGCCCGAGGAGAAACATTTTTAAGTAAATGAAATCCATCGAAACCGAGTAAGCGCAAGTTGTTTTCTCTCAATAGACCAAGAAACACTACTGCGTCCTTCCTGTTGAGGAGAGTCGCATTATCGTAGGGTTTTAGTCTGTGTTCGGATAGGAATTGTTGTATTTTGTCCATGGCTTTAATATATCACTCAAATGGAAAGATTTCATCTGGAACTATGATGCCTGGTTCTTCCGGAACGACCTCCGGAATATATGGATCTTGAATGGAAGAATCGGGATACCATTCAGGATCATTTTTGTTGGATACTTGAATTACTTGTTTAGTCACATTATCAACGGAAACATAGTTCCCCTGCTCATCATAATACGCGGTCGCTGGATTGCCATTTGCCTTATTCGCTGCAGCGCGCGTGGTGAAGGGATTTCCATAAAGCTTGTCTATGTCTTGCTGAGTCCAACCGCGACCCTCCATTTGATTGGATATTTTTTCTGGGATTACAGGACCGCTACCCCCTCCACCAGACCCTCCCGAAGTCACCAAACTTCCATACCCACCAATAGATATCCACGGCGATCCCGTTCCACCCTGCCCTCCTCCAGCTGGCGTATTAACACCAACATTGTTCAGATTAGAAGGATTGCCTGCTTTGCCAATATTCGTAGAACCAACATTATTTCCCTGACCCGGATTACTCATTGACCCTCCTGTTGTAGCGGCTAATTGCCCCAAGCTATTAACTATGGATTGCAAACTATTCACTATTTGCTGTAGTGAAGCGATAATAGATTTCAAATCTTTTCCGCTCGGATCTTTCTTGGTAATGGGATTATCATCGGAATACGAATACGCATTCTAAGCTGCCTTTCATCCCGAATACAACAAACCGAGGCCTCTCGGTCTTAAAAGAATCTACCTTGGCTGTTGCGGGGGCAAGACTCGGACTTGCTTCGGAAGCTTATGGGGCTTCCCGGAAAACCTTTCCCAACCCTCCCGCGCGATGATGCCTGCGCGGGCATTGAGGGCTCACGCATGCATCGCTGTCCTGTGCATTATATAAATTTTCTGGCGTGATTGTCAAAAGAACGGATTAGTGAGATTATCAATCCATATCCATTCCACAACGATGATGACAATGCCCGACGCGGTCGCGCAACACTTTAAAGGAAAGAAAATAACGCTCATGGGGCTGGGACTCCTGGGCCGCGGCGTGGGCGATGCGGAATTTTTGGCCGCATGCGGCGCGGAGGAGCTTATCGTGACGGATCTGAAGACCGAGGCGGAGCTCGCGCCGTCGATCCAAAGATTAAAAGATCATAAAAATGTTGTTTATCACTTGGGCGGCCACCGCATGGAGGATTTTGAAGGCCGCGACATGATCGTGCGCGCGCCGAACACGCCGCTCGATTCGCCGTTCATCGCGCACGCGCGCGAGCACGGCATTCCGGTGGAGATGGACGCATCGCTCTTTGCAAAGCTCTCCCCTGCCACGATCGTGGGCATCACCGGCACGCGCGGCAAATCCACCGTCACCCACCTTATATATGAGATGGCGCGCGCGGCGGGGAAAAGCGCCGTGCTCGGCGGCAACGAGCGCGGGACGGCGACGCTTCCGCTCCTCGCGACGACCGATGCGCAAAGCGTGGTCGTCCTGGAACTCGACTCGTGGCAGCTCCAGGGGTTTGAGGACTCTAAGCTCAGTCCGCACATTTCCGTCTGGACGAACTTCATGCCCGACCACATGAACTATTACAAAGGCAACATGGAGCGCTACTTCCGCGACAAGGCCGCCATCGCGCGATTCCAAAAACCGGGAGATGTTTTTGTGACGACGACGGAGATAAAGGAGAAGATAGAAGCGCAGTTCGGCGCGCTCGCTGGCACGTGCATCACCGATCCAAACATTCCGGATGATTGGACGGTTGCATTGCCCGGCGAGCATAATCGCAGGAACGCCGCCTTTGCCCGCGCGGCGGCAGAGAGCCTGGGCGTGAGCGACGAGATCATTAAAAATATATTAAAAACATTTACCGGGCTGCCGGGGCGGCTGGAACTGCTCGGCGAAAAGAACGGTATCGCGTTCTATGATGACGCAAACTCCACGACGCCCGAAGCGACGATCGCGGCGCTCAAAGCGCTCGCTCCGCAGAACCGCCCGATAGTGCTTATCGCCGGAGGCAGCGACAAAGAGCTGGATTTCGCCGCGCTCGCGCCCGAGATAAAAGCGCGCGCAAAAAAGCTCATCCTCTTTAACGGCAAAGCGACGGACAAGATCGCGGCGCTCCTTGGCGCAGACACGCCGTTCACGCCGGCGGCGAGCATGGACGAGGCGTTCGCCGCTGCGCTCGCGGCCGCCGCGCCGGGCGACATCATCCTCCTCTCCCCCGGCGCCACAAGCTTCGGCATCTTCAAGAACGAATACGATCGCGGCGACCAGTTCCGGGCGGCATTCAAGAAGCTCGCGTGATAGCGCGACCACGCCCGCGCGAGCGCCCGTAACGATTGAAAAAACCGGCGTCATCGGCTAAGATGGTGGTAATGTCATCCTCCATCAACAAGAAGGAGCTGGAGCGTTTGGCCAAGCTCGCGCGGATCGAGCTCGACCCTGCCGAGGAAGAGAAATTGCTCAAAGACCTCGGCAATATCCTTGACCACTTTAAGGAGCTCCAGGCGCTCGACACCGCGAACGTCCCGCCCATGGCCGGCGGCACCGACCTCACGAACGTGTTCCGCGAGGACGGCGAAGATCACGGCGGACCCGAGAGCACGAACCGCGGCGCGGGCGTTGACGCATTCCCCGAGTCAAAAGACGGCTACCTCAAAGTCCCGCCGGTATTTGAATAGCAAGAAACTATTTACCAGAAACTAATTACCAGTACGGTGCCGCTTCACGAACTGACCATCAAAAAATTCCACGAGGGACTGCTCAACAAAGAGTTCTCCGCGCTCGAGGTCACGCAGGCGCATTTTGACCGGATAAAAAAGCATGACCCGGAGATCGGCGCGTATCTGAGCCTGGCCGAAGAGTCCGCCGCGCGCGAAGCGAGCGCGGTGGATGTCGCGATCGCCGAAGGCGAGAACGTCGGCATGCTCGCCGGCGTGCCGCTCGGAATAAAGGACAACATCCTCATTAAAGACCTCCCCGCCACTGCTGCTTCAAAAATATTGGAAAACTACATCGCGAGCTATGACGCGGGCGTGATCACAAAACTGAAATCTGAACGCGCGGTATTCCTCGGCAAGACGAACCTGGACGAATTCGCAATGGGCGCATCGACAGAAAATTCCGCCTTCAAGATCACAAAGAACCCCCACGACACAACCCGCGTCCCGGGCGGCACATCCGGCGGATCCGCTGCGGCGGTCGCGGCGCATTTTGCGATCGCAGCGCTCGGCTCCGATACGGGAGGTTCCATCCGGCAGCCGGCAAGTTTTTGCGGCGTCGTAGGAATGAGCCCCACGTATGGCGCGGTCTCGCGCTCCGGCGTCATCGCCATGACGTCGAGCCTTGATCAGGTCGGCCCGATGACAAAGACGGTCGAAGACGCAGCGATCCTCTTTAAAGCGATCGCCGGCAAAGACCCGCTTGATTCGACAAGCGCCGATCGGGAATTCGAAAGCGATTTTACGGATCCCAAGCTTGATAAAATAAAACAGCTTACCGTCGGACTGCCGGAAGAATATTTTATAGACGGAACCGACCGTGTGGTCGCAAAAGAGATTGAGGACGTTATAGAAAAGCTGAAAGGGCTTGGTATGAAATTCAAAAGGGTTTCCCTGCCCCATACAAAATATGCAGTAGCTGCGTATTATATCTTTGTACCCGCAGAAGTAAGCTCCAACTTGGCCCGCTTCGATGGCATCCGTTACGGAAAAAGGGCGGCAAACGCAGAAACACTGCACGATGTCTACGTAAAAACACGGGGTGCCGGATTCGGCGTCGAGGCAAAACGACGGATAATACTTGGCACGTTCGTCCTATCTGCCGGATATTATGATGCATATTACGAAAAAGCTCAGCGCGTACGCACCCTCGTAAAGCGTGACTTCGAAGAGGCTTTCAAAGAAGTGGACGTCATGCTCACGCCGGTATCCCCCACTCCCGCCTTCAAGATCGGCGAGAAGATCGATGATCCGTTTGCGATGTATCTTTGCGATATGTTTACTCTTCCATTAAAGCTTGGCGGATTTCCGGCCATCTCCATCCCCACCAAGCCGCCGGCGTCGCTCGCGCCGGGAGAGCTCCCTGTCGGCTTCCAGCTGATCGGCAAGAAATGGCACGAGGCGGACATCTTGGGGATCGGCCAATTTTATGAGAAACTGAACCAATGACCACGTCGTCCGCGGCACAGGCGCTCCAGCAGTTCCAATCCTCCACGCAGGCCGTGAGCCAGAATTTTCTTGCTACCTACTTCGCGCATCTTGGCCTTCTGGAATTTTTTGGCCTCCTGATCGCCGTCGCGGCATTCGGCGCCGTCATCTATATCGGCATCGAGACCGGCTACTTTTCCCTGCGCACCAGCCACTTCCGCCACATCATCCTGCAATCGAACATGTCGAAGCACGAGGCGCAGGAGTCCTGGCATAAGATCCAGGAACATTTCTATCGCGGCAGTGACAGCGACCTCAAGATCGCGATCCTCGAAGCGGACAAATTATTGAACGAAGCGCTGCGCGAAGCGGGCATCATGGGGATCCAGCTCGGCGACCGGCTCAAGAAAGCGACGGCGGCGCAGGTGCCGAACCTGAACGAGCTCTGGCAGGCGCACAAGCTGCGCAACCAGATCGCGCACGAGCCGAACTTCAAGCTCAAGCGCGACCTTGCCGAGCGGGCGCTCGGCATCTACGAGGAGACCCTCCGCAACCTTGGCGTCCTCGACGGCCATTAATTCGAAACAAAAACTCCCTCTGTCAAGCGAGACAGAGGGAGTTTTTGTTTCAGTTTACTGTACCGCAGTGCCGTTGACCGCGGTGAGCGTCATGCTGTCAATACCCGGGGTATAGGTTCCGGTAAATTGCGCGGTCGTCGCGGGGGTGCTCGTGCCGGCCATGAGCGGCGCGAGCGCCGCGATCACGGCGGCATCTTTGGAGTTCGCGACGGCGATCTTCGCGCCATAGGCGGCGGTGATGATGTATGCCGTCTTTCCGCTATAGACCACGCCTTCCACGGTGGCGGTGCTCGTCGCTCCGGGCGTCGTGCTTGAGGGTGCCACATAGAACGAAAGTTCCGTCTGAAGTTCCTGCGTCTCGTCGCCGAGCGATGCCACCTGCGCGGTGAGCGCGGTCGTCGAAGCCGCGACCTGGGCCTGGAGCGACGAAAGCTGGCTATTCACGTCGGTGCTTTGCCCCTGCAATGAATTAAGCTTGCCGTTCAAGCTTCCGTTCTGCATATACAGGAATCCTGCGAACGCGAGCGCGGCAAGCGCGACCACGCCGAGCACGATCTCCGTGATGAGCGGTCCGCGCGAACCGTGCATTTTCGCGGACGGATAGGACGATGCCGCGCCCGATGCGCCTGCCGCGGGCGAGATCGTGCCCTTCATCGGCATGGAAACCGGAGCGGGGCCTGTCATCGGATTTTTCGATGCCGCGGGCTTTGCCGCGGGAGTGGGCGAAGAGGCCGGAACCGCCGCGCCCGAAACAAGATCGCTCACTTTTATCGTCTGCGGAGCGGGCGAAGACGAGGGCGTGGATGAACCCACCGGCGTCACGATCCTTGAAGTGACGGGCGGCTCCGCCGGCTTTGCCGCGGGCTGGACAACTGCCGCCGCCGAGGCATCCACCTTCTTTAACGTGTCCTCCACGTCCCCTGCCTGCCAGCCGGCGCCCATGAGCGTCGCTTTGATGGCGTCACGGGAGACGCCAAGCTTCATCTGGGAGTTTATGTATTCTACAAGCGATTCCTGTACCATGATGCTTATTATTTATTTTTAAAATATCTACTCGACTTTTTATTATTTTTAATAATTCTGCACGCCATATCCCGGAGGCGGCGCGTATGGCCCCTCGCCGTGGAAAGCGCGTATCGCCCCGATCGCCCCGAATGCCACGAGCGCGAACACGACAAGTACCGGCACCGCGATCCCCACGATCGCGCTCGCCATGATGAAGCCCCCGCCCTCCTTCTTTTCCGCGGTTGCCATCTCGGGCTTCAGCTCGCGGAGGTTCTGGAATATCAAATAATTGTAGATGGAGGTGTACGGAAGAATAAAGAGCGTGAGCACCATGCCGACGATGCTCGCAAGGACCCTTCCCCCCGCTGCCGCAAAGATGGCCTCCAGGACCGCCTCAACGATCACGAACGGCACGCCGACGAGAAGCATCCGCCCCCACACCGGCCACCAATATCCTTTGACGTAATCCTTGCTCTGGCGCAGGGCGTCCAGGCCGCGGCGGCGTTCGATCACGAACACGTACGCCGTGAAGGAAAGCGAAACGGCGAGCCAGATGCCGGGGATGATCACCATGATCCATCCGCCGATCACCGCAAGGATCTCTATGATGATGACCCATACGAACGGCCAGAACCATCCGAGCGTCGCTTTGTACGATGCATCGACGCCCGTCGAATGGTGGATGGAAAATATGATCGGCATGACGCTGAACACGAATACGAACCATCCCACGAACACGACGAGGGCGCCAAGGATGGAGAACGGATGGCCGAGCCACAGGAGCACGTACCCGAGGACCATGACGAGCGTGGGCAGAAGGGCGATCTCCACAAGCCCCTTCCACCGGTCTTTATAAAGTTTCCACGTGGCGCTGAAAAGCGAACCCAGCGAATTGAGGCTCATTTTCGCCCCGGCGTGGCCATTGGTTTCCATGCTTTAAGTATACCAAATTGACTTTGCGCAAGAAATAAAAAGCAGCTTCCCGCCGGACGGTCATCTGCCTGGAGGCGGGAAGTTACTTTTTATTTCTTGCGCACCATACTGGACGCTGTTGGAACTGCAGTGCGGAGCAATGAGGAAAAATCTGCTATACTCTTATCTATAAAAGCATGATCCACTCGATGAGCCTTGCGGCCGAATACTTTAGGAAGATAAAAGATGGCGCTAAAACCGTTGAGTGCCGTCTTTATGACGAAAAGAGAAAGTTGCTGAATCCTTGAGATACTATCGAATTCACCAACGCCCAAAATAGCAGTGAAAAAGTTCTGGCTGAAATAATAGCGCTCCATAAATACCCCACGTTTTCCGAACTATTAAACCACTTCTCCATTGTCTCGTTCGGCGCTGAAAACAAAGAGGACTTCTTAGCGGTATTAAAAAAGTTTTATTCTGATGAAGACGAGAAGAAATATGGAGTTGTTGGTATAGAGATAAAGCTTATATAAAGAAAAAGGCGTCCAAGAATAACTGCACTTGGACGCCACCAGACTGTTACCGCTAGACGGGAACGATTTCGAGGACCACCATCCCCAGTTTCTCTTTCTCCGGCGGATAGATGTTCTTCAGTAACTGGAACACAGCTTCTTTCGAAGAAAGATCAGGAGCGATCTTCTCCCACGCCTCCTTATCGAGAAGCTCTGCGATTGACGGATAGCGACGAACTGCGTTCACACGGACATCGAGCGTGCTTTCGTGGGAGACGAACCTGATGCGTTCGCTGTTGGACTGATGTGAATGTACAGCTTATGTCCGTACTGGATGAGCTCATGAGGGAGGTCTATGAGCAAGGCATCAAACGCTGCTCTGTTCTTCGCGATGAATGGCATTACTTTGATGGGCTCGCCCTTCTTCGGCGTCATCCCCGCAACGCCAATTACCTCTCCCGCGCTGGTTACGGCGACATAGATCAACTTAAACTTCAAATTGATGTCGCCACTGTTCCGTCGTTCGTAGCCACCATAAAGCGCTTTAACCCACTTCTCGTCAACGCCACCAAATGATTCTGGTAACGTAGAAAGCAGTAGATTGGTAACCTGTGCTTCATACTTCTGCTCAAAAGGTACCACGGAGATTTGAATCCCCTCGTAAGCGGCAATATCTTCCGCCTCATAGAGAATCTTATAGAGCATATTCTCCACGATACCCGCCTTGTAGTGACTATCAGAGCTGCCAGCTCGGATGAATCCTTTCCGAAGAAAGAACTGCATGGCGCCGACGTTCTGTTCCGCAACTGTGCAATAGAGCTCACGGGCATGATGGGTACGCGCATACGCTTCGGCATGGTTCAGTAAAACACTCCCGATTCCCAGCTTCCCACGAAATTCGGGAGCAAGGATAAGTGGACTGATTTTATAGGTTTCCTGTCGTTTGCCGACAAGATGAACCATTCCAGCCCTCATGCCGTTCACTTCAGCGATGAACATTCGCTGCTCGAACGAGAAGAAGCCGACCAAATCCATTCCTCCGCTCAGATGAGCTTCGAGAATGCGCTTGGCATGGGCGCGATGATCGCCGCCATAATACGGTTCGAGCGCGTCCTGCATAAGGTCAGAGACCCACACAGAATCACTTGCAACCGCCTCACGGAGCGTCACTTCCGTCTTTTCAGTTGTCATAGAGTTTCTCCTTTGAAGATCACGACGCACCTCAAAATTGAAATGCGCTGTGTAACCCTAAGGGCTGCCTATCTTATAGCAGAAAACTTTAACTATGTCTACCCGCATTAATTCTTGAACCGACCCTCGGTTCGCTTGCGCGGCCGACCGGACTTGAACCGGCAACCCCCGCCGTGACAGGGCGGTGCTCTAACCAAATTGAGCTACGACCGCATACTTACCATGAAGATTCTATAGTTTTTAGAGTGATAAATCAAACCGTCCCCTCCAGCTTGCTCACCCTGACATCAAGCCCGATAACGGCAGTGCGTGTATCCATAGCTTTCACATCGGTTCTAATCTCTTTGATATCCCCTCGGACATCCTTGAGCTCTTTGTGGATGCCTTTTATGTCTGCGCGGATTTCTTTCGTCTCCCCATGAAGACCATTGATCTCCTTATGGATACCACCGAGCTCGGCGTGCACACCGGTAAGATCTGTATGAACGCCCTTAAGATCTGTGCGAATTTCCTTGATATCCGTGCGGACTTCCTTGATCACTACCGCCACGCTTTCCATTTTTCCTTCCAGCACGCCAAATCGTTTCTCTGCGGCCTGGAATTCTTTTCCGATCATCACCGCCAGATCGTCGATCGTCGTTATTTTTTTATTCATGCCCAAAATCATACGCTACCGCACTGCGAAGTCAAAAACTTTTTAATTGTTTTTTAATGATCGAAAAATGTCGCGCCAGGGAGTTACCCGAGCAGCTTCAAGAATTCCTTCTCGTCTATTATCTTCACTCCCAGCTTTTGCGCCTTGTCGTACTTTGAGCCCGGCTCCACGCCGGCGACGAGGTAGCTCGTCTTCTTGCTGACGGACTCGGAGGCGTCGCCGCCCTGCGCCCGGATCTTTTCCTTTGCCTCCTCGCGGCCCATGGACTCCAAACTTCCCGTGATGACGAACGACAGGCCTTCGAGCTTTGTGTTGCGCGCCCCTCGCGCGGGCATCGCCTCCACCGTCACGCCCGCTTTTGCGAGCCGCTCCAAAAGCTCGTGGTTGCGCTTCTCGCGGAACCAGTCATAGATGCTCTGGGCCACCTTCGGTCCGATGTCCGGCACCTGCTGGAGGTCGTCGAGCGAGAGCTTTTCAAAGAGGTGCGCGATATCTTTTATTTTGATCCGGCCGCCCTCGTGCGGAAAATCAAAGTTCTTTGCGAGCGTAGCGCCCGTCTCCTCGCCCACGTGCAGGATGCCGAGCGCGTAGAGGAATCGCGGCAGCGTCACATGTTTCTTCTGCGCCACCTCGTTCATGATGTTCTCCGCCGATCGTTCGCCAAAGCGGTCGAGCGCCGCGATATCCCCTTTCTGCAATTCAAAAATGTCGGCTGCGTCGGAGATCAGGCCCTCGTCCAAAAACTTGTCTATTATCTTCGGCCCAAGCCCCTCGATATTGAAGGCCGCGCGGGAGACAAAATGATAGAGCGCCTCGCGGTGCTGGGCCGCGCAGGTGCGTGACGAACATCGGGTGATCGCGCCGTCGCGCACGACGGGCGAGCCGTCCACCGGACAGCGGGCGGGCATGCGGAACGCCTTTTCCTTGCCGGTGCGCAGATGCGGCAGCACTTTTGTGATCTGCGGGATCACATCGCCCGCCCGCTGGACGATCACCGTGTCGCCGATCTTGAGGCCCAGCCGCTCGATCTCATCGGCGTTGTGGAGGGATGCGTGCGTGACCGTGACGCCGCCCACGTTCACCGGCCGCATGACGGCGACGGGCGTGAGCGCGCCGGTGCGCCCCACCTGCACCTTGATGTCCTCCACCACCGTCGTCGCCTCGCGCGGGGAGAATTTGTATGCGATGCCGGCGCGCGGCGCTTTGCCGATGATCCCCGCCTCCGCGAACGTGGCGTTGTCGTTCACGAGCACCACCGTGCCGTCGTACTCATAGTCGATCTTCTCGCGCCGCGCCGGTTCGCCCCACTTTTCGCGGAACGCGAACACCTCTTTCATGTCGCGCGCGGGCTCGTTGTGCGGATTCGTCTTGAATCCCAGCGCCGCGAGCACCTGGTGCTTCTCCTCGTGCGTCCTGGTATCGATGCCGGTGACGATCTCGTACTGGAACGAATCAAGGCGCCGGCTCGCGGTGATCGCGGGGTCGAGCTGGCGGATGGATCCCGCCGCCACATTCCGCGGATTTGCATATTCCTTGCCGCCGCCCTTTGCGATCTCCTTGTTGATCTTCGCGAACTCGCGCTTGGTCAGGAACACTTCGCCGCGCACGATAAGATGGCGCGGCGCAAGATCGTAATCGGCAGGACGCAGGCCAAGTTTTTTCAAATGCGCCGCGGCCTCTTCCCTGGGCAAAATATGCAAAGGGATCGCTTCCACCGTGCGCAGATTTTGCGTGACGTCCTCGCCCACGAGCCCGTCGCCGCGCGTGGACCCGCGCGTGAAGACGCCGTTCTCGTATTCCAGCTCGATCGCAAGGCCGTCGATCTTCAGTTCGCAATAAAAGAGCGGTGCGCGCGAAGACGCGGCGCCTTCCAGATTCCGGCCCAGATAGTTCTCAAGCCGGGTGAACCAGTCGCGCATATCCTCCTCGCTGAACGCGTCATTGAACGACGTCATGCGTTCGGCGTGCCGCACCTTCTTGAATTCCGTGAGCGGTTTCCCCGCCACGCGCTGGGTCGGCGAATCAGGCGTCACGAATTCCGGGAATTCCGCCTCCAGGTCGAACAATTCTTTTTTAAGCGAATCGAGCGCCGAATCGGAGATCTCCGACCGGTCAAGCACGTGATACTCATACCGGTATTTGTTGATCTCCTTTTTTAATTTCTCGATGCGCGTCTTTGCCTGCTCTTTCGTCATCAAAGATCCGGGATTATGGGTAATACGTGGATGAAACACCGGCGACACCAACAAAGAACGCGCGTTCCGCGCCGTTCGAAACGCCGCTCGAGATCGCGCTTGCAGTGCTCGAATTGTTGCACGCGATGGCGTTGCCGCTCGCGCCCAGATTGCCGTAGCAATTTACCGACACCGTGGCGCCGGAACCGGCGAACGCGGGTTTCGCGGGGAGGCCGCTGCATCGCCCCTCCTCCGCACAGTAATAGCTGAAGAGCGCCCATTCGGTTCCCGCGTCCGCGGCAAAGATCGCCTTGGCGGAGTTCTGCGTGTCGGTCGTGGCCCGGATCTGGTACAGCGTAAGCAACCCGGCCACCGTCGTCGCGCCAAGGATGGCGCCGCCGAGCGACAACACGGCAATGAGCATCGCCTGTCCGGAACGTTTGTTCATTATTCTATTATACCCCAGTATAATGATGATATGTACATTCTCCGGACGCGCATCAAGAAAGACATCATCTGCGAGTTTTTGCCGCCGGCACGGCGTCCGCGGACAGGCGGGCGCGGCGCGGACAAGGTGATCATTCTCTGCGGCGGAATGCCGGGCTATCCGGGCAAACGGGACGCGCTCATGCAATTCCTTTCGAAGAAAGGATACTGGACGTTCGTCCCCCGCTACCGCGGCACCTGGGAGAGCGGCGGTTCGTTTTTGCGGATATCGCCGCACCGCGACGTGCTGGACGTGATCGCCCAGCTCCCGCGCGGCTTCCGCGACCTGTGGTCCGGCAAACTTTATACTGTGCGGCGCCCCGAAATCTATCTTATTGGCTCGAGCTTCGGCGGACCGGCCGCCATCCTCGCCTCGCGCGACCCGCGCGTGCGCCGCGCGGTGGCGTTCTCGCCGGTCACCGACTGGCGCGTGGAAACGCGCTCGGAGCCGATCGAGAAGATGCAGCACTTCACGCGCGACGCCTTCGGCAATGCGTACCGCGGCTCCGCGCGCGACTGGCAAAAGCTAAAGAGCGGCGCGTTTTATAACCCCGCACACGAGGCGGCGTCCATCGACGGCGCGAAGCTCCTCGTCTTCCACGCAAAGGACGACAAGATCGTATACGCAAAGACCTCCGCCGCCTTCGCGCGCGCGACCGGCGCGCGGCTCGTGCTGCTCCCGCGCGGCGGCCATCTTTCCATCTCCCATACGATGGCGCCGGCGTTCTGGAAAAAGATAAGATTATTTTTGAAATGACCACGCCCATCCGCCATCGCGCCGCCGTATTCGTCTTCGATGGCAACGGTAACGTCCTGCTCTTCCATCGCTTCAAGAACGGCGCCGAATATTACGCCGTGCCCGGCGGCGGCGTGGAGCCGGGCGAAACGCCGGAGCAGGCCGCCGTGCGCGAGCTCAAAGAAGAAACGACGCTCGACGTCGCCCTCGGCGAAAAGATCGGCGAATTCGAAGCCGACGGCAATCATCAATATTTTTATACGGCAAAATCGTGGAGCGGGACGCCCGTGGTCGCGGGCCTCGAGATGCAAAACCAGCCGCCGGGAAATGTCTATAAGCTGGAATGGGTGCCGCTCCAAAAATTGGGCGAGGTAGATCTGCGACCTGAAGTGCTGGAGATATTAAAGAAGATCCTCTAATTTCGAAAAAGTTCTCAGCGCGCCCTCCAGATAATTCACTGTCTTATATTTCCCTATCTCGTCCGGCGCGATCCACGCGTATTCCTCATGCTCCTCCGGATGGAGTGTCACCTCGCCGCCGGAATATTTTGCGGCGAAAACGAGCGTGACGAACTGGGTATCCTTGACGTCATCAATGGTCGAATATTCAAAGAAGAGTTGTAAGCCGGCGATATCCAAATCCGTTTCCTCCTTTGTTTCACGGATGGCGCCTGCGACCGGATTCTCGCCGTCTTCCAGTGTGCCCCCGGGGATGTCCCAGTACTCCGGCAGGACATCGTTCACCTTCGCTCGCTTAAGGATGAGCACTTTATGCTCGGCATTGTGGATGAGGGTGTGGACAATGAGGGATTTATGCATTTTTTAATAATAAGCGGAGCGCATAAAAATATTTATCCGCGAACCTTCTCTGCCTTCATCACCAAGAAATACGGTATCTCCTTGCGCGACCGCAGCTTCTCTTTTTTCTCCGCGACGGAACTGTAACGCGAGGCGCGGAGCGTATTCTCCTTTCGCGGCGGCACTTTGTGTAAGGGTTTCTTTGTGGCAATCTCCCGTAAATCCGTAACTGCAAATCCCGCGGCCCGAAGCGCCTGCACATAAAATCCCAACGGGCGCACATACCCTTTTGTATGGAGCCGACGTCCGTCCCAATTGTTGATATCGACATACGGATGGAGATATCGCCACACAATGCGCCCGAAGCGATGCTTTCCTTGGATACTCTCCCACGTTCCATCGAACATGAACGCCGGATGGAGAATCGAGAACACCAATCTTCCGCCGGGTTTCAAGATGCGGCCGATCTCCTTGATCGCAGCTTCAATATTAGAAACGTCCATAAACATCATATTCGCCACGGCGAGATCAAACGAGCCGCGCTTGATCCCCCGCAAATGGGCGGCATCGCGGTGGAGATAGATGATGCCAAGCGGCTTCTTCTTTTCTTCCGCGCTCGCAATGGCGACCATCTCCGCAGAAATATCGAGTGCCGTCACCTTCGCCCCACGCCTTGCAAATATCCGGCTGAGATATCCGTTGCCGCATCCTATCTCTATGATCTTCTTCCCGCGAACCGTGCCGAGCAGTTTTCGCACCACCGGATCAATATCGGTGTATTGATGATAGACGCCGCGATCGCGCGCCTCGGCGTGCCACCACGAGGCCATTTTATCCCATTCGGCGGTTGGTTTGCGGCGGGAAGGCATGGGGTAATGATAGCAAGAAAAGAGGAGCCTCGCGAAAAGGCCCCTCTCTACTATTTCTTTAGCTTCCCAACGAAGAGAAACGCATTGCGAGTACGTCCATCGCTAATCCCAAGGGACCGCTCGAACCACTCATTTACTACGGGATCAGCACAACCTGGTATGGTTCCGTACAAGCAAGACTTATAAAGATTCTCTATCCTGAATGTACGTAGGTCGAGACCTTCCCAGCGCCTCTTCACATTTAAGGCAACGGCTAAGCTACGAACTTCCGACGACGTTCTTTTCATTGAGGGTCTGGGATAGACTTCCTCGCAAAGAGACTCCGCAAAGCAGAACATAATCGGATTTTGGGTGGTAAAAGCCAACCAAGGCAACCCGACGTTTTCGATGAGGGCCTTCGATAGTGCCAACCCGGCCCCTCTTCCCTTGAAATCGGGAGCAATGGCCACTCCGTGGAGATAAAAGATCCCTTCGGCTGCGAATAGTTGGGACGATGCGAAGCCGAGAATCTTTCCGTCGTCGTACAAAAACGCCAATGAGTCGACGTTGATCAAATGCGCCCGCACTCCGTCGGGTCCATCTTTGTCGAGTTCGCTTCCGAAGCTTTCTGTCGTAATCTTCTCGAGCGCGCCTACGAGATGATCTACGAACTCCTGATTGTCATCGGCCAGTAATGCCGATTTCGGGTTGTTGAGGACCGCAAGATATGCATCGTGCCATCGTACGGACGAAGCGCCTTGTTCACGAAGGAAAACTTCCCAGCTCTTCACGATACACCCCCTTTCTGTTTGAGAATTTTGAACATTACAAAACTCACATCTAGCCATAAGATAGCATCTGGCACCTGGAGTGTCAAATCAGAGAGGTCAACCCCTCTCTGTGGGCAAATTTACTTAATGGCCCTTACCAATAACTCCGTTTTTTTAAAATCGATCCGAGAAGTATAGGGTTTTACATTGACCTCATTCCTTTTTGCAATACCGTTTTTTATTGAGGTACTTACAATTGCCCCATCTGCAAAACGAAATAGACCTTTCACGTTTTTACTATTAATTCCGCTTCCAATAAAAATCGGAAATCCCCCGAGTTTTTCTCTGAGAACATTAAGATCATCAGCACGAGGGGCATCCCCTGTCCATCTCCCAGTGACTATGAGAACATCTGCCCCACCTTTAATTGCCAAACTTGCAGATTCGAGAAGGGAATACTTGGAGAGCAGGGTGGCGTGTTTCACATGAATGTCAGTGAAAAGCATGACATGTTCCGCTTGGATGGATTTCTGAAAAGATCGGACCGCCCGAGGATTCCCTTCCACGACGCCGTACTGGGTGCGAACCTTATCCACAAACACAGGGATACGCACAAAATCGAGGTTGAGAACCTTTGAGATGGACAGTGCGGTTCGATAATCATTCCACAGAACACTGATTCCGAGCGGCAGTGTAGTTGCCGCCCGAAGTTCTTTCCCGAGAAGCGTCATACAGGCCACAACACCAGGATCAACAAATGCCTTATGGGGAACGTCATAATTATTTTCAATAATAATTCCATCAACACCACCCTTCTGAAGAGACGATAGGTCGGCAAGCGCGTTTCGTAATGCAACCCTTAACCCAGGGAAGCCCGCATATCCAAGGAGGGGCGGGAAATGAATCGCGCCGATGATGATATTCTTTTCTTTTTTGAACATTTGGCGGACATTGCGCTTCATAAGACTTATAATATCTCAAAATAAAGGTTAAAAAAAGCCGATGGCGAGAGTGCCATCGGCAAGGTCAGGTGATAACCCAGGGTCATTAGCTGACGAGAATCGGAACACGGGCGGCAATAGATTGAGCTTTTTCAAAATCTTTGCCTTGAAGGTGGATGCCTTTTGCCATGTCATAACACTCTCGAAGGTTTTTGGAACGACCCGCGAGATAAAACAATGCTGCGGCATTAGCCAAAACCATCTGCAGGGCAGGACCGCTAATCTGCCCGGAAAGAATTCTTTTTGAGAATTCTCCCTTGCTCATGCCAACAGGAGGAGTGATTTCCGCCCTGCTTACAGAGCGAAGGCCAAAATCCTCTGCCGTGAGGAAATATTCTGAAATCTCTCCATTCTTGAGCTCCGTGACCTGCGTTCCTCCAGGACAGATAGAGATTTCGTCCATCCCCTCATATCGTTTTGAATCTACAAACCCTCTCACAAACATGCCATGTTGCAGGTTAGTAATACCCCGGCGGTTGAGGATCTGATACACTTCCGCGACAACATGCGGCGGTACAAGGTGATTTACCCCCAGGACCCTCCGAGAAAGCAGTTGAGGGTGCAGAGGATTAGTGATTGGGCCGATAATATCGTTCATGTGGGGAAGTTTGGCAAGCGCATGGGTTTGTGAGTGAATACGCTTATAGTTGATATCAAGCGCCTCAGTATATCCAAACCCTTCTTCCTCAACGCTGGCTTCGACACTTAGCCTATCGGCACGGGTGTCAATGCCCAAGGAAGCGACGAATTCCGAGCTTCCATGGCGTCCTTTATCGGCATTTGCTGGAGAGCCATGCTTGCACATGGGAATCCCGGCGGCGGAAGCGATTAGAGCGGCCAACGTGCTTACGTTCGCCGTGACGACAAGATCGCCCCCCATCCCGCAATTGTCCATTGCGTAGGATACTTTGGGGTGGAGAAAACCTGAGGGCGATACCGCAATATCATGCTCAAAGACCGCTGCACAAATCCCGGCGATTTGGTCAGCCGCAGAACGAGGGAGAGCGTGGCCATGTAATGCGCTTTGATCATCATTCCAACGCCACGCATAGGTTGCTTTGTTGTGCAGTGCGGACAATGCCGCAATGCTCTGGATCTGGGCCAAGGGATCGCCGTTGCACCCCTTAAGTGTATAGCGTCCCAGGTCGTAAGCCTCATCGAACGTCAACGGCACGTTCTGATAGGCGTGATCCTTGAGGATATGCTTGATGTCCACACGTACCTCCGTTGGTGATTTATTTTTGAATTGTTAAACAGCTATTCAGCACGTTCCGTGCTGATGAGCATTCGCTATACCCAAGGATATTAGTGACCGCTCATCAACATAAAACGAAACCTCTCGCAAAGCCGAGAGGTTTTAAAAAGTGCTTTAGATATACACTCAACTCAGGCTTTGCAAAAAGTCATCTTAATCCACCACCAATTGACGGATGAAAGCCTGTTCATATCAATATCAAAAGTGTAATAAAGCCTTAGAAGATTGTCAAGCACGATACACATCAACACGCCCTACGCTCTTTAAAGTATAAAGAAAACGGGGCTTGCAATTGCAGCAAGCCCCGACCCGAAAAACACTTCCCCTCATGCCGCACCTTCCTTTGCCCCGGTCACGATCACATAGGCGCCGGATTCGGACGATGCGAGTTGCCGATCAACCTGTAATACGGCGTCTCGGGCCCGCTCCGTACTAAATAGATAGTTCGGCAGAAGAGGGCTCACGGTGGGATAGGTCATCCTCCGATTGATCTTCATCCCGGCAGGGAAAAAATCTTCCGCTTGCTCCACGCTATAAGGCTTGGCGTAGACGGAAAATATTTCAGCGCCCACCCGGACGTCGAGACAAGACTTCTGATTATTGATGCCCGCGGCCAAATTTACCGGCCACGGCAAGAAGTCCCATTGATAAACGAGGGCATCGAGGTTATAGAACGAGAAGAAAAATCTCCCCCCCTTCCGCAAAACCCTTTGGGCCTCGCCGATCAAGTCCCGAATGTTCCAGATATCGCTCGCCGTTCCGAGATTCATCATCACGAAAGACGCCGAATCATTCTGGAGAGGAATGCCATCCTCAAGGTCAACTTCTTGGAATCGGACCCTTTGCAGCCATCGGTGGTCGAGTTTACGACTTGCATTCTCGACCATATGACCGCTGAGATCATATCCCACTGAACGTTTGAACTTATCTGCCAACCGGAAGGTCTGGGCGCCAGTCGCACAGCCAAGGTCGACAAAAAGCTCAGCGTCGTTCAGCATGTCAACTTCCTGCTCAAGCATCAGGTTCTCAAAATCCCGATACGCACGGGAGGCGAAGAACTCGCTGCCGTATTGCTCGTCGTACACGGGAGCAATGCGTTCAGTGAGTTGCAAGAGGTTTTGTTTGAGAATTTGATACCATTCCTCCTCATCTTGGGTGTCATAGGGAGGGTTGTATATCCCTTGAAGCTGGATCATCTGCTGCTTGCACGATTCTCCGATAATGTTGTACAGCACCGCCGCCGCGAAATTCGGGTTTAAACCGATTTTCTCGGCCAGCTTTTGCACCCGGAGCAGGCGCTCACCTTCTTTTTCGCGCCGGAAGATGGGTTGATCGGTGGCACGTTTGTACGCGCCAACATCGAGAGATAAAGCCATTCGATGAGCCATGAGAATAAGCAGAAGCTCATCCACGGACTCAAGCCTGGCCCCTAACTGCTCAAGGTTGAGCGATCGGATCATAGGCCTTCTTTCTGTAGCGAAAGAGTCAATAGAGAACGATCCCCATCTTATCTCTCACCACTTCAATGGTTTCAACAACGCGAGCGCGAGCTTTTTTGCCTCCTTCGCGCAAGACATCCTTCACATAGTCGTTTTGGTCGGCAAGCTGAGCTCGTTTTTCCTGAAATGGCTCCAAGATCAACGCAATACTATCGGCCAGCTTGTGCTTGCATGCGACACATGAAATCTGCGCAGCGGAACATGCCTTGCCAATTTCACGGGTTTCCGTTTCCCCGGCAGTGATAAGTTCGTGTACCGGGTAAACTGACATGCACTTCGTGTAAGGATGGCCCGGATCAGAGGCGCGCAAGCGACTCGGGTCTGTAACTCCCTTCTTAAGGTAGCGTTCCCGAATGACATCTATTGAGGCATTGATATCGATTGCGTTGTCAGCTTCCGACTTGCCCATCTTTGCCCCATCCAACCCTGGCACTTTGATCATTTGCTCCATCATGCCCGGGACGACGAAGGTTTCCCCATAACGGTTGTTGAATTTTCTCGCAAGAGCCTGTGCCAGCTCAACATTCGGCACCTGATCCTCGCCAACGGGGATAAGCGTAGCCTTTGGCCCAAGGATATCCGCCGCCATAAGCACCGGATAGGTGATTAAGCCAAGCGTAACATTGTCTGGTTGTTTGCGCACCAGATCCTTGAACGTCGGAATGCGCTGGAGGTCGCCGAGCTGCTGGATCATGCTGAGGTACAGCGAAAGCTCGGATATCTCCGGCACGCTTGACTGGGCGTAGATGATTGACCGCTCCGGATCAAGGCCTGCAGCAAGATAATCTTTCACGATTTCGATCAGGTTGCCGCGCAGTTCTTCCGGATCGCTCAAGGTGGTTAGGGTGTGAAGGTCAGCGATGAAGTAGAGACACGTATTTTTTGGACGCTGAAAATCCACAAAATTACGTACCGCGCCGAGGAAGTTTCCAAAATGGAGCCTCCCTGTCGCACGAATTCCGGAAAGCACAACATGGGACATAACAATCTCCTTTATTGGGATAATCGAAGTCTGTTGTAAAAGAACAACAAACCAATGTTCTGCCCATAATATATCAATTAAAATATAATTTGTCCATATTATGATATACTCCAATAAATGCCCTTCCTCCCCCTCCCCAAGCTTCATCCCGGCGACAAGGTCGCCATCGTTTCGCCGAGCTTTGCCGCGCCGGGCAAGTGGCCGCACGTGTATGAGCTCGGACGCCAGCGCCTGAAGGAGATCTTTCAGCTTGAGCCGGTGGAATTTCCCGCGACGGCAAAGCTCGGCGCAAGTGCGGCCGAAAGAGCGAGCGACCTCGTCGCCGCCTTCGAAGACAAAACGATCAGGGCGGTGATCGCATCGCTCGGCGGCAATGATCAGGTGACGTACATCAAAAATCTTCCGCCCGAGCCGTTCGTGAACAATCCCAAGCCGTTCTTCGGCTTCAGCGACAACACGCATTTCGAAAACTTCCTCTGGCTGCACGGCATCCCGTCGTATTACGGCGCATCGCTCTTTACGCAGTTTGCGATGCAGGGCCGCATGGACCCGTATACGATCGGCTATCTTAAACACGCGCTCTTTGACGAAGGCGAGTTCGAGCTCGCGCCGAGCGACACGTTCAATGAAATGGGACTCGACTGGAACGATCCGGCCAATCTCACAAAAGAGCGCGTATACGAAAAGAATGACGGGTGGTATTGGGATGCGGGCGCAAGCGGCAGCGCGGCATCCAGTGCGCCGGGCACGACAAGCGGTATCACCTGGGGCGGCTGCGTGGAGTCGATCGACGAGCTCTTGCGCCATGGCATCGCCATCCCCTCTCTCGCTGATTTTGGAAATATCGTCTTACTCGCCGAAACATCAGAAGAGGTCCCGTCGCCCGATTACGTGTTCCGCGTCTTCCGCGCGCTCGGTGAGCGAGGCATTCTCGCCAGAGTAAAAGCCGTGATCGTCGGCCGCCCGAAAGCGTGGGAATTCAACCATCAGGCCACGCCGGACGAGCGCCGCGCGTACCGCGAAGCCATGCGCGAGATCGTCCTCCGCGTCGTGCGGACTTACAATAAAACGATCCCCGTCATCCAGAACTTCAACATCGGCCACACCGACCCGCAGATCGCAATGCCATACGGCCGCACGGTTCGGATAGACACGGCTGCGCGGAAGGTGTTCGCGGAATTTTGATCACTTCTTCTTCCGTTTCCCTCCCCCGCCCTTCCGCCACTTCACGGCCGACAGTAGCGGATAATACAGATCTTCCTGTGTGCGGATCTCAAATGACGAAAACGGCTTCCGCGACCCGCGCAGTTTCGCCCCGAACCGCACCCAGGGCACGTCGGTCACGAGCGCAAGCGGCGTGCACTCGGCGCCCTCGCCCATGAGTGCTACTGCCGCGGCGGCGAGGGAATCCGGGATGTTCTTCTGCGTCATCTTGAGCTCGCGGCCAAAAAGGTCACGCGAACCGCGATAATCATGGAGCGGTGCAAAGCCGTAATGGGCGAGCGAGATGCCGAGCACGCCCCGCCGCAGCGGGATCGTATGCGAGTCGCTAATGATCACGCCGAGTTCGCGCACGCGGTAGCGGCGCCGGAGCCATGCCCACAGCTGGCGCGCGGACGCCGCCGGCGAGCGCGGCCACAGGATGTAAAAACCGTCGGCATTGCTCTCGTCCACGCCCGCGGACGGAATGAAGATATTGTTCTTGACCGTGTGCATGCACCACGCGCCGGGCGTCGCCTCGCGCGGCAGATAGAGGTCCGCCTCGCGCATCGTGAGCGCGTCCTTCTCACGCCTCGCGCGCGCGGGATCAAAATGCCCGCGGCCGCGGCGTTCAGGATCCTGCAGCACGGGCACGCATCGCCCCTCCCCGATGCTCACCACTTTGGAGGTGACAACGACGATGCTCTTCTCCGGCAGCGATCGGATCGCGCCGCCGATCGCGCGAAAGAGATCGTCCTTCGGTGGGTGGAGCACGGCGGTTTTTATGGCTTTGATCTTCATGCGTTAATGATAGCAGACCGCGCCGCCCAAAAAGAAATAAAAAACCGCACGCGAGGTGGGTTTGGTTCTAAAAAGGATTCTTGCAAAAGTTGGTGCAAGGGCCTTCTTCATGGGTGGTAATCCCCTGAGGATGGCCCTTGCGAAAGGGATGGCTGATTGAACGGTGAGTACTCACCGGACCGAAGGAGGAGGTCGCAGCACCATGTTGCTGCTCGCACAGTTTCCCTATATCCTGATCTTGTCTATCGTTCTGCTACTGCTAGTATACTACTACAACGACGGAAGTCAAGCTTATCAGAGAGCCCGTAAAACTTGAATTGCTGGCGGACGGAGGACGGTGATCCGCCGCCCGCCAGCCAATGCTTCGGGACTAGTGGGACCAGATGATCTGGCCCTTATAGCCCGTCGCGAGCCTTACCTGTTGATCTATCCGCTGGTCAAAGCGGATATTGTGAACCGCGGCCATCGAGTTGATCGTCCCCTTGAGGACGTTCATCCCTATTCCGACGGTTCGCCAACGCCCCCCACGTGCATAGAGTGTGCGGCTGTATCGGTCGATCATGGCATTCATCGCCACGTTAGCAACAACTGTGCTAACTGTGTCGCGTTTGCCAAAGACGCCTGCCCAGCCGTTCTCTGTCGTGTAATAGGAAGTGAGGTATGAGCCGTCACTCCGTTCCGCGACCGTGGGGTGCCCCAGCAACCTTGCGGTTGTGGTCATATCAAATGCCGTCCCTCCGGCAAGGAAGAGCTCGGATGCCCTGAACGCGCGGCCGGGTTTTTGTGGAACCCGCCTCGGCAAAGGAGCATCCGGCCTTTCAATGCCCAGAAAGGACGTGCTTTGAGAGTTGGCTGGCAATGGGGTTACGAGGCCCATCGCCAACAACGCGCCGAGAAACAACCGGGCGCGGATGGTAGCAAGGTACATGGTAGTACTCTCCTTCTAGCATCAGCAACGATGTTCTGTCCTGTGTGCTCCAAAAATTCTACCATACATTTGCGATTTTGGCAACCCCCTCTCTTTTCCCTCTCTATTAAAACGAAAACAGCCCCAGGCAAAAGCCTGAGGCTGTTTGAGTTGAACTACTGCGCTCCCGGGCAGCCGGCGCCGTTCGGATTCTGTTCGCAGAGGCTGGAGCCGCCTACCGTCACTGTGGCATTGGAAGTCACCGTTGACCCGGCGCCGCCATAATTGCTGTTCACGCACGTGAGAGTGTAGGCGGTGGTGCTCGTGGGGGTCACCGCGAACGGATTGGCCGTGGTGTCGATGGTGCCCTGGGACGAGAGCGATGTCGAGGACAATATCGTGCTCCCCTGCGTGAGCTGGCACGCCGTCACGTTCGAGCAGCTGTAGCTCAGGCCCGAGGATTCAGGAATGACGATCGATGAAGGGTTCGCGGTGAGCTTCGGACTGCAGACGGGGCAGTTGACGCCCGGAGTGCACGCCGGCGGCGGGAGCACCGTGATCGTCACTGTTTGCGAAACGCTCGGGTTTGCCGTCGACGTTACCTTGATCGTCACGGTCGTCGTCGTGTTCACCGTAGCGGGCGGCGTGTAGACGCCGGTCGAAGAGATCGTGCCGCCGCCCGAGACCACGGTCCATGTGACGCCTGGTGCCCCGGGCTGGCCGTTCTGGGTGGTCGTTGTCGCGTTGCAATCGCTCGTGCCGTTCGTATAAGTAGAGCTCGGCGTGCAGCTCACCGTGATGCCCGTGACAGGCGCTTCAGTGACCGTGATCGTGTCGGTGCCGGACTTCGAAGGATCCTGGTTGGAGGTGCCTTTTACGGTCACAGTGATCGAACCTGCCACCGATGCAGGGGGTGTGTAGACGCCGGTCGAAGAGATCGTGCCGCCGCCCGAGACCACCGTCCACGTGACGCCTTGGCCGGAGCCGCCGCCAATGGTCGCCGTGCAGTTGCTTGTTTCCTCGGTATTGATCGGGCTCGGCGCGCAGTTCACGCTCACACTTGTGACGGATCCGCCCGGACCGCCGCCTGTGACCACGGTGATCATGCCGGTGTTGGACTTCGAAGGATCCTGGTTGGAGGTGCCTTTGATCGTGACGGTCGTCGTCGCAGCGACTGACGGGGGCGGCGTATAAACGCCGGTTGAAGAGATCGTGCCGCCGCCCGAGACCACCGTCCACGTGACACCCTGGCCGGAGCCGCCGGTGATGGTCGCGGTGCAATTACTCGTTTGGGTAGTGTCGATCGGATTCGGCGCGCAGTTCACGCTCACACCGGTGACAGAGCCTCCTCCTCCTCCGCCGCCGCCCGAGCCGCCGGTCGGAGTCACTGTGATCGTGCCGGTGCCCGATTTCGAAGGATCATCTTTTGACGTTCCCCTCACCGTCACCGTTGTCGTCGCGTTCACCGTCGCCGGCGGCGTGTAGACGCCGGTCGAAGAGATCGTGCCGCCGCCCGAGACCACCGTCCACGTGACGCCGCCGCCCGAGCCGCCGCTTACCGTCGCGGTGCAGTTGCTCGTCTGCGTAGTGTTGATCGGATTCGGCGCGCAGCCGACGCTTACGCCGGTGACAGGATTACTGCCGCCAGATCCGGGCGTGACGGTAAAGGTAATGGTAAGGACGGCGGTCGGTGGAGGCATAACAGTTCCCGGCGAGGAAGCTCCGGTAAATACTATTGTTCCGGTTTTTGTCGTTCCCGCCGCTAACCCTGCCGCATTTGCTGTAATGGTGACACTTTGCGAAGCATTACCTGAAGCACCATTCGTAATGCCTCCGGCATTTGTCGAAGGGGAAGCGGAGAGCCACGAGGAATTAGACGTAGCTGTCCACGTCAGCTTCGATCCCGGGGCACCGGTATTCGTTATCGTGACCGGACTTGTAACCGAACTTCCGGCGGCGGCGCTGAGCGGTAGCGACGTGGGATTGACCGCAATATTGGCTTCCGGATCCCAAAGTATGATATACGACACCGTTCCGGAAGCTGTCAGTGTTTGAGAGGATGGAGTAGCGGTGGAGAGGCTGACGGCCTCAGCGGTTGAGCCGACAACGCCTCTCACGAGAGAGAGCATGGTCGCAAGGAATCCCCCGCTCTTTAATGAGGAAGGTGCCAACTTGATGGAGTTGAAAACATATGACTGTGGAGTCAGGAGCGAAACCGTATTGAGAGGCAAAATAATGCTGCCCGCTCCGGCAACCGAGTCGCCTACCGCAGGCTGATTGGAATAAGTTTGAGAGGTTCCTTGGCAATTCGTACCGTTACAAACAGAGGTAGCGCCATCGGTGATGCTCCACTTTGCCGGAACAAGGACGCTGTTAACTACCGAATTCTCCGAAGTTACCTTGACGGTACCAAGAACCGGCGGCGGCGGCGTCCCCGGCGTAACGTTGATCGTGATCGTTGTTGTCGGATATTCATCGGGGTCAACGCTGTCTGAACAATCCGCGTTGATGGTGAATGTTCCCGTTCCGGCTGCAATGCCCGTCACGGAGAAAACACCTTGGCCCGCGATGGGCCCACTTGTATCCTTTACAAGAGTTGCCGAAAAATCAGCCGGGGTGCTCGGAATATCAAGCTGACACACCACTTCTTCGCCCGCAATTCCTTTCCCGCAACCGGGTCCTGAAATGTTTTCCGAGATCGTCTGCCCCACCTGGACAGAATAGGGTCCCTGGCTTTGGAATGCACAATTGGTCATGCCGGCCGCAGCAGCAAAAGCAGAATGCGGAACAGACGCGGCGAACATGCCGATCGCCAAGAAAAGGACCGACGCGACGAGTGCTAAAGTTTTTTTCATATTATTTGACGAGATAGGTTATGGTTGCGTGTGATCCGCTGCCTTCCGACTCGATCACCACCTGCAGCTGATCGGCGCCCTGAGTTGCCGTGAGAACCTCATATGTAGGCTGCGTCGTAAGTGAACCCGTCAACTGCCAGTTGCTGTTTGAAAGGTACGCCTCATAATCACCAAAGAGCGTCGCCATGGAACTCGATGAGTCATATTCTGCAGTATATTGATTGGTGCTCGTCGAGTAAGCGATGGAATAACTCCCACCCACTGCGGCGTTTGTATCCAAAATAAGATCTTTCGGGAACTGGCTCACGAGCTGACCCTGCGGCGCATACACCGGAGCAGGACCCGACGCGACCGGCGCCTTGGGCATCGTTGCCCACGCTATCCATACGATAGCTACGACCACGACCACCGCTACGCCCACCCAGGCCCATACCTTTTTGGAGTCAGTCATACCTTTATCATAGCAGAGTAGAGTGGGAAGGGGGTGTGGATAAACAAAGCCCCCTCCCGATTACTCGAGAAGGGGCTAGGGCTATTTCTCCGGTGGTTGCCGGAAGGTCAATACTTTGCCTTAGGAATGGTGAACGGGTTGCAGGTGGCCGCCGAGGAACAAGCGTATGAAACGCTCCCCTCTGCGTTGACCGTGAGCCACGTGGGGAGAACGGGAACCATTACCCCCGGGATCGGCGTGGCTGCTCCGGTGCTCGGATTGAGCACCGTGAACGTTCCTGCGGAATCCGGCACATCGGCATTGCCTATCACAGCAACGTCGTCTGCCATATCCGCAGTAAGCGACACGGGGGTTCCGGGCAGTGTGACGTTATTGCCCACCGTCTTCAACGTTGATTCATTGAAGATGGCGGCGATCCCATCACCGTACGAAACAACCACACCGAGACCCAGCGAATCGAACACCACAACGTCCGATCCTCCGGGAGCTTCCGACGTGATGCCGCTGATCGGCTGAGAATTGACCAGCGTCATGGTGTCGACGTTGACGACATTGATGGCCGGTCCGCTGCCTCCTACCGTGAGGACGTAGGCGTACGTGACGCCGTTCGTTACCCCCATTGTAAGCGACTGCGGATCTGCTCCAACGTTCAAGCTCACGAGGTGCGTTGTTACAAACGGAGATCCGGTGATGCTGCCGCACGAAAGGTTATTCGCCGCCGCTGGCTGCAAAAGACACTCGTAGCCATTTTCCGCCGCGCTCTCCGTAACCGGATTTGTATCGTTCAACTGTGGCTCCGGAGTGTCGGTCATACCACCGTTTTCGTCGTAGACTCCTCCATCAACAATCACGAATCCCGTGACATCATTGTCCACGGCAATACCGTAGGTGGGGGCGCCGACGAAGAACTTTCCGTCGGGCGCTCCCGCTGCCGTGTACTTATCCACGTATCCGTTCAGAGGCTGTCCGTTGAAAAGATTCTGGCCCTGGACGACCTCCGATGGGTTCAGGCAGAAAATTTCTCCCGCCTTCGAAGCCGCGCACATGTTGTGGGAGTACAATGCGAACGAAACCGCGTTTGAACATCCCGTCCCATCCGCCTTGCACACCTTTGCCTGAAAATATCCCGAGGTCTCATGAACCTGGTCGATCCCCAGAACCACTTGGGCTTCTCCGGAGTTGACCAGTTGAGAACTCAAAATATTTGCGTCGGGCGTGATGACTATCTGATCACCGGCAGCGAAATTCGCGCCGGTGAACGTCATGAGGGCGCCCCCGCATTGGCTAAGACACCACTGCACCGCAGGGGCGACCGATGTCAGCGTGGGAGTTGGAGGCGGCGGCGTTGACACCGGATTGATGGTGATCGTCGCGGAACCCGTTACGTTTGTGTAGCCAGGAACCGTTGAGGCCGCGGAGACCTTCGCGCTGGTGGTGGCCGTGATGGACGAAGAAGCGGTAAACTTCCCCGTCGTATCGATCGTTCCGTCGGTTGACGGACTGACCGACCACGTGACCGCCTGCGAAGGGTTGTTGGTTCCGCTGACCGTTGCAGTGAGCTGCTGGCTTGCGCCGGCATTCACTGTTGCGGTCGAGGGACTTACAACGACCGCCGTCACCGTCGTGGTTGTGTTACCGCCGCCGGATCCGGTAGGGCTTCCGCCTCCGCACCCTGCCGCAACGAGAGAGAAAATGGTGAAGGCAACGACCAAGCCGGACAGCTTGGTCGCGATTCGAGACGTAAACGTAGCGAAGCTTGTGCTGCCGCGCATAGACGTTCCTCCTATTCCTTATAGTATTGAGATTATGCCGCCGTCAGGCGCGTGCCTGACGTGCTGCCAAGACTATAGCAAAATTATCAAATAGTGTCAAATTAGCGCGGCAAAAACAGGGCTCTTGACGTCAGCACTGTATCGTCCCCCCGCCCGCGTAACAGTCGATGGAGCGGGCGCTCACGGTGGTCTGGAGATTCACCACGTCGTTCTCGACCGCCGTGTCGGTGGAACTCGGCGCGATGCCTATGGAGACCGTGACGCGCGGCGGCCAGTGGTCGCCTTCCGTCTGGCCATACAGCTGGAACTGCAGATATTTTACCGACACCGTGTCGCCCGTGAGCGACTGCGGCGCGGAGCTGAGCGTTGAGCTCTCCACAAGCTGCCACGCAAGCGATCCCGTCGTGGGCCGTTCGTAGACGATGCGGTCGCCCTGCGCGTCGTAGAAGTCGAGCGCGTTGCACGTCCATGTGCCCGCGGTCGCTCCCGGCGCGCTGGAAAACGTACAGCCGCAATCCGCATTGGCCTTGCCCGCAACCGATCCCGGAACGCCGCTCCCCGGCGTATTGCCGCCCACCGTGTTGCAAAAAAGGTAGCCGGTGCGGATCTGGCGCGCCATTTCCTCGAGCGTGATGCTGATATTGCTCTCCGCGGAAATAAGCGACGACACCTGCCGCTGGGTGCGCACCGCATTCGCGAACGCGCCGACCGCGATCGTGATGATGATCGTAAAAAGGCCGACGGTGATGAGCATTTCTATAAGCGTAAATCCTTTCTTCATGGCTGGTAATGATAAAAGATGTCCTCAAGCGTGATCGTGTTCCCGAGCGCGCCGCTTGACCATGTGACGCTCGACTGCACATCGATGCTCTGGCCGTTGTTCGTCACCTTTATATTGCGGACGAAATCCGTTGCCGTTGCCGCGAAAGGATTGTTGCTATAGAGATGGGTGGTCGGATTGAAATACAATTTGGTATTGGGCGCGCCGCTTTGAAAACTGAGGCCCGCGCAGCTGGTGGTCGTATAATCGATCGGGAAATAATAGTGGGCGCCCGCGTACGGGAAACAGCTCCCCCAGCTGTAGGAGCCGTTACCCCCAAGCTGTTCATACACGTCATGGTCGATCAGGTTCTTTACGATCTCGATCCCTTCCGCCGCAAGATATGTTGCCTGCGTGTCGTCCGCTGTCGTGCGGTTCAGCTGGAAGGATTTTGTAAGGAGCGTGACGATGCCCACGAAGCCGACCATAAGGATGCTGAGCGCGATGAGCGCTTCCACAAGTGTCTGTCCTTTGCGGGAATTGATCATAGGCTTACTTGCCCTTCGGCGTTTACGGTAATGGCGCGCACGAGATTGTTATCTACGGTGCCAATGTAAACGTACGAGGACGGCGCGGGATAAAGGAATGTCGTCCCGTTGCGGCTGATCAGCGTGAACGGGTCGGGAGGATAGAACAGGACATACTTGATGGTGTCGCTCGCGGGGCTGGAAGGATTCTTCAGCACAACGCCCGGCGCGGTGTGGACCTGCCAGCTGCCGCCGGCGTATTCGGCGACATCCGCCGTGTTGACGGCGGCGGTCGTGCTCGCGAGGGTCGGACACACGAACCGTCCCGGATATTGCGCCGAGCTGATCGCGGAGTTGTATGCAAAGAGGGAATATTGGGAATTTGCGAGGTCGAAATATACGCCGTACGCGCACGTCTTGGAGTTCGTGCTGTATGTGGCAATGGAAAGCTCCTTTGCCTCAAGGATGAGCTGCGCCACCTTGGACTCCTCTATGGAAAGCGCGATCTGATCCTGCCCCGCGTGGCTGTATACGATGGCCAATCCCGAAAGCAACGCCGTGATGGCGATCACGACAAGCATTTCTACCAATGTGAATCCCTTCCTCGTTTTCATGCGTACATTCATTCTATCATTTTGGACACGGGCGCGCCCTCCGCCCCCATGTCATCCCGCGCCGAGCAGGGAAAGATACCAGCCCACTATCGCGGGTCCCCACAGGAGCGCCACTCCCGCGCCGAGCGCGAGGAACGGCCCGAACGGTATGGTGCCCTTCATGGTATTCCTGCCCAGCGCCACCTGGAGCACGCCGGCCGCGGCGCCGAGTACGAACGCAAATACGAGCGCGAGGATGATGTCCGGCCAGCCGAAGAGCAGTCCGAGCGGAATGGCAAGCTTGAGGTCGCCCATTCCCATTCCCCTGCCGCGGGTGATGGCGATGAGGAACGCAAAGAACGCGCCGCCGAACACCGCCCCCGCAACGTGCGCCCACGCGGCGCTCCACTGCAGGCCGAAGATCGCGGCCGACGGGCCGATGAGCGACGGGTTGCCCGGCCCGAAATATCCCGCGATCATGATCGTAAGGAAAACGCCCAGCACGCCAAGAAATATGTTGATCTCATCCGGGATGATGCCGAGCCGGATATCTATCACGGCCATCGCAAGAAGCGCTTCAAGCGCGGCGATCCAGATGGCGGACACGACGATGAGCGGCGCGGCAGCGACGCCCACGGCGAACGGCACGAGCGCGAACACAAAGCCGGAAAGCAGTTCCACCACCGGATATTGCATGGTGAGCCGCGCCCCGCAGCGGCGGCAGCGGCCGCCCTGCGCGAGATAGCTCGCGAGAGGCACGAGCTCGAACCAGCGCAGCGTCGCCTTGCAATGCGGGCAATGCGAACGGCCGCCGATCATCTTCGCGTCCAGCAAAAAATGCTCGCCGTCATAGCGCAATATGACGACGTTCAAAAAACTTCCGATCGCGATGCCGAAAAGGAAGAGAATGATCACCGTGATGGGGGCCATATCATCATGATAACAAAAAATCCCGCCGGAAGGCGGGATCTTTGCAGATGGCCCACAAAACGCTAGAGCGTCTTGCAGTAATCTCCCGTGCCCGTGCACGATAGCACGCCCGTCACCGTGGGGAAGCTTGCCCCGTTGTAATTGGTGAAGGCCGAATTGTTTGGATTCTCAAGCGTCGCCTCAAGGACATAGAGGCTTCCGGTGCCGTTCGTACCATACTGATAGTTATGGCCGGCAGTGGGATCGTTGGGAACGCTCGTGATGGCGATCGCCGTGGTTCCTTCGAGCGCAGTGGTCAAATTGGCCCACGAGCTGATCTCGCTGAAGTTGCCGCAGGACGAACCGGTCTGCTTGGTACCCGGATAATAACCGCACTCGTTGTAGTAGAGCTCTAACCCGTTCTGGACCTCGCTCAAATCCGAGATCCTTCTCGCGTCGCGGCCTGCCTGCTGGGTCGGCCCAAGGCCGACGAGCACGACCGACGCCAAAATGGCGATGATCGCGACGACGATCAGAATTTCAATGAGGGTGAAGCCCTTTCTTTGCGTTGAGTTCATATTCCAGTGGAAAATCGTTTCGACCTTTTAAAACGGTTGACCCATTTATTATAGCATTTAGTGAATGCTGTCCGTGAGGTTGTATATGGGGATAAGAATTGAGGCAAAAAGCAGGCCTACCATGACGCCGATGCCGATCATAAGCACCGGCTGGATAAGGTCCACCAGGTTGTTCGTGATCTCGTCCGCCTCGCGGGTGTAGATGCCGGAAAGGCGGTTGAACATCTCCTCCACTTTTCCCGTCGTTTCGCCGACCGCCACCATCTGCGGGATGAGCGCGGGGAAATACTGCGGATACTTGGCGATGCTTTGCGAGAGAAGCGATCCCTGGCGCACATCTTCCGCGATGTCGTGCACCACGTCGCGGTACAGAACGTTGCCCACCATGTGCCCGATGATCTCGAGTGCCTGCGCGATGGGAATGCCGCCGTGCACAAGGAGCGCCGCCGAGTTGCCGAAGCGCGCCATGATCACCGGCAGGTACACTTTCTTGACGATCGGCAGGCGGATCTTTGCCTCGTCAAGGATCGCTTCGCCCTCCGCGGTCTGGAAATAATTCACGGCAAGGCCGGCGACGGCGACGGCGGCGACAACGACCGCGATCCACCATTTATGCAAAAAGTTTCCGGTATTGAGAAGTATCTGCGTGTACCACGGGAGCGCAACGCCGTTCTCGGCAAACACGCCGCCGAGCGACGGGTACACGAACGTGACAAGGATGAATGCCACGACGATGAAAAGCGCGATGACGATGCCCGGATAGACGAGCGCGGACGACGCCTTGCTCGCCAGGTCGCCTTCCTTTTCGGTGTAATCCGCAAGGAATGCCGCGACTTCGTTCAGGTTCCCGGTCACCTCTGCCGCGCGTACGAGCTCAATATAATAATCGGGGAACACGCGGTTCTGCCGCTCAAGCGCCTGAGAGAACGAAACGCCCGCGTCGATATCCTCCGTCATCTGGGATATCGCGGTCTTGAGGGTGGGGCTTGTCGTCTGCTCGTACAGGATCTTGAGCGCGTTGTTGAGCGGCAGGCGCGCCTCGAGCAGCGTCGCAAGCTGGCGCGCGAAGACGATCAGTTCCTTGCGCCGGACGCGCGAAAAGAATCCGGCGATGTTGTCGAACATGTTCGGCGCCCGCTCGGCGACGACGGAAAGCACAAAAAGGTCGTGTCCCGCCAGGATCGCGCTCGCCGAGTCGCGGTCGGAGGCCTCGACGATCCCCACCTGCGTCGTCCCGTCTTTGGTTTTGGCCTGGTATTTGAATTTCATGCCACCGTATCCGTCCCGTTATGTTCGCTCGAGCAGGATGCGCAGCTCGGAGGGATTGAGGGAGTACAGTTCGGCGTTGTCGAGGGTGACCTCTTTGTTCTTGATGAGGTTCACGAGCGAACGGTTGAGCGTGACCATGCCTTCCTGCAGGGACGTTTCGATGACGAGGTCGATCTGGTAGGTCTTGCGCTCGCGGATCAGGTTGCGGATGGCGGGGTTCACGATCATGATCTCCATCGCCGGGATGCGGCCGCCGGACACGCGCGGCAGGAGCCGGATGGAAATGATCGCGACGAGCGTCGCGGCGAGCTGGGACGTCACTTGCCCCTGCTGTTCCGCCGGGAACGAGTCGATGATGCGGTCGATCGTCTGCGACGCCGAGTTCGTGTGGAGCGTGGAGAGCACAAGGTGGCCCGTTTCGGACGCGGTCATTGCGGTGCCGATCGACACCGCGTCGCGCATCTCGCCGATCATCACGACGTCCGGGTCCTGGCGCAGCACGGTGCGGAGCGCCGCATGGAAGCTCGTGGTATCACTGCCGACCTCGCGCTGGGAGACGATGCATTTGTCCTGGGTAAAGAGATATTCCACCGGGTCCTCGATCGTGATGATGTGGTCGGTGCGGGTGTGGTTGATCTCGTCCACGATCGCGGCGAGCGTCGATGACTTGCCGTGTCCGGCGGGACCCACCACGAGCACGAATCCCTGCGAGAGCTGGGTGAAGTCGTGGAGCAGCGGCGGGAGGTTGAGCTCTTCGATCGTCTTGATGCGCGTCGGGATCAGGCGCAGCGCCGCGGCCAGGTATCCGCGCTGGAAGTACACGTTCACGCGGAAGCGCGCCTTATCGTCGAAGCTGTACGCAAAGTCCACCTGCCGCTGGGTGAGCAACTTTGCCTTCTGCTCGGGCGTGAGCAATTGGGACATGATCCCCTCCGCCGACTCCGGCGTCATGATCGCCTCCTTCTGGAGCGGGATGAGCACCCCGTCGATGCGCAGGGTCGGGCGCCGCCCCACCGCCAGGTGGAGGTCCGATGCATTCTGCTTCGCCGCCGTCGTCAAAAGGTCGTTGAGCTGAGTCTTGTAATCATCCATGGAATAATCTTACCACATTGCCCTTTTGTCCCCCAAATAAAGGGTCAATTTCTTAAGCTATTTTTAATCGCCTTCTTGGCATGATGGCCGGATGGAAAAGCAGGAGGCAAAACTCTTTTATTCGCAAATCGGACACGTTCATATGGGGAACTGAGGCAATATTGGCAGTGATCACTTGGGAGCTGTCCACAGTGATGTCCAAATAAGTGCTATTTGTGATGGAAAAGGTAGAACTAGTGCCACTGGTCGTGCCGGGAAGAGTGGGGATGGATTGGGCGCTTGCTCTGGGCGTAAAACTAATGAAAAGAAAACCGCCAAGCAGGGCGGCGGAAAAAATTAGGAAGCGGGCTGAGTAATCGACTAGAAATCGTTGTCTCATAGAATGCTTTCATAATACCACCTCCATAGCCCAACCCGCTCAAATTTGTGGATAACTCAGGGAATTGTATATGTACTTGTAGCTCCCGACGGAAGAGTATATTGCAATTCTGAATCAGAAAGCCATAGAGGATGATAGTAATAAGTTGGATCGGTGGTGGTGGTGACAAGATAGTTTTGCCCAGTAAGGAGATTGTAAATATAGAAAGAGGTAATTTGGCCTGCTTGCTGAGCTTGATCGCGATATTCCTGATCGATCTGGGAATCTGCGGTCCATGGAGCAACATTAGTTTCGTAGGTTGTCATACCTACATCGGGATTAAGAGCATCGCCGCCCATGGTGGTGTGGGGAGCTGAGAACACTTGATAAGACCAGTTTGATGTGTCGATACGCAGAAAACCTAAAGTGTCTGCTTCATCATTAGAATCAAACCATAGATATCTTCCATCATGACTCCATCCTCCGTTTTCAAGATCGAAATTCACGATTGTATTCGATTCTTGCTCCGGGATTTGGGAAAGAGACAGGGAAAAAACAATATTATCGTTACTTAGGTCGTAGACCTCCAAAGAGGGCATCGTCGAAGTTGTTAAAAAGGAAACTGCGGCCATCATGGTTTGGCTTGAATTCACCCTGAAATCCTCAGCAGTGCCTATTTCTTGACTGTTGCCGCTGTAATCATATTTCCATACTTGGATGTTAAAATTGGGCAGCACCTTCCCATGAACATAATCATAATTAAATTCTCGCATCACATAAAAATTACACGAGTATAATTCGATGGGATGATAACTGGGGAATAGATCATTTATAATAAAAGAGGAATTGGCATTGTTCGCTTTATCTTCAATAGTAATTTTTATTGTATCGGTAGATGTGAGGGGGGTGTTAATAGAATAGCTTGCCGACTCGTCGCCTGAAAGGCATCCAGTTGTCGTAGAGGAGCTAGCTACATTCGCGACCACTCCAGATGGCGAAGTCGAAGCTGGGGATAAATAATGGCGAAAGACAATGAGAGTTAAGGCTACGATGGTTATAACTATGCACGACACTATAATCCAAAATCTTCTGCTCATCTTCTAATCCTAACACATTGATTTTTGCATCCGCCCCTATCCGGAAAAGAATATATTGCCATCAAGATTTTGAGCATAGGCAGCAACGTTCGGCGTATACCCGCTCGAACCTCCCGCGCCTATACCCGCCCCGTCATGCCCCGCGTAGTAAATGGTACAAGTAAGCACACAACCGCTTCCATCCCAACTTTCCGATCCATTTGAGGGAGATAAGCCACCCTCTCCAATAGAGGACGTTGCATAGTAAGTTGCAAAATTTATATTCGTGTTAAATCCGCCACCATATGAAGCAATGATTTCCGTCCCGCTTGCGGTTAGAGTTCCCCAGGTTGAATATGAAGAATATCCATCCGGAGGAAGACTCAGAGAGGTACTCGCTGCAAAAGAAAAGTGTGGGAGTAAGAATATCCCTAATCCTATTGCTAAGATGAAAATATATTTTTTCATGGGTTGTTTTGTAATGTTTTTTCGGCTTAGATCTTAAAAAATTTAAAGATTCGAAAAAACCAGAAGCCAAAAAATGAGGTATAAAAGTAATGGCACTAAAATAAAGCCAATTGCTAAAAATACCCATACAAGCCACCGCTTTTTTGTATGCCACCATTTTTGAAAAGCAGGTACAATAATCCAAAATCCTGAGACGCCAATGAGTATTAAAACTATTGCTACAGACATTACAAAAATAAAAAATGTCCCGGATACGTTCGCATAGGTAGCGTAAATGCCATTCGCTTCAGCTAGGATACAGCCTAAAATTAGTAATATAATTCCGGCTGATACATTTACCGCTGTCCGCCATCCTTTCGGAACTATTTTTGAATCCTCATTTACCTTCATATTGTTCTGGTTTCAAAAACCGCCAATTGGAATGGCGGCGATAAAAATAGATGGGGGGCTATGCGCTCGACTAGGAATCGTTGCCTCATTGGAATGCCTTCAGTATACCAACATTCCCAATCTACACCTGTGGATAACCCCGAAATCGGTGTCCTACCGTGTTTCGAACAATGCCAGATATGGTCCAATATATAGTTGCTGCACCGCGCGATGGAACGGTTGGGCTACCGCTAACTTGCTCAGATCGGCAGTGGGAACAACAAGAAAGTTTGAACTAGCCGGAAGCTCGCCTGGATTCTGGATAGAACTAACGTTTGTGCCGCTATAAAACATGATGGTATTCCCCGGCACCCAGTCGTAAAGAAAAATGTCCTTCTGGGAATCTTGGGCATTAATAAGAAGTCCGACGGTCTTTTCATCCGACAGATAGCCGAGGTATTGCGGCACCTGGAAGAAGGCAGTATTTATGGTATTCCAAAAACCAATGACTAAAATACCGCAACAGGCAAGGGCCAAGATGGTGGTTTTGAATTGCCGTGGCACACGATCAACCAATCCGAACAGAACTGCACCGACAAAGATAAGCGCAAACGGGAATATGGGTAGAAGATATGTGAATATTTTTGTGCGTGCGGCGAGAAACATCGCAAAGATGATCATCGTCGACAAGAAACCGAACCACACGATCTTTTTTTTTCTGATCGCTTTTTCCCATAAAAAACAGCGATACAATTGCAGCGAGGAATAGAACGGTCCACGGCTGGACCTGCGACCAGAGCGCCTCCAAATAATCAAGGGACGTAAGCGGCTGGTCCCCAGGCGACTGTGTCCCTCGATTAAACACTTGCTGAACGATATAGCTCTGCCAAAATGCGGGTCCGTAGTGGATCGTCTCATAGATCGGCCACGGCAGGATGATAAGCAGCATCAACCCCAACCCGATAAGAAAATATTTATTTTGGGTCCAAGCCCACTTCTTATAAAGAATGCTCAAAATCACCATGGGGATGAAAGCAAGGAGGCCGATCACGCTCTTCGTCATAAATCCCACACCGATGCCGATTCCCACACCTAAAAGCCATTTTGCATGTCCGGGTTTAGTCCCCCTAATAAAACACCAAGTGGCGAAAAGGATCGCGGCGATGGTCGCTACATCCATCCTTACTTGCCGCGCAAACACGAAGAACGGCGCCACGGCAAGAAGCGATATGCCACAGAAGAACGACAACCATACATCCTCCGAAAGTTCCCAAACGATCAGAAAAAGAAATGCTACCGCAAGAATATTAAAAAACGCTGATGGAATTCGAATGGCAAATTCCGAAGCTCCAAAGAATTTCATGCTTAAAGCAACAAGCCAGATATAAAGCGGTGGTTTCTCAAACCAGTTGGTGCCGCCGTATTGAAGCGTCATCCAACTGCCATGCGCCAGCACATTCTGTGCTATCTGGGCATAGGTCGCTTCGTCGTAATCGGCAAGCGGAAGCCTGCCGAGCTGAAAAAAAGTGAAAACCATTGCGACTACGACCAGAACCAAAAAGAGGATGGCCCAAAGTTTTTTTCGAGAGGGAATGGGCATTCAGTTTGTTCCCTACCCTTCCTCCGTCTCTCTTATGATCTCCTCGATCGGCACGCTTCCCTTCAGCGCCTTCACGATGCCGTCCTGGCGGAGCGAGATCATGCCCTGCGCCTTTGCCTGCGCGGTGATCTTTTGCGTGGTGGCGCCGCTGCTCACGATGTTCTCGATCTCCTTCGTGATGAGGAACGCCTCGTAGATGCCGGTGCGGCCGACGACGCCGCGGCCCTTGCACGTGGCGCAGCCCTTGGCGTGATAGATCTGGTACGGCGGCTTGAACTCTGCGGCCACCTCCGCCGGCAGGCCGGCGAGCGAACGCTTGATGATCTCCTGCACCTCCGGGGCCGCCTCTTCCGGCGCTTTGCAATCCGGGCAGAGCACGCCCACCAGGCGCTGTGCGATCACCAAGCTTACCGACACCGGGATCAGGAACGGCTCCACCTTCATGTCGATGAGGCGCGGGATGACGCCGGCGCTGTTATTGGTGTGCAATGTGCTGAGCACGACGTGGCCGGTGAGCGCCGCCTGCACGGCAAGGCCCGCGGTCTCGTTGTCGCGGATCTCGCCGACCATGATCACGTCCGGGTCCTGGCGGAGGATCTGGCGCAGCCCCGACGCGAAGTCGTAGCCGATCTCCGGCCGCACCTGCGACTGGTTGATGCCGCTCACGAAATATTCCACCGGGTCCTCGAGCGAAACGATGTTCACGTCCTCGGTGTTGAGGTCCTGCAGGAACGCGTAGAGCGTCGTCGTCTTGCCGGAACCGGTCGGGCCCGTGATGAGCACCATGCCGAACGGGCGGTTCAGGCCTTCTTTGATGACGGCGCGCGTCGGCGGCAGGAGGTCCAGGCTCTCGAAGTTCTTGAGGCCGGTGGTCGGGTCAAGCACGCGGATCGCGATCTTTTCGCCGAGCGGCGTGGGAAACGTGGCGACGCGGAAGTCGATGTCGCGGTCGAAGATCTTGGCGCGGAAGCGGCCGTCCTGCGGCACGCGCGTCTCGTCGATCTTTAAGCTGGAAATGACCTTGACGCGCGATGTGACCGGCTGGGCGAGCTCCACCGGAAGCGACGCCACCTCGTGCAGATCGCCGTCGATGCGCAGGCGGATGCGGAGCGAGCGCTGCTGCGGTTCAATGTGCACGTCGGATGCTTTGCTCAAGACCGCTTCTTTGAACGTGTCGGCGACGATCTTGATGATCGGCGCGTCGGCGCTGTCGCCGCCGGAGAGTTCCACTGCCTGCTGGCCGCCGCCGCCCTCTTTTATATTCAGTCCGCGCACCGCCGCTTCGATCTCCGTGCGATACGGCGAATATTTGCGGAGCACGGCCTGAAGATCGCCGTACGAGATCAGGTATACGCCGAGATTGATGTGGTTCTGCCGCGCGATGAACTTGATCGCATCCTGCGCTTTCACGTCGTCCGGATGCAGCATGCCGATCACGAGGAGTCCGTCCTGCAGGCTGATCGGGACAAGCTGGTAGGTGCGCGCCGTCTCTTCCGGAATGAGCCCCATCAGTTGGTCGTTCAGCATGGTGGGGTCGATCTTCTTGTACGGCACCTTGAGCAGCTCGCTCTTGAGCGCCACCATCTGCTCGTCGGGGACCAGGCGCTCGCGGCCGATGATCGTCTCCGGCGGATCGCCGCTCACGATCGCGTCGCGCTTGAGCCGCGTGGCGACCGATTCGTTTATCAGCCCGCGGCTCTGCAGTTGTTGGATCAGCTCATCATTCGTCATGTCTTCATTCTACCATGTTGGCAAAAAGAAACCCTCTGCTGTTTTGCGAGAGGGGTTCCTTTTTTGCGATGCTATGGAGAAACGAACGGGTTCGGCCGGCCTACGGCTGCCGGGCCCTGCGGCGTCGGCGGCGGAATGGTGGATTTGAGCGCTTCGAATGCGGCTCCCTGCACAACGGTCTGCGGCTGGAGCGAAAGCTGGGTTATGGGCGCGATAGTGCCGATGGTCCCGTTCGAAGGGATCGTCACGAGCTGCGGCTGCGCGAAGAATATATAGTAGACGGCTGCGGCGGCGACCACGAAGAACACGAGCCACCCGAAGATGCCCCACAGATTGCCTTTTTTGCCGCTTTCTTCAACGATGATCGCCATGGTTATGGTGCCTGATAATAGGTTACGACCGTTATGGTGTAGTTGAACGAATCCGGGTTGAGCGTCTGCCCTTTTACGGGAGTGACGCCGGTGTCGCTGGGCTGGAATGTTATTGCGGTCACATCAAAGAGGCGGATGTTCGATTCCAATCCCTGGAGAAAGCTCTTCAGCGATTCGTAACTGCCGGACGCCGTCACCTGGAACGAGACCGTGCCCAGCGGCTTTACGATGGAACCGCCCGTGGCCGCGTCCGCGATCCCTCCGCTCGTCGTCCCGTCATCCGACGGCGCCTGTTCCTGCACGGCCTGGAGCGAGACCGCCGTGCCCTGTATCGTAACGCCCGTGTTCGCCCCGATCCCGTATATCTGCGCGAGCGCGCCCGCGACGTCGGGCCCCACCGGCAGCGACATCGCGACAAGCTGGCTCGACGAAGAATCGCTTTGATAGCTGGCAAGCAGCCCTTTTATCTGGGTCGCCACCTGCGTCTCGTTCTGATACAGCACATTCTCGCTCTCTGCCTGCCCCTTGACGCTTTCGAGGTTCGTATACGCGGGGACGATGAGCTCAAAATAAACGACGAGCGCGCCCGCGATGAGCAGCGTTGCGAGAAGGATGCTGGTAAGCCGTTTGCTTTCCTGTTTCATATTATTGGCTTGTCTCGGACATTACGGAAGGATTTACGATGAGGGTGATGTTAAAGCTCCATCCGGTCTGGCCGAGCTCGGGAGCGTTCACGCCCGTGACATCGACGGACGAGACCTCGGGAGAATTCTCGAATATCGCGATCTGCTGGTTTACATCCGCCTCGGACGCCGCTGTCCCCACAAGGACCACCTGGTTGCCGGACTGGAGAGAGAACGAACGATAGTAGACGTTCGCCTCCGTATTCTGCTCAAGCCACGAGAAGAGCTGCGACGAAAGCACGTGGCTCTGGAGCAGCGTCTGGAGGTTCGCGATCTGCGAATAGAAATTTATCAGCTGCGTCTGGTCCGTCGGCGAGATGGACTGGTTCAGCGCGCTCACCTTGTTCTGTGTCGCCGTAAGCTGGGACTGCAGGTACGGTTCATACCCGAACGCAAGGCCGCAATAGATGATGATGGCGAAGAAAAGGAGCCCTCCGGAAAAGAGGAGCGCGCCCGGCGCAAAGCCGGTCGTCCCGGAGGAGGGCTCCCGTCCTAATTGCTCTATTACTTTTTCTGGAAGAGGCATTGGTGTTATACGAATTCCTTCATGCCGAGGCCGAGTACGACGGTCATCGGCGCATCAAGCTCGGGCAGGAACGGCGCGATCGCATCCGGATATTCGAACCGCGAGAACGGCGAAGCCTTCACCACCGGGACCTCGAACTGCTTCTCAAAATATTTCTCGATGCCGGAGAGATTGGCTCCGCCCCCGGCAAGGACGACACGCTCCGCCTGCATCGCCGTAGGATACTGCTGATGGTAGGTATACGTCTCCTTTTTCACTTCATTAATTATAGCATCAAGAAACGGCATCATTATTGTGGACAACTCATAGTTGGGTCCGGTGCCCAATATCCCCCGCTCCTTTTTGAGCTCTTCCGCGCGCAGCGGATTGATCCCCAGGCTTGACGCGAGCGCCTGCGTGAGCGACGCGGCGGCAATATCGCTCTGCGCGCTCCAGGCAAGGACGCCCTTTTCCATGAAGATGATATTCGTGGACCGGGAGCCGATGTCCACTATTATGGTGGGCGTCGGGTCGTTTGCGAAGATCCGCGCGACGGAAAGCGATTCGATCTCGAGGGCGCGCAGCCGGAGGCCGGCCGCCGCGAACATGCGCTGGTATTTCTTGATCTGCTCCTGCGGCACGGAGATGAGCAATATTTTCTGGTGCGCGAATCCTTTATCGTCCTGATAGTCGCCGACCTTCATCCAGTCGAGCGCCACCTCGTCGAGCGGCATCGGCACGTATTGCTTTGCCTGATACACGAGCGCCTTCGCGATGTCCTTTGCCTCCATCGCCGGGAAGTCCACCAGCGTCATGAAGACATCGAATGGCGGGAGGGACGCGACCGCGTCGCGAGTGTTCGTGCCGAGCTCTTTCACGAGCGCCTTCAGAAGCGCCACTGCGTCCTCTTCGAATATCTTAAGCCCGCTTGTCTGGAGCGCCTGGTTGGCGCGCGCGAGATATCCGCTCGATTCCAATATGCCGTAATTCACGACGCGCGGCGCTTTCTTTCCCGCGGCGATCTCCGCCGCCTTTATGGAGGTCGTACCGATATCGATGCCGAGATAGGATTCTGACCTGAAGAATGAGAAAGGGTTGTTCATATGCCGTGAGGCAGGTCCGCGCCGTTTAAGATCCTTTTAATGCGTGTTGTTGTATATATGATACCATGAACATCAATTTCTTCGGAGACATTTTCTTTCCGCCGTCGTGCGTCGCCTGCGGCGATTCCCTCCCGAGCGGCGCGCTCTGCGCCGGGTGCCGGCAGGGCGTCGCGATCTTCGATACGCTCTTCTGCGGCACCTGTGCCGCGCGCCTGCCGGACCAGAAGAAGGTCTGCCATAAGGACGCGCCGTATCTCCTGGGCGCGGCGGCCTCGTACGACGACGAGCCCCTCCGCGCGGCCATCCACGCGCTCAAATTCCAGGGGATCAAGACGGCCGCCGCGCCCATCGCGGACATCCTCGCCTCTTACGTCGCGCGCGCGGGCATCGATCTCGCGGGCTTCACCATGGCTCCCGTCCCCCTCTCCGCCGAGCGCCGCCGCGCGCGCGGTTTCAACCAGTCCGCGCTCATCGCGCGGCCGCTCGCAAAAGCGCTCGCGCTGCCGTTCGAAGAGCATCTTCTCGCCCGCATCACCCACCGCAAGCCGCAAAGTGACACCGAAGACATCTTCGAGCGGCGCCTGAACGTGCAAGGGTGCTTCGTTCTCGCGCCCGGCGCGTCGGCGCACAATAAAACCATCGTCCTTGTGGACGATGTTGTGACCTCCGGCACCACTTTCGCCGAATGCGCCCGCGTCCTCAAGGCCGCCGGCGCCAAAAAGATCCTTGCCCTCGCCGCCGCGAAAGCGTAAGCGATGGCGTCCCTACTGCGGGAGTATGTTATTGATCAGGCCGCTGATCGTGAAGAATCCCTGGTAGGTGCTCGAGAGCGCGTCGAGCGATCCCTTGATGAGCGCGAGCGGCTGGTCCGGAGAGAGATTTTCCGTGAGTGCCGTCTTTGCCTGGGTGTTGTCATTTTCGGCCGTGGCGAACGACGATTGCGCGCTCGTGAGGGCGGTCTGCAGGCCGGGATTCGGCGATGCGGCTTCAATGAACGATACCGCGCGCTCCGTCTGCGCCATCCGCGTCTCCGCCGTGCTGAAAAGATTCTGGTTTCCCGCCCACAGCATAAAACTGTCGACGTTCTCGCCGAGCGGAACGAATGTGTTCTGCCGCCACGCGAGCACTTCCTGGGCGACATCCTCCGTTCCCGCTATGCCGACGACGTCGAGCTTTGCGAGCTCCGCATTATAAAATTCGGCCGCCTCGTTCAGCCGTCCCTGGAGCTGCGCTTGCAAAAGCTGGGTGTCGCTGCCTGCCACGGTCGTGCTCGCAAGCTGTGCCTGCAACATCTGCACTTCCTGCTGGGCGCATCCGATCGTTTCGCCCACAAGCGTCTTCCGTACCGCAAGCTCGGCTTTGATCTCATCGGTGGGGCTGAGCGTCGGATCGTTCTTGATCGCCGTTATCTGCGCAATGTCGCCTGCGGTAACACCGCAATCGGTGGTGGCGGCGCGGGCCGGGCGGGGCGTCGCGACCGTCCCGATCGCAAAAACCGCCATCGCGATGATCAGGGCGGGAAATGCTGTCCGTAAAGATATTGTTTTGTGGAACATCAGTGTGAAAGTTGCTGGAGCGCCTGATCAACGGAAAGCGCCGTCGTGGAAGCGGTCGATGTCGATTCGCCGGTCGTCACCGCGGAACCGGTCGAAGTGGCTGTTCCGGCGGCGGCTTTGCCGAACGCCTTCGCGAGCGCCGTCGGGGCGGTTCCCGTGGCGGTGGACCCCGTCACCGCGGTGGAGGTCACCTGCGAGTACGCAACGTTCGCAAGCTGGATCTGCATGTCGATCGCCTGCGCCTCCGCGTGCAATCCCTGCGGATCGATCACCGAATATTGTATGGGCGCGAGGGAACTCGTCGGCGAAAAGCTGTTCGTAAGGATCAATATGAAAAAACCGGCGAGCGCCACGGCGACGCCCGTCTCAAGCGTATGTAAAAAGATCATGATCCCGCGCATCGTCCGGCGCTCCGGCTGCGGAGAAAGCAAAATCTCGCGCTTGGAGCGTTCAGTGAACCGGGGATCCGGCTCTATGTTCTTGAACTGTTTGAGGATGTCAGAAAGTTTCATGTTCTTTTACTCTTCAACGTCTTCGTCGCCCAATTTTCTTTTTAGCTCCTTTACGGCGCGATGCTGGACGAGCTTCACGGCGCCTTCGGATTTTTTGAGGATCGCCGACACCTCCTTCAACGGAAGATCTTCGATGAACCGCAAAATGATCACGTCCTGATAATCCGGCTTGAGCTCTTTGATGGCGCGATGCACCTTCTCGAGCTGCAGCTTTATGGAAAGGTCGGATTGCGCGACGGCGGGCATGACGGACGAGTCGGGATCCATTTTATCCAGGCTCACGTCGTTCTTGCGCGAGCGGTAATGGTCGATCACCATGTTCCGTGCGATCTGATACAACCAGCTCGAGAACGGATGTCCGCGGTGCCGGTACGTGCGTACCTTTGTCCACGCGGACAGAAACACATGATGGGTGATATCCTCGGCTTCCTCACGGCTGCCGACCTTGACCACCACGAACCGGTAAATTGCCGGCTGGTAATGATCGTAGAGAGCGCCAAAAGCCGAGGAATCGCCCCCGACGGCCTTTTCTACCAGTTTTTCTTCACCGTCCAACATGTAAAACGTGAAATAGGGGGATAGGTTACGCTTTTTTCAGCAAAAATGCCCTACGCATCATAGGGCATCTTATATACGTCCATCATACCGCTTTTGGGGCGACTGGTCTAGGCATGACCCGGACAGGACGCTTGCGTTGCATCCGCGCAGCGTTTAAAATTCTCTCAATATGATCCTCTCCGACCGCGACATCAAGAAGGCACTGGCTGACGGGCGCATCAAGGTCACTCCCGAGCCGGATCTCTCGGCCCAGCTCGGCTCGTGTTCGCTCGACCTGCGGCTCGGCACCGAGGTCAAGATCTTCCGCCGCTCGAAGATCTCAACGATCGATCTCCGCGAGATGCCCGACCCCGACACGATCATGGAGAACATCGCGATCTCCGAAGAGGAGCCGCTCGTTCTCCAGCCGCACGACCTCGTGCTCGCGACCACGATGGAGTGGCTTGAGATCGCGGACGATCTTCTGGGACGCATCGAGGGGCGCAGCTCGCTCGGCCGCCTCGGCGTCATCGTGCACGGCACGGCGTCGATATTCGATCCGGGATGGCGCGGCAAGCCGGTGATGGAGCTCGGCAACCTCGGCATCGTTCCCGTCACGCTCTACCCGGGCATGCGCGTCTGCGCGTTCACGTTCGAAGAGGTCTCAAGTAAAGTGGAAACGCCGTACTATTTAAAGAAGGGCAACAAGTATGCCGGCCAGGAAAAGCCGCTTGCGTCAAAGTTCAGCGACGACACAAAATAAACGGCCGACGCTACCATGAAGGAAGATTCCTACGAAATTGAGATCAAGTGCCTTTTGGGCGACCGGGCGCAGGCAGAGCGTCTTCGGCAAAAAATGAAAGAGCTCGATCCCGCGCTCGCGAGCATCGGTTCGCACCGCCAGCTCAATCATTATTTTGAGGGCAAGGGCGACCTCCGCGCCGTCGCGCGCGCGATCACGGACGAGGACGACCGCGCATCATTTCTTGAGCTCGCGGGAAGGGCAAAGGACTTCTCGCTCCGCACGCGCGACGCCGACGGGAAGGTCCTGCTCGTAATGAAGGCGTCCATAGACGACACGACGAGCGCGAACGGCACCGCCCGGCAGGAATTTGAAAGCGAGGTCGCCATGCCGATCGATGATCTCGACAAGATCATCCTCGACGCCGGATTCACCTATCAGGCAAAATGGTCGCGCGAACGCCAGGAATATAAATTCTCCGGCGCGAACGTCACGATCGACAAGAACGCCGGCTACGGCTACCTTGCCGAGTTTGAAATGATAGAGAGCGACCCGTCCAAAGCGGACGCCGTAAAGGCGCGCCTGCGCAAATTAATAGAGGACGTCGGCCTCCACGAGCTCGACCAGGCGCGGCTCGCGCGGATGTTCGACCATTACAACGCCCACTGGCCCGAATACTACGGCACGGAAAAGATCTTCGTAGTGGAGTAAAATAAATAAAAACAGCCTATACGCCCATGCCAGACGCGCGCCATCCCGAATATCAATACTTAGATCTTCTCCAGGACATCCTGGACCACGGCGAGCGGCAGGAAGACAAAGGCACGGGCGCCGTCACGCATAGCGTCTTCGGCCGCCAGCTGCGCTTCGATCTCTCGCAAGGCTTTCCCCTGCTCACCACGAAAAAAGTTTATTGGAAGGGCGTGCTGTACGAGCTCGCATGGTTTTTGTCCGGGCAATCGAACATAAAATATCTTGTCGATAACAGCGTCCACATCTGGGACGATTATCCGTACAAGATCTATCGCGAGAAGGCGGACAAGGGACAGTTGCCGCCACTCACAAAAGAAGAATTCGTGGCAAAGATCGCGGCCGACGCGGCGTTCGCAAAAGAGCATGGCGAGCTTCGCTATATTTACGGCGAGATGTGGCGGCGCTGGCCGGGCAAGAACGGCCGCACTGTGGACCAGGTGCAATGGGTGGTGGATGAGCTCAGGAAAGACCCCGACGCGCACAACACGCTCGTCAATTCGTGGGATCCGGAATATCTTTATGGGATGGCGCTCCCGGAAGAGGCGTGCCGTTTCCCCATCTGCCACAACATGTACCAGTGCAACGTAAAGAACGGCAGGCTCTCGCTCCATCTCTACCAACGCTCGGCGGACATGTTCCTCGGCGTGCCGTTCAACATCGCGAGCTACGCGCTGCTCACCGTCATCCTCGCGCAGGCCACGGGCAACCAGCCGGGCGATTTCATCCACACGTTCGGCGACGCGCACATCTATCAGGAGCATATCAACCAGGTAAAGGAGCAGCTCTCACGCGAGCCGCGCGCGCTGCCCACGCTCACGATCGATCCCGCGATAAAAAATATCGACGACTTCAAGCCGGAGAACGTGAAGCTTGACGGCTATGATCCGCATCCGGCCATCAAAGCGGAACTCGCGCCCGCCGGCGGCCTCATCACCGATTCGTGGAAGAACTTTCTTAAAGAGAAGGACGGCTCGCAGAGTAAATAAGAAAATCGTAATCAAAGGGATTTGCCGCGTCTTTGGCGTGGGGCTCGGAAGCGACCAGCTTCCATTCTGCCGGATCAAGCTCCGGAAAGAAGGCATCGCCTTCGAACGTGCCGTGCACGAGCGTCAGATAGATCACCTGCGCCATGCCAAGCGCGGCTTTGTATATCTGCTCGCCGCCGATCACGAACGCCTCGCTGGCGTTCTCTTTTTTTGCAAGCGCGATCGCACCCTCGAGCGATCCCGCGACAAGACACCCTTCGGCGCGGTAGTCCGCATCACGGGTCACCACGATGTTCGTGCGACCCGGCAGCGGCCGGCCGATGGACTCGAACGTCTTTCTCCCCATGATGATCGGGTGTCCCATCGTCGTCGCTTTAAAACGCGCAAAATCCGCTGAAAGATGCCACGGGATCTTCCCGCCCGTGCCGATCACCCGGTTCTCCCCCATCGCCGTGATCAATGAAAGCTTCATGGCTGGAGCGGGTAAGGGGAGTCGGACCCCTGTCGTCTGATTGGCAACCAGATGTAATACCGTTATACGATACCCGCTTTTACCGATTCATTATATAGTGCTCCGCGGAAAAATCAATCCACGATTCATGTGCTCCCGCGTGGTCTCGGAATTTGAGCGCAGTAATTTTCAACAGTCCCCACAAGCATTTTGAGGATTTTAGAAAATCCATCTTCTCCTTTCTTATAAAGCACCTCGGTCACTCACTTCCATCGATCACTGATTAGAATCCCGATCCTGTAAACACGCCGAACATAAATCCCTCGAAAAGGAAAAAGAGGGCCACTGCCAGTCCAATTCCGTTTAAAATATTCATACCAAAAGCAATCGTTGCCATCGCGCCTTTCTTTTTTGGGATTATAGATGAAGCCCTGCTCCTCAAAAAAGCTTGGAATATAAAAAGTATGAGCGCGGCGCAAAAGAATAGAAACGACACCGTGAACGCCTCCTGAAGTGAGGTTACTTGGATAACCCCAAGATTCCCTCCGTTTGTTTCGAAAGATTGTAGGTTAAGCGCTATCAGCCAGCAGACAAAAGAAGCGCATCCCAGGGCAAAGGATATAAGATTCAAATTACGAGCCTTGACGTCGCTACTATCTACGACCGTGTCCTCGTTCATATTTCAAATTTTAGCATATTATTCAAAACCGTGACCAAGACCTCTCGGTCTGGTCTCACTGCCATGTGCCCCCGTGAGGAATCGAACCTCAATTACAAGATCCGCAATCTTGCGTCCTATCCGTTGAACGACGAGGGCGTCCCGCGGGGAGAGGGGCAATAGTATGTTTCGCTCCGGCGTCGGAACGCCCACTCGCTCAACATACTATTGCCCCTCTCCCCGCTTGCCGCTATATGATAAAAACAAACGAAGCCATCCGACCCTCGCTATAGCGTACTAGAAACGGAGGAATTTTTCAATGGAATCGATGAGCGACGGCTCGTGCTCGATCTCCTTCAGCAGACCCTTAAGGTTCGCGCGGATCTCCGCCACCTTTTCGTCGGGCACAATGATCATGAGCGGCGGATGGATGCGCGAGCGGAAATTGAACATCACATCGGTCCATTCCGTGCCGACGGCATCCGCGCTCCAGCTCTCGAACTCCTTTAAAAGATACGTCTTATATCCCCCGATGCCGATCGAGTCGTCCCTCAATGTGAATTCTGTCATCCGCGGGACCTTGTTGCCCCATACGATGAACAGCACTTCTGCGACCACAATGAAGAAGCCGAAAAGGAAATTCCTCTGCCACACCGAAAATGCGATGATGAGCGCGGCGGCGATGATGGAGATCCAGTACCACGACACATCCTTCTCGCGGTATTCGAACTCCGGCGCCTCCCATGTGACCTCGAATTTTGCCATGCCTCTATTTTACCACAATTCCGCTGCCATCATCCGGGCGCCGGAAGCCGCACTCTTAAATAGGAACGGTGGGGGCGGGTGAAGATCCGCACGATGGCGATGTTCATTGCGGCGGCGGCGCGTGTGCCCTGCAAAACACCGGCGAGCATCACGATGCCCTGCTCAGTTAGGGCATATGGCCGGGAACGCCGTATCTGATTATATTCTGAAATCACAAATTGTGATTTCAGAGCGCTGAATTCAACTGCGCTAAGCTGAAACACGAATGACTGATCCGGAAAGCAGGCCTTGTTCCGCTTGATCGCCTGAACCAAGATACGAGGCTCGATCCCATACAAACCGGCGAGGTGCGTGCTCAAAATAATCCTTTTCTCACGGATAAATACCATGCGTTCCTGCATCTGTCCAAGCAATGCGCTTTCCTTTTTGCTCAGCGGGGGCATGTTCACAATCATAGCGGTCGCCCATTAAGATCTTCTTAAATTGCCGCTCGCGGGTGCCCCTAATGAAAACCACCGCCTCACGCGGTGGTTTTCATTTGGCCGCCAGTGGCGACCGATACTACTGAAGAAGGATCCTTTCTCAGTAATGCTAGAGCACTGCTTCTTTGAGAAGCTTGCCGGCACGGAACTTCGGCTTGATCGATGCCTTGATCTGGATCTTCTCGCCGGTCTTGGGGTTGCGGCCCTCGCGCGCAGCACGCTTGGCGACGCGGAACGTGCCGAATCCCGTGATGGCGACCTCTTCCCCGCGGCCCATGGTCTTCACGATCGTGTCAAAGACGGCATCCACTGCCCTCTCCGCGGCCGCCTTCGTTTCCATTCCGGTGGCCTTCATGACCGCTTCCACCAATCCTTTCTTGTTCATAATGATAATATTGGTTTCTTTGCCGACCTTTCATGCGTTAAGCTCTCTTTTATTATAGCAAAATCAAGGGTTTTCTGCACAAGGGGGTGGCCAGTCATTAAAAAACCATTAAAAAAGATTTGACGGAAAGGGCGGGAAGGATACAATCATTAGGACGTTACAAAGGAGCAATCCGTCATAAGCGAAGGACTCATTGGCGGCCCATAGCGATATGGGCCTTTGTTGTATTTATTCCTTTGTCGGAATATATTGTGTCAAAAGCCACTTTTTATCCTTCCCGTCCCAATCCAATCGTATGATGGTGATATTTCCGTCCCCTTCGTTCAAAAGGCGCACCCTATTGCGAGACCGGCTGACCACTTTTGAACACATAAACGTCTTTTCAAGGTGCCGTAACGATTCCGGATGTTTTTGCTCCAATTTTGCCAGCCCATATCCTTCATCGCTCTGTAAGTCGTATTTTCCATATACGAGATCGATGTTGTCTCCAATCTCCGGATGGCTCAACGCGCTTTGTATCTCTCCTGATTTTTTCTTTAACAGAAAATCGACCGCCTCCTGTCCTTTTATTCCCGTATAAATATCCCCAAACTCCCCGCGGCCGATCTTTCTTCCGACATGATGGTTTTCCATTCCGCCATGATACCCGCGCGAGGATTAAATGGAGATAAATTAAAGATTAAAAATAAACAAAGTCTCCCAAAACAAAACAGCCCCGAAGGGCTGTTTTGTTTCTTGACCCAAAAGTCACAAGCTATCGGGTCATGGAGCTGGATGACTAGTTCGTCAAACCAGTGATGTTCTGGCTCGTAACCGGGATGGAAGTGGACGGGCTAAGCGACGAGATGGTTCCCGTCACGCCGTCAGTCCACGATACACCCTGGAGAAGAACCTGGTAGCTGCCCGTGCTGCCACCCGTGAACGTCGCCAAGTTGGTCGGTGCCGTGTAAGTTTTCACGAGTAAAGTCCTCGTGGAGCTATACGGAATCGTCCATTGATTGGAGTTGATGTTCGCGAAGGTGGCTGTACCAGTGCCCAAACCGGTCATCGTTGTGGTCGCAAGGAGCGTGGACGGGGCCGAGGCATCGTAGAGGCCAAGGACCTGTACCGTGCTCGATGTGATGATCGTGCCGGCAGTAGACAACTGCACCGTGAGAACCTTCGGGTTGATGCTGCCACTTCCTGCCGTGAAGTTGAACTCGCCTACGATGTTACCCACACCGGAAATCGAGTTCGGGTTGGAGAAGGAAGCACCCGACACATCCAACGTCGTCTGGTAGACCGTGAACAGGTTGCCGATGTTGTTCGCAACGACATTCGTCGTGGTCGCCGTAGAGGCATTGGTGTACTGGTAGCTCGTCAAAGCGAATGCATGCTTGCCGCCAGACGTCGCATACGGGTACGAATTCGTATCCGCAACGAGGTTGACGTAGGCCGTGGAGTTCGCCGGGACACTCAAGCCAGTGAGGTTGAAGACCAACACTCCGCTCGAGTTTTCCGTCGCCGTACCCAACACATTACCGCTCGTATCAGTCAACCGGTAGTTGATGAAGGTCGAGTGGTCAGTTGCAGCCGTCGAGGTCGTCGAGGTCGAGCTGTCAAGGAGGGTCATCTGCGTTAACGTCTCGCTACCCGTCGTGCTTGCCACGAACTGGTACTGCGCAACCGTCACGCCAGTGATGCCCATGCCAAGGAAGGACGCCTGAGACGTACCTGCCGAGAGCGAACCGGTCAACGTGCCACCATTGCTGAATGTCACGTTCTGGCCACCAACAGGACCACCGAAGGTCACTGCATTGCCAGTCTGGGTCGAAGCATTCCAGCCAGTCAGGTTCGTCACGCTTGAGACCGTCTGCGGGGTGAGGCTCGAATTCACATCAGCGTAGACGTCAAGCGTCACAGAGCCATTTGCGGCGATCGAGATCGGCGCAGAGCTGTTGAAGTTGTACGTCGTATTCGCGGCAACCGTCGGCTGGGTTGTACCCACCTGCGTGCTGCCGTTCATCACGCGGAGGTTCCTGAGATAGGCTACCGCAGCGCTTGATGTGGTGTTGATCGAGATACCCGTCAAGTTGACCGGGTTAACCTGTCCTGCGGTGAACGTGTACGATCCAATCTTAACGTTGGATGCACCCGCCGTCGCCTGGACCGGAGAACCGAGACCGTAGTTAAGCGAAGCAACGAGGTTCGTGCTGGAACTCAAGATCGTAAGCGAGTTGGCCGCGACTTGCGTAACCGACACGCTCGAGAACGTTGTGTAATCCTGCGCCGAAGAAGCGCCGCCGCCCAACGAAACCTGCACTGTGCCAGTGGCGCTCGAAGGGATGTCACCATAAACCGTCAAGACACGGGTCGTGTTGGACGGAATGATGTAGTTCAAGCTGCCAGTGCCTTCGGTGCCGGTCGCATTGGCTCCGAGGTTGACGGTGGTGCCAATCTGCGCACCCTGATCATCAACCACGCGGAAGTTGTTTATGCCGCTCGTCTGGGCGGTGGGGAAATCAAGTTCATTGAACTTGACGCTATCGCCCGAAGCGAGCACATCAAACACTCCGAGTACCTGATTGGTGTTTCCTGCCACCGCATAGGTGGTCGGAGAAGATGCATCCTTGGTGATCACGAGGCCACCATTGTTGATGCCGACACCATAGAGGTAGACCGGGAAGCCGCCATTATTGCTGTAACCCTGCACACTTGCGCCAATTCCCACTCCATACGTGGTGTCTTCCGCGTGAACGTCAGACGACTGCTGAATGGAGAATTGGAAACTGCGTCCCGAACCGCCGGTAATGTCAGCATAAAGCGACAATACCGCCGATTGGCCGGAGGTCAGCATAAGAGGAGCGCCCGAAAGATCGAACGTTACCGTGTTGCTGCCACCCATCGAGGTCACCGTCGCGCCGAGCTGGGTCGAACCGTTCATCAGTTTGATGTTCTGAAGAGCATTCGAGTCGGTGCTGCCGATGTTCGTAAAGGTGATGCTGTTAAGCTTCACCGGGTTGTTACCAGCCTGAACCGTGAACTGGCCGACGAGATAATCCGTCTGGCCGGCGTTCACCGTGGTCGACGCTGACGTGTTGTTGGAGATCGTCAAGGTCGCAAGGTTATTAACCGATGCGATCGTGAACTGGCCACTCTCCAACGGGAAGTTGCCCGTGAAGGTGCCGCCGTTGGCCGTTATTGCGCTTGCGGAAGCTAAGCCAATCTGGAAGATATGGCCAGAATCTGCAGCGACAGTAACGTTATTGCTGCCAACGCCACCATTCCAGACATCAGCCGTAACGGTGACAACATACGTCGAATTCGCCGGAACCGTAAAGAGTCCTGCGCCGTTCGAGAAGCTGATCGAGCCATTGTTGATGCCGAGGTTGGACGCCAACTTGGTCGCGCCATTGTAAAGGTAGACGTTGTTCAAGTCGGAATCCTGCGAAAGGCCCGTGCGGGTCAAGACCAAGTTCGTGACAGTGACGGGTGTCGCGCCAGCCGTGAAGTCAAGCTTCAAGACCGGAGTGTTCACCGCGCCTGCCGCGATATTGGACGAACCCGGGGTCTGTGCATCGACAGAGACAGACAACGGAGCGCCCGTAGGCGTCGTCGTACCGCCACCCGTCGTTGTGGTCGTCGTCGTGCTCATCGAGTTAACGAACGAGCGCGTGATAGGACCGAAGTAACCGACTGCCGGCGAGATGCCGTTCGCGGCCTGGAACTTGGCGAGCGCTGACTGGGTCAACGGGCCGAAGTAACCGGTCGGAGCAGAAACTGCCGTCAGGTATCCTTTGCTAATCAAAAGCTGCTGGAGGGACGAAACCTGCGCGCCTGTGCTGCCAATGGTGAGGTCACTGGTGAAGTCATAGGTCATCGAGGTGGACGTGCCACCGGAAGCATTCAACTGGCTCTGGAGTTGCTGGATCTGCGCGAGCAACGCCGCGATCTGAGCCTGGAGGCTCGCCGTGGTCTGTGCGCTTGCGACAGGCAGCGCGGCCGCACCTACCGCCCACAAAAGGGTGGTGGCGGTGAGTACCGCTGAAACCAATTTTTTAGAATTCATTTTTTGTTTAATTTCGATTTAATTATTGGTATCGACCTGGTGGTCCGTTATGGACCAATTCAGCCGTCGACCTTTCCGTGCACCAAATCACGTTTTTATTTTGCTTGTTTCGGGAACCGTTTCCGGCACTTCACTCTGTTCGCTCTTTCGACCGCCTCGTGAGGGAAAGCGACGATCGATCAAACAGAAGAGAGCGACGAAAACGGGGTCTGGATCTAGTAATTGGGAAACCGGGAACCCGGTAAAAAAAGAGCCCGCTTTTGGCGAGGCTGAGTGAATGAGCAAACAAGAAATTCGACCATAAAAAGTCTCCTCTCCCGATCCCACTTGCGGTTCAGCCTCACACCGAACCTTTAACCATTATACTGCATGTACTACGCTGTCCGTGCGAGAAAGGGTGTGGAAAACTATTGAATTGCCCTTTCCTGCATCGCACAGAATATAACGTCCCGGCGCGGGAAAGGTTACCTGTCCGCGAACGCCCCTTCCGGTCGCGCCGTACGGTAAAAAACCGAGGGTCCGGCAACGCCAACCCGCTCTATTGCTCCCCGTTCAAGGAGCGTTTGCAGGTCATAGCGGATGGTCCGCTCGCTGCAATCCGGCAATATCTCCTGGATTTCCTTTAACCGGCAATTGCCGGATTGCCGGATGAGCGAAAGTATTGCGTCTTGCCGGATTGCCGAATCATTTGCCGATTGCCGGATTGCCGGTTCGCCATGCATATGCAATGGCTCTTTTTCCATTGCCGGTTCTTTCTCTGATCTTGATATCGGCGCCGGTGATGCCGATACCGGCGCCGGTTCCGCAGTGGCGTGTTCCGCGATCTCCGGCTTGGAGAAGATCTCTGCCACATTCACTTCATCGGTCTTCGGCGCGTTCCTGCGCTCGGCGACCGCGGCATCGAGCGCGTAGATCTCGCGCATCATTACATCCGTGTTCGGCGTTCCGATGATGCCGGCGTCGCCGCCAAACTTGACGAGGCATTCCATCACCCGGAGCTCGCGGCCGGCGGCGGCATAATCCTCCCCTGCGGCAGCGGCCAAAAGCGCAGTGCCGGATACGCGCAATGATCCGGCAAAGTCCTTTTCCTGCATCTGCGCCGCCAGGCGGAACAGCGCGTACGCCACCTCGTATGCTTTCGTGAGGATAAAACGCTCTTTGCCGGAATATTCCATGTGCAGGATTATAATCCGGCAATCCGGCAATTGCAAGGTTCCAATGGCAAAAGCTCGATCAGCCGAGGAATCCCAAATCCGGCAAGATGAGGTCCCGCAGGTAGATCCCGCCAACAAAGAACACCATATCCAGGTCCGCACCCGTATTGAACGCACCCGGCTTTAACTTGTCGATAATTTCGGGAGAATGGCCCAGCACATCCTTTACCACAAAAAGGATGTCTTGCTCGGCGTCATAGACATTCTTGGCTCCTTTTGCCTTTATGAGCGCAAGGAGTTCGTCTTTCTTTGCGTCGATCACCTCCTTGACGCCGCTTTCCTTGAGCACCTTTTCGCCATATGCATTGAAGCTCCGCCTCGAGTGAGCGGGGACGGCTTTGTCCTTCCAGAGGATCTCCATCTTTGGATACATTTCCATTACCATCGGATATATTTCTTTTACCATGGGATATATTTCGTCCATTTTTGAACGCACGTCCTTCATGTCGGTTTTCAACGTGCCGATATCCGCCTGCATCAGCATCGTCCGCTCATCGATCCGCGCGATAAGCTCGCGCGTGTTGCCCAAGAGCAGCGTGGCGATCCAATTTCCTATTTTTGAAAGCGTTGATAGGTTTTGATCCATGGTAAGAGTTGTTTTTTTGGCAACAACCCCACCCTAGCACACTCACATTAAAAATATATTAAAAGAATCGCGCGTAAAAACTCCGGCGGAAATCCGTTAGAGCGTCCAATGGGCCGAGGCAAGCACGATGACAAGCAGCGAGAAAAGCACGGTGCCCGTGGCGAGCGCCTTTGTGCGGGAAAGCTCCCCGAACACATATTGCGGCACGACGTCTATAAGGACGGCGGCCGCAAGGAAGACGACCGCCGACTGGTAGAGGAAATCGAGCGGAAGGAAAAGCCCCACAATGAGAAGCTGCCACATCAGGATGAACGACAGGCCGCCGAGCATGCGACGGAACGAATGCGCCTCGCGCGCCGCGCCATCCGGCACCGCGGAAAAATGTTTGATGAATCCCGCGGCCATGACGCTCACCGCCCCGGCGGCGATCAGGCTGTAAAGCAGCGCCTTCCCGCCGAGCGCGCCGCCGGTCGTGACGTACAGCTCCCGCACGACGAGATACGACAGCACAAGGATCAGGACTTCGTACGCGGTCCGGCGGTCGATGATGATGAGATCCTTGATGAGGAGCATAAAGTAGAATATCGCGGCAAAGAGGATCGCTGCCAATATGCCCTGCGCGGTCGCAAGGCAAAGCAGGAGGAGCACCAAAAAGGGCGCCAGAACCTTTCGGGCGCCCGTCACAGGAACAAGGGAGAGGTATAGCGCGACAAGAAGGAACAGCCAGAATGGCAGCGCCCACCAGGCGACGCCGAACACGACGGCCTTAATGACTGAAGACCAGCTGATCCGCTTTGAAATTGACTTTAACCTTTCCGCCATCTTTGAATTCGCCGCGGATGATCTTGTCCGCCAGCTTATCAAGGATAACCTTCTGCATCAATCGCTTCAAGGGGCGCGCGCCGTACTCCGGGCTGAACCCTTCTTTTGCAAGGTGTGCGCGCGCCGCCGGTTCCACCTCCAGCTTGATATGCCGGTCAGCGAGGCGCTTCTCGATCGCGCGGATCTGGATGTCCACGATCTTCTCGATATCGTTCCGATGGAGCGGGTTGAAAATGATCACGTCATCAATACGGTTAAGGAATTCCGGGCGGAAACTGCCGCGAAGCGCTTCCGTCACTTTATCGCGATACTCCCCTTCTTCCACCGCCGCCTCCGCGCCCTCCGCGCTGAATCCGATGCGCGACATCGCCTTGAGGTACTCGCTGCCGACATTCGATGTCATGATGATGATGCAGTTCTTGAAGTTGACGGTCTTGCCCTTGCTGTCGGTAAGACGGCCATTGTCCAATACTTGAAGAAGCAGGTTGAACACTTCCGGATGCGCTTTTTCTATCTCGTCAAAAAGGATCAGGCTGTACGGCCGGTGGCGGACGATCTCGGTCAGCTGGCCACCTTCCTCGTGGCCGACATAGCCCGGGGGCGAGCCGATCAGGCGGGAAACGGCATGGCGTTCCATGTATTCCGACATATCCACGCGCACGAGCGCCTTTTCGTCATTGAACATGAACTCCGCAAGCGTGCGGGCGAGCTCGGTCTTGCCGACGCCGGTCGGCCCGAGGAACATGAATGACCCGATCGGCCGGTTCTCGTCCGAAAGTCCCGCGCGCGAGCGGCGGAGCGCCGACGCGACGGATGCGATCGCCTCGTTCTGGCCGATCACCCGCTCGTGGAGCACATCTTCGATGCGGATGAGCTTGTCGGCGTCCGTCTCGAGCATCCGCTTGATGGGAATGCCCGTCCAGACGGCGACGACGGCTGCGACATCCTCTTTATCCACCGCTTCTTTAAGAAAACGGTCACGCGAGGCGCCGGAAGCGGCAGCGCCTTTCTTTCCTTTCGCAGCGGCCGGGCCGCCGAAGTTCTTTTTCTCGAACATCGCAAAATCCTTCTCGGCGGCCGGAAGCTCGCCGTACATGATCTGCGCCACGCGCTCAAGATTGCCATCGCGTTCCGCCATTTCCGCTTCGCGCTTCAAGTTGTCCACTTTTTGGCGAAGCTGGTGCAGGGTTTCGAACTTGATCTTCTCCGAATGCCACTTGCTCGACAGCTCGTCATTCTTGTCTTTTAACACCGCAAGTTGCCTGTCTATCTCTTTGATGCGGTCGGCGGTGGCGGTCTTTTGCCCTTCCTGCGAGAGCGCCTGCTTTTCTATCTCGAGGCGCGTGATCTCGCGGCGCGCCCGGTCGATCTCCTTCGGCAGGCTTTCCGACTCCAGCCGGCGCGCCGCGGCGGCCTCGTCGATCAGGTCTACGGCCTTGTCCGGCAGAAAGCGGTCGGTGATGTAGCGCGCGGAAAGGTTGACGGCCTCCACGATCGCCTCGTCGCTGATGCGCATGCCGTGATGGATCTCGTATTTTTCTTTGAGCCCGCGCAAAATGGCGATCGAGTCCTCGATCGTCGGCTCCTCCACCATGATCGGCTGGAAGCGCCGCTCGAGCGCCGGGTCCTTCTCTATATATTTCTGATATTCGCGCACGGTCGTCGCGCCGATCGCGTGGAGCTCGCCGCGCGCGAGCGCCGGTTTCAATAAATTTGACGCGTCGATGGCGCCTTCCGCGGCACCTGCTCCGACAATGGTATGGATCTCATCTATAAACAGGATGATGTTGCCGGCGGCGTTCTTTACCTCCTTCATGAACGCCTTTAGCCGATCCTCAAATTCTCCGCGAAACTTGGTTCCCGCGATGAGCGAGCCAAGGTCCAGCATCAATACCTGCTTGCCCTTGAGCAGCTCGGGAACATCACCCGATGCGATGCGCTGGGCCAATCCCTCTACTATTGCGGTCTTTCCCACGCCCGGCTCGCCGATCAGGCACGGATTGTTCTTGGTACGGCGCGAGAGCACCTGCATCAGGCGGCGCAGCTCTTCCTCGCGGCCGATCACCGGATCCAGCTCCCCCGCCTTTGCTTTGTCGCTCAGGTTGATGGCATATTTTTCCAAAACCTGGAATTTGCTCTCCGGCGTTTCATCGGTGACGCGCACGGATCCGCGCAGCTGAGCAAGCACGCGGAACGCGCTCTCGCGCCGTACACCGAACTTCTCAAGCAATGACTTTGCGGTGCCGGCAACATCAAGCAGGGCAAGCAGAAGATGCTCGCACGAGACGAACTCGTCCTTTTGCTGGGCGGCGACCTTGGCCGCCTGGTCGAGCACCTTCATCAGCTCCTGCGAAAGATAGAGCTGGCCGAGCGCTGAATTGCTGACGATCGGCGGGATGCGATCGAGCTCAATGTCGATCGCCTCATCCAACTGTTCCAGATTGACGCCGCAGCGCTCAAGCACGGGGATCACGAGCGACTGCTCATCCTCAAGCAGGGCCGCGAGCAGATGTACCGACTTCAATTCTCCGTGATTCTTTTTTGCCGCGATCTCCTGGGCGTTCTGCAGGGCCTCCTGTGCTTTTATGGTAAAACGATGGAAGTTTGGCATGTGATTTTTGATAGTGATACTAAAGTATACGCCGCAGGAGATTAAAAGGTTCTTAACTTAATTATACCTTTTATACCCTATACCCCGCGGGTATATATCAAATTATAGCCGGAAAAGGCTCATTGTCAATCTATGGGCGAGATTGCTAATGCCGCCTAGGTCCCTGCCGGGCGTTGCGCAAGCGTCGCCTGGAGCGTTATCTCCTGGCCCTTGCGGTTTACGACGAGCGTGACCGTTGTTCCCACGCTGTATTCGTTGATGACGTTCGCGAGGTCGTGCGTTGTATCAAGCTTTACGCCGTTCACCGATTCGATGATGTCCCCCGCCTGGATGCCGGCTTTGGCAGCGGGTGAACCGCCCATGACGGCGGATCCGCTGCCGCCGCTTGAAACCCACGCGCCGTACGTTATCGGAAGTTTGTTCGCCGTGGCGATCGCGGGGGTCACATCCTCATACTCCACGCCGAGGTATGGCGCCTGGATCGCGCCCGTTGACTCCACGGATGAGATCGCGGCCTTCGCCTCATTGATGGGGATCGCGAAGCCGATGTTCTGTGCATCGGACGCGACGGCGGTATCGATGCCGATCACGTCGCCGCGCAGGTCGAGCAACGGGCCGCCGGAGTTGCCGGGGTTGATGGCTGCGTCCGTCTGGATGACGCCGGAGATCGTTTCCTGAGCCCCCGTGTCCGGTGCGGAGGCGGTGACCGTGCGCCCGAGGCCGGAAACCGCGCCCACGGAGACGGTGTTGGAGAACTGGCCGAGCGCGTTGCCGATCGCGATCGCGGTCTGGCCGAGCTGGAGCGAGTCGGAGTTGCCGAGCGTCACGGTGGGAAGGTTCGTTGCGCTGATCTTCAGCACCGCGAGATCCTGGTCCGGATCGCGGGCGAGAACGGTTGCCGTATACGTCTTGCCGTCATTCGTAAGGACGGAGTATTGCGCGTTCGTGTCGGACACGACGTGCTTGTTCGTAAGGATCAATCCGTCGGAAGAGATGATGAATCCGCTGCCGCCGCCCACCGCTTGCAGCTGGGTCTGCCCGCTGTCGCAGGGCACGGTCATGCTGCCATTCCCGAACAATTGCTGAAACTGCTGCGGCAGATCGCTGAACGGGTTGTAGGGACAATTCTCCACCACCGGAACGTTCTCGGAAATAGTGATGGACACGACGGCGGGCGACGCCTTCTGGACGGCCGCCATTACGTCGGCTTCATACTGGTCCGCGGGTTGGTACAGGCCGGTGGACGATGACTCCGAAACCGCTGCCCCGCCAAGCGACCCGACAGTTGCGGGATTCTCTGCGGTAAATGGATGGGTGAGGTCGCTCCAGAACGTAGCAAAGGGGTTTGCCGCCGACGCGCTCGGAACCTTCAAAAGGGCGCCTGCGATGAGGGCCACTATAATAAGCCCCACAAGGGCAACGATGATCTTTCTGGTTTTGTTCATGCCCGGCATATGCTTACTATTTTAGTACGACGATTTTCAAAAGAAAGTTTCATGGCCGCGCCCCGAGCGCCCCTTCTATTATGTTCACTGCCCCCACAATGTCCTTTTTTGTGGTCCCTTTCCCCAGGCTGAACCGCACACTTTCGGCCGCCCGCTCTTTTGAGTGGCCCAACGCCTCGATTACGTATGATGATTCCACCGCGCGGGAGCGGCACGCAGAACCGGAGGATGCGGCGAGGCCCGCGCGGTCAAAACGCGTGAGCAGGTCCTGCGCGGCGTGGCCGGGAAACCAGACATTCAAGACGTGCGGGGCCTTTGCGTCGCCTGCCGGACCGTTGATCTCGGCCTTCGGCGCGATCTCCTTTATCCGGCGCCACAGGTCATCGCGCAATGCGGCGATGCGCGCGCCCGTCTTTCCGCGCGCGCCGGCGGCGAGCTGCGCCGCTTTGGCGATTCCGACGATGCCCGGCACGTTCTCCGTGCCGGAGCGGACACCGAACTCCTGGCCGCCGCCGCGCGATTGCGCGGCAAGCGGAAATCCGCCATTCTCGCCGAACGATCTCTCATCGCGGCGCACATAGAGGGCGCCGACACCCTTCGGCCCGTGCATTTTGTGCGCGGAGAGCGTCATCATGTCAACACCAAGCAACTGGACGTCGCAGTAATAATAGAGGAATGACTGCGCGGCGTCGGTATGAAAGAGCGGATAGGGCGACTGCCGCGAGGGATCGCCGGCGGCGGCCTGCTTGCGAAATTCATCTATCATGAACCGTATCTCGCGGAGAGGCTGGACGGTGCCCGTTTCGTTGTTCACGTGCATCACGGACACGAGAACGGTGTTTTCCGTGAGCGCGTTTTTGAGCGCGATGATATCGATCACGCCCTCTTTGTTGACCGGCAGCTTCACGACATCGACGCCCCATTGCGCGAGGGCGTCCGCGGACTCCATCACCGATTCGTGTTCAACCGCCGAAATGATGATCCGCGGCTGCGCGGCGCCCGCCCCGGGGTCGTTCTGATGATGCGCCTTATAAAATTCCACCGCGCCGCGGAGCGCGAGGTTGTTCGCCTCGGTGGCGCCGCCCGTGAATATGACCTCGCGGAAGTGCTTGGCGCCGATCAGTTTGCCCAGCTCCTCGCGCGCCGCGTCCACCGCGGCGATCGCGCGCTGGCCGAACGAGTGGAGCGATCCGGGATTCCCGAACTCGCGCGAAAAGTATGGCCTCATGGCGCGAAGAACGCGCGGATCGACGGGGGTCGAAGCAGCGTGGTCAAAATAAAGTCGGCGCATAGGAATATTCTATCATGGTCTTTGCCCCGCGCTGCACAAGCCAGGTGCGCGGATGACGGTTCTACGAAAGCGACGGCGTGATCGCGAGGTTTGCGAACTCCACTTTTTCCACTTCCCCCGTCTTCCGGCTCGGCACCATCAAAAAATTCTGCTTGTGATAGAGATCATAGAGCTCTTTGGTGAGCTTCACGTCGTTCAGGCAATACTCCTTGAGCTCCTCGATCTTTCCGTCGCGATAGAGCGCTCCCGCCTCGGAGCCGTGATGGGTCTTTCCCGCGCCGTTGAGATTTGCGCCGGCGAGGCGATCCAGGCTGATGCGCGCGCCCGTCGCCATCTCGATCTCCTCAAGCAGGTCCACGCGCTCCATCTCCCACAGGCGCGGCCCGTTCTTGAGCCGCTGAAAATACTGGTTGAGCACCGGGATGTCGTATCGATTCATGCTGAAGCCGACGATCCGCCGGGCGTCGCGGAACAGGTCCGCCAGCTTGTCCATCTCGTTCTCCTCGTAGCAGTAGTACCGGTCCTCTATATATGAGTAGACGCCGACGACCGAGATCTTGAGCGCGGCATAGTTATCCCAGCCGACGTCCGGGTCGGTGAAGAAGTTCTGCGTTTCAATGTCGAATACGAGGGTGTCCAGTTTCATACGTGCCTATCCGCGACATTGGTTGCAGCGTAGCTGTCCGGCTTGATACGCACCTCAAAATTATTGGCGCGGATCATGCCGACGATCTCGCTGATGACGGCTTTCGTCGGCCCGTTCATGCCGACGTCCGCGTGGATCTCGAACTCGAACTCCGGAAGCGGATATTTCTTAAGCTCGGAGAGCAGGCCGTGCGCGACCTCGAGCGAGATCAGCGCTTCGCGGACCATCCGGTCGCGGAGCGTGTGGAACTTGCCGAGCTCGAAGCGGCGATAGAAATAGCGGCCGCCGTTGCCGATGCGATGGACGACGACGGCGTTCACAAAGTCGGCGTCCTTGCTCGAAAGGAGCTGGGAGTCGGTGCCGATCGTCACGCGGTATTTGCGCGTGAGGTCGGAGCCCATGAACGCGATGATCTCGGCCACCACTTCCGGCACCGTGAGCCGAATTCCCAGCGAACTGATGAAGGTATCTGGCATGATACCTGGAATATACGCTTTTGAAGCGCCCGCGTCAATTATTTTAAGATCTTTTTGATGATGCGGATCGTCTCTTTCGGCCCGCTTGTCGGGACCGTCTGGACGCCCGATTTTTTCGCCGCTGCGTCGTTTCCGCCCGGATAGAGCGCATCGCCGATAAACACCATGTCTTTTATCCGTATCTTCAGCGTTTTTTCGATCTGCCGGACACCATAGGCCTTATCGATCCCCTTTTGCGTTATATCTATTGTTGTGAATCCGGCGGCGTGAACCTCGAGATCCGGCAATTTTTTTTGAAGCAATTTGGCGATCCTGAGCTTGGTGGGCGTATTCTTTTTTGTCCACTCCTCCTTCATACGCACCCCTTTCTTTCCAAGCTGCGCCACGACATCCTGGCCGAGGAACGAGTAGGACATCTGCGATCCCCTGTCCTCGAGCGTCTTACCGTAGGTTTTTTTCGGCGGAACATAGCCGATCTCACTGAAGACATCTTTTACGGCCTTCCGGATCCTCTGTTTTTTAGACGAGGACAGGAAGTGAGCATAGACATTCTTCCATCCCTTGTCGTAGCGGTAGAATGCCGTCGCGGTGGTCGGAAAAAGGAAGAGGTTTTTGAAAAGCTCCGTCGGACAATCAAGGTTCGCGAGGAACTGTTTGCGGAATTGCCGGTAGCTCCCGCCCCCGATCACCGCCACTTTCTTTTTCTCCAGCAACGATGTGAGTGCGCGGGACATATCCGGCGCAAGATCGGACTTCGTCTTGGTAAGCGTGCCGTCGAGGTCAAAGACAATAAGAGATTTTTTTGAGAGGTCGTTTTTCATACCTACAGTATAACAAAACGGGACGTCTCAGATTTTGAGAGGCGTCCCGTCAGACTAAAACCGGACTACTTTCTGACAAACACGGACTTCGGGTCGATAATCTCGTCGATGAGATTATGAGCCAGGGCTTCTTCAGCCGACAACCGCGCGTCCAGTACATCTCCGTCGCACATCAATTTGCGAATGGCCGCTTGGGATTTGCCCGCACGCTTGGCGATAAACCGCTCGAATCTGACCTGCCAGTCTCTCCCCTCTAAAAGACGTCGCTCGAAAATCGCGCGGATCGTTTTCTTGGGGAGGCTGTGGCTGAAATCAAAACTTGTTTTGATGCAATGAAGCAAGAACACCGAGTGTGGCGATGCCACTCGCCTACTACAGCTTTGTAGGATCGGAACTGCCATTGACCAGCAATTTCCCATCACAACACCGATAACGGGCACTCGAATGCTGGCTATCGTGTCGCAGATGGAGAACGCCGGCGAAGCGTTGCCACCATCACAATCGACGATGAGACGTATTTCTTTATCGGACTCGAGGGCTAGGCCGATAAGCATCTGACACACTTTTTCTGCCCGATCGTGATCAATGTTGTCCAGCAGAAAGACCGTGCGTTGCCCTTGCAGTTTTTTTGCAATATCGTTTATTTCCGGCATGAGACCTCCCTAAAGAACCGGTTATAATATCTATTATTTTGAAACAAATGTCAACTATACATCGATTTTAGCGTAGGAGCGTCTTCGTATTGCGCGTTACTCGTGCTAAAATAAATCACGTAATGGCAAGAAAAAAGAAGCGGGGCAACAAGGGGCGGAACGGCGGGTCGAACTCGGGCAACAGCGGCAATGGAAACGCGGCCTCCGCAAGGAGTGCCGCGCGCGAACCGCTCCTTCACGCCGAGACCAAGAACAGCATCTGGGCGATAAGTTTCATTTGCGTGGCCGTGATCCTTTCGCTTGCGGGATTTGCGGAGGCGGGTCCCGCGGGAGCGGTCATCTATCAAGGCCTCGACACCCTCCTCGGCTGGGGCTACTTTATTTTGCCCGCGACGCTCCTCTTTGCCGCAGCGGTGTTCCTGCTCTCGCGCCAAAAGCGCATCCTCGCGACCACGCTCATCGGTTCCACGCTCCTTATATTGTCCGTGCTCGGCCTCATCGAACTGCTCTCTCCCACGCATGGCGGCTGGCTCGGGCTCGTCTTCGGATCGCTCCGCGTGCCGTTCGGCAACATCGCCGCGACCACGATCGACGTTTTCATCCTGATCATCTCGGTGCTCGTGACGGCGAACGTGCCGCTTAAAGTGACGTGGCCGTGGGAACGCACCGCGGGCGATGACGGAGACGAAGCCGCCGAGGATGCGGCGCCGCTCCTTGTGACCGGCACAGAAGAAGAGAAGGCCGCCCCCGAAAAACCCGCGAACGCGAAGGATGAGAAGAATAAAAAAGATGCGCCCGCGGAAGACCTCGCCGTCGTCCACGCGAAGAACGGCGACGAACTTGCCGGTAAGGCGGCAAAGAAGCCGGCTCGGGCCCCCGTCTTCACGAACTACGTCCCTCCGCCGCTCTCGCTCCTCAAATCCGACACGTCGAAGCCGACCACCGGCGACCTTCTCGCGCACGCGAACATCATCAAACGCACGCTCGACAGTTTCGGTATTCCGGTGGAGATGGGCGAGATCAACGTCGGCCCCGCGGTCACGCGCTATACGCTGAAGCCGGCGGAGGGCGTAAAGCTCTCGCGCATCACGGCGCTGAACGCCGACCTCGCGCTTGCGCTCGCGGCGCACCCGATCCGCATCGAGGCGCCGATCCCGGGCAAGTCGCTCGTCGGTATCGAGGTGCCGAACAAGGCCGCCGCGCTCGTGCGCCTCGGGTCGCTCATGAACTATCCTGAGTTCATGCAGTCGGGTCCGCTCGGCTTCGTTCTCGGCCGCGACGTCTCCGGCGAACCGATCTTCGCGAACATAGAAAAGATGCCGCACCTCCTCGTGGCGGGCGCGACCGGCTCCGGAAAATCCATCCTGGTGCACTCGCTCATCACATCGCTCCTCTATAAGAACTCGCCGGCGACATTGCGCATGGCTCTCATCGATCCCAAGCGCGTGGAACTTTCCATGTACGACGGCATTCCCCATCTCATCACGCCGGTCATCACGGAAAACAAAAAGGCGCTCGGCGTGCTCAAGTGGGCAATTCAGGAAATGGACCGCCGCTACGAAATTTTGCAGCACGCCGGCAGCCGCGACATCAAGAGCTACAACGCAAAGAGCAAGCAGGAAGACCAGCTCCCGTTCATCCTGATCGGCATCGATGAGATGGCGGACCTCATGAGCTCGTTCGGACGCGAAGTGGAGGGCGCGATCGTGCGCCTGGCGCAGATGGCGCGCGCAACAGGTATCCACCTGCTCCTCGCCACCCAGCGCCCGTCGGTGGAGGTGATCACCGGCCTCATCAAAGCGAACATTCCGGCGCGCGTGGCGCTTCAGGTGGCAAGCCAGATCGATTCGCGCACGATCTTGGACGGCGCAGGCGCAGAGAAACTGCTCGGCCACGGCGACCTGCTCTTCTTATCTGCGGAACTCTCAAAGCCGAAACGTATCCAGGGTTCGTACATCACCGAAGAAGAACTAAAGAGTGTGGTTGATTTTATAAAGACGAACAATAAAGTGGAGATGCCCGCCGAATCGTCGGAGGGTGACGGCGAGGAGAACATCGATAAGGCCGGCCCGATCACGCCCGCGGGCTTCGATCACTTCATCAACGCGAGCGGCGAGAGCGACGACGAAGACGAGGACGACCTCCTCGACGAAGCGCTCGCCACGGTGCGCGACGCCAAGAAAGCATCGGCTTCGCTCCTCCAGCGCCGCCTCAAAGTCGGCTACGCCCGCGCCGCCCGCCTGCTCGACATCATGGAATCCGGCGGCTACATCGGCCCCGGCGACGGCGCCAAGCCCCGCGACGTGAACGTGGAAAAGATAGAGGAGCGGCTGTCATAATTATTATTTTTTGTTTGAATCCCTCCCTCTCCGCAAAAAGAAAACCCCTCACCATTATCTGATGAGGGATTAGAATCTGACGCACTGCTGTTTAGTCGGTAATTGCGACTTTAATCTTATTGTCCTTGAATGGCATCTTCGGGTTCCCGTTATACAAATGTGGTCCGAAAATTTCCATCAGCTTCCAGAGCGGAAAAGATGTCCACCGAGGAGGATTGCCTCTCAAGGCCGCACGAGATCTCAGGGGTGGAACTTGTTCGCCGGTCTTGTCTTTCCACTCTTTCAAGATCTTTAGACCGTGATCGGTCAGTTGCACTTTGACGTCATGGTTGGTATTGATGGTTATCATTTCGGTCTCCTTCCGTTGAATGGAACCGTTTGCTTGATCGCCGTTTCTGATGTCAGTACCATGCATCCCGTTGAAAAAAGATGCGCCGATGCCATGAGAACAAAGATGAACCCAACGCCGAACATCTTTGCAAGATAGCCGCCCGCCATCAACGCCAACCCTGCGACTATTCCGGTAATGGCATGGAATCTGCCGATGTGCTCGCCGCGCCTGTCTCCCTCCGTAATATCGGCAAGGAATGATGACTCTACGGTGGTAAAGCCATTTACCAGCCCGGCGAACAATTGGAGAAAGAACAGCTGTCCCACTGATGAGATCAGGAGGTAGGACAGAGTGATAGCCGCCTTCGCGAGCCCTTGGGCGACCAGAAACGGTTTACGGCCGAATCGGTCGGAATATCTTCCGGCCACATACGTCACTCCGGCATCCGCAAGAAGCATGATGCCCATAGCGACACCAAGGTTTTCCAGGGTGCCACCCTTCTTCTGGATGAACAGAACGAAGAATGGCGCGAAGATCCCGCCGGCGAGCGACAAGATCACTTCCGAAGTCAAATACAGCTTATAGTTTCTTTTCAAAACCCCGGTCACAACGCCACCTCCGCTCGGTTGAGCTGACGACATACTACCATATAATTATACATATGTCAATTTCGTTCGAACACCGTCCTACACTGCCCATAAAAATTTTACCTAAATTTAATCGCCCCCGTGCTAGTGTCCTCGCGTGGTGGGAGTGGCACGGTGCTGGATTCGGCTTGCTACCCGAATCCAAGGGGTTCGACTCCCCTCACTTCCACCACCCTTAAGGGTTATTAAATAATGATTAAAAAGAATTTGACGATGGCTTTGTTTCTGCTACAGTGAAGATACCGGGTAGCAAGCCGAGTTCCAGCACAATGTTGGATTAAACACAAAAGACCCACACGTTCGGGTCTTTTGTGTTTTTTGGCGCCAAGCCGTAGAATCAGCTATATGGCCCCCAACGACCTTCCCTTCGAACAATTCTTTGCGGAAAAGATAAAAGAGCGCGGCGTGACGCTCAAAAAACTGTCCGAAATGACCGGCATCGCGCCCACGCACATCGAGAACCTGTTGCGCGGCGACTTTGAGAACATGCCGTCCGCGCCGTACTTCCACGGCTATCTCCTTCACCTCGGCGACGTGCTCGGCTTTGACGGCGAGGAGTGGTGGCTGAAGTTAAAAGCCGAAGGCGTCATCAAAAATTCCGGCGAGCTCGATACGCTTCCGCGCAACCGCTTCATCAAGCAGTCGCCGCCGAAATATCTGTGGTGGATCGGCGCGGGCGTGATCGTGCTCATCTATCTCGCCTTCCAGGCGCCGCGCATTTTCGGCACGCCGACGATCGCCGTCACCTTCCCCGACGCGAACCCGTACGTGACCGGCTCGAGCACCGTCACATTGACCGGCAGCGTGAGCGGCGCGAACTCGCTCTATCTCGTTGGCGCGAACGGCGAACAGGAACAGATCATAGTGGCGCCGGACGGCACTTGGGAGAAGAGCGTCCTCCTTGGTGTCGGGCCAAATCCCTTCGAGATCTCGGCAAAGAAGTTCCTCGGCGGCACCGCGAACGTGACCGAGCAGATATTCTACCAGCCGGCAGGCGGCACAACGACCACGTCCACGCCCACCAGCACGCCTACGGGAGCCACCCCGACCGTCCCGGTCACCGGCACGACGACCCTCCAAAGCTCCGGTATTTAAGGTCTTTTTAACCTTTTCTTAATATAAATTTAACCGCGGCTCTGATATAATGAAGCCTATGAAAACATCCAAAAAAGGTGCCGACACCCATAAGCCGGCCGTAGGGCATGAAACAAAAAAAGGGGAGAAGTACGCGAGCAACAAAGAGGTGGACGAGCTCCTTTCGTCGCTCCAGGACAAATTCGGCGAGGGCGCCATCATGAAGCTCGGCGAGATGACGCACGTGAACGTCTCCGTCATCCCGACCGGATCGTTCTCTCTCGACCTCGCGCTCGGCGTCGGCGGCCTGCCGCGCGGGCGCATCACCGAGATCTTCGGTCCCGAGTCGTCGGGCAAAACGACGCTCGCACTGAACGTCGTCGCGCAGGCGCAGAAGCAGGGCGGGAAAGCGGCATTCATAGACGCGGAGCACGCGATGGACCCGGAGTACGCGGCCAAGCTCGGCGTGAACGTGAACGAGCTTCTGATCTCCCAGCCGGATAGCGGCGAGGAGGCGTTGAACATCTTGGAAAGCTTGGTGCGCTCGGGGATCATCTCCGTCGTGGTCGTCGACTCCGTCGCGGCGCTCACGCCGCGCGCGGAGCTCGAGGGCGAAATGGGCGAACAGCACGTGGGACGCCAGGCGCGCATGATGGGCCAGGCGCTCCGCAAACTGACCGCGCTCGCCGCGAACACGCAGACGCTCATCATCTTCATCAACCAGCTCCGTATGAAGATCGGCATCATGTTCGGCAATCCGGAAACGACGCCGGGCGGCCGCGCGCTCCCCTTCGCCGCGTCGGTGCGCATCGACATCCGCCGCATCGCGCAGGTCAAGAAGGGCGAGAACGTCGTCGGCAACCGCGTGAAGGCAAAGGTGGCAAAGAACAAAGTCGCCCCGCCGTTCAAGTCGGCGGAGTTCGACATCCTCTTCGGCGAGGGCATCTCGTACGCCGGCGATGTCCTGAACGCCGCCGTCAATCACGGCGTGGTCAAGAAATCCGGCTCAAGTTTCAGCTACAACGGCGAGCGGCTTGGCGTGGGCTTTGAGAATTCCAAGGCAAAATTAAAGGAAGATAAAAAGCTGTTTGACGAGATAAAGAAAAAGACCGCGGAGGCCTACAAAAGCGGCGACGGGATAACCGAGAAGGCGGCAGAAACGGAAGAAAAAGAATAAAAATTAAAACCCCGGGCCATCCGGGGATTTTATTTGAATAAAATATAGGCGAAATACCCGACCACTGCGATCGCGACGATCGCGACGATCGTCACGACAATGATCGGGAGAAGATTGCTGTGCGATGACGGCTCGGTTTCCGGAACGAACCGTGAAGGGGCGGGAGCAACACCGGCAGAAGTAGCAACGCCAGATTCATCGCCTGCGGCCGCAACGGCAGGTGCCGATGCCGGCGCCGGAGCGGCGGTCGCCATCGGTGCGGGCGTGTGGAACGCGGTCGGCGGCTTGTATTCCTTCTCAAGCGTGAGCCCCGAGACCGGCACGTTCTGAAACACCGGCGCGCCTCCTCCGCTCCGCATCATTGCGTCGATATCGGAACGCATCGTCCGGATCTTCACCTGCGACGGCGGAGGCGGCGGCGCTGTCGTCATCAATTTCTTCAGGTCCATAGGGATATTTTAGCATGTCGCAGGCCCTCTTGTGAATTAAAAGTCTTTGTTCTGCTTAGGGATGAAGAAAAACGTGTTGTATACAAAAAGGCCGACTCCAAAGAGCCGGCCATCCCCTTAATACAATTCATGTTTTGTTACAGATGCATTCTGACGAAGGCAACGACCCCAATCGATATGCCTAGAAGCAAAAGGTAGGTAATGATCAGCCATGTTTTTTGCCAACGAAACAATCCTTTCCCTTCTTCTCTCATCCTGGACCAAAAATTTGATCCATCTGAGCCCGCGACGGGAAAATACTGGACGATGGCAAAGATCGCATTACTTTGGATAACGACCAGCCAGGCTTTTCCATTGAGGACGTGAAGAGAATGCAGCCCGAACATTGGAACGAAGAGAATGATTTGGGCAGCAACTCCCGCCAGGCTAAGAAATACGAAAACCCATGGAATCATTTTTCCAGCATCGCTCCGATAATACGATACAGAGCAATACACGGCATTGACATTAAGTTGCCAGCCGATGCCGCTCAACGATAGAACCACACCATGCCCGAGCTCATGAATAATCGCAGCAGTCCACATGGTGAGCAGGAAAGCAAACGCCACATCTTTAGGCTCACCAAGCAGCACGGTCACGACCAGGACGATAATCACCAACAATACCTGCAGGCCGAGAAACGATAGAAGTCCTTTCAATCTCTTGCCGTCGACCATGACTGCCTCCGTGACTTTCAGTAGGTGCCAAACTTCTGGAGTGAATTATACTTTGAAAAAGATTATTTGTCAATGCGGAACAAGGAGAGCTGGCCATAAGACAGTTAGCAAATAACAAAAACACGCCCTATTCGAGGGGCGTCGCGGAGGCACGAAGGTGCCGAGCGCCGAGGCGGCCGGCTAGCAGGCCGGAACGCCGTCCCCGAGAATAGGGCGTGTTTTTGTTATTTGTTTTCCAGCTGCTTTATGGACAGCCCGATCTTGCCATTTTCGGCTTTGATGATCTTCGCGCGGACATGGTCGCCGACATGGACGACATCCTCCACGTTCTTCACAAAGCCGGGGCGCAACTCGGAGACGTGGATCATGCCGTCGTTGCCGCCGCCGAGATCGACGATCGCGCCGAACTCCAGGATCTTCACGATCGGGCCCTCAACGATCTCGCCCACTTTCCATTCTTTCGTCATTCCCAGAATTTCCGCGACGCACGCCTCCACCTTTTCAAGGTCGGTGCCGGAGACGAAGACGCCGCCGTCCTCTTCTATATCGATGCCGGCCAGCGCGTATTTCTCGATGAGGCCGTTGATCATCTTGCCGCCGGGGCCGATGACCGTGCCGATCTTCGAGGGATCGATCTTGAACTGGCGGATCTTCGGCACGAAGGGCGAGATCGCCGTGCGCGGCGCAGGGAGCGTCGCAACGATCGTCTTCAATATGTGCAGCCGCGCATCGCGCGCCTGTGCGAACGCCTTCTCGAGGATGTCGATCGTGAGCCCGTCCACTTTGACGTCCATCTGCACGCCGGTCACGCCGTCGGCAGTGCCCGCAACTTTGAAGTCCATGTCGCCGTGATGGTCTTCCGGACCCTGGATGTCGGTGAGCACTTTGTAGTTATTGACGTCGGCGGTGCCGTCCGCGTTGGACGCCATCATGAGGCCCATCGCGATGCCCGCGGCCGGCTTTTTGAGCGGCACGCCGGCGTCCATGAGCGAGAGCGCGGCGGCGCAGACCGTCGCCTGCGACGATGAACCGTTGGACGACATGATCTCCGAAACGACGCGGATCGTGTACGGGAATTCCTCCTTTGACGGGATCAGGCGCTCGAGCGATTTGCGCGCCAGATTGCCGTGGCCGATCTCGCGGCGCCCGGGCCCGCGGAAGTTGCCCACCTCCCCCACCGAGAACGGCGGGAAGTTGTAGTGTAGCATGAAGCGGCGCTTGGCGTTCGTTTCCATCGATTCGATCAGCTGCTCGGCGCCGGGCGCCGCGAGCGTCGTGATCGCGAGCGCCTGCGTGTTACCGCGGATAAAGAGCGCCGACCCGTGCGTGCGCGAGAAGAGGCCCACCTCGGCGTCGAGCGCGCGCACCTCGTCCAGCTTGCGGCCGTCGGGACGACGCTCCTTCTCCAAAACATTTTTATGGACAACGTCGTTCACCGAATCCTCAAAAAGCGATTCCACCGCCTTCCAGTTTATTTTTTCCTTTGACTCCGCGAACTTCTCTTTGATATGCAGATTAAGGTCATGGTTCAGCGCGCCGACCGCGGTCGTGTGCTCCACTTTCGTCGGTTTGTAGATCGCGTCCTCAAGCTTGTCGGCCAAAAACTCTTCCACGGCGGCCTTGATCTCCGGATCGGGCATGACGAGCGCAACCTCCGCCTTCGGCTTTCCCACCTCTTTGCGGATCTGCTCCTGGAACGCGATCAGCTTATTTATTTCCGTCTGCGCGAGTGCGAACGATGCGATGACATCCTTCTCCTGCGCATCCAAGCCGCCAAGCTCGATCATATTGATGCGATCCTTGGAACCGGAGACGAACGCGTCGAATATCGGCAGGTTCGGCTCGACAATATCGCTGTTGTTGGGATTGATCACGAATGGACCGTCCTTTTTTTGCGCCACGCGAACGCCGGCAACCGGACCGTTCCACGGGATGTCCGAGATAAAGAGCGCGGTGGATACGCCGAGCAATCCCACGAATTCGGGATCGTTCTGTTCGTCGATCTGCAGCACGGTGACGACCACCTGGATGTCGCGGCGCATCTTGTCGTTGAAGAGCGGGCGGATGGTGCGGTCAACAAGGCGTCCGGCGAGGATCGCCTCTTCGGACGAGCGGCCTTCGCGGCGCACGTAGCGCGAGCCGATGATCTTGCCCGCGGCATAGAACTTCTCTTCGTAGTCCACCTTGAGCGGCAGGTAATCGAGCTCCACATCCCTGCGGCCCATCACCGCCGTCGCGAGCACCACGGTCTCGCCGTATTTTGCGATCACCGCGGCGTTCGCCTGTTCGGCGAGCGCTGAGATCTCTATCGTCAGCGTCTTTCCCGCTATCTCAACCGAAAACTGCTTTTTCTGTAACATTGAATTTTATGAACCGCGGGTCCCGGAGAGTCCTGTCATCCTGAGCTTTGGGAAGGACTTTGTGCGGCGGCCTCGTGCCGCGCAGTCCCGCGCAAAGCTCGGAATGACATCCCCTTTATCGCGCTTCGATTAGTTTAATTGGTTTTTAATGATTGTCCGACTGCGGCCTTCTGCCTCGTGCCGCCGCATACCGCGGCTTCATGATCGCGCGCGGGACGGTCTCGATGTTCACGAACTCGTCCGCGGCTTCCACGATTTTTGACGATGCGCTCCGTCTGAATGCGGCGACCTCGACCACTCGCCCGCCTCCCCATTTTACGTAATTGATCAACGGAATGTAATCGCCGTCGCCGGTCACAAGGATGATCACGTCGAGCGATTCCATCATGCGGATGACGTCTACCGTAAGGCCGACGTCCCAGTCCCCCTTCTTCAATCCACCGGCATAGATCTGCAAGTCTTTCATCCGGAGCTCAAGCCCCGCTTTTTCCAGCGCTTCGAAGAAACTTGCTTCGGATGACATGCCGCCGTTGCCGTTCGCGCCATCCCCGTTGCCGTTCGAATACGCGGATGCGGACGCCGGCGCGAGCGAGACCGCCGCCGCCTGATCTTTTTCCGCCATGCGCTGGTGGCCGCGCGGCTGCTGGGGCTCCACGCCTTCGCTCCGCACCACGTACGCGAGCGCGCGGATCAGCTGGCGTCCGCCCACCAAATGCTTGATGAGTTCCGCGTAGTTCACGCGGCCCTGATAGAGATTCTTTGCTGAATGGTACAGGTTGGACACATCAACAAAAATCCCAACCCGCTGGTTGGAATGATTGGCCTCGGCTTTCATTATTTTTTAAGTTCGAGCTTCTTCACCAGTTTATCGTACGAAGAAGGCTCGTGCTTCTTCATGTACGCGAGCAGCTTCCTGCGCTTGGAGACCATCTTCAAAAGGCCGCGGCGGGAATGGTTATCCTTCGGGTTTTTCTTGAGATGTGTGGCCAATTCGTCGATCTGGCGCGAGGTCATCGCGATCTGCACCTGGGCAGAGCCGGTGTCTTTCTCGTGCGTCTTATGTTCTCCCACGATGCGGGATTTTACTCGTTTAGTAAGCATTATTGGTTATGATACATCAATATTTAATTTTTAGCAAGGGTGCCACACATTTTGCGACACATCGCGGTATAATAAATGCATGCCCCGAGCGACCACGCCAGCCAAACAGCAGAAAAAAGAAAAGCCGCGCACCGAGATCGAGCGGCTGCTCCAGGACTATCTGAACTATCTCGAGATCGAAAAGAACCGGTCGCCGCGCACGAGCGAGAACTATCAGCATTACCTTGCGGAGTTTTTGAAATTCGCGCAGATCTCGTCCCCCGCCGAGATCACGGACGGCGTGGTGCGCGAGTTCCGCGTGGCCCTCGCGCGGCGCGAGATCAAGCGCGTGACGCAGGGATACTATGCGATCGCCCTGCGCAATTTTTTGAAGTATCTCGCCAAGCGCGATGTGAAATCGCTCGCGGCGGAGAAGATCGAACTGCCGAAAGTGCCGGGACGGCAGATCGACACGCTGGAATACGGCGACCTTGAGCGGCTCCTCGCCGCGCCGAAGGGCGATTCGCTCCGCGACCTGCGCGACAAAGCGATCCTCGAGATGTTCTTCTCCACCGGCCTGCGCCTCGCCGAGCTCTGCGCGCTCCCGCGCACGATCGATCTCCGGCGCGGCGAGGTCTCCGTCCGCGGCAAAGGCGACAAGCTGCGCGTGGTCTTCATCTCGGACAGCGCGCGCGAGGCGGTGCAAAAATATATGGCCAAGCGGGGCGACGCCGAAGAGAAATTGTTCGTAAGCCTTGACCGCCTCGGCCGCGTGATCGGCCCCATCACGCCACGCGCCGTCCAGCGCCTCGTCGCCGCACGCGCCGCGCAGGCGGGCATCCCCAATCATATCCACGCGCATCTTCTCCGCCATAGCTTTGCCACGGATCTGTTGGTAAACGGCGCCGACCTGCGCTCCGTGCAAGAGCTCCTCGGCCACGCGAACATCTCGACCACGCAGGTCTACACCCACCTCACCAACAAGCAACTCCGCGAAGTGCACAAAGCGTTCCACGGCGCGCGGCGCGCGGAAAAGGAATAGTATGGATGCGCCGCTTCGCTATCGCGTCTTTGCCGGCATCCTGATATTTTTTTCGTTCCTTGTCATAACCGCAAAGACTATCGATCCGGACCTTTACTGGCATCTGCGCGACGGCGAATTGATCCTCGCCACACACACCGTGCCGCGCGTGGATACCTATAGCTACACGATGGCCGGTATGCCGTGGGTTGACCATGAATGGCTTGTGGAGGCAGCGTTCGCCTGGATGTACAATCACGGCTTGATGCCCGTGCTCGATCTCATCTTCGCGATCATCGCGTTCATACCGTTCGTCGTCTGGCTCCGGCGCTACCGCACGTGGCCCGACCTGTGGGCGATCGGCGCGGGCGCCTCGGTCTTTATGTCATTCCTCGCAGTGAAGCCCCAGATCGTGTCGTATCTTTTTTTCTTCATAGTATATGAGTTGCTTGCCCACTATTATCTCACCGCCAAAGATGCCCGCGGGGCGCACAGAAAAATATACCTTCTTGCCCTGCCGCTCGTCTTCTTTGTGTGGGCGAACATCCATGCGGAATTCGTTTCAGGGCTCCTACTCTTCGGGGTATTCCCCATGACCGATGCGGCAGTGGCGATCTATCGTAAAACAAAAGGCCAGTGGAATGCCGTTCTGTTCCCTGCCGCAATGTTCGTACTGAGTGCCGTGACGCCGCTCTTTAATCCGTATGGCGCGGGACTGTACGGCGAGATAGTTCGCGTGGCGCTCTCGGCGAACACTATGAAATATATCCAGGAATGGCAGTCCCCCTTCGCGGGATCGCCATCGCTTTCCCCTACCACCTTCGCGCTCGCGTTCGTGCTCTCTATCTTTATTTTTCTCGTCCTGCGGTTCGGCAAGCGCGTTCCGCCGGCAGCGCTCTCCGCTGCCGTGATCTTCTTTTTGTTGTTCGCAAAAGCCCAACGGATGGGACCGCTCTTTATTATCATCGCGATCCCGTTCATGCACGAGGGGCTTTCGCTCGCCGCGACAGAGGTCGTCTCCCGCTGGCATCTTGCCTCCCGGCGCGCGAAGAAAATATTCCGTGGCGTGGGCAACACTCTTTCGGTCGCAGCATTCGGAGCCATCGTCGTTACGCCGGCAACACTTGTCCCTTCGCAATATCCGGTGGGCGCGGTAACCCTTCTCAACGATCAGGCTGCGCAGGGCAACCACATCGTCCTTCTCAATTTCTACGGCTGGGGCGGATATCTCGATTGGAACGCGCCCGAGATACCCGTGTTCATCGACGGCAGGATGCCGCACTGGACAGAGCCGGACGGCACATCCGCCATGCAGAACTATGTTGACATCTTCCTTGCGCCGACAAACTGGCCCACGCAAGAAACGATACTCAAAGAGTGGGGCGTGAACACCGTACTCATCCAGAGCTCAAAGCAGGGCGAAAGCAATGCCAACACCACGCTCACCGGCGAACTCTTAGCGAACGGATGGGCCGAAACGTATAAAGATCAGACTGCGATCGTGCTGGAGGCTCCTGATCAAAACTGAATTGCGGTGCCCGGGAGAGGACTTGAACCTCTACGCCTTTCGGCACGAGCTCCTAGGGCTCGCGTGTCTGCCATTTCACCACCCGGGCAACGCGCCGAATATAGCGCTTATGCCTCATTTTATGCTATTTCCGTCGCTTTGACAAGTGTCTATTAATGTGGTAGTATTTGGGCAGCTGAGATAGGTTCAGCGATCTGTCTTTTTGAAATCCCCAATCATGAAATGGAGGCCCTATGGGCACAGCAATTAGTATCCTGCTTCTGTTTTTCGTGATTGCGAGTGCCTTCGGCATCCTCGCGATTGTGGCAGCTCTCATCACCTATCCGATCTGGACCCCTCGATTGGCCAAAAGAAATCTTTTGGTGACCATCGTGGAAGAAGGAACGGGGAAATGGATCATGCGGAACGGGAAGGCGTGGCGGTTCATTACCTCCCGCGCCGAAAAAGATCCTCACCCGCTTCACTGCGACGTCACCGATGAAGGATTGGCAGAACATCCCAATCCTGGCATGAAACTCAGGACCACAGACGGCGAAAACAGCGTCGAGCCATGGTGGGTGGACATGATCGACAGACTTCTTCCTGGCGGCATGCGCTGGGTGGGAATCCCGTGGATCTATTCCATCTATGAGTACAACTTTCGGTGGAGCGTGCTTCGCGAAAACAGGCCGCTTTCCACTGAGGACGGGCTCGTCGAAGTTGACGAACTCGAGAGTGAAAAATTTGCCGTATCTTTCGCAAAGCGCATCGACTATGTGTTCCTTCGTGATTCCGTGTATTACTTTCGGGTAAGCGATGCGGAAACACAAGGAGCAGACAGCGACGCGACGGACAAGTCGGTAGGCATGGCAATCGCGCTGGACCTGCTGGCTACAATAAGGGTGACGAATCCTTATCTCGCTTTCTTCGTCGTCCACGACTGGCTTGAAACCTCTTTGGACCTTACTCGTCCCTCGCTCAGAAGCTGGGTGGCGCATCGTCCTTACCAGGAAGTCAACCGTAAAACCGAGTCAGCGCAGCGAAAATTCGATGAGTTCCTCAGGCAATATCCTGCAGTAGAGGGCGATAAGTGTATTCTGGATTATCTTGAAGAGACTTATGGCGTCAGATACAAGCGCATTGCATTTGATGCCGTGATCCCTCCCGAGGAATACGCCAAGGCCGTCAACAAGCGTGCCGAGGCGGTTCAGAATGCGGTCTATATCAAGACGATTGCCCAAGCCAATTCCGAACAGGAAGCAATTCTTGCGCAAGGCAAAGCAAAAGCGATTTCAACGATTGCCGACGCGGAAGCCCAGCGCATCCTGAAGGTCAACGCTGCCCTCAAAGATGGAGGAGAAACAGCCTTCCCCTTGAGAGCGTTGGAAGCCTACGAGACGATGGGCCAGAACGGGAACACGATAGTGGTGGGCGGGAACAATCCTGTCCAGATGCTGATCGATTCCACGCGGCGCCCGATTTCTCCCTCGCAGCCACCGACGAATCCGCCGGCCAACCCCCAACCGCAGCCCATAGATCAAGGAGGTAACCAATGAGCACTGCACCGGGTCCGACGGGTACGGGAACTCCCGCACCTGCCCCTGCTCCCGTGCCAGCCCCTCCCCTTCCCGGGAAGCGGCTGGCGTTCAAACTGATCGCAGGTACCGCCGCGATATTCTTGGGCCTCATCATCGCTGCCATTCTTCTCGTTAGCCACATCAACGTGGCGAGCGGAGGAACGGGAAGTTGGTGGGGTATCGGGACTATCGCCCTACTTGCTTTCGCCCTGATCTTCCTCACGATCATGGCGATGGTCGCTGGACTGCTTCTCCGGAAACGCCGGACGAGAAGGTCTCCGACCACGCCCCCGGCGACGGGAACACCGACTCCCCATGCTCCCACTCCCAAAAAGCGGTGGCCGACATGGGCGGTGTTCCTCATCGCATTCTTCGTCCTGAGCGTCGTGCTGAGGATGATGGTGGTGATCAAGGACGCAACCCAAGGGGATTCCTCCACGGGAAGCGCTGCAACCCTGCATTTTTCACCGCCATCAGCCCTCTGTCCGGGAACGATTGATCTCGACGCAGGGGCGAAAAACAATCATGCCGCCGATCCGAAACCATATGCGGATATCGATCCGGGTTCCAAAACGGAAGTCTGTTTTGGCTCTTGGGTCTCCATCCCTCCGAACTGGGGAGTATGGGATGCGGAGTTCACCAACCCGGATCCCGTGAAGGATGGATGTATTGCATGGCTGCACTACCAAGGAATAGACCGCATCATCGGTCCGTTCCGCGGGACGCAGGATATCGCGCTCAGCAATATGCCTGCGCGATGGCGCATCGCAAGCAATTGTCAGATCGTGTATTACAAGAACTAGCAGCACCTTCCACTTTCCCCGTCGGCCAACCAGCTGGCGGGGATTTTTTCTATAATATAAATTTTCACCAAATCTAAAAGGCCCCTTGTGGGGCCTTTTGAGATCTTTCCGGAAGAAAGACTGTTAGCAGGAGCTGACTCCGCTTGCGCCGAGGAAGCTTCCCACGACGAGCGGGACTGCGCGCGCGAGGAGCGCAACGCCGATAGCAATTGCCGCATAAAGCAAGGTCGAGCCCGCGCTCTTCACCTTCTCCGGATCGCCGGCGGCGGTAAGATACTTGAAGGCCGCAACGATGACAAAGATGACGGCAATGACGATAAGGAAGTAGAACGCCCACGCGAAGACGGTGCACATAAGCTGAAGGACCGCCTGGAGGCTCGTGATGTTTCCCTGGGGAACAGACACGGGCGTCGGCGCGGTCGGATTCGGAAGGCTCTGCGCGAACGCGAACGCCGGAACCACCAACGCGATGATCGAAGGGCTGAATTCCTTAGCGAAATTAATTACTTTCTTCATAAATTGTGGATTCTAGAGGATGTTCGACCTTTCGGAGTTACCTAAAAAGCATATCATACCGTACTTTTACCCGCAAACACTACAAAGCGATGCAACCGCCGAACGGGGCCGTTTCGCCGAGCAGAGAGACCACGATCGCCGGGACCCCGGTGGCTATCAAGGCGATCAGGACACCGATTGCCGCATAGGTAAGCGTTTTCCTGCCCTTTGCGGTCTTTTCCGTATCATCACCCGCAGTGGCATACTCATACGCGGCAAATACCGCCATAAGGACCGAAATGATGATGACGAACCAGATGAACCAGCTGATAATATTGCACAACAGATTCCCAATGTCGGTCGCGTTCTGCACCGGAGAATTCAGGGTATTTGCCGTGATCGCGGCAAAGGCGGTTGAAACGCCCAACCCCAATACCCCCGACATGGAAAGGATCGGTGACGCGATGAGTGCTTTTTTTAATACATTCATATTGGTTTGCGCTTTAATTCGACCATTTATTCCTTTCAGTATTGCATATTCCCCGAAAGGACGCCATGTGGATTAGCTGGCGCTTCCCGTAATGACGCTCTTGATGATCGAGGTAACGCCCGTGGCGATGAGGGCGACCACAAAGCCGATCGCGGCATAAAGAAGGGTCTTCCGCCCCTTTGAGATCTTTTCCGGATCACCCGCCGAGGTCGTCATCTGGAACGCGCCGACGAGCACCATGATGGCCGTGAGCGGGATCGCGATCGTCGTCGAAAGAAAGAAGATGACATTGTTCGCTACCGTCGTAAAATTCGCGCCGCCCAGCGGGTCATTGAGAGTGATGGATGTGTTGCTTGCCGCAAGAACGGTGCCTGCCTGCACGGCAAACGCAACGATGGCCGCCCATCCCGCTCCCGCAATTTTTGCCGCTTTCTTCATTGTCTTTATTATAACAGTTATTGAGGTATTGTTGACGGACAGAAACTCAACCCCATCAGTTGCCCATCGTATGGGCTCGTTTTGTCGATCACGCGCTCATCCACGTTGAGTTTGCACGCATCGCTTTGCGAAACCCCCAGCTGTTGCAAAAACACCGTTTCTGCTGCCGTGCGCGCATCCTGTAAAGAGCCCGGCACGGAAATCAGCGCAATGATAAAACCGCTGTCGTTGCGATCATAGTCGATCGTAAAGGTATCGTTTTCCGCAAGGACCACCGTTTCATTATCTTTGGTGATATAGTCCATCGTCGTATAAAAATTGTTCACCGTGACGCCTCCCTGGTCCGTGCCGATTTGAAACGTAGTGCCTGTCGGGAACGAACTTGTGCCATTCGCTATGGGGCTCGTTCCTGTCGCCACGGGGGGCAACGTGCCTGTGCCGCCACCAGCCTGGTTGGATCCCGATATAGCACCGCGCAACGCAAAGAATATACCCACCCCAAGAATAGCGGCCACTATTATTATTCCGACGATCAGCATCATCCTTTTATCCATATCTTTATACTATAAATTATACCTTAATAGCCGCATGCGGTTGCGTCCGCTTTCCACGGACCCGTGTTGCCTCCGTTACTGGACAGCTGGCACGCTGCGCTGATATTGCTTGCGGCAACCTGCGCGGCGGAGACGCAGTCGTTATAGAGCTGCATGCACGAGACACTTCCGCAATTGCCGCTGGATATCTGGCACGCACTGCCGCTGCCGTTATGTCCCGTGGTGCAGGGACCGCCGCCAGAGCAGGAGATCGCCTGCCCGGTGAACGCAGCGCTGCAATTTTGCCCGTCGACGGTCTGGTTCCATGAATTGGTTATGTTTATCTGGAAAAGCCCTATCGAAACAGAATAATTTCCACTTCCGGTGGGCCCAAGGCAATAATCGCTGCCGCTTTTTACCGTCGCGGCGCCGCCGCTCTCATGGCCACATATTCCCGCCCATAATGTGGGATTGCTCGAAAAACAGCTGTTCTGAAGATTGGCCACCGTGCACCCCCCCGTGGTCGGCGCGGCACAGGCGCTGGTGGATGGTGTTACCGGGACGTTTCCCGTCGTATTGCTAAGCAAGGATGAATTTGCCACCGTCACCGAATTGAGCGTCGGCAGATTCAGGTTCACGAGCTGGGGATTTATGACGTTCAGGATAAGATAGGCCCCCGCAAGGAGGAGGAGTCCCAAGAGGGCTCCCCAGATCCATTCCTTCGCCTCGCTTTGCCCCGAGGGATTGCCCGGGGAAGCCATATATCTGATGCCCCCATATACGATGACGCCAAAGGCGAGGATGCCTGCTATCAACAATGCGAACTGGTAGAAGTTGGCCACGAAGGCTCCCGGAGAAGAGCTCGTGCTGTTGACGTTCGTGCCGGGGATGGAGGCGGAGATGTTCACCTGGGCAAGCGCAATTGCGGGAACAAGAACGGTGGCAAAAAAACCGGCGACGGCGGACAGTGTTGTTTTTATCCCGGGCTGTTTCATGACATCAGGAAGACACCGAGCATGACGCGGCGTTGAACCCGCCCACGCCGGAAATGTTGAGGATGGTAACGACCGTGTTCACAATGAGATATGCGCACAGTACGATGACGATCCCGATGACGGTCGCAGTGAGCGCCTTCTTTCCCGCCGAAATCATTTCGGGGCTCGCGCCGGCCATGAGCAACATGATCCCGCCCACAACGAACATGAGCGGAGCGATCACAAACAGGGCGATCGTCATTCCGAAGTAGAGCACGTTGATGACCGTTTCGAGAAGATCGCATAGATCGGTGCACTGGGGACCCGAATTGCTGGCAAGATAATTTCCCGTACAGGAAATGAGGCCGTTCGGCGCCCAATAGCCGGTGGGCCATAAACTGGGCATCGTCCATGTTCCATTCGCCGCAGCGGACGCGGCGAGCGGCAGCGCCACCGACGAGCCGATGACGATGATCAGCGCTATCTTTGCGGCGGTGCTCTTTAGATGATGCATAAGAATAAATATAGTGGGGGCTAGCGGTTCACGGAATTCATCGCCGTCTGCGCCTGGTCGAGTGCGGTGGCGGAATCCGCGGCGCCGTTCAATACATTCTCTATGGCGGTGTTCATGATGCCGTCGAACTGTTCGCTATCTGCCTCGTGCCATGATTTTGCGGTAAGCGCCTGCCGCGCGAAGATCGACATCACGGGATCGGTCGCTGCGGCTTCGATCCCGGAACGCAGCGCCGGCGGAGAATCCGCATCCGTCGTATATATGTTCTCATCCGTAAGCGACGTCGTCAAACCGATGATAAAGTTCCACGACCCCAAAATGTTCGCACTGCTGCGCGATACCGCCAGCCCGTTATACTTCGCGTAATTCACCGCCACCGTCGCGTTTGCAGGCTGCGGCATCGGGGCTACGCCATAATTGAGGAACGGCGCAGTATTTTTGATCTCGGCAAGCGCCGAGGAGTAGTCGAATATTACCGCCACCTTTCCTTGCGTGAACGCCGAAAGCGCGGTTCCCATCCCGTCATTCCATGTGTAATTCTGGCTTCCCGCATTCGCGAACTGCAGATAGAAGTTAAACGCATTGCCGCCGGAGTTGTTCCCGCCGCTGCCGCCCGTCGCAAACGTCACCGTAGAGCCGTCGGCCGATGTCATCTGCGCGCCGTTCTGCATCATGAGCAAAAAGATGATGTCCGGCGCATTGCCGATGCTCGATTCCGATCCGCCGAGGGCGAGCGCCGCCTGCGTGACCTGTCCCTGGCCGTTCACCTGACGGAGAAGCGGGATGTCTGCCTGCAGGCCTTCCCATGTGGAAGGGATCGTCGCGATGCCCGCGGTGTTGAAAAGGTCTTTATTGTAGATCATCGCCAGCGTATCGATGGAAAGCGGGAGTGCGTAGATATTGCCGCCGGAGACGAAGTCCTGCGTCACCACGTCCGGAAAGTCGCTCTCGAGCGTTACCTGGCTGAATGTCGTCGCGAGCGTTGCCGGGATAGGCGCGAGGACGCTTGTCCACTGCGAAAGATCGCGATTCGGGACCTCAAAAATATCCGGGCCGGTGCCCGCCGCGAGCGCGGCAAGTAGCTTTGTCTGGTACTGCGACGGATCTATCTGCATATAGTGTATCTGCGACTGCGTCCCCGAGCCGGGACCGGTATATTTGCTGATGATATCGTTGAACGCCGTGGGACTATCGGTCCCCCAGATGGTGAGCGAGACCGAACCCTGGCCGCCAACCTTGCCGCGGATGTTCAAAAGGAAAATGGTGCCGCCGATAAGCACCAAAAGCACGGCTCCCCCGATGATGATTATTTGTTTTTGAGAGAGTTTCGTTGGCATCAATTCGTTCCTTCTGATCAGATGACTACCGTTCCCGCAACCCTATCCCCGCTCTTGAGGTCCATGATGTGGACGCCCTGCGCGGACCGCCCCGTCTTCCGCACCGTGGAAAGCTCCGTGCGGATCATCTGCCCTTTTGCCGACAGCGCGAAGATCTCTTTTTCTTCGGTAACCACGTGCGCGGACACCACCATGCCGGTCTTTGCCGTCACTTCGGCCGCCTTGATCCCCGAACCGCCGCGGCTTTGCACTTTATATTCCTTCAACGCCGTCTGCTTCGCGAAGCCATGCTCCATGACGACAACGAGCATCGCATCGTCTCCTCTTATTATATCAAACCCGGCAACCTCGTCGTTCTGTTTCTTGAGCTTGATCGCGCGGACACCTGCCGCGGTGCGGCCCATCGGGCGCACCTGTTTTTCGTCAAAACGGATGGACTGGCCCTGCCGCGTGGCGAGCACCACCTGTTCCGCGCCGTTCGTAAGGCGCGCCCACTTGAGATGGTCCCCTTTCTTGAGATTGATCGCGATGATGCCCGTCCGGCGGATGTTCGCGAAATCCTCGAGGGGCGTCTTCTTGATGAGACCCTGCTTGGTGACCATCATCAAGAACTTCTTTGCCGCCTTGCCTTCGTTCTTTGCCAGCTTTATGGAATAGTTGACGATCGCGCTCACGTTCTCGTCGGCGGGGAGCTCCAGGAAGTTCTGGATCGCTTTGCCTTTTGAAACCCGCGTGGCTTGCGGGATCTCGTAAACCTTCGTCTGGAAGACGCGGCCTCGATCGGTAAAGAACAAAACGTTATCGTGCGTGTTCGCGCTGAAGAAGTGCGAGAGGAAATCCTCGTCCGCCACTTCGGAGCCGATCAGGCCCTTGCCGCCGCGCCGCTGGACCTTGAACGTGCTCGGCGGAAGCCGCTTGATGTATCCGCCGCCGGAGACGGTGACGATCGCGTCCTCTTCCGGGATCAGGTCCTCGTCGCTCATCGCTTCCACGGCGCGCGAGACGACTTTAGTGCGGCGCTCGTCGCCGTATTTTTCCTTCAGCTCGGCAACCTCGTCTTTTATTATCTTCAAGACGCGCGCCGTGCTCTTTAATATGGTTTTAAGCTCTTCGATAAGCTCTTTCTTTTCCTTGAGCTCCGTCTCGATCTTTTTGCGCTCGAGCGCCGCGAGCGTCTGCAGGCGCATTTCCAGGATCGCCGTCGCCTGGAGGTCGCTCAGCTTGAAGAGCTTCATCAGGTTCGCGTGCGCGACGTCCTTGTCGTCCGACTTGCGGATCGTCGTGATCACACGGTCGATCTCGTCAAGCGCGATCATAAGACCTTCCAAAATATGCGCCCGCTCCTCCGCCTTGCGAAGATCGTACTTGGTGCGGCGCGTGACGATCTCCTTGCGATGTTTGATATACTCCTCCAAAATGTCGCGGAGCGTGAGGAGCTGCGGCTCGATGCCGTTCACGAGCGCGATCATATTCATATTGAAGTTCTTCTCAAGGTCGGTGTGCTTATAAAGCCAGTTCAAAACCTTCTGCGGTGCCACGTCGTTCTTGAGCTCCACCACGATGCGCATGCCTTCGCGGTCGGACTCGTCGCGCAGGTCGCGAATACCATCGATCTTCTTGTCCGTCGCAAGCTCGGCGATCGTCTTGATAAGTTCTGCCTTGTTGACCTGATACGGGATCTCCGTGATCACGATGTCGAACTGGCGGCTGTTCTTTTTTTCCACGATCTCCGCTTTTGCGCGCGTGAGCACCGCGCCGCGGCCGGAAATATACGCCTCCTTGATGGCCTTCGCGTCATAGATGATACCGCCCGTCGGAAAGTCCGGCCCTTTGACGAACTCCAACAGGTCCTCGCTCGTGGCGTCCGGGTTGTCGGCCAGGTGCAGGATGGCATCGCAGACCTCGATGAGGTTGTGCGGGGGGATGGACGTTGCCATGCCGACGGCGATGCCGAGCGTGCCGTTCAGCAATAAGTTCGGCAGCTTCGCCGGGAGCACCTTCGGCTCGTCGCGCGTGGCGTCGTAGTTCGGCATCCAGTCAACCGTCTCCTTCTCGATATCGAGCATCATCTCGTTCGCGATCGCGGCAAGCTTGGCTTCCGTATAACGCATGGCTGCCGGCGGATCGCCGTCAACAGAGCCGAAGTTCCCCTGTCCGCGCACGAGCGGATAGCGCAGAGAAAAGTCCTGCGCCATGCGGACCATTGTGTCGTAGATCGCCACGTCGCCGTGCGGGTGGTATTTTGCCATCGTCTCGCCGACCACATTCGCGGACTTGCGAAATTTGGCGGTGGAGGTGAGTCCCGTGTCCCACATTGCCCACAACACGCGGCGGTGCACCGGCTTCATGCCGTCGCGGACGTCCGGCAGGGCGCGCGCGACGATCACGGACATCGCGTAGTCCAGGTATGATTCGCCGAGCTCGCTCGTTATTTCCCGCGGTTCAATGTCTGCCATGTTACTGGTTAGGTTGGATATTATACTGCGACGGATTGCTGAACAACTTTCCAAAACCCGCGAACAGGTTCTTTATATCTTGCCACAAACTTGGCCCTGGCGCAGCACCGGAAGCGGTCACGGTCGTTGTGGTCGCGGGCGCCGGCACCGGCACCGCAATACTGCCATCCGCGCCCGTCGTGGTCGCCACGCTGGACGTCGCTGCCACTGGTTGTGACGCGTCACCGATCACGATGGAGTTGAAATATAAGATCCAGACGCCTACAACAATGACCATGATTATAATAGTGGCAACGACAAGCACCCGCCTTTTTTGCTTGTCGTCGAGCGATTGCAGCTCTTCGAGCATCAGCTTGCTTTAAGGATGACGACACGGCCTTTGTCGCCCGCGATGTCCTTCTGCTTGAAGACGAACTTGTCCATCTCTTCGCCTTTTTTGCCGGACGCCTTCAGGAACGCATCCGGGTCTTTGTAAAAGCTCGGGATCACGATGCGCGCCTCCAGATGCTTGGCGATCTTTGCCGCCACCTCCGGCTCCAAAAAGTGGCCACCGCCCACCGGCAGGAAAAGCACATCCGGCTCTGAAAATTCCTCCATGAGCGTCGCGTCCATCGGTTTTGAAAGATGGCCGAGAAATACGAACTTCATCCCCTCCCATAACACCGCATACGCCGTCTTCAAAAACTTCTCCGTGGATTCCTCCTGGATCGGATACCCCACGATCTCGATCTCCTTCTCTTCGTACTCGCCCGCGAACGAGATCACGATATCATCCGTTTTGCCGTCCGCGTCCGCCGCCGGACTGCCCGAACCCGCGCCGTGAACACCATCAGTTGCCGTGAGCGTCTTCAAAGTGACATCCGCTTTAAGGCGGTTATTTTCGGGGTTCACGAGCACTGACGTGTCGCCGCTTTGCAACCGAAAGCAGCCGTTTCCAAAGTAATTGATGACCATATATAGGTAGATTTTAGCAAAGATTTGGATAAATTTCCAGTGGAATTTACCCAATCAGAGCTACTATTTCAGCCATTCGTCTTTGGAAATGCCCGACTGCCGGATGATGCTCTTCATTGTTCGAGGGTCAATTGCCCTGCTCCCATGAAACGGTATGCAAACCTGCCGCAAGGCTCCCGCATAATTCCCGCAATAATACATATGGCTGCCCCGCGTATGATTGTGCACAAACCGATGCTCTTTAAGAAATCGGATCACTTCCTCCGCGGTCCAGTTATGTATTCCGCGTGGCATTATCGGTTATGAAAGTTATGCTGGAACGAACGACCGCTGTCCGAACGTAAACACCGGCCTCTGCGGCGGGGCCTTCTTTGTCTGAAGAGACTTCCACATTTCCTCATATTCCGGATCCGTCCGCTGGTTAAGAATGCTTGGCCGTGCTTTCATTTTACGCGCCGACTCAACATACCCTTCCAACGCCTCAAAAAGTAGCAACAAAACTTCCTCTGGGGTGGTTCCTGACTCCACGATATTGAATTCTAACCCGGCGGCGTACCACGTCTCGCCTTCCTTAAAAACAATATACCGGACGGACCCCTTTTGAAGGGTATTTTTATATTTCATATCATCTATTACATCAAGCATAGAGTATTTCATCCTCTGTTGGCAAGCTCCACTTAATGATGGTTTAATATAGTAATAGCGGCGATGAAGCTCGCCAAAACCGTCCATGGGGGCTGATGGCTTCTGTCCAAAAGGCAGAAGCTTTTATTTTCACCAAAAACAATGCAAACGCTCTATCTCCTGCTCGTGATCGGCCTCTTCTTCGGATCGCTCGGGGCGATCATGGCATATCTCATCACTTATAAAGAGTGGGAGCATCACTATTCCTCAAAAAAGATCCCGCGCCGCATGGCCCTCGAGACCGCGCTCTTCACGCTGGCTTTCTTCCTCGCCATAACGCTCGTGCTCGCTCTGTTCTTCAGATAAGACTGAGCCCCGCTATTTTGGTAACGGGGCTCTGGCCGGATTGACGATGGGTTGCTCATCGATGAGCTTTCCGAATTCTTCGAAATAACAACTTCGATGGGCATACCCGCCTTTTACCGGCTCAACTTCTTCTCCCTCTTTGATAGGAACTGGACAGAATTGGCAGCGCATATTGACCTTGGGTCTCTTTAATATATAGTTCTTCGCTTTTGCAAGGGTGCGAGGTCATATCGTTTTGAGGGGCTTTCGGAGCCGCGAAGGCGGCGAGAACGAGACGCGCGGCCAGAAGGCCGCGACGTCGTACCCGAAAAATGATATGACCTCGCACCCTTGCAAAAGCGGGAATCTCCAGTATAATCATCCTCATGCCACAAACCGAAGAACCCAAGTCCGGCGCGGTCGCGCAAGCGATCAAAACGGAGATCACCGCCACCGATTGGCCGAAGGAAGGCAGCGTTGTGGAGGTCACGCTCCTCAAGAAGCTTCCCCGCAAGGCGTATTTTGATATGGGCCGCTTCGGCACCGGAATCGTCTTCGGCGTCGAGGTCGCAAACGCGCGCGAAGCGCTCCGCAACCTCAAGCCGGGTGATTCGCTTCAGGCAAAGATCGTCGCGCTCGACGGCGAGGAAGGGCTCATCGAGCTCTCGCTCTCCGAGGCTGGCAAGCAGAAGCTCTGGGCGCTTGCGAAGGATCTCGCCGAGTCCGGCGAAGTCATCAAGGCAAAGATCGTCGCCGCGAACGCGGGCGGCCTCATGACCACCGTCGCGGACGACCTCAAGGCGTTCCTCCCCGTCTCCCAGCTTTCGCTCGAACATTATCCCAAAGTTCCGGACGGCGATCGTATCAAGATCGCGGAAGAGCTCAAGAAGTTCGTCGGCCAGGAACTGAACGTCAAGATCATCGACGTGAATCCGCGCACCAACAAAGTGATCGTCTCCGAGCGCGAAGTGCTCTCGGCGAACGTCAAAGAATTGCTCGCCGCGTACGCGGTCGGCCAGGTCGTGGACTGCATGGTCTCCGGCACCGCGGACTTCGGCGTGTTCGTGCGCTTCACCGACAATCCGCAGATCGAGGGCATGATCCACATCTCCGAGCTCGATTACAAGCTGATCGACAACCCGAAGGAACTCGTCAAAGTGAACGATCCGCTCAAGGCAAAGATCATTGATATAAAAGAGGGGCGCGTCTTCCTTTCGCTCAAGGCGCTCAAAGAGGATCCGTGGGTCAAGGCCAATGACCTCTTCAAGCCGGGCGAGACCGTGCAGGGCAAGGTGTACAAGTTCAATCCGTTCGGCGCCGTGGTCGCCCTCGACGGCGATCTGCAGGGCATGGTCCACATTTCCGAGTTCGGCGGCCAGGACGAGATGAAGAAAGCGCTCGTGGTCGGCGAGACCTATCCGTTCGTCATCGATACGGTAAAGCAGGAGGAGAAAAGGATCACGTTGAAAACGAAGAAATAATTGTTCAAATAAAAAATCCCCTCTTTCGCCGAAGGGATTTTTTATTTTGTGCCGCGGGAGGGAGTTGAACCCCCGACGCCAGCCTCTTCCAAAGCTGATTTGGACTATATCATTCCCGTTCTAAAATAATTTCTTATTGAAGAGTGCGGGATCGGGCGCTTCCCACGACATCGCCTTCGATATCGCAGTACTCCACAAAGGATAGTCTCTACACCTTCCCGGCTCCCCTTTTTAAAAAAGTGGCGCCGGGCTTGGCTCGGGATTGTCTTTGCGTCATCCGCGAAGGGTTCCCCCGAATTCACCCGATTTTCGATCCATATTACTATGGAAAGCCCCGAAGAGATCTCAGGGCTGCGCTCTACCGCTGAGCTACCGCGGCCTATGCCTGTTCTTTGATTCCACCGATCCATCCCATGATCTTATGGAACAGATTGGTGTTGTTTATTCTAATCTGGATAACGCCATATGGCAAGCGATCAAACGGTTTTTTGCCTTCACTAGAACGGCTTTTTGTGACATGCGGCTTAGAAAAATTCTCCGGAGGAAGTTCCAGCGTGCTGCTCCAAAACGCGATGACGACATCGGGATTTTGATGCTCAAAGATGCGGACATCTATTTTCATATCTTCTTTTTTTACCTCGCAAACTTCCATTAAAAATCTGATGAAAAATTTGCACATCACGGGATCGGCGTTGGTCAGCGCGACCGCATGCCATGTTATCTCCCGTCCGTTCCGCCGCAAAGGCCGCTTGTATCCTTCCGCCCAGTAGAGCGCCGCGCCGATCAGGAGCATCTCCCGCGGCGAAAGCGCCTGGATATCGCGCCGTGCTGCGTTATGCATAGCATCTCTCCGCTGCCGTGCAAGGTGTGTTTGCTGTTTCGCCAATCGCAGGATCGCAGCGCGGGCTTTCTCGTTCGATCTCTCGTTCAATCGTTTTCGCGCAGCGTCGGACATGACAACGTCGGCGAGCCATAAAGAAAGCGTCGCCTTCGACACACCTCCAAGCGCTTCACGGATCTCCGAATAGCTCCTCCCTTCCAGGCGAAGCCGGATGGCAACCTGCTTATCATGACGCATACCGCCACCATAGCACGTGCACATTAAAAAATGATTAAAGATTTGTGCACCAGATGGGACGAAGTTGGAACTCTAATAGCTATGCACTTTGTTTAAATTTTGTGGCCTTGACATGAATATTAACTATGCTATAATGTAGGCAGTTCTAAAGGAGAACTGAAGATGCGCATATTCGATTCGTTCCGTCGCAAAGGAAACGGCACCGCAGTTTTAGAGGCGGAGCCAATCGTAGTTCCGGCAAAAGTCCAACTCCAACCGACCATCGGAGAAGCAGAGTTGGCAGATTACATGAAGTTGGCGGACAAAGTGAAGTTCGCCCCGCCGGAGCTTTTACGCCATCGTCTCATCCAGTTCTTGCTCGAAAATCATGTCGAGGTCTATCCGTTGCAGAGCGTCGAAAAGTATCTCGACCAGAAGTTCGGCAAGCCGGTTTCGCAGGATGGCTACGACACCAGCTACGAGCACAAATGGGGATGGCATCCGCTTCGTGCTGAGGATGACGGAAAGCTCGTTAATCACAAGGAGCGGAAAGAAAACGGCCACATCCAGAAGGGAGCCACCTACCGGAAGATCATTCCGGCGCCCGTGTTGGAAACCACCGATCTGATTGCCACTCACTTCGCTGGCTCCGAGCCGACGCTCCACTTCTACGTCGCGGACGCTGTTGTACCATCCATGGAACGGGATCCGTTTTTGGGAATCACCGCTGTCGGTTTGAATTTCATCGTCATTGAGCGATGGGACGAGCCCGCATTTCGCAGATAGCAAAAACCGATACCTGACCGGATTGACAGGAACCCGACAGCAATGTCGGGCTTTTCTTTGCCCGCACACTGGATTTTTGGTTTCCGCAGCCGCTATAATACGCTTGCGCGAACGCGCAGCCATCCGATTATGGCGCACGTTACCAAGCGTATTATAGATTTCCGACGCATCCCTGATGCGCCTTTTTATTTTCTGCTGGCGGTGCCCCCGGTAGGAGTCGAACCCACATCAAGACCTTAGAAGAGTCCTGCTCGATCCGTTGAGCTACAGGGGCTGGGGCGGTGCGCGCGTTCATTCTCCGCGTGCCTTCGCGATTGATTCTAAACCAAAAGTAAGATACTTTAAAGGGACGCGCGGGCCGTCGTATACCGGTAGTACGCTTGCTTTGGGAGCAAGTAGACTGGGTTCAATTCCCAGCGGCCCGACAAAAAACGACCCCGGGAAAATCCGGGGCCGAATCCAAGCTGAAGATTGCGCAATGCACGGCGCGCTTTCCGTCGTCCCGACTTTCTGAACGCCCTCTGGATGAGGTCGATCATAAAATCGAAATTCATTTGACGGATGACGGCGACACAGCGCGAAAGAAGAACAATGATCTCTTCCCACGTCCTTACTCCGAACACTTCGTGCAAGGCGTCGTGACGTGAGACCTTCATGAGAAGGAAGTTGTGCCGGTTGTCGCCGAAGAATGGCTGATCTTTCCGGCATCTCGGAGTGAGATGGTGAACGTTGCGCCCCTTTTCTTTGAGTCGCTTAGGAAACAACATCCACATTTCGACCTGTTCGGACGAGAACAGTACCTCGTCGCGCCCCTTGAGACGCTTCACGCGAAGCAGGAGGTGCAGGATGTGTTCCGGCGACGCGGATCCGAAGACCCTTTCGAGCGCTCCGACGTCGACTGCGCCGTTTGACTCCAATAATAACTGCGCAACCAACTGCTGATTGTCAGCCCTCAGTGGTGCGGTTGCCTCCCTTTGGTTATGAGTTCTCCTCGACGAACAACGCCGTTGAAAACGTCCTTTCCCGCATTGAGACGCTCTCCAACTCATCGCTTCTTTTCCTCCGTAGAATGTATAAAACTGCTTCCTGATTTGATTATAGAACACTTTTTTCTGGACAAGCTGTGTATAACCGCCGCCATTCTGTGGATGAGAGGTGCCAAAATTGCAAAGCGGCGCGCTTTTCGCTACTATTCACTGGAACAATGATGATTCCGCGCGCTTAGCTCAGCGGTAGAGCAACTCGTTTACACCGAGTGGGCCGGGGGTTCAACTCCCTCAGCGCGCACCAGCACAAAGGCCTGTTATTTTGACCCTGCGTCGGTAAACGCGAACGTTGACACGAATTGGTCATAAACGCCCGCGGCCTCCGCGTCATTGCGGCTATCCAGAATGATGACGTAGGTATATCCATCATGCGGTATGAACATATCGGCTTCGCTAAGGCCCGAAACGCCCCCGTTGTTGGAAAACAATGCCTGCATTCCTTGCGTACCACCTATCGTGATCGCGGAACCCGAGGCGTTCTCCCCTGACAGATCCTGGTCCATTGCCGCTTGAAGGCCTTTCGTCGATCGGGTGATCGTAATATCGGTAGCGGCGGCGGGAAGAATGCCGCCATGATAACGAGCGCTTGTCGGGATCGATGCCACGATATCGCTGGGACTTCCCGAAGCAACCGAATCGTCTACGTACCAACCGGAAGGATATTCGAATGAAAGATCATATTGAGGATCGCTGAAAGTTTGCCATGTGAGGGGCACTCCCGTCGCCGGAGCGCCGGAAAAGGGCTGCGACATATTTGGGGCGGACGGGTGGGCATACCAATACCATAAACAAAAGCCGGCGGCGGCAAGCGCTACGACGACGATCAGTATGATCAGAACCGCTGAGACGCCACGTTTCATATATTGATTGTATCATTTAAATCCGCGTGTGTGCACAAAGAAAGGCACCGTCGCGCGGAGCGCCGCGTCAACCGTTGAGTGTGCAAAAGTTCTCAAAGAGCTTGGCGACGAGGACCGGTCCGGTGCCGCCCGGGGTTTTCGTATAGTGAACGCCCTTTTTGTCAGCGCCGGCGGGGTCAAAATCGCCCGCGATCTTGCCTGCCGCCGTCTGGTTGAAGCCAAAATCGATCACGAGCGCGCCGGCCTTCACGTTGGCGGCGGCGAAAAGGTTCGCGTGGCCCGCGCCGCAGACCACGATGTCCGCGTCGCCAAGCTTTCCCCGCACATCACGCACGTCGGCATCAAGCACCACAAGCTCGGCCACGCGATTCTGCAGCCAGAACGCGACCGGCTTGCCGATCAAAAATCCCGCGCCAACGACGACCGCCTTCAGCTCGCGCAGGTCACGACGGTCGCCCTTCAGGATCTCCTCCACTGCGGCCACCGAGGGCGGTGCGATCATGCCGCGCCCGGTATAGAATGCGCCGAGCGCCGCCTCGCTCAGACAGTCCACGTCTTTCTCCTTCGGAATCGCGTTCAAAACATAGTACCGGTTGATCTCGTCGGGCAACGGCAGCTGAACAATGAATCCGCCGCAGGTTTTAGGCGCGGCGAGGCGGCCGATCTCCCCGCGGAGCGCGTCCGTTGTGATAGTGCTGGGCAATTGATGCAGGCGAAACTCAATGCCGAGCTCACGCGCAACGCGTTCTTTCTGTTTTAAAAAGTTGAGCGATGCGGCATCATCCCCCACGAGCGCCGCGCCGAAAAATTTGCCCGCCTTCGGAAGCGCGCGCAACCGCTCTATAATATCCTTCGCAATGGTCGTGCCGTCGATGATCATATTATTTGTTCTTTAAGCTTGCCCACAGGTACCGGGAGCCCAGGCTGCGATACGGCTTCCACTTTGCCGTGATCTTTTCTGCCTGCGCGGACGTCGGCGCAGCCTTCATCTTATATATCTTTTTCATGGCATTGCGCAAGCCAAGGTCGCCGTACGAGAACACGTCATCGCGGCCAAGCGAGAAGATCAGGAACATTTCCGCCGTCCACTGGCCGATCCCTTTCACACGCACGAGATGCTCCACTATCTCCGCATCGCTCATCGCATCCATGTGCTTGAAGTCGAGCGTTCCGTCGAGCGTCTTCCGCGCGAGATCTTTTATGAAGCTCACTTTCATCCTGGACAGTCCGCACTTTCGCATCTTTGCCACTGGCATCGCAAGGATCTCGCGCGGCGTGGGAAATTTGCGCCCCGGCGTCAGTGCAATGAACCGCGCGAATATCGTGTCCGCGGCCTTCACGGAAAGCTGCTGGCTCACGATCGCCTCCACGAGCGATTCGAACGGCCCCCGCGTGATGGCGAGCTCCTTCAGTTTTACGCCCTCGATCACGGTTTTCAGCCGCGGGTCGTTCTTTTTGAGATGGGCGATCTTTTTATGGTGTGCCGTGGACATGAATAGTGAACGTGAATAAACGATGAAGTAATTATACCGCAAACCTTGACACGGCCGTCGCGGAGGACTATAAGAAGGGAAGAACTCCAGCATCGTGTCTGAAGGGAGTAGAATGCTTAAAAATTTCGTAGTGGTTCTTCTCGCGGGACCGATATTCCTCGTATGTGGATGTCTCCTTGCTTTGCAAACACTAAAGGCAGGCCCGCAACGGCCACCCACGCGAAGACGTCCCTATCTGGTCGGATCATAAGATCCGACTCGACCTCTCCCACCCCAACTTACCGAGCCCTGTTACGACGGGGCCCTTTCTTTATTTATCAATTTTTAATTTTTGATCTTTACGCGATCCCAGGCACAGGGAACTTGAGCGAGAAGTCCTTCACTTTTTTCCGGATCGCCGCGAGCGCGGCCTCGTCCTCTCGCGCGGCGAGCGTCTCGTCGATCAAATCAGCCACCGTCTGCATGTCTCGTTCGCCGCATCCGCGCGTGGTGAGCGCGGGCGTCCCGAGCCGCACGCCGGACGGATCGAGCGGCTTGCGCGGATCGAACGGGATCATATTTTTGTTGATGGAGATGCCGACTTTCTCAAGTGTCTTTTCGGCTTCTTTCCCAGTAACCCCTTTACTACCAGCCAGGTCCACCAGTATAAGGTGATTGTCCGTGCCGCCGGAAATGATGCGATAGCCTTTTTGGGTAAGCGCGCCCGCGAGCGCCCGCGCATTCGCGATCACCGCACGCGAGTATTCCGCGAACTCGGGCTTGAGCGCCTCGCCGTATGCCACCGCCTTCGCGGCGTTTATATGATCGTGCGGACCACCCTGCACGCCCGGAAACACTGCCTTGTCGATCGCAGACGCGAACTGCTCGCGACACATGATCATCGCGCCGCGCGGCCCGCGCAGGGTCTTGTGCGTGGTCGTCGAGACGACATCACAGAACGGGATCGGATTCTCGAGCTGCTTTCCCGCGATCAATCCCGCGATGTGCGCAATGTCGGCAAAAAGATACGCGCCGACTTTGTCCGCGATCGCGCGGAATCGCGCCCAGTCGAGCGACCGCGAGTACGCGGAAAATCCGGCAAGGATCATCTTTGGCTTTTCGCGCACCGCGATCGCCTCCACCTCGTCCATGTCGATGAGCTCGGTCTCGCGGTTAACAAAGTACGGAATGATAGTGTACAGCTTTCCGGAAAAATTGAGCGGGTGGCCGTGCGAAAGGTGGCCGCCTTGATCAAGCGAGAACCCCAGCACTTTGTCTCCAGGGTTGAGCAGAGCCATGTAGACGGCAAGGTTTGCGGGCGAGCCAGAAAGCGGCTGCACGTTCACGTGCTCCGCGCCGAAGAGTTCCTTCGCGCGCTCGATCGCGAGCGTCTCGGCCTGGTCGATCACTTCGTTGCCGCCATAGTAGCGCTTTCCCGGATATCCTTCGCTGTATTTGTTGGTGAGCACGGAGCCCATCGCCTCGAGCACCGCCGGCGAAACGTAGTTCTCGCTCGCGATCAGCTCTATGCCCTCCTTTTGCCGCTGTTCCTCCCGCTTGATGATCTCGTAGACCTGCGGGTCGTGTTTTTGTATCGCTGAATAATCCATTGGAATTTCATGTTAGCTGGTTAATGTATCTCCACTATTAATATGAGGCACGGCTAGATCATGCCCTAATCATACTCCCAAAATCTGGTTGCAAAAAGGAACGGGCAGCGTTACAATCTCTGAGGCAAATTGAATGCAGCGAATGGGAGCGCAACGACTTGTGATAAAACGGTGGGTTTACATTTCGGTTCGGATGCTATAAAATATCCACAATGCCGTATGTAAATTGTCAGATCTGTTCAAAATCGTTTTATGCAAAGCCGCGACACTTAAAGATCGGTTGGGGAAAATTTTGTTCGAGAAAATGCCAATTTCAAGCCCAGAGGAACGGAACAAATGTGCAATGCGCCGCATGCGATAAACCATTGTATCGAACTCCAAAACATTTTAAGCATTCAAAAAGCCAAACGTTCTTCTGTAATAAATCCTGCCTTGCAGTGTGGAAGAACAAATACGTAATCATTGGAGAAAATCATCCGAGCTGGAGACATGGCGAAAACGCATATCGCAACGTCATGAAGCGCAGCGGCGTTCCGGCAGTTTGTAATCGGTGTGGCACGGATGATTTCCGCGTGCTCCTCGTCCATCACATTGACGAAAATCGGCGGAATAATCGCATAGAAAATCTGATGTGGCTCTGTCACAATTGTCATTTTCTAAAACACGTTCATAATGTATAAGTAAGTAATGATGGTGCCTTTAGCTTAATGGTAAAGCTCTACTCTGTGGCAGTAGCAATACGGGTTCGATTCCCGTAAGGCACCCCTAACAGGTGTTAATATAACTTTTTCTCCGCTCACGATAGCCTCGTGGAGTGGTGTTGATGCTGCCGCAGGAACCGCTTCTTGTGGCGTCGAATCGGTCAATGCCCCTATCGCCTCCAAAGCGAGCACCACGCGCGATTTTTTGGCTTCTACGATGCGTTTATGGGCTACCCGAAACTCATCCCAGAAGAGACCAAGATAGAGCCTCTTGAGCTCGTAGGGCGCTTTGTCGTACGCCTTGCCGATGTCCCGAATGAGCAAGAGGATCTCCTGGATCACATCAGTCTTAAGGTTTCGCGCCCGCTCCACCTTATGGATCTCGTCATCGATGTTGTCGATCTGCTCGCGGATCTGGCTCTTGATCCGCGTGAAGTCTTCGTCCGCCAATATGCCGCCGAGAAGCTTCTCCTCCGCGATCGCAAGCTTCTTCTCAAGGTTCAGCTTCCCGGCCATGAGCCGTTCCTTTTCCGTCGAGACGCCCGCCTTCTTTTCTTCGTAGAGGGTTTTCACCTTAGTCATAACCTTCTCGATGAATTCGGGCGAGAACTGGAGCCGATTGAATCGCTCCTGCACCTGCCCTTCAAGATCCCAGGTCTCCACATAATTTTCGACGCCTTTAATCCGGCCGCCGATACGGTTACAGTGATAATACGACTTCCCTTTCTTGAAATTGTGCTCGGAGACATACCGACGGCCGTCCAGGGCGCAAAAGACAAAACCGTTCAGGAGGAACGAGTGCCTGCGCTTGCGGCACGCATACCGATTGTTTTCCGCGAGGACTCGCTGGCAGCGATCAAAAATATCTTTCGTGATGATAGCTTCGTGGTTCCCCTTCTTGATCTTCCCCATCCAGTGCATATCTCCGTAGTAGAAGGGGCAGCGTATGAGTTCGAACATCTTACTCCGCGCGAGCATCTTCCCGGCCAGAGTGACAAGCCCTTTCTTGTACATCATATCCCGCACGTCGACTATCGAATAATCGCCGGTGCTGTACAGCTTGAACATTTCTGCGATAAGCGGTGCCCGCAGAGGATCGGTGACGACGATCCGCTTCTTCGGATTGTCGGGATCGCCCGCGTTCAGATACCCGATCGGGGCCTTCGTCGGCCACCATCCTTCGTCGAATTTCTCCTCCATGCTTTTGAGCGTCTTACGGGATGTGATCTGCGATTGCAGCTGGTTCACGCCCGCGATGACGAGATCCATAAAATTGCCTTCCGGCGTATCCTCCATGCCCGGCTGGGACACTGAGATAAGCTTTACGCCCGCCTTCTGGAAAAGCGCCTTGATCGTGAGGTGATCGTTCGCGTTTCGCGCCAGCCGATCCGTATCCTGCACAAAGACGGCACGGATGCTTTTGTCCTCGCGGATGCGAAGCAAGAGATCCTGAAGGCCTGGGCGGCGCATGTTGGTCGCGCTCCTGCCCGGATCACGGTACACGCCGTCTTCCGCGAGCCGGTAGATGCCGCTGTCCTCGATGGCCCGCTCGCAAAGCCGGAGCTGGGTCTTGAGCGAATGACGCTCGTCGCCCGCTTGCTCGTCGGTCGAAACTCTGCAATAGATTAAGGCTTTTTCCATGGGGTTGTTCTTGGATAATAGATCGATTGTATTATTCTTGCCAGGTCAAGCCCGCAGCAGCAAGGCCTTTGTCATGTCGGGCATACACTATCGGGTGATCCTCTCTTTCTGCGCGGACCTTCTCAAGGTGCCTCACAAGCATACCTATTCGCTTGTATACCATGCGGCATCCCGGACACTGATTATCGTTTGTCTGACGCTCGTCAGACACGGTGTCCGCCACTGGTCTGACGGCTGCTTGACGCCCTTTGGCCGCCTCAGACATAGCGTCAGACGATATGTCTGACAATGCCTTTTCCCGTGCCAAAGAACGAAGGTACTCGCCTTCGCTCATAAGATGTTTTGCCGCTTCTTCTTTGATATGGGCCCGAAGAGTATCCGGCACTCGGATGGTAATACGTTGATCGCTCATGGCTTTATCTTAAGAGATATTTTTCTTAATACAATGGGTCGTCCTGCATCGTCATTTTCCGCTAAGTCAGACGGGTATATACCTTCTTCGTCCTCATCGTCATCATGCGGGGAACTGCCGAATTCAACTTGTGCAATCAAAATTTTGGCCAGCCGTTCTGCGGCTTCCTCTATCAATCTATCGTTTACGTGTTGATTTTTGAGATTTGTCTTCCCCATGGCGCTTGCGCAGGGGGTCGAAAAAGGCCACTCACCGTATGGGTGCGTGGCCTCTAAGAAAAAATATAATGATATTATTCAGCAGAAGAAGCACCCGTTAATTAAACGGTGTGGGCTTCTTTTCTTCATCATAGAGTACTCATTTCCTAACCTGCGTATGCACTGTACACCCTAATATCATTTCGCTTTTCTGCAAATCGTTAAGTTGTATCCCTTCTTATCTCATTTAGCTTCCCCGTAAGCTCTTTTTCCGAAAGAACGCCCGTATCAATTTTCCGCAGCCTTTCAGCCACGGCCTTGAGTAATGGCCGGGCCTCATTTCGTGTTTTAGGCTTGATCTGTTGGATCTCTTTCGCTATCCAGTCGAGTACTCGAGTATCCTTAACCGCTTTATAGGTCAAAATTTCGCGCCAGAGCGCCCAATTGCCAACCTTCTTAAGCTCTGGCAGACGATACGATGCTATCAATGATGCAATGCGAAAATCATTTCTCGTTTTGCTTATTTTCGCGCTCGGCACGTTTTCTCCGACGAGAGACGACCGGCCGTACAAGTGGTCCCAAAAAAGCTTCTCCTCTTCCGGAGAGACAACATTAGTTTTTAAAAATTCGTTAATATGAGTCCCTATGAGATACCATGCCGCCAACATATCATGCTTGCGGGCAGAAGCGGTAAGCATTTTCCTTTTAACAAGAAGGTTTTCGATATCGCGGATCTCCTTTTCTAATCTCGCGTCAAACTTATCCGCCGCTTTAATATCACGCGAAGTCACGATGTGCTTCGAGCTCTTATAGCGATAGCCCTTACTATTTTTCTTCTTAATTTTTATCGTCATCGTATTTTAGGTCCCACATGAAAGCGCTGTAGCGCCTGAGGAGCAGCTGCCACACTCCCGTGACATCTTTCGCCCTGACAAGACTGGTGATCTCCTCGTCCGACCCGTCATCGTCTGCCATGATCTCCTCGATCTTGATTTGGAATGCGATGATGACAGCCTGCTCCATGAGATAATTGCGCAATTCCGTCGCGTCGCTCAGCAGGGGTTTTATTAAAGGATGGATGTCGTTATAGAAGATGATGTGGCCATCGCCTTCCGTCTCCCATTCAAAAAGATAATTTTTGTCTTCTCGCGACCGGGCCTGAAATTCAAAGGGGCCCGCTTCGGGAGGATCGGTCTCCACATAAAACTTCTGATTGATCCGATCGTACAAAACCGTCCCCTTCTCAATCCTCTCACCACCCGGAAGCGCTTTCTTCTTCTCTTCAAGCGAGACCATCTTAGCCCTGATTGAATACCCTCCCGGCGCATATTTCTTCGTGATTTTCAATAGATCCGGTCCCACCTTCGGACCTTTTCCGGGCTGCAGAATGATTTCCTTTTCCTGCAACGTTTCTATCTGGCTTCCCGCCGGAGAAATGATATAAATTCGGACGAGCACGGAAATCTCCTCGCCAAACTCATTGATCGGCATGACGTACGGACGAGCAATCTCCTGCTCGTAATTGACGCGCCGCGAGTCGTTAGGGAACTCAATGTCGGCAATCGACAATCTGAGGGGTTCATTCTCCTTTCTCTCGGGAACCTCCTTATGCTTTTTGCCCTTACGCCTGCCGAACAGACCCAGTTTTTTGAAAAGTGGGCCGAGCAATTTCAACGCCTCGGCCTCGGCATCCTTTTGAATCTTATTTTTCTTCGCCTGATCGGAATCTATGATCTTCAACTCTCTCGCGAATTCCCGGACCTTCGTTTTCAGATAATCGCGGAGGTATTTGGCGGGCTTCAACTGCCAGCTGAAATCAAAGTGCTGTGGATTTTCACAAAGCGTTTTCATCTCCTCCTCAAGCGGCTTGCCCTCCATTTCGAGCCAACCGTAGACTTCGTTCATTTTCTCCTCGTGAACGAGTTCTTCAACCCGTTGCCGCTCGATCGTCATTCCGCCGCGCTGGATAGCAATGCCCCTTATCGAATCCGGCAAATCCAGATTGGGCGCATAGCGGAGCACCAAACGCTTGATCTTATATTGGGTAGCTTCCTTTATGATTTCCAAAGTGTATTCCCTGCCCTCTACCCCCTTGACCTCGTCCTCGTACCAATATGGGATGGTAGCGAATTTCTTGCCCTTACCCGCATCGACAAAAATCTTTGCATTATACTTCTTGATCGTTTCCCAGCGCGAATTGCTGATATAAGAAAGCATCTCGCCGCTCTTGATGGCCTCAACGACCTCCCGCTCGGGATTCGGAATAAAAATTCGGGTACCGCTTTCTTTCAGGCATTCCATCTTTCCGCCCGACACCCTCTTAAGCTCGGCTTTAGCCTCCTCCCCATAGTGAACGACGAACTTAATCTGTTTATCTTCGTCGAGGTAAATCTTTCCAAACACATAATCGCCGTCGGAAGATCTCAGCGAATCAAAAAATATTTTTCGATCCTTGGAAGCGACTAAGAAGAGGGTTTTTCCCCTCCCACGATTGCCTCCCTCTTCGCCGGACTTATCGCTCCAATTCGAATTAAGAAAATTGGCGAGATCCTCTCTTTTGTCGCCTTTATTCAAAAGGATTTTGTCGAGCTCGTCATCGCTGTTGAACTTGGTTCCCGTAAGACCGCTCGTTCCCGCGTCCGAAATGCACACTAGGGCGCTGTCCTCTAGTAAGGAAATCCCGCACTCCCAATCAACGGGATGCTTCTTTTCCAGGCGCGCATCCCAACTGTTTTGGATCGCATCCTTCTGGAGGCCGTCGGCGAGCCACAAGTCATGCTGGATCTTGCCGCGATAATCGTCGGCAAGCGCCATGATGGCTTTTGCGTCGTTCGTCCTCTGTTTATAAATCTTCGCGGACATGTCGCTTACAACTTAAACTCCTTATATTTCGGATAGTGGAATTTTGATTTCGTCTCGCGCACGCTGCGTTCTACCTCCGAAAAAATCTTATTGATGTCCTCCTCGCTATATTCGTAAGCGCTCCGATTGGAACAGTTGCCGAGCACCTTCAGTTTCTGAAGGATCGCGTTCGTCCTTTGCGTTGCGAGCCGCTTGAAGCGCTCCCTTTTCTGGTTCTGCTTATCTGGCATGATATGGGATTAATATTTAATAAATAACGACCGTTTTCAATAAATATAGCGCACTATTACAAAAAGTCAATGTTATTTCTGTGGATAACGTCTGAATATCCCATTAATACGTTGACGAATCTAAGAAAATGCGCCGATTGCTCGGCGCATTGATAGTTCACCTAACGGCAACGCGGCGGACATATGAGACATAACTCATACCTCCGAGTACCAACATTGATACAGCAAGGATATCAAGCGTAGCGAGAAGCCCGAGATGTCCGATAAAAAATCCGAACACCGCAAGCGCCCATATGCCCATTACGTTTCCGAAGGTTGACTGGAAAGAAAGAACTGTTGCGCGGATATTGTTCCCCACGTGCCGATGCATGTAGTTTCCCACGAACGGCCGCATCGCCCCGCGTACCACGTTCTGTATGAGAACGAGGAATGCGATCGGACGCAGCGGTGCGATCCCCATAAGCAGGATCGGCATTCCCACGCAAAGGATCATCCCGAGAACGCACCCTCGCTCACCGAGCTTATCTTCCATCTTGTATGCATAGTGACTCGAAACCCATGCCACAATATTCAACAAGAAGAAGATGACCCCGTAGAGCGCCAGGTCGAGATGGACGAACTCGAAGTATGGGTTGTAGGTAAAGAACCATACTTTCGAGGTCGTACCTACCAGCGCAGCGAACCCCACCATCCAACGAACCTCTTTTGAACGGATCCCGAACGCGATGCCGTCTTTCAGGGTGCGGATCTGTCCGCTCATCGAATATCGCTCCGAATGTCCCGGCTCTTTCATGAAAAAAACCGCGACGAGAGGAATTGCGACGAATGGGAGACAGAGATACAACGGTGCTCGCAGATTAGTCCGGGCAACGAATCCCGTTACGAGCGAACAGCATGCGATGACGGCAAGCCGAGATCCTATCGCGCATCCTTCGATGCGTGCATACGATTTCTGCAACCGGTGCTCCTTAAGAGTCTCGTAGAGGAACGACGTATCCGCCCCCGACTGGAATGAGAACCCGATCGCCCACAGAATGTTGCCCGTCCATGCTCCTGCCGGTGATGACATAGTGGAAAAGAAGACCGCGCTCAGAAGAAGGAATATCCTCCCAATGATAAGCGTTCGCTTTCTTCCGATAATGTCCGCCAGCGCCCCCGACGGCAGATCAAGCGCCACGCAGATGCAGAGTACCGCGGACTCCATGTAATAGACGTCCGCGAGCGGCATATGCGCGAGTTGTTGAAGCGAAAGAATGAGGATCGGCCCCCAGAACAGCGGCTCGTTAAAAACCGCATAGAGGCGATACAGCACGATGTTGCGCCTACAATCATGTTTGTCCATCCGCCCTACCTTCCCTTTGAATTGTGAATGAGCTCCTTAGACAGACAAAAACGCCTCGGTCTGTCTAACCGAGGCGTTCTATGAGGTGGAGATAGGGATATTCTTAGGTTGGATTGATAGAATAACCGCCTTGGTTAAACAGATTGGCCACGGCCGTGCCGTAGATGCACGCAAGCACCCACGCCGTCGGCTGGGAGACAAACTGCTTATTCATCTGGCGATTATTATGATTTTTCATAACGATCTAAGTATAAATTATTCGTAAACAGATGTCAAATCGAATCTTGGTATCACCGCTTATTTACCACTTTCTTGACCTGCTCGTAGTGATGCCGATAATGGCTGCCGCCCTGGCTGAGGGTATATTGGTCACCATCCTCGATGAGCCATCCGAAGAGCTCCGGGTGCGCTTTGAGGTTGTCGTAGCCGATCTTGTCGACCTCTTCTTCCATCTTCTTCTGCCATAGCTCCCATTCGGTAATGAGTTCGGCAGGCGTATAGTCCTTATAGAACTCGACCCATTTCCTGTTGAACGAATCGTAATCGGGGTTCGCTTTCCACCATGGCGGCGCCTTGGTTTTCCAGATGCGCTCTATCTCTTCAATGTCACCGCGCTCCCAGCCCACCATGTGAGCGACGACGTCTTTGACGGTCCACTTGGGCGTGGCCATCCTGTTCCAGTCGTCGGGCTGAAGGGTTTTGAGATAGGCGATGAAATCCATACTGCGTTTTGAAAATTATTTCTGCCGGATAAAATCGGCGATCATTGAGACAACTTTCTTCATCTCGTCGGGATCTTTATCAAGAGCCCGCAAAACTTGATGGGGTGCCCCTGGAACGTAATAAAGCTTCCGTTCCTCAGCGCGAACGGCCGAATCATATATCTTCTGGGTAATTTCTTTGGGAACCGTTTCGTCTTTATCTGCCGCGATGATGAGTAATTTGCCCGTGAATTCTCCCAGTATCGCCCAAGCATCAGAATTCTGCCAGCTGTTCGGCTTTCGTATCATTTCCGTAAATTGAGGCCCGAAAGGAATCTCGTATAGTTCCCGGTCATACATCGCCGGAACGAAAAAGATGATTTTGCTGACAGGGATCTTCTCCGAAACCTTGAGGGCGGTATACGCTCCCATACTAGCTCCGATAAGCGTGAGCGGCGTAGGGATTTTAATGGCCTCCACAACCGCGAGGGCTTGTTTAGTCCTTGATGCCAGGCTCGATGATGACATATCGCCCCCGGTCTCGCCGTGGCCGATGAAATCGAATGCATATGAACCAATTCCCTGTGCCAAAAGCAATTCTCCTATACCCTGCCACCGCATGCGGCTTGATGTTCCCGCGCCATGAAAGAAAAGGACGCTTGGTTTCTCCTCGACGGCGGACATCGTATCACCCAAAAGCTTTGTGTGTTCGAAGGGAACGGAGAATGGCTTATCCATGTTTACTTATGATCCTTTACCAACTCATAAATAATGGCATGTCCCTTGGTATTTGGGTGGAGTCCGTCGCCTTCATCCAAGAGCCCTATATAGTCATTTTTTCTAAACTCACCATATACATCTACCAAGGGCAATGAGTTTTTTCGAGCTACCTCTGCTAATTTTTCGTTGTAAGCGACGACGGAATTATCCAGCCGTGATCTGTCTTTGCCAAGCGGGTTTAATGTTTTCTCTTCGATGACCGGAGTTATATTCAAAAGCATGATCTTTGAGGAAAACTCTTTTGCTGTGGTTATCGCGGCTTCAATGTTTGCTCCAAATTGTGCCACGGGCACACGAAATCTTTTCTCGCTGGGTATCATGGCGGCATCGTTTGCGCCATAGGCAAATATAAAAATATTTTCTTGCCCTTCTCTTAGCCTTGTCTCAACTTCCGGCCTAAGCCGCTTAACCAATCCATCAGTAGTCTCTCCAGGAATTCCTAGGTTGTAAAACAAAGTGTAGAAATCCGGGTCCGTCTCCGCCCGCTGATCCAAATGACGTCGCAGTGAATTAGCCCATCCGGAGTTCTCTATATCCCAAGCACCATATGTGATGCTGTCGCCAAAAGCAAAGATGGTTTTTTCCATAAATGAGCTTGCTTTGTATTAGCCTAACTTGAAATACCCTTTCTCAAGGTTTGAACCGCTTTCATTCCAAAGGATATTTTCCTTCTTCAGCCACTCTTTAAATTTTTCTGGATCCTCTGCAAAAACGCCACGAGCTTGGCTCAGGATCGCTCGTAACGCAAAAGTGAAGATTGTTATATTTTCTCCCAGAGGAGCTTGCTCGATTTTGGATGCAGTCGTATCTGGAATATATTTCGGATCAGATATCCGAATCTCCCCTGCCTCTGGAATGCTAATTACGTAGCTCGTCGCACCGAAGTTAATTTCTTTTCTTATCGCTAACCCAGAGGTTCTCTCATATGCGGAAGCCTTAACTGTTGAGGCTCCTTCATTAATCTTCTTCTCGCGTGGTTTCAATTCGCTTTTTTTATATTCCTGTTTTTCATCATTAAACAATTTCCCTATCCCCGCAGTCCATCGGAAAAGGTTACCAACGTTCCTTGGATTAAATTCCTCGTTTAGATACGTGAGATCTGGGTTGGTAAATTCAAACGTAACATTTCCAGTGGCCGGATCTATTTCCGTTATTTTGATCTCCTCTCCATTCAGAACATCCGCATATGAGTCTGAAATATTGAATGGACGAACCATGCCAACGTGAACGCCCTTTCTTTTCAACTGATCCTGGACAGATTCTTTCTCCTCCTGAGATTCATTATAAACATCTTCTCGCTCAGGAGCAGGCCGCTCCCTCACGAATTCGCCTCTTTCATTGATTGCCATGCCTATATAGTAGCACTAAAAAGTCTTCCTTTCTACTCCCTTGAGCACCTTGATAATATTGAGTTTTTCTCTCACGGCCGCCATATATTCCGGATCGTAGAGCGCGGCTATATCATCGTTCTGACAGTGACCCAGCAAACGCTTCGCTATCTTTTTGCCCGATTTTGTGATAAAATATGAGCATGAAGAATTGGTCAACGGACACAGAAGGGTTCGAAAAAAATCCCGAACGCCATGCCATCTGGAAATTGGAACAGCTGGTAAATTTCGGGCTTGATCGCAACGAGAAGATCGACGAAAAAGAATTGCGCCGTTATTTTGGTCGGCTTACCATCGAAGACCCTTCCCGCAGGAAATTATTCGAACTCTTGCTTGGCGTGTAATGCCTAGGGAAATTTTAACGCCGACGCAGATCGCATTGCTCCAAGCACTCGGTGCTGAAGGCTTTTTCAGAAAGAATTTTTACCTCACCGGGGGCACGGCCCTCGCCGCTTTTTACCTCCATCATCGCTATTCGGAAGATCTGGATTTTTTCTCCATGAATGAAGTGGATACCTTGCCGATCGTCGCGTTCTTTAAGAAGCACAAAGGCGATCTCGGCATTGTGGACACGACGAGCGAGACCAGCATGAACCGCAACCTTTTCTTTCTGAAGATCGGCGGCGAAACGCTCAAAACCGAATTCACCTATTTCCCGTTTCCACAGATGGAAACTCCGCAAGAGCATTTCGGCATGCCGGTGGACAGCGTAAAAGATATCGCTGTCAATAAATTGTTCGCGATCTATCAGCGAAGCAAGGCGCGGGATTACATCGATCTCTACTGCATACAAAAACAGTATGGATGGACGATGGCGGAACTTGTCGCATGGGCGAAGATAAAGTTCGACTGGCACATTGACCCCGTTCAGCTTGCGACGCAATTTTCAAAAGCCCCCATGGCGCAGGATCATCCCCGGATGATCGCCGCTCTTCCCGAAGAAGAATGGCAAAAATTCTTTGAAAACGCGGCGCTCACATTGAAGCCGGAGATTTTAAAATAACCGACAGCCCCTACTCACATCTCGGCCTAGAGTTTTTCCCTCAAAAACTCGAAGATGACGTACCCGATGAACCCGGCCGCTACGGCAATGGCGAAGTTCGGCACGGTGAAAATATTCCGGATGGCCCATGCTAACCCTTTCGCCTGCCCCTGGCCCCCGCGGACGAACTCTCCCATCAGAAGGTTGGCGTAAAAGAGGAACACGATGAACCCGACCTCGATGATCGCTCTCTGGAGATTCTTCTTCATCAGATCATGACGATATGCACGTCCGGCAGTTTTTCTACAAGCGTTTCGGTCACCGATCTTTTGAATTTTGCCAATCCCCGCTTTGGCGCCGGATGCCCCTGCACCAGATGAGTGACGCCGTTCGCGCGGACGAACTGGATCAGCGCCTGCGCGACATTGTCATCCTTTAAGGTGAATGTTTCCGCGCCCATACTCTGCGCAAGCTCCATGATCTTCGCGGTCTCATCGCGAACCGGCGAGAGCGCCCGGCTCTCTTCGGCCGCCGTCAATACGTGGACCACATACCACGTGGCGTTCAGCTGGGCGGCGAGCCGCGACGCGGCGCGCAGGATCGCCCCGCTGTTCGTTTCCCCGCCGCGAATGCGCACCATCACTTTATTGAGGGCGCTCGGCTTCTCTTCTTCGTGGAACTGTTCGCGCTGCCGTTTGTCCAAAAGATTCGCCGTTTCGCTGAGCGCGAGTTCCCGCAAGCGCGTAAGGTTCTCTATCGTAAAGAAGTTATTGAGCGCCGCGTCGATGCGGTCCGGTTTATAGATCTTCCCCGCGCGCAGGCGCTCTATGAGGTCCATGGCCTCGATATCAACGTTCGTAATGAGGTTCGCGTGGGCCACCACGGAGTCCGGAATGCGCTCCGCCACCTTCACCCCCGTCGCTCTTTCCACGATATTATAGAGCGATTCAAGATGCTGGACGTTGAGCGTCGTAATGACGCTGATCCCCGCGTCAAGGAGATCTTCCACGTCTTCGTACCGCTTCTCGTGCCTGCTGCCAGGGGCGTTCGTGTGCGCGAGCTCGTCGATCAACGCGACCGATGGACGGCGCTTGAGCACGGCGTCGAGATCCATCTCTTTCAGCTCAAGGTTCCCGTGCTTTACGATCTTCGGCGGCACCACTTCCAGTCCTTCCGCCTGCTCGATCGTCTCGGGACGCTCGTGCGGCTCCATATAACCGATCACCACGTCTACGCCGGCTTCCTGGAGCGATCTTCCCTTTTGCAACATGCGGTAGGTCTTCCCGACGCCCGCCGCGGAGCCAAGATAGATCTTAAGCTTGCCCCGCTCGCCGGTTTCGATCAAATTCAAAAAATCATCGGGGTTTTGATGGTAGGCCATGGTTCAATCATATCTCTCCGGCGCTACTTCCGCACCGGGTATTGCGCGTCGAGAGCAAGGTTGAGCGTGAGGACGTTCACGCCCGGTTCGCCGAAAACGCCCCAGCCGCGCCCGACGGTATTCGCCTCAACCAAAGACTCCACGTCAGAGAGCGGAATGTTCCGCGCCTTCGCGACCCGCGGCGCCTGGATCGCCGCGTTCGCCATGCTTATTTCCGGATCAAGGCCGCTTGCCGACGCGGTCACGGCGTCAGCGGGAACCGGCGTGCTTGAAGAGAGATCGTTTTCCTCGCGGTAAGCGGCGATATTCTGCTGGATCATCGTCGCAAGTTTTTGCGAGGTCGGGCCGAGGTTCGTGCCGCCCGACGCGGTCGGGTCGTATCCCGCGCCTGCCGCGGACGGACGCGGCTCAAAATATTGCGGCCCGCTGAAATTCTGCCCGATGAGCGCGGAGCCGACCACGGTTCCGCTCGCGTTCGCAATGAGGCTTCCGTTCGCTTGCCATGGGAAAAGCGCCTGGCCGAACGCCCATACGACAAGCGGATACGCGCCGCAAAGGATGACCGCGAAGACGAGCGTCGCGACGACCGATATCCGGATCTGTTTAAGAAGTTCTTTCATGGATCATACGAGGTGAAGCGCTGTTATTACGAGATCGATCAGCTTGATGCCGATGAACGGGGCGATGATCCCGCCGACGCCATAGACGATAAGATTCCAGCGCAGGACCGCTGCCGGAGGCAGGGGCCGGAACTTCACGCCTTTCAATGCGAGCGGGATGAGGAGGACGATGATGATCGCATTGAATATCACCGCGGAGAGCACGGCGCTGTAGGCGCTCGTGAGGTGCATGATGTTCAGGGGTGCGATCGCCGGGAACGTGGCGAGGAGCATGGCCGGAATGATGGCGAAATATTTCGCGACGTCGTTCGCGATGCTGAAGGTCGTGAGCGCGCCGCGCGTCATGAGCATCTGCTTGCCGATCTCGACGATCTCAATGAGCTTCGTCGGGTTCGAATCAAGGTCCACCATATTGCCCGCTTCTTTCGCCGCCTGGGTGCCGGTGTTCATCGCGACGCCGACGTCGGCCTGCGCGAGCGCGGGCGCGTCGTTCGTGCCGTCGCCCGTCATGGCGACGAGGCGGCCGCCTGCCTGCTCCCGGCGGATGAGGTCCAGCTTGTCCTTCGGCTTCGCTTCGGCGAGAAAATCATCCACGCCCGCTTCCTTCGCGATCGCGGCGGCCGTGAGCGGATTGTCGCCCGTGATCATGATCGTCTTGATGCCCATCTCGCGGAACAGGTTGAACCGTTCGACGAGTCCGCCCTTCACAACATCCTTCAGGTAAATGACGCCGAGGATCTTGTCGTGCGTTGCGACGACGAGCGGCGTGCCCCCCGCTTTTGCGATCCGTTCCACTTCCAATTCGGTGTCTTTAGTGAAGGCTCCGCGCGACCAATGGCGGATCGCGTTCGCTTCGCCCTTGCGGTATTTCGTGAACTCCATATCAAGGCCGCTCATGCGCGTCTGCGCGGAAAACGGGACGAACGCCGCGGACGGCATCTCGTGGATCTCGCGTTCGCGGATGCCGAATTGCTTCGCGAGCACCGTGACGCTCCGGCCTTCGGGCGTCTCGTCTGCGAGCGACGCGAGCTGCGCCGCGTCCGCCAGTTCTTCCACAATCACGCCCGGAGCGGGAATGAATTCCGTCGCCTGGCGGTTGCCGAGCGTGATCGTCCCGGTCTTATCGAGGAGAAGGACGTCCACGTCCCCCGCCGCCTCGACCGCCCGGCCGCTCATGGCAAGGACATTATGCTGGACCAGCCGGTCGATGCCCGCGATGCCGATCGCCGAGAGCAGGCCGCCGATCGTCGTGGGGATGAGGCAGACAAGGAGCGCCACGAGGATCGTGACGGAGAACGTCGTTCCGGCATAGATGCCCATCGGCAGAAGCGTGATGACGACCACCATGAAGATGATCGTGAGCGCCGACAGGAGGATGGTGAGCGCGATCTCGTTCGGCGTCTTCTGGCGTTTCGCGCCTTCGACGAGCGTGATCATGTGGTCAAGGAAGCTCTCGCCGGGATTTGCCGTGATGCGCACCTTGATCTGGTCCGAAAGCACTTTTGTGCCTCCGGTCACCGCGCTCCGGTCGCCGCCCGCTTCGCGGATGACGGGAGCCGATTCGCCGGTGATCGCCGATTCGTCCACGGTCGCGGCGCCTTCGACGATCTCGCCGTCGCCGGGGATGGTGTCTCCCGCGACCACGAGCGCCACGTCGCCTTTCCTCAAAAGTTCCGCGCCGATCTTCTCAAGTTCGCCGTCGTGCTTGAAGCGCATCGCGAAGAGCTGGGTCCGCGACCTGCGTAGCGCATCCGCCTGCGCCTTGCCGCGCCCTTCCGCCATCGCTTCCGCAAAGTTGGCGAAAAGTACGGTGAACCACAGCCACAACGCGATCTGGGCCACAAACCCTCGCGGCTCATTGCTCAACCAGATTTCCGCGGTCGTTACGATCGCGCCCATCATCGTCACGAACATGACCGGGTTCCTCACCATCCTGCGCGGGTCGAGCTTCAAGAACGCGTCCTTGATGGCGGGAAAGATGATCGTCGTATCGAATATGCTGCGCTGTTTGATGGCCATGGCGGTTGGTCAGAATAACGTTCCCGAGTGCATGAGGAAGTGTTCGACGATCGGGCCGAGCGTGAGCGCCGGGAAGAATGTCAGCGCGCCGAGGAGAAGCACGACGGCGATGAGGAGGATCACGAAGATCGGTCCGGTCACCGGGAACGAGCCCGATCCCTGCGGCACGAGCTTCTTTTGCGCGAGCGAACCCGCGAGCGCCATGACCGGGATCACCGTGATGAAGCGGCCGAAGAACATGGCGACGCCGAGCGTCGTGTCATACCACATGGCGTTCGCCGTAAGGCCCGCGAACGCGCTCCCGTTGTTCCCCGTCGCGGAGCTGAATGCATAGAGGATCTCGCTGAACCCGTGGGGCCCGGCATTATTGAGCCCCGCAAGCCCCCATTGGGTGACCGACGCGAGCGCCGTGAACCCGAGGATCGTGAACACGGGCGCGAGCACCGAAAGCATGGACACCTTTACGTCGTACGCCTCTATTTTTTTGCCGAGATATTCCGGCGTCCGTCCGATCATGAGCCCGGCTATGAAAACGGCGAGGATGGCGAACACGATGATGCCGTAGAGACCGGAGCCGACGCCGCCGAATATCACTTCGCCGAGCTGGATGTTCACCATCGGCACCATGCCGCCGAGCGGCGTGAACGAATCGTGCATCGAGTTCACCGCGCCGTTCGACGCGTCGGTCGTGAGCGTCGCAAAAAGCGACGAATCGAAAATGCCGAACCGCACCTCTTTGCCCTCCATATTGCCGTCCTGCGCGGCGACTCCCAGCTGCTGATGGATCGGGTTTCCCGCTTGCTCGTAGTGATACACGACGAAGAACCCGACGAGGCAGACGATGAGCATCGCCGCCCAGATCGCCCAGCCGTGCCGCTGGTTCTTCACCATCCGGCCATAGTAGTACGTGAGCGCGCTCGAGATAGCGATGATGCCGAGCATTTCGAGGAAGTTCGAAAGGCCGTTCGGGTTCTCGTACGGCGCAGCGGAATTGGCGTTCAAATAGCCGCCGCCGTTCGTCCCGATCATCTTGATCGCTTCCTGTGACGCGATCGGTCCCTGCGGGATCGATTGCGTGCTCACCGCGCCCGTCGGCTGCACGACGTTCGCCGTCGTGTACGGATTGAAATTCTGCGGGACGCCCTGCGCGACAAGCACGACGGCGAACACGACCGCGATCGGGACAAGGAGATAGTAGGTCGTGCGCGTAAGGTCGGTCCAAAAATTGCCGATCGTGTTCGCCGTGTGCCGCGCGATGCCCCGCACGAGCGCCGCGGCAAGAGCGATGCCGGTGGCGGCCGAAACGAAGTTGTGGATCACGAGCGCCACCATCTGCGAGAAATACGACATCGTCGATTCCCCGGCATAGCTCTGCCAGTTGGTGTTCGTCGTGAAACTTACCGCCGTGTTGAACGCGAGATGCGGGCTCAAATTCGGCAGGCCCTGGGGATTGAGCGGAAGCCACTGCTGGATACGAAGGATGATGTACGTGAAGAACAAGCTCACGACGCTCAGCATCAGCATGGAAACGGTATACTGCTTCCAGTTCTGTTCTTTGTGCGGATCGACGCGGAACAAACGATAGGTCAGGCGTTCGAGCGGCTTCATGAGTTTGTCGAGGAATGTCTTGCCGTCCGGATCGAGCACCCGCACCAAATAGGCGCCGAGATATCGCGTGATGATCACGAGCGCGACTATGTAGATGCCAAGCTGGAGCCAGTCGATAAAAGGCATGATGGCTTAAAAATTCTCCGGACGGATCATCGACCAGAAGAGATACACGATAAGCCCGACCGCAATGATGCCGATGATGATGGTCGCCATGGTCATAATTTTTCGCACACCTTCACGTAGAGAAGGCACAGCGCGAAAAACACGATGATGGTGGCAACGAAGAATAGGTCTTGCATGGTCGTTTCTCGTTCAAAATATATCATTTAAATTTATTGTCAATAGCTATAATCGTGAAAATGTCTTCATTTTAAGCATTTTATGGCATATTTGCAGAATGTTGTCATAATCTTTGACATATACATAAAGAGGGGCTAGTATAGAAATGAAAGTGCATTTGGGGATGAGTGCGACCGCTGTTTGGTGTCAAATACTGACGACAATGCGTGCGGTTCACTGTGGTTTTTCTCAAATTGCCACCCAATTCCCCTGTGGATAAGTAAGCAATAAAACTATGGACCTGGAAGAAATTCTCACCAAGGTGGGGCTTGACGAAAAAGAGGCCAAAGTGTACCTGGCCCTGCTCGATCTCGGCAGCGAAAAAGTGCATGAGATCGCGAAGAAAGCGGGCATCAAGCGGCCGACGGCGTATGTCATCCTCGAACAACTTTACGCGAAGAACTTTGCCATCAAAACGCACCATAATAGACGGGCGTTCTATGCTGCCGAGAAGCCGGACATCCTGCTCCGCGCGTTGAAGGAAAAGGAAGACCTCCTTCAGCAAACGCTTCCCCTCCTCCAGGCGCGGATGGCGGCATCCAAGATCCGTCCGAAGATCAGGATCTATGAAGGCCGGAACGGCATTGAAAAAGTGTACGACGAGATCTACGAGAGTCCGGCGGTTTGCCTTTTCGGTTCGTTAAAGAATCTGTCCGAAATTTTTGTCGGGCGCGCCGACAAGCTAAAAGAGATCATCAAGTCACAGAATATCCACGTGCGCGACCTTCTCACCGAAGACCCGAAGGATCTTGATTTCGGCTATGCCGCCCTCGGCCGCAATTACGAAGGCCGTGTCGTCCCGAAAGAATTCGACCTCTACATCGACGGCGCCATCTACGGCGACCAGGTCGCCATCCTTTCGATCAAAAAAGAGCTCTTTGCCGTTGTTATCGAAAGCAAAGAGGTCGCCGACACCTTCCAGTCGCTCTTTGAACTTGCATGGAAGATGTCGGTGCCGCTCGAGCAGTTTCAAAGGAAGCAATGACTTGTCCGAGGCGGCTCCTTTCTGAATAAACAAATCCTGGCATCCCGTGCCCCGGCGCCCAAAACTTATGCACGCGGCGATATAGGGATATGCGGCAAGTGCCTATTCCCCCTCGAATTTTTGAAGTAAAGCCCCCAAATCTTCAGTAACGGTTTTCCAGACAGCATCGATATCCACCTGGAAATATTCGTGGATCAATCGGTTTCTCATACCTGAAATGTTATACCACGGGATCTCCGGATATTTCTTTTTGGTTTCTTCGGACATTACCCTTGCCGCTTCCCCGATAATCTCAAGCTGACGAACAACACCATCTTGAATGAGGGCATCTTTTTTAAAATCTTCGACACTGATCCCTCCGGTATATTGCCGAATTTTTTTGATCGCCTCGACAATATGTTGGAGATAGAGTTTATCTCTGTCCATAAATGGGTTGCAGGTCTTTCATTACTTCTGATTTGAGCAACGGAGATAAACCGCCTTCGGTTACAAGATCAACTTTAAGGTTTAATGATTCGGAAAGATCGCGTTCCAGTCCGGCGAGTTCAAAAAGTCCCTTTTGCTTATTAAATCTCACCAGAAGATCGACATCGCTATCAGTTCGCTCCTCCCCTCTTGCGCGGGAACCAAAAATGCCAGCGAACGACACGTCGTGCTTTTTCAAAACTGGTTCCATCTTTTTGGTTATTTCTTGCGCTATCATGGTGTTTATTATAGCTAAAACAAGGATTTATTTCAACCAAATACAGCAAATCATCAGATCTGATTTAAAGCTGAGCCGCCTTGAACGCCTTGATGATATTGAGTTTTTCTCTCACCGCCGCCATATACTCCGGATCGTAGAGCGCAGTTATATCATCGTTTTGACAGTGACCCCCCCTACCTCATTTTTGCGGAGCGTAACCGCCTTAATCTCAACTCACTGCCCCGTCACCCTCCCGCATTATAGAGCTCCTGGATCTCCGTCGGCGAAAGCGCGCGGTCATATATCCGCAAATCGCTGATCGACCCATCCCAACCGGAATTAAATCCGCCATTACCATAGGTGCTGATGTTTTCATATCCTGTCAGGTTCGCGGTCGTCGCGGGAACCGTGTAGCTGCCGAAGGTGAGAGTCTGCGGCACGTCGTTCAAATACACCTGCAACCGATTCGCGTTGCCGGTTTGGTTTCCATTATAGACGACGACGATCTGGGCATATGCCGGCGGAGCGGGAAGATTGAGCGGTGGCGATACGGCGGTGCCATCCGAAGGATTGTCGACCTGCGCGCAAAGGTCGCCGCCGCAGATAAAAATAGTGATGTCGTGGCCCGAATCGGTTCCTTCATTGAACAGCATCTCGGTGGCGGACGCCGTTTCGTTCACCCAGGCGCTAAGCGTGAATGCCGAAAGGTTACTGAGCGGCGAGAGGGACGTGATGGGAATATAATTATTGGTCCCGTTGAAATATGCCGCATAACTTTGGTTTTTACCTGGACTTGAATAATGGCCCGAAGTCCCCGCCAGGCTTCCCTGCCAGCTTCCGGTCGCGTTGTAGCCGCTCATGTCGTATACGACGGTTCCCGTCCCTTCGTTGAGCGGCCAGAAGCCGACCAGCCCGCGCGACGCATCAGGGAGTACCGAAATGCCGGACCCTATGGTATAGAGGCCCGGATCCACGCTCCCTGTCGTTGCCATGGTGCTCGCATACTTCTGCGATTCCATGAAGGCAGAAAGCGTGTATTGGGTACCGGCCGCCTCGTACGCGTAATAAAGATTCGAAGACGTCTGATTTACGGGGTCGACGGGGAGACTGCCGAAGGGGGCTCCGCTCGAGATATTTTGAAAATTGATTGGCATCCATCCCGTGCCGTTCGTGTTGCGGTAGTTGGAAGACGAACTGCACGCATATGCATATGCCGATGTCGCAATGCCGAGGGTGGCGCACGTCGACGAGGGCGACGGCAGCGATATATACGCAATCGAACTTGTGCCGACGCTCCCGGATTGGTCGGTTTCGTAGAGGCTGACCGCCGAATTCAACGTCGCCATATCGCTCACACGGTTCGCATCGCGGGATTGCGCAAGAAGCTGAGCGGGGTTGAGCGTCAAAACGACGACCACCGCGAGGATGGCGATGATCGCGATCACGACGAGGAGTTCGATGAGGGTGAATGCCCTGCGGAAACGAGGGGGCATAAGGAAATTATATCATCCCTTTGGCCGATGGTCTACGTCCCCAGCTTGCCCCGCCAGACAGGTTCGGCTTCCGCTGCTTTAAAGAAAAAACAAATTTCCCGCTATGGCAAAGTCATTAATGCTAGAATTAGTTAAAGGCCGCTCGCCAATGCGTCACTATCTATTTTTATGAACTCTTCTTATGTGGTCGCCGGCATCGTCGTGCTCTTGATAGCCGTTGTGATCGTCGTCGACATCCTGTTCTTCAGGAATTATTTCTGGGAACGGCTGATGGCAAATATCGGGATCGTCCTTCTGTTCACAGCCTTTACGTTGCGCTTCCTGAGGCCGTTGTAGGTGGCAGATCGGGGAAAAACAACGGCGGCCCCATATATGCGGCCGCCGTTGTCAATTTTCCGGATCCATCCTAGTTCTTCTTCTCCGCGAATATCTTTTCCAGGTCGCCGCGGAAATCCGCGAATGCGGCGCGAAGCTTCTTCATTGTTTCCGGGTCCTTGAGCGCCCCTTCGCGCGCGTTGCGCATGACGATCTTCAGGGTCTCGCGGATCTCGCCGCGCAGGTCGCGAAGATTGCCGCCACGCCCCGGCCCAAAGCGATTTTCAAAGCGATCTTTGATGTGTTTCAGCCGGTCGCTATATTTCGCGAGCTCTTTCTTGCCATCTGCGGTGATCGTATAGATCTTCTTTCCGTCCTCTTCGCTCCCGGTGACGAATCCCCGGTCTTCAAAAAGCTGGAGGATGGGATAGATCGATCCGGCGCTCGGCGTATAAAACCCCTGAAATTTTTCCTCCAGTTCCTGCATGATGTCATACCCGTGCCGCGGGCGATCGTTCACGACTTCGAGGATCATCATCTTCAGAATGCCCCGCTCAAAGAACCGTTTACGCCCAAAGCCCGGCCCGAAACCGCCACCGAACCCTCCTAATCCTTCATTATTTTCTTCTCCAAACATGATTTTTAATTAAAGTTAATGTTTATGATGTTTTTCGGCCTTTTCCTGCTTACTATATTACATATCATGCTATCGTGATATAACACGATATATCGTATTATAGGGCACCAATCTCCCCTGTCAAGCCCTCTTTATATTTTTGCCAGAACCTCCGCCTTCTTACCTTCCTCATCCGGGTCGAAGATCCGGTATGCCCACAGCTTCACGCGGTCGTTCACGAGGAACCACGCGCCGGCGTAACACCACACGAAGAGTGCCCACCCCCATCCGAGCGGCGCCATAAAGACGCCGTACACGGCGATGAGCGTCGCGATCACCTGCGCCGCAACCGTGGCGCCGAGCAAAACGTTCGCCGGCCGCTCGGACCAGAACGGCCCGCGCGTGCGCGTGAGGAAGATCGTGAGCTGGCCCGCGATGGAGAGCTTTAAATACATGAAGGTCTGCACATCGGCCTGGCTGAGGCGGAACACGCGTTCGGCGAGATAGAACAGTCCGAACGTGGCGACGACGCCAATGACGGAGAGCACGGTGGAGACGCCGAGTACCGAGCGCATGTTCCATGCGTCCGGCGATTTTTTATAATGCGCGCGGTCGAACGCGATCCCAAGCACGGCACCGTCATTCAGCAGCGCGAGCATGACGATCATTACCGCCGTCACCGGATAAAAATTGAACACGAGGATCGCGAGCGTCATAAAAAGCAGCACGCGCAATGTTTCCGAGATGCGATAGATGGCGTAGCTCGTCATCCGCTGGAAGATGCGACGGCTTTCTTTTATTGAATCGATGATCACGGAAAGTCCGGGAGAAAGCAGGACCACGTCCGCGGCGGCGCGAGCGGCGTCCGTCGCGCCCGACACGGCGATGCCGCAGTCCGCGATCTTGAGCGCCGGCGCGTCGTTCACGCCATCGCCCGTCATCCCCACGATGTGGCCCTTTTTTTGCAGCGCTTCCACAATATTGAATTTATGTTCCGGGAACACCTGTGCAAAACCGTCGGCCGACTCCACGCGGCCCGCAAGATCTCCGCTGCCGGCGTTAAGGATGTTCGTCCCGAGTCCCAGCTGGCGCGCGGTCTCCTCTGCGATCGCAAGCTGGTCGCCCGTCACCATCTTTACGTCCACGCCCATCTGCTCCGCGGTCGCGATCGTGGCCGCGGCATCCGGGCGCGGCGGATCAAAGAGGGGCAGGACGCCGAGGAACTGCCACGCGCCGCTTTCCCCCTCCGCGCGCGCGACGCCGAGCGACCGGAACCCGCGCTTGGCGAATCCTTCCACCGCTTCGTCCACTGCCGCCTGCGCGCGCGCGGCGTTGGCCGACAGTTCCATGATCACCTGCACCGCGCCCATCGTCGTGCGGAACCGCTTTCCGTCCGGCGCCTCAACAAGCGCTTCCGTGCGCTTATGCACGGGATCGAACGGCTGAAAATGCAGCACGCGATTCGCGGCGAGCGCCTGCCCGTCTTTGATGCCGCCGATCACCGCAAGGTCGATCGTGTCCTCGTCCTCGCGCCGCGCGGCGAGCGCGCCGCACAGGATGATCTCGTCCGGCGGCACGCCGCCGACGCTGAACGGCTCGCCGAGCGTCAGTTTGTTCTCGGTAAGCGTCCCCGTCTTGTCGGAACAGAGCACATCCATGCCGGCAAATTCCTCGATGGCCGTGAGACGGCTCACGATCGCGTCCTTCTTTGCAAGCAGGCGCGCGCCGACCGCCATCGTCACCGAAAGCACCGTGGGCATCGCGACGGGGATCGCGGCAACGAGAAGCACGAGCGCGAACTCGAGCGTTGTGAGCGCGGGATTGCCGCGCGCGAGCGAGACGGCGAAGATGATCGCGACCATCACGAGCGCGAGGCCGATCAGATAGTTGCCGATCTTGAGTATCGCGCGCTGGAAGTGGCTCACCGTATGCGCCTGCTGCACGAGCTGGGCGGTCTTGCCGAAATACGTGTTCTTGCCCGTGCCGGACACTTCGGCGTCCGCCTCTCCCTGCCGCACGATGGATCCGGAAAACAATTTTTCGCCGGCTTTGCGGCTGACCGGCAACGACTCGCCGGTGAGGGCCGACTGGTCCACTTCGACGGGATCCCCCTCCAAAAGCCGCGCGTCCGCCGGCACGATATCGCCCAGACGCACGCGGATGACGTCGCCCGGAACAAGGTCCGCCGCGTTCACGCGCGTCCATGTGCCATCGCGCAGGACGGTCGCGCGGATCGCAAGCTGCGCCTTGAGCGCCGCGATGGCATTCCCCGCCTGGCTCTCTTCAACAAATCCGATCACCGCGTTCGCGAACAACAATACAAGGATGATGAAAAAATCCGACCAGTGGCCGACGATCGCGGAAAGAATGATCGCCGCCTCGATCATCCACGGGATCGGTCCCCAAAAATATCCGAGGAACTTCAAAACCGCGCTCTCTTTTTTTTCTATGATCGCATTCGGGCCGTATTGCGCGAGACGCCGCTTCGCTTCCGCGTTCGTAAGGCCGCGCGCCGCGCCTCCCGCTGTGGGATTCTGAATTTTCAAGCCAACCGCCATGGTATTTCTTATTATAGGCGGCTTGCGGATAAAATCTATTGCGTCGGCTCGCACTGGTACGCCCCGAGCGACGTCGTTGCCATCGTGCTGAGGTCCAGCGTGACGTGCGACTCTATCACCGCGCCCAGTCCGTCGGCGGAATACTGCGCGAGGTCCGGGCAATTGGCCGCGGTCGGCGCCTGCTTTGTCGCTTCCCAGTACGTCACCGTGTCCGTCGCGATGTCGATCGGCGCCGCATACGTGTCGCTAAAAGTTGACGTCTGCGCGTCAAGATCGTAGATGATGAGCCCGCGTGGCGGCGGCGCGGTGCCCGAATCGATCACGAGAAAGCGCTGTGTCACGCCGAGCACGAACTCCGGCAGGTCGTTCTGCACGACCACATCCGACGACGCCGTAACGTCGGCGCACGGGAACGTCTCGTCCGGCGATGTTTTGTGCTTGGCGATCACATCAAGTCCCGGCTCCTGCGGGCCATTGTCCACCACAAAATAGTCCGGGCTCTCCATGCACGCGATGTTCGCGAACCCTGTCGAAGACGCTGCCGGGCCGGCCGGCGGCGTCCCGCCGACATTGTGAAAATATGCATAGACAAGCACGCCGCCGCCGGCAACGATCGCCGCCGCCAGAAATATCGCTATCGTTCGCGCCAGAGAAACCCTTTGCATCACTTAATTATACTCTTTATAATAGAGTAATCTTTGCATGAAGGATGAAAAAGGCATCATTACCGAGCTTGCCGCACAGGCGGGCGTCAAAATAAACGGCACTGACCCGTGGGATATTCAGGTGCGCAACGAGGAATTCTACGCGCGTGTGTTCAACAATCCGTACCTTGGGCTCGGCGAGTCGTATATGGACGGATGGTGGGATTGCGAACGATTGGACGAATTCTTTTTCCGCGTGCTCCGCGCGGACCTCGATGACCGGCTGAAAAACTGGAAGATGGCGGCGCATTACGTGAAGGCGGCGATCTTCAATCATCAGACAAAGTCGCGCTCCAAGCAGGTCGCGGAAAAACATTATGACGTCGGGAACGAACTTTACACGCACATGCTCGGCAGGACCATGGCGTACACCTGCTCGTACTGGAAGGATCCGTCGTACGACCTCGACCAGGCGCAGGAAGCGAAGTTCGAGCTCATTTGCAAAAAGATCGGCCTCGAGCCGGGCATGAAAATGCTCGATCTCGGATGCGGCTTCGGCAGCTTCCTTAAATATGCGGCGGAGCATCACGGCATAAGCGGCGTCGGATATAATATTTCCAAAGAGCAGATCAAGTTCGCTCGCGAGGCGGCGCAGGGCCTCCCCGTCGAATATAAACTGATGGACTATCGCGACGCCACAGGCACTTTTGACCGCGTTGTGTCCGTCGGCCTCGCCGAGCACATCGGCTACAAGAACTACAAGACGTTCCTTGGCGTCGCAAAGGAGCGGCTGGCGGATGACGGCATCTTCCTCCTTCACACGATCGGCTCGAATAAATCGACGACGATCGCCGACCCGTGGACGAATAAATATATTTTCCCCAACGGCAACCTTCCCTCGATCGAACAGTTCGGCGACGCGCTCGAAGGCACGTTCGTGCTGGAGGATTGGCACAACTTCGGCGCGTACTATGATCCGACGCTCATGGCCTGGCATGAGAACTTTGTCGCGAGCTGGCCGCTCATAAAGAAGGATTATGACGACCGCTTCTATCGTATGTGGAATTATTATCTTCTCTCCTGCGCCGGCTCGTTCCGCGCGCGCAAGATCCAACTCTGGCAATTGGTGCTCTCAAAGAAGGGCGTCGTAGGCGGCTATCGCTCCGTCCGCTAGCATGCCGTACGCCGAATACGAATCCAGGAAGGCGCGGCTCTCCGAACAGATGCGTCGCGCGCGCGATGTCCGCATTGCAAAAGATACCTCCAACCTTTTTCGCGAACGCGCGGGTGTGCCGCAGGAGCGGCTCAGCGTGCGTGATTTTAATCATGTGCTCGCGGTGAACAGAGAGGGGCGCTGGGCTGATGTGGAAGGGATGACAACGTATGAGAACCTCGTCGACGGAACGCTGCCCCACGGCTTCATGCCCGCGGTCGTTCCCCAGCTGAAGACCATAACGGTCGGCGGCGCGGTCGCCGGGCTCGGCATCGAATCGTCGTCGTTCCGCTACGGCCTCGTGCACGAGACGGTGATCGAGATGGAGATCCTCCTCGCGAACGGCGACACCGTCGTGTGCAGTAAAGAGGAAAATGCCGACCTGTTCTATGGGTTCCCGAACTCGTACGGCGCGCTTGGCTACGCGCTGCGCCTCCGCGTGATGCTCATTCCCGTAAAGCCGTTCGTAAAGATCGCGCATACGCGCTACGGGAACGCGCCGGATTATTTTGAGGCGCTCAAAAAGATCTGCGCGACGCCCGCCGGCGCGCCGGGCGGCGTGGACTTCGTGGACGGGACGATATTCACCCCGCAGGAAATGTATATGACCACCGGAACATTCACGGATGCCGCGGAGAAGGCGAGCGATTACACATACGAGAATATTTATTATAAATCCATTAAAACGAGGAGCGAGGACCTTCTTTCCGTCCGCGACTACATCTGGCGCTGGGACACGGACTGGTTCTGGTGTTCAATGCACTTCGGCGCGCAGAACCCGCTCCTGCGGCCGCTCTTCGGGAAGAAGCGGCTCAACTCCGCGGGCTACTGGAAGATCCGCGCGATCGCCCAGCGCCATCCAACGCTTCTCGCGCTTTCGCGCGGCTTCACGCGCCGCGAGCAGATCATTCAGGACGTGGACGTCCCCATCGCCGCCGTGCCGGACTTCTTCACGTTTTTCTTTGATGCGATCAACATCCGGCCCGTCTGGGTCTGTCCGTTCAGGGCATACGACAAAACCGCGCGCTTCAGCCTCTGCCCGTTCGATCCGGAAACGACGTATGTCAATTTCGGATTTTGGGATTCCGTGCCGACAAAAAAAGAGAACGGCCATTACAACCGCCTCATCGAAAAGAAAGTATCCGACCTCCATGGCAAGAAAGGGCTCTATTCGGATTCCTTCTATACGCCGGAAGAATTTTGGGCGATCTACGACAAAGACGCGTATGATATGCTCAAGAAAAAGTACGACCCGCAAGGCAAATTGAAGGACCTTTTCCAAAAAGCGGTAAAGGCGCAATAATAAAGATATGAAAGGCGCGCGCGACCCCGGACGGACAGTGACGATCTGCCTCGGCATCCTGTGGCTCGTTGACGGCATATTGCAATTGCAGCCGGCGATGTTCACGAACGCGTTCGTGACGTCCGTGCTCGCGCCCACCCTCCAGGGCCAGCCGGCGCCGCTCGCCGCGCTCATCGCCGCGGGCATCAACTTATTTGCCGCGCATATTTTTTGGTCCAACCTTGCGTCGGCGCTCGTCCAGCTTTTGATCGGCGCGTTGCTCGTTTTTCCATTCCCGCGCGGCGTACAGCGATTCGGCCTATGGCTCTCCGTCGCGTGGGCGCTTATCGTCTGGGTGTTCGGCGAAGGGCTCGGCATTCTTTTTACCGGCAACGCCACGTTCTATACCGGCGCGCCGGGCTCCGCATTGCTCTACGCGATCCTCGCGCTCTGCCTGCTCTTTTCTTGGCATAAAAAACTCCCGCTTGTGGCGGGCATCGTCTTTCTTGTGGGGGTCGTGCTGAACCTCATGCCGATGTTCTGGCAGCCGACCATGCTCTCCATGCTCGTCATGGTCCCCTCAATATCAAATTCGCTCGGCGCGATCGGCCCGCAGGGAACGGTCATCGGCAACCTTATCGCGGTGGACCTGCTCGCGTGCTTCGGGATCCTGCTGCTCCTCGTCCCCAACAAGGCCGTCGCGTGGGCGACGCTGGTGTTCCTGCTCATCGTCTGGGGCTTCGGCCAGACATTCGGCGGCATTCAGACGTTCCCGTTCGCCACCGCGACCGATCCGAACTCCGCGCCGATCCTTGCGCTGTTCCTTCTGCCGATACTTCTCGCGGCGCGCGCTACCACACGAACGGAATGAGCGCCTTGGTGCGCTTTTTGTATTCCGGATATTGGTCCGGGAAAAGCCGCATCATGTATCCTTCTTCCACCGGGATCCGCCACAGGAACATGCCGGCGAACACCGCAAAGACGATGAACCATACGGCGCCGTTCACGAGCGCCGATCCGAACAGCGCAAGGATCATCCCCGTATAGATCGGGTGGCGCACGAAGCGGTACGGGCCCGTCGTCACAAGCTCGTGTCCCTCTTTTATGGAGGGTGTCCCGCTCCAGTTCGTTCCCAGATGCCGCCGCGCCCAGATCGCGAACGCGATGCCCGCGGCGCAAAGAATGGCGCCCGCGAGCTCCACGCCATAGCCGAAGCGATATCCCCAGAAACCCGACGGGGTAACGCCCGCTGATGCCTGAAGGATCAGCACGATGGCGACCACCAACAATATGCGGAAGCCCGCGCCGCGCGCCCACGAGCCGCCCTCAACGTTCCTTTTGACGCCGATCGCGGAGACCCCCCAATAGACGATGAACGCGATCCACAGCAGAAGCGTTATTTCGCTCAGAATTGCCATACTGTCCATTGTATCATTTTTTGACCATGCAAGAAATTTTCCCTATAATTGTATTACATAAATTAACTCCTCCACCGAACATTCACATGTCCAACCTTACCAAGAACATCATTTGGGCGGTCATCACGCTGATCGTCATCTCCCTCATCTTTTCATATTTCGTTCAGCCGCAAAGCCAGCCCACCACCCTCAATCTCGATCAGCTCGTGACCGACATCAATGCCGGCCAGGTCAAACAGATCAAGGTGAACGGCGACGAGCTTGACGTCACGATGACGGATGGCAGCGCCGCCGTCTCACAGAAAGAGGACGGCGTGAGCATCACCGACACCCTGAAGAACCTCGGCGTGGACCAGTCGGCGATGCAGAACGTGGACCTCGAGATCGAGAACCAGTCCGGCTGGGAGTTCTGGGCGAGCATCCTGATCGACCCGATCCTCACGCTTCTCATCATCGGCGCGCTCTTCTGGTTCATGTTCCGCCAGGCAAAGACCGGCGTAAACCAGGCGTTCAACTTCGGCCGCTCCAACCTCAAGCTTTCCACCGTCAAAGACAAGGTGCTCTTTAAGGATGTCGCGGGATTAAAAGAGGCGAAGGAGGAACTGATAGAGGTCGTCGACTTTTTGAAGAATCCGCAAAAGTTCCTGGATCTCGGCGCGCGGATCCCGCGCGGCATATTACTGATGGGACCTCCGGGCACGGGCAAAACGCTCGTCGCGCGCGCGGTAGCGGGCGAGAGCAACGTCCCCTTCTTCTATATCTCAGCGTCCGAGTTCGTGGAAATGTTCGTCGGCGTCGGCGCCTCGCGCACGCGCGACGCCTTCATGCAGGCCAAACGCGCCGCGCCCGCCATTCTCTTCGTTGACGAGATCGATGCCGTCGGCCGCCAGCGCGGCGCCGGCATGGGCGGCGGCAGCGATGAGCGCGAACAGACGCTGAACCAGATCCTCGTGGAGATGGACGGCTTCGACCGCGACACGCGCGTCATCGTCCTCGCCGCCACGAACCGCCCCGACGTGCTCGACCCCGCGCTCCTGCGCCCCGGCCGCTTCGACCGCCGCGTCATCCTCGACCTCCCCGACATGAACGACCGCGAGGCGATCCTCAAGATCCACGCCGAAGGCAAAGTGCTCGAAAAGAACGTGGACCTCCGCCGCGTCGCGGCGCGCACGCCGGGCTTCTCCGGCGCCGACCTTGCCAATTTGATGAACGAAGCCGCCATCGCCTCCGCGCGGCACAACAAGAAGTCCATCGGCCAGGCCGAGCTCCTTGAGGCCGCGGAAAAGGTGATCATGGGCCCGGAGCGCCGCAGCCGCGTCATCTCGCAGAAAGAAAAGGAGGTCACGGCCTATCACGAGGGCGGCCATGCGCTCGTCGCGGCATCCGTCAAAGATGCCGACCCGGTGCAGAAGGTCTCCATCATTTCCCGCGGATTTGCCGGCGGCTACACGATGAAGCTCCCGAATGAGGACCAGCACCTCAAGACCCGCGCGCAGTTCATGGCGGACCTTGCGATGATGATGGGCGGCTATGCCGCGGAAAAATTCATCTTCGGCGACATCTCCACCGGCGCGTCAAGCGATCTCAAAGAAGCGTCCGAACTCGCGCGCCGCATGGTCGTCCGCTACGGCATGAGCGACCTCGGCCCGATCGTCTTCGGCCGGAGCGAGCAGATGATGTTCCTCGGCCAGGAGATCTCCAACGAAAAAAACTATTCCGAGCGCGTCGCGGGCGAGATCGACGAGCAGGTGCGCAAGTTCCTCATCCACGCGTACGATATCGCGGAGAAAATATTGAAGACCCACAAGAAGGCGCTCAAGAAGATCGCGGACACGCTGATGGAAAAAGAGGTGCTTGAACAGGATGACTTCAACGCGGTGCTGAAGCCGTTCAAGATAAGGCCCATACCGGCATAGGAAGATAGCAAAAAGCCCAGCGCGAAAGCATGGGCTTTTTGCGCTGGGCATCAGAGGTGGGCCAGGAAGGCATATCCCGCGGCGGCCGTGGCGATCGCAAGAAATGCGATAACAAAGTTCACGGGGAGCACGCGGGCATTCATCATTCGTCTGAGCATGATCCTCTCCTGAAAATACTATACTCTTTCAGCTTCTCTTTGTCTAGGCCGGTGGCCGCGTTTGCAAATTCAGGTTCGCGAACGCCAAGAGCAGCGCGGGAACCATGATGTCCTTTCTTGTGAGCGTCCCTCCGGAGAAATAGACGATCGGATCGTCTTCTCCGGCAAGGCTCGAGGTAAGCGAGTCGATCTTTACCTTGTCTTCCTGTACCTGCTTCATCATCCACAGCGGGATGCGGACGCCCGGCGTGAATCCTTCCGCATGGCCGCCGTCCTTGGTCTCGATCGAGATGCCGATCACATAATACCACTCGTGGATGCTGTACATGAGGCTGAGCGAGTTCTCGATGCCGATCCCGATGTCCGCACCGTTGAGATCGATCGCCTGCTTTGCGCATCCGCGGGCGCGCGTGAACATCTCCTCGAACCCGAACGTCTGCGCCGGCAGCGACGGCCGGAACGTGTCGCCCGACACGATCGCCGCGTCTATCCCGAGCTTCTTGACCGCCTCCTCTATGGAGGCCTTCTTTGCCTGGAGATAGTGTTCCGACGTATAAATGCCGATGGTCATCACTATAATAGTAGCATTTCCGCTGCCGGGAAAATGGTGGGCGCACTAGGATTCGAACCTAGAACCGCCGAGGTATAAGCTCGGTGCTCTAACCGTTGAGCTATGCGCCCTACATCCGCGTTTGCTACTGCCCGTTCTCTATACTATCAAATTTATCCATCGCCTGCCCGGCCTGCGCGTTAAAGGTGTTGATCAGGTTCACGTCGGCATTGATCTGCTGGACGATCGAGGAGATCTGGGCGTTCGGCACCGGTGTTCCGCTGAAACGCGACTGGAGCGCGGCGAGCAGCTTGTCGAGGTCGTTGCTGTACGAGATGAGCTCGTTGATGACCGCGAGCCGGATCGTGATGGATTGCAAGGCATCCTGCTGCGCCTCTTGTGATTTTATCTGCGGAAGGTCGTTCGTCATCTGCGTCACGGCCGCGGAAAGCTGGACCGCCTGATCGCGCAATCCCGCGCTCTGGTTGATAAGGTCGGTCGTCGACGCGAGCGCCGCCGAATAATTCCCTTCCTCGTCAAACTGATCGATCCCCTGCAATTCCTGCGTGGCCTGGTTGGACGAATTGACGATGGTCTGCGCGATGATCGCGCCCTGCTGCCGCGCCGCGGTGAAGTCCGCGGGCACTTTGTTCTCGGACTCAAAAAAGAGCGCGAGGCCATATCCCACGGCGACGATGACGACGAAAGCCGCAATGATCTTTGTCCGACGTGAGAATTTGCCCATGAATTTGATTACCTATTTTTAGCAAAAATCATTGAAAAAAGCAAGTAGGAATGGTAGATTAAATCACGCGGATCGCGCGGCGCGCCGCCGCATCGCGGGTATGGTATAACGGTATTACGTCACCCTTCCAAGGTGAAGTCGGGGGTTCGACTCCCCCTACCCGCTCAGCCACAAATACAAAACAGCTTTCGCCTCCAGGCAGATGACCGTTCGGCGAAAGCTGTTTTGTATTTGTGGCTGAGCTTGATGAGGAGGCGAACGCTGGAGCAAAAATTTTCAGCAGAAAATTTTTGTGAGGCGGTGCCCAGAGCGCGTGCGAGTGACGACGAGCACACGACTCGCGGGCGACTCCCCCTACCCATTTTTTATTATAAAAAAGAAAAGCCCCGCCATTGAAAGCCGGGACTTTCTGTTGGTGGGGCAACGCTATCCATTTTCTCTGCCGTCCGTATCGACAAAGAACGAGCCGAACAATTTGAGAAATGGAAGAAATGCCTGCTGACAAGCCCGATCCAATTCTGTTCGTACAGAACCGTCGCTATTTCTCTCTATCGGCTCAGGAAAATGGATCGGGGCTCCCTGTGCATTGTAGAGAAGAACCTCATCTTTTCCACTCCGAAGATCGCCAACTGAATGCTGCCGGCCGGAACGGAAAGAGCCTTCAAGAGCATCTCCCTGCGCGCGATCATTTAACCAAATCATATCCTTATTCCTTTCCACCGTCCGTAACGGAAGCTGCCCGCATTCTACCGATTGACGGATGGATTGTCAAAAAGAAAGACGCCCCACATGGAGCGTCTCGTTCTGCTGTTATTATTTGCCGATTACGGGGCTCAGCACTCGGTGGGAACGATGACGCCATCCACCGTATTCAGCCGTATGCCAAATCCGTACCGCTCGCTTTTTTCGTTGAACGTGCGGAGGTCACAGCTGAAAAAATCCAGCTGCGTTTTTTCGTGGTGCTTGATCCTTCCGCGATCCCGAAGAAACTCGATTGCTTTCCGCTCGCGCTGGTTCAGCCGCTCGGACGATAACGCCTGCTTCCACTTCTCGTCCGGTATCGTCTTCCCTTCGCTCACGAACAGTTTGGCATTCTGCCTCGCCGCTGCCGCTGTCGCCATTTTCAATACACCTCCCTGCCGCCATTATATCCGCCCGCGCCATCTTTTTCAAGCAAAAGAAGAGCCCCGCGACGGTTGTGTCGCAGGGGCTTCTGTCCACCGGATTTCCACCAAAACGCACCATGGACCTGAGGCGCGGGTGTATCATTAAAGGAGTACTGATTCCACTGGAGGGGTCCATGCTAAACGCCGGAGCGAGTGTTGGTAAGGTGCTGTTTATGCAGGTGAACGAGTCCGACCAGGCGGCGATTGGCAAATCCTTCTTTCTGGAGGGTTGCGCCGCCGAAGAACATGGCAACGATGCGGTCGCGCTCAAAAAGTTCGACCAGGCAGTTTTCCACTTTCCAAACTGCAGCGAAGCTTGGACAAAAATGGGCACCATTTTCCTTCGCTGGGAACGATATGAATCTGCGGAGTCCTGCTTTCGCAAGCTTGTGGAGCTGGCCCCGCAACACTTCTTCCCGCATGTCGGGCTTGCCGAAGCGCTCGAAGGGCAGAAACGATTCGGCGAAGCGGCGGCGGAACGCGTTGCGGTGATCGGCCTGAGGCGCGGCTATGCGGGACCGCACGTCATGCTTGCTCAAACCTACAGAGCAATGGGCGAGGCGGCAAAGGCGATCCAGCAGCTTCAGATCGCCCTCCATCTTCCCGATGCGGATAATGAAAACGTCCGCGAAACCATCCATACCATGATCGAGGAGATCAAGCCACAGGGTTTTGCGCTCATCGTCAATGCAAAAAAACGGGTTCTCGTGACGCAGAGCTAGGAGAATTAAAAAAACAGAAACAGAAAGGGCGGAGCAACGAATGCTCCGCCCGACTTTTTTATTTGCGCTGCTTGCCCTTCTTTTTGCCACTACGCAGCGGCGCGCTTCGCCTTCGCACGAGCGCGAATGGCGAACGCCCGTTCCGGCGGCTTCTTTCCCTGCTCTTCGGCCTCTTTTCGGCGCCGATAGAGCTGTTTTTTGAATGCCCGATCCATCGCGCGGCACATCTTCTGCGATCGCTCCGGAAGCCCGTAATGCCAATCCTGGAAAAATGGCTCACGGATGAGCGCGTTAAAATGCGTCCAGTTGAAACAGCCCCAATAGTTTCCTCCGTCTTCCTTTTCGCAGATGTCCATCAGTTCTCCGCATCGTTCGCACTTTGGCCGATGCGATATCTTGTACGCCGCGATCCATGCCCGCCTGCTCAAATTGGTCACGAACCCTTTTGTGCGATGGACGTAGCGCGCGAAATACCGCGGAAACCTTCTTCCATCCCTCGTTTCCTCCAGGATAAGGACCCTGCCCGCGTCTTCGCCGTTCGGACGGCTGACCACCTTTCCGGGCTCAAACAGGAGCATCTGAGAACACGCCTTCCTTTCCTGCCGGCGGTATTCAAAGACCTTCTCCCTCAAGCACGATGTCCATACCACGACGAGATATTTGCCAAACCGATACAAAAAGCATGTTTCGCCGCTGCAGGAAGGAAATCCGAATTCCGGGACCTCGATGTATCCCTTCATTTGCATCAGCATCTCGATGCGCTCTCTTTCTGAGGCTTCCCAGAATCCGCGCGATTCCAGATTTTTCTGGATCTTCGCGTGCCCTTCGTACGTTACCGGAACCGCTATCGGCACGGCTATCACCTCGCTTCTCTATTCAATTCCGTTAGTGCTGGGTATGTTATACAAAAATCGCGCGGGAAATGCAATCCGCGCACTATGCGTCGTTAATAAAAGAATAAGGGAATAACCAGATGGTCATTCCCTTGTGTGTTGAGAGTTGCGCGGTCATAGTCACGCGCTAGACAAATGTGTTGCGAATAAATTCGCAGTGCGCGACCGCTTTTTAGGGCGGAGAGATAATGATATTTAGTGTTTTTAGGCAGTCGCTGATATAAATATAGCAAACGGACAGGACGGCGCAACCCTACCCTGTGGATAACTAGAGAACAACCTTGAAAAACCGCTTTTTGCCTACTTTTATCACCTCCCCGCCCTTGAGGACGAGCGGCGACTGCGGGTCGCGGCACGGACGGTTATCCACATCAAATCCACCTTGCTCGATGAGGCGCCGCGCCTCGCTCCGGCTCTTGAACACGCCCGATGCGATGATAAGGTCCACCGGCAGGATCGTGCCGGTCGCGATCTTGAGCGCCGGGATCACGTCCGGCGTTTCGCGGCGCGAGAACGTCTTCGCAAAATTTTCCGCGGCCGCGCGGGCCTTCTTTTCGCCGTGATAGCGCTTGACCACCTCGAACGCCAGGATCTCCTTAACTTTTTTAGGATTGTCGCCTCCCTTGATGCCATCAATATGCTTTTTGATCTCCGCCTCCGGCACGTCCGTTGCCAAGTGGAAATAATTTGCGATCTGATCGTCGTGCACGGACATCACCTTGCCGAACTGATCCTCCGGCCCATCTATAATATTGATGACATTCCCCCAGCTCGTGGACATCTTGCGCCCGTCGGTGCCCATGAGCATCTTGTTCGTCATAACATCCTGCGGCTTTTGGCCATACCGCTCCTGGATCTTGCGCCCGGCGAGCAGATTGAAAAGCTGATCGGTGCCGCCAAGCTCCACGTCGGCCTTGATCGCCACGGAATCGTACCCCTGCATCAAAGGGTAGAGCATCTCGCGCATGCTGATCTCTTTGTGTGCATCCCAGCGATCTTTGAAATTGCGTCGCTCTACCATTTGCTGAATAGTGAAATTTTCCGCGAGCTGTGAGATCTCCTGAAAATTCAATTTGGAGAGCCATTCGCTGTTATAGCGGATCTCGGTTTTTTTAAGATCTATGATCCGGCCGATCTGCGCAAGGTAATTCTTGAGATTTTTTTTGATCTGCGCGGGCGAGAGGAACGGGCGCTTCTCCATCTTGTCGGACGGATCGCCCACCTGTGCGGTAAAATCTCCGATAATGAGCACGATCGTGTGCCCGAGGTCCTGAAATTCACGCAGCTTCCAAAGCAGTACCGCGCGGCCGATGTGGATCTTGTCGCCCGTTGGGTCGATGCCGAGCTTCACCCGCAGTTTTTTGCCGGAAAGGAGCGCGGCGCGGAGGTGGCCCTCGTCGATCACCTCTTCCACGTTGCGCGTGAGCACCTGCTCCACCGCATCTTTGTTTATCTGTTTCTTTTCAGCCATTTATTGCCATTTTACCACGAAAACCGGCGAATCCCCAGCGGCACGCTTGGTATTTTTTTACGACCCCAAGTATGATGAAGACAGAACGGAATCTAATCTTCTGGATCATCCGGAGGGCGTATGGCGACAAACCTGGAAAGTACCACCGAAGAGCTTCAAACGCTGGACGAGTGGATCCCGGAACAGATGGAGCCAGGGACGCTCTTCGTCCTCGAAAATCCATCGCCGATGGGTGACGCGCGCAATCCTTTCGTTGCCGTGATTGCGTGCCCGGAATGCGGAGCGCTTGGTCTTATCACTCGCACTCAGTTCAACGGCCTCGAATCGATGATCTGCGGAACTGACACCTGCTCCACCGAATATTATCTTCGCGGAGAAGACCTGGTGTACCGCAAGCCGCAATGATCGTCCTCTCGCGACTTTCGCAAAAAAACCAAAAAGCCCGACGCTTGCGCCGGGCTTTTCTCTATATGTATGACGACGATCGCAGCCGCACGATACCGGTTACGATTTCTTGATGATCTCGTCCACTACGCCATATGTCTTTGCCTCTTCCGCGGAGAGCCAGAAATCGCGCTCGGTGTCTTTCTCCACCTTTGCAAGCGACTGGCCCGTGCTCTTTGCGAGGATCTGATTGAGGCGCTGTTTGGTCTTTATGATCTGCCGTGCGGAGATCTCGATCTCCGTTGCCTGGCCGCCGATCGAATCCACCGCAACCTGGTGAAGCAGTATCTCCGAGTTCGGCAGCGTGAAGCGCTTGCCTTTCTTTCCGGCGGCGAGAAGGAAGGCGCCCATCGACGCCGCGATGCCTACGCACATCGTAGAGACATCCGGTCGCACGTACTGCATGGTATCGTAGATCGCCATGCCCGCCGTGACCGAGCCGCCGGGACTGTTGATGTAAAGCTTGATGTCCTTCTTTGGATCCTCATGCTCGAGGAAGAGCAGCTGCGCGATCACCGTATTCGCGACCGCATCGCTCACCGGACCGCCCAGAAAAATGATGCGCTCTTTAAGAAGCCGCGAATAGATATCATACGCTCGCTCGCCGTACTGCGATTTCTCTATGACGGTCGGGATCAGATACTGATTTTCGTATTCAAGTTTCTTCATGGTTTTTATATGTGCTCCGCGCGCAGGGACTAGTGCGCTTCTTTCTCATACACCGCCTGCGCCTTCTTTATCTCTTCCTTTGCCGCCGCGGCGTCACCCCATCCCGAGATCTTCACTTCTTTCTTCTGCAGCATCTTATACGTCTCAAAGAAGTTTACGACCTCCTTCAAAAGATGCGGATTGTATTTCTCCACGTCGGCAATGTCCTTGATCTCGCTGAAGCGCGGATCGTTCGCCTGCACGGCGAGCACTTTCGCATCCGGCTCTCCGGTATCGATCATGTTCAAAAGTCCGATCGGGCGAACCTCTGCAAGGCACCCGGTAAAAAGCGGATCGCCGCCCATCACGAGCGCATCAAGATGGTCGCCATCCTCCGAGCGCGTACCCGGGATAAACCCGTAATCAAGGGGGTAGTGATACGAACCGTAGATGACGCGGTCCAGCTTGAATATGCCAAGCTTCTCGTCGAACTCATACTTGTTCTGGCTGCCCTTCGGTATCTCGATGATCACATTGATGACCTCCGGCGCCTTATCTCCCAACGGAACTTTTTCCCAAGGTGACATTGTTATGTTTTCTCTATTATATATCTTTATGCGCCCTTTTTATATTGCGATATCCTCCTTATCATCGTCCGCCTCCGGTGCTGCGATCTGGTCGCCACCCTCGGCGCTACCCGCATCAACGAGGCCGGCGACGCCGCCTTCCACCTCTTCCTCCGGCCGCGTCTGCGAGCGCACATCGATCTTCCAGCCCGTCAGCTTTGCCGCGAGCCGCACGTTCTGCCCGCCCTTGCCGATGGCAAGCGAGAGCTGGTTCTCCGGCACATATGCCCGCGCCTCGCGACGCGGCATGATCTCCACGCGCTCGACCTTCGCCGGCGACAATGCGTTCGCGATGAACTTCTCCGGATCATCGGACCACTCGGCGATATCGATCTTCTCGTTGCCCAGTTCGTTATTGACCGCCATCACGCGCGTGCCGCGCTGGCCCACCAACGCTCCCACCGGATCCACACCATCGGCCTTCGATGCCGCCGCGATCTTCGTGCGGTTGCCCGGCTCTCGCGCGATGGCCTTGATCTCTATGGCGTCTTCCACAAGCTCCGGCACCTCCATCCGGAAAAGCTCAACTACGAACTTCGGATGTGAGCGCGAAAGGATGATGCCCGGAAGGCGCGTATCTTCCTGTACTGCCACCACCAAGAAGCGCAAACGCTCCCCTGCGCGATAGTGCTCTCCCGGAATGGATTCATTGCCGAACATCACTCCTATCGTGCGGCCAAGATCCACAAAGATGTTCCCCCGCTCGAAGCGTTGGATGACGCCGCTCACGATAGTCCCCTCGCGGCCGCGCCACTCGTTCAATATAGAATCGCGCTCGGATTCGCGCAGCTTCTGCAAAATGACCTGCTTTGCCGTCTGCGCCGCAATGCGTCCAAAATCCTCGTGCGTCTCAAGAGGAAACATCATCTCTTCGCCAAGTTCCACATCCTTCTTTATTTTCTTCGCTTCATCCATCGCGATGTGCCGTTCGGGATTGAAGCGCGGAAGTTTCCCCTCTGTGTCTTCTTCCGCCACAACGGCCGATTCTTTCGCTTTTTGATTTTCTGTGCCCGTTCCAGCTGCGGCCTCGGCAGCGGCAGCCTCTTCCGCCTCGTCAACAAAACGCACCGTCGTATCATCCACTACGGTCTTTATTTGCCAGAAGTTCAGCTCGCCAGTCTTCTGGTCCATCTTGCATTTCACCACCTCACCACGCTCGCCATATTCCTTCTTGTATGCCGCCGCGATCGATGATTCAATGACCTCCAAAACCTGATCCGGGTCCAGCCCCTTCTCCTCCGCGACCTGCTTTAACGCTTTTGATAATTCTTTTATATTCAACATATATTTAGTTGTTATTTAATTGTTCGGCCGTTTCTTTAAAAAAAGCCGCTTTGAAAGCGACCTTCATCGTCGTCCTTATTGTATTTGAAATTACACCACTCTGTCAAGAATGACTGTCTCCGTCAAATATTCTTATAGTGGCGCAATTCGGCAACTTTATCTCCATATGTTAGTACAATCGCAACGAGATCAATTTGCCATCCTTTTTCTTCTAGAACTATCCCCGGATGTCGCATTAAAAAGATCCTTGCCGCTCTTATCATCTTTTTAAGCTTCATCGGAGTAAGATTATCTTCCGGCATAAACATAGATTTTCGGAGGGTTTTTACTTCACAAAAAACCAGCGTTCCATCGGGATGGCGACCAATAATATCTATTTCATCAGGTCGTTCCCTGTGATTTCTGGCCAATATCAAATACTTATTATTTAGCAAATATTTGCAAGCAATATTTTCTCCTATTTTGCCGGTTTCAATATTTTTTATCATAAAAAGAGTTATTGAATTTTAATTGTGTTTGTCGGCAAACACAATTAAAATTCAAATTTAAATGTTTTTATTAAAATAAGGAGTTTTAAAGGCATTTTTATAACTTTTAATAATTATTGAATTAAAATAGTGTTTGTCGGCAAACAATTTTGACAAACAATTTTGTTTAGCAGTAGGTTTTATGGGCTTATCGGGTTTTGCCGTATTATTTTGATTTAATCCGGCAATCCGGCAAAAACGATATAATCTTTGCCGGATAGGCAGCCATGCTGGGTTAATCGAATGGTGGATCAGGTGGGGGATGGGGGCGACAATTTTTGAAATCTTTACGGTTGCCTTTGTGGGCTTCTCGCCGTATCCTTAGATACTATGAACGAACATCAATTAAAAGAATATAAAACAAAATTGGAAAAGGAGCGCGCTCTTATCCTCGCCGAGATCAACAAGGAGGAGAAACCTGTTGATTTTGGAAACGACGTGGATCACGGGGAAGAAGAGTCGGACAAGTCAGAAGAAGTGGGTAACCAGCTCGCTATGGCAAATGACCTCAAAGGCCGTCTGAGCGAAATTGATATTGCGCTGGGAAAGATCCAAACGGGTACCTATGGGGTTTGTGAAAAGTGTGGCAAGCCTATCGAACAAGAAGTTTTGGACATCGATCCCGAATCCCGCTTCTGCAAATCCTGCAAATTGACCTCTTAACTATCGGATAATTAAGGCAGCTCCTCTCGTTTTTGTCCTTTAGCGTCCTCGCGATCCGGACAAAAGTGAGCGGGGCTTTTTTAATTATTTTTTAATGCGCACTATGCCATAGTGTTTGTATGAGTAAAAAAATAGGACGGCTGTATTCGGCGGCACTTACCGGGATCGATGCGACGATCATCGAAGTGGAAGCGGACGTCAATGTGGGATTGCATTCGTTCACTATCGTGGGGCTCGGCGATCGGTCGCTCAACGAAGCGAAGGAGCGCGTAAACTCGGCGCTCAAAAATTCCGGTATCAAGCCGCCCAACCGCGAGAACCGGAAGATCACGATCAACCTCGCGCCGGCGGACATAAAAAAAACGGGGTCTCACTACGACCTCGCGATCGCGCTCGGATATCTTTTGGCTACAAAACAGATGCGGGATTTTGAATCCGACGACAAGATCTTCCTGGGGGAGCTCGCGCTCGACGGGCGCCTGCGCCCGGTGAGCGGCGCGCTGAACATCGCGGAGAAAGCGGCGCGTGAAGGATTCGCATATCTTTTCCTGCCCCGCGAAAACGCGAACGAGGCGGCGGCGATCGACGGGATCACGGTCGTCGCAGTGGAAGATCTGCGCGGGATGATCCGCATTCTCGAAGGGAGGTGTGCGGGGGAGCGAACCCGGTTCGCGGAAGGGAGCAGGCGTTCCGAAGCGGCCGCGGACCTTTCCGAGATCGTGGCGCAGGAAAATGCGAAGCGCGCGATCGTCATCGCGGCAGCAGGCGCCCACAATATCCTGCTTTTGGGACCCCCCGGAGTCGGTAAGACCTTCCTTTCCCGGGCGCTCGCCGGCATCATGCCCGACCTCACAACATCCGAGTCGATAGAAACGACAAAGATATGGAGCGCCGCGGGACTAAGCCCTGGCGGCCTTATTCGCGAACGGCCGTTCCGCGCGCCCCACCACACGGCCTCTATCACGGCCCTCGTGGGCGGCGGCCAGGATCCGCACCCGGGAGAGATCAGCCTTGCCCACCACGGAGTGCTCTTTCTTGACGAGCTGCCCGAGTTCCAAAAGAATGTGCTTGAGGCGCTCCGTCAGCCGCTCGAGTCGGGCATGGTACATCTCGCCCGCGCAAAACAAAGCGTCGCGTTTCCCGCAAAGTTCATCCTTATCGCCGCGATGAACCCGTGCCCCTGCGGCTACTACGGCGACGAAATAAAAGAGTGCAAATGTTCTGCGTATGAGGTGGTAAAGTATCAAAAGAAAATTTCTGGGCCGCTCCTTGACCGCATCGACCTCCAGGTCAAGGTGGGACGCGTAACGATCGAAGCGCTCGACGAAGGGAGCGCGTCCGCGCGGAAAGGGGAGACTGCCGCGGCAAAGGGCATCGTGGCCCGCGCCCGCGCAGCCCAGGTCGCGCGACGCGGAACATTGAACGGCGAGATGACCTCGCGCGAGACGGGTGAGACGGTCGCGCTGGCCCCTGACAGCAGGTCGCTCATCGCCGCGCTCGACACAAGCCATTTTTCTCCGCGGGGATACTACCGCATGCTCAAAGTCGCGCGCACGATCGCAGATATTGAGGGAAGCGCGGATGTGTCATCCCGGCACCTCGCAGAGGCATTCAGCTATCGGCTGAAGGATATATTCTGATCGTACGAGGCCCTTGCCTGCGTATCAGCTCTTGCCGCTCGGGAACGCGATATCGCTCTGCCCGGGAATGACGATCGAGGTACCCGCCGCGAGCGATGAAAAATTTACAGATGGATTGAATTGGACTATCGTATTCATGGGAATCCCAAACGCCGCAGAGATGGACTTGAGGGTATCCGTCGCCTTTACCTGATAGACGATACTGGAAGCGGGAATCTTGGAAGCGCTCACGGACGGAGCAAACGATGTCGTCTTTTGTATTTGTCCTGAAGCCTTGAGAGCGCCGTCATCATAAAGAACGTTGGCATCTTCCACTGCGCCGACCCCTTCCGCTCCCGCGCTGACGGTAGCAAGGAATGGCGCGCTCTGTGGAGTAAGGGCGGCGCTGTCCACCTCCGCACCCTCCGCTTGTGGAATAATAGAGGGTCCGGACGATACCCGTTGCTCCTGGACGGTACCGGCCGGGGAATGAGGCACTATTGAAATTTTTGCGAACCCTAAAAGCAGTCCGCCGAGCGCCAAAAAAACAGCCATTCCTAATGGCGTATAGTCCCTTTTAAGCTTTTCTATGGTTATACTTATACATTCACGATACCACGATGAAGAAAACCCCTCAACCCCCCGTCAATGCCACTCCTCCGCCCCTCAATTCCGCCCAGGAAGCGGCTGTTCATGCCCCGGGAACCCCTCTATTAATAGTGGCGGGGGCTGGAACGGGCAAAACCAAGACCCTGACAAGCCGAATTATCCACCTGATAGAGACCGGAACCCCTCCGGAGCGCATTTGCGCCATTACTTTTACCAATAAAGCTGCAAAAGAAATGGCAAGGCGGGTAGGCAGGGAAGGGCCATTCCTGGGAACCTTCCATTCTTTGGGCGCCAGGATCCTCCGAAAAGAATGCCGCCTGGTCGGTCGGGAACCCAATTTTGCTATTTTTGATGATCACGATTCGTTCGATCTGGTCAAAAAAGCGGTCAAGTCCGTCCTGCCTCCTCCTAAAAAAGATGAAGATGAAGGGCTTCTGGCAAAAAAGAACAAAAAAGATACCCCTGTTTATTTTGCCAAAAAAATATCCGAGCTGAAGAACCTCGGACGTCTCTTGCCGGAGGCGCGGCCTATGCCGCCGGAAAAAGAGGCGCAGGCACGGCGCGTATTCGAAAAATATGAAGCAGCGCTCGAACGCAATAATGCGTTCGACTTCGACGACCTCATTGAAAAAGTGGTGGCGATATTCAAAGCGCATCCGGAGGTCCTCAAAAAATATCAGCGCAAGTTCGACGCGATCCTCGTCGATGAATATCAGGACATCAATCCCAAGCAATACGAGCTCGTGTCGCTCCTCGCCGGCGAACACCGCAACCTGAGCGTGGTGGGGGACGACGAGCAGACGATCTACAGCTGGCGCTACGCGGACATAAAAACGTTTTTGAACTTTGATAAAGAGTGGAAGGGCGCAAGCGTACACTTCTTGGAGGAGAATTATCGCTCGACGGGCACCATCATCCGCGCGGCGGCATCGGTCGCAAAGCACAACCGGTTCCGCACGCCGAAAAATCTTTGGACACAGAATCCGGACGGCGATCCGATCGTTTTGTTCGAGGCATGGGGCGAGAACGAAGAGGCGGAATGGGTCGCGATGAAGATCGCCGCGCTCCGCGCGCGCGACAAGGACGCCGACATCGGGATCCTGTATCGCACGAACGCGCAATCGCGCGCGATCGAACAAGCGCTCATCCGCAACAACATCCCGTATCGCATCTTCGGCGGATTGAAGTTCTATGAACGGCGCGAAATAAAAGATGCCGTCTCCGCGCTGCGCTATATCGCGAATGCCAAAGATGAGCCGGCCCGCGAGCGGCTGGAAAAGAACCTTACCAAGCGGCGCTTTGCGGAGTTCAGAGACCGCGTCGCGGTGCTGCAGGATCCGGCGCGGCCGGCAGGCGGGGCGATCGCGCCGCTCGCCGCGCTGAAATTATTTTTGGAAACGTTCGGCTATTTTGACTATCTCGAGACGAACTTTGCGAACGCCGACGAACGCGAAGAGAACATCGCGGAGCTGATCACATTCGCAACCGACTTCAGGAGTTTGGATGAACTGCTTGAGCGCCTGAGCCTGTTACAAGCCGCGGATGAGATAGAGAACAAGCCCTCCGACGGGCGCGAGATAAATTTAATGACGATCCACCTTGCAAAGGGACTGGAATTCGATTCCGTGTTCATCGCGGGGGTAGCGGAGGGATTGCTGCCCCACGGCCGTTCTCTTGCCGACGAAAATTCCCTGGAAGAGGAGCGGCGGCTGATGTATGTGGCCATGACGCGCGCGCGGAAAAACCTTTACCTCAGCTTTTACGGCGTACCGTCGCGCTTTATAAACGAGATACCGGAGGACTGCATCGTGTTGGAAGCGGGCGACGGAACGCGGGAACGCGGCCGCGGCGGGAGCGACGATGCGGGGTGGTATAAAGACGACGAATACGGCGACGGCGATGCTATCGCCACAGAATGATGCCCGCGATGATCGCGTAGAGGAAATACACGACAAAGACCCTGCCTTCGCGATACGGCTCCGCGACCACGAAATAATATCCGGCGGCGGCGGCGATAAGCGAGGGGATAAAGAGGGCGGCCGCGCCGAGGATGACCGGAACCGAAAGGAACGCCGCGGCGAGCATCGCGCCGACGGTCGCCCTTCCTGCATATCCTTTTATGAGCGTGGGAACGGTGGCGATGCCGGCGGCGCGGTCGCCCTCCACATCTTTAATATCCTTGACGTTCGTGAGGAGGGTGAAGAAGACCAGAACGAGGAGAATGAATTTCCCCGGGAACGCGGAAACAAACTGGACCGGGCTTGCGAAGTAAAATCCCGCAGCGGCGGCCGACAGGCTCGCAAGCGCGATAAAAAATGTTGCGAGCAGCGGAACGCGCTTGAGGCGCAACGGCGGCGCGGAATAAACATAATATGCGGCGGTAAAGAGCATCATCGCAAAGAACGCCCAATACCCCACGATGAACGCGCCGGCGAACGACCACAAGAGAAAGAACATGTTCGCGCCGCGCATCTCTGTGTCCGCCACCGTGTTCGCGACAAGAGGGCGCCCCTGGTTGCTCACGCGATCTATTTCGATATCCGCCAGGTCGTTCACGCCTACCGCGAATATCCATGCGCAAAAATATGCGATCGCCAAGGCGGCAAGCGCAAGCGCGTCCACCCAGTTGCCGAACGCCCGCACGCCCTCAAGCTTCATCGCTGTAAAGATCCCGGCGCCGATCAGGAGAAAAAAGCTCGAGATGCGCTCCGGCCTGCAGTTCCGTATGTATTCCTTTAAGAACCTCGGACGATATGCGATCGCCCAGACGATGAAGAGCGCCGTATCGAAAAGATAAAAGAGATAAGATATCCCCGCATTGAAGAGCATCCCCGTCGCGGTGACATACGAAAGAGCTTCTGTCGGCGGAACGATGCGCCCCATGATGTGCGATGCTGCGAACTCCTGGATCAGGAGATAGGACGGCGTGGCCGCGAGCGGAACTTTTATCATGCATGCAAAAAGCGCGACGATGCTTGGGAATGCCAGCCAGAAAAAGATGATGCAGTAGCCTGCAATCGCCGCGACGACCGTGCGCACGAGGCTCCGCGTCTTCACAAAAACATAACCGGCCGTGCCCACCAGAATTATGACCATTTCTGTTTTTATCCCCGGGGTTACGCCCCCGAAGAGCGGCGATCCGCCGATCGTCAGGAAATCCCTCCATAGCGCCGCACCGCTTGCGAAGATATACGCCATAGGATATCCCGCGCCATGCGACAGAATAAGGTCAAGGATCGGCGGCAACCACATGACCGGCAAAATGAACAGGGTCGCTTTGGATATCCTTTTGATATCGGGCACAAAGAGGCGGAGCATGAGCGTGGTTGAAATGAAAGCGCCCGCATAAAAAAGCGCATAGTGCACAAGCGTCAGCATGTCGGGCACCGCCGGAAAACTGGGCGACGGGCTCGAGAGATTTTCAAGGAAGAAGCGGATGGCGATGATGCCAAAGAACGCGAACACCGCCTGCGAAAAAGAAATCTCCGCGTCCTCTATCTTTCCAATAATCTTCGCGACCATTACAATGATTATACCGTACAGACATGAAAAAACTCGGGCAGCATTTTCTCAAGAACGCCGCCGTTCTCCAGCGCATTGCGGACGCTCTTGACCTGCAAAAAGGCGACGCTGTCATCGAGATCGGGCCGGGCCATGGCGAGCTGACGCTGCCGATCGCCCGCGCCGCGGCGCGGGCGGGCGCCTCAAGCGTCGTCGCCATAGAGAAAGACCATTCGCTCATCGCGCCGCTCGGCGCGCTCGCCGAAAAAAATGGCGCCGGAATTCTCTCTATAATGGAGGCGGACGCGCTGAAGATCTTGCCGGACACCGTGGCGCGCCTCGGCGCAACGCCCGGCGGCGTGAAGCGCTACAAGATCGCCGGCAACATCCCGTACTACATAACCGGAAAATTATTGCGCGTGATGAGCGAGCTTGCGGAGAAGCCTGAACGGGCGGTGCTCCTCGTGCAAAAAGAAGTCGCCGAGCGGATCTCCGCCGCGGCGCCGCATATGAACCGCCTTGCCGCGAGCGTGCAGTTCTGGGCCGACGCTGCCGTCATTGCCCATGTGCCCCGCCGGGACTTTTCCCCTCCGCCAGACGTGGACTCCGCTGTGATCGTCCTAAAAACAAAGCTGGTACCGGCGCCCATCGATCCGGCACTCTATTATAGAGCGGTTCGGGCCATTTTTGCCCAGCCGCGAAAGACGATCCTGAACAACGTCGCCGCGGGGATGAAGGCGGACGCGCCAAAAAGCGATGCCCTCGCATGCCTTCGCTCCCTCGGGATCAAGCCCGAAGGCCGACCCCAGGAACTTACCATCTTTCAGGCGGTTGAATTGGCACGGAGTGTGCCGTGGGGATAACTTGATAGCAACCGCCTGTCTTTAGGGATATAATTTAATCAAATGATAGACGTCAAGAAACTGATTGCCGGGTTTCTGGTCTTCGCCATCGCCGCCATCGGTGCCGGCCTGTCTTTCTCTTTTTTCACGCGACCCTCGGGAACTTCCAATACGGGAACGGCAAAACAGTTTGCGGTGGTCAGCTCAGCATCAGATCCTTCGGCCGTTCCCACCACTGCGTTCGTGGACACCGGATCGCTGCAGGGAAATGCGGCCGAGCTTTTGAGCCAGACCGACACCAGCTCCACCGATGCGCAGGCAAGCGACCCCAACAACCTTACCAACATTCTCGCCGATTCGTACATTGACGAGCTCACTGCGGCGAACCCATCCGGGCTTACGACCGATGCGAGCGGAAGTATTTCGGTCACCCCGCCGAACATGACGGTGGTCACCGAAAGCATCGCCGCCAATCCCGCGTTCCAATCGCTCTCCGTGCCGGATTGGGACACCGAAGCGCAATCGGAGCCGATCAAGGTGGTCACGTCATCTTCCCAAAACGCCCTCGCACAATACGGCACATCGATCGCTTCCATTTATGATAAATATTTTGTTTCAACCGGCCTGCAGGATAGCATGCAAAACCAGACGGAGGACCCTTCCGATCTTTCCTATATAGATTCTCAGGTTCAAGGGGCGCTCAGCGACACCCTTGCGCTCGAAACCCCCGCGCCCCTTCTTGGCCTCCAGCAAAGCCTCGTGAAGGTGTTGGTGTATGAAGAAAACTCCCTCCAGCTTGCGGAGAACGCAAGCAACGACCCCGTAAAAGAGGCGATCATTTTCCAAGGGGAACAAACAAAGTATGCGGCTGCGGTAAGCGCGCTGCAGCAACAGATACAGAACGCGTCTTCGCTCGGCCTGTCGTTCAACGAAGCCACCACGAGCCCCAACCCCCTCGTCGCCGCCTTGTTCGGCATCCAGACCGCGCATGCGCAATGGCTCACGTTTGATGCGAGCAATTTTGCCGATTGGTTCCAAAACTTCCTGAAAAGCACCCTCCTGCAGATACTTAAAAATACCCTCATTGCCCTCATTCAAAAGAAAATACTTACCGAGATCCAGGGAGCGCACGGCATACCGAAGTTCGTGACCGATTTTGCGACAGCAATGATACAATCGCATCAAGCTGCGCTCCTTAACACTCTCCACCTCGAAATTGCCGCAGCGCCGCCATCCCAATCTGCCGCTTTGGGGTTGCTTCTTAATACGCCATACCAATCACCGACCGCGATCGCCCGTACGGCGTCGCAGCTTGCAAGCCCGGATAGCAACGTCGGCCTCCTTGCGGGGGGATTCACGAATTTTAACGATTATATGCATCTTTTTGGACAGGGAGGGAATGTCTGGGCCAACGCGATGACCATACAACAGGACTCGGCCGCGGCAGGAGCGAACAGCCAAGCGGCGACACAGCTCCAAACCACCGCCCAACAGGGATGGAACCCCGATCAGGCATGCTCTGACGGAAGCGATCCGAATGGCGTGCATTTTGTATGTCCGTCAGGTTCAAATCCGGGCGACCTGGTCGGCGTCTGCGAAGATGCCTATGGCAATGATGTGGATGCGGAAAGCATCCCCAACGGAGGAAAGTGCGCGAATGGCCAAAATCCGACCGTGACGAACCCCGGACAGGTTACGGGCCAGACGATGAGCGCAGGATTGCAGAGCGGCACACAGCTCATAACGAGCGCGAACGATATCACAGGGCTCGTAGAGGCTCTCACGAGCGCGCTCATAACCCAACTGGCGACACAGGCGATCACGGCCGCCGTTAACGCGATCCCCAACCCCGGCGTAGGAGGCATCAGCGCGACGAGCATCTCGGGCGGGGGCACGCCGCCATCGACACCGATCCAGTGCCTGCCCTCTACCCAAACCATCACGATCTCGTCATCCACTGGCTCTGCTATTGCCAATGTTTCAGCTCTCGGCGGCGCCGTTGATACTGCCTGCATCACCGCCGGCAATTGTCCGACAACGGAAAATTCCAACGGGACCCCGACATATACCTGGTCTGCCCCTGGCACCGTGCAAGGCGGAGCCGGCGCAACGGTGCTGACGGGCCAATCGCTCACGCTTACATACGTCACGGATGGGACCTATACCGCAACCGCCCAGGCGTCGACGGATCATAGCCAAAATAGCTGCACGATCACCGTAACCGGCCCATGATGTCCATCCTGAAAAAATTCAAAGCGGAATTTTTTGGCGGGGCGCTTGTCGCCGCCTCATTCCTTTTTCTGGCATCCACCCAGCTTGCGAGCGCGTGCGGCCTTACCGATGTTCAAAGCTGCACGTATACCCTTGTCGACATGGTTGCGGTCGGCGTCACGTACCTCATCGCGACCATCTTCGGCATCTTCATAGCCCTTGAAGGGTGGTGTATCGGCGTCATTATGAATATCAACGCGAACGTCCTTAACACGCCGTTCGTCCAGACCGGATTCTCTGTTTCGCTCGCCGTCGCGAACCTCGCATTCGTGTTGGGCATCATTGTGATCGCCCTCGCGACAATACTGCGCAACAACACCTATGGCGTAAAGCAGCTGCTCTGGAAGCTCGTCGTGATGGCGATCCTCGTCAACTTCGGCCTTGTGATCATGTCGCCGATCTTCGCGATCGGGAACTCGTTCACGCAATATTTCATGAACTGCATCAATCCGACCGCCGGAGGATGTTCCGGGGCCGGATCGGGAATCACAAGCTTTGTCCATTTTGGCGAAACATTTGCGACGGCGTTCGCCCCGCAGAACGCTTGGCAGATCGGTGACATATCCAATGCCAGCGGCAACGGCCTTCAGGGTGCGTTCACCGCTGGCCAGAACAACGGAATAACCGCGATGATTGTTCCGATCCTTGGCATCGGCTTCATTGCCATTGATATGGCGCTCATCTTCTTGGTGCTCCTCTGTTTTATCGTATTGATGATGATCCGCTACCTCTATATCGCGATCCTCGCGATCCTTCTTCCTTTCGCGTGGGCATCGTGGGTATTCCCAAGTTTTGATTCCCACTGGAAGAAATGGTGGAACGAGTTCCTGCGATGGACGTTCTTTGCCCCGATCGTGCTGTTCTTCATCTATCTCGCGATCCTTACCATGCAGAGCGGCGGCGTCTTTTCAATGCAGAACCTCACAAACACTTACGGGCCCAATGCCGCAGGAAGCACCGCGCTCTCAGCCATCTCGCAATTCGCCGCCGGCGCCATCACCCCTGTCATTATGTCGTTCCTTTTTGAGATCATCATCGGCGGCCTTATCGTCGGCGGCATGATCGCCGCCAATTCCATGGGCATCAAGATGGCCGGGACAATGACAAATTTTGCGGAGAAGCAGGGAAAGAAGGCGGGTAGCTGGGCGTGGGGCCAGTCAAAGAGGCGCGCGTCGGACAAGATCAGGACTGCGGGCAGGGAGACAAAATATAATGCTGCGACCAAAAAGCACGAGACAACCACATGGCTCCAGCGTCAGGGATCCCGCTTACAGGGGGTTCCGATATGGGGAGCAAAAACCGTTGGTTCTGCGATAGCCACCACGGGATCTCCGGAAGTCCTTCACGAAGAGCGGAAGCCTGATATTGAAAAATATGTAAAGGAAAACCTGAAAGGGTTGGATGATGAAGGAATGGTTGCCCGGGCAAACTCAAAGGATATTATCAGCAATCCCACGGCGGAAGCCGCAATTGCACAGGAGATCGCGAAAAGAAATCTTACCAAGCACCCCAATCTTAGTTCGAGCCGCATGAAAGAGCTGCTCGAAAACTCAGAAAAGATGGGGAATCTGCAGGCAATTCTCAATAATCGGCCTGAGCTTGCAGCTCAAACGAGCGCAGGATTGCCCCGGTTTAGCGCCGCCCTCGGTCGCATGGAAACCAATGCCGAAGCCGAAGAGCGCGCCATCGCGGAAGCCGCAAAGAAAATAAAAGTTGCGGATGTTACCGATCTTGATTATCGGTCGTTGGGCGACCCGAGCGGAGCTGGCGCCCCCAGCGCAGGACAACAAACCATAGCGCTCTCCATGTCCATCCAGCAGTTAGGAAAATTAGTGGCGGAGGGAAACGACAATCAAACCAGGGCGTATAAAGATACCATCAATAAAATGATAGCGGCGATACCTGCGGGCACGCCCGTTCCTCCAAAGCTACTTAAACTAAAGACTTACGTAGACACAAGCCCGGCGTGGCAATACGTATAATCATAAACCATGGACAATCAAGCAATTCGCGCGAAACTTAAACTTGTTCCTCTTCCGATCCGCTCCTGGTTCGCATCAGAAGAGACCGCGTTGATGGTTCAGACCATAAATCAACATTTTAATATTCAAGGAAAGGACGCGTCGGTTCTTCCTATGTTGCTCGCCCGCTTGGAGATAAAAGATCTCGAGCCAGATTATTTTGCCGGTGAACTTTCTGAAGAATTAAAAATGGACCGCGACAAGGCCCTGGGAATCTCCGCGGAAGTAAAGCGGACCATCTTGGGTTCTGTCAAAAAAGAGCTTTCGGATATCGGCATTGATATTTCCCTCTTGGACAAATTCCAAATTCCAGTAATAAAAGAGCTGAGCCCGAGCGCCGTCGCGGCAAAAACAGCGGCTCCGACGATCATCCAAGACATCAACTCATCGCCCAAAGGGGCGCCGGTCCCCGCGAATATCGCGACGATACCCGCCGCCAAAATTGCCACAAAGCCCCCCACACTCTCCGATATCGGCTGGTCGAAGGCTCCGGCGCCGGGACCTGCGATGGCTCCCAAGCCCGCTGCCCCAGCCATGCCGGCAGCATCGTCAGTGCCGCCAACCGCCGCTTCTATTCCCAAGCCGCCCGCTCCTCCGGCACCATCCGCCGAGCCCGCACCGGTAATGCTTCACGAGGACACGACCTTCAAGGCGTCGGAAAAAAATTCGTCCTTCACGCTTGCGCGGCCGGGTGTGGGCGCCGAAGTGCACTTGAGCCAGGGCGCGGTGCCGCAGGCGCCCGCGCGGGCGGCAGTGCTGGAATTCGGCGGCGCGCCCGCGGCACCCGCCAATAAACCTCCCGCGACGGCATCGAGCGCCGCTGCCGTTCACTATACCGACTTCGCTCCGGGACCGAGAAATGTGAGCCAAGTCTCGCCATCGATTCCCGTGCCACCCGTGCCAGCCCCGCCCAAGCCGCCAATGCCTCCGGCCCAGCCTCCATCGCCGCAAAACCCAGGCGCACCCATCGTAAAGGATTTCCTTTAACGATCGGCTCCGCGCACGGAACAGTGGCAAAACGCGCCGTCGGGACTTACAATAGAGGAGATGCAGTATCAAGTCCCTCAATTCATCGAAACAGAAGATAAGATCGTCGGGCCGTTCTCTCTTCGGCAATTTGCGTATGTGGGCGCGGCAGGCATCGTAGCCGGCATCGCGTATTTTCTTGTGCAAACGTGGCTATTCGTCATTATCGCGATCGTGACGATCGGCGGATCGCTCGCGCTCTCGTTCGTAAAGATCAACGGGCGGCCGCTCATCAAGGTTGCCCTCTCTGCGTTCAGCTTCTATTGGAAGCCGCAGCTCTATGTGTGGAAGCCGGTCGACGCGATCATCCAGCCACAAAGGCCGGCTCCGAAAACAGTGCGGATGGCGGAGCCGACCGAGGAAGCCACGCCCGGCGGTTCGCTCCACAGGATCGTTGCCCAGCGCCAATCAGCGCCGGCCCAACCCGTCGTGAGGGAGCTTCCGCCTGTTGAAAAAATCGCCTCCGGAGATTCGCTTCATAAGAGCTGGGAAAGCCTCCAGACCGGCACGCCTCCGGCAGAGTCAGGACGGACGATCTCGGACCGCCAGTTCATCGAAAAGAAGATGGCGGAGCGGTATCAGATATTCCAGCGCCTGAGCGGCGCCCGCGATGCGGCGCGACGCGTGGATTATCGGTAGGAAGTATGGGAAAATAACACCATGGCATTATCATTGACGCCAAATTCGCGGCAGGATGCGGGAAGCTCTCTTGACCTCGTTGAGATCAAAGAGATAAAAAAGAACACCGTCATCGTGAAGGACGGAAGTCTCCGGCAGATCGTCATGGTGGGCGGCGTCAATTTTTCGCTCAAATCCGAGACGGAGCAGAATATCATCACGCAGGCATACCAGACGTTCCTGAACAGCGTCGACTTCCCGCTCCAGATCCTGATCCATTCCCGCAAAGTGAACATCGAAAAATATATCGAGACGCTTCGCGCGCGAAAGGACATCGAGCAGTCGCCGATCCTTCAGAACCAAATAGAAGAATACAGCAAGTTCATCGAGGGGTTCGTCCAGAAGAACGCGATCATGGAGAAGGTATTCCTCGTGGTCGTATCGTTCTATCCGGTGTCCATCCTGCCAAGCGCGAACAAAGTTTCCGGCCTGATCCCCGCCGGGATCCCGTTCCTCGGCAAAAAGAAAGATGATTCCGCCGTGGCAGCGCGGCGCGAGGAGGAATCCGCAAAGATGTTCGACGAAAATCTCGCGCAGCTGAACCAGCGCACCAGCCAGGTAACAAGCGGCCTTCTTACCATCGGGCTGGAAGCGACATTACTGGAAGATGAGCAGCTCATCGAACTTTTCTACAACTTCTACAACCCGCAAACGGTCGAGCGGCAAAAGGCGCCCATAGAACGCGCCGCCTGATCGTTTTACATCATTATCCCATGCCCGACCAACCCACAGCACCAGCGGACAATTTCGATAACGTAAAGAAGATCATCGCCCCCGCGGGCGCGGAGGTCTTTCCGAACTATCTCAAGATCGGCGACAAGCTCGCCAAAACGTTCTTTGTTTTTTCCTATCCGCGCTATCTTTCGACCGGATGGTTCGAACCGCTCATCAACCTGCCGAATCTTTTTGATGTTTCCATCTTTGTGAACCCGATCGACACCGGCAGCGCGCTCAAAAACCTCCGCAAAAAAGCGGGCCAGCTGGAATCGCAGATGAACGAAGAACAGGCAAAGGGCCTTGTGCGCAATCCGGTGCTCGAGACCGCCATCAACGACGTGGAGAATCTGCGCGATTCGCTGCAGCAGTCGGAGGAGAAGCTCTTCAACACCGGCGTCTATATCACGATCTATGCGGACACCATGGAGGATCTTGCGCGGCTCGAGAGCAAGCTCGTCACAATGATGGAGGCGAAACTCATCTATATCAAGCCCGCGCTCTTTGAGCAACTGGAAGGATTGTTCTCGATCCTGCCGATCAATAACGATAAATTGCAGATCTATTCGCCGATGAACACGAGCCCGATCTCGTCGTTCTTCCCGTTCGTGTCAGAGGACCTTTCGTCCAACCAGGGGATCATGTACGGCATCAACCTCCACAACAGCAACCTCGTGATCTTCGACCGCTTCTCGCTCGAGAACGCGAACGAAGTGGTGTTCGCAAAATCCGGCTCCGGCAAGTCGTATACCACAAAGCTCGAGATCCTGCGGTCTCTTATGGCCGGCATCGACATGGTGCTCGTGATCGACCCCGAGAACGAATATGGGCGCCTTACCGAGACGTTCGCCGGCAGCATGTTCAACATCTCGCTCTCGTCGCACGAGCATATCAATCCGTTCGACCTTCCGCCGATCCCCGAGGACGAAACGCCGTCGGATGTCCTTCGGTCGCACATCGTGAACCTCGCAAGCCTGTTAAAGCTCATGCTCGGGAAACTCTCGCCGGAAGAGGACGCGCTCCTCGATCGCGCGATCACGGAGACATATGCCTCGCGCGAGATCGTTCCCGACACCGACTTTGTGGGCAAGGAACCGCCACTCTTGGGAGACCTCGAAACTGTTTTGCGGAATCTGGAAGGAGGAAAAGATATTGCGGAGAAATTATATAAATATACCAAGGGGAGCTTCGCGGGATTCCTCAACCAGCCCACGAATATCGACGTGAACAACCGCCTGATCGTTTTCTCCATCCGTGACCTCGAGGAAGAGTTGCGACCGCTCGGCATGTTCGTCGTGCTCAACTTCATCTGGAACCTCATCCGCGCCAAGCTCGCCAAGCGCCTCCTCTTTATTGACGAAGCGTGGATCATGATGAAAAACGATGACAGCGCGACGTTCCTCTTCGGCCTCGTCAAGCGCGCGCGCAAATATTATCTCGGCATCACGACGATCACGCAGGACGTGGAGGACTTCCTCCGCTCGCCGTATGGGCGCCCGATCGTCACGAACTCTTCTTTACAACTGTTGCTCAAGCAGGCGCCCGCCACGATCGACATCGTCGCGAAAGCATTCGACCTCACGGAAGCGGAAAAGAACTTCCTGCTCGGCGCGGAGGTCGGCACCGGCATTTTCTTCGCCGGCAAACGCCACGTCGCCATCCAGATCGTGCCGTCATATTACGAAGACCAGATCATCACCACGAACCCCGAGCAATTGCTGGAAGAAAAAAATCAGGCATAATATTTTCCCATGGCCAAGGCCCAACCGAAAATTTCCCTCCCTGAGGCGGTCCTCATAGGGATGTTTTTGGGAATACTTGACGTGATCGACCTCATTCCTGTCGCGGGGGACATTACGGACGTCGCCGCCGCGCCGCTGGTGCTCTATTATGTCATGAAGCACATCAACGGGATCGCTTTTGTTGCCGCCGAGATATTGGACGCGATCCCCGTCGTGCAAGAATTCCCCACTCGCAGTATTGTCTGGTGGGGAACGGTTGCGTTCGACCACCTCGCGCCGAAACAGTTGGAAGAAACGGTGGAGAAGCTTGGAGAAGGGGCGGAGGGGGGAGAGGCAGGCGGTCTTGAAGAGGGAGCGACAGGCGAGGCCGCTGGCGAAGGAGAATCGCTCGCCGGGGACGAGGGAGTGAACGAGACAGAAACGGCGACCGAAGAAGAAGGGCAGCTATCGCAAGAAGGGGAAGAGGGGGTGGAGCAGGGAGCGGGCGCAGAGGGGGAACAAGAAGCCGGCGCCCAAGGAGAGAAGAGGAAGAAAGTCGAGGAATCCGAAGAAGAGGAGCCCCTTGAGAATGGTGGCGAGGACGGTGAAAATGAAGATGAGGAAGAGGAAGCCGCCGACGAAATGGCGGGCAACGCGGAAATCCCATGGGATAAACAGGAAAGCGAGGAGCAGTTCGAAGGAGGCATGAACACTGTTCCCGCTCCAAAACAATCGACCGAAGACGAGGCAGAGGAGCAAAACGCCCGGAAGGATCCCCAGCGACCGCATCGCAATCCCCATCGGGCCCCCAGGGATTTGCTATAATAAAGGAAAGTCATGATTCCGCGACCTATCACCTTCAGCGCGGTATTTGCGGGAATTTTTATATTCCTTTCCGCTCTTATATTTTCGCCACATGCCGCGCACGCGCAAACAGCATCTTCGCCCCAATTTCTTGTCACGTGGCAGGCATCCGGAGATCATGTTCCCGCGTTTTACCAAGGCAAGCTGCTTCCTTCTTATGAGTCGAAGGTTACCGCGTCGCTTGAGCTTGTCTCCCCGAGCGGAAAACTCATCAATCTCCAGTCCCAACCGATTTATTGGTACGTGGATCAGGTCGCGGTAGGAGGAGGCGTAGGCGTACAGCAGGTGACATTTACCCCGTTCGGCACGCCTCCCTCATCGCTTGACCTGACGGTCAGCCTCCCCCAATACTCCAGCGGATATCTGTCAGACGACCTCGAGATTCCCTTTGTGGATCCCGTGGCGATCATTGACGCGCCTTATCCCAATCAGGAATTTTCCACTAATCCGTTGACGGTGACCGCGCTCCCGTTCTTTTTTGCCGCGACATCAACATCTGACCTTTCGTTCACGTGGGCGGTGAATGGGCAGACGGGAGGAAATGCCGAAAATCCACAGGTGGCAAACATCTCTCTTCCACAGGGAACCGCCGGCGGCACAAGCATCGATGTTTCTCTCTCCATCGAAAACCCTGTCGGCTCCACAGTGGCGACTGCGGATCGAAGCCTAACGTACCAAAACGAGTTATGATCGGCTTCTTTGCATCGATCGCGCGCGCGGCCACGATCTCCGCCTCCATCCCCGGCACGAACGTCAACGGCACGAGCTCTTCTCCGGGAGCCTTCGTGGCCAACTTCTACCAGTTCGCATTGTTGATAGCAGGCATCCTCGCCTTTGGCGTCATCGTATATGGGGGCATCAGATATATGGCTTCCCCGGGCAATCCCTCGGGGCAAAGCGAGGCGAAGGAATGGATCTGGGGAGCCCTCTTGGGACTCCTCCTCCTTGCGGGGGCCTATCTTATCCTGAACGTCATAAATCCCCAGCTCGTGAACCTGAATCTGCCGACGCTCAATTCGGTGACGGTGGCAAATTCATCCTTGCTCAGCAATACGACGGGCGCTGTCGCGAACACGAGTTATGGCTGCATCGCAGCCAATAACATCGTGGCATGCAGTCCCGGCAATCAATCCAACTGCTCGGATGTTCCGAATGGCGCGTGCAGCGGAAAGTCGTGTATGCAGGTTACTGCTTCGCAGTGCGGCACCGCCGCAAGCTCTACCACTGCGGGCGGCGGTTCGTCATGTTCTTATTATACGGACCAGCCATCGTGCCAAGGAGGGGGCTGCCAGTGGACCCCGAACGCGTTCAATAGCGGCACATGCGGTGCCGTCACCGCCCAAGGCACCGTGCAAAATGGCGGAACATGCGCATCTACGGCTCAATGCGCTTCAGGCTTGACGTGCGTACAAAGCAGCCACACGTGTAGCGACCTCGCGCAGAATGACCCTTGTGACAGCACCTGTAATGCGGGTTTCACGTGCTCAAGCACCAGCCATACATGCGTGGCGGGGGGTCCGCCGGCGGGAAACAACTCTGCCTGCACCCAATGCCCTCCACCTGACGCTGCCGCATGCGGCTTTACTGCTTCTTATTGTATGGGAACATGTCCCGCGGGAAAGTCTTGCAGGATAACCTCACAAACAACGGTCTGTGGCGCTCTGAACCCAAGCCAAATAACCGTACCTGTTGTACAATGTCAATAACCGGCCATTCGCAACCATGAAACGTTACGCTTATATTATTATCGGAATAATCGTTGCAGCGGCTATCGCGATCTTCGTTCTTTTCCTGATCAAGAACGGTTCGGCGGGGCCTTCTTCGGGTGCCCTTGGCGCAGCGAATACCACGGGGTCGTTACCCGCTGCCAACACACAAACAGGGGGTGGTACAAGCGGAGGATCGACCGGAGAACCGGGCGAAGGTGCGGGGGCGCTCACTCTGACGACGCAAACCGGATCTTCCACCGCGGCCGCCACATCTGCGGTCGGCAACCAAATGAGCGTGCAGGCATTCGGCGTTCTTTCCAGCGATTCCGTCCTTGATTATTTTGTGGCCCCGAACAACGTCATTACCGCGATCGAACCGACGGGGGAGATCATTTCGATCGTTAACGGACAATCCATGACCGTCAGCACTTCTACGATCAGCGATATCATTTCCGCAAGTTTCTCTTATGACGGCAAAAAAATAATGGTAAGCTATGGCGATCCGACCGATCCGCAGGCAGGAGTATTTGATGTATCCTCCAGCGTGTGGACGCTGCTCCCGCAGGGCATACAATCGCCACAGTGGTCGCCCGGCGGCAATTACCAGATTGCATATTTTGTGACGACTGCCAGCGGGAAGCTCGCGCTTGCTACGATCGATGCGAGCAATATAAAGAAAGGGGCTACCACCCTCCTCACGCTCAACGCAAACGATCTGTCGCTCCAATGGCCCACCGTGAACGAGTTCGTTTTCGCGGATAAGCCATCGTATGAGAGCGATGGATCCATCTGGACGTTCAATAGACAGGCAGGCACGCTGGCTCCTCTTATCTATGAAGAAGCCGGCGCCGAAGGGATTTGGAGCCACAACGCCGCCATTCCGTACGGCCTTATCTTCGTGAGCGGCTCAACAAGCGCTGGCGGCGGAAATCTGGAACTTAAAGCTATTTCCGGAAGTTTGCAGGCTCAGCAGCTTGCTTTCTCAACCCTCCCGTCTAAATGCGCGTTCGACACAGAGCAAATGCCGGCCACGGCGAGCTCTTCGGCTTCAGCGGCAACATCAACCCCCTATCTCGCGCTCTATTGCGGCATCCCACGCAGTTCCAGCGGCTTCTCTTCCGCGCACCTTCCCGACGATTACGATATGATGGCCCTCTTCACCTCCGACGACATCTATAAGGTAAACACCGCGACCGGCGCTGAACAGGTGCTGTGGAACGATCCGACGCAGAACATGGACATCTCCGACGTGAAGTTCGCCAACAACGCGTTGTTCTTCGTCAATCGCTACGACCAGAAGCTTTACGGCCTCACCTTCTCCTCTCACTGATCATTTCTTTTCCTTCGGTATAAAAAATCCCTTTCTCTGTTAAGTGAGCGGACGTTCCTACGTCGGGACGAAACAGAGAAAGGGATCTTTTATATGGGCTTTATGATGACGTATCGCTCCTTCCCTTCGCCCGCGCTCTCGGTCTTCACTTCCGGGTGCACCGCGAGTTCCACGTGCACAAGACGGCGTTCGTATGAATTCATGGCGGGGAGCGCGACCTCCTGCTTGGTCGTAGCCGCCTTCTTGGCGGCGGCGCGCGCGAGTTCCGCGATCAGCCGCTCACGGTCGTGCCGATAGTTGTTGATGTCGAGAAATATCGCTTCGGTCTGGTTCTTTTTCGCGACCATCTGAAGGATATGGTTCATGGCATCCACGATCGCAGGGAGGTTCTCTTTTATCATTTCCTGGTTTTCATAAATGAAGAGCGAACCGCGCCGTTCATCCAGCTTCATTTCCAGTCGATAGTCGGTGAACCCGATGCGCTCCAGCGCTTCTTTGATGAATGATTCCCAGTTTTCCATGCGTTCCCGTTATCATTCCATATTTCCCCCACAAAATCAAGCATCGGAACATGCTTGCCCGCTGTTTCTCTTTTTTTCTATCCAGTAGAAAGGCTCCGTTGCTGCTGAGCGAGCGGACGTTCCGACGTCGGAACGAAACAGCAACGGAGCCTTTCTGTCTTATGCCCCGTACTTCTTTTGCAGGTGCTTATTCACAAAATATTGCTGGACGGCCGAGAAGAGGGAGCTTACAAACCAGTACAGGCCGAGGGCCGCGGGAAAGTTATAGAAAACGAGGAGGGTGACGATCGGCCCCACAAACACCATCTGGCGGGCGATCTTCTCTGCCTGCGTAAGCGTTGCGGTATTGGTGGGGTTGCGATAGATGGCAAGCCGCGCCTGCAGATATTGCGCGAGCGCCGCGGCGATTATTAAAATGAAGTTCGGATTTGCAAGGTTGATGAAGCCGAGAAAGAGCGGATTGATCGCCGTGGGCGCACCCACAAAAGAATAAAGCCCCGTGACCTGCGCCGTCCCGATGCCGGAACGGATCACCCAATAGAACGTGAGGAGGATCGGGATCTGGATGATGAGCAGGAGCATTCCGGAGAACGGATTCACGCCGTGTTCCTTATAAAGCTCCATGAGCGCCTTCGCCTGCTGATCGCGATCGTCCTTGTGCTTCTTCTGGATGTCTTTGATCTTTGGCTGTATGCGCTGCATAAGCATCTGCTGCTTCGCGCCTTTATGAAAGAACGGGTAGAGAATGATGCGGATAAGAAGTGTCGCCAGGATGATCGCGATGCCAAGATCGTGGAAGGCGACCGTCTGATAGAAAAAAATGAGCACATTGAGAAGCGGCCGATAGAATATTTGCTGATAAAGATATGCCATAGGTTTTTATTTTATCTTTTCCATCGCCCTCGAAACCGCTTCCCGAAATTGTTTTTTTGTAAAACGGTCCACGCCGCCCGAGAGCACTATAAGGATATCACTTCCCGGCATTGCGAGCGAAGCGGCGGCGGCGCGTGCCTGCCGTTTCCAAAAATTTCGCTTTACGGCGGCGGCGTGGACGGCCTTGCCGGCGACGATCCCGATCCGCGCATCGGCGCGCGCTGTTTTCCTGGTTTTGACCAAAAAAGCCCTGGCTGCGACCGTCCGATATCCCTGCGCGCGGAACTCGCTGGATGGAAGACGCGTTATTTTTATTGCCATATGGCGCCGGCGCGGCGATTATACTGACAGTTTCTTCCTTCCCTTTGCCCGGCGACGCGAAAGCACGCGCCGTCCGGTCGGCGTTCCTTGGCGCACGAGGAAACCGTGCGTCGTTTTCCGCTTCTTTTTCTTTGGATTGTATGTGAACGACATTCCCTCGATGATAGCACGCTGTTTTTAAAAAAGCAAAACCCGTTTCGCGCTCCGTTTTGTGTTCTCCCCACGTAATCCCCAAGAAAGGAACAGTCCCTTGTTTACCGCCTCTTTGACTTGTTGCGCGGAAGAGATAATAATGAATCCACCAACTTAACTATTTTTTAATCATGGACCTTGAACAAATGTGGCAGTCGACGTTGGGCGAGATGGAGGTTCAACTGACGAAGGCGCACTTTGCAACGTGGTTAAAAAACAGCCGGCCGCTCGACAAGAAGGACGACACCCTCTTTGTCGCACTCCCGAGCAACTTCGCAAAGAACTGGGTGGAGGAAAAATATCAGAAGAATATCATCGGCATCGTCCGCAATATGGACACGTCGGTAAAAAAGATAGAGTTTGTGGTGGGGAACAAAGGATTTCCGGTACCGAAGCCTTCGTCGGAACATAAGGAGGCGCAGGCGGTGACCGAAGCGGAGCTTGATTTCAATAAGACCGACCCGGAGACGGGTCTTAATCCAAAATATACGCTCGCGTCGTTCGTTGTCGGCCCGTCGAACGAGCTTGCGTTCGCCGCGGCAACCGCGGTCACAGAAGATCCGGGGCGGAAATATAATCCGTTCTTCATTTACGGCGGCGTCGGACTCGGCAAGACGCACCTCATCCAGGCGATCGGCAACGAGCTCATCACAAAGTTCAAAGGAAAGATAAAGCCGAAGTATGTCTCCTCGGAACAGTTCACGCGCGACATCGTGTGGGGTCTCCGGAACGATCGCATCGAAAGCGTAAAAAAGAAATATCGCGATGTTGACGTGCTCATCATCGACGACATCCAGTTCATCGGAGGGAAGGAAAAAACAGAGGAGGAATTCTTCCATACATTCAACGCCCTTTACGAAAATAACAAACAGATCATCATATCATCCGATCGGCCGCCCCAGTCGCTCCCCACGCTCGAGGAGCGCCTCCGCTCGCGCTTCGAGGGCGGCCTTATCGCCGACGTTTCCTATCCGGAATACGAGATGCGGGTGGCGATCATCCGCAGCAAGCTCCAGGAAATGAACCGCCGCCTGCCCGATCCGGTCGTGGACCTCATCGCCAAGCGCCTGCGCAAGAATATCAGGGAATTGGAAGGGGTCCTTAAAAAGATCGTTTTTTACGAGGAGCGGAAGCAGGCCGAGATCAGTATAAAGATGGCCGAGGAGATCATTGAAAAGGCCACCCAGAACCTCACAAAGCGGGTAAGTGACGTTCAAATACTCAAATCCGTCGCGGAGTTCTTCAATATCGCCGTAGAGGACCTCGTAAGCCATAACCGCCGCAAAGAAGTGGTGGAGCCGCGGCAGATAGCCATCTATCTTCTTCGGGATATCTCAGAGCTTTCCTATCCGTATATTGGTGAAAAGCTGGGGAGAGATCATACCACCGCCATCCACTCGTATGAAAAGATCAACCAGGAGATCAACAGAAATCCGGCACTTAATCAAAAGATATTAACAATAAAGGATATGATCTATAAGAGTTGATCCAGTCCTTATCCACACAAGCAACACAAAATACATAAGATGAATATTGGATGAAGACGGTGTTATCCACAAAAACACCCATCACTAATAACAACTCTTATAAAAAGTATTTAAATATAAATTATAATTAAGAGATGAAATTCATCGCGATCAGGGAAAATATTAAGAGTGCGGTTGCCGCTGTCGAGAAAGCGGTGGGGGAAAATACCAACCTCCCCATACTTAAAAATATTCTTATTGATGCGGAGGATAATACCATCACTTTCACTACGACCAATTTGGAAATTGCGATAACCCACCGCGTGGCCGGCAAGGTCATAGAAAACGGGAAAATAACGGTTCCATTGTCACTTTTTTCCAGCCTTATTGGAAATATTCAAAGCGACCGGCTTAATTTTGAAAAAAAAGAGAATTCTCTTGAGGTCGCAACCGATAATTACAGCGCCGTGCTGAACGGCATGCCGGCAGATGACTTCCCGACGCCGCCTCGGGTGAAAAACACGGAAAGCTATATTGAAATAAAAAGCGCCTTTCTTAGGGAGGCTATCCAGCAGGTTACTGTAGCTTCGCAATATTCCGATCTCCGGCCGGAGCTGAACAGTGTTTTATTCAACTTTTCATTGGAAAGCCTTGTTTTGGCATCAACGGACGGATTCCGTCTCGCGGAACGATCGATCCCCGGAAATCTTTTTTCTGCAAAAAAGAAAGAGCCGTTCAGGATGCTTGTCCCGCTCCGGACCGCGCTCGAGGCGGCGCGGATCATGCGCGACGACGAGATGGTGCGGATCTACCAGGATGAGAATCAGGTCCTTTTCAAGACCGATCAGACGGAGATGATATCGCGCCTTGTGGAAGGGAGCTTCCCGGATTATTCCGCGATCGTGCCGCACGAGTTCACGGCGGAGATCGTGGTGGATCGCGAAGAGTTTACGAATGCGATCAAACTCGCCGGCGTCTTCGGCCAGAAGAACAGCGAGGTCAAGATGAAGATCCACCAGAATAAGAAGGCGATCGAGATCAGCTCCGCCGACCAGGCGCTTGGCGAGAACAACAATATCCTGCCAGCAAAGATCAAAGGGGACATTCCTGAGATATTTTTCAACTGGCGTTATCTTTCCGATCCCATGAAGAGCATCAAGACCGACGACGTGTTTCTGGGACTCCAAGAAGAAGCCGGGCCGGCACTCATCCGCGCGATGGGGGACGCTTCGTATTTTTATGTGCTCAAGCCGATTCTAAAGTCCTAACTTCCGTAGCCGTTTGAGCGCGCCCAATTCTCTACGCCGATCTCCCAATTATTATATTGCGGATCCGTTGAGGGATTTGTAGGATCGGGGCCCTCCGGATCGCTCTTGTCCACGTAATAGAGGATGCTGTGCACTTGTCCGTTTATGACATATTGGCCGGTAAGCACCGGCTTTGTGGCTGTTATCGGCGCCGGCGGGGTGAATGTCTCGTTCGGCACCTCCGGAAGCGCCTGCGTCATGAAGGCATTCCACATCGGCACCGCCGCGAGAATGCTCGACCCCTGCGCGTGCATTGGGGTGTTGTCGTTGTTGCCGGCCCAGACGCCCACGACGAGCGACGGCGTATAGCCCATGGCCCATGCGTCGCGATAGTCGTTGGATGTGCCGGTCTTGAGCGCCACGTCGTAGCCGGGGAAGACGGTGAGGTTCTGGCTCGCACCCATGAGGGGCGCGCGCGCGGCTGCGTCGGAAAGGATGTTATTTATGAGGTTCACGGACTGCGCATCCGCGACCTGGCTTGTCTTGTCCTGATATGACTCAAGCGTGTTCCCGTTCGCATCCTGCACCGAGAGGATCATCGTCTGCGCGTGCTTTACGCCTTGGTCGGCAAGGACGGAATATGCCTCGGTGAGGTCGACAAGCTTTACCGCTCCGCCACCGAGCACGAGCGACAAGCCGTAGCTTGAGGGGTCGGTGAGCGTCGTGAGGCCGAAGTTGTATGCGTTCTGGATCGCGTTCTGTTCTCCGACGAGATAGAGCATCTTCACCGCCGGAACGTTGACCGACTGCGCGAGCGCGTCGGTGATGGTGAGCGGCCCGGCGAACGTCCCCTCAAAGTCCTGCGGATGGAAGCACTTCGTGTTCACGGAGTTGAAGTCGGGAACGGACGGGCATGAGGGGTTCGTGCTGAATTCCGTCGGCGTGTCGAAGAGGATCGTATCAGGGGTATAGCCCATCTGGAACGCGGTCAGATAGATGAATGGTTTGAGCGATGAGCCCGGCTGGCGCAGGCCTTGGAGCGCTACATCGAAATTGCCGTCGTTCGCGGTATCAAAATAGTTTGCCGATCCCACGAGCGCAAGGATCTGCCCCGTGGTTGGATCTTGGGCGACAAGCGCGCCGTTCGTGGCGTCATAGAGCTGCGTGTTTCGCGCCACCCCTTGCGTCACCGCTTGTTCTGCTTGCTGCTGCAGCGTCCAGTTGAGCGTCGTGATCACCTTAAGGCCGCCGTTGTCCACTTCATTCTCGCCGTATTTCTGGACAAGATAGTTTTCCACTGCCATCACAAAGTGCGGCGCGCGGATGCCCGAGCCGCTCTCCGACTGCGGCTGGAACACGATCGGAAAGTTCTCCGCGTCGGCGAGCTGGGCCTGCGTGATCTTGCCGGTGTTGTACATTTGCTGAAGCACGAGCCGCTGCCGCTGCAGCAGTTCGCTCACGTGCGTGCCCCACGGGGAATAGTACGTGGGCGCCTGCGGGAGCGCCGCAAGCACGGCTGCCTGTGCCAGATTCAGGTCCTGTACCGGCACGCCGAAATAATCTTCGGATGCCTCGCCGACGCCCGAAATATTCGGCCCGTACGGGACCTCGTTCAAATAGAGGGCCAGTATCTGGTCTTTTGAATAATATGCGTTCAGCTTTACCGCAAGGATGAATTCGCGGATCTTGCGGGTGATCGTCTGATTGAGCGTCAGAAACGCGGTGCGTGCGAGCTGCTGGGTAAGCGTCGAACCGCCCTCGGCGAACGAGTGGGTGGCAATGTCCACGAAGAGCGCCCGGATGATGCCCTTAAGGTCGAACGCCGGCTCGTTGTAGAAATTCTGGTCTTCGATGGCGATCGTTGCGTCTTTAAGGTTTTGCGGTATCTGGTCGAACGAGACAAGGGTGCGTCTCTGGCCATTGTTGTTTATATCATACAAAAGGACGGTTCCTGTGCGGTCGTAGATCTTCGTGGATTGGCCGATCTGCTGGCTGCCGATCTCCTGGATGGAGGGGACGGTCTTTGCGAGGTAAAGCACGAATACGCATAAAGCGATCACGATGGACGCGATGACGATCCCCGTTATCCGGAGGATCTTCGTTCGGCGGGCCTTTTTTTGCTTTGGGTCAAGCGGTTTTTTCATAAGAAGCGAGAACGCCTTTAATTTTACCCCTTTTTAACTTTTTCTTGTATCTCTGCTTCCTTTTCTTTCGATAAATAAAAAAGCACTCTCGTTTGGCCTTCGGCGTCCTAGCGACCCGGCCAAAAGAGAGCGCCTGTTTTATTTACTGTTCCAGAGGCTCGGCTTCGTCCGCCCCGTCATCGTCGCCCCCGAGAAGATCATCATCGTCCTCGTCCTCATCTTCATCGAGGTCCGGGCTGTCTATGGAAATCTCTTCTTCGTCCTCATCGCTCAAACCGCGAAAGGCGAGCTGTAAAGGGAATAATTCAGTCAACATAGTTACCGATAATTAGCGACCTTTTATTTTTCAACCAGTATATTGTATCATCGCACGCTGTCAAGCAAACGGTCGCCTGTGGATAAGATGGCAAGCGCCAGCGCATCACTTGCATCGTCGATCACCGCGAGATCCGGCTTATGTAAAATGAGACGCACCATCTTAAGGACCGCTTTTTTATCGGCAAGGCCATACCCCGCGATCCCCGACTTTACTTCATTCGGCGTGTACTCCTTAATGCGGACGCCGCGTTCTTTTGTCGCGAGGATGATGACGCCACGGGCCTGGGCGACCGCAAGCGCGGTTTTGGTGTTCTTCGCGAAAAAGAGCTTTTCGATCGCCACCACATCCGGTTTATGCTTTTTTATCAGTGCGTCCAGCCCCTTTTTTGCCTCTTCGAGCGCCGCTATGTCGTCGCCCGCGCTTATCACGAGCAATCCTGCGTCCAAAAATATCGTATCGGGACCGTTGCACTCCACGACGCCGTATCCTATCCTGCGTGTTCCCGGGTCAATGCCAAGCGCGATCATTAAAATCAATTAAAATTAATATTGGTGTAAACGCCCTGGACGTCGTCATTGTCCTCAAGCGCCTCAAGGAGGGCCGCGAGCTTTTCTTTTTCCTCGGCGGAAATATCTTGCGGAAATTTTGCATCCCACTCGCTCCCCGGTCCGCCCGCGCGTTCGAACGCCCATTGTACGCTTCCGGACTCCGCCCACTTGCCATTATGGTCCCGTAAAACAGTTTTTACCTCCTGCACGGCGCGATTGCGGTTATCACTTACCGCTTCAATGAGGATCGCCGCGCCGCCAGGGCCGTAGGCTTCGAATAAGAGCTCCTCCATTTTTTCCGCCGGATCGGCGGCGCGCTTGATCGCGCGATCGATCGTGTCAGCGGGTACGCCCGCCTCTCGCGCTTTCGCCACCGCCGTGCGCAAGCGCGGATTGAAGTCCGGGTTCGGCTCCGTGCGCGCCGCCGCCGATATAAGCTTGAGCGATTTGGAGAATATCTTCGCCCGCTTCTTGTCGGTGATCTCTTTTTTGTGCTTTATTCCCGCCCAGTGCGAATGTCCTGACATATTGCTTGCATTATATTCGCGCGGTATCATCATAGCAAATGCTTGACGCACCCCAGGGCGACCTTAAAGACAAGATCGCGAAGCTCCATCGCGAGGGCGAGGAGCGCGCCGCCGAGCGGCTCGCGGAGAAGCTCGGCTTGTCCTATGTGGACCTTTCGAAGACCCCTGTGTCGCTCGAGGCGGTAAAGTTGCTGCCCGAGAACGAGGCGCGCGACGCGAAAGTCGCGTGCATAGAGCTGCGATCCGACAAAGTGGCGCTCGCGGCGATCAACCCGGAGCTCCCCGCCACAAAAAAGGCGGTGGAAGAATTGAAAAAGAAAAGCCACGAAGTGAAGGTGGTCGTCGTGTCACCTTCCAGCATGGAAGCGGCGTGGAAGTTCTATCAGTTCGTAAAGCCGGAAGCCGAGACGATAACGGGAAAAGTGGAGATCACGAAGAACCGGATCGAGGACCTTCGGGCAAAGCTCACGACGATCGACGCGGTGCGCAACGAGATCGCGTCGCTCCCGCTCGCTAACGCGTCGCCCGTGGCGCTTCTCGAGATCATCCTTGCGGGCGCGATGGGATTGCGCGCGTCGGATATCCATACCGAGGCGGGGGAGAAGAAGGCGAAGGTACGTTTTCGCATCGACGGATTGCTGCACGACATGTTCGACGACATTCCGCCCGACACATACCACTCGTTCGTGTCGCGCATCAAACTGCTCTCTGCCATGAAGCTGAACGTGCGCGATGCCGCGCAGGATGGCCGTTTCACGATCGGCCTCGGCGGCCGCGACATCGAGATGCGCGTGGCGGTGATCCCTGCGGAATTCGGCGAGACGATCGTCATGCGCATCCTCGATCCATCGGCGACGATGGTGGGGCTTCCGGACCTCGGCCTCCGCGCCGATAATCTGGAACTGGTGAAGAAGAAGATAGCGCAACCGAACGGTCTTATCCTGAACACGGGTCCGACCGGATCCGGAAAGACGACCACACTCTATGCGTTCCTGCGCACCATGAACGATCCGACGATGAAGATCATCACGCTCGAAGACCCCATCGAATATCGTATTGACGGTGTGGAGCAGACGCAGGTGGACGATGAATCCGGCTACACGTTCGAGAACGGCCTTCGCGCGATCGTGCGGCAGGACCCGGACGTGATCCTCGTCGGCGAGGTTCGCGACCTTGAGACGGCGGACATCGCCCTCCAGGCGGCGCTCACCGGACACCTCGTCCTGTCGACACTTCATACGAACGACGCCGTGGGCGCGGTGCCGCGCCTCATCAATCTTGGCGTGAAGGCGGTTTCGATAGGGCCGGCGCTCTCGCTCGCCATCGCCCAGCGCCTCGTGCGCGTGCTTTGCAAGGACTGCAAGAAGGAGGCGCCCGCGGACGCGGTGATCGCGGAGAAGGTCAAGGAATTTTTAGGCAAGCTTCCCGCCAAAGTGGACAAGAAACCTTATGACAACTATAAGATCTATGCGCCGGTAGGGTGTGAGAAGTGCAACGGCATCGGATATAAAGGTCGCGTAGGCGTGTTCGAGTTTTTGCAAGGCGGCGCGGACCTGGAGAAGACGATACTGAAGGAGGCATCGGAGGTTTCCCTCCGTGAGGTCGCCGCGCGCCAGGAGATGGTCACGATGCAGCAGGACGGCATCCTGAAGGTGCTGGAAGGCAAGACGACGTTCGACGAGGTTGTCTCCGCAACGGGGGATCTTGTGTGGTGAGAGCGGGAGAAATAAAAAAATAAGCGCGGGCGCTTATTTTCGAAACGTAGTAGACTCAGACCTGGGGGCAATTCCTCGCGAAAGGATAATGATCTCTTCTATCTAATGATAAAAGAGGCTAGAATTACTCAAAGGATATGACCAGCCGGAACCGGTCAGTCCTGTAATTTTTAGAAATAATTCCCGCCCCCAGATCTGAATCAGCTACTTGTGAAAGGTCCTGTTATATTGGATACTGGGATATGTTAGCATATAGAATATTATTTGTCAAGACCCTATAAATCCCCCAAAACCATGCCAAAAGCCTCTCCGCAAAACAACAAAGAAGACCTGAACATCGACCTCACCCTCCGGCCTACCGAGTGGGACGAGTACATTGGCCAGGAAAAGATCAAGGACAACCTGAAGACGATCCTGAGCGCGGCGAAAGCGCGCGGAGAGGCGGCGGACCATCTTTTGTTTTCCGGGCCGGCCGGCCTTGGCAAGACGACGCTTGCATACCTCGTCGCGCGGGAGCTCGGCGGAATGATCAAGACGACGTCCGGCCCCGCGCTTGAGAAAGCGGGCGATCTTGCCGCGGTGCTCACCAATCTTACACCGGGGGAAATATTATTTATCGACGAAGCGCATCGCGTGAACCCGATGATCGAAGAGGTGCTGTATCCCGCGATGGAAGCGCGCAAGCTGCATCTCGTTGTCGGAAAGGGGCCGTCGGCGCGGACGCTCTCGCTCGACCTGCCGCCGTTCACGCTCATCGCCGCGACGACGCGCGAGAATCTTTTGTCGCAGCCGCTGCGATCGCGCTTTGGAGCGACGCTCCGCCTCGGCTATTACACGCCTGACGACATCAAAAAAATATTGAAGCGCTCGGCGGCGATCTTGGGAGTGGAAGCGAAGCCGGAGGCGATCGACATCCTTGCGCGGGCGTCGCGCGGGACGCCGCGCGTGGCGAACCGGCTCCTGCGCCGCGCGCGCGACTTTGCCGAAGTGCACGGCGAACGCGTCATCGACGAGGACGCCGCCCGGAAGACGCTTGCGATGCTCGAGATCGACGAGGTCGGCCTGGAGCCGCAGGACCGCGAGCTTTTGATGACGATTATAGAGAAATTCCATGGCGGCCCGGTGGGCATCAACACTATCGCCGCCGCGCTTGCGGCGGATCGCGGCGTGATCGAGGACATCTACGAACCGTATCTAATGACGCTCGGCTTTCTCCAGCGATCGTCCGCAGGTCGCATCGTCCTTCCCGCGGCATACCGGCATCTTAAGATAAAAGGCTACGATGAGCTGATATAAAAAGCGCCCCTTGGGGGCGCTTTTTATATCAGCAGCGGGGCGGTCGCCGTTATTGCGCCGTTGCGGACGAGGAGACAGTGCCTGTCACCTGTGCCTGTAATTGGTTCACGAGAGCTTCCAGCTGCGCAAGGTCTGCCTGAAGGGTCGCCATCGCGGATGAAGTGGCCGCGCTTACGGACGCAGAAACGGATGTCGCGTTCGTGCCCACGGGCTTTGAAAGGTCGCGGACGATCTCGGCGTTCATGATGCCGCTCGCGCTGTCATAGTAGCCATAGGCGTTCACTATGTCGCCTGCCGTAAAGTTGGCGAGCGTTGCGTTCGACCGTCCGGCAAGGAGCAACTGTGTCGTCGGACCGATGATCAGGGTGTATGGGCTGTAGTAGGTCACCGGCGTGCTTGAAGAAGAAGAGGAGCTTGCCGTCGCATTCGTTGTCACGAGGATCGGCGCGAGCGCCGGAATGGGGCAGCCGACATTGGTTCCGACCGGAGCGCTATCCGTGGCGAACGATTCGCACATCATGGATGCGGGAACGGTCGTGGTCGCCATTGCGGATCCGGAGGCGGTCAGTATGGGGTATGCAGGACTTGCTGCGTAGATCTCCGTTGGCGCCGACGATGACGACACCGCCGTCACCACAAGGCCGTTCATTTGCAAATACCCGGATCCCGATTCAGTGGGAGAAGTCGTGGAGCCAGTCGAATACGTCGTAGAGTTCGTAACGGTAGATGTTTCTCCCCCCGCTGACGTCGAGACGGTCGTCGTTATAGTGGTTGCGGGAGATGACGAGGACGTCTGCGCCTGCGCGGGAACGTTCATGCCCGCCATAAGCCCGAGTGCCGCTATGCCTGCGGCCATAAGCATGATCTTTTTGGACATGTGTTTTTCTCATTTGGTTTGTTTTATTATGGGTTGGGCCGACCGCGGAAGGGAGCGGATGGCGGGGGAGGCGGCATGTTGCTGCCTGCCCGTCGCAGAATGATACGGGTCGTCGCGCGGAATATTACAGGACGCCGCCGGCAACATTTTTAAAGACCCTCTCGTATCAATGTAAGGTTCCCAAAGGAAAAAAAGAACGAAAAATCCAGTCTCGGAGGTTTCCCCCATGGCCACCTCTCTCAAAGGAAGCCGCGGCATGCAGCTTCTTGCGAAGGCAAGCCAATTTCAGGGGACACTTAAAAAGTGTCCCGCGCCAAAGCTTTTACACGACTCAAAAAACAGGAACGCGGTGCTGGAGTTCCGGCTTGCACGGCCCGCACCGCTCTCTCCGAAGGGAAAGTCGGCAAAGTTCAAAGGGCGCGTGTGCGTCATTGCGCCCACCCGGTCAAACAGGATCCTCGTCGTCGGTGCCGTGGAGAACGGCCCCGATCACACATTCCTCTTCAGTGCGGAATGCGACCCTGAGACCATGGAGGGCGACATCGTCTTCCATAATGCTTCAGATCCCGAACTCAACCGGGACGCCGACATTTCAAAAGCCGCATAGCGCATCCAACGGATGGTTCATTATTCCTTTTCTTTTCTTTTCGGTCGGAGCTCTTTACAGGAGGGCTCCATTTTTTTATTCTCATCCGCTCGTGACACAGAACTCCGTTGTGTTTTCGGGGAGCAAGTATTGGAAACCCTTCAGGCACGAGTCGGGATTATTGGTGGCGGTGTATCGCACCCCCGCTTCGGCGAGCATCACGCGCGTGGAGCGGAACTCGTTGAAATACACAAGGACAGATTCCGTTTTCGATTCCGCCGCGAGCGACGCGAGATCCGCCGCGATGGCGCGCGACGTCCGGAGATTATATGAGACATACGTGGAGCCGATGATCCAGCTGTTCGCGGCGAGGAGGGCGATGATGGCATATGCGGCGACACGGGACCACGCGCGCCGCGTGGCGAGAAGGAGGATGATCGGGATCATCACGATGAAGTATGCCTGCGGGACGTACCGCGCGAGCGACGAGATCGGGTTTACCACGCACATCACGACCGCGGCGAGCATGAGCCACGCAGCGCCCCAGAACGTGCGCCGGTAATTCTTCCCGCCGTGCTGCCTGCGCGCCCACAGGTAATAGAGCGCAAGCGCGAAGACGGTGAGGATCACCGCTCCGCCGAAAAGCGGCCCGAAGCCGCCCTCCACGGGGTCCGGATAACGGAACGCAACGAGTTCGCCGGGGGAATAAGTGAAGGGCAGCTTGTACGGCGCCGTCGTCCCGGCCTCTTTGAGGTCGCCTGATTGCGTGAACATGGAGAGGAAGAGGATCTCCGGCGAGCTCTTGTCGAGGAAGTTTCCGGGGACATTGTACGGCTTGAGGTCGATCGCGTTCGGGCCGTAGAGCGGATAGAACGGCGTCCCGTAGCGGACGACGTTCGTGATGTACGGGCTCGCGCCGATCACGAGGACGCCGATCGCGATCGCCGCCGCGCCGACCGCCAACGCTTTCAGCGTCGCGATCTCCACCCGCTTCATCCAGAGCGCGAGCACGAGGACGAAAAGGATGATGATCGCGTCCACGAGGCCGGTGAATTTAAGGTTGATGAATGCGGGAAGGGCGAGAAAGAGCGGCACAAACCCCCATCGGCGCTTGCCGGCGTACATGATCATCCCCGCGGCGCATATGCACAAGAGAAGCGACATCAGTTGGCCGTCCACGTAGAAACTGAATATCTGGTTGAAACTGATGGGATTGCACCCAAGGATGATGCTTACCACCCATGCGTTGAAGCTGCCCAAAAGGCCTGTGTCGGTAAGCGCGACGTAAACCAGCACGATCGAGACAATGATGAGCACGGCGTTCAGCGCCTTCGCCGTTCGTTCTGCGTGGGTGAGGAGGTAGATATAGCTTTCATTGATCCACGAGCTCTTCGGATAATAGTTGATCCACTTGCTGTCGCCGCCGATCACCTCGTTCGCCAGGTCCTGGTAGACCGGATTCCAGCCGTTCGAAAGCTGGATGACCGCCTCTTGCTGATATGTCTGCCCGTCGTAGGAAATATCATAGACCGGCGCGTTCAGGAGGATGGCCGCCGCAAAGAGCGCGATCGCGGCGAGCAATATCCCGACCGCGGCCGCCCGGGCGTGCGGGAAGAACGGCTTGCAGAAAAAATAGGCGAATCCTGCGGTGAGCACCATGGAGGCGATCTCTATCGCGACCGTCATCCGTCCGTACAAAAGGAAGGCGATGCCGGTAATGAGCAGGTTGGAGAAAAGATAGAAGAGCACCGTGCATGCAAAAACAAAACAACGGTCGGCGACCGTTCCGCGCCCCGCGGCGGCAGGCTCATCTTTTGCAAGGAATGTGCGTATGTTCATCGGCGGCGGTTCAGTGAAGGAGCACCCATCGCAGGTATTTGCTCGTGATGTTCGCGTCAAGGATAAGCGCGAGGAACCACACGACCGCCTTATAGGCGCCGTTCGTGAAAAGCCCGGAGAGATATACTATTGCGAAGAGTGATGCGGCGATCGAGAGGACGAACGCGCACGTAAAGAAGACCATTTTCATTTCAGCAAATGAAGACATTACGGGGTATAGAACGGATGAGCCCCTGCGTGGCGTTACGTAACGCATCATTCATGCGTTCGTATGACCCTCCATGCGGCATTCTTACGCGAAATATCCCATATATGCGGTTTTGTACGTGGTGAATGCGGCCATCATCTTTTCGCCGTTCATCCTCCATCCGACGCCCCACGATACGTTCCCGTTCGTCCGGGCGGTGATCATTTTCTTCGCGTCGGTCCTTCTCACGAAATATTTCGTGTATATGATGCTGAGCCCGATATACGACGTATGGGCGGCCCGGCGCAACCGGAAGTTCCGCGATGAGATCCTTGCGTACCGGCCCGATGTCTCCATCGTCATCCCGGCGTGGAACGAGGAGGTGGGGATCGTGAGGACGATGCGCTCGGCGCTCGAAAATTCCTATCGGGGGTCTTTGGAGGTGGTCGTCGTGAACGACGGATCGACCGATAATTCCGACGCGGTCATCCGCGCATTCCAAAAAGAATACGAAGCATCTGCGGCGGCGCACCCGAACCGCCGCCTCGTCTATCGTTACAAGGGGAATGGCGGCAAGGGCAGCGCGCTGAACGAAGGGATCCGCCTTTCGGGCGGCGAGATCATAATGACGATCGATGCGGACTGTTATGTGACGCCGACCGCAGTGGAGAACTTTGTAAAACAGTTCGTCGACCCGAAGGTAATGGCCGCAGTGGGCAATGTGAAGATCGGCAACACGGGGACGCTCATCGGCACGATCCAGTATCTCGAATTCCTTTTTTCCTTCTATTTCAAGAAAGCGGATTCGCTTATGAACACGATCTACATCATCGGCGGCGCGGCAGGCGCGTTCCGGCGTGAGGTGTTCGAAAAAGTGGGGCTCTACGATACGGGCCACATCACCGAAGACATTGACTTCTCCGTGCGCATCCAGGCGGCGGGTATGCGTATCGTCTACGCCGCGAATGCCATCGTATATACCGAGGGAGCGAGCGATATCGAGGGCCTTATGAAGCAGCGGCTCCGGTGGAAGCGCGGCCGCTTCCGCACGTTCTGGGAACATCGCGGCCTCTTTTTCAACAACGGAGAGGGGATGAGCTTTGCGCTCACGTTCGTCATCCTTCCGTTCGCCGTCTTCGGCGACGTCCAGCTTTTCGGTGAACTGTTCTTCCTGCTGTTCCTCTATATATATTCGCTGTGGACGAGCGATTTCTCGTCGTTCTTTTCGGGCATCGTGGTCGTGAACTCCATGTTCATCGTCCAGCTTTTCGACGCGCGCAGCCATATCAAGAAGCTGCCGTTCTTTCTCGTGGCGCCGATCGCATGGATGCTTTTCTACGTCACCAGTTACGTGGAACACAACGCCCTTATGAAATCGGTTTCCGGCGCGATAAAGAAAGAAGAGCTGCGATGGCAGCGATGGCAGCGGCACGGGGTGCTGGAGGGGAATGTGCGGTAGCTCCGCGCGGCGGGATGATATGATGTCCTTATGCGAAAACTGTTTCTTTCCCACAAGAAAAAGATCGCCATCGCGTGCGGCCTCCTCATAGGCATTTTTTTGGTCGCCGTCATTGCGCTCTTCGTGGAAAAGCGGCCGGCACCTTCGGCTGCGCCCTCTCCGCCGGGACAGCAGGAGATCGACACCGGCCTTTCCCTCCAGCCGACGACCGCTGTGACATCGGTGGAGGCGGTTCCTCCTGTCACCGCGACCCCTCCTGCAACATCCTCCGCTCCGCCGTCCGGCTATCCCGGATGCCAGTTGAGCCTGGACTTTATTTTGACGGAAGGGGCGCTCCAGTCCGTCGGTGATGTCGATTATACGCTTGCGGCAAAGAATATCGGCGAGGCAACATGCCAGTCTGCGAGCGTGTCGGTGTACTATGCGCAGGACGAGACGTATGCCTCTTCCGCGCCGTCAGCCACTGCCGACGGCTATTACTGGCAGCTCGGGAATCTTGCGCCGGGAAAGGAGGTGGATATTTCTCTCGTGACGGACCGCACGGCGCCGCTTGCCGCGAGCGCCGTCACGGATGAGGCGTGTCTGTCCGCGGATAACGGAGTCGACGCGTGCAGTAATTCGCTCGCCGGAGTGACGCCACCTTCCGTGTCCGCGCCAGCATCGACGGCGCCGGGCCAGGGCGCGACCGTTTCTGCGATCGTCGCGCCGCTTACCGCCATACCGCTCGCAGAGAACGAAGAAGCAGGCGTATGGGTATGGACATCGCCGGACCAGATGACGCAGGCACAGATGGAACAGGTGGTGAACGAAGCAGCAGAGAACAAGTTCAATGCGATCTACATTACCGTCGATGGTTATTTGAATACCGCGAATATCGCCGCCTTCGACAGTTCGGTTGCGGAATTTTTATCGCTCGCCGCGGCAAAGGGCATCGCCGTCGATGCGGAAGCCGGTTCAAAGGACTGGGCGGAGCCGGCGAACACATGGAAGCCGGCGGACATCCTGGCCTTTGTGGAAGAGTATAATGCATCGCACTCGATAAAATTCCGCGGCGTGCAGTTCGATATTGAGCCGTATCTCCTGCCGCAATACGACAGCGACGAAGGGACCGTGCTCACGCAGTACGTGTCGCTCGTCGACCAGCTTGTGCAGATAGATAAAAGCGACCGCACCCCGCTTACCATCGTCGTGCCGCTTTTCTACGACGAGAACGAGGGGTGGACGCCGCAAGTGACGGTGGATGGCGTCACCGACTACACGTATCGCCAGATCGTACGCCTTTTGAACGAGCTTCCCCCCGGCGACGGGCGCATCATAGAAATGGCGTACCGCAATTTTGCCACGGGCGCGGACAGCGCGATCGCACTCTCCGCGCAGGAGGTCGAGGATGCGGACCCCTCGAACGTCAGGGTGCTGATCGCGCAGGAAACGGGGCCGGTGTCGCCGAGCTATGTGACGTTCTACGGCACCTCGCGCGTTGCGCTCTTCGGGCAGATCGCCGCCATCAATCAGGCGTTCGCTTCGGATACGGCGTTCGGCGGCATCGCGGTAGACTATCTTGACCCGTTCCTTGAGTTGCAATAGGCGTATTCGGGGCGTTCCGTCCCATCCACTTGACGTATTCCCGTGGTAGTATGATAGTAACGCTTTGCGGCGCTATTCGTATGCTTCTATGGAGTTAAAAGATTTACAACACGAACAACTGGACGGACTGGTGGCGAAGATGAAAAAAGGCAACCGCGCGGCCGCGGGAAAGCTTTACGACGACCTCGCCCCCAAGCTGTATGGATTCATCTTTTCCCGCACCGGGTCCCGAGAGGTCGCCGAGGACCTTTCGCAGGAGATATTCATAAAGCTTCTCGATCATGTCGACAGTTTCGACCCCAAAAAGGGGAGGTTCACGGTATGGTTTTGGCGGATGGCGCGCAACGCGCTCGTTGACCACTACCGGAAGAAGACCGCGACGCCCTTTTCGCGCTTTGAAGAGGACGAAGTTGCGGCGATGGTGGTGGGGGAGATCCCCGACACCGACAGTGTTCTCGTTTACCGGAAGCTGCGGTCGGTCATCGGCACGTTCAGCGAGGAGGAGCAGGAGCTCTTTGAACTGCGGTTCGCCGCCGAGATGTCATATAAGGACATCGCCCGCGTGTTGGGGAAGCCGGAAGGCACGCTCCGCGTCGCGGCGCTCCGCCTCAGGGAAAAGATCCACAAGGAATTTGACCAAACATGAAATACCCGATTTTCAAAAATAAAAAATTGCCGACGGAGGCGAAAAAAAGCCTTCAGCCGCGCAAAGAATTTTTAACGCAAGGAAAGCAGCGCTTCCTGGCGGCTTTTGACGCGAGCCCGCTTGCCGCGGGCGCAGGCGCCGCGTCCGGCGTCCGGCCGTCGGCGCGTCTTTCCGGATGGACGCTCTTCTTGAGGGTTGGCACGGGCACGGTCGCCGCGATCGCGATCGCGTTCGGGATGTCCGCTTATGCGGCGACCGCCGGGAACGTTTCTCCGACGAACCCGCTCTATCCTTTGAAGCGGCTTGTCGAGAACGTTCAGCTTGCGGTCGCGCCGGCTCAGGCAAAAGCGCAGCTGCAGGCGACTTTCGCCGTACAGCGTGCCAACGAGATCGATGCGCTGCAAGTGCAGCATCCTTCAAGCACGCTGATCCCGCGGCTCACGGTAGACCTCGACTCGGAGATCAGCAGCTCGCTCGCCGCAGCAAGCAGCTCGCCCTCTTCGAATCCGGGCGATGGCAACACAAAGAGCGGCGCGGGGAATGGCACGGCGGGTTCCGTGGGCGTCTTCTGCGCGGCATTTACGAAGAGCACATCAAGCGTCCTCTTTGGCCATCTTGAGGGCGACCTCGTTCTCCATCCGAGCATTCTCGCGCAGTTCAATGCGCAATGCGGCAGCGATAGTCCCCGCGACGGAAATACGGAGGGCGGCGCTGCGAGCACCACCGTGAATTCCGTAGAGCCGATCACCCCCGGTGATTCCCGCGGGCACGGGCATCATTATGGGGGGAACGGCGACGCCGCAACGGGAACCGGAAGCGGCGCGGTCACCGCGGTGCCGAGCGTTTCCACCCCCTCGATCGGCATCACGGCGTCCACTACGGCTACGGCGAATGCCACGGTTACGCCGCCCATCATCGGCACCGCATCGACGACCATCCGGGGCACCTCATCTTCTTCGGCTTCCTCCTCCGGCGGTGGAGATGGCAGCGGGGCCGCCGCGGGCGGTAGCGCCGGTGCCGGGACCAATGTGAGCGCGCCGTCGGTTCCTCCGGTCACCATCCCTTCTCTCGGCGGAATATTATAGCGGACCATTGACGCCGTCGCTGGAACGGGAGTATTTTATTCATTAGTACGGGACGAGGAGGATGTATGAGCGGGCAACCTTGTATGGTGACGTATCGGGCGACCTGGATCAATGTGCGCTGGCCCAGTGAGCGGTATTCCATCAGCGAAGCGATCGTCGAATTTTCTCCCGGGAAAAAGTGCGGCCCTGTTTTTTTCCGCCTTGCATTTGAGGCAGAGGGGGTTTTTCTCCCGGACATCAAGCAGTTTTGCCAGGAGCTCAGGACGAAGCTTGCCATCTTGGGGGTAGGGGGCTTTCGGCAGCCTTACCGGATCGTGGATGATTCGAAGGGTGAACACATCTGGTGTCCGATGGATGTGTCCAGGATCGGCAGCCTGGATTTCTTTGACCCGGTGACGTTTCTTTTGAACCTTACCGGCATACTCGGCGCGCCTTCGATCGGACGCCTGGAGCGCGAGGATCGATATACCGTCGAAATCTTTCAGCCGGCATAGCCATTTTGTGAGCGGGGCGGTCGCCATGTCGACCGCCCCGTTTTTCTTTTAATAGGATATAATCTTGGTATGGCGAACGATGACAAGGCGGCACGGCTCAAAAAAATAGAGGATGAGATGGCGGCAAACGTGGCGCTCCCGCTCTGCGATACGGCAAACCTGGTGTTCGGCGAGGGCAACATCAATTGCGACGTAATGTTCATCGGCGAGGCGCCCGGCGTGAACGAAGACCGCTTGCGGCGCCCCTTCGTCGGCCGCGGCGGCGCGCTGCTGGACGACATGATACGCGGGCTCGGGTGGAAACGGGAAGACGTGTATATCACGAACATCGTAAAACGGCGTCCGCCGGAGAACCGCGATCCGAGCCCTGCGGAGATCGAGGCGTACAAGCCGTACCTCACGAGGCAGATCGCCGTGATCGAGCCGAAGCTTATCGTGACGCTCGGCCGTTTTTCCATGAATTATTTCGCGCCGGAGGCGAAGATCACGCGCGACCACGGGCGCCCGCTCCTCGTTGACGGCCGGAGGATATTTCCCGTATACCATCCCGCCGCCGGCCTCCGCTCGACGCAGATGATGCAGGTGCTGAGGGAGGATTTCAAGAAGATCCCCGCGGTGCTTGCGGGAGAGGCGCCGATCGAGATGGCGCCTGCCTTTGAGGCGGCGCCCGTGAAAAAGAAAAGGGATAAGGCCGCGCAGCCGGGCCTTTTCTAGCGCCGCCGCGTGGCCGTTTAGTGGTATCATTAAGATATGGATTTTTCCGTTGTGTACCTCGTGCGGCGCTTCGCCTATCGTTTTTTGGATTTTTTTCATCATTGGTATGCGGATGGCTCGCGCGTGTTCGCGCGGCGATTTATGGCGACGATGACGGCGGTGGACCAGTCGCTCGCGGTCGCCATAACCCTCCGCCATTTCTTTGAGCCGCTCTATAAGGACTACAGCGTGATCGGGCGCATACTGGGGATCGTGTTCCGCTCGGCGCGCATCCTGATCGGCGGCATATTCTATATCCTTCTCGCGCTTTTATTCGCCGTCGCATATATCATCTGGCTTGCGATTCCCGCCGTCATCATTTTCTATGCTTTCAAACACCTCTAAGTATCAATTTTATTTCGACGAGCCGCGTCTGCGCATGACGGTCGCGGGGCGCATCGTCGTCCGCGTCATAAGCTACGTTTCGTATCTTGTCCTGGCCGTCGCGACGGGCGCGTTCCTGATCTCGGGCACCCCCGCCATGTTCTATGTGGGGCTTTTCCTTCTGCTTGTGGTGATAGACCTTCTCGTTCACCGGGGGGAAGGCGATATGCCGATATCGGAACTGCCGCCCGAAGGGAGGGTGAACCTTGCCTCCGCGATGAACCGCGCGGCGTATGCCGTGATCGAACGTGCAGTGGACCGCAGCACGATCATAAAGAAGAGCTTTCTTCTGGAGCTCACGAGCCGGCTCCTTGAACTTCCGCAGGTCGGGAACGGCCTGCGCCGGCTGGACGTGAAGCCCGAGGAGTTCAAGGCAAAGCTCGAGGCGCTTATGGCGGACCCTGCCGCCACCGCCGCCGATGGCGCGCCACGCTCCGATAATTATCTTGCCATCACGGAGGTCCTTGCCGAACACTCCTTTGCCGCCGCGGTAAGCGCCGGCCACAATTTTATTCGTCCCACCGATCTTTTTTCCGCGCTTCCCGCGGTCGGTGACGAGTCGCTGAACAGGCTTTTCTCGCTGTTCAACGTAGAAGAAGGGGACCTTGAACGGGCGCTCATCTTCAGTTCGCTCGCGGGCGGCGGAGGGATGTTCGCGCGGATGCCGGCGGTGCTCGGCGGCTTCATGCCGGAGACGCACCGCAAGATAGAGCACCGCATCATGAACCGGGCGTGGACGTCGCGCCCGACGCCGACGCTCGACAAATATGGCATCGACTTTACGGACCTCGCGCGCGACCGCGAGGCGGGATTCCTCATCGGACACGACGCGGAATATGAACGCCTGGTAGAGACCCTCGGCCGGCCCACGAACCCGAACGCGCTTCTGATCGGAGAAGTGGGGATAGGCAAGGAAACGATCATCAAGCATCTGGCGTTCTGCCTCACAAAAGATGACGTGCCGAAGGGGCTTTTTGACCGTCGGCTCGTAGGGCTCCAGCTGCAAAGCCTCGTCGCCGGCGCGCCGCCCGAAGAGCTTGAGGCGCGGCTAAAGACGATCGTGGAGGAGATCTTCATCGCGGGCAACATCATTCTTTATATCCCCGACATCCATAATTTGGTGCGTACATCGGGGACGGCATATCTTTCCGCCGCGGACGCGCTCATGCCCGTCATCACGGCAAACCAGTTTCCGATCGTCGGCACGTCATATCCCAAAGAATTCAAGCAGCTCATAGAGCCGCGGAGCGACTTCGTGGGAATGTTCGAAACGATCCCGGTGAGCGAGATCACGGAAGCGGAAGCGGAAAAAGTGCTCACCTATGAAAGTTTCCTGCTGGAGCGGCGGGCGGGGGTGACGATAAGTTTCGGCGCGATCAAGCGCGCGGTGAACCTTGCAAAGAAATATCTGCGTGGCAAGTTCCTTCCCTCGAGCGCTGAAGAACTGCTGAAGAGCGCGCTTGTGGACGCCGAACGCCGCGGCGAAAAAGTGATCACGCCGGACCGCGTGACGGCGGTCGCCGAAGAGAAGGTGAACGTCCCCATGCATGAGGCCGAAGGAGACGAGGCGGAAAAGCTGCTGCATATGGAAGCGCTCATCCACGGCCGCATCATCGGGCAGGAAGAGGCGGTCAAGGCCGTCGCGCAGGCGCTTCGCGAATATCGGAGCGGGCTCACGCGCAAAGGCGGCCCGATCGCGAGCTTCCTTTTTGTGGGACCCACCGGCGTCGGAAAGACGGAGCTCGCCAAGATGCTCGCCCAAGTGCAGTTCGGCTCGGAGAAGATGATGGTGCGTTTTGACATGACGGAGTATCAGGACAAGACGAGCTTCTACCGTTTTATCGGTTCGCCCGACGGCACCGTGCGCGGCGCGCTCACCGACGCCGTGCTCGAGAAGCCGTACGGCCTCGTGCTTCTCGACGAATTCGAGAAGGCGTTCCCGGATATTTTGAACCTGTTCCTCCAGGTGCTGGATGACGGGCGGCTCACCGACAACATGGGCCGCACGGTGGACTTTACGAACACGATCATCATCGCGACCTCCAACGCCCACTCGGATATCATCAACGACGCGCTCTCGAAAGGCGAATCCATGGCGGACATCGCGGAATACCTGAAGACGCGGCTCACGGACGTGCTGAAACCGGAACTTCTCAACCGGTTTTCCAAGATCATCGTCTTCAAGGATCTCTCCCCGACGGAGCTCCCGCGCATCGCGGAGATAAACCTGAACGAGCTGGTGGATGCGGTGAAGGCGCAGGGGATCGTGCTCTCGTTCAGTCCGGAGGCGGTGGCGAAGATCGCGAAGCTCGGCTACGATCCGATGTTCGGCGCGCGGCCGCTCCGCCGCGTGATCGACGAGCAGGTCCGCGCGCCGCTCTCCGAAGCGCTTCTCGCGAAGAAGATCGTGAAGGGCGGCAAGGTGATGTGCGTCCCGAAGGACGGCGGATTTGATTTTGTGAACCAGCCATGAGGATCAAGGTCAACATCAACGTAAAGGTGGGGCGGCTTGTTAAGTATTTTGTGATCTCCGACTTCTTCCTGCTCGCCGGCTGGGGATTGATCGATCCTGTTTTCTCGGTATTTATCGTCCAGAAGGTCATAGGGGGAACCCTCCTTACGGTCGGCATCGCGGCGGCGATCTACTGGATCATCCGTTCGGTGGCGCAGATCCCGATCGCGAACATGCTTGACCGGATTCCCGGCGAGCACGATGACTTTATGGCGCTCATCGGCGGCCTCATGCTCGTGGGGATCTCCGCGATCGCGATGTGCTGGGTGACGCAGATCTGGGAGCTCTACGCGATCCATGCCGTGCAGGCGGTCGCATTCGCGCTCTATTACGCGTCATGGCCAACCATCTATTCGCGCCATTTGGATAAAGACAGTATTTCGCTCGACTGGTCGCTCGATTCCGCGGTGAGCGGCATCGGGGCCGGCGTCACCGGATTTCTGGGCGGCGTCATTGCGGGAACGCTCGGCTACGACGTTGTCTTCGTGGGTGCGGGTATCATGGCGTTCATCGCCGCATTTGTGTTGCTCGCCGTGCCGGACCTTATCCTGCCGAAGCCCGCCCCCGAAACTCCGGCGCGGGCTGCCGCTGCCGGCGCCGGCAGCGAAACAAAGCCCGGAGGGACCGTCGCAAAATAGGGGAATAAAACCGCCGACGGGTGGTATTATTTACATATGCCCGATATGTCGAACCAATCCGTTGCGGAGGTGTTGCGCCAGATCGGCGAATACTTGGAGATGCAGCATGTGCAGTTCAAGCCGCGCGCGTTCGAGAAGGCCGCGGAGACAGTGGGCGCGCTTGAGGAAGAGGTGTCGGCGATGTACGCGAAAGGAGGCATAAAAGCGCTCAAGGAAATCCCGGGCGTTGGCCAGTCCATTGCGGAAATAATAGAGGAGCTCGTGACGAAAGGGCGCAGCACGGAATACGAAAAGCTCAAGAAGGCGACGCCGGTGCGCCTGGACGAGCTCGCGCGCGTGGAAGGCCTGGGCCCGAAGTCCATCCAAAAGCTCTATAAAGAGCTTGGCATAAAAAATTTGAAAGACCTGGAGGCGGCGGCAAAAAAAGGAAAGATCGGCGCGCTTGAGGGATTTGGGAAAAAGAGCGAAGAGAAGATTTTGAAAGGGATAGAGTTCGCGAAGGGCTCCGGCCTGCGGTTCATCGGCGGCCTCGTGATGCCGCAGATCCGCGAGATCGAAAAACGGCTTGGCGATGTGCCGGGCGTCAGCAAGGTGACCGTCGCCGGATCATCGCGCCGGCGCAAGGAGACGATCGGCGACATCGATATCCTTGCGGTCTCGTCAAAGCCGGAAGCCGTGATGGAGGCGTTCGTCAAGCACACGCCCGGCATCATGACGGTCATCGCGCACGGCGCGACGAAATCATCCATCAAGATCCGGCCGGGGATCAACGTGGACCTGCGCGTCGTTTCCGCCGAATCATACGGCTCCGCGCTCAATTATTTCACCGGTTCCAAAGAGCACAATGTGGTGATCCGCGCGCGCGCGAACAAGATGGGGCTCACGCTCAACGAGTACGGACTTTTCAAGATCGGGAAAGGCGGCAAGAAGATCGGCAGCGCCCTTGAAGGCAATGGCGAGCGCGTGGCCGGCCGCACGGAAGAGGAGATATATAAAGCGCTCCGCATGGCGTATCCGGAGCCGGAGATCCGCGAGAATACGGGCGAGGTAGAAGCGGCGGCGCGCGAGTTCGAAGGCAAGAAGCCGGGCCTGCCGAAGCTCATCGGCTACGGCGACCTGCTGGGCGATCTCCAGACGCAGACCAATTGGACCGACGGCGACGACTCCATTGAGGTGATGGCGCGTGCCGCCGCCGCCCGCGGCCTGGAATACATCGTGATCACGGACCACACCAAGCGCCTCGCGATGGCGCACGGTCTCGACGAAAAGCGCATCCGCGAGCAGTGGAAGGAGGTCGACGCCGTCAATAAAAAACTGCGCGGCAAGATAAAAATATTGAAAGGCACCGAATGCGATATTTTGAAAGATGGCACGCTTGATCTTGACGACGAGACGCTCGCGCGCCTGGATGTCGTCGGCGTTTCCGTGCATTCGTTCTTCAATCTTACGCGCGCGGATCAGACCGCGCGCATCAAGCGTGCGATGGAGAATCCGAATGTGGACATCCTGTTCCATCCGACAGGGCGGCTCATCAATAAGCGCGCGCCGTACGACGTGGACATGGACGAGCTCATTGCGACCGCGAAGAAGACCGGCACCGTGATGGAGATCGATGCGCTTCCGGAGCGCAGTGACCTCAAGGACGAGAACATCCGCAAGTGCGTGGAGGCGGGAGTAAAGATGTCCATCGACTCGGACGCGCACGCGGCATCGCACTTCGGATTTCTGGAATGCGGCATCGCGCAGGCGCGGCGCGGTTGGGCGGAGCGCGACGACATCATAAACACGCGGCCACTCGAGAAGATGCTCGCGTGCCTCAAAAAGAAGTAAAAAAAGTAGGCGTTCAAAATAAAAAAAGTGGGCGGCCGGACAGTGTTTTTGTCATCCGGTCGCCCCTATCTTTGTGCGTATGGTGTTGTGGGATATTGCGTGGAGAGAACGCAATGTAAAACTGTCATCGCGAGCGGTTCGCAATGAAACCATGTCGATGGGGTCCGAATCCGCTCCGATGGTCCACTCTCGCAGGATCTCGTTCGCGAATATCGCCACAACCTTTCCCTTGTATCCCTCGATCTTCGCTTCGATCCTTTCCTCTCCGCTCGCCGGGTCGCAGTGCACCACCACGGAAAGCAATTTCCCGATCAGTTCAAAGTGTATTTCGCAGCCGAATACACATTCGCCTCCGTAAGGCACCAAACGCAGATCTTCTTTTTTGAGAAAACAGCGAAGGATATCCATGCTGATGGCCGGCATTCTGTGCTTCCAGATAAAGACAAAGACCATCACGACGACCGGCAATACCGCAAACACCGCTTTTCCGTCCTCGGACATGTTTTCAAACCCCCTTTCCGTCCGCCATTATACCATAATAATTTTTTATGGTAAACTACCCCCATGCCGTCAACCAGGGAAATAGATGAAGCCAAGCGGATCCCCACCAAAAAGCAGGTGGTGGCGGGATTCGTGGTCTATCGCAAGACGCCGGACGGGATAAAGTTCCTTCTGCTCTATCGCCGCGGTAATTATTGGAACTTCCCCAAGGGACATTTCAAGCCGGGCGAGCGGAGCATCGATACCGCGCTTCGCGAACTGGAAGAAGAGACCGGGATCAAAAAAACGGAGTTGCGCATGCTCCCAAACTTCCGCGCGTATGAACGGTTTTACTTCAAGATCGGCAATCAGGGGATTTATGACACGGTCATCCTGTTCCTTGCCGAGACGCACAAGGCGGACGTCAAGATCGTTCCGCGAGAGCATAGCGGGTATGGATGGTTCCTGTACCATGACGCCCTGAATGTGATCGGAAAAAAATATGGCGATACGCGAAAAGTGCTCAAACAGGCGAGCGACTATCTGCGGCCGCAGCACAAGAGGCCGGCGAACAAGCCCGGGGCGATATCTCATTCAGGCCCAAAGGAGGCACCCGCAAAAGAGTTAAAAAGTCATTAAAAAAAATCGCCCGACTGGGCATTTTTTTATTTTGTCTTTACCGTAGAAACCACTTTCTTGAACGCTGCCGGTTCGTGCTCTGCAAGGTCGGCAAGGATCTTGCGGTCTATCTTAATGTTCGCTTTCTTGAGCGCCGCGATGAACGTGCTGTAGTTCATGCCTTCCTCGCGGACGACAGCATTGATCTTGACGTTCCAGAGCTGGCGGAAGGTGCGTTTCTTCTCCTTGCGGCCGCGGAACGCGTGCGTCCATGCGTGGAGGAGCGCTTCTTTGGCGGCGCGCTCTTTGGACTTGCGGCCCCACTTATAGCCCTTGGTGTTTTTAAGGACGTTGCGGCGGCGCTTATTGGCAATGGTTCCTCGTTTTACGCGTGGCATGGGAAGTCAAATAAAATTTAATATGCTTTTAACGTTTTGAGCGACATATCGAGGCCGCGCGTCTTCTTGGAGTCACGGTTCATCTTCTTGTTCTTGCGGGTGCGGAAATGCCCCACCCCGGTGCGGCGGCGGACGATCTTCCCGTTCTTTGTGATCTTTATCCTTTTCGTGATGCTCTTGGACGACATTTCGGTGAGATGGGCCGGTTGGCTCAATGACAGTAAGCTTACTATATCTTTTGTGCCTTGGCAATACCCGCCACAGGCTGGGGCGATCAGCATCATAATAAAAATATATAGTAATTTATATAAAAAGGGACCGACCATTACTGGTCGGTCCAAGCGATTCGTTGATTGGTAACTGGTGAGCATCATCCAGTATCACCACGCATTTATCGTCCGCATGGCTCCCGGACGTCCAAATCAATCGGTGAGCATGATTGACTTGAAGGAGATTGCGCCCGTGTTGAACCAGATTGCAGCCGGGCTGGGCTGGCACATGCCATCGTGCATGGTCGTCTCCATATTCAGGAGAATCATAGGCCCCTCCACCGCCTTCAGTGTTCCGAAGTGGGCAAAGGCCTCAATTCCGCAGAGGGTGTGCTCCAGGACATCAACCCGCACGTTGCGACCAATCCAGCTTTTCATAACTCTCTCCTTGTGAAGAACTATTGGGATCGCTCCCATTGCAAGAAATTTTTTCAAATTTCCTATAATGGAAGCCCAAACTTTCGCTTGGACACCTGCAGTGCAGGATTTAACGGGGCACAGGCTATTCTGCCTGCTTTGTAACGCGACGAACCTTTCGAAGCACTGACGGCGGTATCTCCACCGGTTCCTGCTTGCAAGACCCATCGCACCGCTCGCCGACGACCCACCGTTGACCTTCGAAAAAGAGCTTGCCGTGGCGGTCCGCTGTCGGCTCGTCGGTAAGTTTGACGTGGACGCCGTTGATGCAGAACAACCTGTCGGTTGTGCTGCCCACGATCTGGTCGTGCGAGAACGAAACTGCATAAGGTTGCATTCGCATTGCAATCCCCCTATCCATGCCTGCCGTTGGGTCAGGGCTTACTGGAGATACCTCTGTCATATAAGTGAGCTAGGAGAAAGTATACCATATAAATATTCTATGTCAAGGGGAGGCCGACTGCTGTACCTCAAAATAAAATATCCCTCTTCTGCTGAGCGAGTGGACGTTCCGACGTCGGAGCGAAGCAGGAGAGGGATATTTTATTTCTTTGCGATCTGCACCGCGGGGCCGTTGCCCAAAAACTTGGGCTCGTTCAGCTTCTTGTACTCCACGGGGATGAGCGTCAAAAATTCCTTGAGCTTTTCCATCGCCCAGTCCTTGTTGCGCTTCTCACGGCCGCGCAAGCGCATGACCACTTCCACGGGATGGCCTTCGTTGAAGAACTTTTCCACCTGGCGCACTTTTACCATCAGGTCGTTGTGCGCGGCCTTGGCCGTGATTTGTACGGCCTTCATGGACGCGGTCTTCTGCGCCGCGCGCTCCTTTTTGATCCGCTTTTCCTCTTCGTAGCGGAATTTGTCGTAGCTCATGAGGCGCACGACGGGTGGCTTTGCCGCGGCGGAGATCTCTATCAGGTCGATGCCGTCGTCCGGGCGCGCGAGCGCGAGGGCGTCAGCGCGCGGCATGACCCCCAGATTCTCGCCCTTCTCGCCGATGACGCGAAGCTCGGGCGCGGTTATAAGATTATTGATACGCGGCTTGATTATGCCTCCATTATATCAGCTGTGGTAGAATAATCAAAAGATGCAAGAGACCCCGATAACGCACCCCGGCATCCCCCAAGAGGTCTATCACACCATGGGCAAGAAGACCTTTTGGATATTTCTGCTGCAACGCGTACACGCGGCGTTCGTTTTGCTGCTCCTCACGATCGTGCTCTTTGCGGTGAGCGGGCAACCGTTCCTTGTTTCCACGCCGATCGGCAACCTGGCGCCGTATATGTCGCTCGGCGCATGGCTTGGGCTTCTGCTCTTCGTGCTCGTGGGCGGCGTCACATTCCTCATTTCATGGCTCATCTATAAAAACTATAAATATTGCCTTGGCGAGGACTCGCTCAAGATCAAGCGCGGCATTTTGAACAAAGAAGAGGTCTCGATCCCGTACCGACAGATCCAGGACGTGGACATCCGGCGCGATCTCGCGTTCCAGATGATCGGCCTCAGCGAGATCGTCATCCTGACGGCCGGCCACGAGGAAGGGGAGCATCCCGGCGATGACGATTCCGAGGGAATGCTGCCCGCGCTCGACAAGGACCTCGCCGAGTGGCTGCAGGCCCAGCTCCTGGAGCGCGCGAATGTGCAGAAGGTCACCGAAGAACCGGCGTCTGCCGTCATTCCTCCCTCTTCCCCTCCTTCCGCCTAAACTACTTGCTGCAGCACTTGCACCCTACCAGCTTGGTGCCGCCCGCGATGATGAGGAGGATCGGCCACGTGATGTCCACGAAGCCCCACGTCAACACATTGATCCCGCCCAAAAAGAAATCGAGGCCGATCAGGATGATGAGCCACGGTATCACCCTGTGGTGAGGGCACTTGCAGGCCATTCCCTTCCCCTCCATTTTTCCTTCTTCCATAAAAAGATTAAAAATTCGTTAAAATCCGGTTTTGCTTCGACCTTTCGCGAGGAATCGCTATCCCTTTTATTATAGCATTCGGCATGGTATAATATCGGCAGCATTATGGGGAGCGCACTGGCTTCGATAAAGACAATCCGTGGGTTTGCGAGCCGTTCGCAGCGCCGTTATCGCTGCAAAAACTACAACTGCCAACTCTAACCGAGTTCCAGCCCTCGCTTACGCTTAACGCGTAACCGCGGGGATCGGCCAGTCCGGGTTCCTTGGGCTGTCACCGGTCTTATATAAGGGAACTGGCGTCGCGCAGACGATCCTAAGCGCGCCGCGAGAAACAGGATCACTCGCTTAGCATTCGCTAGACTACGCTCGTAGACGGCCCATCGGCACTATCTTTACACGGCGGTTCGATTCCGCCCGCTTCCACCACCGGACTCTTATATAAACACAGTATTCCGTGAAACCTTCTTTTTCAGCAGGTAATTGAAGGGTTCTTTGAGTTTTGCCTGAGTTATCTTCCTGTCTTTTATGGTCAATTTTTCGAAAATTGTGTGGGCTAAGGCGATTTTTTGATCATAATTTGCTTTCTGATATGCCTCGTAGCAGTTCTTAATGAGGGCCAGCGCTTTCTCCGTGGTTTCTTTCCATGACGATAATTTGCTGTCGATTTTGCCAAGCTCGGTGCGGCATTTAGCCTCCTTCGCTTCGAGTTCTGCCTTATGCGCCAGATAGGTTTCTCGATCGATGCTTTCGTCTATATATTTCTCGGTCAGAGATTTTTTCCGGCTCTCTGTTTCTTCCAGTTGTTTTGCTAGCGAGGTTCTTATTTCATGGTTGCTGGCTTGGAACTTCTTAGCGGATTCCTTGACTCGATCGGCAAGCCTTTCGGTCGCTGATTCAGAGAGCTGAATAGATTTCATAAGACGAGCAAATTGCTTTTCTGCTTCCGGCAAGGCAAACATCGGCTGAGAGCAGAAGACCTTATTTCCACCAATCCGTTTTTGACAACTATAGTAGGGGTAAGTACCTTTTCTGCCGTGATGATTGCCTGCGTTGATTCGTGCTCCACATTCTCCACAATAGGAAATACCTCGCAAAAGGAATCGATGCTTTCGTTTCCGGCAAGCTCCGAGGTTTCGAGTGGAAAGAATAGCTTGCACCTTATAAAATGTTTCCTCGTCGGTAAGTTTGGGTTGGGTACTGCTTGGGTTTTCAACTCCTCCCCAAGAAAGATGGCCGATATACAGTTTATATTTGAGGATTTGTTCGATCGTACTTACGGCGAGAGGTTTTCCGTTTCGGGTTGGGAAGCCTTCTTCTCGCAGTTTTCTTACAAGATCGTGAAGCGAGTATGCGCCACTCGCGAAGTCAGTAAAAGCTTTCGTGACCCAAGGTCCTTCGTTCTCATCCACCTCGATCCATCTTTTGTCTTTATCTCCGGATCGGTGCTCTCTTACGTTCTTGTAGCCGTAAGGTGCTTTACCGGGAAGGATGCCAGATATCGCTTTGTGTTGCATGCCGAGCCTTATCTTTTCTCCATCTTGACGGGATCTGAATTCGGCAAAACCAGCCAAAATCCATTCCATCATCCAATTGGCAGGGTTCTTGTCTCCGCTTAGTGCTTCACTAACAGAAAGGAATCGTTTGCCGTGCCTCTCGATGTCTTCCTTAAAAAGGAAGTATTCGACGCCGTTTCGGAATATCCTTGAAATGTCGTAGGCAATAACGGCTTCTATCGAGGTGTCCGTTTTAAGGCGATCCACCATCCGCTTGAAGTCCGCTCTTTCATCCGTCCTGCCGGAGATTCCTTTGTCCATATAAATTCCGGTCTCAAGGTTGATCTCGTATCCTTTTTGCTTGGCATAGGCAAGACAGGCCTCTTGTTGGGTCTCAATGGGATTTTCTTTTGCGGCCTGCGCCGTAGAGCTGACGCGGAGGTAAAGGATTGCTGACGACATATTATTCCTTTTTTTCTTGCAGGGAAATTGCAATGAGAATCAGGATCTCGGCGAGGCGATCGATTGCGGCTGATCCCTGATCCTGGTTCTCAATGTTCCGTTGCATGTTAAATATAAGAGACTAGTCTCCGGTTTCTAAGGAGTGGAGAAAATCCTCTTTTGCCTTGGCGATCATTGCGCGTTCTTCGTCATCGTCAACGCGCGCGCTCCAAGCGGCCGACCTTGCCTGAGTAATTGCCTCCAGTAAGCCCAGCTTTTCTGAACCGCTAAGAGTCTGGTGCGCGTGCTCGATCTGATTTTTTTCTGCGTCATAGAGAAGTGGGATATTTCTGTAGGCTGTGTCGAGATTCCAGTTTGGGTATCGTCTATGGTAGTGATACCAGCAGTCAAAGATGAACCCTTTCGCTTTAGCGAGGTCGTCTTGGGACCAAATGAGGATTTTCTGCGCGGCTTTCAAGTGGCGCGAGAAGGGGAACGTCCACGTGGGTGTGTCGAGTTGACCGTTCAAGAATCGGTAAAATTCGACCAGCGTCTGAACTTTTCCTCGGTGTATTCCTTTGTGAGCGAGATATTCGTCGAAGGCCTTAAGCTTTTGGTGGTAGAGTCTAATTGCCATTTGTTTGAAAAAAATTTATTAACGAAGTTAATTGCTATTTGCATTCTTAGGTACAATTCTTAATTAAGGTGGTCTATTTGGCTTCCTATGTCCTTGCCGAGCAGGTAGCCACTTTGGCTCGTCAGGGATACGGAATGAGGCGCGGATCTTGGCATCAGGGACGAGGAGATAACGCGTTGCTCTTGCGTGGTTTCCGATCCGGTAGCCGATTTTGTAGTCGATGAAGCCATTTTCCTTGAGTCGCTTCCTTGATCGCTGGAGATTCTTCTTGCTGAAGCCGAAGTCGTTCGAGAGCCGCTCGTCCGTTATCCACGGACAAGGTGTCGAATAGGAGTGGTGAAGGTACCAAAGGGCCAGCAGGACGGAGAAGTCTCTGGTGCCGAGTAATTTCAGATGGCTGGAAACGAGTTCTTTCGGTAGCAGCATAAAATTTCCGGTAGGTTTAAGTTTCATTTGCGCGATTTAATTTTGGCGTGAACCTATTCTCGCACGAGGACGATAGGTTGGTGCTTGAATGTGGATATTTCTGTGGATTAAATAACAAAAAAATAGCGATTGAGTTTTGTTCGCGGATGTTATTCGCGCATTATCCGCGTTTTTGCTGGGACACATTTGATGTCCTCTTTTATACTTCGCACAAATACGCTGATTGTTGTTTAGTCCATTTCTTCCGTCCTGATGTCATCAAGCGGATGTGTCTTCTTTGAGCCTGCTTGAAATTAAAAGTGCCAAAACTGACGCGTATTAAAAAAGCGCGCTTAAGCTGTGAAAACTCCTTTTTAGCGCCGAAAAGTGCCAAAAAAGAGCCCTTTTGCGCTCAAAAAGAGCTGTTTGTATGACTACTTGATACAGCCAGATAATGCTCTAAGATATAAGGCAATATGGAAACGAAAGAGAAACGGATAAGAGAAGACAAGAAGGAAATTGCAGATAGGCTAAGATCTTCCGACGTAGAGAAGTGGAACAGCCTTAGCCCTGAAGATCAAAAGGCGGTCGTCGATGAATTTTATGACTTTAGAACTCCTAAGAGCTTTGAGATCAATAAGATTCTCGATGATAATAGAAATTTGAGGCAAACCCTTTACACTTTAGTGCTCGGCCTTCTGCTCGGAATTTTTGGAAATATATTTGCCGATATTATTATTCAATATAAACCGAAAGGGCCTATTTTCGATTTTATCGCCATCGTGCTTTTCTTCTTGCTCTTGTGGGGACTGGTAAAGCAAATCCAAAATTTAATCGCTGAGCATTTAAACGAGGGAGAAGTTCTGGATTATTTTTTGGCGATAGTAAAAAAGAAACAGAGCGAAAAATCGACAGATCATTCGGCATAATCTTTAATACCGCAAGGTAAGCTTTCTGCCGGCAATTCCTAGAAGATAGCGGTATAAAAATTTTCACTGCATCCCACAGAAGCTTCTTTCCGTCCGATCGTTTGCTCCCATCGAACACATGATGACAATCGAGTTCACTGCGTGGGTAGTTATATCGAACCGAGTGCCATCTGCGCTCGTAAGCGTGCTGTAGGGAATAGTGGTGCTAGCTCCTCCTGCAAGATCGAATGAAATATGGCTCTGATAGGGAGGATTATCGAAATTGAATCCGCATCCGCCATTTACTCCAACTTCACACGATTGCCATGAGTCGCTTTCGAGATTGGTAATGGAGATGCCATCATTCGTTGTTTCGACAGTAGCTTGAAGGTCGCTATTGGAGGTTGTTGATGATCCTTGCCCCGCAATTGCCTCTGCCGTTACGCCGACTATGCCGATGACGAACATGATCATCACGATAGTTATGACAGGATGATGGTTCAGCCAATCAAGCAATTTGCCTTTCGGTTTTTGTTCCATAGTTTTACCAGATAATTATTCTGCTCTGCATTTCTCCGATGCTGTCCGCCATAGGATCAAGTGTGTAGCTTTTGCCGGGAATATATTTTCCGTACATGGCATAGAGAGGAGCCGGAAGCCCCAGTCTTTTATACTCCGCTTCTTCTAGGTCTTTCTTTATGATGCCATCCGCAAAGAAATGTTTGCGGTTAGCGATAACGAACATCTTTGTCTTTTGATGTCTTGGAAGTGAGTTTAAATTCATGGTTTTATTTAAAACGAAAACCGACCTTTAGGGCCGGTTGAGAGTTTTATGCCAGAAAGCTCCCAACCAGCTGGTCTTGCGACCCATATCCGTTTCCAGATATGACCGATGAAGGTGGCTCTGATTGAGAGCTTTCTGCCTTCATCGGTTTTCTATGTGCCATGCCCTGCAAATTGCTGAGTTTAGGCAACCCTATTTAGTTGTGGATTAACTATAAGATAAGCGATTTTGCTTGTAAATCCGATCAGGAGTTCCCAATCGCAGATTGTTTGACGAGCTCTTTATTTTTCAGTAAAAATCCGGCATTATTGGAGTTAAGCTAATTCGATGAGCAATGAATTTGAGATTATAAAGGATGCTCCCCTCGGAAGGAATGATGCTGATCATTTCGGCTATTCAGATATTGCTGAGCAGATCAAGGAAATATATATTAAAAGTCCCGCGCCGCTTACGATCGGACTTTATGGACAGTGGGGCTCTGGCAAAAGCTCTATCTGTTATCTATTACGGGATCATCTCGTTGCTGAAGGGAGCAAGGTTTTTTATTTTGATACTTGGAAATATGAACGCGACTCTTTTCGACGCCAGTTTCTTATTGAGTTTGATAAAGACATCTTTCAAGGATCGCTTCGCTATAAGGAAACATTAAATCAATCACTAACAGTTCCTAGGACCTTCTCCTTGATAGAGAGTTTAAAAAGTAGCTTTGACAAAATAATCGTAAAGATTTTTGTCCCCGTCGTTGTCACGTTACTTTTTCTCCTCGCCCTTTTTGCTGTTAATCAATGGATTTGGAATTTTGGATTTGATCAAGCTTTTGCCGCTTTGGCACAGAAGGGTATATCCGCCATACTTACGCTAGGCATCTTTGCGGTTATATATAAGTTTTTGGCGAATATCGTTGATATATCTCAAATAAATGTCGAGACTCCTCGAACCGATTCTGCTGAAGGTTTTGAATATTATTATAGTGAAGCGCTCAAGAAGCTAAAAGACAAGATACTTATCATAATTGATAATCTTGATCGATTGGACAAAGAGAAGGCTGTCGCATTACTGAGCGATATCAAAACTTTTTTGGCTAATGAAAAAACAGCGGAAGGCGTTGGAGCTATTTTCCTTATCCCTTGTGATGACCAGGCTATAAACGATCAACTTCGAGGAACTTTCGGCGAGGATTTTGATACGGAAGAATTTTTAAGAAAGTTTTTTAACCTCTCTATCAGGATCCCGCGCTTATTGGATCTTGAACTCGATAACTATATATCGAAAAATATTATCAAAACAAAAGTAGCTGATTTTCAAGGTAATAGTTCGCTGGTTTTTATTATAAGCCGGGCCTTCAGAAATAATCCCCGTGAGATTATCCAATTCCTAAATTCCCTTACGGCTCAATACCTCTTGGCTAAGCAGAGGAATATGGAATACATTTTAGATAAAGAAAAAATTCCATTTTTAGCGAAAATATTAGTCATAAGAACCAAGTGGCCAGAACTATATAAAATTCTTGAGGCAAAAGTATTAAGGACATCAGATTCGCTGGATCAAATTATAGCGTGGTCATTTTCTAATGATCAGAGATTTAGGGACGAAGACTTCTCAAATTTTATAAATACCACAACAACGGTTTCAGATGAACGCGCCAATTTATTTTTCTCACTCAAGGAAACGCCAGAACAAAAAAAGGTTCCAGAATGGGAGAGCTTTATTACTGCGGCCGAGAATATTGATACGGAGGCATTGAAGAAAATTTATGAAAAGATTGTCGAGGTAGATGGAATGACTGAATTTCAAGGGTTGTTATCAAATTATGTACGACATAACGAACATAAAATCGATAAGCTTACCAATGTTTTTGTTTCAATTCATAGCTTGTTTGATAAGGACAATCTTGTTGCCTTCGAGCAATTTCTTGAAAGGATTTTTGAGCTTATTAGACCTGAGGGATTTTTACCAGTGGAAGATAAGATAGATTTTTCGAGAATATTTAACGAAGGTTTCTCTAGTCTCCACCGGAAGACTCAAAATACGATAGCGAAAAATTTTGCTCACTTTTTAAATTCTATTGCGTCTCGACCTGAGGAAATAAATAAAAATGTCAATGATCCCATAGAGCTTTTTTCCCTTGTAAGTTCACCTAACGCTTGGACTGCATTTGCTCCTTTTAATAAAGAGCTAGCGCAAGCAAAGGCCAATGTTTTAAATCATTTAAAGGGCGAAGTTGTTTTTCCGGGGCAATTAGGAGAAGAGCAGGTTGCCACACTGGAGAAACTATTAAAATTCTTAACTGAAGAAAAGCCATTTACACCACTTTTGTATGGGCCAATTCTGTGGCAACTCTTTTTTCTCATGCAGTATCAACCCGTCCAGACGGTTTATGCTGAAAAAGTATTATTGGCAGCTTTGGAATTTGCCGAAAAAATTAAACTATCACAACTTACTCCTGAAGTCTCTAATACTCAATTGAGGTCTTTCTCGAGTCAGGTTCTGGCGCTTTATAATACTTACGGAGATTGGGGGATGCGAGTTTTAATTGTAAAAATTTTACTACGGATTCGTTTTGAAGGTAACCCACTCCTTAACGAAATTAATGGTTGCCTTAGGCAATTCATAGAGACAACCGCAAATACTCCAGAGAATATCTTAGAGGCGATAGCAAATACAAAGCTTTTTCAGATTGACAGGGAAATTCGAGAGGATTTGATCAGGCGCACATATCAAACTCTCGATTTACTCACTGAGGTAAAATTTCCGGCAAAAGAATTTAGCGAGGCCGAGAAGGGCGGCATCGTTAATAATTTGAATGGGAAGCCCCTTCCTCTACTTTTCGATTTCTTGGAGTATATCCATTATGATTTTCCAGATGAATTCCAAGGGAATTCTAGGTTTAAGGTTGATGTCGTTCGCAATATTATCAACCGACACAATGAAATTCCGGACGATACTGTTTTGCGGCGATGGCTGGAAGCGATAAAGAGTATTGGTTTGCCCTCGGATGCATCTGACACATTTTTTGCCAATCTAAAAACATTGGAGAATCGGGATGAGAATTTTAAAAAAGCCATAAAAGCTTTCGTCGGTCATAATCCAAGGATATTGGCAGAATCTCAAGTTGAGGAATTAATCAAGGAATAGTTGCACCTATTATTCCAATTGGTTTAAAAAAATGAACAATGCATTGCCTAAGCTGAAGGAGTGGTGGAGAAATAATTGGTTTGATTTCTTGAAGTTCTTCATTCCTGTTGTGGTGGCACTTTTTTTAGGAGCCATGCAGATAGCTATTGATTTACAGCAAGGAGCGATTAATTCTCAACTGCGGGACCTTAGTTATTTAAAATACTTCAGTCCGAGTATCGGCGAAACATTTGATAGTCAAAAATTACTTTTAACCTTGACCAACCACGGAGAATCTTCCATTTATGTTGATGAAGCTTCGATAAGTGGTAAAACTGTTCTATTTCCAATTCAGCAGACTATCTTTCCAGATAATTCCATCAATATAGATCTTCATCCGGTAATAGCAGAATTAGGATTCCCACAAAACTCTTCGACTCTTGATCTCTATAACATATTTTTTACAACGACTGAACAAAGCAGTTCAATTTATTCAGGCACCCTGCTTTTGTGGATCAATACTATGAACGGCCTAACGGTTAAAGTTCCTATTCAAAATATCAGCATTCAAGAGCTGGGAACTAGCAATTTCATGGATGTTTATGATGCAGTAACTCACACAAAGCCGAACTAATAAAACCAAACCTTAGATATAGTTAAGGCATGAATACAGCAGAAATAGATAAGCCTTCCTCAAGAGTAAAGCTTCTTTACTCGATCATCTTGGCAATATGTATTTTCCTTTTCGTCTACGGAATTTTGTTCTTAGTAACATCTTCGGATATAAACAAATACGAGCAATTACTTAAGAATGGCAAAGCTACACAGGGAGCCATTACCAGTATCGATTGTGCCAATCACGCGTCTTACTCATATGAATTTAGTGTTGGAGGACAACAATATGATTCCTCAGATAATAGCTTAGATTGCCAAGCTATTCAGGTAGGGCAAGGCGTAGAAGTAGTATATCTACCGGCCGATCCATCAATAAATACCACCGATGTACCGCCAAGTGATCGGCTCAATAGCGATATTTTTTTCCGGTGGGCCTCGGCAGTTTTATTAACTGTAGTGCTCAGTTTTGGAGCTTGGCGACAGTATAAGAAAGGCGCGAAGAAGGAATGAAGAAGGAATTTATATAACGCACTTCGATCTCCACCCCCCAGCAATTTGGGGTCGCAGAGCGCCTTGAACGGCTCTGCGAGCTCCATTTTCTCTACATTTTTTGCGCTTACCGTGAAGTTCGAGAACATTTTTCGGATGATCGCGTCCTTTTGGGTGAGCGGTTTCATTTTAGCCAGTATCTTCGGGGTCTTTTCCCATAGTTCGAGGAATTGCTCGTAGGTGAGGATTGCGGCCTTGCTGGCCTTTAATTTTCGCTCAATCTGGCCTATTTCGCCCTCCAGCCCCTTGAGATCCTTCTCGCCCGCAGCAAGATCACCCTGGTAATCCTGGGCGATTTTCTCGTCTTTGCCGATCTCAAGGAGCCGGTCGCGTATTTTCGCCATTTTGTTCTCAAGTCGCGTCCGCTCGGTCTTTTTCTCCACGAGGAGAGTGCGGAGGTTTCGCTCTCGCTCGGCCGCCACGCGAGGCATTTCTTCGGCATAGTGCTCATAGGCCCGTCGGGAGGAGAACGGTTTTTGAGCCAGGAAGTCGAGGATATAGTCAGTAATCACTCGCGCCCGTGTGGACTTTCCCTTGCGCGGACAATCCGGCGTGGTGCATCGGTAGTAGAGATAGTTCTTGGGGCCCGACACGTTCTTCTTGGCTGTTATGCCTGGACCCATGTTTTCCCCGCATTTCGAGCAGAAGACCATGCCTCGCATGAGATCCGCTCGCACGTCTTCGTGACGGCGATATTTTCGCGCAAGTCGGAGAACCTGGCTTCGATCGGTCAGGTTGTTGATCTTCATAAAGTCGGGAACGGAGATCGCTGGTTGGAAGTCGTATTCCTTCATGAGGTTGACCCCGCCGCCCTTCTTGCCGTAAACGATGACGCCGGCGTAAGCCGGATCGAGCATGAAGTCATAGACCCGTCTGACGCTCATCTTGAATGGCGTATGCGTGCCGTCTTTATTCCATCTCTGGTATCCGTTCTCATTGAGAAAGTCCGCAATTTTTTCGCACGTCGCACCTTCGAGGCGCATTTGGAATGCCCGCTTGATGAGGATGAAGTTCTGTCCATCGGGACGGAGGCGCCCGTCTCCGTCTTTGTAATAACCAGGTTTTGTTCTGTTCGGATATTTTCCTTCTTCGATGCTGCGCTTGTTGCCGCGCGCGATATTTGCCCCGAGTTGCTCGGAGTATTGTTTTGCGAGCACAAAGGTGATGCCGAGCGTCATCTTGCCGCTCGCATCATTCACGAAGGTGAAGCTCTTGAACTTGAGATCCTTAATGATGCCCTTGTCGAGTAGGTCGATGATTTCGCCTGCCTCTTTCATGTTGCGGGAGAGGCGATCGGGATGCCACGCGATGATGCCTTGGTATTTGCCCGCGGCCACATCGTTCATCATAGTGCGGAACTTCGGCCGAATATCTGGCTCTTTAGCGGACTCGGACTCCTCGATGATTTTCGCGATCGTCAGATTGTTATATCCAGCGAACTCCTCGCACTCGCGCACTTGGTCGCCGAGTGAGCGTTGTTGTTTGTCTTTCTCGTCCGTCGATTTTCGTGCGTAGATGACGTAGCGATATTTTTTTATGACCTCGGGATCATCTGCCTCCACGGCTTGGAGTAGTTTGAGGGCCTCAAGGAGTTCTTCTGGATTGGTCGGTTCTGCCATGACACCATTCTATGCCATTACCTTGCCGAAGTGGAGATGCCTTAAAGCCCTAGGATCTGCTTCTTCTTCGCTGCGAACTCGTCATCGGTGATGATGCCTTTTCCCTTGAGGTCGGCGAGCTTTTCGAGATCATCGAGATTGCCGTTTTGTGCTTGGGCTTTTTTCAGCACAATGTTGTCGCCGAGTGATGTCCGTTCGATTTTCGTGACGGCTTCCCAGAGGTATGGGTTTCTCACGGGGAATTGCATATTTTTGGGTTTATTCACAACACTCATACTGATTGTTCCGAAGGGGATGGGTTGGAGCGCTGAGATGCTCTTGAGGGGGATGATCCGATTTTCTTTGTTGCCCTGGAAAATGAGGCGATGGTTGGTGAGGTAGAGCGATCCCTTGTCGAGGTCAGCCCATTTGAGCGTGCTGAAAGAGGTTCCGCTATAACTGCCAATCCTTGCGTGACCCACGCGCACGCTCCCGAAGCCGCCGCTGCTTTCGCGTACCGCTCGCGCCTCTCGAAGCGTCGTGGGATCAGCGAGGATGAGGCGTTCGTCTTTTTCGAGAATGAGAGAGGCCGGTGGCGTGATCGTGGGGATACGCTTCATCGCTACCGCGTCCTTGAGGAACTTATCCTTCTCTGCGATCAATGGAATGAGTGTGGCTTTGAGTTTTTCTCGCTCCCTTGCCTTACTGGTGAAGATACCCATATCGGTTTCTGTTATTTTGCGTCTTCGGCTTTGAGTAGCTCCTCAAGCTGGCTGCGGATGTCGAGGAGGAGCTCTACGACGATCGCGAGCATATGCGTGGGGCCAGCGACGCCAGGAAATGTCCCGTCAATGTGCTTCACGCGTTCGTTGATTTGGTCTCGTGTTTTCATGGTGGTGATATAGAAATGCTCCCCGTGCGGAGGAGCTTCTTATCGACCAAAGAACCCACCGCATGGGTGAGAGCTTGCGCCCTCCACGCCGTTTCCGGCATGGCCTACGAGGACAGCCCCATGTGATGGGTTCTTTGTCCTCGTAGGACTTGTGCACTTCCGCCATGCCACCGCGTTACCGCGATGGTTTAGGCATCCTTTTCAGTTGTGATTACATCATAGCGCGAGGGGTGGTTGAAGTCGAGATGAAAAAGCCCGACAAGCATGATGCCTGTCGGGCCGGGTATGAATGAGAGCCGCCGAATGATAAATGATGGTGGCGGCTGTTACTGGTGGAGGTGAAGCGCGGTTACTTCGCGGAAGCGGAACCTTTCGGCCGTCCCGCGCGGCGCCCTGCAAGTTCGTCACCCTTGAGGAGCCAGAAAGCGATGGAAGGCATTGCGTCGTCGGTCATCCGGCGATGCTGCTCCTTCCATTCCTTCGGAACCGTTTCGAGGGTGAGTGCCGTGATGGCGATGTGCTCCTGAAACCGCATGAGCGCACGCTCATCTGACTCGCACTCGGCCCACAGCGGGTGGCGTGTGTTATAGCGAAGGACCCCCGCATTGCTGTCGAGATCCCAGAGCCGGTCAGAACCTTCCATCTCCTCATAGAGGAATTGGAGGCCCTGACTGTTGCCACGCACCATCATCCGCTGGCGTCCTTTCGGGCCGCTCACGGTGTAGGGCGTGTGACCGGGATGCTCCGACTTCGGGTCGCTACCCCCTCCGCCGTTGCCACCCCCGCCGTTGCCGTTGCTCTTTGCCGCGTCGATCGAGATCGACGGCTCGCTCTGTGTCCCGATGATTTTGGCATCGGGCCGAGTGTGCCGCGTACCGATCGTACCGATGCGGAACGACTTCACGACGTCCTTCAGATAGGCGAAGGCCGGTTGTTCGAGAAGCCCCTCGACCACCCGCATGGAACGCATGCCGAGCTGCTGGTAGCGGTCGTCCTGCGCCTCTTCCTTCACCTTCGCGATGTGGCTCGCACCGATTTTGCGATACCACTCGTCGATGGCGATGCAGAGGCCCATGAGCGCGTCGTTGGCGATGAAATGCCGCCGGTTCGGGTCGAGCTTCGCCTTCTCGGTGAAGATCTGCCCTTCGAACACGCCGGACTCCAGAGCGTCGCAGACGTCGCTGTCAAGCAGTTCCCCCGCGTGGCTCGCGAACTGCGCAAAGCTGATCGTGAAATCCTTGCCGGACTCCCCGATGACCACTTTGCCGCGGCGGCCCTTCTGGGTTTTCTTCGCGATGTAGAGTTGGAACGTAGTCTGTCCCGCATCCTTCTCGCGAATGTACTCCATCGGCAGTCGCTTGCCTTCGTAGACGTCAGCGACGATCTTCTCCGCCGAAACTTCTCCGTCGGAGGAGACGATCTCGACGTTGACCGTCACGCCCCGGCGTCGCATTGCCGTCGAGAACCGCTCGAGGATGCCCTCCCGAAGGGAAGACGCCGTCATGCGGCTCAGCAGGCGGTCCTTCGTAAAGTTGTAAAGCTTCACTTGGGTGCGCCACGCGACGCCGCTGCGGCTCCCCTCGCGTTCGAAGTGCAGGTCGGGCAAAGGTTCGACGGGAATGCCGTCGATCTTCTCCTGCCCGCAGATGTCGTCCGTAGAGAACGTCCACTGCAGGTAGGCCCGAGGATTGCTCTTCGGCGTGGAGATGAACGTGAACCGCTGGCACTTGCCGAGAGGGGCGATGAGGCCCATTCCGAACTGGCCGAGCTTGTCCCCGTCCTTGATGCCCTTGCACACGGAGAGGAGTGCGTCCTCGAAGCGGCTCCGCGTCGTTCCCACGCCGTCGTCCGACACCGTGAGCGTCCGCTTCTTGTGGTTGATGGCCACGTTGATGTTCGTGGCGTCGGCGTCCAGAGCGTTCTGGACGGCCTCGTAGACAACTTCCGCGAGCGTCGGGTAATGCCCGGCGACCCGCAAGAGCGCTTGTCCGTGGTGAAAGTCGATCTTGCTGCTTTCTGCGGTCTGCATCTTGATCTCCCTCTATCTCTGGTTCTGGGTTGGCGTGGTTGAAGTGATCTCGCGGGCTTTCTCGCTGCACAGGGCATTCAGCTGCTTGTTGAGCCGATAGAAGCGATTGGCCATATCGAACACGCGGTGCCGCCCCGCCTTTTCCCGGAACGCCTGCCGTTGTTCGGGCGTAAACCCGTCCGACAGCATGTGTTCGAGTCGCGGCTCAAGGACGGCGCAAAGCCCGTTCAGGCCATCGAGAAGATGGATGATGTCCTCCTCGACCCGGTCCCGTATTGCGCTCCGCGCCTGCCCTTGGAGGGCGACCGCACGGGACAAAAGCGCGATGGCGGGTGCGCTGGTGGTTTCTTGGACCTCCAGCGGATGCTCTGCACAGATGCGCGCTATTCCCGCCATCTGTTTGCTTGAGAAGGGGGCTTTCGCGTGGAGCGCGCGAAGGATGTCGGAGACCTCGGTGAAGCCGAGCTCCTTCGCCGTTTCCTCGTAGCTGATCACGCCGTTGGAAATGAGTCTCCCCAATTGGCGCGCCAGCGGCTGAAGTCCTTCGAGCTCTTCAATGCGGTATCCTTGATCTTCCAGAAAATACCGCAGCTTCACGAGCACCAAACCTTTCGGCTGGGTATCGCCGGTGAACCACCGCCTGATCGAGTCGGAGTTGATTCCGAGAAAATCGGCCATGGGTTTTCGCGCTTCGGTGGAGCTCTGGTCGCCCCACGGAAGCTGCTCGAGGTAATGCTTCAGGCAGTCCATGGCGCTTCCCTTAGGAAGTCCCTGCGCCCTTGCTTCGGCTCTCATCTGCGTGCTCCTCTCTGTCTGCCTCCGTCGATGCCGATCGGCTTGGCGCACAGCGCCCGCCAACCTTTCTCGAAGAGGGTTATCTGTTCTAAGCTGACCACCTGTCCTTTGCGGGGCAGCGTACTGCCGCCCTGCCAGTCCTTCAGCGAAAACGTGATGTGCGTCCCTTCTGGGATGCCGTCAATCGCATCATGAAGATAGGTCGAAGCAAATCCTTCGCCTCCTTCATGAACGGCCGTTACCACGCCTCTTACCAAAGTTGCCTGTGATAGACCGGTGCTTGCAGCGCCTACTCTGTCTCTGCTGCTCACCACTGCTCTACCTCCTATTCTGTTGTGAAGAGCTGCCTTCCGAGACTCTCGGAAAGTGGAATTATAATATCATTATTTATGCCCTATTGTCAATCGCGTAGCCTCCCGCGTTAGTGGCAATCCGTATCGGTGCTATTCGTCACGTCCGAGCTGAGTTCCGGCAACCCGCCATAGAAGCTGGAGTCCTGCTTGGCCTCCGCCGTCATGTATTTTTGGATCTCCTTATTCTGCATCGTTGCCGCGATGTAGTAGGAGAAGGAGTCACAGAGATCCGCTTCCGAGAGGAAGCCCTCGTCATAGGCGTCGCTGATTGTGTCGAAGTCGCCAAGATATTTGTCGAGCTGGGCATCACTATATTGGCCGCCATGCTCCACGAGGATCGGGGTATTGTTGTAGAGGTCATTGATGATGCCAATGTTCGTCGGATCGTTGAAGAACTCCGCGTTGAGCGCGATATTATTTTGTGAAGCTGTTACTTTCTGGATTGCGGTCAGTTGATCGGATGCTGCCTTGAGTTGGTAGAAGCCGAAAAGCATTGAGACGGCGATTACGGGGAAGCCGATGATCGTGATGACGGCGGCTGCTTTTTCGAGGCGTTCTTTGGATGCCATAATACTATTTGGCGAAGAACGAGGCGATTATCTGCGCGACGCCCACGAGAACGATGGCTCCCGTTAGCCACATCATGGCGCGTGCATATTTTTTATTGCTCTCCGCCAGTTTTTCGTTTGATGAAATGAGCGCGTGGACGGCGGTGTTTAGCGCAACTCTATCTTGCGACGATGACTCTTCGATCTGCACAGATGTGATTTGAAGGGACTCTGCAACGTCGAGAGAGGCCAACGCATTGGCGATCCCGATGTGTTTTTCGGTCGACGCTCCGAGATCTAATTTGCCGCTTTTAAGTAGGTCGATGGCGGCCTTCACTTCGTCATTCCTCGTCTTATTGGGCAGATCCATGCTTTTACTGTGCCGTTATCTTCCGCTTTTTAAGAAATCCCTCCCGCGCCTTTTTTGCGGCTGCCGGTGCGACGAAAATCTCGGCGACGACTTCGGCGAAAAGCTGGTGAAGATACTCCGCGTCTTCTGGATCGAACGAGAGAAGGTCGAGATCATCGTCGGGATGTGCGCCCTGATTGCCGGCCTCCTTGAGGATATAGGCATTTTGGGAGAAGTCGTTTGTGAGAGCGATGCCTAGCGGATTTGTAGAGCCCTTCAGTTCCTTGAGTTCATTGGCGAGCTTACCAGGTTTTGCTCCGAGGATGTCACGCGTGATTACCTGCAACGCCCGACGAAACATGGCCGCCGCGGCCATCGGCGCGTTTGCATTGAGACAACGTATTGCTTCTTTGTAGGCGGCTTTAAGCTGAGGAGGGTCATTGGGTACTCCTTCAATCTCTTCGTTTTCGTTTGGGATAGAGTTCAACAGATAGGTGTGTCGCTCGCTCTTTTTTGACCCCTCTTTCAAAAGCTCCAACTCCACCACGACCCAGAGCTTGAGGTGTCCGCACCCCTTTATGGGGCACCGGAACATAATCGTTCTCGGTCGGTTGCCCGCAGCCATTTTTTGAGGAGGTTCTTCTGGAAAGACCGGCGGAAGGTTCACATATGAGACGCCATAACTCGTAATGTCGAACGCGACTTCGCGCCCGCAGTTCGTACAAAGACCGCTTATATGATCTCTATCAGAGAATTGGTCGGTAACGTCGGGGAAGTTCTCGATGATGTAATTTGAATAGTCCGTTTCTGTGATCATGGGGTAGTTTGTGCTGGCTGATTTTGCATTTGTTGTCGGCGTGCAGAGCGACGTGCTGCTCGAGGGTGTTTTAGGGCAGGGTTCAGGTGTCGCGTTTCAGAAATTTCGTCCACGAGCATCACGGCCCGCGTCCGTTTTTTCTCGATCGTCTGGGGGCTTTCGATCATGTTGAGCTGCGCCTCTACGAAAAGCATCGCGGTATCCCATTTAAGGATCGAGTTTGCCGCGGCAATGCGATCGCGTTGGGTTGGAATAACAACCCCTGCGAGTTGAACGTGTGGTTTGCCTTCCACGATGTCCAGGAGTGTATCCGCTCAAAAAAAGACGGCGATTGCTGTGAAGCAAATCGCCGCCTAGGGGCCTTACTTGTACAGAGGGCTGGCTAATCCCAGTATGCGCCGGGATTGCGCCAGTCGGGATAGTGCTTGTCGAGCCACTTGAACGCAGCCGCCTGGGCCTTGTCGCTCGCCTCGTAACTCTTTCGGTCGTCGTCCGGCAGCTTGACCGGTTCGGTGGAGTAGATGACCTTGCCGCAATCCGTGACGTTCGCGACGGCAACTCCTTCTTTTTCGCGCCGCCCGTAGTCAACGCTGGCTCCGAACCGACGTTCCGACTGCAGGTCGGCTCTGCGGTCGTAGAAAGCCGCCTTGTAGAAGATCCGCGCCCGCACCCGACCCTTGTCGTCGACCAGGTTCGAATGCATGGAGTGATCAGTGGAGACTTTCTTCCATCCTGCCGGAAGTTCCACGTATTGGAACAGGTCGTCGTCCTCCACGACTTCACCGAACTTGACGCCGGCGGCTTCGAGGATTTTTTTCGTGTCGTAATCCCTGCAACCGCCCATCTGGGTTGGAAGGGTGGTGCTGTTCACCAGCTCGCGCTGGCCCTGGGATACCTGGAGTTCAATCGCGTTGCTCGATCCGACCACGAGGGCGTCGAGCAGAAATCCTGCTGGATTCCTCTTTGTCGCCTCGGTGGTATTGGTGGGGGCCTGCCTATCGCTCGTCATTTCTTTACCTCCCTCTTTTTTGAAGTTGTAATTCGCAGAAAACCTCTACGGTTCCGAGTAGATTATACACCACTTTTAGCAATGAGTCAAGGGGACGCTCAATAAAAGAAAAACCCCGCGGATAGCAGGCGCGGGGCCTTTCTATCGCGGGGCAATGGCGTCATTCGGGGATGACACGCCCCTCTCTCGTGTGGAATGTGATCGGATGGTCGGGATTTACATGAAAGGAAATTCCGACCAGCCCCGTGCTCCAGGGCTTGTTTTTGCCTCTGAACATCTCTAATGTTCCGCGAAATGCGATCTCGGCCACCGACCTCGTTCCGTACGTTCCTTCGAGGAGGAAATTGCGGATCCTGCTGTTTTCTCCTTGGTCCTCCTCTCCGGCTTTGAATGTGACCTCTTTGAGCTCGCCGCCTATTTTGCGCGCGACCATGTTCGAGAGTTGTTCCCTGGCGAAGGTCTCGCTGTCGCCGCCCTGGCGCTTCCGGGATTTCATTTGAGAGAACATAAATAGCACCTCCAGATTACTGCAATCATCGTACTTATCTAAGGGATTATTGTAAAGCTTATAAAGAAAGGGAATTAAGTGCGCGCCGGTCAATAGAAAAAAGAGCCGAGCATTACTGCTCGGCCCATCTACTACCGATTTTAATTTTTCCATTCTTGTCGCTAGGCCGTTTTTTCCGGCTTTGCGGTGCCGCCGTTCTTTTTGATGAACGCCTCCCGCGCTGCCCGGCACCGCTCCTCGCGGTACTTCGTGGGATCGACACCCTCCCATTCGGGAGGTGTCCCTTTGATATACCACAGGCCTGTACTTGGATTGTCGATCTGTCGCACTACGAAGTACATGAGCGCGAGGACGAATGCAACGCCGAAGACGATGGAAAACCCTCCAGTCGCCGACTCGTAAGGCAACACCATGAACGATAGCATCATCGCCACCGCAAGCGTTCCCACGATCCCGTGAATAAGAGGGGAGAGTTCCTCGTCTTCGTTGTCCATGTAGACGTCAACGTCGTAATGTTTGACGGCGATGCGCATCTCCATGTATTTCGTCCACGGCGTTGCAAGAGCGCTCACGCCCACAATTATCGAGTACGCCATGCCGAGGATCGGCAAGACTGCGTGGACAATGATGTCACGGGTTCCGTCATCAACATGGAGATCGTGCCGGAAAGGGGCAAAATACCATGCGATGCCGGCGAGTCCCCCGACGAAGGTTGGCCCGGAGAACAGGACGAGGCACTTGAGGGCTGTTTCAGCTCCGCGCCTTACCCTTTCCCGAAAGGGCCTGAAGTGCTTCTTCTTTTTGAAGATGACCATGGCCATCCTCCTTCTGAAAAATAGACTGCGAAAAATCTGGCTTGATTATATCCAATTTTATGAAAACGTCAATGCGCCGGTACCTTTCAAGCGCAATCACGCCCCATGGTCTCCGTGCGGCTTGATTATCAACGTCTCCGCCTCTTCGAGCACCTGTGCCGCCGTTTTGCCCGAAACATCTATAACGTGCGCATGGTGCTTGGTCGGCTCCACGTATTCTTTGTGCATCGGCGTGAGAATCTGGGCCACATAATCGGGATTCAGTGATTTTGTCCTCCTCGCCATCCGCTCATCGTGGGATGCGTCGAGATAGATCATGAGATCAAAGAACGCCCGGACCTCGGGATGATACAGCGCAAGATATCCTTCAACGAGGACGATCGGCTTTGGCGCCACTTCGATCTCAATGCGTTCCCGCGCACTGCCATACTGCGGATTGTCGCGTTCGTTCATGGTGGCAACGGTGATCGGCTTGCCATCGCGCAGGTCTCCAAGATCTTCTATCAGTTTTTCCCAGCGGATGGCGTCGGGGTGGTCCCAGTTGGCCATGCCGTTTACCTGCGGCACCTCCACGCGCTTCTTTTGATAGTCGTCGAAGTGGAGAATGGAGATCTTCTTGGGATATTTGTCGAGGAGATTGAAGCAGAGCGTCGATTTTCCGGAGCCGCTTCCTCCCGCGATGCCGACAAAGTGGACTTTCATGATACTAATGATAGCAATAATTATTTGTAGATGGACAATAGCGGGCAAATGATATATAAAGAGCGCAGTAAATGCTTTGCCGGAAAGGAGATGCAGTGACATTGCTCACAGAGGCAACCGCCAATTTTATGGCCCTGCGCGCGAGCCGATATCCCGGAAGGGGGCTCGTGGTTGGGCTCGATTCCACGGGGCGAAATGTGATCCAGGTGTACTGGATCATGGGACGCTCTTCGAACAGCCGCAACAGGGTGTTCGAACTTGAGGCGCGGACCGGGCGCTTGTTCACCGAACCCGCCGATCCTTCAAAGGTGGAAGATCCCAGGTTGATCATCTATAACGCGATGCTACAGGACAAAGGCGCGTTTGTGGTGAGCAACGGCAGTCAGACCGACATGATCGCAGGACGGTATTACGGTGTCCTCATGAATGCCCTGCGGGATATGTCGTATGAACCGGACTCACCGATCTATACCCCGCGCATCACTGCTACATGCGGCGTCCGCACTCGCGACAACCTGCCCTTTGCGGAGATCGCGATCCATCGCAAATCCCCAACGGGCGACGGGTGTGACGTCGGCTACTGGTTCTACGACGAGCTTCCGCCGGGATACGGTTATTGCATCACCACTTATGAATGGGATGCGAAGGAACCGACCACGTTTCGCGGCGAACCTCGCCTGATTCCGTTCTATGATGGCGTCGCGACGGATGTTCTCGGTGGGCTGTGGCAATCCCTCAGCGAAGATAACCGCGTCGCGATCGCCGTGAAGTTCATTGATCGGGAAACCCGCCAATCGATGGTGAGGTACGTCAACAAATATCACAAAAGTGATTGACCCCTGAATGCTCCTTTTTTGCAGTGGCCCCGTCGATTTCGGCGGGGCCATTTTGTTATACTAAAAGCATGACCAAACACACTAAATTCCTTCGCGAGGCGGCGAAGTTTTTTGCGGGGGTCGTTGCGGCAGACCTGTTTGTGGGACTCTGGCTTTTGGCGGCGGGCTCGTTGCCCGCGACCGTCTTTGGCCTTTGGATCACCACGCAGTCGGCGTGGCTGTGGTGCGGACTTGATGCGCTCGTGCTCCTTATCCTCATCCATTACGCATGGACGCCGGACATCCTGGAACCGCATGCGTCGAGCAAGGCGTTGTTCTTCGTGGTCGGCATCATCATGGGCATCGTCGCGATCGTCCATTTCCTCCGCCTGGTGTTCGGGTGGTCGGTGGCGATCGACGGCTGGGTGGCGCCCATGTGGGTCAGCTGGGTGGGCGTCATCGTCGCCGCATATCTTTCGTACACAAGTTTCCACTTTGTCGCGAGACAGGGAAAGCGGGGATAGCGGGTCGCCCGGCACGAATCCGATAGTGCCTCGCTTTTTATTTTCTCCTGTTATAATTGGATTACTTGCATGGATATTAAAAATTCATTGTAGGCCAGGATCTCTCCGGGCTTTCCGACGCGGAACGCGAGGCGCTGCGCCATTGCGTGCGCGCGGCGGAGATCATGACGGATATTTATTTGGAACAGATGGATCCATCGTTGCCCGGCATGCGCGCTTCGCTTGCCGCGCGCACCGACAACGAAGGCCGCGACCTCGCGAAATATTTTGAGGTGAACGGCGGCCCATGGGACGGCTTTGACGAAGACAAGCCGTTCGTGCCGGGCGCGGCCGCGAAGCCGAAGGCGGGGGCGTTCTATCCGGCGGACATGACGGTGGAGGAATGGGAAACGCGGCTGGCTGGCGCTTCCGCAGAAGACCGCGCGGCGCTCGAGAGCCCTTACACTATAATAAAGCGCGCCGCGGGTGCGGCTGACGGCACGCCTGGCGCGCTCATTGCGGTGCCGTACAGCGAGGCATATAAGGATCACCTGGAAGAAGCCGCGCGGGAGCTCGAGGCGGCGGCGCGCGCATTATCCGATGGCCCGCTCAAGAAATTTCTTGCGCTCCGCGCGGCCGCGTTCCGTTCAAACGACTACTGGGACAGCGATATGGCGTGGATCGATACGGACGGCACGCCGTTCGAGGTCACGATCGGGCCGTACGAGGTCTATGCCGACGGCTTGTTCGGGCTGAAGGCGACGTTTGAAGGATTTGTCGCCCTGCCGGACGCCGAGGCCACGGCCGACATCCAAAAATTCGCCGCCGTGGTGCCGGAGTTCGACGCGGCGCTCGCCGCACGGTTGGGATACAAGCCGAAAGGCGGCGCCACGCCGCTCGAGATCGTGCGCGACGTGTATCGCGGCGGCGAGGCGGCGTTCGGCAGGCAGTTCGTGGCATACAATCTTCCCAACAACCGCAAGATCCACGAAGAAAAGGGATCCAAGAAAGTTTTCTCGCGCACGATGATGGAGGCGAAATTTTACACCCTTACGCATCCCATTGCGGAGCGGTTGCTGAGCCCCGAAGCGTTCAAGCGATGCGAATGGCGCCAACGCATGCTGTTTGTGCTGGGCCATGAGCTCGCGCACGGCGTCGGGCCCGGCACGCGGAATGTGAACGGCAGGGAGGTAAGCTTCGAGGCCTTGCTGAAAGACCTTCACCTGATGCTTGAGGAAGCGAAGGCCGACATGCTTGGCGTCGCGTTGCTTGACCGCCTCTCCAAGGATGGATTGGTGAGCCGCGAGGAACTTGAGGGTTGTGCGATATATGAGATCGCGAGCTTGGTGGTGGGATGGCGCGCAAGCTACACGGAAGCACATTCCGCCGGCTCGCTCATCGAATACAACTGGCTGAAAGATCGGGGCGCGGTGCGCTACGATGAAGCGAACGGCATATTCGATATCGATCCGGAGAAGGCCCTCACGGCGATGATCGCGCTCAGCGAAGAATTTTTAAAATTGCAGATGGAGGGAGATTATGAAAAAGCGGCGGCATTCGTGAAGCGGTGGGGTTTTGTCGCGCCGGAGATCCCCGGCATGGTGGCGCGGTTCGCGGATCTGCCGATAGAGGTGCATCCGATCTATAAAATCTAAAGCGTCGCGAACATCGCGATCGCGGCAGCGGCCATGAGTGCAAATGTCGCCCAGACGAACACACTGGAGAGCCAGCCGCTCTTGTGTTCGCCCATGATCTTCTCGCTCGCGGCCATGCGGGCAATGATGAAGATGAGCGGCACCGCCGCGATGCCATTGAAGACCGCGGTGTAGACGAGCGCCTTGATCGGATTGATCCCTACGAAGTTGATCATGAGGCCGACGATCGTCGCGATCGTTATCACGCCGTAGAATCCATGCGCACGCTTCAATTTTAAATTCAGCCCTTCGCGCCAATTGAGCGTTTCGGAAAGTGCATACGAGGCGCTGGCAGAGAGCACCGGTACGGCGAGCAGGCCGAGCCCGATGATGCCGATCGCAAAGAGCCATTTTGCGATAAGGCCGGCGTCGGGGAAGCTTTGCACGAGCGGCTCCAGCGCCTTCGCGCCGTCCGCAGCCGTTGCCACGTTCGTGACGCCATGGGTGTTCAACACCGTTGCCGCGACGACGATGATGCACCACGTGGCGATCTCGGATGACAGCATGCCGAGGAAGTTGTCCCATCGCAGCCGGCGCATGAAGGATTTGGTGGGCTTCGCGACGCCGTCCTTGATCATCCGCTTTTCTTTTTCTTCCTCAACCTCGTCCGATGCTTCCCAAAAGAACATGTATGGCGAAATGGTGGTGCCCAAGACGCCGGTAATAATAAAGAGGAACGAGAACGAAAGCTGTATGTGCGGGAGCACGGTGGCGCGCAGGATCGTTCCCCACGGCTCGGAAACGAGGAACGCAGTGAGCGGATAGGAGAGCAGGACGAGCGCGAGCCACTTCAGTACCTTCGCGTACGTTTTGTACGACATAAATATCTCAAGCAAGAGGATGAGCGCGGTGAAGAAAAGCGTAAGGATGGTGAAGTTCAGCGGGATGATAAGGTGTGCCGCCGCGCCCATGGCGCCAAGGTCCGCGCCGATGTTGATCGTATTCGCAACGAGCACGAGCGCAAGGAGGCAGTACAGGACCTTTTTGCTGTAATTTTCTTTGGCGACGGCCGCGATGCCTTTGCCCGTCACGGCGCCGATGCGCGCGCATGCTTCCTGGATCGCCACCATGAAAGGAAGCAGATAGAGCGCCGCCCAGAGCTGCCCGTAGCCGAACTGCGCGCCGGTCTGGGTGTAGGTGGCAATGCCCGACGGATCGTCATCCGCCGCGCCCGTGATGAGCCCCGGCCCCATGAGCTTGAGGATCTTCTTGGTCTTCCGCCCGAATTTCGCCATATCGTTATCTTAATCTTACCCCGAAACCGATTTGTTATCATTAGGAAATGGACGCCTTTCGCAAGGGATTTACTCTCATAGAGCTTTTGGTTGTCATCGCGATCATCGCCATACTTGCTGTCGTGGTCGTGCTTACCTTGAATCCCGCGCAGCTTCTTGCCCAATCCCGCGATTCTGGCCGTATCTCCGATATGAGCACATTGGTAGAGGCGTTGAATGTATATAGCGTAGACCAGGCGTCTGCGGCAGCCTTTTCCCTGGGGTCTTCTTCCGTCGTGTATGTTTCCCTTCCGGACCCGAACGCCACGACGACGGCGGGGACAAATTGCGGCACTATGGGGCTTCTCGCGCTTCCTGCCAATTACACTTATCATTGCGCGGCAAGTTCCACGTATCGCAGCGTGAACGGCACGGGGTGGATCCCGGTGAACTTCCAATCGATATCGAGCGGCGCTCCGCTTTCGGCACTGCCCATCGATCCCGTGAACACTTCTTCGTCCCGGGATTATTACACTTATATGGCGAGCAACGGCCAGTATGAGTTCACGGCGGTGATGGAGTCGTCGAAATATAAGCTGGGAGGATCCAATGACGTCGTTGGCCCTGACGGGTCGGCCTTGGCGACCGTGTATGCGAAGGGCACCAATCTTGCCTTGGAGCCGCTGGACTACGGCGATCCTACGCTTGCGGGAGATTGGAGCTTTGACGAGGGGACCGGCACGATCGCCTATGATTATTCGGGCAACAACGCGACGGGGAGTTGGAGCGGCGCACAGGTCGGAAGTCTGGGCGGATATTATTCGGCGGGAAAGATCGGCCTCTACGCGGGAGCCTTCGACGGAAGTTTGGACGCCGTGAGCGTGTTCGATCGCAGCGTCCCCGTCGGCGCGTCCCCGTTCACGAAGTGGGTGTGGGTGTATCTTCCGAACGGCATTACCTCGACGGTCTACACGGCGGACATTGTGGGATGGGGATCGGTGGGCGTCGGCAGCGCGACGAACGTTTTAAGGACCGGCGGTTCCGGCAACCAGTTGGTAAACTATTTCTGGGGGAACGACCTTTCGTGGTATTCCACCCACATCGTGAACGGGTGGAACAATATCGCGGTCACGTTCGACGGTTCCACGGAGCGTGGATACGTGAACGGCGTCTACGAGGCGTCGTACACCCCTTCAACTCCGAATGTTGCGCTCACGACGACGACGATCGGCGGGAAGATATATGCCGGCGATAATCCGTTTACGGGGCTGATCGACGACGTGCGCGTGTATGGCCGCGCCATGTCCGCTGCGGAGATCGCCGCAATGTATGCTGGAGGAAAGTGATCCATTCGCCGAGCGCCGCATCGCTCACTTGACAAATTTTCCCATCCGGCGTACTATTATGGGGCATAAAGAAACGTCGTCGAACTTCTGAAGAAGCAACAATACTAATTACAATCATGCAAGGAACCATCAAGACCCTTACGGATCGTGGATTCGGTTTTATCGCGCGCGAAGGCGAGGCGAAGGACCTCTTTTTCCATTCCAAGGAGTTGAATGGCGTTGCCTTCGATGACCTGAAGGTCGGCGATGCCGTCACCTTCGAGGTTGCCGACGGCGAGAAAGGCCCGTACGCGACGAACGTCAGCCGGGCATAGCGCCACAAACAAAACCCCCCTTCATCGAAGGGGGGTTTTTGTTTGTGCATGTTATGAAAGAGGAAAAGAAGATCGCCCCGGGCATGATTGCGCCGAGGCGATGGGATTGCGGGTAGGCAAGGCTAGTGCCGCGGCACTCCTGCGAGAAAACTTTCCAAGGGAAAATTCTTCAGGATGTTCATCTGGAGCTTTCCCTTGCAAAAATTGATTGTGATTGCCGCGCCTTTCGATTTGACGACGTGCTGGGTGCCGGCAGGAACGTCGAATTGCTCGCCCGCCTCGTAGGCACGTGACACGATGATGCCATCGGCCCTCCTCCGATATTCGCGGATCGTCCCCGAAACCACATAGGTGATCTCGTCCACGCTGTGATCATGTGCCGGGCTTTCGCCGTTGTTCCAGAAAAAGAGGCTGAACTCCTCGTTTCCCGGAAGTCCCAGGTCGGTAAAGAGGAGCTTTCGATAGCCGTTCCCTTTTATTTCGATAACTTTCACGAGGGACCTCCTTTAAGATCCATACTGCCTCTACCATACGGCACTGCCACGGGAAAAGCAACCGGCGTGATACAATATATTCATGGTCACGGAGCGTTCGGAGTCATATTTTTCGATCGGCATATTGATCCTGACGGCGCTTCTCGTGGCGCTCGTCTTCTGGCCGGAGCTGAACGCGATCGTGCTCGGCATCAGCATCGCCGTGCTCTTCCAGCCGTGGTATGCGGGGCTCAAGCGGGCGCTCCATGACCGGGGCGGCACGGCCGCCGCGATCGTCGTGCTCCTCGCCGTCCTCATCATCCTCGTGCCGCTCGTGCTCCTCGGCCTCCAGATGTTCGCGGAAGCGCAGGGGCTGTACGCGGAGATCGTCTCCGGAGGAGGGGCGTCGGGCGTGGACTGGTTCCGCGTCGCGTTCGCGCAGTGGTTCCCGTCGCTCACCCTCAATCTCGAGCCGTACCTTCAGCAGGTGCTCGGATTCTTGATCAGCAGCATCGGGCCGATCTTTTCCGGATTTTTGAGCGTGGTCGCCACGCTCTTTCTTTCGTTCTTCGCGCTCTACTATTTCCTGCGCGACGGGCATCGCCTGCGCACCGCCCTTATCGAGCGGGGACCATTGCCGCCGGAACATATGACCGAGATCCTTGACCACCTGCATGCGCGCGCGGGATCGGTGATCCGCGGGTCGCTTCTGATAGGCGTGCTCTACGGCCTTACGACCGGCATCGGATTTTCCCTGTTCGGCGTTTCGAGCGCGGTGTTGTGGGGCGCCGTCACGATCGTCGCGTCGTTCATCCCCGCCGTCGGCGTGTATCTCGTCGTCATCCCCGCGGTCGCGTGGTTATATTTTACGGGGAATGTTCCCGCCGCCATCGGCCTTGCCGTCTGGTCGCTCGCCATATCCACCATCATGGAGGCGTACATGCGCCCGCGCCTGCTGGGCGGAAAGGAGAAGGTCCATCCGATGCTGATGCTGTTTGCGGTGCTCGGCGGCCTGTCGTTCTTCGGGCCGATCGGCATATTGCTCGGGCCGCTCGCGCTCTGCCTTCTGCTCACTCTCCTTGAGAGCTATCCTTTGTTCTCCCGTTCTTCCCCCGCGAGAACCTGATCAGGAAGTGGGAAAGGATCCCGACCACGATGATGATCAGGATGATGATGTCGGGGTTGGAGACGAACGACGAAAGCCCGAGCACGGTTCCCCAGAGGAACAGGTACCAGATGAAGTTGCCCGCAAGGGTGAGCGGCAACGCCTGGTTGAGCGGCAGGCCGATCCACGCGCCGATGAACGTGTTGACGTAGGGGAAGTCCACGGTGCCGAGCAGCGCGAGCGAGAATTTTTCGCCGTGCGTCCCGAGCGCGTGGCGGCCCTTTTGTATCCAGCGCTCCACCCAGTTGAAGAATCGCGTTCCCCGCAATTTTTCCTGCGTGAACTTTCCGAGCATATAGCCGGCATACATATCGAGCAGGGTCACGCAGAGCCAGATAAGATTGATCGCCCAGATCGGGAAATTGTTCTGCAGGGCGACCACGAAAACGATCGCGGTCGTGGCGAACTCCTGGGGGATCAGTACGGCGGCGACAAGGATCCACATCGGCATGCGCTCATTGTACCAGTTTTTCGCCCGCGCGGCGCGTTGCGCGGGCCTTTTCCGGTGATATAATGAGGGGCATGGCGAAGTTCAGGAACACCGCGGACAGCTCCGTGGGATACAAAAAGTAATATGAGCGTGCGCAGTTATCTCAAGCGCCAATGGCCGCTTCTCTATATATATAGAAAGATCTATTACGCGCCAAAGGATGTTCCCGCGGCGTTCGGATTTATATTTCATAGCACGAAGTCGCCAACGGCGTTCAGCGCGCGCCTCTCGTTAGTGTTACAATTCTATAAAATTTCGTATTACGTCGACTGTCCGCACACGGAACACGAGATGATCTCCATCGCACGGCAGATCCTTGCCCTCGGCGACGACGTAAAAGGAACGATCGTGGAAGCCGGCTCGTTCCATGGCGGGAGCACCGCCAAGCTGGGCCTCGTCGCAAAACTGTGCGACCGGCAGCTCGACGTGTTCGACTCGTTCGCCGGAATGCCGGAGAACAGCGAAGCGCACGGCAAGAGCATCTACGGCCGCGAGCATCACTTTCCGAAGGGGAGCCACGCGGTGCCGTTCGAGGAAGTGAAGGGCAACGTTGCGCGCTATGGGGACGCATCGCGCGCGCATTTCCATAAAGGATTTTTCACCGACACGATGCCGTCGTTCCGCGAGTCCGTCGCGGCGGCGTGCGTGAACGTTGACCTCGTACAGTCCACACGCGACTGCTTCCATTATCTGTATCCGCTGCTCTCGCCGGGGGGCATCATCATCTCGCAGGACGCTCACTTTCCGTGGATCATCGAGCTGTTGAAGAGCGACGCATTCTGGCGCGACGAGCTGGGCGTGGAAAAGCCGGCGATGCCGGGACTCGGCACGCTGAAGTTCGTGACGGTGAGGAAGTGAGAAAATTTCTTGACACGGCGCTTTCCTTGATTAAGAATACGAGTAGCTTTCGGAATTTAATTTAACGATCAGGATGGTGTTCCATGGGTCTTATCGACTTTGAATTACGCAGGAAGGTTTTGACCTCGATCAACCACTTTGCTCCGTTGGTCAAACTGCCCGAGTCGATTAAGGATTCGGTGGCAGACCTTCGCGGATCAGAGCGGCTCGAAATCTACGTATTGCCGCTCCACGAGGGGGAGGGCGGCAATGGAAAGCGCTTTCCTGCCGTCCAGCTTTGTTTGGACGCAGAGAAAGAAGGAAGGATCTATCCAGGGGTTGTGGCGATTGTGCCCGGCTCCGGGAACACGGCGGTCAATTTCGCGTACAGCAAGGATGCGTTCGGTATCAAAAAGGTGATCGCGGTGATGAACTCGTCCGTTCCGGACGGCAAAAAAGCACAACTTCTTGTGCCTGGCGCTGAGATTGAGTACCCGCGACCTGGTCAAACCACCCTTGAACGCGCCGCCGAGCTGGAAAGAGAAGGCGTTGGCGTGTTCATTAACCAGTACAAAGAGCGGGGAAGTATCAAGGGGCAAAATCGCACCATGTACCATCTTATCAACGAGATGGAAAGCATGGACGAAGTTCCTTCGTTCTTTTCCGCTGCCATGGGAACGACTTCTATGATTTGTGCTGCATACGAGACGTTGAAAAATGCCTTTCCAAAACTTCACATCATCGGAGGTGCGTGCAAAGACAAAGACAATCCAGTTCCTGGAGTTCGCACCGTCACGGATGTTGAGCGGGACATTTCCTTCGACTGGAAAAGCGTCATCGGAGCTCATGGACCGGTTCTGTGCAGTTCATACGACTCGTTTGCAATGAGCCGGAAGATGATCCTCGCGGTCAGACGCCTATTCGGCCCGAGCTGCGGCACTGCCGTGCAGGCGGGTCTCCAGCGGTTTCGTTCTCTCTCTGAGAGCGGGGAACTGGAGGAATATACCAATCCGCATGGCAAGTACATTCTGATCGCTCCCTCGATCGACATGTCTCTCACTTACGGCGATGAATACATGAAGGTGTTGAAGTTGGGACAGAAGTAGCTTTTCTCCAATGCCGCCCTGCATTTTAAATGCCGGGCGGTTTTATTTTCCCTTATATGGTACAAAGCTTCAAAATCACTTATCATAGAAAAATAATCAACCTTGCACGAAACATGGGCTCAGTCATACATTTGGATCCTGAGAAGATGGCGGCGACCATAAAGAAGGTTTGGGACGCCGGTCTCACGCCGGGCATTCAGCCGGGCAGGAAGATCATCGTCGACGGCATTGGGTACGAGCGTTTTCCCGTCCGCGTGCCGCGCCTGATCGAGTTTGGCGAGAGCATGGAATCGCTCATCAGCGAATATGTGAAGCCCCACGTGCAGCCGGGCGACTGGATCGCGATCTCGGAAAAGATGGTCTCTATTTCACAAAACCTCGTGCGTCATATTTCGAGCGTGAAGGTGACGTGGCTCGCGCGGCTCGTGCAAAAAGGAGTGACGAAGCACAAGGGCATGACCGCGTGGAACAATCCGGAAAAGATCCAGCTCGCGATCGAGATCGCCGGATGGTGGCGCATCATCCCCGCGATGGCGATCGGCGCGGTGGGTCGCGTGTTCGGCAAGCGGGGCTGGTTCTGGATCGTCGCGGGGCATCGCGTTTCCGAGATCGACGGATTCATCCCCGAAGACATGTATCCGTACACCGAATGGGCCGTGCTCCCGCCGAAGGACCCGCAAGCCGATTGCGAGCGGTTCGAGAAGAATACCGGCATCCCGTGCATGACGGCGGATGCGAACTTCATCAATGTGGAAGTTTTAGGCATCAGTTCGGGCGTGGGATTGGACAAGCGCACCATACGGCTCGTGCTTCTTGATAATCCGCTGGGGCAGGGCAACAAGATGACGCCGTTCGTGATCGTGCGGAAGATCGGCCCTACGAGCGAACCGGACACTGTTGTAGACAACAATACGAAGCTTCAGTTCAAGCGATAATAGATAGGCGATAGGGAGACATGCCCCCTTCGTTAGCTTTTTCATTAAAAAAAGGTAAAATAAGTGAATTATGGCAAACAATAAAAGGGCAGGACAGGCGAACAAGGCAACGGTGTGGTTCATCGTGATATTTCTCGTGGTGGTCACGGTTGCGGTGATCATCGCGGGCGCATATTCGAGCGGTAACTCGACAGACACCACGAACGGCAACTTCGTCGCGACGACCGTGCCCGCCATCACGTCCGCCGATTGGACGGAGGGCAATCCGAACGCCAAGGTGTCGCTCATCGAGTACGGTGATTTTGAGTGCCCCGCGTGCGGCGATTATTTCCCGATCATGCAGCAGCTGTTCTCCAACTACAGCAGCACGGTGCTCTTTGTGTTCCGCAACTATCCGCTCTATACCATCCACCCGTTCGCGGGGATCGGCGCGCAGGCCGCCGAGGCGGCGGGCCTTGAGGGCGGCTCCTCGAAATATTGGGCGATGCATGACCTTTTGTATACCAAGCAGGCCGAGTGGTCCACGAACACGGCGCTCTCGCCCCAGCAGGTGGTCTCGCAATATTTCGACGGCTACGCGCAATCGATAGGCCTTGACGTCAACACGTTCAATGTCGACGTGAACGCTTCGTCGGTGACGGCGAAGATCCAGAATGACGTGAACGGCGGCAATTCCGCGCAGATCGACCACACGCCGACGTTCTTCATGAATCTCGCGCAGATCCCGAATCCGACGACCACTCAGGCCTTTGAGGATGTATTGAACGCGGCGATCGCGTCGTCATCGACGGGCACCCAGTAAAACGGGACGGATATTTTTTTCTCCGTTTTTATTCTCCGCGCCGGATCTCGCGCTGGTGCGCCCGCTTTTTGATCGCATCGCGTTTGTCGGATTTCCGCCGCGACCGGCCCAGGCCGAGCTCCAGTTTTATCAGTCCGTGTTTGAGATACGCGCGAAGGGGGATCGCGTGGCGGGATTTGTCCACGAGCGCGCCTTGCAACTCTTTTATTTCATCGCGCGAGAGGAGCAATCGCCGTGCGCGATCTTCTTCGTAGTCCGGCGGCGTATTGCCCGGCTGGTACTGGGGGATATGCGAGTTCACGAGCCAGGCCTCGCCGCCGCGGATGATCGCATGCGCTCCCGCGATCTGAAGCCGGCCGCCTTTCGCGCTTTTCACTTCGTGCCCCTGCAGTTCGATGCCTGCCTCGTACGTTTGCCCTATCTCGTAATCAAAGCGCGCGCGGCGGTTCTCGGCGATGGTTTCCGTTCGCGTATCCATGCTTTCATTTTACATTAGTTTCGTTGAAAATTGGCTGAAGAAATAAATAGCCCCGGCGAGATCGCGCGGGGCTTGCGGCACTGCGGCGGCACCTTGTGGTACCATAGATATGAAAGAGCGAAGCGCAGCGGGTCGGCGATCGCACATACATGATGGGTGCAGCCCTCCCCTGGGACCGCCCACCGCGAATCAGCTACTCTCCGTGCCCGGCGCTCTACCTCAGTGGGGAGCAGCTCAGGGTGGTAAAGGATTCCCCGCTGCATTTGGATAGTAACACACATATTAGTATTGTCAATGAACGCGCAATTGGCCCAATTATTGAAAAAGATGTTCGCCGCGGATGCGTCGATCGATATCTCCGTCCCCGACGGGGAACTTTTCGGTCATTATTCAACGAACTTCGCGATGCGTCAGGCGAAGATCAAGAAAATGCCGCCGCTCGACCTCGCCAAAGAGTATGCCGCGCAGATCGCCGCCGGCGCGCCTGCGGGATTTTTTCACAAAGTGGAGGCCGCCGCGCCCGGCTTTATCAATTTCTGGCTGAGCGACGCTACGATGCAGGCGGAGCTGCGGCGCATCGCGGCGGACAAAAACTATGGCGCGGGCGACGTTGGCGCGGGCTGCACCGCGATCGTGGAATACTCGTCGGCGAACATCGCGAAGCCGATGCATCTCGGCCACATGCGCACGACGATCATCGGCGCCGCGCTCGCGAATATTTTGGAGCTTTCCGGATATCGCGTGGTGCGGTGGAACTATCTGGGCGACTGGGGGACGCAGTTCGGCAAGCTCATCGCCGCGTACAAACTGTGGGGCGACAAGAAAAAAGTGGAATCGGCCCCCATCAACGAATTGCAAAAGCTCTATGTGCGCTTCCATGAGGAGATGAAGAACGACCCGACGCTCGAAAAGCGGGGGCAGGAAGAGTTTAAAAAACTGGAGGACGGCGATCGCGAGAACCGCAAGCTGTGGGAGTGGTTCAAGAAAGAATCGCTCGAGGAGTTCGAACGCCTGTACGCGGTGCTCGGCGTGGATTTTGACGTGTGGATCGGCGAGAGCCACTTTGAGCGTGAGATGGATGCGACCGTCGCGGAACTGCTCAAGAAGGGCATCGCCGAACGGAGCGAGGGGGCGGTCATCGTTTCGCTTGACGCTGCGGGATTGCCCCCGGCGCTCATCCAGAAGTCCGACGGCGCAAGCTTGTATCTTACCCGCGACATCGCGAACCTCCGGTATCGCCTCAAAAAGTACGAACCGGCAAAGATATTATACGTGGTGGCCAACGAGCAGGCGCTTGCGTTCGAGCAGTTGTTTGCGGTCGCGAAGCTCTTGGGCCTCGGCGATGGAACAGAGCTGAAGCACGTGAAGTACGGCCTTGTACTGGGAAGCGGCGGCAAAAAATTCTCCACGCGCGAGGGCACCGCGCAATTATTGGAAGAAGTGATCGGCGAAGCGGTGATCAAGGCGCGCGAAGTGATCGATGCCAAAAATCCCGCACTCTCGTCCGGAGAGAAGACGGAAGTTGCGGATGCGGTGGCGCTCGGGGCGCTCAAGTACAACGACCTCAAAGAGAATCGCATGACAGACATCGTGTTCAACTGGGAGAAAATGCTGGATTTCGGGGGCGACAGCGCGCCCTATCTACAATATACCTATGCGCGGCTCAAGAGCATTTTGCGGAAGGCGGGCGTTGCCGATGACGGCGGAAAAAATCCGCCGGTAAAGTTGAGCGCCGACGAGGCGGCAACGCTTGCGCACACGACCGAGCTCGCGCTCATGAGAAGGTTGTTCGAGTTTCCGGATGTGGTGGCGCGCGCAGGCGAGCAATATTCCACAAGCACGCTCGCCGTCTATCTTTACAAGCTCGCCGTCGCCGCGAACAAATTCTACGAAGCGACGCCGATCCTCAAGGACGACGCCGCCGCGCGCCGCCGCGGCCGCCTTGCGCTCGTCGCCGTCGCCGCGCGCGTGCTGCAAAAAGGGCTCGGCCTGCTCGGCGTTCGCACGCTTGAAAAGATCTAGTCTCCCGCGGACCGCGCTCCGCTCCGCGGTTTTCCTTTATTAATCCCGCAAAACCTGCTATTTTAATGTAATGGCAAAGGAGATTTCTGAAAAAAATGCGAATCCGAAGGTATTCCTTCATGAAGGAGAATTTGACCTTCCTGAATTAGAAGAGAAGGTCCTGACGTTTTGGGATGAACGGCATATTTTTGAAAAATCGATCGAAAAAGAGAGCGGTGCCCCAAAATTCATCTTTTATGAAGGGCCGCCGTACGCCAATGGCAAGCCCGCGATCCATCACGTCATCAGTCGCATCGTAAAGGATGTTATTTTGCGATACAAGACGATGCAGGGATTCGAAGTGCCGCGCCGCGCCGGATGGGACACGCACGGCCTTCCGGTGGAGATCGCGACGGAAAAAGCGCTCGGCCTCAAGTCAAAGAAAGACATCGAGGAGCTCGGAGTCAAGCTCTTCAACGAGAAGGCGATGGAGCAGGTGTGGATCTATAAGGACGAGTGGGAACGGATGACGCGCCGCATCGGCTACTGGCTTGATTTCAAGAACGCATATGTGACGTACGAGCCCGAGTACATCGAGTCCATTTGGTGGACGCTGTCGCAGATCCATAAGCGCGGATTGCTTTATAAAGGATTCAAAGTGGTGCCGTGGTGCACGCGCGACGGCACGTCGCTTTCTTCGCATGAACTCGCGCAGGGATACAAAGAGGTGAGCGATACGTCGGTATATGTGAAATTCAAATTAAAAGCGGGACAGAAGATCGGGGACCATGTCATCGCGCCGGATGATAAGGTGTATATCCTGTCGTGGACGACGACGCCGTGGACATTACCGGGAAATGTCGCGCTTGCTGTTGGGGCCGATATTGCATATCGCGCGTTCGAGCACGAAGGGGAATATCTTATCGCGGCGGTGGACCGGTTGAACGACCTCGGCTTTTCCGGCGCAGAAAAATCATACGACCTGTCCGGTTCGCAGCTGGTCGGTTTGGAGTACGAACCGCTTTTTGATATTGCGCCGCTCAGGTCGGAAAGATCATACAAGGTCTATCCCGCCGGTTTTGTGACGACGACCGACGGCACGGGCGTCGTGCATACCGCCGTGATGTATGGCGAGGACGACTATGCGCTCGGCAAACAGGTAGGGCTGCCGGAATATCACACGGTTGACGAGGCCGGAAAGTTCACGAAGGAGGTCGCGGGGTTGGCGGGGCAATACGTGAAATCCAAAGAGACGGAGGAACACATCTTCGATCATCTTCGCGAGAACGGGAATCTGTTGCGGACGGAGCCGTACGTGCACGAATACCCGTTCTGCTGGCGGTGCGGCACGGCCATTCTCTACTATGCGCGGTCATCGTGGTTCATCGAAATGTCGAAGCTGCGCGAGAAATTATTGGAGAACAATGAAACCGTCAACTGGACGCCGAAGCACGTGAAGACGGGGCGTTTCGGCGAATGGCTGCGCGAGGTGAAGGACTGGAACCTGTCCCGCGAACGGTATTGGGGCGCGCCGCTGCCGATCTGGGAATGCAAGGAGTGCGGCCACACCGAAGTGGTGGACGGTTTGGACGAATTGGACCGTTTGGCCGGAGGTTCAAGAAATAATTATTGGGCGATGCGGCACGGGGAGTCGGAAAATATCATATTCAAGATCGTCGATTCCGGCGATCAGAATTCGCATCTTACCCCGAACGGGAAAGAGCAGGTCGTAGAAGCCGCCAAGGGACTTAAAAAAGATAAGATAGATCTTGTTTTCGCCTCCGACCTTCTTCGCACGAAGGAATCGGCGGAGATCATCGCGAGCGAACTGGGCATTCCCGTCCATTTTGACAAGCGCCTCCGCGAGGTCAACTTCGGCGGCCTTTCCGGAAAGCCATCGATAGAGATCGGGAAGATATTTCCGACACTTGAGAGCCGGTTTGCCGGGCGCGTGGACGAGAAGAGCGAGTCGTATCGCGACGTCCGCACCCGCGCATGGAATTTCTTGGAGGAAACGGAGGCGAAGCATCACGGAAAGAATATTTTGATCGTAAGCCACGAGGATACCATTTGGATGCTCGCGCAGGCGGCGCTCGGATGGAGCGAGAAGCAGGCGGCGGAGAAAAAAGAGGAGGGCGGCGGCATGTTCATAAAGCCTGCGGAAGTGATGCCGTTCGGCGTAAAGAAGATCCCGCGCAACGACACCGGCGTGGTCGATGTCCATCGGCCGTTCGCCGATGATATTTCCCCGCCGTGCCCAAAGTGCGCGGCAACGATGGCGCGTGTGCCGGAAGTCGCGGACGTGTGGTACGACTCCGGCGCAATGCCGTACGCGCAGGCGCACTACCCGTTCTCCGTGCCCAAAACGGATGTCGCGACGCTGTCCGGCCTCGACTATCCCGCCGATTATATTTCCGAAGGCATGGACCAGACGCGCGGCTGGTTCTACACGCTCTTTGCCATCGCGGCGGCGCTTGGCTACGGAGCGCCTTATAAGAATGTGATCGCGCTTGGCCTGATCAACGACAAATTCGGGCAAAAAATGTCCAAATCAAAAGGGAATATTGTGGAGCCGTTCGCGGTCATCGATAAGTACGGAGTGGATGCCCTGCGGTGGTATTTCTTTACCGGATCGCCGCTCGGCGAGCCGAAGAATTTTGACGAGGCCGAGGTCGCGAAAGCGTTCCGGAGGGTGCACCTCATTGTTTACAATTCTTTTATATTTTGGAAAACATACGCAGACCAGAAAGCAAAACTTTCCGACGGTCCCACGAACGTGTTGGATGAATGGATAAACGCGCGGCTCGATCAGGTGAACGCCGAAGTTTCAAAAAAGCTCGACGCTTACGAGATCCGCGAGGCGGCGATCGAGATCGAAACGCTGGTGGACGACCTTTCCCGGTGGTATATCCGCCGCTCGCGGCGGCGCCTGCAGCGGCCGGTGAGCGACGCCGATTATCGCGCGGCTTCGGCCACGCTCGGCCATGTGCTGCTCTCGCTCATTACGTTGATGGCGCCCTTCACGCCGTTCTTTTCGGAGCTGTTCTACGGGCCGCTTGGCGGCACGAAGGAATCGGTGCACTTGGACGAGTGGCCCAAGCCCTTGCGCACGGATCGCGCTGCGGAGGAAGGCGCGGCGATCGTATCGCAGATGGCCGCCGTCCGGGCCGCCGCCGCCGCCGGCCTTGCACTTCGCGCGGAAAAAGGGATCAAGGTGCGCCAGCCGCTTGCGTCCATGACGGTGGGGGTCAAACTTGAAAAAGAGATCGCGGAGATCCTTGCCGAAGAAATGAACGTGAAGGAGATTCGCTTCGCGGCGGCGCTTGGCGGCAACGTGGAGCTCGACACCACGATCACGCCTGCCCTGCGCGAGGAGGGATTGCTCCGCGAAGTGGCGCGCATGTTCCAGGAGTTGCGCCAGAAGGCGGGACTTCAGCCGAAGGACAAGATCGTCGCGATGATGGAGCTGCCGGAAAAAATGATGCAAGTGATCGACCGGCACGAAGCGCCGCTCTTGAAAGATATCGGGGCAACGGAAGTGGACTTCGGGCGATCAGAAAAATTCCTTGCGGAGGAAATAACCAAGCTTGAGGGCGATGATGTTTGGGTTGCTGTCCGGAAGGCATGATCCCTATGGTGCGGCGCCCTTCACTTGAAGGCCCGTGCATTTTTCCAGCCGGGTAATGCGCCGGTCAAAGCGGTCCAGTACCTTATGGATCCCGCGCATTTCTTCCTGTACGCCTTCTATGTTTTTTTGAAGCTCGTAAACGGCTGTTTCAAGGCGATTGAGCCGTTGATCTATGGCAGCAAATCGCTCATTGATTGCCTCAAATTTTTTATCTATGGCAGCAAATTTCTTGTCGACAGTATCGGAAAGCGCATTGATCGCCGTAATGATATCCTGGAGCGTGACCTTCTTTTTCATATTCCCCATTGTAGGGATTACAAAAAGGAATGCAAAAACTTTTTAATCAAAATTTAATAAGCGCAAGAGGGGCTGATCGAAATGAATGAGAAAGGCCTAGTATCCCACTTTTTTCTTGACCCCTGCCATCTTCTTGTCCGCGACCACTGCCGCTTTCTTTGATCCTGCCGCAAAAATTTTCCGTATCGCCGCAGGTTTTGCGAGCAGCTTCGCCTTCTTCGCGCGAAATTCCGCAAAGTGCCCGGCGATCAGTTCCGCGAGCGAGGCCTTAAGGTCCGAGTACTGCTTGTCTTCGAACTCTATCGCCACCGCATGCGGGTCTTTGCCCTCGAATGCGCCATATATCTCGAGCAAGTTGGAAAGCCCGGGCTTCCTCTCCGGATCGTACAAAATGGCTCCATCCGAATCCGTCACTGCACGCGCAAGCTTCTTCCGGATGTCCTCCGGCGAGTCATCTATAAAGAGGCAGCTTTCCGGATCGGACTTGGACATTTTTTTAAGCGGATCCTTGAGCGACATCACGCGCGGCGTCTGGGTGAGGACGCCTTTCGGCTCAAGGAACGTTTCGCCGCCGAAGCGCGCGTTGAAGCGCCGCGCGACGGTGCGCGTGAGCTCCAAGTGCTGCATCTGATCATCGCCCACCGGCACGAACTTCGCCCCGTATAAGATGATGTCCGCCGCCATGAGCACCGGGTAGGTGAGCAGCCCGGCGTTCACGTTCGCCGCCTGGCGTGCCGCCTTGTCTTTGTACTGCGTCATGCGTTCCAGTTCGCCCATCGGCGTCACGGTGTTCAATATCCACGCGAGCTCGCTGTGCGCGGGAATGAGCGACTGCTGGTAGATGAGCGATTTCTTGGGATCAAGGCCTGCGGCAAGATAATCCGCTGCAAGGTTCAGGATGTTTTCGCCGAGCACGGGCGGCTCCGGCCCTTCCGTGAGCGCGTGGAGGTCGGCCAAAAAGAAATAGCACTGATACTCGCCCGAGTTCTGCAGCTCCACAAAGTTCTTGAGCGCGCCAAGATAGTTGCCCACGTGCAGGCGCCCCGTGGGTTGCATACCGGAAACAAGGATCGGTTTCATATAACGATTATATCACGATGGAAAAGGACCCCCGAAAGATCGGAGGTCCTGGGAGTTTTTGTGGCGTTCGTCTTATCTTATTTCAGTCACTTCTACGCGGGGAGGGTCGCGTAGGATTTTGATGTGTTTGTACGTGTATCCTGGCAACTCAAAGAGATGATCTATTACCAGGCCCGCGACCCAGCGGGGATCGAGCATGACGCTCATGTCCCGGTGGGTTCCGGCCCAAAATTTGGTGTTCATGCCAGAGGGCCCTACAACGAGCGTTCTCCCGACCCGCTGGTCAAGCGAGAGTGAATTTGCAAACATGCCGAGCGCCGCCTTTACCGCAGTATAGACCGGTTCCAGCTCCCGGGGTGTCCATTGGGAGGTGGAGGTTATTGCCACGAACCGCTCAAGCCGTCCTTGTTTAAGCAATATCCGGCGTATGAGCATCGCGGCGGCAAGGAAGCCGACGTTCACCATGTCGAGGATCTGCCTGTCGGAGAGGTCGCTGATCCTTCCTTCCTGATAGAATCCCGGATTGTATACTACCGTTCCGAATGTGTAGTCGTCCACGAGCTGATCCATAGGAAGGGGGAACCCTGTGCCGGATTCCAAAGACATCTTGAAGAAGGTGCTCTCCGGATCTTTTGGATCCGTGCGTCCGGTAATTACCACCTCTTTGTGGTTTATCTTGAGCAGCCGTGCAAGTTCTAGTCCAAGGCCTGATGTGCCGCCAACCACAAGTGCTCTCATAAAACCTCGCTTCCTTTTGCAAATATAGATACTCCCTGCAGTGTACGGAGTCTCATTTAAAAAGTCAACTGCTGAAACCCATGATAAGTGAACGCCCCATCCGAAGACGGGGCGTTATGAGGGAGAACATGTTCTACTGGGCCGCAGGAACCGGACGCTTTCGGCACATTTGCACGATACTGACGATGAGGGCGATCGCGCCGCTTGCCGCTCCGATAAAAACTGCGAAGAGATACACGCTGACGAGTTTGGAATCATCTGCGTACATCATAGAAACGCCGCCCAAACCGATCGTGGCGACGAAGGCGAAGGCAGCGATGCCCAAGGGGCGGAGGATGATCGCTGCGAGGATCCGTTCGAGCTTTAGAGATCCATTCAGAAGCGCGCCGAAGGCGACCCACATAACAGCCCAAAAAAAGAGCTCAAAGGCCAGTCTTGGCATGTAAAGGTTGATCACGATGAATCTATCTGTGGCTTCGACACCGATCGTTTGGCAAAGATACGTGTCGATCAAAAATCCAAGCGCGATATAAGGGAAAGCCCTCCACAGCATTTTTGTCACAGCGGACTCCTTTCTTGATTGAACCGGGAACCGACTATTTTATATCAAACTCAATGCCATTATGTCAAAGCGCACAAGACAAAACCCCTCTCCTGTTAAGCGAGTGGACGTTCCGACGTCGGAGCGAAACAGGAGAGGGGTTTTGTCTTGCTATATCTCTATCACCACCGGCAATATCATCGGCCGGCGCTTGGTCTTCGTATACAAGTATTGCCCGACTTGATCACGGATCAAAGTTTTGACGTAATCCGGCTCCACTTCCTTGAAGTTCGGGATGCGCGAGAGCAGGCCGCGCAGGCGCTTGCGGATCTCGTCCAGGATCTCCTGGTTGTCTTTCAGGTAGATGAAGCCGCGCGAGATGATGTCCGGATTCTTGAGCAAGCGGCCCTTGTCACGGTCCATCGTCATGATGATCACGAGCATGCCTTCCGCGGCGAGCGCGCGGCGGTCGCGGAGCACTACCTCCTCCACGTCGCCGACACCGAGTCCATCCACCATCACGTAATAGGCGGGAACCTCCTCTTTGGTGATCTTGAACGCGTCCTTCGTAAGTTCGGCAACCTGGCCGTTGTCCATCAGGCGCACGTTGTCCTTCAGCACACCCGATTCGCGGGCGGTCTGGCCGTTCGCGGCGCGCATGAAGTAGTAGCCGTGTACCGGCATCAGGAACTTCGGTTTGAGCAGTTTGATCACGAGCGCGATGTCGTCCTTCGGCGCATGGCCGGAGGAGTGGATGTCCACGAGCGCGGAGTGATAGACGATCGCGCCCTGGCGGGCGAGGTTGTCCTTCACCGTCTGCACGCTGCGCTCGTTGCCCGGGATGACGGACGATGAGAGGACGAACGTGTCGCCCGGCTTGATCTTGATGTGGCGATGTTCGCCGTTGATGATCTTCATCAGGCCGGCATTGGACTCGCCCTGCGCGCCGGTGGTGAGGATCATCACCTTATCATCCTTGAACTTGCTGACCTCTTCCACGGAGATGAGCGTGCCCTCCTTGGCTTTGACGAACCCGAGGCTCTGCGCGATCTGGATGTTCGTCTTCATGGAATAGCCGTTCAGCGCGACCTTGCGGCCGAGCTTCTCCGCTATCTTGATGATCTCCGCGATACGCGTGATGAGCGATGAGAACGTGGCGACCGCGATGCGGCCTTCCGCGTTGCGGAAGATCTCTTCGAGGTTCTTTTCCACGGTCTTTTCCGAGACGGAATGCCCGGGGCGTTCGGCGGCGGTGGAGTCCACCATAAAGGTGTGGACGCCCATTTTGCCGAGCTTCTCGAACTCCTCGAGGCCGTGCGGATTGCCTTCGTCGTCATAGTCCAGGCGGAAATCCGCAAAGTGGACGATGTTGCCGATCGGCGTCTTGAGCATCACGCCGGTCGTTTCCGGGATCGTGTGCGGCACGCCGAAGAAATACCCCGTGATATTGTTGGAGAGTTTCATCTCGTCGCCGTTCTTGATGATCTGGATGTTCATCTTCGGCGCGTTCGGAAAATCATCCGCGCGCTTTTCGATGATCGCTTTTGTGATGGTCGTCGCGTAAATCGGCGGGTTGCCGAGCCGTGCGAGCACGTGTGGCAGGGCGCCGATGTGGTCGTAGTGGCCGTGGGTCAGCACGATCGCGGCGATGTTCTGCTTCTTCTTCTCCAGATATTCGACGTTCGGGATGATGTAATCGATGCCCGGCGTCTCTTCTTCGGGGAACTGGAGCCCCATGTCGATCACAATGATCTCGTTCTTGTATTCGATGAACGAGCAGTTGCGCCCGATCTCCTCAAGGCCGCCGAGCGGCACGAGGCGCACCGCGTCGGGGTTCGGCTTGTCGTTCGGATCGCGCGCGACCTGCGGTTTGGGGCCCATCTTTGACCGTTGCGTCACGGGCGTCTGGAGCTGTCGGGCTCCCGGGCCGTGCTTGTACTCGCGGCGCGCCTCGCGCTCTTCGCGCGACGGCGCGCCCGTGCCCGGCGTTCCCGGGCCGCCCGGACCTGCCGGACCGCGCTGCGGCCGCGCAGGGGAGTGCCCTGGCACCGTCATCGGCGGTCTGCGCCGGATCTCCGGCGGTTTTATGCGCGGGCGGTCCTTTGCGGGTGCCTGCGCCTGGTTTGTATTTTCATTCTTCTTTATCATGTTTTTATTTTGCTTTCTAACTTTTACTTTTATTTAATTTTTCTATCGGCTATCTGCTTTTCTATTTTATCTGCGATCGCGTCGAGCTCTTCGGGGGATGCCGGCCGCGCATTGCCCGAATCGAGGTCGTGCGACTTGTTGATCGGCACAAGGTGGAGGTGGGTGTGGGGCACTCCGAAGCCCTCGATCACCATGCCCACACGCACCGACTTCATTGCTTTTTGCAGGGGCGTCGACAGCGCCTTTGCTGCGTTGAACAATTCTTCATAAAGGCCGTCCGGCATATCGAAGACCGTCTCGATATGTTCTTTAGGAATTATCAAAAGGTGTCCGGGCTGGACGGGGGTGAGGTCGAGGAACGCCAGAAAATGGTCGTTCTCCCAGAGAATGCGCTTCGGGACCTGTTTCGCGATTATCTTGCAGAAAATGCAATCTGCCATAAATGAATGTTGCCTGCGGTGTGTTTCGGTATAGAGCGGTGATGTACTGTGCTGGAGGGGGGAGTTGAACCCCCATGATCTTGCGATCGCTGGCACCTGAAGCCAGTGCGTCTGCCAATTCCGCCACCCCAGCAGTGTCAAAAGGAGGATCGGTCTTAGTGAATGAAGTATAGCATATACCTCATTAGAAAGTCAATGCCTCGCCGCCGCTGCGTTACTTGAGCACCCTCGCGGTGTTCAGGTACCAGCTTTCTATCTGTCGGAAACGGTCTGACGGGTCGGTAAGAAGGGTGCTCGTTGAAATGCCTTGCACGTTCTTGTTGGTCACATATACGTAGTCGGGGGAATAGAGGAAGATCGCGGGATGTGCCGACGCGATGTCCGCCTGCGCGGTCGCAAGCTGTTGCGATGTTGTGGCGCTCACCGGATTTTGCCGCGCCTTCTCGATCAGTGAATCCACTGCCGGATTGCTGTAGATCGAGAGGTTGAGTCCCGGCGCGAAATCCTGCGATGAATCCCAGAACGAGTAAAGGTCGGAGCTCGGGCCGAGCACGTTGCCAAAGAGGAGCGATTCGTAGTTTCGCGCCGGGATGAGGCTGTTCACGATGTCGTTCGACGAATCGGGGATGACGTTCACCTGCACGCCGATGGCCTGCCACGCGGTCTGGAGATAGCTCGCCGTCGTCGCGAGGAAATCGATCTGTGGCACGGTCAGGTTCACGACGAGGGGGATCACTGCGCCGTGGATCGTCTTCGAGCGGAACGTGCTGGATGGAGCGACGGTCCAGCCGTCGGCGTCGAGAAGGCTTTCTGCGAATGCGGGGCCGGAGGTCGCTGTAGGGACGGCGCTGTAGTATTTTGCGCCCGTCGGTATCGGGCCGTAATCCGGCGCGCCATTGCCGCCGAGCGCGGTGTTCACGAGGCCGTTCCGGTCCACCGCTGCGGAAAGCGCCTCGCGCACGATGGGATCCTGGAGTCCGAGGTTGACGCTCTGATTGAAGAATACCGCGTAGTACGCCGACGTTGGCCACGCGAAGGCGTTGTCCGGCCGGTCGATCTCCGCGATGTCCTCCGGCGTCGCGTTGCCGAAGCCGTCGATCGTGCCGTTATTGAATGCCGAGACAAGCGTGTTCTCGTCATTGAAGAAATCAAAATTGAAATTGGGGATGAGGGGATGGGCCTCTATCGATTCGTTCCAGGCGGCGAGCTGATATGACGAGATGAACCCGTCGCTCGTGCGATCGTACGAAACGAATTGATAGGGCCCCGAGCCGACGGGTTTGAGGTTGTAGTCGGAAAGGTGCCAGTTGCCTGGCGGGGTGTTTGCAAAGAGATGCTTGGGCAATATGTAAAGGTTGTTGAGCGTGTCGCCGAAGAAGGCATACGGGCTCGTGAGCGTGAATTGCACCTCGAGCTCGCTTACGCGCGTCGCGGTGACGCCCTGCCAGGACTGGTAGAGCGGCGAGTTCGCGTCCGGGTTCTGGATGGACTGCACGGTGAACACCACGTCGTCCGCCGTGAGCTGGGTTCCGTCCTGCCACGTGAGCCCCTGCTTGAGGCGCACATCCCACGATTTGAGGTCGGGCGATGCGGTGATGCTGTCCGAAAGGTCTGCCAGATTGCTGTAGACCATCTTCACGAGGTCCAGGTCCGTCTGCGATGATGCGATGACGGGATTGATGTATTCCGGCTGGCCGAGCATGCCTTCGGTATATTCGCCGCCCGTCGCGGGCACGGCCTTCGTCGTTTGCGCGATCACGATGCCCATCACGACCGCAAAGCTCACGACGGCCCCCGCGATGGCCAGAACGTAGGTGATGCGTTCCTTTTTAGTGAGCGCGGCGAAGATCTTTTTGGGCCACATGTAAAAGGGGTGGTGCTAGTGCGTCTGCGCGAACAACTGGTAGACCGCGAGAGCGACGAAGAGCACCGAGAGCACGATCGTGGAATAGAAGATGAGTTTCTCCATGCCGCGGCGCGCCTGGTAATATCCTTCGCCGCTGCCGCCCATCAGGCCGGACATGCCGGAAGAACGCTCTTGCAAAAGAATGAGCGTGATGATGAGCACGGAAAGGATGATCTGGATGATCGCGATTGCCATGGTTTTTGTGGTCGCTATAGCGCGACGTGGATGATGAAGTTGATAACGCTTACGACGAGGGTTGCAAAGAAGAGCGCCGCAATGTTCTGTATAATAATACTTCCCTGCAGGAAGTCAATGTGGTTCAGGATGATGGGCAGGACCCAGAGGATGAGGGCGTTCACGATGAGCACGCCGATCCCGAGCGTGAGCACGATGATGGGGCCGAGGATGAGCGTGAGGATCGGCTTCAGGAAAAAATTGAGGGCCGAGAGCACAAGCGCGACAAGGATGACGCCGATCCAGTTGGCGCTCAGCACGAATCCCGGAACCCACAGGTTTGCGAGCCAGAGGGCGAGGGCGTTCCCGCCCACTATTATTACGAGACGCGCAAGCCAATGCATATTCCTATTATAGCACTATCATCGTTTTTGGATTATGGCACTGCCTTTTCCTTTTTCTCGGGTACGCGTTCCGCGCTGCTGCGCGGCCGCTCCCTCTCGGCGGCCTTCGCCGCCTGCGAAGCCCCTCGAAAAAGAAAAAGGCAGTGCCATAATCCAAAAACGGAACAGCAACTATAATAGAAATATTTTTGCTTGGCTCGGAATCCGAGGGGTACCTTCCCATTTTAGATATATTATGCTATAATCTCCCTGGAGGAATTACATATGTGCGAGAGAGCTATTGATCCTCGTCATGCCAATTGCCTGAATCGTCCCTGCCTGGATTGCCAGAGGGGGCTCAAGGCAAGTGGAATTATCGGGAGAATCTGCCGTCGGCTGGTTCTCGCGGAAAAAACCAAGCGGTCGGAATGGCAGAAAATGCTTCTCGGACGAATCCCTGCACTAAGGGCAATCGCATCCGGGGCATCGCCGATTACGAAACGGAGCCAGATTCCCAACCGCCGTCGGTACTGCTGGTAATTTTCCACCGCCATCAGCGAGTAGGGATGTCTCTGGACATCCCTATTTCTTTATCGACAAATTTATAAAGTTATCAGAATCGTTTGAAAAATAATTCGCTAAGTATGGCTTGGAAAGTCAGCTTTTTACCTGCGGAATTTTTTAAGGAGGGTGCCGAGCCAGCGGAGCGGGAAGGGGAATGCGGCTGACTTCCAGCGCGTGCGCCAGATGTGCTCGCGGGTTTCGGCGACGTTGCGCGCGTTGTTGCACTTGGGGCACGCGATGACGAGCGTCCGCGTCTTCCCGTCGCCGTTCTTTCGTGGACCCATGAACGCGGACGTGAGATGGTCAATGGTGGGATAATCCTCAGGCATCTTTTTAAACCCGTTTTTGCCATAGCCGGGATATAGTTTCAGTTCCCTGCGGCACCAATGGCAGTGCGGATCCTGTCGCATCATCCGTTCGCGGCGTTTTCGGTAGTATCGCGGCCAAGGCATGGCTACTTTGAGTTGAGCTCAGGGTGTTTGGAGATGTAGTAGTCGCGCAATTTGAGGGAGACGACGAAAAGCAGGTCTGTGTAGCCGAGCGGCGTGTTATGGTAGGTGGGGTGTTCGTACACAAAATCCTGAAGCGGCTTAAGGATGGGGTCGTTGCGGTGGGCGATCATCACGTTGAGAGAGGCTGTTTGCAGCTGGAGGAGCGAATGGATCTGCTTTGACGCCAGTTCATCGACCAGAGGGTCTTTCATTGCCGCAAATGCCGCTTCGGCGCCGCTCTCTTTGAACAGGCGCTCGCCCAGTTCGTTGACGGTGCGCGGGCTGCGATCCCTCGAGTAGTACGATTTGTCAATGACCGATTTTCCGAGAAGCGCATCGTTCAGCGCCGCGAGACCGATATCGAGTTTCTCCAATAACCGTTCTATGTTCGGCATTTTGGTGTGAAGCTCCGAAGTTTTAAAATAGAACCCGCTGACCTTTGCCGTTATCCAGATAACGGAATACAGCACGACCAAATAAAGCGCGATCTGCTGATAATCTTGAATGAGAAAGGCGAAGAAATATTCCATGGTGGGTTCGGCATTTTTGCCTAACCCAACGCTACCACACCCACATTAAAAATTGATTAAAAGATTTCCTCTATATTAAGCCGTCCAGGAGGCTGCTGCCGGTCATGTCGTCCGGCTTTGGGAGGCCCATCAGGGCGAGGATGGTGGGCGCCACGTCGGCGAGGGAGCCGAGCGTCTCAAGCGCGAGCCGGTCGGCATTCACGAACCTCCTTCCTTTAAACTGCTGGACGACAAGGTAGAGCGGGACGGGGTTCGGGGTGTGCGAGCTTTCCGGTTCCCCGGTCGCTTCTTTGATCATCTCGTCGATGTGGCCGTGGTCGGAGGTGATGAAAAGGAACGTGTCGGGATTGTCCGCCGCCTTCACCACGCGCGCGATCTGCGCGTCGATCACTTTGATCGTCTCGAGCGCGGCGTTGAAGTCGGTGGTGTGCGCGATCGTGTCGGAGTTCGCGTAGTTCACGAGGATGAAGTCGAAGCCGCGGCTTTCAATGGCCTCCACGAGCCGGTCGGTGATGGGAACGGCCATCATCTCCGGATGCGCTTCGGGATGCGGGCCCATGTTGGACGGCACGAGCGTGCGGTACTCGCCCTTGAACGGCTCTTCGCGAAGGCCGTTGAAGAAATAGGTGACGTGGGCGTATTTGTATGTCTCGGCCAGGCGCAATTGCGTGAGTCCGGCATCGGAAAGCACTTTGCCGAGCGGCGTTTCCACGCGGTCCGCGGGAAATGCGACGGGCACATCGAACGCGTCATCGTAGTGGGTGAGGGTCGCGACGGAGAGGTTGTTGAACGGCTGTACGGGAAAATGATCGAATCCCTTCGTGATGAACGCCGACGCAAGCTGGCGCATGCTGTCTTCTCTGAAATTAAAGAATACGAGCGAATCGCCGTCGCTTATCTTTTTATCTTCCGCAAGGCGGAGGGCGGGAAGGTATTCTTCCGTGGAGCCCTGTTTGTATGTCGCTTCGATCGCCGGATTCGGATCCTGCACGAGCGTGCCCGATGTTCCGACCATCGCTTCGTATGCCGTCTGCGTCAGCCGCCAGTTCTGGTTTCGGTCCATCGCGTAATATCGGCCGACGAGCGTCGCTACATATTCCTTCGGCACTTCTTCCAGGAATTTCTGCAGGGTGTGCGGCGGGCTGTCTTCGCCGTCGCCAAAGAGGTGGAGATTTATTTTGGGCACGTTCTCCTGCTGCGCCATTTTGATCAGCGCGCGCAGATGGTCGAGCGACGCATGCACGTTCGCTTTGGTGAGCAGCCCCGCAAAATTTATCGCGCTGTTGTTGTCGCGCGCATGAGCGCAGGCGGCTTTGAGCGTTTCGTTCTCGAAGAACGTGCCGTCCTGGATGGCCATCACGATCTTCGGATAATACTGATAGAGCACCTTGCCGGCGCCGAGCGTAAGGTGGCCCACCTCGCTGTTGCCCACCTCGCCCCACGGGAGGCCGACCGCGATGCCGGAGGCCTGCAGGCTCGTGATCGGATAATTTTCCGCGAGCCATGCGAATGTCTGCGGCTTCCCTACGAATAACGGGTTCGTCTCGTCGTTCTTCCCGATACCCCATCCGTCGAGCACGATCAACACTGCGGTCTTCTTTGCCATTCCTCTATTTTAGATGAAACTACGGCTTTGGCATAGCGCACACGCACATCCTTTTGAGGGCACGACGTCGCGCTCTGCTGAGCGCGCGTCTTGTTCTCGCCGCCTTCGCGGCTCCGAAAATCCCTCAAAAGGATGTGCGTGTGCGCTATGCCAAAGCAGGATAAAAGGAAACCCACTCGCAGAATATCTGGAGTGGGCGATGATCTGGTTTGGGCTTTAGCGATCAATGAACTTCTCGCGGCTTTCGTTCGCCAAGCGCGCACGGAGCGTCATAATCTCTACGATTTCGGGAATGACCTCTTCTGTCATCGCGCGCTCGAATTCTTCGAAAAGTTTTGGGTTGACCGGTTTGGCGCATTGACATTCCCCGGCTATCATATGGCGATCCGCTCCTTTCGTTTAGAAATATAGAGTTAACCCCAGTAGGCTCTGAAACCGTCGAAATCAGGGCTCCAGATTCTGATCAGGGCGCTTATAGGATCATATGCGGGGGCTGTTTCAGTAGATCTTTGCCCCGAGCTATGGACGGGAGGTAGGCCGCGACGACAGCTCTCGCACCAATTGGTTGGCGTACCGGCAACGTAGCCGTTTTCGTTGCGCCAATGGAGCAAAGCGTCGAGATCGCTGCCCGGTTGGACGATGCTCACGTGTCCGTTCCAACAGACAGAGCCATAAGGATCATTTTCCGCTGACACTTTAGATTGCTCCCTTCAATATCGTTATGGATTTCTTCCATGACGTTAGCATGCTATTGGGCGCACATCAATGTTTTAGTCGCCCACTCTATGATCTATCTCTGGAAAATCAAAAAGGCCCGTTTCCGGACCTCTTTGATTTTCTCGTGATGCAAGAGCGTCACGCGGCCTGCCATCCGTGATATTCATAGTACTCGGGGCGCTATAAATGTCAAAGCCGGTTTTCAACGCCAGGGGTCTTGTGGACCGGCGGAGAGTCGAACTCCGAACTGTCGGATGGCAGGCCGACCGTGATACCCTTTCACCACCGGCCCATTCATGTGCCGCTGGCAAAAGCACCGTAGCAGAAACCTGATTAAAACTATCGAAAATCACTTGGCCGCTTTTTGCGCCGGTTCCTTGACCGGAGACGCTGTTTTGGGGTACCATAAATGCAATTAAAGAGTCATTAAATCCGATGAAATTCTCGGGAAACAACTATCATCATTATGGAAATAACCAACTTGGCGATCGTCGCGGTGGTGTGTTTGGCGGTGGGCGGAGCGGTCGGATATCTTATCCGGCGCTACTCGGGAGCGAATAAGCTCGCCGAGGCAGAGACAAAAGCAAAAGAAATAGTGCTGGAGGCGAAAGAAAAGGCGGCCTCGATTTTGGTCGATCTGAAGAACGAAGAGAAGGACCGGCGCAAAGAGATCGACGCGCTCGAGGCGCGCGTGTTGCACCGCGAGGAAACGCTCGATAAGAAGCTGACAGACCTGTCCGCGGAAGAGACGAAGCTCCGCGCGCGCGAGGAAAGCGCGAAGGCGAAGGAGGAGGCGGTCGCCAAGAAAGAGAGTGAGGTGGAAGGGCGGCTGGAAAAGATCGGAGGCCTTTCCGTTGCTGACGCAAAAGAGGAGATCATGCGCCGCGCGCGCGAGGACCGCTCGGCCGACCTTGCGCAGGCGATCCAGAAGATCGACCGCGAGAACCGCGAGGAGGTGGAGAAGCGCGCGAACGACATCATCACGATCGCGCTCCAACGTTACGCGCGTTCGCATGTTGCCGAAATGACGACCACGCTCTTTCATTTGGAAGACGAGGAGATCAAAGGCAAGATCATCGGACGCGAGGGGCGCAATATCCGCGCGCTTGAGCGTGCCACGGGCGTGGAGTTCATCATTGATGAGGCGCCGGACGCCATCATTATTTCGTCATTCGACCCGTTCCGCCGCGAAGTTGCGCGGATCGCGCTTGAGAAGCTCGTGAAGGACGGTCGCATACAGCCGGCAAAGATAGAAGAGACGGTGGAGGCGGCGCGGACGGACCTCAATCGCCGCACGCAGGAGATCGGCGAGGCCGCCGCGCAGGACCTCGGCGTGTTCGACCTTCCAAAGGAGCTTTTGCAGATGATCGGCCGTCTGCACTTCCGCACGAGCTACGGTCAGAACGTACTCGTTCATTCCACCGAGATGGCGTACATCGCGGAGATGATGGCGCGCGAGCTCGGTTTGAACGCCGAAGTGGCAAAGAAGGGCGCGCTCCTGCACGACATCGGCAAGGCGATCGACCACGAGGTGGAGGGCACGCATGTTGAGCTCGGCATCAAGCTGCTTCGCAAGTATAATATCGCGGAGCCGGTCATCGAGGCGATGCAGTCTCACCACGACGATTATCCATATGCGCGGCCGGAAGCGTATGTGGTGACGGCCGCCGACGTGCTGTCGGCCGCGCGCCCCGGCGCCCGTCGCGGCACGCTGGAGAATTACGTAAAGCGCCTTGCCGACCTGGAGAAGATCGCGGGCGAGTTCAACGGGGTCAAGAGCGCGTATGCGATCGCCGCCGGCCGCGAGCTCCGCGTCTTCGTGATCCCCGAAAAAGTGGATGATTTCCGCGCTTTGGAACTGGCGCGTGAGATCGCGAACAAGATACAGGCGGAGCTGAAGTATCCGGGCGAAATAAAAGTGAACGTCATTCGCGAGATGCGCGCGGTGGAATACGCCCGCTAGCCAGGGCTGGACGCCAAAAAACACGATATGCTACAATAATCTGACATGATCACCGATACCATTTTCAGCCATCCCATTGTCGCCTCCGTCATCGCGGGACTCCTGCTCCTCGGCATCATCGCAAAGCTGATGAAAGTTTCGTTCGAGAGGATCGCAAAATGGTATCTGTATGCGTCGGTATTCTCCGTTGTCATCGTGATGGATTCGATATTCTTCCCGTTCATCGGCGGGAAGGATTTTTATTTCCGCTTCGCCACCGAGCTCGCGCTCGCGTGCATGGTGTTCTGGTGGGCGTTCGAGGCAAAGAAGGGCGAGGCGAAGGCCCGCATCTCCGTGCTGTTCCACCGGCCGCTCGTCATCGCCGTCACCGCATTTACGGCGATCTTCGAGATCGCGTGCCTCTTTGCCTATGATATCCATGCGGCATTCTGGTCCAATTATGAGCGTGGCGAAGGCGGCTTCCAGATGCTGCACTATTACCTCTTCTTCCTGCTCCTGGTTTTGATATTTAAAGATGAAAAAGACTGGAAGAACATCTTCCGGTTTTCATTGATCTCCGCCGGAGCAATGATCCTGTACGGCATCGGCGGGAATTATTCCGTGCCGGGCTTTATTGGTCCGTACTCAGGGAGCACGGCGCCTACGGGTTGGTGGAATCTTCTTATCCAGGGCCGCTTCGAGGGATCGCTCGGCAATCCGGCGTATGTTGATCCGTACCTCATCTTCTCGATGTTTTTCGCTGCCTATCTTTGGGTGGCAAGTAAAATGGCAGGGAAGCTTACTACGTTGAAGTCGTGGGGATACGGGGTGCTTATCGCGGTATTCTTCTTCTTCTTTGCGCTTGGGCAGACGCGTGGCGCGTTCCTTGGACTTGACGCAGGCCTTTTCGTCCTGCTCGGCTATCTTGTGATGCACGAAAGCAGGAAGGTCCGCAATTGGGCGTGGGCGTGCGTGCTTCTCCCGTCGCTCATCTTTTTCGCCGTATACCAATTCATGGGGCATGGCGTTTTAAGCAGCCTGCTTGATACCGGCCTCTTCGGCGCAAATTTTGGAATACTGGTGTTCCTTGCGGCATTGTCATTCTCAAAGAGCGGCGCCATGCGCATATCCTCGAGGATAATTTTAGGGATAATCATCGTGGTGGCAGCTATAGGGGTGCCGATCGGTCTTCACCATCTTGCTGCCGTCGAGAACGTTCCCGAATCTCGCGTGTTGCAGATAAGCCTTTCGGATTCTTCGGCGCAGACCCGTTTCTGGGTATGGGAAGAGGCGTGGCAGGGATTCCTGGAGCGGCCGGTCCTCGGCTGGGGTCCGGAGAATTTCACCGCGGTCTTTGACAAGTTCTTTAACCCCAATTTTTACGTGCCGGGGCAGAACACCGAAACATGGTTTGATCGCGCGCATAGCGTTTACTTTGACTACCTGTCAGAAACCGGCATCTTCGGGCTCCTCAGCTACCTCGCGATGTTCGTCGTGTTTTATTGGGAGTTCATCAAAAAGGCACATAAACGCACCATCGCGGAAGAACGGCATGCGGGGGCATATACCTTGGAAAAGGGGTTGGTCTTCTCGCTTCTTGTGGCTTACCTTGTTCAGGGCATCGCAATTTTCGACGTATTCCCGATGTATATAAGCTTGTTCCTTTTCCTCGCCTTTGCGGCATATTATTTCTCCGACGCAAAAAAATCCCACGCGTAACCATCAACATCCATGGAAGACCGGACATACCAGAGAGTGATAGCGGTGATCATCGTAGCGGCCATTTTCGGCATCGCCATTTACGGTTCGTACATGCCCATGCGCAAAGCCCAAATGTTCATCGCCACGTTGCAGGGCCTTCAGACCCAGCAGGGCCAGGCAACGTCGTTGCAGGACCTTGAGAACAAGCTTTCGGCGCCGCTCGACTACCCTTCGCCGATCGGACAGGAGGAGCTCGTGCGCAATATGGCGAACAGCGTGCTTTCGTTCATCCAGCAGGGCGGCGATGCCACTTCCACGGCCGAACTCATCGGCTTCCTCAACAGTTATTACGACCCCATCCTTGATCGCGGCAAGGGCATGAGCTTCGGCCAGGATCTGTATCTCGAAGGTGCGATCAACGAGATCGCGTTCGCGGAGACGGGCGACCCGACGTATCTTGCGGCAGCGCAAAAATGGTATACGGAAGGCCAGACTCTCGGCCCCAACCGCCCCCAGCCGCTTTATGGGCTCTTTGATGTGTACCGCGCGGAGGGCGATACGACGGATACGATCGCGATCGGCACCACGATCTTGCGTAACTGGCCGACTGACCCGAACATCGCGCAGGCGATGTCGTTGTACGAAGGCATGGCTTCGAGCACCCCGACCTCGACGGCCCAGTAAACGATTTTTACGGCATGGATCAAGACAGTAATAAAAAAACGGCGCTTGTCTGCGGTGCAGGCGGTTTCATCGGCTCGCACATGGTCACGCGTCTTAAGGGCGAGGGCTATTGGGTGCGTGGCGCGGACTGGAAGGAGTACGAATTTGGCAAGAGCGATGCCGATGAGTTCATGGTAGGGGACCTTGCCGATCAGGAGTTCGTCAAGAAAGTATTTGACCGCCCCTTCGACGAGGTATACCAGTTCGCCGCCGATATGGGCGGCGCGGGGTTCGTCTTTACAGGCGAGCACGATGCGGAAATTTTGCTTACCTCCGGCGCCATCAACATCAATATTCTTAAGATCGGCCTTGCGACCGGAAATTTGAAAAAGATATTCTATTCGTCGTCGGCATGCATGTATCCGGCGTATAACCAGGAGGACCCCGAGAATCCAAAGTGTTCCGAGGAATCGGCATACCCTGCCGCGCCCGACAGCGAATACGGATGGGAGAAGCTTTTCAGCGAGCATCTCTACCTTGCGGCGCATCGCAACAACGGACTTGAAGTGCGCATCGCGCGGTTCCATAACATTTTCGGCCCGGAGGGGACGTGGACGGGCGGACGCGAGAAGGCGCCGGCGGCGATGTGCCGCAAAGTGATCGAAACGCCGGATGGCGGCACGATCGAGATGTGGGGCGACGGCAAGCAGACGCGCTCATTCCTGTATATCGATGAATGCATCGAGGGGGTGCGGCGGCTCATGCAATCCGATTTCACGGGGCCGGTCAACATCGGCTCTGAGGAAATGATCACGATCAACGGCCTTGCGGAGATGGCAATGATGATCGGCGGCAAGAAACTTTCAGTCAATCACGTTCCGGGCCCGCTCGGCGTGCGCGGACGCAATTCCGACAATAAGCTCATCCGCGAGAAGCTCGGTTGGGCGCCAAGCATGAAACTGGAGGATGGCATGCGCAAGACCTACGCGTGGATCAAGGGTCAGGCCGAAAAGGCGGGGACGGCAAAATAATCGGCAATGGTGACGGTCTTCCTGCGCGGCGGACTGGGCAATCAAATGTTCCAGTATGCTGCGGCCCTCGCCGTTGCAAAAAGGAACGGCACCGATGTGGTCGTGGACACCGTGCACATCCAGGACCGCCTTCCGCGCCCTCATTTTACTTATCGCACGTTTGACCTTGCGGACGTATTTTTGCTCGATCCACCGCTTACCGCCCTTTCAAAAGTATCGCGGCGCGTTCCTATCCCCGGCGTCTGGCTTGGCGCGGATCTTTTCGCAATGAATGCGGCAGAATTTTTCGGACGCCGCCGCATCATTTACGAAGACGAGAGAAAAGAGCTTGATCGGGCAGTGTTCGAGGCGAAGGACAACAGCATCCTTTACGGACGATGGGAGGATGAGCGATATTTTCCCGAAAGCGGGAAAGAGGTGCGGGCATCGTTCCGGTTCCGCCACTCATTGGCGGGAGAGGCGGCAGCGCTTGAGCGTGACATCTGCGCGGGTAACTCGGTCTCTCTCCATGTGCGCCGGGGCGATCGTGCGAGCGTGGGTGTTGTCACTAAGCTGATGGGGACCACGAATGCCTCGTATTATAAGAATGCGGTGGAGCACGTCGCGAAGGCGGTGTCATCCCCTAAGTTTTTCGTTTTTTCCGACGACATAGAATGGTGCAAAAAGAACATTGTTCTCGATTCTCCGGCGGTGTTCGTGCCCGCGTCCGCCGCAGGGCCGAAAGGGGAATTTCATCTTCATCTGATGTCGCTGTGCCGGCACAACATCATCGCGAACAGCACATTTTCGTGGTGGGGAGCGTGGCTCAATGAAAACCCCGGCAAGATAGTGGTGGGGCCGAAAGAATGGTCCGCTTCCGCGACCGCGAGCGGAAAACGCGTGATCCCTTCTTCGTGGGTGGCCCTCTGATCCGCTTGAAAAGCAGGCAAAATAGGGTATCATGAGGGAATGCAAAAAAAGCCAACGGTTCCCCGGACGCTCAAGGGAAAGGTCTTTTTGATAACCGGCGGCGCCGGCTTTATCGGCTCCCACGTGGCCGACGCGATCATCAAAAGGGGCGGAAAGGTGGTGATCGTTGATAATCTGACGACCGGCCGCAAGGAAAATCTCAATCCGAAGGCGATCTTCTATAAGGCAAACATCGCGGACGAAAAGAAGATCGACGAGATATTCAAAAAATATAAGCCGGATTATATCTATCACTTCGCGTATCATGTGCTCGTCCCGAAATCCATCGAGAATCCGCTTCTTGACATGGATGCCCTGCGCGGATCGATCAATCTTCTGCAGGCGGCAAAGAAATACGGGATCAAAAAAATCATTTTCAGCTCATCGGGATTCATTTACGGCAACAATCCCAACCTTCCGCTCAAAGAGACGGAGCCGCACGAGCGCGGGGCGGCGCCGTATGCGATCACAAAGTATGCGATCGAGGGATATCTGCATTTCTATAAAAAGAATTTCGGGATTGATTATGTGATCTTCCGCAACGCGGCGGTCTATGGCCCGCGCCAGATCACGGGCGCCATGGCGGCGTACATCCGTGAGCTGAAGGCCGGCGTTCCGACCGAGTTCTATGGAGTGAAGACCCGTGATTACGTGTATATCGATGACGTCGTGGATGCCAATCTGCGGGCGCTTTCGCTCCTCTCCAGCCACCCGGATCCGGTATTCAATCTTGGCCGGGGCAGCGAGACCCATCTCATCGACCTCTATCTCACCCTTGCGAAAATATTGGGCAAGAAACCGCAGCCGGTGAAGCTCCCTCCGCGCCCGGGAGAGCAGGACCGCTATCGCGTGGATATAAAAAAAGCGATCCGGGACCTCGGATGGAAGCCGCAGGTAAAACTTGAGGAGGGGCTGCGGGAAACGCTTTCGTATTGGAAACTTATCTAAATGACCCCTCTCGGAATAGGCATGGACATAGTGGAGCTCGATCAGGTCGAGAACATCCGGTTCCTGCGTAGATTTGCGGAATATTTTTTAACACCCGGTGAATTAGAAGTGTTTGAGGGGCGCGTGGACAAGGTCCAGTTTATCGCTTCCCGTTTTGCAGTGAAGGAGGCAACGATCAAGGCATTCCCGACCCTTCTGAAGCCCCATCAGTTTGAAATAGTGAAAGACGGAGTAAGGCCGATAGTCCGATTTTTGGTGCCCGAGATGGGGCGACGATATCGGGCGATTGCGAGCATCTCCCATTCCGCTCGATATGCTGCGGGATGCGCACTGGTTTTAGAAAATTAAATAAATACAATGAAACCGCTCGAATATATAAGAGCATCCCGGGAAGGAGCGGTGAATCTTCAGGAAGTCGTCTCTGGTCCCAAAATAAATATTGTCACGAATTTTACTGATGATATTTTGAAGGATATGTTTTTGGGGGTGAATTTCTTGAACGGCGTCCGGCCTTTTATCTACAAGACGCCCTATCGTCAATACCTTTTTGCTCTTAAAGATAAGGGAAGCCCTTTGTATACCCACAAAGCAGACATTACCTTCATTTTTTTTGACATAAATCCATTCAAAGATTCGGAATTTAAGCATGTCGCGGGACATTTCGACGAGATCCTTGGGGATATTGAAAGATATTGCGCAGCGGCTACCGGAACAGTGGTCTTCAACAGTTTTGTTGTGTCATATCGCGGAGCGTACGGGAATCTTTTTAATAATGACCCGTTTTTCAAGATGATCGTTGAGTACAATAGGCGGCTGGAGGATCTCGCCGCGCGTATTTCCAACCTGGTCATCTTTGACACTAATCGACTGGCGCACATTTTAGGCGAATCCCGGGTATTTGACCTGCGTGGCCTGTATGCATTCGATATTCCTTATACTCATGAATTTATGGCGTTCCTTGCGGAAGAATGGTTTGCTTTTGTCCGCATCATTTCCGGTCGCACAAAGAAGGCGATCGTGCTGGACCTCGATAATACCTTATGGGGCGGGATCGTGGGGGAGCTCGGCGCCCTTGGGATTTCCCTCGGGCCTGATTATCCCGGCAACGCTTTTGTGAATTTTCAGCGCGCCCTCCGTGAATTTTATGATCGCGGGGTGATCCTTGCGATCGCGAGCAAAAATAATGAGCGGGACGTGGAAGAGGTCTTTGAAAAAAACCCCAACATGGTCCTTAAAAAAGACCATTTCGCCGCGATCCGCACCAATTGGGAGGATAAGGCGCAGAATATTTTAGAGATCGCGGACGAATTGAACATTGGCACCGAGAGTATGATATTTCTCGATGACGATCCGTTGACCCGGGCGCTCGTGCGAGCGAAGCTCCCGGGCGTTACCGTTCCCGATTTTTCCCTTCCCCCCGAGGAGTATGCCGCTTTTCTTTATCAGCTTGATCTCTTTAATCAGTTTTCTCTTACCGACGAGGATGCGCAGAAAGGCAAGATGTATGCGGAAGAGCGGCAAAGAAAGGAAGTAATGAAGGCGGTGGGAAATGTTCAGGATTATATCTCCCAGCTTGGCATTGTGGCGAAGGTGGACCTCAACGGAGAAGGATTTCTGCCGCGCATTGCCCAGCTGACGCAAAAAACAAATCAATTCAATCTTACAACAAGGCGTTATTCCGAGGCCGATGTCAAAAAGATGATTGCGGACGGAGCGTTCGTTTTTTCCGCCAACGTCTCCGACAAGTTTGGAGACTACGGGACGGTGATCCTTGCGATCGTGATACCGGGGAGCGGCTCCGAAGCAACCCTCGACACGTTTCTTATGAGCTGTCGTGTTATGGGGCGAGGAATAGAGTGTTCGTTCATGGACCATATTATTCGGAGCATTGCGGCCCGCGGAATAAAGAAGCTGAACGCTTCATTTGTTCCGACCGCAAAGAATAAGCCCGCCGATGGATTTCTTGCGGAGCATGGCTTTGCGGAGCGTGCTTCAGGCAGGGAAGGGGGTATGCGCGAATACTCGCTCGACATCCCCGCCTATCTTCAAAAGCCTTGTAAAAATCTGACAAAAGCCGTTATAATTTCAAATAATTAAATAACCCACCCATGGATACATTAAAGAGGATATTTTCCTCAGTGCTTGGAGTCGATGCGAATGCGATCACGCCCGCGATGTCCCCCGAAAACACCCCATCGTGGGACTCTCTGAACGCCATCGTGCTCATCACGGAGATTGAGAAGGCATTTGACGTGAAGTTCGCATACGACGAAGCAATGGGCGTCAAAAATTTTGGAGACGTCATTGCCCTCGTGAGATCCAAAGCGGCAAAATTCGATGAGTGATATTGCGGCCGAAAAGACTTACGAAGTCATTACGGCAGGAGAGAGCGCGTCGTTTACGGTAAAGATAACCCCTGAGCTTATCCATGAGTTTGCGGAGGTATCCGGCGACAGAAACCCTCTTCATGTTGATGATTCGTATGCGCGCGCGACGTCGTTTGGGCAAAGGGTCTCGCACGGGATGATCGTCGGCGCCCTTTTCTCGCGCCTCATCGGTATGTATCTTCCCGGCAAATATTCCGTATATCTTTCGCAAACGCTCAATTTTCACAAACCTGTCTTTGTTGGAGCCGAGGTTGTAATAAAAGGAGAAGTGATCCATAAGACCGACTCTGCTCGGTCGATTGTTATCCGTACCATCGCGGAAGATGCCCGGTCCGGCGAGATGATGGTGGACGGGGAAGCGATGGTGAGATTGCTCAAATAATTTCAATGAAACAGGATATTAAGAGGAGGACAGCGGTCATTTCCGGCGGTTGCGGCACCGTAGGCCGTGCCGTGGGAAAAGCTTTGTCCCAGCAGGGGTTTGACGTTGTCGCTCTTTATCTAAAAAAATCCAAAGAAGAAGCAGAAAGTGCGCTCCATGATTTTTCAGCGGGCGATCATGAAGCGATCAGGTGCGACATCCGGGACGATGAAGCGGTCCGAACAATAATAGGGGGGATTTATAAAAGGCGGCACAGCATAGATGCGGCCATCCATGCCGCCGTTGACCCTATCCTTCGCAAGGGTATTCTTGAGATATCCGGCAAAGAATTCCAGGATCAATTTGGCGGCGGCGTATGGGGAGGTTTTTATTTTCTGACAGAATGCGCCAAAGTGATGGAGGTCCAAAAAGGAGGAAATATAATCGGTATTCTTTCCCGCGTCGTGCAATCGGAAGCTCCCCATCCCCGGATGGGCGGCTATACCGTCGCAAAGTATGCTCTCAGGGGCTTGCTAAAGGAGCTTCATCAGGACTTGGCATCATCAAATGTTACTGTGAACGCCGTTGCGCCTGATTTTATGGACACAGATCTTCATAAGGATCTTCCCGGTGCGGTCAGGAAATTTATAGCAGAACGCGGAGTCGAGGGAGGGGTGCGATCCCCCGAAGACGTCGCTGCGGCGACCGCCTATTTATGCTCGGAGGAAGGGCGCATGGTAAACGGGAAAATATTCTCCTTCCGCGAAAGTGAAATAACGATCCTTTAATAGCATGTTGTTCAACTCATTCAGCTTCCTTGTGTTCTTCCCCGTGGTGGTGATTTTGTATTATCTTTTGCCGCACCGATTCCGATGGATACTTCTTCTTGTTGCGAGCTGTTATTTCTATATGGCGTTTATTCCCGCTTATATTTTGATATTGCTCTATCTTATCGTAATAGATTTTTTTATGGGCATATTGATCGAAAAAGCAGAGGGAAGGAAGCGGAAGCTTTTTCTCACCATCAGCATCATCGCGAATGTCGGCACTCTTTTCTTCTTTAAATATTTCAATTTCTTCAATGCGAATGTGGCTTCTGTCGCGAGCTTCCTGCACTGGAACTATCCGATCGGCTTTCTCGCGATCGCGTTGCCCCTGGGGCTTTCTTTCCATACGTTCCAAAGCCTTGCATATGTGCTGGAAGTTTACTACAAGCGTTATCCTGCCGAGCGCCATATCGGCATATATGCCTTATACGTGATGTTCTTCCCGCAGCTGGTCGCCGGCCCAATTGAACGGCCGCAACAGCTGCTTCCTCAATTACATGCCGAACATGAATTCAACGAAGGATTTGCTTCTCAGGGGTTGCGGATCATGATCTGGGGATTCTTCAAAAAGGTAGTCGTCGCCGATTCTATCGGGGTCATAGTTGACCAGATATATGGAAACCTGCATGGGGAAACCGGCGTCGCATTGGCAGTTGCGGCAGTTGCCTTCGCGATACAGCTCTACGCCGACTTCTCCGGTTATTCCGATATTGCCCGGGGCTCGGCAAAGGTTTTCGGGATAGATCTCGTCAATAATTTTGATGTGCCTTACTTTGCAAGATCTATTTCTGACTTCTGGCGCCGATGGCATATCTCCCTTACGAGCTGGTTCCGCGATTATTTTTATTTCCCCCTTGCGCTGAAATGGGCCTCGTGGTCAAGGGCCGGATTATATGCGGCGCTTTTCGTCACATTTCTCGTCATCGGCCTCTGGCACGGTGCGGGATGGACATTCATATGCTTCGGCGCGGTGTTCGGCTTCTATAGCGTGTTCGGCCTGTGGACGAAAAAATACCGGGATCGCCTCATCGCTTCCTCCCGGATATCGCGGTATCCGGGATTTCTTGCGCTTTTTCAGACGTTGATAACCTTTGGCCTCGTGTGCATCGGATTTGTATTTTTCAGATCCACCTCCTTAAGCAATGCGATCTATTTCCTGGAGCACCTTCCGACGGGTTGGAGCAATGCCTTCCGGGTCCATTTTTGGACCGACCTCGCCCATACCGAGATTTATGCAGGACTCACTAAATACCGCCTTGCCGCTCTCCCGCTTTCATGCCTCGTGATGCTTTTCGGTGAATATCTTGAAAGAGAGAAGCAGGTGACTGCATGGATCGCGGCACACCCAATGTGGTTCCGTTGGGGAGCATACTACCTCATCGTGGCATGGATCCTCTTTTTTGGATATTTCGACCAGCAGACCTTCATCTATTTCCAGTTCTAACAGGGCACGAACTTTATTGCGCTGAGGTCGAACTGCTTTCCATCATATTCAGTTCCTGCTGGAGCTCGGCAAGGTTGGAATGCTCTTTAAGCGTCTGATTTGTGCTTGCCATCGTAATGAACGCTTTTAGCCAGCCCTGCTGGGTCATGTGGATATTGTCCCACATATCTCCGTTCCCGGTCGTGATGCCCAACGACTGGGGATCCGTAAAATTATAAAAACCAAATCCATATTTTGAGAAGATCGCTCCTGCATCCGGCGTGAGGTAGTTCAAATATCCATATTTATCTCCCATCGAAAGCACGGTATTATAAACCAAGGGCGAAAGAGGGGGGATGACCCCCACTACATAAATATGCCGCGCCTGGCATTCGGCCAGGAAAGCATTCAGTTCCTGAAGATCTGTCTGTGAGATCGTAGCGCTATATTCGAATCCCTTCGTATTATTTTCAATGCCATAGATCGCGCCGTCCGATGCCGGAGCGTTGCCATACAGATAGCTCCCGTCGTTCTCGAACCCTGCATCGTGGACGCTTGCATTGAGGCCGATGATAGAGGTTGAGGGGTTGAAGAATGACGAAGGATTGATCTTTCCGGTAAAGTAGTAATCATAGACCTGGAAGAGCTGGGCCCACAAGTTTCCTAAAATAGGAGAAGATGACTGTTCAAGAAGGGGCTGTATATTATCGGGTCCATATAGGAACACATTATAATTTGGATCAAAAAATTTCTGATCAAGGACCATGATCATTATCTGCGGGCTGCTGCTTGTTGGGATGTCATTGAGGAATTCCTGGAAGTGGCTCATTTCTTGCATCATGCCACCATCAACATATGCGCTGGTGCTGGCGTTAAAAAAATGGGAACTGAATTGCCCCGCGCGGGATGATCCGAGGACGATCACTTGCGGCTTTTTTGCGAGAGTATTTTGGAGATCGAGATAATACACGGGATTGCTGAAGGCGAGGCCCACGAGGACCGGTTGAGCGCTTTGCATCCGCGCAGCCAGAGTGTTCCACGGAGTATATTCCCCGGAGCCGTAGAGAGCGAGGATGGGCAGCCCAAGCAATACGGCGAACGGAATACAAAAAAGCGCTATTTTCTTTAAATAGCGAACTTCCTTCGATCGAACGGTTTCCTTCGGCTCGTTCGGACTCATTGCCATTGAGGCGGCATACCCCGATTCATTATTTGGAAATTATATCAATAAAGAGAAAGGCGTCAAGGTTCATGGAAGGTCGTCCGAATGGTACAATGGGTAGCATGAAGGTCAGCGGCATCATTACCACATTCAATCGGAAGGGCTTTGCCGAAAAAGCCCTTCAAAGCGTCCTCGCTCAGACCTATAAGGATTTTGAGCTTATCGTGCTCGATAACAGTTCCACTGATGGCACCGAAGAGATGGTAAAGGGATATTCCGATCCGCGGATCGTGTACGTAAAACATCCGCAGCTCGGGATCGCCGCTGCGCGAAATCTTGGGGTAAAGACGGCAAAGGGCGAATTCGTCGGTTTTCTCGATGATGACGATGAATGGCTTCCGAAAAAACTTGAGCTTCAGATGGCCCTCTTTGAACGTTCTTCAAAAGACGTGGCACTCGTATACGGGGGATTCAACCGTGTCCGCGACGGCAAGATATACGAAACGTTCACGCCGCGCCTTCGCGGCAAAGTATTCGAGGATTATTTCTGCAAAAGCGATCCGCTGACCGGTTCCGCATCCAATCCGCTGATCCGCCGGAGCGCATTCGATGTTTCCGGCCTCTACGATGAGCGCCTTAAGACGTCGGAAGATTGGGAATTCTATCTTCGTCTCGCGAGGGATTTTGAGTTCGATTTTGTTCCCGAGCCCATCCTTAATATCCGCTCCCACGCCGGTCCGCGCCTTGGCGACAAACTGGAAGAAGCGGCCGGCGTTGAACTTATGGTGTGCGAGGAGTTCAAGGATTTTTTGGCGTCCCATCCGGTGTGCCACAGTTATTACCTGCAGAAGATCGGCGGCAAATACTGCCGCGTGGGGAAACCGGACGAGGGGAGGAAATATTTGAAGGAAGCGATCGGTGTTTCTCCTTCCAACACCGTTGCAAAGATACAATACCGGCTTTCTTTCTTTGGTTCGTCGGTATATCGATGGTTCCACCGCATGTATCAGGAAAACAGGGCTCGATAAAAAGATGAAGGTCCTTTATAACATCCTGAACCCCTATGGCCTCGGGGCCGATCGGTGGATCTATGAAGGATATAAAAGCGCTTTTGAGCAGGGCGGCCATGATTTTTTTACGGTGACCGAGCAGGATGATCTGATGGCGATCGCCGAGAAGGTCCAGCCCGACCTTTTTTTCCTGGATTTTCTGCCGTTCATGGATTACTGCAAACGGGTCAGGGATGTCCCTCCGGATTTCCTGGAAAGATTGCGGAAAAACAAAACAAAGATCTTTTGTGAAGTTGCGCTGGGGATCGATAAGGAAGAGGATTCCGAGGAAAAGATTGCGTTCTTCAGGAAATACCTTCCCGTGGTCGATATTTGTTTTTGCAATTATTCCCCCGAGACGACAAAAGGGTTTAAGGAGCTCTACGGCAAAGAGATGCATTTCGTGCCGCACGCTGCGGATGCCACCCGATATTTTCCGGGCGAGCCGGAAGATCGGTTCCGCTGCGACATCGCGTTTCTGGGGAGTTTCTACACGCAAAAGCGTCCGCAATTCGAGGAGCTGCTTCTCCCGTTGATGAAAAAATATCACGTTCGGATATATGGGTCGGGATGGACCATTTCCGGAAAACTGTTGCGGGTCGTGAGCGGCGTCGCGCGGCGCTTGCGCATTGAATGGCTTGTAAAATTGGCCAACAAGAATCGGATCACTATTTCCATGGACGACGAGCGCACACTGTATGCGTCTGCGAAGATATGCGTCAATATCCATGAATATTATAGGGATGGCACAACAAAAGGATTCTCGAACGAACGGGAATTCAAATTGCCTGCGTCGGGCGGATTTGAAATATCCGATTATGTCCCGGGAATGGAACGTTATTTTGACCTTGGGAAAGAGATTGTCGCAGTAAGATCGAAAGAGGAATGGTTTGAAAAGATCGATTATTATCTGCGTCACGACGAAGAGCGTAAGAAGATCCAGGAGGAAGGTACGGCACGGGTGCTGCGTGATCATACGTATGCCCATCGCGTTGATCAATTGCTTTCACTGTATAATTCACCAGCATGAACGATATCCCTCTCGTCTCCATCCTGATGCCCGCGTACAACGCGGAGCGGTACATCAAGGAATCCATTGATTCCGCGCTTGCGCAGACATACAAAAACATCGAGGTGGTGGTAATCGATGCAGCGTCAAAGGACCGGACGGTCGCGATTGTTGGCGAGTATACGGATCCGCGCGTGCGACTGATTGAGCATCCCTACGAGCCGATCATCGCCACGCGCAACGGCCTCCTTAAAGAGGCGCGGGGAGAATACATCGCCTTTCTTGATAGCGACGACATTTATCTCCCGGACCGGATAGCGGAAGAGGTGAAGTTTTTCGAGGAGAACCCGCGTTATTCCATCGTCTATTGCGACCTAAGCTACTTTTACGACGGCGCGGCGGATGTGCTATACCGGAACGCTTATCCGTTCCGCTCCGATAACGCATTTCTTCAGCTTCTCGACAAGATGTATATTACGAACACCACGGTGATGTTCAAGCGCGAGATTTACGAAAAGCTCGGCGGCTATAACGAATCATTGGGGCTCGTGGAGGACTGGGAGTATTTCCTTCGCATCGCTCATGCCGGCTACGAGATCCCGTTCCTCAATAAAGACCTTGTGCGATACCGCCTGCGATGGGACAGCCACACCAACTTTGCGCGGCAGGTTGCCATCAAGGAATCGGCGGTAAAAATATTCGAGAATTTAAAGGAGCACATGACGGAGGACGAGCGGGAAAAATACGACATCGACCGCCATATCGCAAAGCAGAAAGAGAATCTTATCATCACGCTTTTTTCCGCCGGCAGAAAAAAAGAGGCCATGCAGATCTATGCGGGCATCCGAAGTTATATAAGCCCCAAGCGGAGGATGGTCATCATGGCCATGCTGCCGGTTCCCACTCCCATCCTGCGCTTCCTCATCGAGCGCGCGTGGAATTATCGCAAGCGGCATCTCTTTATTCGGGTAGGGTAATGTGCTAAATTGATGGGTATGGCTAAGAAGATCCTGGTCACCGGCGTGGCCGGTTTTATCGGCAGCAACCTGGCGGAGCGGCTTGTAAAAGCGGGATATGCCGTGGTCGGCATTGATAACCTGTCGTATGGCGTGATCGAGCAGGTTCCCAAGGAAGTTGATTTCCATAAACTCGATATACGCTCCAGGGACATCTATCCGCTTTTTGAGGGGGTTGACGTGGTGTTCCATCTTGCCGCAAAAAACTCGCTTCCCGACTGCCAGCGCGATCCCGTGGAAACGATGGACATCAATGTGCACGGTACCGCGAACGTGTTCGAAGCGGCGCGCTTGGCAAGGGTGCCGAAGACCATCTATGCCCAGTCCTCGGCCGTGGAAGAAGGCGACAAGCGGCTCAAGGGATTTTATGCGATCAGCAAGTTCGCGGACGGGATGATCGATGAAGGCTACAAGGACGCATTCGGCATGACGATCGCCGCCGCGCGCTATTTCAATGTGTACGGTCCGCGCCAGGATTATCGCCGCAACCCGCCGCCGATCATGACAAAATTCATCGTCAAGATGATGAAGGGCGAGTCGCCATGGCTCTTCGAGGACGATGACAAAAATACCCGCGACTTCATTTACGTGGACGACCTGAATGATTTTCATCTTTTGGCGATCGAGGACGACCGCGTGAACAACCGGATGTTCCGTCTTGGGTCCGGCAAAAGCACCTCAATGAAGGAAGTATTCGAGGCGATAAAGAAAGTGATGGGATCCTCCGTCCAGCCGGAGATCAAGCCCCGCCCCGATGATCCGGATTTCAAGGCGGCGGAGACGCTGGCGGACATTTCCGACGCTGTCGCGCTCGGGTGGGCGCCAAAGACGCCGCTCGAGGACGGTTTGCGCGCGATGGTGGAGTATCTTGCGGAGGAGCAAAAAAGGGGTAATATCAAGTAGCCATGATAGTCACGCGCACTCCATTCAGAATAACGCTGGGCGGCGGGGGAACGGACCTCCCTTCATACTATTCAAAGTACGGAGGGTTCATATTCTCCGCCGGAATAAACAAGTATATGTATATGGACGTCAACCGGCCTGCAGCGGACGATCTTATCCGGTTGAAATATTCGGAATCGGAGACGGTGAACACGGTGGCGGAGGTCAGGCACAAGCTTGCAAAAGAGATCCTTCTGGCGATGGGGATAGAAAATAATATAGAGATAAGCTCCCTTGCCGACATTCCCGCCGGCACGGGGCTCGGCTCCTCCAGCTGTTATGCGGTGGGGCTCCTTCACGCCATCCACACGTTAAAGCGGGAATATACATCGCTTGAGCATTTGGCGGAGGAGGATTTCCGGATAGAGGCGGAAGTGATGCAGCGTCCGATCGGAAAGCAGGATCCGTACCTCGCCGCGTTCGGGGGGCTGACGGTGCTTGAGATCGGCAAAGATGGTGCGGTCAAAGTGCGCAAGGCGAATGTCTCCATGGAGATCGCCGACGAACTCAATCAGAATCTTCTCGTGTTCTTTACCGGCCAGACCCGGAGCGCCGATGCTATTCTTACGGAACAGACGAAGGCGGTCGCGCGCGACGACAAGCAGGTGACGGAAAGCATGCACTATATAAAAGAATTGGGATACGAGATATTGCAGGCCGTTGAAGAGGGCGACCTGGACGAGGTCGGAAAGAAGTTCCACGCGCACTGGGAGCACAAGAAAAAGATCTCCGCCCAAATGACCAATCCTGAGTTCGACAAGATCTACGACGCGGCCCTTGCGAACGGCGCGCTTGGCGGAAAGATCTCGGGAGCGGGCGGGGGAGGATTCTTCACGTTCTACGTGCCGCGGGACCATCGGAGGTTCCGGGATGCGATGCGCCCCTTCGGCCTTCGCGAGATGCGGTACCGCTTTGATTTCGAGGGGTCGAAGACGCTTGTCGATTTTTAGCATGCCAAAAAAGATCGAAGAATTGCATATCAAGATATTCGCCGATGGCGCAGAAAAAGCGAGCATCGTGGAGTTGGCGCAAAAGCCGTTCATCAAGGGATTCACGACAAATCCCACGCTTATGCGCAAGGCGGGGATCACCGACTATGTGGGATTCGCAAAAGATATTCTTACCGTCATCAAGGATCGCCCTATTTCCTTCGAGGTGTTTTCCGACGACTTCGTCGAGATGGAACGGCAGGCACGGGTCATCGCCTCGTGGGGGAGCAATGTATATGTGAAGATCCCGATCACGAACACAAAGCGGGAGTCGTCGTTCGATCTCGTGAAGAAGCTTGCGGCCGACGGGATCAAGATGAACGTCACGGCGATACTTACGGTGGCCCAGGTGGACCACATCATCGGTGCCCTGCGCCCGGATGTCCCCGCCGTCATTTCCGTGTTTGCCGGTCGCATTGCGGACACCGGCGTTGATCCTGTGCCGCTCATGAAGGAGGCAAAGGCGTTGCTTGCGAAGACGCCCGCATATGAGCTCCTGTGGGCAAGCCCCCGCGAGCTTTATAACATCTATCAGGCGGAGGAAGTGGGAGCGGACATCATCACTGTCACGCCGGATGTCCTAAAAAAGATCGAAAAAATAGGATATGACCTTGACGAGCTTTCGCTCGATACGGTAAAAATGTTCTACGACGACGGGCAAAAGGTTGGCTATACGCTTTATTAAATTATTTTAAAGATCATGTACAAAGAACACATCGGTTCATATTTAAAAGAGGTGGAAAAGATCGCGCAGACGCTCGATCAGGACGAGATCAACAAAATGATCACCGTGCTCAGCCGGGTTCGCGATGACAAAGGGCGCCTTTTTGTGCTCGGCGTCGGCGGCGGCGCGGGACACGCAAGCCATGCGGTCAATGATTTTCGAAAGCTTGCCGCGATCGAAGCATATACTCCGGTGGACAATGTCTCGGAGATCACTGCGCGCACCAATGACGATGGCTTTCACACCGTCTTTTCCAACTGGCTTTTGGGAAGCAATCTGAACGAGAAGGATGCAGTGCTCGTGTTCTCGGTCGGGGGCGGCAATGCGGAGAAAGGCATCAGCACGAACATCGTCGAGGCACTGAAGCTTGCAAAGCAGGTCGGCGCGAAAGTGCTTGGCGTCGTCGGCCGTGATGGAGGCTATACAAAAGAAGTGGCGGATGTGTGCGTGCTCGTGCCCGTCGTGAATCCCGATAACGTGACGCCCCACACCGAGGCGTTCCAGGCCGTCGTGTGGCACATGATAGTCTCCCATCCCAAGTTCCAATCGCAGAAAGGAAAATGGGAATCGACAAAATAAAAAAACCGGCGGTCTTCCTTGATCGGGACGGGACGATCGTAAAGCAGGTTGACGAGCTTACTGATCCGTCCCAGCTTGAGCTTTTCCCCGGCGCCGCCGCCGCGATCGCGGAGCTCGATCGCCGCGGATTTCTCGTGATCGTGCTTACCAACCAGCCGATCGTAGAGAAAGGCCTGCTCTCGCCCGAAGGATTGGAAAATATCCACGACGCGCTCCGTGCCATGCTTGGCGCCGCGGGCGCGCGTTTGGACGGCGTCTACACTTGTCCGCACCGGTATCGCGCGGAAGGGCAGTGCGCGTGCCGCAAGCCGGGCCTGGGGCTTATCGAGCAGGCTCAAAAAGATTTTGATATTGATATGACGCGCAGCTGGTGCGTGGGCGACCGTCTTCGCGATATGGAAACCGGGCGCCGGGCGCATATAAAAACGATCCTTGTGAGATCGGGAGGAGAGAGCGATGACGACAAATTTTTCCCCGATGCGAAATTCGATCACGTAACGGCGACGCTCGGCGACGCCGTGCGGATCATTGAGGGAGAAAGAGGATAAAAAAACAGCCAACCCAAGGTATTCTTTGAGTTGGCTGCGGTTGCAATGTCGTCGATCAGGCGACGACGACCTTCGGTTTCGCATCGCCGTACACGTCGCGGACGATCTTCTGGATGCCATCCGCCTCGCGCGCCCAGTTGCGGGCAAACGCTTTGGAGGCTCTCATCGTTTCGACACGGGCCGCATATTTCTCGCGGTCGGTGTCGAGCAGGACCTCTTCGCTCTCGAGCAGCACGGGGTTGAGTTCCCGATACTGCGGGTAGACGGAGAGGTGCTTTGCGATGTACGTCGCGGTGCGGGGAACGTGCACCCCGACGGTCACGATCGCGATGCGAGAAAGGCCGCGGTCGAGCGCCAGGTCGAAGATGTTCAGCAGTTCCTGCCTCGTGTTGGCGGGAACGGGAAGTTGGCGTTCCCGGGGCCATATCACGATTTCGAATTCGCCGATCGGGTCATGCTTCACGGTTGAGAGCAGGGTGCCGAGATAGCCCGTCATGACCTCGCTCTCCGATGGCGCGCCGATCGATTCCAGGTATTTTGACCTGCCGCCGTGCGCGCAGACCATCACTGCCGGTTTGAATTTACAGGCCAGATAGAAGCCCGCAAGGAGGTTCATTTCTCCGCCGCCGATCATGCAAAAGGGACTGTCGTCGTCCGCTTCCGCATGGACCGGAAGATGCGCGGAATCTTTGTCGCACAGCTCGAGGTCCTCGGTGAGGACCCACGGGCCGCCTTTAAATGCACGCTGGATGCCGCGACCCAGAATTGCCACTATATCGAACACGATATCTCCTCTGCGCCCCGCATTTCATTCACAAGGCACTGGGCATATATTATCATTATTATGATAATAAGTCAATATCCTATAAAAGGCCCTATTTTCGTGCTATTCTAATAATCAACGATGAGATCCCAACGCAAAAAGGGCGATATGCGGCTGGCGCTCGTTGGCGCGGGCGGCATCGGAAAGGTCTGGGCGGAAGCCATACAGCGGACCCGCGGCGTGAAGCTTTGGGCTGTGGCTGACGTGAATATTGAAGCGGCGAAAGCCATCGCCGCCGGCTTTCCCGACTGCATCGTGACGACGGACTGGAACGATGTCCTCCGGGACAAAAATGTGGATGCGGTGCTTGTGGCGACTCCGCACAAGTTCCTTGCGCCGATATCGCATGCGGCGCTCGCGGCCGGGAAGCATGTGTTTTGCGAGAAGCCCTGCGGCATGAACGCGCGCGAGATCGCAAAGAACGTCGCCGTCGCAAAAAAGAACAAGCGCGTGTACATGCCGGGGTTCAATCATCGCTATCACGCCGGCTATGTGAAGGCGCGCGAGATATTCGAGGCCGGAGGCATCGGAAAGATCTTGTTCATCCGCGCGCGGTACGGGTTCGGCGGCCGACCCGGATATAACAAGGAGTGGCGTTTTAAAAAAGCGGTCGCGGGGGGCGGGGAGCTTTTCGATCAGGGCATCCATATGATCGACATGGCCCGATGGTTCATGGGGGACTTCAGGGATGTGAAAGGATTCGCGGAGAATATGTTCTGGGGCGGCGACGTGGAGGACAACGGCTTTGCCCTGCTCCGCACGAAAGAAGGCCGCGTCGCCTCCATTCACGTGAGTTGGACGAACTGGGAATGGGTGCACTCGTTCGAGGCATATGGCGACAAGGGATACCTCGTGATCGATGGCCTCGATAAGCGTTATCGCGGTCCCGAGCAATTGGTCTGGGGACGGCGCGACCCGACATTCGCGCATCCCACGGAGAAGAAATATGTTTTTGGCGAGGAGACCAAATATGATTCCCTGCATCGCGAGCTTGCGGCATTCGCGCGCGCGGTCGCGGGCGCACGCGAACGGATCCCGCGCGGCGAGGACGCGTACGAAGCGGTGAAGATCATCGATACGATATACAAAAAGAACCATGGGCGTATTGGAAAATAAAAAAGCGGTCGTGATCGGCGGGAGCCGGGGCATCGGCAAGGAGATCGCCCGGGCGTACCTTCGCGAAGGCGCGAGCGTCATTCTGATGGCGCGCAAGCCGGAAGAGCTCGCTGCCGCGCAAAGCGAACTCTCGCCGCTCGGCGAGGTGCTTGTCTCCGCCGGGGATGTTTCCCGCGAGGACGAGGTCGCGCGCGTTGCCGGAGAGGCGGGAAAGGCATGGGGAAGGGTCGATGTATTGGTCAACGCCGCCGCGGTTTCGGGTCCGATCGGGCCGGTGACCGACGTGGATCCCGCACAGTGGCTGCAGGCGCTCGAGGTCAATCTCTTCGGCACCTTTCTTTCCATGCGCGCGTTCGGCGCGATGATGAAGCAGGCCAATAAGGGATCTATCATCAACTTTTCCGGCGGAGGCGAAGGGGCATATGAGAACTTTACTTCTTATGTTTCTGCGAAAGGCGGCGTCGTGCGCTTGACGGAAACCGCTGGCATGGAGCTTGCGCCGTATCATATTCGCGTGAACGCCATCGCGCCGGGCGCCGTCAACACGCAATTCCTCGCCGACCTTATCGCCGCGGGCCCGGAAAAGGCGGGGGCGGCAAACTATGAGCGCGCGTTGAAGCAGAAGGGATCCGGCGGCGCCTCTCCTGAAAAAGCCGCCGGGTTGTGCGTATTTCTGGCGTCGGATGCTTCGGAGGGATTGACGGGGCGCACGCTTTCCGCGATGTGGGATGCGTATGAGGATATCCCGGCGCACCTGAACGAGATCGCCACGTCAGACATCTATACTTTTCGCCGCGTCATACCAAAACAAAAGGGCTTTGATTGGGGGGAGCATCCAAAAGGATAACGACCACGCGACCATGATAGAACAGGCCATCATTTCGGCGGGCGGATTCGGGACGCGTCTTCGCCCCGCGACCGACACCATCCCCAAGCCCATGATCCTCATTGCGGGGAAGCCCATGCTCGAGTGGCACGTCGAACGGTTCAAAAAATACGGGGTGCGCGAATTCTTTTTTACGCTCCATTATTTGCCGCAGGTGGTGATGGACCATTTCGGTGACGGGTCCGCGTTCGGCGTAAAAATAGAGTATCTTGTGGAGAAGGAACCGCTCGGATCGGCGGGCGGCATCAGGCAGTTCGGGCCGCGACTGAACGGCCTCTTTTATTATATATACGGTGACACGTTCAGCTTGATGGACTACGGTAAGATGGCCGAGTCATACGCGCAAAAAAAAGATCCGATCGGCATGCAGCGGACGAAGAAGACCGATGACTATGCGGACGCCGACGTCGCGGAGCTGGATGCGGACGGAAGATTCGTGAAGATCCATGGCAAGCCGCATACGGAGCGGTATCCAAACGCATATCGCATGCGCGGCGCGTTCATTCTGGATAAAAAAATCCTTGGCTATATTCCGGAGGGCGTTCCATCCGACCTCGGGAAACAGGTGCTTCCCGCGATCGTCGCGGCAGGCGAGAATTTCTATTCCTATGAGTGCGACGATTATTCAAAGGGGATAGACACGATGGAAAAATGGAAGGAGGTGGAAGATCACATAAAAGCTAACCCTCAACTAGTATCCCATGCCTAAAGTGACCGTATTGCTTGTTACCTATAACCGCCCGCAGTTCATCGGAGGCGCGATCAAAAGCGTGCTCGCGCAGACATTCACCGATTGGGAGATCGTCATCAGTGACGACAGCGAGAATGATGCCACGGAAGAGGTCATGAAGCAGTTTGCCGCCGACGGAAGGGTGCGCTATTTCCATCGCGCCACCAAAGGCACGATCGCCAACAGCTCAAATTTCGCCCTCTCCAAAGCCACGGGAACATATGTGGCGATCCTCGACGACGATGACTGGTGGATCGATCCTCATAAGCTGGAAAAACAGACGAAGTTCCTGGACGAACATCCTGACCACATTGGATGTGGCGGTGGCTTCATCATCATGGATGAGACGGGCAAGAAGCGCTCAAAAGTGCTGAAGCCGGAGACGAACGATGCCATCCGCCGCGTGGCGCTCTACGCGAACCCCGTGGCAAATTCCACGGCAATGTTCCGGCGCGTCGAAGGGGGGATGTACGACGAAGCGGTGCGCCAGTTCGCTGACTGGGACTTTTGGCTGAAGCTGGGAAAGAAGGGGAAGCTGTATAATTTCCCCGAATATTATCTTGCCTACCGGATGTGGGGAAACAGCTCTTCGTTCGCCCATCAAAAGGAAAATGCCTTATGGGGGCGCCGGATCGTACTGCGCTACCGGCATGATTATCCTGGCTTCTGGAAGGCGATCACCATCGCCGATCTCTATATCGTGTACGCAAGCCTTCCGGGCCCCGTTCGCCGCGCGATGAACAGCTCGCTCTCGCGCCTCAAAAAAGTGCTTTTTTCCCGATAGGCAAAAAGAAAGGCATCCGGAATGCGGATGCCTTGCTGCGTTGTCTCCCTGCGTGATGCTAGACGTCGTCGGTGATCTTTTCGCCCGTTTCGAGGGCAATGATCAGCGTGAGCGCGCCTTTTGTGTTTTTTGCGATCACCGTCGCGATGTCGATCGCTGGCGACCCGCAGTTGTATCTGGTTTGAACGAAGATCGTCTTTGCGTGGACAAGCGTCCCCGCCTCGATATCTCCGCGCGAATCGCCGACGACCCAGCACTTCGAGAAATCCAGATCGTACTTCTTTCCGGCCTGTCGAAGGAGCCCCGGTTTCGGTTTTCTGCAGCTGCAGAGGTCGGTCTCCGTATGCGGGCAGATGAAGATGTCCGCGATCTGGGGATACTTCTCCCGAAGCATCTCGTGCTTTTTCTCAATAAATTCCGCGGAAACCTTTCCCCTTGAAAGATCCGGCTGGTTGGTGTGGCAGATGATCTTGAATCCGAGGGCGATTGCCTTGTCGAGCAGCGCACCCAATTCGTCGATCACCACGATCTCCGATTGAACCCTGGGGGACACGCCGTACTCGCCGCAGTGATCTACGAGCGTGAACAGGACCCCGTCGCAATCAAGAAGGACAGCTTTTTCTTTTCCCGGCACAAGCGCCTCCTATCGTTCCTGTTGGTAGATCCGTTGATATTTGATTTTAAGCGTCACCTGGATGACGCCGATCACAAGCCCCAAACCGTTGGAAACGACCACTGGCCGGGCGCTGATAAGCCATCCGTAGATAAGCCATAGCGCGCAGTTGGCCACATAGAAAGAGACCATGATGAGCGACAGATCCTGCGCCTTCTTTGTTTTCAGGAGGCGCATGACCTGCGGCAGCATCATGAGCGTTCCAATGACGGTAGCACTGTACCCCGCCAGATTCTCGAGCCGCATGATTTTGACCTCCGAAATGCTGGCTATATGTTAGCATAAAATAAATAATATGTCAAATATACTCCCTACGCGCCCACGGGGACGGCCGGAGGGAAGATGATGCGCTTGATCTCTATGAGCAACGGTTCCCGCATCACTCGCAGCGCCCCAAAGTAGACGATCGTGCAGAGGATGATGTTCAATGCCACGTTCGTGCCGAGCGCCATGAGGCCGATCGCGCAGGCGGCCATCACGATGCCGCCGATGAATATCCTCTTGAGGGACGAGAGCACCGTGAACGGATTCACTTTCTTCATTGCCCACCACAGATAGCCGTTGTTGATCGCCTGCGCGATCAGGGTCGCAACCGCAGATCCGGTGATCCCGAAGAACGGAATGAGCGTAAGGTCGAGGCCGACGTTGACCACCCCTCCAAGGGCGGATGAAATGACGAGGCTCTTCTGGTGTTCATATGCGAAGAGCGCGTTGATGATGATGGCGGCCGGAAAGTCGAACATGAGCGTGGCGGCGAGGATCTTGAATGCGAGGCCGCCTGCGGCATACGATGGGCCGAAGATGAAGCCCATGATCTGCGTGCCGAGAACGATGCCGCCGAGCGAAAGGGGGATGGACATGAGAAACACCATGCCGAGCGTGCGTTCGAGCGCCGTGCGAAAACGCGCGCTGTCATTCTTTGCGAGCCGCGAGATGATGGGAAGCGTGGCATATTGGATGATCCCCGGCACCAGATAGAGCGTCTGGATGATGCGGATGGCGGCGGAGTAGATGCCGACATCCGATGCGGAACGCATCCAGCTGATGATCAGGATGTCGCTGTTCGTAAAAAGGAGCCCGAGCGCGCCGCTGATCGCAAACGGCCACGCGGCCCGGAGGATCGGCATGACGCGCGCCGGATCATACTGCGAGAATATCTTTTTGAAATAACTGCGCAGGGCGATCATCGCCGCAATGGTGCCGAGCGCGTCGCCCGCCACGTAGCCCCAGCTGAACGATTGTGCGGTCGCGGCATACGCGAGGAAAATAAAGCCGAAGACGACGATGCCGACGTTGGCAAGCAGGAATATAGCCGCTTCCCATTGCATATTCTCCGTGGCGCGGATGAGCGAGAAGAAGAACTCGCGCAGGGTATCGAACGCCAGCACGAGCGCGACGATCGGGATAAGGACCTTTGCCCCTGGGAGCGTCGTAAAGAGCGGCGCGACGAAAATGATGACGCCCACGCCGATCACGAGCAGTACGAGCTTTATCACGAACATCGTCCCAAAAACGGCGCGCCGCTCTTTATCGTCCACCTTGGCCGCGTCCCGGATCAGGATGCCGTTGATGCCGGGATCCATAAAAAGCGTCAGGAATCCGGCGAGAGTGATGACGTACGAAAATACGCCATAGCCGTCGGTCCCCAGGACCCGGGCGGCGTAGATGATGATCACCGCCTTTATGAGCCGGCCGCCAAAATTTGACACTGATAGCCAGAATGTGTTCTTCGCCACCGTCTGTTTGGCGCTCGTGTTTTTGAACAGAAAGTCCTTTATTTTTTGGAGCATAGGGATTATGCTGTAACTCATAAAGGATAGCCGAAAAAGCGGCTTCCGTAAATCAACATGAAAAATAAAAAAGACATTTCCCGCCGCCCCGCAAAAAAAATTGTCGTCGCTGTTTCCGGCGGTTTTGACCCTATCCATATCGGCCACGTGCGCATGTTCGAACGGTCGCGCGCCCTGGGGGACGAGCTCGTCGTCATTCTCAACAATGACCATTGGCTTAACAAGAAAAAGGGATTTGCGTTCATGCCGGAGAAGGAACGAAAAGAGGTGATCGAGGCGCTTCGTTCCGTGGACCGCGTCGTCATCACGAAGCATAAGCCGAACGACAAAGACATGAGCGTCTCGCGCGAACTTCGCGCGATCAGGCCCGATATTTTTGCGAACGGGGGGGACCGGAAGCTTGACAACGTCCCCGAGGTTGCCGTGTGTGACGAGATCGGCTGCACGATGGTCTTCAATGTCGGCAAAGGGGGCAAAATACAGTCCAGTTCGTGGCTCCTTAAAAAGCACGCAGAACGCCAGGCCGATTCTTTAAAAAGAGCCGCCGACGGCTTGGTCCTATAGCCTATCGCTTCGCCATCAGCGCGTCTTCCGCCGTATAGCGATAGCCGAATCCGGTCGTTTTTATCTTCGACCCGTTCACGTTGATCGGGTAGATGAGGCCCATATACGAATCGGGCCGCGTGGGGACCTTGCCGAGCGACAGGTTCCATGCGATCCAGAAGAGCGGCTGGATGGACCACGCGGGGACGCGCAGCACTTTTTTATCGAGCAACTTTGCGATGTCGCGCGCCGTCAGGAATTTTTCCGGAGCGATGTTGAACGCCTCCGGGCCGTTCGCTCCGGCCGCCGTGTCCTGCGTTGCCAGCAGGTAAATGGCCTGCGCCACATCCTCTTCGTGGACGAACTGGCGCGCCCATGCGGGATCCGCCTCTATGATGAACGGCAGGAGCTTTTTGAGGAACGTGATGAGCCCGAACTTGCTTTCAAGCCCCTGTCCGCGCGGTCCGGTCACGCTGTTCAGCCGCAGGACGGACACCCGCGTTGCCGGTTTCTTTTGCGCGAACAGCTCATTGAGGATCTTTTCTGACAGCGCCTTTTGGTGGCCGTACGGATTTTGCGTTTCGCTAAGCGGCTCATTCTCCGTGAGCAGGCGTCCGATGTTCGCGGGCTTTGCGCCGTAGGCCGCGACGCTGCTCAGGTAGATGAGGCGCGGAACGTTGCGCGCGAATGCGAATGAGAAGACGGCGCGGCACGCGGCTTCGTTGTTCGCCGCCACTGTGTCTTTCTTTCCGTACGGGTTGCGGATCTTGTACGCGCAATGGATGACGGCATCGATCGCGGCATCCGCGGGGATCTTTTTTTCCCAGCCGGGGATCGCGAGGTCTGCCTGGACCCAGGTTATTTTGGGGTCGCTCCGGAACGCCTCAGGCACCGGCAGGAGGTCGATGGAAAATATTTTTTTGACCCGCGCATCCGCGGAAAGTTTTTCCGTCACGATGCCGCCGATATATCCGGCGTTGCCGGTAATGAGAATGTTCATGTGCCGTTTCTATTTGCCGAGGGCGCCGACCACCGTCCGGATGGTCTTCAGGATGATGAGCACGTCGATCACCGCGGAGCGGTTCTTGAGATAGTAGAGGTCGTACGAAAGCCGCTCCTTTGTCTCTTCCGCGGAAAGGGTCCGGGGAAAATTCACTTGTGCCCACCCCGTGAGCCCCGGCTTGATGATGGTGCGGATGTTGTAATACGGGATCTTGTCCTTCAGCTGGTCGTAAAAGTCGATGAAGTCCGGGCGCGGGCCGACGAGCGAAATGTCGCCCCGCAGGACGTTCCATATTTGCGGGAGCTCGTCGAGGTGGGTGCTCCGCAGGACCGTGCCCACCGGCGTGACGCGCGCGCTGTCCTTCTCCAGCCACTCGTTCCGGTCGTTCACGTACATGGTGCGGAATTTGTAGTGGTCGTACAGCACGCCGTTCTTCCCCACGCGCCGCTGCGTGAAGATGATGGGTCCTCTCGAGGACAGGGCCACGCAGAGGGCGATGATCGGGAAGAGCGGGATCGCGACGATCGTAAGGAGGGTAACGAAGACGAAATCCGTGATCCGCTTGAAGAACGTCGAAAACGAATTTTGCAGGAACAGGTTCTCGAGGAACCAGGTTTCCTCAAGCTCCGAGAGGGGCACCTTCCTCATCACGAGCTCGTAAAAATTGGAAAAATCGTGGACCTCGGTGCCATGGCTCAGTATCTCGTACAAAAGGTTTGCCACCGCGCGGTCCTGCTTGAGGTGGCGGGGGACGACGACCATGTTCACGGCATGTTTCTCGACCGCGTCGCGTATCTTCGCGAGCGTTTCCTCGCCGTTATGCGGCACCCATTCTTTTATTTCATATCCGATCTGGGGATTGGAGCGTATCATTTCCGTCAGTTCCTCGACCGGCCCTCCGGCTCCTACCAAAAAAACCTTGTTGGGCGCTTCGCCCGACGAAATGGCGTTGTTCAGCCACTGTCTCCAGAATATCTCGATCACCGCGAAGATGACGATGAATATCGCGAGGTTCGTCTTCGGCGCGATGCCGAACGCCGGGATCAGATAAAAGAGCGCGATCGCGAGCGCGGCGTTCACGCCGAGGCACAGGGAAAGCGTCTTGAGGAATTCCAGATTGTTGCGGAGGCGGCGCAGGTCATAAAGCCCCGCGATGTAAAAGACGATGATCCACAGCACGAAGATGATGGTGAACGGCACCACGTGGGCGTCCTCGAACTGCTCGTAGAACTGGCTGCCGTAACGGATAATGAGCGTGATGAACAGCGCGGCGTACAACGCCACGGCATCCGCCACGAAAAAGAGGAATACCTTCAGCTTATTTCCGGCGTCCATGTCGTCCTTATTATAAGCGGAAGCGGGAGAATGCGTAAATAAGCGCTTCCACGATGCCGAAGAAGGCCGCGACGACCAGGAGTGCGATGGCCCATTCTTTGGTCCTGCTCTCCGGCCTGTATATCGGCTGGCCCGGCGCCAGGCGTACCTCCGTGGATGTCGTCGTAAACGGCCGGTTGAAGAGCGTGATCCAGAAATAGTTCATCGCGTAACGAAGGCCCGTCGTAAACGCGCCTTCCTTTGCCAGCCGGCGTCCGGATGAGCGCATGGCGAACGTATACGAGAAACGCACTTCGCCCACTCGGCTCAGGCGCCGCGCGAGGTCCGCGTCGTCGCCATAGAAGGTGAGGGTGACGTCGTGGCCGCCGATCTTCGCGAGCGCGTCGCGACGCACGATCTCCGTTCCGCCCTGGATGACGGACGTGTTGCGGAAGATGAAATTGTTCACGACGTAGACGATGTATGATATCCCGTAGAATATCGTGACGAGCACCCGTACCGGGCCGGGAAGATCATAATAGATGAACGGTCCTGAAAGGCATACGAGGTGCGGGTCCTTTGCGAATGCGCGCTCGGCGCGGTCGATCCATCCGCGGCCGAGCTCGGTGTCGGCATCGAGGAACGCGACAAGGCTGCCCGTGGAGGCCAGAAATCCTGTCTCCCGCGCGCTGTTGGCGCCGCGCCGCGGCTCGTGAAGAAGCGTCACCGACGGGTACTTCCGGGCAACGATATCGCACGTCCGGTCCGAGGAATTATTGTCCACGACAATGATCTCATAACCGTCGCGGCCGCCGATCTCCGCGATGATCGCGTCAAGGCAGTGGCCGATGTAGTTCTCTTCGTTGTACGCCGGAACGATAAAGCTGATCTTCGTCATGATGTTCCGATCGCGTCCTGATAGAGGGGGTTTATGAGGATCACATAGATGCTTGCGCACACGAAAATGACGGTCCACGCGACCGTCGCCTGCCACGGATAGCCGATGAGCATCCCCGCGAGCGTGAGGGCCGAGATGAGCGCGCCCAGCGCGTCGATCTTCACTTTGCGGTAGAGCGCGCGGGAGTTCTTGACCGAAGGGAGGTCGCCGGCGTATTTGAGCACGGCGAGGATGAAGAGCACGGTGATCGTGATCGCAAAAAGGAACGGGTTACCGAAGAGGAGCGCTGACGTGAAATGAAGGACGACGAGCGCGATATCAATGATCACCTGCGATGCTTTTCCCGGCGGGATGATCTTCGAAAAATGCTTTATGGAATAATAGTCGTTCCATACGAGCATGGCGTAGAAGAGCATCGGTGGCCATGCGAACGCAAGGTCGTTGCGCGCGACGACCGCCCCGATCACGCCGAACGCGATGAATATCAGCGTTGCGACGATCGCCCTGTCTTTCGGTGTTGGATTTGCCATGAATGGAATGTGATCAGCGGACCTCGTCATAGTGGTCGGCGCCCGGCGATCGGTGCAGGAGCGCCATCGAAAGATAGCTTGTTCCGTAACGCCAGAATGTCCGGATAAGTCCCGTCTGCGCGAGGCGGCGCCCGGAGCCGAGGATATAGAACTTCATCGTGAATTTTACCTTGCCCACTTTGCTGAGCCGCCACGCAAGATTGGTATCATCGCCATAGAACGCGATCCTGGTGTCTATGCCGCCGATCTTCGCGAGCGCCTCGCGCCTTACCACGCAGTTCGCGAAGAGCGCCATGAAGCCGGTGAGCCAGTAGGTGGGCATTGCGGTGATGTCCCATAATAGCTCCGCGAAGAATTTTTGCAAAGGCGGGAGGTCGTAATAGTGGAACGGCCCGGAAAGGCACACGAGCCCCGGATCGCGCGCGAATTCTTTTTTGACGATATCGGCCCATCCGGCGGGGATCCGCGAGTCGGCATCGATGAACGCGACGTGGTCGCCCTTTGCCTCCAGGAATCCGCGTTGCCGCGCGTTCGAGAGCCCTTTTTTCGGTTCGTGGATGGCGGTCACTCCGCGGAACTTCTTCGCGGCAGCGAGCGTGTTGTCGGTGGACCCGTTCTCCACGACGATGATCTCAAAAATATCCGCGGAATGCTGTTCCTGCACGCTTTGTATGCACGGGCCGATGTAATGTTCCTCGTTGTAGGCGGGTATCACCACGCTGATCTTCATTGGAGGTGCTTTTCCTCATTATAATCCTTAATGGTCTTTTTATATATTTCCTCCCATATGTCCGCGATGGCATCTTCCGAAAAGCCTTCCGCGTATGTCCGTGCCCCTGCGCCCAGATTCCTGGCTGCCTTGGGATTTTCAAAAAGGAAGATCGCTTTTTCCGCCACGGCGCGCTCATCGCCGGGTCTTACGATGAACCCGTTCTTGTCGTTGATATATTCCGGCAGGCCGCGCGCGTCCACGCCGATGACCGGCAGGCCTGCGGCCATCGCCTGCATCATCACGAGGCTCTGCGTATCGTCGGTGCTCGTGATGCCGAACAGTTCGGACGCGTTGTATGCTTCGGCGAGCGTTGTATGGTCCACGAAGCCCAGAAATTTCACGGAATCTTCAACGTCCAGTGCGCGCGCGAGCGCGCGCAGTTCATTCTCCATCGTGCCGTTTCCGGCGAACGCGAGCATTGCGCCCGGGACGCGCTCCTTGATGATGGGGAGCGCGCGCATGAGCACTTCCGGGTGCCGCTCCACGGAAAGGCGTCCGGCATGGATGATCGTCGTCGGCCCGAAGCCGAACTTTTTTTTGAGCGCGTCCCGGGCGGGAAGCGGGCGGAACGTCTGCGTGTCGACCGGGTTCGATATCACCTGCGTGCGGGCGTTCTTGAATCCGAGCGCGCGCATCTCGTCGAAGACGCAGCGTGACGGCGCGGTTGCCAGGTCGCAGTGCTCGTAATACCAATTGACGTAATTGAGGAATCCGTCGTTGAACCACTTCGTTTTGATGGGGCTATATCGCAGGAATTCCTTTACTGCGGTATGCTGGGTGCCCACAAGCGGACGGGTAAGCGCCCATGACGCGAACATGGCCTCCAGCCCGACGCCGAAGAACATCTGGGTATGGATGATGTCCGCGCCGAACGCGGCGACATCGCGGACGTTCACGCCGAACGGGATCACCGCGCGCCCCTGGGCGGTCCCCATCGGGAAGGGGATGGAAAAGAGCCGGCGCACCGTTATGTTCGGGCCGAGATCGAGCTCGCGGAACGGGACGCCGATCGCAGCGTAGTTCTTCCCGCTATAGTATGGCGCATAGAACCGGACGTGGTGGCCGCGGGCGCCCAGCGTCTTCGCGAGCGTGCGCACCGAGTCTGAGATCCCGGAAAGCTCCGGATAGAAATTGTCCGAAAATATCGCTATGCGCATGGCATCATTCGCCTTCAAGCTTTTTTTCGAGCCGGGAGAAATATTTTCTTTGGAACCATGCGATCGCGACGATCACGACGGCCGCTGCCCCGATCACATATGCGCCAAGGTTCAGGTAGTGCTGGATCGTATTGTATGCATCGCCGAAGTAGTAGCCGATGATCAGATAAAAAAGAGACGTGGGAATGATGACGAGGATGCTCCAGAACGCATATTTTTTTATATCCATCCTGGTCGCGCCGATGATGATGAGCCCCGGGGTGGCGAGCAGCGGCAGCATTTTGATCACGAATATCGATTTTCCGGTGTGCGCCTCTGCCAGTTTTTCCGTGGCGGCAACGCGCTCTTTTGTGATCCCGAAATAGCGGCCGTACCGGTTGATGAACTTCTCCCGTCCCCAATAGCCCATCGCATAATAGACAATGTCGGGAATAAAGTTGCCGAGAACGGACAGCAGAAGCACGATCCAGATGTTCATGTAGTGCAGTGCCGCCGCGAACGCCGCCGCCGCGGTCACGACAGGACCTTCAATGAGCATCAGGACGAACAGCAGCGGATAACCGTGCTGGAGCACCCATTGGAGCGTTCCCTGAAATCCGGCGGTCAGCAGATCCATACCTGTTATACTATATGAATGCTCGCGGTATTTAAAGAACATGTCGGATTTTGGACGCCTGCCCGGAAGCGATCCCTGTGGTTCGGGATATTACTGCTTGCGCTCAGCCTCATTATCCAGATCTTCCTCGGCCATTTTTCGTCGCGCGTCGCCGTGAATGCGCCCGGCGTGAAGGACCTCTTTTTGGACAATCTGCCGCTCGTCAATATGGACGGGGTCATCGTGGGCGGCGCCATTCTCATGTGGGTGTTCGCGTGGGCGCTCCTCGCCGTCCATCCGCGCCATCTTCTTTTCGGCATCAAGGCCGTCGCGTTCTATATCGTTTCCCGCGCCTTCTTTTTCAGTTTGACGCACGTCGGTCCGTATCCGCTGGAATATTCGCCGAGCGCGCATAACCGCGGATATGGCCTTTATCACCTCATCACGTTCCAGGGCAACTTTTTCTATTCGGGGCATACCGCTTTTCCGTTCCTCCTCGCGCTCATTTTTTGGGATGACCGGCCCTTGCGCTACGTATTCCTCTTTTTGACGGTATTTTTTGGCATTGCCGTGCTTTTGGCCCATGTGCATTATTCCATCGATGTCTTCGCGGCGCCGTTCATCGTGTACGGAATGTACGTCATCACCGCCAAGCTGTTTCCGCATGATTATGCGCTGTTCAGCCATTGATATTCCCCGGGGCCGTGCAGTATAATTAAAAGAACATAAAAATCATGAGCGAACAAAAGCATTCTGGGGAGCAGCGGGAGAACGAAGAGGTCAGGATCAACGTCGGCGAGGTTGATGTTTCGGTGGGACGCGGCGGCAGGCGGCGCGACCTTTTCCTTCCCATCAGCATCCTGATCGCGGCGGTCATGGTCTGCGGGGCGCTGGTGTTCGTGGCGCTCTATAAAGGCGGCACGGGCGGTGCGCCGGCCGACGGCAACGTTGGCGCGGGCACGGTAGCGACCACCACGACCGTGACGGCGGCGCAGGCGATGACGCTCGGTCCGCGCGATGCGATCCTCGGACAGGCCAATGCGCCGGTGACGCTCATCGAGTACGGCGACTATCAATGCCCGTTCTGCGGCGAGTTTTTCAGCCAGACGGAGCCGCAGATCATCCAGAATTATGTGAACACAGGCAAGGTCCGGATGGTGTTTCGCGACTTTGCGTTCCTCGGGCCGGAATCCACTGTTGCCGCGAATGCCGCACAATGCGCGGAGGACCAGGGCAAGCTGTGGCCGTATCATGACGCGCTTTATTCCGCAAAAGTGGCCGACGTCTCGAACGGAGGCGCCGAGGATGACGGGTTCTTCAGCACCACGGAACTGCTCAAGCTTGGCCAGCAGGTGGGCCTCAATATGACGACGTTCACGAGTTGCGTGCAGAACAACACCGACGCCGCCATTGTCGCGCAGGAAAAGAGCGACGCCTCCAATGTCGGCATCAATTCCACCCCTTCATTCCTTATCAATGGCCAGCAGATCGTTGGCGCCCAGCCATACGCAACATTCCAGCAAGCGATCGACAGCGCCCTGCAAGGCTCGTAGAATAAAGCTATGGCTGAAAATTGGACGGAACTCGTTGTCGGGATTATAATGATCATCTCGCCGTGGGTGTTTGGATTCTCCGACATCTCGGTCGCGAAGTGGTGCGATGTGCTGCTCGGACTCGCGCTGGTGGTCCTGAACGCATGGACGATATTCGGCGAGAGGATGTCCGCGGCGGCGCCCGCATCGGAAGAGCCCAAAAAGAAAAAACTTTTAAAAACAAACGTCGAACCCAAAACAACCATTTAATAAAATTTTCATCATGGCAAAAGTAACCATCTATAGCACCCCGACCTGCGTCTACTGCAAAATGGCGAAGGAGTTCTTCAAGAAGAACAACGTCGCGTACGAAGAGCACGATGTCGCGTCCGACATGAAGGCGCGCGAGGACATGGTCAACAAGTCCCACCAACTGGGCGTGCCGGTCATCGATATCGACAATAATATCGTGATCGGATTCGATCAGCGAACGATCGAGCAGTTGCTCGGCCTCGGCAAGGCGGCGGCAACTCCGGCGGCGTAAACGTTTTAACCGAAATTTAATGTACGATCTTGTCATCATCGGCGGCGGGCCGGGCGGCGTTGCCGCCGGCGTTTACGCCGCGCGCAAAAAAATGAAGACCGCGCTCGTCACCGATTCGTTCGGCGGCCAGTCCTTGGTATCCAATAGCATCGAGAACTGGATTGGCACAAAAGCGATCTCCGGCTTTGACCTCGCGAAGGCGCTCGAGGAACATCTCCGCGCCCAGCAGGGGATCGATATTATAGACGGCGACCTCGTCACGGGCATCGTCAAAAAAGATGACGGCACGTTCACCGTGGCGACGAAGGACGGCAAATCGCTCGACACGAAATTCATCCTTCTCACGTCCGGCAGCCGCCGCAAACGGCTCGGCGTGCCGGGCGAAGACCCGTTCGACGGCAAGGGCGTCGTGTTCTGCACCACGTGCGATGCGCCGCTCTTCGGCGGCAAGACGGTGGCGGTCGTGGGCGGCGGCAATTCCGCGCTTGAAGGCGTGGAAGACCTTTTGATGTACGCGCCGAAAGTGTATCTGCTCGTGCGATCCGAGGTGATGCGCGGCGATCCCGTCACGCAGGAGAAGGTCAAGAACGACCCGCGCGTTGAGATCCTTTGGAACACGGTTGTCACGGAGATCAAGGGCGAAACGTTCGTTACGGGGATCACCACCAAGAACGTGAAGACGAATGAAGTGAAAGAGCTGCCGCTCGACGGCGTGTTTGTTGAGATCGGGCTTCTGCCAAACAGCGATTTCGTTAAAGGCCTCGTCACGCTCGACGACTTTGGCCACGTGGTGGTGGACCACAAGACCCAGCAGACGTCGTGCCCGGGCATCTGGGCCGCGGGCGATGTGAGCGACGTGCTCTACGACCAGAACAACATCTCCGTCGGCGACGCCGTGAAGGCCACGCTGAACATTTACGATAAGGTCAAGAAGGGCTAGGATGAAGGTATGAAATTTGAACAGCCGCCGACGCCCGTTGGATCGGTTGAGGAACTTGAGGGTTCTAAGAAATACGAAGTGAACGGCGAGGCGGTTAATGTCGCCTGGAAGATCTATCAGCCGAAGGAAAAAGGATACGCCGATCCATCGGTCGAATCAGAAGCCGAAAAGAAAGCGGTCGTGTTTATGCCGGGGTGGTCGATCAATGAACGTGCACAGTCCATAGAAACGCTTTGCGGGGAGTTTGCCGATTATTCGGGCGGTCCCGCTTACGCTATTGACGCGCGAACCGACAACGTTCTACAAAACTCAACGGAGATCCAGGCGGAAGCGATCCGCCGCTTTATCGAGGAGCGTGGACTAAGCAATGTCACGCTTGTGGGCAACTCCCTTGGCGGCGTGGAGGCCATCCATCTTACGGCGTTTTTACAGGAAGATGCGGAGAAGATAAAAATAGAAGGGCTTGTGCTCCTCGACTCGTTATCGCTATACGATCAGACCGTTCCGGAGCTCGGTTTGAATTATGCGAAGGACATGGCCAGTACCCAAATGACATCCTTGGGAGTTGCTTCAAGAAGAGCTATCGGAAATAAGCCACGCATAAAAGGATCCACGGCATCTGCGCTGGCCGGTCAGAACAGGAAATATTTGACCGACGGCACCGCGGAAATATTAAAAGAAGTGATGCGTTCCGGCCTCCGCTATCCGGAGCGTATGGCGTCCGAATTGCGGCAGATGACGAAAAAGAACCAGCATCTTCAAGATATAAAAGTGCCTGTTGTAATGATCCAAGGGGAGAGCGACCTGCTTTCAAATCCTGAAGAGATCGTCGCCGAACCGGAGAAAATGGAAAATCTAAAGACACGTGAAGAATTTTTGAAAGAAAATCTTTTTACGAATGCTCCGCACGTGGCGATGGTCGTTCCGGAAAAATTGGGAAACCACAATGTCTCGTTCGCGCGTCCGGAAGAGGTTGCTCGGTCGTCGCTCTACATGCTCAAACGGTGGAATAGGCAAGAAGGAAAGGATTAAAAAAAGATAAAAAAGTTTTTGACTTTTTACTGCAGAAGGATTAATATCTTAACGAAGGTGTTGTTCGCATGAACTGCGGGCATTCTCCACTTGTCATGAAAAACAGCCATATTCTATGGCCGTTTTTCATTTAATCAGATTTTAATTGGTGCTGTTTATACTGTTCAAGCCTGCGGACCTGGGCCCATAGTTCATATGGTAGAACAACACCGTTGACAAGTGGAGAAGCGGGTTCGAACACCGCTGGGTCCACAGGTTCCGCGGACAGTGCAACCCTTCTTGACTCTGCCTCGTTTTCGCATATAATTCCTATTGGCACTCACTGGTCCTGAGTGCTAAATCATTTCAAAAACAGTAAACGATATAAAAAACGCGATGAATTTCAAACCTTTATCAAACCATTTGTTCCTTGAGCCGGTGGAGGAGGAGAAGACGACGGCGAGCGGCATCGTCCTGCCGGAGACGATGGAAAAAGAGCGGCCGGTGAAGGCGAAGGTCGTGGCGGTCGGCCCGGGCAAGAAGAACGACAAAGGCGAGCTTCAGCCGATGGCGGTCAAGATCGGCGATACGGTGCTTTTCAAAAAATACGGGCCGGACGAGTTCGAGCTGGAGGGAAAGAAATATCTGGTCGGCGACGAGGATGATATATTAGCGATCATTGAATAAAAATATGGCAAAACAGATCAAGTTCAACGAGGAGGCGCGCGCTTCCATCAAAAAGGGGATCGACAAGCTGGCGGATGCCGTCAAGGTGACGCTCGGCCCTCGCGGCCGTGCGGTGGTGATAGAAAAGGGCTACGGCGCGCCACAGGTGACGTTCGACGGCGTGACCGTCGCGAAGGAGATCGAGCTGGAGGACAAGTGGGAGAATCTCGGCGCCGAGTTCATCAAGCAGGCGGCGGACAAGACGAATGACGGCGTGGGCGACGGCACGACGACGGCGACCGTGCTCGCGCACGCGATGATCGACGAGGGCGAGAAAGTGATCCGCGAAAAGGGCTTCAATGTGATCCAGCTTGCGGAAGAGCTCAAGAAGTCGAGCGATGCGGTGGTGGCCGCGCTCGAAAAGCAGCGCGAGGCGATCAATGACAATAAGAAGATAAAAGAGGTGGCGACGCTTTCCGCAAAGGACGAGGAGATCGGCGGCCTCATCGCGACCGTGATGGAAAAGGTGGGTCGCGAAGGCGTCGTAACCGTTGACGATTCGAACACGGTCGGCAGCTCGTACGAGATCGTGGAGGGCATGCAGTTCGACCGCGGCTATGTCTCGCAGTACATGGTGACGAATCCGGAAAAAATGGAGTCCGTGCTTGAGGATCCGTACGTGCTCGTGACCGACAAGAAGATCTCGTCCATACAGGACATTTTGTCGCTGCTCGAGAAGATCGTGCAAAGCGGCAAGAAGGACCTCTTGATCATCGCCGATGACGTGGAGGGCGAAGCGCTCACGACGCTCATCGTCAACAAGCTGAAAGGCATCTTCAACGTGCTTGCGGTGAAGGCGCCGGCATTCGGTGATCGCAAGAAAGAGATGCTGCAGGACATCGCGATCGTCACGGGGGCATCGCTCATCTCCGAAGAGCTCGGCAAGAAGTTCGAAAATGCGGAGCTTGCGGACCTCGGCCGCGCGCGCCGCGTCGTGTCCACGAAGGATGTGACGACGATCGTGGATGGCAAAGGCGACAAGAAGGACATCGAGGCGCGCGCGACGACGATCAAAGCGCAGATCAAAAAGAGCGATTCTGACTTTGACCGCGAGAAGCTCCAGGAGCGGCTGGGTAAACTTTCGAACGGCGTTGCCGTCATCAAAGTGGGCGCGCCGACGGAGTCCGCGCAGAAAGAGCTCAAACAGCGCGTTGATGACGCGGTCGCCGCGACCCGCGCGGCCATGGAAGAGGGCATCGTGCCGGGCGGCGGCATCGCGCTTTTGAACGTCAATTTCGAACTGTTTTCCAAGCCGGAGGCGGAAAAGACTGTGAAGGCTGCGGCGATCTCGATCTTGCGCCGCGCGCTCGAGGCGCCCGTCCGCGCGATCATCGAGAACAGCGGAGAGTCCGCCGATCGCGTGATCGACGAGCTCGCGAAACGCACCAACGAGCCGTGGAAAGGATTCAATGCGCTCACGAACAAAACGATGGGCGATTTGCGCGAGGCGGGTATCATCGATCCGCTCAAAGTGACGCGCACCGCGTTCATGAACGCGGTCTCGGTGGCGGCGAATTACCTCACGATCGGCGCGGCGGTAACGAACATCCCGGAAAAGAAAGAGATGGGCATGCCGGGCGGCATGGGCGGGATGCCGGGCATGGGAGGGGACTATTAACGGTCTGCTGGCTGCCGTTCAAAGAGATTATGAAGTTTTCCACAGGCCCCGCCTTGCGCGGGGCTTGACGGTTTCGTGATTTCTGTAGTATAATACATTCAGGCAGTTATCCCATTTTCGAGGGTTTGTGATGAAAAAGCGTGACGTCGTGGTTATCGTTCTCTCTGTGGCGGCGGTTCTCCTCACTTCGGTGCCATTCGCGCTCGCCCAGTCTCATGTCGTGAAGTCGGCGGGTTTCGATCTGCCAACGGCTGCGGCGGCTTCTCCACATGCTGTCGTTAAGGAGAATGTTTTCTTTCTGCCGCCGTTCGCGCCCTCTCCAAATCCGGGCTCTGTCCGGGTTGGCGACTTCACCCTGCCGCCGGCAGTAATGAAAACACCGAAAGGGAAGGTTCAAACGTGCGTTTTCAAACCCGAGAACAATCTGGACTGCGGAATGGCCCCCATTTATGGGAGCATCTCGTAGCCGATCCAACCGTCCCTGATCCGAATCTGGATCAGGGACGTTCTTATTCTGTGGCCACGCAACAATCATATGGACGCACTCGTATATTACCTTGCAAGCGTGCCTTAATCTTCATATAATTAACTCATGATCTGGATATTGGTCGTAATAGTCGTACTTATCCTGCTTTGGCTCATTCTGGCCTATAACGGGCTTGTTACCACGCGTAACAGGGCGCAGGAGGCGTTTTCGGATATCGATGTGCAGCTCAAGCGCCGGTATGACCTGATTCCGAACCTTGTCTCCACGGTGCAGGGATATGCCGCGCACGAGAAGACGGTGTTCGAGGACGTCACGAAGGCGCGCACCGCAGCCATGAGCGCGACGGGCAATGACGCGAAGTCCGCAGCCGAGAACCAGCTCTCCGGCACGCTCAAATCGCTTTTTGCCGTTGCGGAAAATTATCCGGACCTCAAGGCCAACCAGAACTTCCTCCAGTTGCAGGCGGAGCTGACCGACACCGAAGACAAGATCCAGGCCGCCCGCCGTTTCTACAACGGTATGGTGCGCGACTTCAATACGAAGACGCAGGTGTTCCCCACGAATATGTTCGCCAACATGATGGGCTTCACCAAGATGGATTTCTTCGGCAACGACCTGACCGACGCCGAGAAGCAGCCCGTCGCGGTGAAGTTCTAAATGGCGGCAAATCTTTATACACTTCAATCTTCGAACATTCGAAGAACATGGATGCTGTTCATTGTGTTCTTTCTCGTGTTCGGCGCGCTCGGGTATGCGATCTCCGAATATTACGGCGACCCGTCATTTTTGATCTTCGCGATCATCTTCAGCATCGTCTATTCGTTCATCAGCTATTATGCATCGGCAAAGATCGCGCTCTCGCTCGCCAAGGCAAAGCCCGTTTCAAAGGCGGACAATCCGATGCTGTATAACATCGTGGAGAATCTTTGCATCACGGCGGGTTTGCCGATGCCTGCGTTGTATATTACTCCCGAGATGCAGATCAATGCGTTTGCCACGGGCCGCGATCCCCAGCACGCGGCGGTGGCGGTGACGGCGGGCGCGCTCCAGCGGCTCAACAAAGACGAGCTGCAGGGCGTGATCGCGCACGAGCTCTCGCACGTGGGCAACCGCGACATTCTCGTCTCCACCGTGGCCGCGATCCTCGCGGGCATCATCTCGCTCATCGCGGACATCTTCCTGCGCTCGCTCTTCTTTGGCGGCGGCCGCGGACGTGGCAACGGTGAGGCGCAGGAGATCTTCTTCATCGCCGCGATCGTGCTTTCCATCCTTGCGCCGATCGGCACGATGCTGATCCAGCTTGCCATCTCGCGCCGCCGCGAATCGCTCGCGGATGCGGACGGCGTGCTCCTCACGCGCTATCCGGAGGGGCTGATTTCCGCGCTCCAGAAGATCCAGGTGGACACGACGCCGATGGCGACCGCGAAGGACTCCACCGCGCACATGTGGCTCGACACGCCATTCAAGGGCAAGGGCGCGTCGTGGTGGCACACCCTCTTCGCGACGCATCCGCCCATCGAGGCTCGCATCAAAGCGCTCCAGCAGATCTCGGTGTAGCGCCGTATCGCCATCGTTATGAAGTATAAATTCTCCAAGACCGTCGTTGTCGCGCTGGGCGGTTCCATCGTGCATCCGGACGGGATCGACGTGGAGTTCTTAAAAAAGTTTAAAAAATTTCTCGCGCCGTTTTTGCGCCGCGGCACGAAATTCGTCCTCGTGATCGGCGGCGGGAAGCTGTCGCGCAACTTCCAGGAGGCCGCCGCGCGGGTGAGCCGCACTGTGACGGACGAGGACAAGGACTGGATCGGCATCCACGCCACGCGCCTCAACGCGCACCTACTGCGCACGATCTTCCGCGATGTCGCGGATCCGGTGGTGATGGACGAGCGCGGCAAGATCAAGAAGCTCCGCGCGCCGGTCACGATCGCGTCGGGCTGGAAGCCGGGCTGGTCCACGGATTATGTGGCGATGCGGATCGCGGCGGACCTTGGCGCGGGCGAGGCGGTCATCGCGGGCAAGCCGGCGCACGTCTACGACAAAGATCACGCAAAATATGCGGATGCGGTGCCGTTCCACATGCTCACGTGGCGCGAATATCGTCGCCTGATCCCGGCAAAGTGGAAGCCGGGCCTTCACGCGCCGGTGGATCCCGTGGGCGCCGCGCTCGGCGCGCGAGAGGGCATCCGTGCGATCATCATAGACGGCCGTAATATGCGCAATTTCGCGGCGCTCTTGAACGGAAAGGAATTTAAAGGTACCATCATCGGAGCGTAGAAGAAGCACTGGAGAGGTGCGCGAGCGGTCGAAACGGCGATCCTGGAAAGATCGTGTGTCAGAAATGGCACCGAGGGTTCGAATCCCTCCCTCTCCGCAGAGACTTGCGGGAATATTAATTAAGATATATTATTGTTGCCACTATAGGGGTCAAGCTCTCTCATCACGTCAGATACCGTATGGGAACTCCTGAGGTAGCGGAACGCAAGTGTGATTCCGTAAGATAGGGAGCTGTGGTGGCATCTTGGCTTGCTATACGAGGCTACTTCTTGCGGAGTAGCCTCTTTTGTTTGTTGGACGTACGTTCCCGTCGTTGCGCTACAAAGACGTTGCAAAGAGCATTAGTGCCGGAACGCTCGAAATGGATATTCCACCCCTTGCGCTCGGAGCGACCTTTGCTAAAACAACCAACGTATTACCGAACTTGCTCAAACTCAATAAAGAAAAAGCGATGCAACTCTTATGGATGCTGAATGAAAGCTCATTGGGGCAGACGGCACTTGAGATGCAAAAATTCGTGAGACAAAGGAAGCGGAGGAAAGATTAATACTTATCCACACCCGACCTGTAGGTATCTGCTATACTAAAGGCAATCTAATGAGGAAACGATTTTTCTCCAATCGTTCATATCTCTCATTTCTCTTTGCCGCCGCTTTGCTTGGCGGTTTTCTTTTTATCCCCTCTGCTCATGCAAGCGCCCCTGAACTGTATTCGACCTCATTATTCAGTGATGCAAATCTTCAGGCATATTATCAGCTTGAAAATGCAAGTGATTCGAAAAATTCTTATAACCTCACGACGGTGGGAAGTGTTGCATTCAATCCGGCGATGTTCAATAACGGGGCAGATTTGGGATCGGGAAACAGTGGAAATGCTTTAGAGCGCACCGCCGACTCTCTCGGAATCGTCACCAATAATGAGTCAACGCGCTGGTATCACTTTTGGATAAAAATGTATTCAGTTCCCTTGAACGTTTCGTCTGGGGTATGCTCGAACGCTCCCTGGGTGCTGATTGAAGCTGCTTCTTCCGGGGGCTACGTTGACGAATGGTTTTATGGTGAAGTGAATGGCAATTATGTTATCTGCGATTCCCAATATAACGGCTCCTCTGGCTACCAAGGAACGGGAAATATTAGTAGCCCGCTTTCCACTTCCACTTTTAGCATGGTAGATATTGTACAAGACGGTGCAGCAGCGAGCGTATACATCAACACTGTGCTTCAAAGCACCTCGACTACCCCCGCCCCCGACGGCAATAGCGGCCTTGGCCCCATCTATGCCATAGGTGCGGATGCCATCAATAGCAAATGGTGGGTGCCGGGGATTTTTGACGACTTCGCGGTATTCAATATTGCTCCTACCACAGCTGACCTCGATGAGCTCTATTCGGGAGCTCCTTCATCAACACCACCGACGCTCGCATCGAGTTCGCTTGAACAGTACGAGTCAGACGGGATAACGACGCTTGTCACTGGGGCGAGTACTACGAGCCAGACGGCGGTGTTAAAGGGTGTCCCAGAATCATCATCCAGCGATCCATTGGTGGTGCAATTTGAAGCGCAGCCGTATAATATGGCGTTTAGCGGTACTCCAAACGCGACGAGCGGAGTAGTGACGTCAGGCGAGGTCGCTTCCGCGACGATTTCCGACATGCTCTATGGACCGTATCATTGGCAAGCGCGCGCGTTTGATACGTCTACGACCGCCGCGTCTTCATGGGAACAGTTTGATAGCAGTAGCACACTTGCCTTTACCATCATCAATCCATCCATGGTCGAGATCTCTGACGGTTCAGTAAATCATTTATACAACATGACTCAGGCAGCTTGCTCATCCGGCACCCTTTGTGATTTTGCGGGATCGTGGAACATGCCAGCTGTTGGCTCTGGATCGGTGAACTATTCTCCGTCTTATAGCGGGATTGCAAATTCGGTTTCGGGGGCGGCAGTGTCCGATGAGGGTTGGCGAACTTCATCAGCATTCGATCTTTCATCAAATTTCTCCGTATCAGAATGGTTTAATGTATCGAGTATGAGCAATGGCGTTTGGTATCTTTGGGGACTCGTGAACCCATCAGGATTTGGCATGAGTCTTGACGTGTCTTGGGATGGCAGCACGGGGTTGCTTGAATCCCAAGATTTTAACTGTGGGATAAATAATAACGTGGTGAACGCTTCGATTGGCGATGGATTTTTGACAGGATGGCACAATGTCACAATTGTCCATACGGGGTCGACAAAAACTGACCAGATATATTTCGATGGATCGCCGACCATTACGAATGCGATGACGGGAGGAACGGGATGTGGGTTATATAACGAGACCGACATCAATGCCCCATTTTCTACAGGGGGAGGATCAACCAATTCCGGCACGATGTATTTCAATCAGATTTTTACTACCGATGATCTCTTGGCCACCTCAACAATCTCCGCTATTTTTAACGAGGGAACTGGTCAAGCAGTATGTATCACGGTTGGATGCGGAGATGAGGCGCCTTGGTTATCGTCTCTTGACCAATACAAGTCAGATGCGACCACAACGATAAACGAAGGATCAAGCACTACCGACAATACCATCATATTCGGTGCGCAGCTTAACTCTAGCGGAACGAGTACATTGCAACTTCAAGTAGAAGTTGAGCCAACCAGTACGGGCTTCACTGACGTACCAAATGTGACCAGTAGTGCTACGACATCGCCCGGTAACTACGCAACCTCAACCTATTTTCTCCCTCCAGAATCATCATCTGATGGCGGTTATCACTGGCAGGCAAGGGTGATTGATTCAAATGGAGTAACTTCTACATGGCATCTTTTTGGATCAAACGGATCCTCCACCGATTTTATTATCAATACGGTACCGTTATATACACAAGAGGAGTCGCCGTATCCATCAGATGCTTCTACATCTGCTTGGGCCATTTCTTTATATGATAACGCTTACCCAGGTAGTCAATGTGGTAACGGAGCTGATAGCTCTACAATAGAAGCTTGTGGTTGTGCAATCAGTTCTGTCTCGATGTGGATGAGATATTATGGCATTACAACCGATAATAGCGGCACCGACGTAAACCCTGCGACGTTAAATAATTGGCTAGAGAATAACTCAGGGTATGATAATTTGAATGGCGGAATTTTAATCTGGAGTGCGGTCGATGGGTATGCTTCACCCCCAGGCGGCGGCACAATAACCTGGGATCCTAGTTCTCCTCGTTATGGCTCAACGACTAGCGAGTTAGAACCTTATATAAATGATTTTCTCAGCTCTAGCACGCCTGACCCAGTTATTTTATTTGAGAGTAATGCGCCCGATGGAAGTGCTACCACGACCCATTACGTGGTTGCTGTCGCAACTTCCACATATGATGGTAGTTCAACTTATGTCGTTAGAGATAGTTATTGGTACAATACTCAATTTTTAAATCAACCAACCTCAACTGGTCCTGGTACTGTGAATTTCTATAACAATAATATTGATGGAATAGAGGTTTACTACGACCCGCCACAGGTTCCTATCTGGGGCCAATATGATATCAACCTTCCAAATGGACTAATACTCGTTGATTCGCAAGGAAGAAGGACTGGAGAGGACCCTATCACCGGTACGCTTTATAATGAAATTCCCAACACTGCATATGGAGAAGCTGGGAATCCTGGGCATTCCGTTGGAGAACTTACCTTTTCAAATCTTCCTAAGGGGCAGTATACTCTCTATGTGCTCGGTGGGCAGACGGGAATTTATACCTTAGACATCGCCAATAATCACGGACAGCAACCGATTGAAGGAACGATTCAAAAAGGATCAATGATTGCCTATGTACAAAATTATGACCCAACAAATTTAGGGAGTTCGACGTTTATTGCATCAACCACAGCTTCATCCACGGCAAGCATCACTTCTGCACCACCTAATAATTTGCCGCCCCCAGCGTTGCCA